>Ga0209309_10000003_pt1 | contig 730742 bp, 579 predicted proteins | sample COGITO_mtgs_1204_2_FD_184807 | JGI IMG/M metagenome (GOLD analysis project Ga0209309, IMG submission 184807) | Pelagic marine microbial communities from North Sea - COGITO_mtgs_120412 (SPAdes) (version 2) | ecosystem: Environmental > Aquatic > Marine > Epipelagic ...
GTCCATTTGAGCAGCACCAGTGATCATGTTTTTAACATAATCGGCGTGTCCAGGACAATCTACGTGTGCATAGTGACGCTTAGGCGTATCGTATTCTACGTGTGACGTAGAGATAGTGATACCGCGTTCGCGCTCTTCTGGAGCGTTGTCGATCTGATCAAATGCTTGAGCGGAACCGCCGTAAGTTTTTGCTAGTACCGACGTGATTGCCGCTGTAAGAGTTGTTTTACCGTGGTCAACGTGGCCGATAGTACCAACGTTTACGTGTGGTTTGTTACGTTCAAACTTCTGCTTTGCCATTTTCTTCGTTTCCTAAGTTTAATATTCATTCCAATATTGGAGTGAAGTGAACTTCTATAGTTAAAATTAAAATCGTTTACGTACGGGAATCGATTATTGTCTTAGCGACATTATTCGGAGCTTCCGCATACTTATAAAATTCCATTGAGTATGACGCCCTACCCTGCGTTGCAGAACGCACAGCGGTGGCATATCCAAACATCTCTGAAAGTGGTACTTTAGCGCGCACAATCTTAATGCCTGCTACACCCTCTTCCATACCTTCAATTACCCCGCGACGGCGGTTTAGGTCTCCGACCACATCACCCATCCAGTCCTCGGGAGTGGTTACTTCAACCTGCATAGTCGGTTCAAGCAACACTGGGTTGGCTTCAGCCATCCCTTTCTTGAAACCCATCGAAGCAGCAATTTTAAACGCCATTTCAGAAGAGTCAACATCGTGGTAAGAACCATCGAATAAGGTTACTTTGATATCTAGTACAGGATACCCTGCTAGTACACCATTTTGCATCTGTTCCTCGATGCCTTTATCAACCGCTGGTATAAATTCCTTTGGCACTGTGCCACCAACGATCTCATTCACAAATTCGTATCCGGCGCCTTCTTCGTTTGGTTCTACTTTTAACCAAACGTGACCATATTGGCCTTTACCACCAGATTGACGAACAAATTTGCCTTCAACTTCAACAGCCTTGCGGATAGTTTCACGGTAAGCAACCTGTGGATTACCCACGTTACATTCTACGTTAAACTCACGCTTCATACGGTCAACAATGATATCTAGGTGCAATTCACCCATGCCCGATATAATTGTTTGACCTGACTCTTCGTCGGTCTTAACTTTAAATGACGGGTCCTCAGCTGTTAATTTACTTAACGCTATACCCATTCTTTCTTGGTCTGCTGTTGATTTTGGCTCAACCGCAATAGAAATTACAGGCTCTGGGAAATCCATCTTTTCAAGTGTAATAATGTTATTCGGATCGCACAAGGTTTCACCCGTAGTTACGTCCTTCAATCCTATCGCTGCAGCAATGTCGCCGGCGCGGACTTCTTTCAATTCTGCTCTATCGTTCGCGTGCATCTGCACCATGCGACCAATACGCTCTTTCTTACCTTTAATCGGGTTATAAACAGCATCACCTGTTTTAATAACGCCTGAATAGCAACGGAAAAATGTTAGTGTACCCACAAATGGGTCGGTTGCTATTTTAAATGCCAAGGCAGCAAATGGTGCGCTATCGTCGGCTTCTCTTGTCGCCTCAGTTTCATCTTTGTCGTTCAGAATTCCTTTAATCGCAGGAACTTCTGTTGGCGCTGGCAGAAACTCGACAACGGCGTCAAGCACAGCTTGCACGCCTTTGTTCTTAAATGCAGAGCCACAGGTAGCTAGCACAACTTCGTTGCTCAGCGTTCTGATACGTAAACCTTCTTTAATTTCTGCTTCGCTGAGCTCTTCGCCGCCTAGGTATTTTTCCATCAGCTCGTCATTTGCTTCAGCTGCAGCTTCAACCATCTCAGTGCGGTACTTCTCAGCCCTAGCGAGATGCTCGGCGGGAATATCTTCGTATGTGAAGGTCAGGCCTTTATCAGCCTCATTCCAATTAATCGACTTCATTTTTATTAAGTCAATTACGCCTTTAAATTCTTCTTCTGCGCCAACATTTATTTGAATTGGTACACAGTTTGCGCCCAGTCGTTTGCGAATTTGATTCACAACGCGATCAAAGTCTGCGCCAGCTCGGTCCATTTTGTTAATGAAAACCAAACGAGGTACATGGTATTTATCGGCTTGACGCCATACCGTTTCTGATTGCGGCTCAACACCTGACGAACCACAAAAAACAACAACCGCACCATCGAGAACACGTAGCGAACGTTCAACTTCAATTGTGAAGTCAACGTGTCCAGGTGTATCTATAATGTTGATACGATGTTGATCAAACTGCTGCTGCATACCCGCCCAAAAGCAAGTGGTTGCAGCCGAAGTTATTGTAATGCCGCGTTCCTGCTCTTGCTCCATCCAGTCCATTGTGGCAGCGCCATCATGAACTTCACCGATTTTGTGTGAAATACCGGTATAGAATAGGACACGCTCAGTCGTTGTGGTTTTACCCGCATCAACATGTGCAACAATACCAATGTTGCGATAGCGTTCGATAGGTGTACTACGTGGCATATTTCTCTCTTATACAATATTGGTCAGGAAATGAGGAGTCGGGAGAAATAAAGGGGTCAGAGTTAATTAATCTGACCCCTCTAGGGTCAGATTAATTAACTCTGACCCCTTTATTTCTCCCGCGCCTTTATTTTCTAACGCAAGACTACCAACGGTAGTGAGCAAATGCTTTGTTAGCTTCTGCCATGCGGTGAACGTCTTCACGTTTCTTAACCGCACTACCTTTGTTGTCCTGTGCGTCCATCATCTCAGCTGCTAAACGCGCTGCCATGGATTTCTCACCACGTTTACGTGCCGCATCAACCATCCAACGCATACCAAGAGCGTTACGACGAACTGGACGAACTTCTACTGGTACTTGGTACGTAGAACCACCAACACGACGAGATTTAACCTCGACTGTAGGGCGGATGTTCTCTAGTGCATCTTCAAACACTTCAAGGTGTGGCTTGGAGGTTTTTCCAGCAACAATTTCTAGGGCACCGTAAACGATCTTTTCAGCGGTGGACTTCTTGCCGTCGAGCATTACGACATTCATGAACTTAGCAAGCAACTGTGATCCGAACTTAGGATCTGGTAGGATTTTACGTTGACCTACGACTCTTCTTCTTGGCATCTTAATTCTCCGTGGAATTCAGGTATAACCCAAAACTCTAATTTAATAGTTTGGCCTTACTAACGGAGAACCGTTAAGACTTAGGCCTTTTCGCGCCGTATTTAGAACGGGCTTGTCTACGATCGTTTACACCAGAGCAATCTAGTGTGCCACGAACTGTGTGGTAACGAACACCTGGTAAATCTTTTACACGACCACCGCGGATAAGTACCACGCTGTGCTCTTGTAAGTTGTGACCTTCACCACCAATGTATGAAGACACTTCAAAACCGTTTGTTAAGCGAACACGACATACTTTACGTAATGCTGAGTTCGGCTTCTTTGGCGTAGTTGTATATACGCGAGTACATACACCACGACGTTGTGGGCAAGCCTGTAAAGCAGCTACGTTCGATTTCTCGATCGGCTTTTTACGTGGGTTGCGCACTAACTGGTTAACTGTTGCCATTAACTAGCTCCTGATTAAAAATTAATTCTCAAATAATTAATCCGCGTTTGCGAATCATAATTGAGATATGTTGCAGACATATTTCCTAAACAATTAATTGCTAGAGAAAATATCACCTGCTGCTCGTTAGCCCAATGAATTCAACGATAATTACATTATTTTAAAAACAAAAAACCGCGACTTACGTTTACCAAAACATGTGATTGGCAAAATTGGGTCGCGGAATGTTATAGATCAAAGGCCCTAATGTCAAGCGGGGAGCATGTTTTCACATACTCCCCGCTTCAATTTATAGACATTTTACTAAGGTCGATTTACTCGGCGCTGTCGTCACCTGCATTTAGCAGTTCAGACATTGCTTTTTGAGCTTCATCAGCGGCCATTGAAGGCTCAACTGGTGCAAACTTAGCAGCTTTTCTAACAGCACGTCTTTGGTGATACGAGAAACCAGTACCAGCTGGGATCAAGCGACCAACAATAACGTTCTCTTTCAAGCCACGTAAATCATCTTCTTTACCTTGTACAGCAGCTTCCGTTAACACACGAGTTGTTTCTTGGAATGATGCAGCCGAGATAAATGACTCAGTAGACAATGAAGCTTTAGTAATACCCAACAATTGTGTTTCGTAAGTTGCAGGGATCTTACCTTGTTTTTCAGTTTCACGGTTGGCAATCTTAACTTGAGAAACCTCAACTTGCTCACCTACCAAGAACTGTGTATCGCCAGATGACGTAATCATACACTTACGTAGCATTTGACGAATAACAACTTCAATGTGCTTATCGTTAATTTTTACACCTTGTAAACGGTATACTTCTTGTACTTCGTTCACGATGTAATTAGAAACAGCACTGATGCCTCTTAAGCGCAAGATATCGTGCGGAGACTCAGGTCCATCAGCAATGACTTCACCTTTCTCTACAGATTCACCTTCATATACGTTCAGATTACGCCACTTAGGGATCATCTCTTCGTAATGGCCAGCATCGTTTGTCATATGCGCATAATCACCCGCTTTAGGCGTAATGGTTAAACGCTTCTTACCTTTAGTCTCTTTACCGTATCCGATAACACCAGAAACTTCAGCAAGGATCGCAGGCTCTTTCGGCTTACGTGCTTCAAACAAATCGGCTACGCGTGGAAGACCACCGGTAATATCACGTGTTTTCGAACTTTCTTGAGGTATACGTGCTAACACGTCACCTTCTTTTGCTAACTTACCATCAGTTGCTTCGATGGTGGTAAAGCTTGGTAAACGTATTTCTTGCAAACCGAACTCGTCGTTTTCAAGAATTAGCTTAGGCTCTTTAGCATTTGCTTTAGAAAGATCTTTAACAACGATACGAGTCAAACCAGTTAATTCGTCTTGCTGCATTTCAGTGTTCGAATCATCGATATCCGCGAAGCTAATCTTAGAATCTCGCTCTGTCACGATTGGGTGACTATGCGGGTCCCAGCTAGCAACGATATCGCCTGAAGTGATAGATGCACCATCATCAACAGAAAGCACTGCACCGTAAGGTACTCTGTAGCGCTCTTTCTCGCGACCTTGGTCATCGATAACTGTTAGTTCAGTTGAACGTGAAATGATAACCACTTTCTTATCGGTGTTACGTACAAACTTCGCATTAAAGAACTTCAATGTACCGGTTGTCTTAACCTGTACGTTGTTTTCTGCTGTTGCACGAGATGCCGCACCACCAATGTGGAATGTACGCATCGTTAGCTGTGTACCTGGTTCACCGATTGACTGTGCAGCGATAACGCCGACAGACTCACCCGCGCCAACCATGTGTCCACGTGCTAGGTCACGACCATAACAGTTGGCACAAACACCAAAGTCATTGTCACAAGTGATAACAGAGCGAACCATAATTTGGTCGACTGAGTTCACTTCCAGCATATCTACAAGCGCTTCATCAAGCAGTACGTTACGTTCAACTAATACTTCATCAGTACCAGGCTTAACGACGTCTTCGGCTACAACACGACCTAGAACACGTTCGCGTAGTGCTTCAACAACATCACCACCTTCGATTAGTGGTGTCATTTTAACACCTTCGAATGTGCCACAATCATCGTTATTGATAACCAAATCTTGTGCAACGTCTACTAGACGACGAGTTAGGTAACCCGAGTTAGCTGTCTTCAATGCCGTATCGGCCAAACCTTTACGAGCACCGTGAGTAGAGATAAAGTACTGAAGTACGTTTAGACCTTCACGGAAGTTAGCGGTGATGGGTGTTTCGATGATTGAACCATCTGGTTTAGCCATCAAGCCACGCATACCAGCCAACTGACGAATCTGAGCGGCACTACCACGAGCACCAGAGTCAGCCATCATATAAACAGAGTTAAATGACGTTTGCTCTTCTTCTTCGCCGTTACGGTTAATAACAGTTTCAGTTTTCAAGTTATCCATCATCGCCTTCGCGACGTTTTCATTGGCCGTTGACCAAATATCGATAACTTTGTTGTAACGCTCACCAGCGGTTACAAGACCTGATTGGAACTGCTCTTGAATTTCAACAACTTCTGCTTCTGCAGCGTCGATGATTTCTTTCTTCGCATCTGGAATTACCATGTCATCGATACCAACTGACGCACCCGCAATCATTGCGTAGTGGAAACCGGTATACATGATTTGGTCAGCTGCAATAACAGTGTCCTTCAAGCCTAGCGTACGGTAGCAAGTGTTCAACAACTGTGAAATTTGCTTTTTGCCCATCGCTTGGTTGATGATTTCAAAAGGTAATCCTTTTGGCAGCGTTAACGAGAAAATAGCACGACCAACAGTAGTGTCTGTTAACGTAGTCTTTTCAGATTTAGTACCGTCTTCAGCAACGACAACTTCAGTCATACGTACTTTAACGCGAGCGTGAAGCTCAGCAGTGTCTGTGCGGTAAGCTTTTTCAGCTTCGAACGGACTGGTAAATACCATACCTTCGCCTAAACCATTAACACGGTCACGCGTTAAGTAGTAAAGACCCAATACAACGTCCTGTGAAGGAACGATAATTGGCTCACCGTTTGCTGGTGAAAGAATGTTGTTAGTCGACATCATCAACGCACGAGACTCTAACTGAGCTTCGATAGTCAATGGTACGTGAACCGCCATTTGGTCACCATCGAAGTCGGCGTTGTAAGCCGCACATACTAATGGGTGCAATTGAATAGCTTTACCTTCAATCAAGGTAGGTTCAAACGCTTGGATACCTAGTCTGTGAAGAGTAGGTGCACGGTTAAGTAACACTGGATGTTCACGAATAACTTCGTCAAGAACGTCCCATACTTCCGGCGCTTCACGTTCAACTAATTTCTTAGCTGCTTTAATAGTTGTTGCTAAACCGCGACCTTCTAGCTTGCCATAGATAAACGGTTTGAATAACTCAAGCGCCATTTTCTTAGGAAGACCACATTGGTGTAAACGCAATGTTGGACCAACGGTAATTACAGAACGACCAGAGTAGTCAACACGCTTACCAAGAAGGTTTTGACGGAAACGACCTTGCTTACCTTTAATCATGTCAGCAAGTGATTTCAATGGACGCTTGTTAGAACCGGTAATTGCGCGACCACGACGACCATTATCAAGAAGAGCATCGACTGCTTCTTGTAGCATCCGTTTTTCGTTACGTACGATGATGTCAGGTGCAGCAAGGTCTAATAGACGCTTCAAACGGTTGTTACGGTTAATTACACGACGATATAAATCGTTCAAATCTGAAGTCGCAAAACGACCGCCATCTAACGGAACTAATGGACGTAACTCAGGTGGTAATACCGGTAATACTGTCAAAATCATCCACTCTGGCTTGTTGCCAGACTGTTGGAATGATTCTAACAATTTCAAACGCTTTGTAATTTTCTTACGCTTGGTCTCAGAATTAATTGAAGGCAATTCTTCACGCATAGCAGCAACATCTGCTTCTACGTCTAGCTGCTTAAGCAATTCAAAAACTGCTTCAGCACCCATCTTCGCTTCAAATTCGTCGCCATGCTCTTCCAAAGAATCTAAATATTCTTCTTCAGATAATAGTTGTCTTGCTTCAAGCTCTGTATAACCAGCTTCGGTTACAACATATGATTCGAAGTAAAGTACACGTTCGATGTCACGTAATGTCATGTCCAGCATTAAGCCGATTCTTGACGGTAATGACTTAAGGAACCAAATGTGTGCAACTGGGCTAGCCAATTCGATGTGACCCATGCGCTCACGACGCACTTTAGTTAGGGTAACTTCAACACCACATTTTTCGCAGATAACACCACGGTGCTTCAAACGCTTATATTTACCACACAAGCATTCGTAATCTTTTACTGGACCGAAAATACGGGCGCAGAAAAGACCGTCACGCTCTGGCTTGAACGTACGATAGTTTATCGTTTCAGGCTTTTTAACTTCACCAAAAGACCATGAACGAATCATGTCCGGTGAAGCAAGACCGATTTTGATATTATCAAATTCTTCGGTCTTATTTTGTTGCTTAATAAACTTTAATAAGTCTTTCACATGTCTCTCCCAACGGAGTCATTGTCACGACCCTGAATCCACCGAAGTGAATACAGGGCCAACCTGTTTTAGCTCTGACGTTTTGCCGTCTGTTCTTCAAGCTCGATGTTGATACCCAACGAACGGATTTCTTTCAACAATACGTTGAACGATTCTGGCATGCCAGGCTCCATTCTATGGTCGCCGTCAACGATGTTTTTATACATCTTAGTACGGCCGTTAACATCATCAGACTTAACAGTTAGCATCTCTTGCAAGGTATACGCAGCACCGTATGCTTCTAGTGCCCACACTTCCATCTCTCCGAAGCGTTGACCACCAAACTGTGCTTTACCACCTAGTGGCTGTTGCGTAACCAAACTGTAAGAACCAGTAGAACGTGCATGCATTTTGTCATCAACCAAGTGGTTAAGTTTCAACATGTACATGTAACCTACGGTAACAGGACGCTCAAAGGCTCTTCCTGTGCGGCCATCAAACAATGTAATTTGACCACTTTCAGGAATGTCTGCTAATTTCAGCATTTCTTTGATTTCTGACTCACGCGCACCGTCGAATACCGGAGTAGCGACTGGAACACCTTTGCGCAGATTTTCGGCTAAACGTTTAATCTGATCATCAGAGAAAGTTTCAAGGTCGACAACTTGATGAGACTCACCAAGGTTATATACCTCTTGTAAGAATGCACGTAACTTCGTGATTTCTTCTTGCTCTTTGATCATACGGTCAATCTTCACACCTAAGCCATGGGCAGCCATACCTAAGTGAGTTTCGAGAATCTGACCAATGTTCATTCGTGACGGTACACCTAGTGGGTTTAATACGATGTCTACCGGCGTACCGTTTCCATCATATGGCATATCTTCAACAGGTTGAATTGCTGAGATAACACCTTTGTTACCGTGACGACCAGCCATTTTATCACCTGGCTGAATATGACGTTTAACAGCAAGATAAACCTTAACGATTTTCAACACACCCGGTGCCAAGTCATCGCCTTGAGTAATCTTACGGCGTTTGTTTTCAAATTTCTTATCGAAGTCGTTTCTGACTTCTTCATGTTGCTGCGCACTTTGATCAAGCTCAGTTTGTGCATCTTCGTCTTTCAACGTGATATCAAACCACTTTTCGCGCGGCATGCTATCTAATTTAGATTGATCTATACCGAACTTAAGCAACAAGTTCTGTGTACGAGCAAAGATACCGTCGGCAAGAATACCAAATTCATCACCTAAGTCTTTCTTCACTTGACGCAACTGCATATCTTCAATTTCTAACGCACGTTTGTCTTTTTCGACGCCGTCGCGTGTAAACACCTGAACATCAATTACTGTACCGCGAACGCTGTTAGGCACTCGAAGTGAAGTATCTTTAACGTCAGACGCTTTTTCACCAAAGATTGCTCGTAAAAGTTTTTCTTCCGGCGTAAGCTGAGTTTCACCTTTTGGTGTCACTTTACCTACAAGAATGTCGCCACCTTTCACTTCAGCACCGATATAAACAACGCCTGATTCATCAAGCTTGCCTAACGCAGATTCACCCACGTTTGGAATATCAGAACTGATTTCTTCTGGACCTAACTTAGTATCGCGAGCAATACAGCTAAGTTCCTGAATGTGAATAGTAGTGAAGCGATCTTCTTCAGCTACACGCTCAGAAATAAGGATTGAATCCTCAAAGTTATAACCATTCCAAGGCATGAAAGCGATGCGCATGTTTTGACCAAGCGCAAGTTCACCTAAGTCTGTTGACGGACCGTCGGCCAGTACGTCACCAGTCACTATTGGGTCACCGACGTTACACGTTGGTCTTTGGTTAATACAGGTATTTTGGTTTGAACGTGTGTACTTAGTTAAGTTATAAATGTCGATGCCAGCTTCACCGGCTGTCATTTCTTCTTCATTTACTTTAACTACGATGCGGCTCGCGTCTACATAAGAGACTGTTCCGCCACGTTTTGATACAACAGTTACACCCGAATCTACCGCAACGGTTTTTTCCATACCCGTTCCAACTAATGGCTTATCAGCTCTTAGTGTTGGTACAGCTTGACGTTGCATGTTCGAGCCCATCAATGCACGGTTAGCATCATCGTGTTCTAGGAACGGAATGATACTCGCTGCGACCGATACGATCTGTTGTGGTGACACGTCCATATAGGTAATGTCATCTTTCTGCATTAGTGTGGTTTCACCACGGTGACGACAAGGGATCAAGTCTTCAACCAATGCATTTTTATCATCGAGTAATACGTTTGCTTGTGCTATCGCAAATTGACCTTCTTCGATCGCTGACAAGTAGTCGATATCGTCAGTCACGATACCATCTACAATACGACGATAAGGAGTTTCTAAGAAACCAAAATCATTTGTTCTAGCGAAGCTCGCAAGAGAGTTGATCAAACCAATGTTTGGTCCCTCTGGCGTTTCGATTGGACATACACGACCATAGTGAGTCGGATGTACGTCTCGTACTTCAAAGCCTGCTCTTTCACGCGTAAGACCGCCCGGACCTAATGCAGAAATACGACGTTTATGCGTCACTTCTGATAGCGGGTTGTTCTGATCCATAAACTGAGATAATTGGCTTGAGCCGAAGAACTCTTTTACAGCAGCAGAAATAGGTTTAGCGTTAATCAAATCTTGCGGCATGATGGCATCTAAATCGCCAAGGCTTAAACGCTCTTTAACAGCGCGTTCAACACGTACCAAACCAACACGGAATTGGTTTTCTGCCATTTCACCAACAGAACGAATACGACGGTTACCTAAGTGATCGATATCATCAACTTCATCTTTACCGTCACGAATAGTGATAAGTTGCTTCATTACTGAAACAATATCTTCTTTCGCTAGTGTGCCTGAGCCAGTGAGTTCTTCACGACCTAAGCGACGGTTAAACTTCATTCTACCTACAGCCGACAGATCGTATCTGTCTTCAGAGAAGAACAAGTTGTCAAACAAGGTTTCTGCGGCGTCTTTTGTTGGTGGTTCACCAGGACGCATCATGCGGTAGATTTCTACAAGCGCTTCTAATTTATTAGTGCTTGAGTCAATCTTGATAGTGTCAGAAATATAAGAACCGTGATCAAGTTCATTGATATACAAAGTCTCAAATTCTTTAACACCTAGCTCACGCAATTCAAGTAAGTTTTCTAACGTTACTTCATCGTTTGCGTTAACTACCACTTCGCCCGTTTCTTCGTTAACGAAAGTCTTGGCATATATTTTACCAAGTAAGTACTCAGCTGGAACTTCCAGATCAGTGACTTTTGCTTTCTCTAACGCACGAGTATGGCGAGCAGATACTCTTCGACCCGCTTCCACGATAACTTCACCTTTGCCATCCATGATGTCAAATTGTGCAGTTTCACCGCGTAAACGATCAGGAACAACGTCCATTAACAGTTTGTCACCGTTAATGCGGACGATCGTTTTATCGAAGAATAAATCAAGGATTTCTTCTGTGCTCATTTCTAAGGCACGAAGGATTATTGTCGCTGGTAACTTTCTACGACGGTCGATACGAACGAATAAATTATCTTTCGGATCGAACTCGAAATCCAACCATGAACCACGGTATGGAATAACGCGCGCGTTATAAAGTACTTTACCAGACGAGTGAGTTTTGCCCTTGTCGTGATCGAAGAATACGCCAGGTGAACGATGCAGCTGAGATACGATTACGCGCTCAGTACCATTGATCACGAATGTACCGTTTTCAGTCATCAATGGGATTTCACCCATATATACTTCTTGTTCTTTGATGTCTTTAACTGTACCTGGTGCCGCTTCTTTATCAAACAAGACAAGACGCAGCTTGACTCTTAAAGGAGCTGAATAAGTGACACCACGAATTTGACATTCTTTTACGTCAAATACGGGCTCGCCTAAACGATATGCTACATACTGTAACTCACTGTTACCGCTGTAGCTTTTAATTGGAAACACAGAGCGGAATGCCGCTTCTAAGCCATATTGACCATCAGGATCTTGGTCAATGAACTTCTTAAATGAGTCCAGTTGGATTGAAAGGAGGTATGGAATTTCCAATACCTGCGGGCGCTTGCCAAAATCCTTACGGATACGTTTCTTTTCACTATTAGAGTAAACCATGGGTTCCTCAGCCGACTGATTTTAGACCCAACCTGCAACACGTGTATCTTTGTGTGAAGCAAACTTCCAGTACCCTTTTAGTAGGCCATTAACCTTAGCACATCTCATCAATTAAATTTTAATGTCAATGAAAACAATTACTTATTGGTCAACTGCCAACGCATATTTGGATAGCAAACAAAGGGTGAAATATTGCATATCCTACAGCGCAAAAAGGCAGGTGATTAAAAATCACCTGCCTGAGCCTGTTAAGGCCAGTAATTAAAAATACTAATTACTTAACTTCTACTTCAGCACCAGCTTCTGTTAGTGCTTTTTGCAATTCTTCAGCTTCGCCTTTCGACACGCCTTCTTTAATTGCTTTAGGTGCAGACTCAACTACATCTTTAGCTTCTTTCAAGCCAAGACCAGTTGCGCTACGTACAGCTTTGATAACTGCAACTTTGTTAGCACCGAATGAAGTAAGAACTACGTCAAATTCAGTTTGTTCTTCAACAGCTTCTGCTGCTGCAGCTGGACCAGCTACTGCTACTGCTGCTGCTGCAGATACGTTGAATTTTTCTTCTGCCGCTTCGATCAGTTCTACCAATTCCATAACTGGCATTTCTGCGATTGCGTTTAATATATCATCTTTGGATAGAGCCATTTCTCTAAACTCCTGGGTTTGTAATGTTAAAAATTATAATGCCAAAAAAGAAAATTATTTTTCTTCTTTGATCGCCGCCAATACGCGCACAAACTTGCCTGGAACTTCGTTGATAGTGCGAACGAATTTCTCGACAGGTGCTTTGAAGGTTGCAAGTAATCTTGCAAGAGCTTCGTCGCGGGTCGGTAGTGAAGCTACTGCGTCCAACTTATCTGGACCTAGTAGACCGCTACCAATTGACAATGCAGTTACCTGTAACTTAGGGTTAGTTTTAGAGAAGTCTTTGAACAAGCGCGCTGCGCCGCCCGGTGCTTCTATAGAAAAACCATAAATTAAAGGACCAACTAAGGCACTGTCGATGTCTGCAAATTTACTGTCTGCCAATCCACGTTTAGCTAGAGTGTTACGTACTACCTTAAGGAATACGCCTTGCTCACGAGCTTTATTGCGGAGGTCAGTCAGTTCATGAACTTCCATCCCACGGTATTCAGCGACGGCAACGGATAGAGCGCGAGAAGCAACTTCGTTTATTTCAGCTACGATCTCTTTTTTTGCTGCTAAGCCTAATGCCACTGAGTTCACCTTCTTAAAATCTGAATCAAGTAATGCCTTTCGACTGTCACTTTCATCAGTGTTAACAGATTGATACTTGATATACTGGATGAAAACATCTGAAGCATATCTTGTACCGCTCTACGGTGTTCATTCCCAGAGAGTCTGAGTTGAAACCACCGTCTGCGCAGGTAGTATTAAGCTTGGCATTTCGCTTCCTAAGAAGTGTGTGAAAGTTCTCTTACCTCTTTCACTGCCTAGCGCCTGCGGTCTTGGACGGGAGTTGACTTACGCTTTTGGCGTAAACAACTCCAACCCACAACCTTACAGAGAAAAGTTAATTAAGCTTTAAGGTTCAGTGAACTCTGGTTTAGTACTACACCAGCGCCCATAGTTGTGCTTAAACTAACTTTTTGTAGATAAGTGCCCTTAGCTGAAGAAGGCTTTGCTTTCTTCAATGCTTCTAGCAATGACTCAAGATTTTCCTGAATCTGGTTTGCTTCAAAAGCAATTTTACCAATGCTAGCGTGGATGATACCGTTCTTATCGTTACGGTATCTAACCTGACCCGCTTTTGCATTCTTAACTGCAGTAGCAACGTCTGGTGTAACCGTACCCGTTTTAGGGTTAGGCATAAGACCACGTGGACCAAGGATTTGACCTAGTGTACCAACCACACGCATTGCGTCAGGGCTAGCAACAACTACGTCGAAATTCATTTCGCCTTTCTTCACTAATTCAGCAAGGTCTTCCATACCAACGATGTCAGCACCTGCAGCTTTAGCAGCTTCAGCGTTTGCGCCTTGAGTAAATACAGCAACGCGAACATCTTTACCCGTTCCGTTTGGTAGCACAGTTGCGCCACGAACGTTTTGGTCAGATTTACGTGCATCAATACCTAGGTTAACGGCAACATCAATGCTCTCAGCAAACTTAACAGTTGCAAGTTCTTTAAGTAACGCTACCGCTTCATTAATTTCGTATTCTTTGCTTGCGTCAACTTTCTCAGCGATGTTGCGCATTCTTTTAGATAATTTAGCCATTCGATTAACCCTCTACTACCAAGCCCATGCTACGAGCAGAACCCGCGATGGTGTTTACGGCAGCGTCTAAACTAGCCGCTGTAAGATCTGGTTCTTTTGTTTTTGCAATCTCTTCTAACTGAGCGCGAGTAACTTTACCCACTTTCTCAGTATTAGGACGGCCAGAACCTTTCTTAAGGCCCGCTGCTTTCAATAATAGGAAAGCTGCTGGAGGAGTTTTTGTTACGAATGTAAAAGAGCGATCTTCGTACACAGTAATCTCTACTGGTACTGGAGAGCCTTTTTCTATAGATTCTGTTTTTGCGTTAAACGCCTTACAGAATTCCATGATGTTTACACCGTGTTGACCTAGTGCAGGACCAACTGGTGGACTTGGATTAGCAGAACCTGCCTTCACCTGTAGCTTAATTAAGCCTGAAACTTTCTTCGCCATTATATTTACTCTCTATTAGTGGGTATAACGCCTTGAAGACACAGAGGATATCTTCTCAAACGGCTTCCCGATGCATAAAAAAGGGCGCAAAGTATAGGCTTTTGACCAAGTAAACACAAGTCTTAATTCAAGTTAATTGTAAATAAGCCGAAATACCCACAACCGAGAGTACAACTAGGTTTACTTTGTCTTCAGAATCCTTTTAGCGCGCTGTTTTGTACGATAAATCCTTCCCGTGATTTTTTCAAGCTGACACTTAATAAATACCGCTTAGTGCACTCTTATGACACTCTATTTGCAATAGGTTCAACTGAATAAGCAAAAATAAAAAAGGCCACCAATCTTGGCAGCCTTATTTTAAATGCTCTGTTACTTAGCTTTTTGGCATAATTACTGTGTCAATCACGTGGATCACGCCGTTTGACGTTTTGATATCCGTTTTGATGACGTTGGCGTTATCAATTTTCACGGCGCCGTTTGCAACAGTTACCGTCACGCTTGAACCTTCTAAAGTCTTAGCAGAATCTACTTTTACTACGTCTGCTGCCATCACTTTTCCAGCCACGACATGGTAAGTCAATATTTGCACTAGCTTGTCTTTGTTTTCAGGAAGTAGCAATGATTCGACTGTACCTGCTGGCAACTTTGCAAACGCGTCATTCGTTGGAGCGAATACGGTTAACGGCCCGTCGGCTTTAAGTGCGTCTACTAAACCTGCTGCTTTTACTGCTGCAACGAGTGTGGAGAAATCGCTGTTACTTGCTGCTGTATCTACGATATCCATCTTGCTTCCGTGATGGTTTGCCAACACGCTTGCAGAGAACACAACAGACAGAACAACTGCCGAAATTAACTTTGTTGCTTTAATAAACATGCTTTTCATAATTCATCCTTAATGGAACGTTGTAGTTAATGTGAGTACGAGTATTCGTACTGCTGCATATTGTTACAACTCAAAAGCCCTAATGGATGCTTAATTACATTTATTTAATAATAAAGTCATGATCGAGAAACAAAAAAAATCCAGCGTGTAAGCTGGATTTTTCAATTTAAATTGTTTTGTAAGACTTTTAAAAAAACCTTTGAAGAAAAGCTTAGCCTTTTTCGACTTGGCCAAATTCTAATTCGACTGGCGTTGAGCGACCGAATATCAATACAGATACTTTCAAGCGGCTCTTCTCGTAGTCTACTTCTTCTACCACGCCATTGAAGTCTGCGAACGGACCGTCGGTAACGCGAACAACTTCGCCTGGTTCGAACAAAGTTTTTGGTCTTGGCTTATCCACGCCTTCTTGTAGGCGGTTTAAGATAGCGTCAGCTTCTTTCTGCGTAATAGGCATTGGGCGATCAGAAGTTCCACCGATAAAGCCAAGAACACGAGGAATACTTTTCACTAAGTGCCAAGAGTCTTCGTTCATTTCCATTTCTACCAGTACATAACCTGGGAAGAATTTACGCTCAGATTTACGCTTTTGACCAGCGCGCATCTCAACCACTTCTTCTGTAGGAACGAGGATTTCTCCGAAATAGTCTTCCATGCCGTGCATTTTGATGTACTCAAGCAATGTCTTTTGCACACGACCTTCGTATTGTGAGAATGCTTGTACTACATACCATTTCTTGTCAGACATGTTTACACTCCGATGTTAGTAATTAAGCCGATTACCCAGACTAATATCATGTCAATAAAATATAACATCACACCAACAACCGCGGTAGCCAAGAGAATAATAAGCGTCATTCGGTTCGCTTCACTGCGGCTCGGCCAAATAACCTTGCGTACTTCAGTGCGCGCATCTTTTGCAAAAACGAAGAAGTCACTGCCTTTTTGCGTTGTTGCCGCAATGCCTAAAGAAACAATAACGATACCAACAGCAGCAAGCGCTCTGTATAACACCGAAATTTCTTCATATGCACTATATGCGTAAACCAAACCACCTAAAAGGGCGATCACTATAGTCCATTTTACGAGGTCTAACGGATTAGACGCGTTTTCTGCCTTATCACTCATCAGTGTTACCCTAAACTAGCCACGCCTAAAATAAGCGAGCTATTAATTAAATCGTTACGCCGGACCTATACCACTATAAATAGTGGCAGGGGTGGAGGGACTCGAACCCCCAGCCATCGGTTTTGGAGACCGCTGTTCTACCAATTGGAACTACACCCCTAAATCCGTACGATACATTTTTCAGTTACATTTCCCTTGTGATGTTGTGTTCTTGGAAGGAAGTCATCAGCGTCATAAGGGAGGGAGCAGTATTATACTCATGCAAGCAAGTTATACAAGTACCTTCAAGCGCTAACTTACACAATACGGCAAATTACTGCTGCATACCCTCGCCCAAGTGATATTAATGTGTGGCTAAGGTTAACAATATCAACTTGCTTTTGACGATAATTTAAACGGATCCGCAATAACTCTTAATCAACCCCGATGAATCCGCCGGTTTGGTGCGCCCATAACTTGGCGTAAATACCGTTGTGTTCTAAGAGTTCTGTATGACTTCCTGACTCTACAACTTGACCCGCATCTAACACTAACAAGCGATCCATTTGCGCAATAGTGGACAGTCGATGGGCAATCGCTAATACCGTTTTTTGCTCCATAATTGTATCTAAACACTGCTGTATCGCAGCTTCCACTTCGGAATCTAGCGCCGAGGTAGCTTCATCTAGTATCAAAATTGGCGCATCTTTTAGCATAACTCTGGCAATCGCAATTCGCTGTCGTTGACCGCCCGATAGTTTCACACCGCGCTCACCGACATGCGCATCATATCCTGTGCGGCCTTTTGCGTCGCTCAATGACAAAATGAAATCATGTGCCTCGGCTTGTTTTGCCGCTTTAATCATATCTTCGTCAGTGGCGTCTTCGCGTCCGTAGATAATATTGTCGCGCACACTGCGATGCATTAACGAAGTATCTTGCGTCACCATACTGATATGACGGCGCAAACTTTCTTGTTTAACCTCGGTAATGTCTTGCCCATCAATCGCAATTTTTCCAGAGTCGATATCATAAAAACGCAACAGTAAGTTTACGAGCGTTGACTTACCGGCACCAGAGCGCCCTACTAACCCTACTTTCTCTCCCGGTTTTATCGTGATATTAAGACGATCGAATACATTTATTTCATTATTGTTTTTGGCTAGGTAAGCGAAATTCACATCGCTAAATTCAATACCCCCGCCTTTCATTTCTAAAACGGGTGCATGATTTTTATCTTCGATCGTTGCCGGCATGGCTAAGGTATTAATGCCATCTTGAACGGTACCAATATTTTCGAATAATGCAGACACCTCCCACATTATCCACTGAGACATGCCGTTCAAACGCAGGCTTAAACTGACTGCAATAGCGATATCTCCAGGCGACACAACGCCATTGACCCATAGGTATATAGCCAGCGCCGATACTGAGAAAACCAACAATGAGTTGCTCGCCCAAACGCAGGCTTGCAGCACTGTAACCAATCGCATTTGTGGATAGACCGTTTGTAAAAATCCATCCATCCCTTCGCGCGCGTAGTCTTCTTCTCGTTTGTTGTGGGAAAACAGCTTTACCGTCATTATATTGGTATAACTATCAACAATTCTGCCCGTCATAATAGAGCGAGCATCAGCTTGTTTCGTGGAAAGTCGTTTTAGTTTTGGAAGGATCGCACGCAGAATAATTACATATATTACTAACCAAATAAGCAATGGGACGGCCAAGCGCCAGTCTGTGGAAAAAACTAACACAATAATGCTAATGAAATACACGCAGATGTATACCGCGAGGTTCATTATTTTCATAACGGTTTCGCGCACAGACAATGCAGTTTGCATCACCTTTGTGGCCACCCGCCCGGCAAATTCGTCTTGATAGAATGACAGACTTTGCCCAAGAAGATAGCGATGCGCCTGCCAACGAATGCGCATCGGAAAATTACCCAGTAGAGATTGATGAGTCAGCGCCGACTGAATAATAACGAGCGCAGGCAGAAAGACCATAACCACCAATCCCATCCAAATTAAGCTGCTCATCTCTTCTTGTAAAAATGTCGCTTTCTCGCGAGTGGCAAACCAGTCAACAAGCTGCCCCATATAACCAAACAAAGACACTTCTAAGACGGCAACCATGGCACTGATAATTGAAACTGCAATGAGTACCTTCCACATACCTAACGAATAATAACGGCAAAATGCGATGAAGTTTTTAGGTGGTTGCGTGGGTGCGTTTTCTGGGAACGCCTTGGTTAGATTTTCAAAAAATGAAAACATGCTTTCTCTTTTTATTTAAGTAAATGCTGAATAAGTAGTTGGGTAGCGACAAACACTGACTATCTATATTAGTCTTCGGTGGTTTTTGCGAAAAACTTCACCATCGCCAAATTGATGCGCACCATTATATCAATATCTCGCCGTCATGACAGCAAACGAAAATGATTGCTGTCTAAATGCAGCAATCTTAACCATCGTCGCAAGTACCTTAACTCTCAATATTTATCAAAGCTTCAGGCTGTTTAAGCATCGTCTAAAAATTAAAGAAACTTTTCGAAGAGCTTTACTACCCAATAAATAACAATACCGAACTGAACTAAAAATAAAACAAATCGAGCTTGAATCGCTAAGTTCGAGGTTGATACTAAATGCACGATTGATTGGCCCAGTCTTGCCGCAAATAATATATAGGCAAGTCCATTGGTAATGGCGGTAGAGTCAGTTGCAATGGCTAATAAAAGGACGCCACCGATGAAGCTAAAGCATTCAACACAGTTTGCTTGTGCTCGTGTGATTCGGCTTCCAAAGTCCGGCACATCCGAACCATCAGACTTAAACTTTAGCCCATCAAACTTGCCGCTTTGCGACAAATAGGTACGGTACGACGCCAGCGCTAATAGCAACACTAGGATCCAACTTATATAGCCTAATAAAACAATAATTGATGCGTTCACTGATATTCCTTTTTAATTAAATTTATTAATCGTGACTTATTTAGATGCTGTTAAAAAAGTGACCCAACGCAAAAGTAGCGTTTTCTTGCTTAATTCACAATATTTATAATAAGGGCTGCTGACAGGACCCGCTGAGCTCAAGGTAAATACACCGTTACAGATACTATTTGCCGAGCAGTTTAATGTTACAAGTTATTTCAATTTAACGTTTGTGGTTGATTCTTTTTACTTTGGCTATAAGGTTATAAACGTCATAAAACCGAAACTTAGGAAAGAATAAACAATGCACATTAAAAAGGCGCTTTTAGCCGTCAGTATAGCCATTGCCGTTGGCGCTTGTACTCCAGCTCAACAAACAACAGAAACAGCGCCAGCAACTGCTGAGCAAAAAGTAGCCTTAAAATCCGGTATTCTTACCCAAAATATGGACTTAAGCGTTAAACCTGGTGACAACTTCTTTAACTATGTGAATGGCACTTGGTTGAAAACAATCGAAATTCCTGCAGATAAAGCTTCATATGGAAGCTTTGCAATTTTGGCTGACGAAGCACAAGACGATGTAAAAGCGATTATTGATACAGCGTCGCAAGGTGACTACCCTGCTGGTTCTGATGAACAAAAAGTGGGCGATATGTACAGCTCATACATGGACATAGACAACCGCAACGAAGTCGGTATTAAGCCACTTAAAGCAGAATTTGATAAGATTGCTAGCATATCCAATTACGATGAGCTGGTTGAGTACTTTGCGTATTCAATTAAATATGGCTACGGTACACCTGTTAGCTTTTTCCAATATGCAGATTTTAAGTCACCGAACGACTATGCGCTGTATGCATGGCAGTCAGGTATCGGTTTACCAGACCGAGAGTATTATTTTAAAGACGATGAGGACGGCAGAAAGATCCTTGCCGCATACCAAGCCCATATCGAAAAAATGTTTACGCTTGCTGGCTTAGACAACGGTGCTAAAACTGCAGAAATGTTGTTAGCCCTTGAAACTAAAATAGCTAACGAACACATGAAGAAAGAACAAGCTAGAAACTGGGCAGAGAACTACAGCAAGTTAAGTATGGACGAATTAAAAGCGCTCATGCCTAATTTTAACTGGGATACTTTTGTAAAAGCGACTGGCTTCGATATGCCTGAAAGCATGATCATCATGCAGAACGACTTTTTAGCGGGCATTGACAAAGTGATTGCCGAAACGTCGCTAGACGACTGGAAGTCATTCCTACAATGGGGCGTGATTAACTCTTCCGCTAGCTCATTAGATATGGCTATGGACAAAGCTAATTTTGATTTTTACAGTACTGTACTTTACGGCGTAGAAGAGCAGCGTCCAATGTGGCGTCGTGCAACCGGTTTGCTGAACGGCACACTAGGTGAGGTTATTGGTAAAGTATATGTTAAGCAGCACTTCCCGCCTGAAGCTAAACAACGCATGCAGGTAATGGTCGACAATCTTATTGCAGCCTATGAAGTCAGCATCAAAGAACTCGATTGGATGACGGAAGAAACGCGCATTCAAGCTCTTGATAAACTGTCGAAATTTACCGTGAAGATTGGTTACCCTGATAAGTGGAAAGATTATTCTGCTCTGCAAGTATCGGATAAGGATTTATTTGGCAACATGCGTAATGCTTCTGAAGTAGCTTATGCTGAAGAATTAGCAAAGCAAGGCAAGCCTGTTGATAAAACCGAATGGGGCATGACACCACAAACGGTTAACGCCTATTACAATCCGTCTGCAAATGAAATTGTATTCCCTGCCGCAATATTACAGCCTCCGTTTTTTGATTTAGAAGCAGAAGACGCAGTCAATTACGGTGGGATCGGTGCGGTTATTGGTCATGAAATTGGCCACGGTTTTGATGATTCAGGCAGCACGTTTGACGGTGACGGCGTATTGCGCAACTGGTGGACTGACGCTGACCGTGAAGAATTTAAGAGCAGAACAGGAAAACTCGTCACGCAGTACAATGCGTTTGAGCCGCTAGAAGGTATTTTCGTCAATGGTGAATTTACCTTGGGCGAGAACATAGGTGATCTTGGCGGTATTAGTATCGCACTTAAAGCCTACGAAATGTCCTTGAATGGTGAGCCTTCACCTGTGCTAGATGGCTTTACAGGTGAGCAGCGAGTGTTCCTTGGTTTCGGTCAAGTATGGGCTGGAAAGTACCGCGATGAGGCATTAAAAAGCCAAATCAATACAGACCCGCACTCACCTGCTCAGTACAGAGCTAATGGATCGGTTCGCAATGTACCAGAGTTTTATAGTGCATTTGACGTCAAGCCAACTGACGCATTATTTCTTCCTGAAGAAGAGCGCGTAAAAATTTGGTAGCTTTTGTTGCTGGTGGCAGTCGCCTTGTAGCCAATTGTCTGCAGCCATAGCGTAAAAGAAATAAAATGGGGATCTATTTATAGGTCCCTTTTTTTAAGAGCTGCTTTTAAGAGCTGTTTTTAATCGTCTTTTTAAAGGACACATTTTTAAAGAGCAATTTTTTAATAATCCTTCGCTAAGAACTTTATCGTTTACTTAGTCTTTTATCTGACTACTCACGTAAACAACGTACCAAATTAATTAGGGCTCAAGAAAATAGAGTGCTGAGGGAAACATTCGCTGTTTGCCATTCCATTAGATTTCCAAAGGACAATTTTGACCGAAGCATCAGAAAAAAAAGAAGATAAAAATAGCTTAGTAGAAGGCCCAATATTACCTATCATTTCAAGGCTAGCAATGCCCATGGTTTTTGGCATTGTCGCCGTGTTTTCGATATCCATCGTCGATACCTTTTTTGTTGGTAAATTAGGCACAGCGCAATTAGCGGCTCTTTCCTTTACCTTCCCTGTCACCATGGCAATTGCCAGCTTATCGAGTGGACTGGGCGCCGGCGCGTCTTCGGTAGTCTCAAGAGCAATAGGCGCAGATAACCGATCACATGCCAAACGTTTATCGACAGACAGTTTGCTGCTCGCCAGCTTATTGGTGATTATCATCTCAGCTATTGGTTACTTTACAATTAGCCCTCTATTTAAGCTGCTTGGCGCCTCTGGCGACGTGCTCAAATACATTATCCAATATATGGAGATTTGGTATATCTCAATGCCATTTCTCGTTATTCCTATTGTGGCTAATGCGATTATTAGGTCAGTCGGCAATGCGCTTTGGCCGAGCATTATCATGTTTTTTGCTGCGGCAGTGAATATTGCTCTTACGCCCGCCCTGATATTTGGCTTCGGTCCAATACCAGCAATGAATATTGAAGGTGCCGCAATTAGTACGATGATAGCCCGAATTGTCACCTTCGTTCTTGCTCTCTATGTTGCTGTTTATCGCGAAAAAATTATCCAAGTATGTCGACCCGAATATCAAGTCTTTATCGATTCTTGTAAATCCGTGCTGAAAATCGCGCTACCGGCTGGTGCAGGAAGCGTTATCAATCCGATAGGGATCGGGATTGTGACTGCCATTATCGCAGGATATGGCGACGATACAGTAGCAGCGTTCGGCGTTGCGACAAGAATAGAGTCATTTGCGTGCATTCCCATGTTAGCCTTGTCCGCATCAATTGGGCCGATTGCAGGCCAAAACTGGGGAGCAGGAAACAAGGAGAGAGTCATACATGCACTGAAATACTGTTATCTCATTTGTGTGCTTTGGTCATTAGTCATTATTGCGTTGTTTTATGGTTTTGCAGACGTGTTTTCCTCGCTTTTAGCTTCAAGTGACAGCGTCGCAACCAAATCCACAAATTATTTATATATCGTTGCGGTAAGTTTGGTGGGTTACGGTTGGATTATCGTGTCTTCAGCAGCGTTTAATTCTTTAGGCAAGTCGGTCACCGGCATGAGTTATTATGCAGTGAGAACGTTTGCTTTGTACGTGCCATTGAGTTTAGCTGCCTCTATCTGGTTTGATGCAAAATGGGTTTATATCGCTATCGCGACAGCAAATTTGGTCTCGGGCTTCTTGGTAGCAGGCTATACTTTACTTTGGCTTGAAAAAGCAAAACAAGAAGACTGCGCCCCTGACTGGTCGCTTAGTGTGCTAGATTCATAATTGTCTGCATATAATTGAGCAGATTTAATGATATTCACTCACAATACTAGAAATGATGAGGAGTCGATGCATCAATCAGGCGTCGCCAACTGGCTCTTGGTGTGCGCGGCGCGACTCTTCAGGTATGGCATCGAACTAATGTAGGATAAAGTGGCACAGTAGTGACCTGTGCGCGCATTTTTCCTGCGCGCAAAGGACGTCTCTCACTTTTTTATGTGCCTTATTTTTATGTGCGTTATTTTTATGTGCCTTACTTTAATCTGAAAATACCGAGTACGACACACACCGCGCCGCCAATTAGACCTAACCAAGCTTCCATCGGAGTATCGCCACTAAAGGTGCGCTCAATTTGTGAACCCGCAGAATCATAAACATCATATCCCCAAATACATAAAGCTATGCCAATTATGATTAAAATGATACCAAGCAGTTTGTTATTCATGATGCTTCCTTATTTATTATTATTTGCTCACTTACTATCTCAATTTACGCCAAAAAGTCAAATAGCGTAAATAGATGTCATTTGCTGTCGATTCAGAGCTTTCTTGCCTTAAAACGTTTTCCTTTGATACGGCGCTCACGAAACTGGCTTAATGCACGCTTAACGCTTCTGGCTTTGATTGCAATGTAAGTATGACGAGCGGAAATTGAAATCTTACCAATATCTTCCCCAGGCACTTCGGCTTCTTTGGTTAATGCACCTAATACGTCGCCAGGGCGCAGCTTATCTCGTTTACCACCATCCACGGCAATACAGACAAACTCAGGCTCTCTTATGCGATTTGCATGAAAACGCACACCTTGAATATGCAGTTTGCTAATTTTAGCATCGGTTTTCGCTGCTATTTCGTCTAGCTTACCTTCTTCACTATCATCAATTAAGGTGATCGCTAAGCCCTTTTCTTCTGCTCGACCTGTGCGTCCAATTCGATGTGTGTGGGTATCAATATCTTCGCTAACTCGGTGATTGATAACTAAATCGACACGCTCTATATCAAGCCCGCGCGCCGCAACGTCAGTGGCAACCAACACGCTCACTGTTTTATTTGCAAAGCGGGCAAGTACTTGACTGCGCTCGGATTGCTCTAGATCACCGTGCAAGCCAACGGCAGTAAAGCCCATTTGATATAACTCGTCACTCAGTTCTTTGGTTTCGCGTCTAGTGCGGCAAAACACAATCGTTGATTCAATTTGATGATGCGTAAGCAATGCTGCAACGGCCTGGGTTCGGTGTTCATTGCTAACACGATAAGCCTGCTGTTCGATATTCGGCGCAGTCTGACCATCTTCCACTTTGATTATCTTAGCATTACGCTGATACTGGTCCGTAATACTCTTAATTTGATCCGGGAAAGTAGCTGAAAATAACAATGTTTGTCGCGTCGCCGCTAAAGCTGTCTGTGATAAGTGATGCATCACCACTCGCATTTCATCTTCAAAGCCCATATCGAGCATGCGATCAGCTTCATCAAGAACAAAGCAATTCACTTTCTTTAAACTTAAGGTGCGCTTGCCAATATGATCCATAATGCGGCCTGGCGTCCCAACCACCACATTTGCACCGTAGCGCAATGACACGATTTGCGGTCCCATCGGCATACCGCCAACCAGCGATACCACCTTCAAATTAGCCATCCGTTTTGCCAACAAGCGAATTTGCTCGGCAACTTGTTCGGCCAACTCGCGTGTTGGACACATAATCAGGCACTGTGGATTTGTCGCTTCAACATCAATTTTACTTAACAGCGCTAGTCCAAATGCAAGTGTTTTACCGCTGCCTGTTTTCGCCTGCACCGCCACATCAGCCCCTGCCAGCACATCTGGTAAGCAGGCCTGCTGAGTTTGCGTCATGTGCGTGAACTCAAGGGCATTAAGAGCTTCCATCAGAGGTTCAGATAAACCTAGGCTAGAAAATGAAGTGGCGCTGTTTGCGTCAGTTGATGTCATGCTAATTTCCATTGTAATGTTTCACCTGCAAAAAATGGCACTATTTCATCGCGAGAGCTGTCAAGAGATCTTGCAGAAGCTGTTTCAATATTTCGATCGAAGGTGTCATCAAATGTCGGTAATTTAATTGTGCTAGGAACTTCCCAGCTTTGTTTGTTTAGAGTGATGGTGCCACTGTTGCGCGGCATTCCATAAAAATCAGGACCGTAATGGCTGGCAAACCCTTCGAGCTTATCTATTGCATTAAGGTCTTCAAATACCTGCGCATACAGCTCAATCGCGCTCCAAGCGCTGTAGCAACCGGCGCAACCGCAGGCATTTTCTTTTTTATGCTTTTCGTGTGGCGCTGAATCAGTGCCTAGAAAGAATTTTTTCGAGCCTGACGCAACCACTGCTCTCAGTGCTTGCTGATGAGTATTGCGCTTTAATACAGGCAGACAGTAGTTATGAGGTCTAATTCCGCCCACTAATAAATCATTTCGATTTAACAGTAAGTGTTGTGGTGTAATCGTTGCCGCCACGTTATCTGAAGATTCAAGCACAAAATCCACCGCGTCTTTCGTGGTGATATGTTCGAACACAATTTTTAAGTTTGGAAAATCGTTCACGATGTCACGCAAATAGGTGTCGATGAATGCTTTTTCACGATCGAAAATGTCAATATGCGCTTCGGTTACTTCACCGTGAATAAGCAAAAGCATGCCGACTTGTTGCATCGCTTCAAAAACGGGATAAAGCGCCTTTATGCCTTTGACTGCAGCTTCTGAATTGGTTGTCGCACCAGCAGGGTAAAGTTTCGATGCAACAATACCAGCGGCTTTAGCATCCTTAATCTCTTGCGCAGTAGTTTGGTTGGTCAGGAACAGCGTTACTAATGGCTCAAATTCAACACCTTGAGGTACAGCATCCAAAATGCGCTGCTTGTACGCTAAGGCCATTTGCGTTGTCGTAACAGGTGGAACCAAATTGGGCATTGCGATGGCACGTTTAAAGCAGCGTGCGGTTGCAGGCACCGTTTCTTTCAACATTTCGCCGTCACGAAAATGTAAATGCCAGTCATCAGGGGTTTGAATAGTAAGCGATGTAGTCATGCCAAATCCACCATGCATAAGTGTAAAAAGGAGTCAAAAAAGAATAAACAAAAAGTGTCATAAAAGGAGCCGTAAAACACGTGCGATATTATGCCTTATTTGAAGCCCCAACGGGCAAAAAACTATTCTAATTCATCAGAACTTTTGTTAATCAAGCTATTTAGCGGGATCAAGCTGACTTTTGCGATAAACAAAGGGGTATCTTCATTGGCATAAGCAACACATTCTTGAGTAACTCGCTTTTTATTGCTTGATTCTGGACTGAATTCATTCGCATCATCAGAAATATCAGGCCCTACGACAATATTGATAGCGTCGTTGCTGCGCAGCTCTTCTAACTGCTGCTTATCGATACACAGCTTTTGACTTGCGTAGATCATTGGATGAGAGATTAAATCAATGTCTTCAAACAAAGCTCTCTCAAGTAATGCAGAGGAAATTAGTCCCAGAGGATACATTTCAGGAAAATTAACTTTGTCCGCAAACTCATCAATAAACAAGCTTTGCTCAGCACCGGCGCTAGCAAGAAAGTTCTTCGCGTTGCCCACAATCATGTATTTTCGTTTTAAAAAATAGTTAGTAGCCGGCACCAGCTCTCTATCAGGCAAGTTACTTAACATGTGCATAGGTGGCAGATTACTGGGTAATGGCAAGGTCATTTGATTACTATCGCGCTTAAATCCCACGATAGCAGGTTTTTTGTTCGCCTTTAGAATTAAGCGTCGGCTATAAGTGCTAGGGCCTTCACCGCTTGACCACTTCCCGGGTTTAACGCTTAACGTCACTTCATCATCGGGACGCACACAGTTCGCAAAGCTAAATTCGTAAGCACTGAATCGAAATTGGTCTGTATCTATTTCACTTGTGCTATTCATTGCCAATAGGTTGCACTGATACTCAATAAAGCACCCCAACTGAAAGCCCAGTGCTATAGGGCCCTCAAAAGGATTTCCGCGCAGCCAGTGCCAGCGGCTTTTGTCGTGAAACAAGTTAAAATCATCCGTTGAGTTTCTGGCAATATCGATATGCAGTTGTGACATCAGTAGCATGCGTTTCTCTCATGGTTATTTACGAGTTAATTAATACTTAAATCAGGTGACAAAAGTGTGTGACAAAAGTGCAGTGCGATAAAAGAAAAATTAGGAGGTTACAATTGTCGTCCGTTATTCCGTTATCGACTCAAAACAATTAATTTGAAATGTTTATTAGTATTAGCATGTTGTGAATAAAAAACAAGCACGAGTTGAAAGCGACATTTGCGTTGCACAAAACTAAAGGAAGCACTAACAAATTGAAAGAAAAAAGGATAATCTTCTTTCTATACACAAACCTTACTATCGTAAAGATACTCTTTAATCAAAGACACCGGAATTCATGCCGCACGCCATTAGTATTAGAAATATCATGCCAAGGTCCACCCTTACCAATAAAATCTTTGTTTGGTTTGTTGACCGTCTGCTTGGTATTAAAAAAATGGATAAGTTATATCGCCAACACGAAATGCAGGGTTTAAGCAAAGAAGACTTCTCCGACCGTCTAATAGAAATACTTGAATTAGATATTCAAGGTGCAAAAGAACTACAAAGTAAGATACCTAAAACAGGCCCGGTGGTTATTGCCAGCAATCATCCATTCGGCGGTATTGAAGGGGTCATACTTGCGCGTTTAATTGGTGAAGTGCGTCCCGATTTAAAAGTGTTGGCGAACAAAGGCCTCGGAATTTTTAAGGAAATTTCCGACTACTTTATTTTCACTAATCCACTGTCTGCAAATGATCCAAAAAATGGACCTTCGCTGCGTCACTGCGTTAAGCATGTGCAGTCACAAGGAGCTCTACTGATTTTTCCAGCAGGTAAAGTGTCGTATTATCAAAAAGCCAAATCAGGCATTAGCGAGCATATTTGGAATAAACTTGTTGGCCGCCTCGTGAGCATCGATAGTTGCCAATTTGTGCCTATTTTCGTCAGTGGTCAGAACAGCGCTAACTTTTATCGTATTGAAAAAATTTACTTTAAATTAAGAATGTTATTTTTAGGGCGCGAGTTGCTGAACAAAACTGGCGCTAAGATCATCATTAACACCGGTAATGCTATTCAACAAAAGCAGTTTGATAAACAACTTAATCACAGCAGTAAAGCCATGTTGTGCCGAGCGCTCAGTTACGCGCAGGATCATCGCTGGCGTTACCAATGGCCTGCCGACACAGTAACAGAACAGTTACCGATTATTGATGAAATTAACCCTAAACATTTAATCAGTGAAATAAAAGCGTTGCCAAGTGAACAGCTGCTGCTTGAAAACAAGGAATATTCGGTTTATTTCGGCTATCAATCTCAACTACCTTTGGTCGTTCAGGAAATTGCTCGATTACGTGAAATCGTTTTTAGAATGCATAACGAAGGAAGCGGACAAGCGCTAGACACGGATGAGTTTGATGCGACTTACACTCACTTGTTTATCGTCAAAAATGTCGAACATAGAATTGTCGGCGCGTATCGCATGGGGCTAACCGACAAATTGACAGAGAAAAAGGGTCCAACAGGTTTATACTTACAAAAGATGTTCAATTTCAAGCCCGGCTTTGTCAATCAACAGGGTCCCTGTATGGAAATGGGGCGCTCGTTCTTGACTCCCGAAATGCAGGGTTCATATCAAGGCTTATTGCTACTGTGGAAAGGTATCGGCCGATTCGTAGCGAAATTCCCACAATATAGAACGCTGTATGGAACGGTATCCATAAGCAAGTTATACGATCCGCGCAGCGTCAAACTGATTGAGCAAGGCTTAGTCGACGCCCAAAGCTCCTCACAAGTAAATCCAGTAAACCCATTCGAATTTACCAGCCACATAGAAATTAACGAGCTTGAACAAGAGCTAGATCAAGGGGTCAGATTACAAGAACAACTGACCGTCTTTTTAAGAAGTATCGAAAATGATGGCAAAGACATTCCTGTATTGGCGCGTCAATATCTAAAAATGGGCGCCAAATTTCATGCCCTTGGTATCGATAAGAGTTTCAACCATACTCCAGGCTTATTGCTCAGCGTGCACTTCCCTAGCGCCCCAGAGAAATTACTCAAACTATATGTTGGCAAAGATTATGAGGCTTATCGCGACTGGACCCCAAGTGAATAGGATCAGTTCTTTTTAGTGTAAGCCGCAATAATGACAATTCTCTGACCATTCACTTTACCCTCAATATGCAAAGGATTATCGCTTAGCCCGATGTTGCGCACAGGGGTGCCGCGTTTAGCCGTAAAGTTCGCGCCTTTCACATCCAAGTCTTTAATGATAGTCACAGCATCACCAGCAGCTAAAGGAACACCATTCACATCGAGCGTTGGCTCACGGTCGTCAGCCACGCCGGCGTCGGCCCATGCCTTAGTTTCGTCATCCAAATACAGCATATCAATTGCATCTTGCGCCCACGACTCTGCGCTGCATTTATGCAGTAAGCGATAGGCCAACACCTGAACAGCTGGAACGCTTGACCACATTGCATCGTTCAAACAACGCCAGTGTTTCACATCTAATTCAGCACCGTCTTGCATCTGTCCCAAACAAGTCGCACAGACTAATACCGCGCAATTAGCGGTTTCATCAGGTGAATGCGGTAAGGAGTAAACCGACAGGTTATCGGTGCTGGCACAAAGCTCGCATTTATTTTCGCTGCGATTATGTAAGGTTGTTTCTATAGACATAGTGGAACGCTGAATAAGGTGTAATTGCGCGCATAATACCATGCAAACACACAAAAATAATGTGGATTTGCTAAGCTCTAGTAATTTTTTCCATTCAATTTTGTAGCTTGGAACAACAGGGCATGCAATCTAAGCTGAATGCGTCAGGTGCGTTATAGTAGCGGGAGCGTAGCCAAAATATTCTGGTAAATCTTTTCCCTGCATCTTTCGAATAATACGAATCAACGCATAATGATGGATTGCGTGACTTGCTACAAAAACCAGTTCTCTTTCAAGGGTCGATTCACAGCTTGTCGATTTAGTTTCACTGATGTCAATTTCGGTAAGTACTGTAACGCGCTGATTCAATAACTGATTACTGCAGGTTTGATTTAACCATACCGTTATACTTTTAAACTCTTTAATAGCGGCTAATGGAGAGTGTTCAATATCGTTATGTCGATTGCGTTTGTTGTAGTTAATATCACTACTGCCACAAGCTTCTTTTAAGGCCAAAAAATGATCAACAATATGACGAATATGAGTACCAATACTGCTAGTAAAGTGCGGGGTTAAAACTTCTTTATAATCGCTAGGACTAATGTCATCAAGTAAGCTAATTGCCTGTTCTACTACTGCTACATAACTTTTTGACATGTTGACCCTTTGACTATTTGGTTCTTATTATTTGGTGCAAAGTTCTGATTGACTCATTTATTTTGCTTCCATAGTGTAGACCCTAGACTACTATAAATTATTTCATTTTTATTATATTTATCTCAAAATGCATCACAAATTGAGTGTAAACGAGCTAATTTGCCTTTTAAATCGATGTTGTCGCAAACCGACGTTTAACGGCCAACTTCCATCTTAAAGCTCAAAACAGTCATTTGTTCAACATTCCGTCTCATTTTCCGCTGCATTTTATTGTTCCTTTTTGCGAACGTTAAGGTTTGCTAATTTATACCGAATCTCTACACTACTACTACTTTAAACCGTGACAGTCGAATAAAGGAAAACGTCTCCGCATACGTATTCATTCATCAGTGCGGGCCGTTTGCTGTTACATTTATTTAACTATTTATAGAGATCATCAAGATGACAGAAATTCCTATCCATGACCATTACCCTCAAGCCAGTCAACTCGTTTACGGTTGCATGGGATTAGGTGGCGGTTGGAGCGATGCTCCCGCAGATGACAAAGATGTGAAGCAAGCGCAGCAAATCATCGAAACCTGTCTCGACAATAAAATTAACGTTTTTGATTTAGCAGACATTTATACCTTTGGGAAAGCCGAGGAAGTGTTTGGCCAGGTACTTAAAGCAACGCCGTCTTTGCGTAAAAAAATGGTTCTGCAAACCAAGGTAGGCATCAAGCTAACACCTACGCATAATGTTAAACAATATGACTTATCACCTGAGTGGATAACGTCCGCGTTAAATAGCAGTTTGCGACGTTTGCAGTCCGAAAATGTTGATATTCTATTTCTACATCGCCCCGATCCTTTAATGGACCTTGATGACTCAGCTGAAGCACTCGAAAAGCTGCACAAACAGGGTAAGTTTACGCATTTGGCAGTGTCGAATATGCACGCGGGTCAAATTGCGTGGCTACAGTCAGCAATTTCAGTGCCTATTATTGCGAATCAACTGCAGATGAGCTTGCAGCATGCCGACTTTGTTGAAGAAAGCATTACGACCAATATGAAAGAGGGTAGCCAAAGCGGATTTCCGCGTGGGACCATGGAATTTTGTGAGCAACAAAATATCCAACTGCAAGCTTGGTCACCGCTGGCAAAAGGCATTTTCACCGGCAACCCAAGCGCCAATCCATCACCTGCTGAATTGGCAACAACAAAATTAATTGGTCAACTTGCCAATCGTTATTCAAGCAATCCAAACGCCGTATTATTAGCTTGGTTGCTGAAGCACCCATTTAATATCCAACCAGTGATTGGTACTACGGATGTAGGTCGAATAAAGGAATGCGCACAAGCGAGTAAAGTCAATTTATCGCGAGACGACTGGTACTTGTTATTTCAAACTGCCAGAGGTCATGAGGTTCCTTAGCTTTTGTTACTTAGCTCCTTTTACTTAACTCGCATTGTTTAACGGATAGTCGAATAGACGGATAATCACTTAAAAATAGTCTCGCATTAATTGGTACTAAAAGCGGCAGGACTCAACATAAAGACACGGAAACAGCATTGAAATGAAAATACGTAGTGTAGCGAATACTTACATCATAAAAACATTGATTCTCAGTTCAGTTCTCGTGGCTTTGAGCGCTTGCTCGCAAAAGTCGACTGAGTCACCGAAGCCCCTTGAAGATAGCATCGCAGCGGAAAATACCGAATACTTAACTCGTGATATTAAAGACGATATTTTTTATTTTGTGATGCCAGACCGTTTTCACAATGCCGATCCGAGCAATGACAACGGCGATCCTAAACGACCAATTTCGTTTGGAGGACTTGATAAGACCTCGAAATGGGCATTTCACGGCGGTGATATTCAAGGCATTGAGGCTAAGTTAGACTATATTCAAGATATGGGAGTCACCGCAATTTGGATGACACCCTTATTGCGAAATCGCGCAGTGCAAAGCGACGGCTTTGGTCACCACGGATATTGGGTCATCGACTTCACGGAAATTGATCCTCACTTCGGCAGTAATCAAGATCTTCGCAGTTTAATTGATGCTGCTCATGCACGTGGAATGAAAGTCTTTTTTGACATTATTACCAACCACACTGCTGATGTTATCAAATACGAAGAATGCCATAAGTCAGACGGTACTTTCATACAAGAAAAGCCTGGTTGTAAGTACAAAAGTACTGAACAACTCCAAAGTGGCGATGCTTACACGCCTTTCGTGCTTGATGCTGAAAAAGCCGTTAAATTTCCAGAATGGCTAAACGACCCTAGGTATTACAACAACCAAGGAGACAGCTTCTGGCAAGGCGAAAGTGTTGTCAACGGTGACTTTGCTGGGCTTGATGACTTAAATACAGCCGACCCCAAGGTTGTCGAAGGTATGACAGAAATCTTCAAAAACATCATTGATGAATTTAAACCCGACGGATTCAGAATCGATACGGTCAAACACGTGGATTTAAGCTTTTGGCAAAGCTTTGGGCCGGACATTGTTGCGCATGCCAAAAGCACAGGTATCCCTAACTTTCATATATTTGGCGAGGTTTATGATGGCAACCCTGCTGTACTGAGCAAATTCACTACCGCTGGAAAGTTGCCCTCGGTGCTTGATTTCGGTTTTCACTTTAACGTGAAAGACAGTCTTTTTCATAATAAAGACGTTAACCGACTGGGGCAGCTATTCGACAATGATGACTATTATCGAGATGCCGATTCATCCCCCGAGCTACTAATGAACTTCTTGGGCAACCACGATGCAGGTCGCGTTGGTTATTTTATTAATCAGGGCTTCGACAATATTTCAGAAGCTGAAAAACTGCAGCGAAGCGTGCTTGGTCACGCATTTATGTATCTTTCACGTGGTATACCTGTAGTGTACTATGGCGACGAGCAAGGCTTTACAGGCGATGGTGGTGACGTTGACGCGCGCGAGGATATGGATGCCTCATTGGTCGAGGTCTACAACGACAATACACTTATTGGTACACGTAAAACAACGGCTGATGATAATTTCAATCAAAAACATCCCATATACCAGTCGCTACAAAAATTTGCGAAACTGCGTAAAGAACACAAAGCCTTAAGAACTGGTCTTCATCAGAATAGACTGCTAGATAATACTAAAAGAATCGTCGCGTTTTCTCGTATTGATACTGATGAAAAAGTGGAATACTTGGCTATTTTTAACATGGGTATGCAAACACAAAATGTATCGTTAAAAGTCGATTCATTTGGCTACTCTAGCGTTTTTGGGAACAATGCAAAAGTTCAGCAGGGAAAATTAACAACAACCTTAGAACCTTTGAGTTTTGTATTATTAAAAGCTGATCAAGCACATAAGGGCAGCGAAATATTTGATATCACGATGCCCGGCACATATATTGATAATGAACGCTTATTTATTCCTGTGAATTTAACGTTTGGCGAACAGAAGGCACTCCCCCTTGCTGAAGTCGATTTTTACTTAGTGGACAAGGATGGAATCGAAACTTTTATATCCATGGACAATACGCAACCCTACAGAGCGATTGTCATGCCAGAGGCTACAGCGTCGATGAAAGGGTTAAAAGTGCTTGTGCGCGATGGCAGCGGTAATGAAATGAGCAAACGTTTCGCATTTTAGACGGCTTTAGATATACTTCGATAACGTTTACTAATGCGGGAATGTTCATGCAGAACAATACGATAAGACCGACAAGAAAATACACGCTGGCTTCAAGGCTGCAATCAATAGTCCTGAGCACGGCTGCGCTTTCCTTGTTTTCAATCATGTCGCTCTATTCATCTCAAACACAGGCAAGCGAGTTAACGAAAGACAACGCCAAGCGATTGCCGTTATCTAGTGTGTACGAGCAAATCATGCCTATGCGTGAGCGTTCAGCTACCATCGATAAACTATTAAGCGACAAACTGAACAATACCTTACCTGAGCTTATGCGCAGAGAAGGTATTGATATGTGGCTGTTAATATCGCGCGAATATAACGAAGACCCCGTATTAAAAACCATGCTGCCGTCAACTTGGCTATCTGCCCGCAGACGCACTATTTTACTTATTGTAGACCCCGGCGAAGGCAAACCATTAGAGCGCTATGCGGTTGCTCGTTATCAAGTAGATACCTTATTCAAAAAAGCATGGGATAAAGAAGAAGAACCTGATCAATGGCAGCGACTTGTGGATTTAATCGCACAGATCAATCCACAAAAGATTGCCATCAATAAATCCGAACATTTTGCATTGGCGGACGGCATCACTGCTACCGAATATATTGCATTCACCGAAAAATTAGGCAATGAGCTAGCTAAAAGAATAGTTTCTTCAGAAAAGTTAGCTATTGCATGGCTAGAAACCCGTACTCAGCTTGAAATGGAACTCTATCCAAGCATCGTTAAAATTGGCCACGCTATTATCAAAGAAGCCTACACTAGTGGTTTTATACAACCCGGAATCACCACTACTGACGATATCGTTTGGTGGTTACGAGATAAGAGCCGGTCACTAGCATTAACAAACTGGTTTCATCCTAGCGTGAGCATTCAAAGAGCAAGTGCAGAAAAGTTTAACCATATTCAAGCTTTTAGCAAACGCGCGGAAGCTCAGGTAATTCAGCGCGGCGATTTGTTGCATATGGATTTTGGCATAAACTATTTACGCCTGAATACCGATCAGCAACAACACGCCTACGTGTTGAATGAAGGAGAACGAGATGCGCCCGACTACTTGAAAGTAGCGCTAAAGAATGGAAACCGTCTGCAGGATATTTTTACCGACTTATTCGAAGTAGGTAAAACCGGTAACGAAATATTAAAAGCAGCGCGAAGCCAGGCAGTTGACGAAGGTATTAAGCCCTCCATTTATACACATCCTCTTGGCTATCATGGCCACGCGGCTGGCACTACGCTGGGAATGTGGGATTCACAGGGTGGCGTCCCAATTCAGGGGGACTATCCACTGCATGCAAATACGGCATATTCAATTGAGCTAAACGCAGCAACATTCATTGAGCAATGGGGCAAAGAAATTAGAATAATGCTTGAAGAGAACGCTTTTTTTGATGGCAAGACGGTTACTTACATGGACGGCAGGCAAACTGAGTTTCATTTAGTTAACTAAGGATTTTGTCTCTAAATAGTAAACTGTTATTGTGTTTTAGCGCCTATATGCCTATCCAAAAATGTCATTATTTCCTGCAGTGTTTGATTGCGCCCTGCATGAGTTTCTAGGTAATGGTTTTCGTCTTTCAGGATAACAAGTTTAACATCTTTGTTGTTGGACCTTAGCTCGCTGTGCATCCTCTCGGATTGATAACTGCGCACAACAAAATCATTTTCGCCATGGATGAGCAAGGTAGGAGCGGTAAAGTTATGCGGAAAATTTAACGGCGAAACGGCTGCCAGTGCCTTGTTGTCTATCTCGCCATTTGCCAACAACTTTTCCCAATATGAAATGACCCAGTGACCTTTTGAGTTATGATAATCTGCGGAGCTCAGCATCTTGTTAAGATCGCTCACGCCATTTACAGACACCACACAATTGTATAAATCAGGTGTAAAAGCCCCGCCTGCTAAAGCAGCATAGCCCCCATAACTGGCACCAACTATGCAAACCTTGTCTGCATCAATAATCCCGTTTTTTGCCAAATATGCAACGCTATCGCTCAAGTCATCCTGCATTTTTTTGCCCCACTCGCCATAACCGGCTCTTTTATGTTCGAGACCGAAACCAGTTGAACCTCTAAATTGCGGCTGCACCACGAGATAGCCATGACTAGCGATGGCTTGGGCCAACCAGTCAAAGCGAATTCGATCATATGATTCGGGTCCGCCATGAGGCAAGATCACCGTGGGAAGATTCTTTAAGGACTCGATAGATTGCTTAGGAATAGTCAGAATTGTAGGGATCGTCAAGCCATCACGGGCTTTAATTTTGAGCTTAGCTATAGGATGGATATCCTCAAGCGCAATATTGGGTCGGGCAGTTGCTATAAACGTGGGAGCTTTATCTGGAGTAAATAAGTAAAAGTCTCCAGGGGAATTAGGGCCTTCTACAAAAACAAGTAAATTTTTCCAATCCGGACTCCAGCTCTCGAGCCAAACGGTATGGTCTGGAAAAATTGCAAGTATATCTTTCATTCGCTGATCTATGCTTTGCTCAAAAAACTTGTAGCTGCGATTAAAACCTGAATAGATAACGCCATACACCACACGATTTATATCTGTAATAACATCTTCAATGTCGGCATCATTGCGACTCATGTCAGAAAGGGTCAGAGAGGCGTCATTGAGTGACATCAAATAATAGGCAATGCGCCCGGTGTCATTATTGTATTTGAGGACAACGAGTGAATTGAAGTCTGCCGATAGGCCCACCAATTTGATGGTTCTGATTTTTTCGGTTTTAGTATAAATTTCGTTCCAGTCGTTACCGTCATGAACAAGAATAGAATGTTGGTCTTTTATATTGTCATATCTTTCTTCAACCAAAGGTTCGCCGTCTTTGCCAACGAAGTAGTCGATAGTATGAATGGAGCCGTGGGAGTGAAACGAGGGGCTGCGGGGTTGATTAAGCCGCACATTCATTAAGGAGTATTTGGGTCTTATTTTGTCATGCATACTGAGTCGCTCGCCAGAATGAGCGGCCATATAAAGACGCTTCTTGTCTGGGCTCAGGCCGATGATAGTACTCATATTTAAGTAACCCGGAGTAATCTTACCTCCTTCCTTCAAGAGTATTGTCAGTCGTTCGGTTTTTATGTTGTACACATAGGCAGAACTAGTCGTATATTCGCCTAAATAACCCGCGGTGCGACCAAAACTTGAGACAACTAGTATCAGTTCATTTTCGCTAACGAAGTAAATATCTTTAGGCTCAATATCTTCGGCATTCAGACCAGCAATAACTTTATTCTCAGCTACCGAAAAAATAATAATTAGGTTATTGTCGATGCCGGTCTTGCGATACGCGAGTCTTTCACCGCTAGGCGAGACGGCCATATTTTGTATAGCTGGTAATTGCCCGTAATCCTTGATAGATGGAGAAGAAATATCATTTGGAGCACTGTCAGTGGAGTCACTATCACTTGGGGCGCAGTGTAAAGAAGTAGAGTAAGTAAACAGCACAGTTACGATGAGTAGTGTTCTGTTTACTAAATAAAAAAACATGTCCATATAATAAGGCTTCCTTAGGCGATTGCTATAATGCTAATACTCCACTTAAGAAGCTAGCGTCTGGAAAGCATAACGTTTTAATGATTCAAGCTCAATTTATATGAATGCCAAAACACTTTTGCCTTTTCGTAAAACGAATGCTTACCTATCTGGTTAAAAATAGTTTGTTGGATTTTCTCTGAAGTGCGCGCTCACTTTGTGTTACATCCACACATTACCGTGAGTCAAAGTCACAGGCTGGTCGGAGCATTCAAAGTGGTCATAGCCCTCAATAAACGTCTTGGTTGTATGGACAAGATTGTTACGATAGGATTTACAAAAGGAAATCAGGTCAGGAAGTATGAGTAAGTTTAAAAGGATTTTCATTATAGCGTTATTGTTATGTCTTGTTTTTGTCGGTTTTATCACTTTCAATACGAAAGACCAGACTACATTATCACCCGCTTCTGGTGAAGAGAATAAACAGGCGCGTTTAAACCAAATAACTTTTAAAAATGAAATAGCTGATAAGTCAGATATTGAGATACCTGAGACAGCAAAGCTTTATAAAGAATGCACTAATTTTGAAGATAATTTTAGAAAGTCAGAGAACAATTGGTTAAAGAGTAAAAAGCCAGACTGGCCGAGCTTTTTAGTCGATGGATATTCAGTTGACGAGGTAACGACAGCCGTTGAATATTTTCAAAATTCTAACTTCGCAGTTTCCTTCCGAGTTGAACAATTAAGAAATAACTCAATATTAGCGAAAGACAACAATTCATTAACGCAACAAGCAAAGTCACTTTTCCCCGACATCTTTAAAAAGGGTAGTCCATTCAGTGTTACTAAAAAAGTGCCTCAACAGGCGCTAGAGAACTTTGACACGCTCTCGTCTGCACAGAAATCTAATTTTCTTAATTCGAATACGCCTTCTGTTGATGACGTTGCATATTTTATAAATGATAAAAATTACAGTAACGATGACATTCTTTTACTACTATCGAAACTTGAAGACCCTTCAGCAGTTGTCGGCTACGACAAACTCGATGCTATATCGTTGATTGATTATGCGGCGAACGCAAATCGTGTAGAAGTTGTCGAATATCTTCTCGACATCGGGGTGGATATAACTGAAGACGCCTATTTAGGCTCTACAATGGACTGGGCATTGATAAGTTTGATGAGGGCTTCAGAAGGCCAAGCACAACAAGACGCTGCTAGATTAGTTTCATTAATTTGGAATAAAGATGGGCGAGCAAATTTTATTGAGCCACTAGAGAATAGAATAGAAGGTAGATTTCCAAGAAGGTTTTTCAGGTTTTCTAATGAGGACATCGACTTATTGCAACAACGCTATGGCATAAACCTGAGGCTTATTGAGCAACGTAGTATTCTGAAAGTTGACAAGGATAGTCAGTTGATAAGAAATTTGCGCAAAAGTCGTGAAGATTATTTGCTTGATGTTTTAGGTCGCGATAACCCAGACGATTTCAGGCTAGAATGCAAAAACGTAGTCGCTAATTTAAATGGTATTTGGAATCCATCATCGATTTATAATGTTATACAAGCCAACATTAAAGAAAATGATAGTCCTGAAGCAATTAAAGCGGCTCTCGCGGCAATCGATCCAGTTCTTGTGGACCAATATTTAAAACAAACGTTAACAATACGTAACTTCTCTTTCGTTTCAGGACTTGACGAAATATTTATGAAAGTTGGCAAAAGTACCATTTTTGAAATAATAGATGAGGTGCTTGCGCTTGGATTATCTGACAAAGAGAATAGTTATGTCGTGATTCAACTATTAGGGTTTGACGCAAGTTATTTTGATGAACTGAAATATAGCGGTTTAATGACTCAAGAACCAAGCTATTCTGATTATCGAAGTTTTAACTTAATCAAATTAAGGCACATAAAGCCTTTGTATGAAAGTGGTGCTAACCTGACAGCAGCAGATGCGTATGGTAAGACCCTCACATATTATGCCGCTAAAAACCGTGATTTAGCTTTGCTCAAATATATGAGCGATGAAAATTTTCCATATCAACTAAGTAATATGGGTGAAGATCCTTTACATGCGGTATTGCAAGAGGACTCACAATTTTCTCGCACTAACCCATTCTATATTTACGATGCTGTAGTTGCTTTAATGAAATTTAATCCTGAAATTGACGAGTTCCACTTAAGCAGAATGGCATTACTTAAATATACAGCGCCATATAATCATGTAAAAATACTGCAACAGTACCCTAAATTAGAACCGAAGGCTGATACACCTTTGCCAAGTATTAGGTTTTGAAATAAAAAACTGGCGTTTCTATCGTGTAAACGGTGTTGAACGACTAAATTCTGCCCTTTTTTGACTGATTAGGAAAGGTCTTCATATTGTAGTTTTTGCCACATTATGACGGTCCACAACACGACAAACCCATCATTCAAAAAACAATTTGCATTTGATAGTTTTCCTGAAAAACGAATTCAAGCTATTTGATATATTAATATTTAAGCCAGTCCTGAAGTGCAGAGGTTCCAATTAAAATACCTTCTAATTTAGGCTCCAAAAAGTGAGAGCGACCGACACTGTCGATAACAATAATAAGAAATTCAGAAATTATTCGATTATTCTCGCCATCAAACGAAGATTAATTCGATAAACCGTCACTACAATACGTTGCAACCTCTGCTTTTGGCGCAAACTTCTCAGATCAGCGCCAAGTAGTAAAATCACAATTTAATTCAATTTAACTTGGCCCTTTTTATTAGAATCTACTGATCTAAAAAATATTGAAGTCTTTTTACCTAGTTTTTAAGACCGGGCTTATAGTCCCATCCTGCCTTCATTACCTCCGTCTACTCTTTGCAAAAATTCCGTCGTAGGACTCGAGAGACTTATGGGCGCTAAACGAGCGACTCATTTGTACCCAATGACCTACTACTAGGTACAAAGACACATATGTGAGTGTCATATCCTGCCCAGTAATCACAAAGATAACAAAAGGCAGACCGGAAGCTATCATCACGACCGCCAAGGCACCTACCCAAGATATGCGAAAAACCCTTTTAATTAAATACTGTTCCGTTTCGGCTCCAGGCCGTAAACCAACGATAAACTCACCGCGTCTTCTCATTGACTCGGCGACGGAGAGCTGCCGCTTGCCATCTTGAACACCGTGAAGAATCGAGAAGTTACAAACATAAGTAAATGCAGCCGCCAATATACCTAATGAGAGCCAGTACCAGCCTGTGCCAACAGCGAGCCAATTGCTACTCAATAAATTGGGTGTGAATTCCTTGTCAACGACAGTAAATGTGAAAAATTCTTGAGTCACGTGGATCAATATCAAGAGTCCGACAGCGGCGGTGATAGGAACCGTGCCACCTGCGTTATAGCGAAACGCCACGTGACTTTGAACTGAGGAACGATTCATTCTGCCAATTGTTCGTGGATTTTCGATTGGAATTTTTCGAGTTGTGGTGGATAGAAAATAGCTAAGGGCAATCACAGTGAGCCCCGAAGCAAAAATTAGCGCAAGGTTGATTATATCCTCGTCCGGCAGCGCCCAACTTTGCAGCCAGCTAGTTACTTTTTGGCCGAGTACTACCATGGACCCAACTAGTAGCAACACACCTTCCCCCTTATATATGCCTTTTTTCGTGATGAGGTCGCTAACAAAGGTGGAAATTATACTACCCAGCGTCAGTAAGCCCACAACCTTAAATGAACTCCAAAAACTCGATGCTGAAAACCATTCGATGTTACCCGGGAACAAACCTACCTCACGAGACAGCGTGCGGGCGATAGCCCATGCCATGAGGAATGCGATTAAGACAGACGTGATGCGAATCACCAAAGCAAGTCGCTTTTCATTCGCTTCTTTCATTCTGTTAAGCGATGGGACAAACCAGGCCATTGCGTTGACCAAAAGAGTGGCAATAATAAACGGGAAAATTCCAGTAGCAACTATCGAAAAACCGTTGAGTACACCGCCACCAGCAAAAAGATCGATGCTGCCAAGTAACGGATTCTGGGCGAGTATTGCATGTAGCTTTTCCTTGTCCACATCGAACACCGGCACCAACGCCAGCGCACGGAAGATAACCACAAGCAAAATGGTATAGAGGATACGCTTCTTTAGTTTTATCTGTGAGGCTGCTCTGCGCATTGCAATTATTCCTCAGGTTTACTGAGCAACAAGTATAGGTCAGATACTTAAATAGTTGAAACCTGCTGGCATCATTACTGTTAACAATACTGGATAATTGCTGAACATCGGAAGAGGAAGGACTGAAAGTATAATCTTTTAAAAACGACTACCTGCACGAAGTGGATCTGGTACTACGCCAGTTTAAAATTGAGTCAAGAGAGGTCACTGTACTCATGATGGTTGTTGCATTGAAACACCAACCATCATGTGTATTTTTCATGCTTTGTTAAAGCTGGTAGAACTCTCGACGCAAATCTGGATTAGTACTAAATGCACCGCCTAGCGAGCTTGTTCTGGTATAAGACTGGCTATCTTTTACGCCTCTTGCCTTTACACAGTAATGCGTCGCATTGATACTCACAGCAACATCGTCAGTTCCTGTTAGTGCTTGAATGGCTACCATAACTTGCTGAGTCAATCTTTCTTGCACTTGTGGTCTTTGCGCAAAGAAACTCACTAAACGGTTAATCTTCGACAAACCGAGAACAGTATCCTTTGGAATGTAAGACACAGTTGCCGTTCCGTCGATGGTCACAAAATGATGCTCACAGGTACTGGTCAGGCTAATATCGGTTACCTGAACAGGTTGATCGATGCTCATTTTGTTTTCAATTTGCGTTATTTTTGGAAAGGCACGATAGTCCAAACCAGAAAAAATCTCATTGACGTACATTTTGGCGATACGGTTTGGCGTATCCTGCAGGCTATCGTCTGTTAGATCTAGTCCAAGTGTTTCCATTACTTCACGCATTGCGGCTTGAATTTTAATTCGTTTTTCTTCGTTGCTTAATGCGTTCTCAACCATAGGTGTTTCAAGGCCTTTGGCTTCTAATGCTCGGCGGACAATAGTCGCTTCGGCTGAAATTGAAGGTTCAGCTGCCCCGCGAATTTTTATAGCTTCATTTGCTAACATTTGGTCTTCCGGTAAATAGTATGAAAATTGTATACGTGTTGAATTGTCAGAAAGGTTTACTTTTTAAACTTTAAACCTTAAATATTCCGCAATCATTCCTTAAAATTTTCAAAAAAACTTTATTTTGTTCGAATTTAAGAAAAGCAACGTATATGCTCTACACAACACTCCACTGAACTCGCAATTTAATCACCAAAAGGACCCAGTATTTTAATGACTTCCCCCATTCTCATAACAGGAGGCGCTCAACGCCTAGGCTTGGCAATTGCAAAAGACTTATTAGCTCAGCAACATGAAGTAATTATAACATACAGAACTAAAAAGCCCTCAGTAGATGAATTAAAAGGTTTAGGCGCAACAGTAATACAAGCTGACTTCGCTACGCAAGATGGTATAACGAAGTTAATTTCAGACGTGAAAAGTCAAACCAAAACCCTGCGCGCTATTATCCATAATGCCTCAGACTGGGATCAGGAAGCTGACACAAATGATTATAATCAGCTGTTTCAAAAAATGATGCAGGTACACGCAAATACACCCTACCAATTAAATTTGGCCTTTCAGAATATGCTGGTTTCAAATGACGCTGTCAGTGACATCATTCACATGACAGACTATGTGCAAGTAAAAGGTAGCAAAAAGCATATCGCTTACGCCGCCAGCAAAGCAGCTTTGCATAACTTAACGCTTTCATTTAGTGCACTACTCGCACCGAAGATTAAGGTAAACAGCATTGCACCGGCACTTGTGATGTTCAATGATCATGATTCACCAACGTACCGCGCGAAAGCGCTGAAAAAGTCGCTGTTGGAAGTTTGCCCAGGTCCGCAAGAAGCGGTAAAAGCCGTTAATTATTTGCTTAGTAGCGATTATGTTACCGGTCAGACACTGCACTTGGACGGCGGTCGGCATTTAAAGTAAGCGATTACTTTTATTTTTTCAAACGTAACTTTAATACAACTGCACAGGTTAATAATGACAATTTTTCAGCGTCAAGTTTCACATTTTTCGGATAAACAGACAGCAAATCTTCACTCTACATTTAGAAATCCTTTTAAAATTACATTGCTGGCAGTAATATTCTTACTCAACAACGCCGCTTTTGCTAGTCAAGCTCCTTCCCAAAGCATCGCAGCAGAGAACGAAAACGCACAAACAAAGCAAACAATAGAAAGAATGGTCGTTACTGCTAATCGTAATCAAACAACAATGCTTTCGACTGCATCAAGTGTGGATGCTATTGATTCAAGCGCTCTGGATTTAATTGGGCATCAGCATATTAGCCAAGCTTTAAGTCGCATTTCGGGTACATGGATAAGCCGAGGTAATGGTCAAGAGCATTTAACTGCTGTGCGCTCTCCTGTGTTGACTGGCGCAGGAGGTTGCGGCGCATTTTTTATGGCTGTTGATAGTATTTCACTGCGTGCGCCGGGCTTTTGTAATGCCAACCAGCTATTCGATGCTAATTCGGAACAAGCTCAAAGCATTGAAGTATTGCGCGGCCCCGCGAGCACTTTATATGGTACCAACGCTGTACACGGCGTGATTAATATTTTATCGCCTGATGCATTTTCTAACGACGCCAACTACTTTTCTATTCGAGCTGGGCGCGACGATCACATCAAAACCAGCTTGGGATTTCGGTCACAGCAAAACAATTCTGCATTCGGCATTTTCACCAACCTAACGCAAAACAATGGCTATCAAGCCGATAGTGGCTACGACCAGCAAAAGCTAACGGCTGTGTATGAACATAAAGGCAGCGTTTGGCAAAACAAAACATTAGTAGACATGGCCAATTTAAATCAAGAGACCGCCGGGTTTGTTGAAGGATTTGACGTATATAGAGACGCACAAATTCGCCGTTCAAATCCTAATCCAGAGGCATATAGGGATGCCAAGTCGCTGCGCGCATATTCGGCATTTAGCCGTGATTTAAACGCTGGACAATTAACACTGACCCCATTTTTGCGGTGGAATGAGATGGCGTTTTTGCAGCACTTTTTGCCTTGGAAAGCGCTGGAGGAAAACAACAGCACTAGCGTTGGGCTACAGGCGCAGTATTATTATGTGAACGAGGGGTTATCTGTTACCGCGGGCATCGATACTGACTTTACGCGAGCAAACTTGAGGGAGAGCCAAGCGCAAGATTTCTCACCCACGATACCTGCTGGTGAGCATTATGATTACGATGTAGACGCAGCGCAAATTGGCTCCTACTTGCAGTTGCAGTGGCAACTAGAAGATTTACTGATAACGGCCGGCGGTCGACTTGAATTTATTAACTATGATTATGACAATCTTCTGTCTGACGGTAGCGCTTGCGCTGCTAACATTGCAGGCTGCCGATTTTCTCGTCCAAACGATCAAGACGTCGACTTCACGGTATTTTCTCCTTCCCTGTCGCTGCTTTATACTATTAACAGTGAGCAGTCACTATACGCAAAATTGAGCAGAGGCTTCAGAGCTCCTCAAGCTACTGAACTATTTCGCCTGCAAAATGGTCAAGAAATTACCGATTTAGAAGAAGAAAAAATGGATGCGCTTGAGCTAGGCTGGCGTTTATACACCGACAGTTTTAATATTAATGCATCTGTGTTCATGCAAGACAAATCAAACTTCATTTTCCAAGATAGTAATCGACAAAATGTGTCAAACGGTGAAACGGAGCACAACGGTGCTGAGGTATCTGCTTCTTATAATCTTAATGAGAATGTCTATATCAATGCCAATATTAGTTATGCGGAGCATAATTATACCAATGACTTAACGCTGGCTCGCACAAGCATACAAGGCAACGAAATTGACACCGCTCCGCAGTTTATGGGAACCGCACAAGTGGGTTGGACTATAACTCCGTCATTGCAAACTGAGTTGTCACTGCAGCGCATGGGCAACTACTATCTCAACCCTGAAAATAGCGCCGAATATGCGGGGCATACATTGCTAGATCTGAATTTGCGTTATACCTACTCAGAGCAACTGGTGTTGAACGCAAATATCTACAATTTGCTGGATGAAGACTACGCTGAACGAGCGGATTCCGCTTTTGGTAACTATCGTTATTTTGTTGGGCAACCTCGAAGAATATTCTTAACAGCAACATGGCAATGGGCGCAATAATCGCTATAATCCACACATTCACGGTACGCGCTTGTTTTGTTTAGGAACCCAGCTACTTATGTCTTTAGAAAATTCACAACCTGCTTTAACCCTTCTCCCTGAGTGGGCTGAGCAGGAAGCCGTTATTCTCGCATGGCCAAATCCAGATACTGATTGGAAACCGTGGCTAGTTGACGTCCAGACAACGTACATTAGCCTAATTAGTGCCATTAACGACGCTAATGCGATAGTCATTTTACTTTGCCGCGAGCAGGAATTAGGTTTAATTAAAAGCCTCATTCCATATAGGGCAAAGGTACTTTGCGTAAGCTGTGACTATAATGATACGTGGGCTCGCGATTACGCATTTTTAACTTGCGAGTCGCCCGACGGGAACGTTCCTGTAAGCTTCCGGTTTAACGGTTGGGGCCAAAAGTTTGATGCCGCTAAAGACGATAAAATAAATCAGCTGGTATTAGCCGACCTTTGTCAGCAAGCTATGCAGTATTGCGATATCGTAGCGGAAGGCGGTGCGCTTGAAATTGACCAGAATCAACATCTGATGAGCACACGCTCATGTTTGTTCAATGAGCTTCGAAACGGTGAACTGAGTGAAACAGAATATATCGATACCTTTACCCAGTACTTGGGTGCCCAGAAAGTCAGCATATTCGAACATGGTCATTTAGAAGGCGATGACACCGACGGACATATTGACACCTTAGTGCGTTTTACGCCCCTGCATGGCTTAGTTATTCAAGGCGCATACAATCGACCGAGTGACAGTCATTTTGAAGGCCTTTTTAAGTTACGAATGGAATGTCAGCAGGCTTTTCCAACACACGCTATTTACGAACTGCCATTGCCTGACATGCACAATGACGAAGGTGAGAGATTGCCTGCCTCTTATGCCAATTTCCTAATTTGCAATAAATCGGTTCTATTCCCGATTTATCAACAAAAAGAAGATACTGAAGCTTTGGAAGTGATACAAAAAGCTTTTCCCAACCACAAAATTGTTGCCATCAACTGCGCCCCATTGGTTCAGCAATTCGGTAGCTTGCATTGCATTACTATGCAGGTGCCTCAAAACACCTTAAAGCCTGACGTCATTGAAAAAGCACAAAATGGAGTGAGCGAACTATGAATACACAAACATCGAATAGCTTAAACAAAAAGGCTGCTTCGAAAGAAAAAAAATCTACACTAAAAGTTGGCTTAGTTCAGCAGTCAGTCGCGTCTAATAATAAGTTGGAAAACTGGACAAAAAGTGCTGAAAAAGTAAAGCAGCTGGCCGCCGATGGCTGTGAATGCATTTTACTACAGGAGCTGCACAGCACGCTGTACTTCTGCCAAGAAGAAGACGTTAACGCATTTGATTTGGCCGAGCCCATTCCAGGAGACGCAACCGCTTTTTTTGGTGAATTAGCGGCGTCACTCAATATCGTGCTAGTAACATCCTTATTTGAAAAACGCGGATCCGGCCTTTACCACAATACCGCAGTGGTTTTTGATCGCAGTGTAGAGATAGCGGGCAAATACCGCAAAATGCACATCCCAGATGACCCTGGCTTTTATGAGAAGTTTTATTTCACGCCGGGTGACATGGGCTTTGAACCCATTCAAACCAGCGTAGGTAAACTCGGTGTACTAGTGTGTTGGGATCAATGGTATCCAGAAGCCGCTAGATTAATGGCGATGGCCGGTGCGGATATTTTATTCTATCCAACGGCAATTGGTTGGGATAAAACAGACACGATTGATGAACAAAAGCGTCAACAAGATGCATGGCAAGTCATTCAACGTTCGCATGCGGTTGCCAACTCGGTACCTGTCATTGTCGCTAATCGCGTCGGTTACGAGCCATCACCGATTGCAGGCGATAGCGGTATTCAATTCTGGGGGCACAGTTTTATTGCCGGCCCTCAAGGTGAAATACTCGCGCAAGCAAACACCAACGATGAGCAAGTGCTTGCGGTAGAACTTGATATGCAGCGTACGGAAAACGTAAAACGGATTTGGCCATATTTTAGAGACAGAAGAATAGATGCTTACGCAGATTTGACCAAGCGCTGGCGAGACTAAGTCGGTCTCATTTTACATTAGCATTCGTCGCTTTCGCGCGATTATGACTAACAAAGTGCTGTAACTTGGTATTGAAATGAATGGGCAGGGTATTGTTTTGGTTTAAATAGAGTATTGATAATAGCTGAATTACAGCTATTATCAGTAGAGCAAAAATAGAAAAATACAATTTTGTCGTGAAAAATGGAGTTTTTATGAAACGAATATTACTGCTTGTTGCCTGTATCACTTTTATCGGTGCTTGCACTGAGGATCCAGCGAACGATTCTTCTTCTCTAGGACCAAGTGAAACTTTCCTAAAATATCACCTTATTAGTCAGTCAAACAAAGACTTTTCCGTTGAAGAAAGCTATCAAACACAGGCTAAAAGAGATGAGCTGCGCGTAAAGCTGCCGCAGTACATTTCGAGCATGAAAGTTGATAACGTTGAACAAGTTAAAGAAAAGTATTTGATGTTTATAGGCAATACAGCAAAGTGCACATCCTTAACCTTGACGACTGAAACTATCGCCGCAGATAAAGCTCAGTTGGCCTATGCAGTTGAAGATACATGTTCGGGGCACACTGGTGCTATTCAAAAAGTAGAAATGCATTTTGAGCGGGGCGGCTGGAAAATCCACGACACTGAGCTCGTTTTGTAAACGAAGCTTAGCGCATATTAAATATTTTTTGTCCGTACAGAAGAAATTGGGCAGGGTTGTCAGTAATCATACTTTTAATCGCACTGTCATCAACCGAAAGCCCGCCTGTATACTGACCAAAGGCCGGCATAAGTAAGACATCCTTAGCAACAATAAAACACTTACCCGACATGCTGTGCCCTGATTGCTTGGTGCGCATTTTTGGGTGAAAGTGGCCAATAATTTGCGCTGTTATCGACTGAGTATTTTTATTATCTTCATTAATTTTCTTCAAGTCTTCGGGTTCATGCACTAACAAAATGTTATTTTGCGTAAGACTAACAAAAGATTTACCCGCTATCTCTTTAGGTATTTCAGGATCATGATTACCCAGCACCCACTGCCAATTATGGACAGAATTCACCATGCTATTCAGCAGCTCGATATCACCGATTTCCATGCGACTGATCGCATTACCATCGTGAAAACTATCACCCAAACATACAACGCACTTGGGCTGATAGATTGCTAATACACTTTGCATATTATCGAGAGTTTTACGCGTGTCCATTCTTGGCAATGGATTGGCAAATTGAGATAAAAAGCTACCCTTTTCGAAATGTAGATCAGAGAAAATTAGTAAATCAAAGTCAGGCCAAAAAAGCGTCCCAGAAGCGTCCAGCAGGAAACGGTTATTTGCAAATTCTACAATGCAGCTTTGCTTATTGCTCAACCTTGCAATTAGGTCTTTTTCAGATATCAAATCGTCTTTCCTGCACCGTTTGGATTAAGAAGGTCTTTCACCTCTTGCAACATATTTTCAGCCTCTTGATACAAGCTTGCCTGTTCTAGCAAATCCTCGGCGCCCTGCCCTTTTACTTGTTCTGATTTTACCGCTAACACAATAGGAATTGCCATCGGCGAGGCTTTCGATAACACTCTGAAATCAAACTGCTGGTCAAAGCGTATCAACATGTCGGCTAAGCGCTGTAAATCGAGCAACTCACGCTCAGCATCTTCACGAGTAACCCGCAAGAGTATGTGATCTGGGTCATGTTCTCGCAGCGTGTCATAAATCAAGTCGGTCGAAAACGTGACTTGCTTCATGGTTTTCTTAGTACTGTGATATTGCTGTTCTATTAATCCGCTCACAATGGCCACTCTGCGAAACGAACGTTTCAGCATCGGTGCAGCCAGCATCCAATCTTCCAGCTCGTCACCTAAAATATCGGGGTTGAATAGCTTCGGAAGATGGGCACTTGTAACCGCTTCAATTGAAGAGATTGAAAGTCCATAGTCAGTAATACTAAAACTCAGCGGCTTGAGCCCCATTCTCTCCATTCGTCTTGTTGCCAGCATGCCCAATGTTTGATTGGCCTTGCGCCCTTCAAATGTATAAAAAAGTGTGTACTGAGTTTTTCTGTACGGGAATTGCTCAATCAGCACTTTGTTAGTGCTTGGGATCATCGAAAAACTGCGCTGTAGTTCAAGCCACTCGACCACCTGCTTGGGCATTTTTTTCCACTCCTTGGGACTATTCAGTAATTCTCGCACCCCATCCGCTAAAAAAGTACTCAGTGGCAGCTGCCCGCCGGTGTAGCTTGGAATTTTAGGCTCCTTGGCTTTGCCAGGCTTGGCTTCAACCATCATGTCTTTGATACCTTCAAACTTTAGCACTTCGCCGGCAAAATAAAAGGTGTCACCCGGTACGAGTGTTTGGGCAAAATACTCCTCTACTTCGCCAATAATTTTACCCTGATGTGAGCGCCGTAAACGCTTTACTTTCAGTCTACCCGCTTCCACAATCGTCCCAATGTTTTGACGATGACGCATGATGACGCGCTTCGACGCAGGCTCAAACATGCCATCTTCACGTTTCTGCAATCGGTTGTAGCGCTCATACGCCTGCAATGCGTATCCGCCGTTTTCCGTAAATTGCCACAGCTGATTGAAGGTTGTTTGGTCAAGGCCACCATAAGGGCTCGCTTCAATTACCTGTTGATAAATTTGTTCTTCATCGGCTGGGGCGCTGCACAAGCAGTTGATGATAAACTGCGGCAGCACGTCTAGCGCACCTGACATTGGGACATCACCGTCCAACTCATTGCGCTTTATCGCAGTAATCGCCGACTGGCATTCCAAGGTTTCAAATCGATTTGCGGGCACTAATAGTGCTTTTGATGGCTCATCTAGCGTATGATTCGAACGCCCGATGCGCTGCAATAATCGGCTTACGCCTTTTGGCGCGCCAACTTGTATCACAAGGTCGACGTCCCCCCAGTCAATACCTAACTCTAAAGCAGATGTTGCCACAATGGCTCTTAACTTACCCGACGCCATCATGTTTTCTGTTTTTACACGTTGCTCTTTGCTCAACGAACCATGGTAAATAGCGATCGGCAACAATTGACTATTCTCATTCCACAGGTGCTGAAAAATAAGCTCAGCTTGGGCTCGGGTATTCACAAACACTAAGGTCGTTTTTGCCTTTGCTATTTGTAAATAAATATCTTTGACCGCATATTTTCCCATATAACCACCAAAAGGCATTCGCTCTTTTGATGTGAGAATTTTAATACTGGGTTTAACTCGACTGTTGACCTGTAAAACATCGGTTGGCTCGCCATTCACTCCCAACCAAGCCGCTAGTGATGCTGGTTGTGCTACCGTTGCAGATAAACCAAAGCGCGTCATGTTTGGACTCAAATACTGCAGACGTGCAAGCGCCAAAGCAGTGAAATCACCGCGCTTGGTGAACGCGAAACTATGCGCCTCATCTACGATAACCGCTTTTACCTTGCCAAATATGCGCGGTGCATCCGCATAAGATAGCATCAACATTAATGACTCAGGCGTAATGAGTAAAATATTGGGTGGATTTTTACGCTGTTTTTGACGTTGATATGATGTTGTGTCTCCTGTTCTAGCGGCCACAGTAATGGTAAGACCAATATCATCAATTGGCTGCTGCAGATTTCGATGGATATCATGCGTCAGCGCTTTGAGAGGAGATATGTAAAGCGTGTGCAGGCCCTTTTGCTCTTGCTGTGCAAGGTCGATTAAGGAAGGCAGGAAACCCGATAGCGTTTTTCCAGCCCCCGTAGGCGCAATAAGCAAGGTCGACTGATTTTTACGAAACGCATTTACCATCTTTTTTTGATAAGGGCGCAAAGCCCAGCCGCGCTGTTCAAACCAACGTTGAAAGTTATCAGGAATAGATTTCATTAAACCAATATCAACTCTTTTAGGTGACAAGTGCGGGCGCATTATTTGGCTTTATTTCGCCAAACTTGAGTAAAAGTATGAAATAAACGCACTTAATAGTGATTTTATTCGTACCCAGAAGTATCGATTTTTTTAACGATAGCACTGAGTTATATGCAACATCCTCGATATTGGATTAATACTAACGAAAATGGATTATATTGCGAGGCACTCGATGCCTATATTGATCCCGTCAATCCAGTCCATCGCGCCATCATTACGCATGGCCATGCTGATCATGCCAGAGCGGGTCACGGTGAAGTTTATGCGACTCCCGAGACCATGGCAATTATGCGCATTCGATACGGTGAGGATCATGCAGAAAATCAGATAGAGTTGAGTTACAACGACAAGGTATCGCTGCATAATGGCGACTTAATGTTTAAACCCGCGGGCCACATTCTGGGCTCAGCACAAGCGGTCATTGATCATAATGATCATCGTTTGGTCATATCAGGCGACTATAAGCGTAGCTACGACCCAAGCTGTGCAGCTTTTGAAGTAACGCCATGTGATGTATTTGTCACAGAAGCAACGTTTGGCCTACCTGTATTTAAGCACCCGCCGATTAACCAAGAGGTGAATAAACTATTGGCATCGCTGGCGTTATTTCCAGACCGATGTCACCTGGTGGGTGTTTATGCGCTGGGTAAATGTCAGAGAGTCGTCTTGGCATTACGTGAGCTCGGCTATAACAAACCTATTTATATGCATGGCGCACTGCTTAAGCTGTGCGAACTGTATTCAAGCTATGGCATTGAACTTGGCAATATTGTTCCTGTTACTGAGGTGGAAAATCTTAAATCCTTGGCCGGTGAAATCGTGCTAGCGCCGCCTTCAGCACTAAATGACAGATGGTCGCGTAAATTACCCAATGTTATGACAGCAATGGCTTCTGGCTGGATGCAAATTAGAGCACGTTCAAAACAGCGCCGAGCGGAGCTGCCTATTATCATCTCTGACCACTGTGATTGGCCTGAGCTATTACAAACTATTGAGCAGGTAAATCCACAAGAAGTGTGGGTCACTCACGGACGCGAGACCGCGTTAGTGCATCAGGCGAAGTTAATGGGGTATGAAGCCAAAGCCCTTTCGCTGATTGGTCGCTCTGAGGGGAATGATGATGATTGAGTGTGAACTGCTTGATGCAGTGCGAACACCATCTGCTGAAAGCAGTGTGAAAGAGCCTTATTTGAAACGGCATTATTTGCAATCGTTTTATTTGCAATCGCTTTATTTGCAACAGCGTTGTTTGAACCAGCAAAATAAATCTAGCCAAAAATTCACAGGACGTTTGCACTAATGGAAGCGTTTGCGAAGCTTGTTGATAAACTCTACTTTACCTCTAGCAACTTAGCTAAATCAGCCATTTTGCGCGACTATTTGCGCACAACGCCGGATCCAGATAGAGGTTGGGCGATAGCCGCAATTGCAGGCACTCTCAATTTTGATTTATTCAAACGAAAACTTATTAAGGATTTAATAAGCGCTCGTGTTGACCCCGTGTTGTTTGATTTATCATATGATTATGTTGGAGAGATGAGTGAAACCGTCGCACACTTATGGCCTAACAACAGCGATACAACAGAACTTTCAAGTAATGACCCTTTGCCGAGTTTGCATGAGCTCGTCACCTTGTTTAAACAAAGCAACAAACAGCAAGTTGAAGAAATACTGATAAGCCTACTGAACCGAATGACCGCTCCGCAGCGCTGGGCTTTAATCAAGCTGGGCACGCGCGGATTGCGTATCGGTTTATCAGCGCGATTCCTGAAAAAAGTATTGGCGGAATACGCCAACGAGTTACCACAAAACAATATTAGCACTGAAGATATAGAACGAGTATGGCACGGAGTAGAACCACCTTATCTCGACTTATTTGACTGGTTGGAAGATAAAGCGGGTAAACCTGATGTGTCGAAAAAAATCACATTTCAGCCGGTCATGCTGTCCCACCCGCTAAGTGACAACGAACTCACCAATATCTCATCAAAGCATTGGCAAGCAGAGTGGAAATATGACGGAATACGGGTTCAGTTAGTATGCAATGAAAACGGTAAAGCCCTGTTCAGTCGCACCGGCGATGATATTAGCGGCAGTTTTTCTGACCTTCTCAACAGTATTGATGAACAGCATGTATCAGGCGTGTTTGATGGTGAGCTACTAGCGATGCAAGACGAGCAGATCAATAGCTTCAACCAACTTCAGCAGCGTTTAAATAAAAAGAAGCCTAGTAAAAAATTGATGCAAGAAATTCCTGTTGGAATGATGCTTTATGACGTCCTATTTATCGATGGTATCGACCTAAGAGAGAAGACTTTACGGATACGCAGCTCGCAATTAACAGCGTGGTTTGAACTGCAATCAAATAAACTCTTAAAACGTTCTGTACCTCTGTTTTTTAACGATATAAACGAGCTTCGAACCCTACGTGAAAAAGCGAACGCTTCCGACAGCGGCTATATTGAAGGGCTCATGTTAAAAAATAGCGACAGCCTTTATGTCGCTGGCAGGCCCAAAGGTCAATGGTACAAATGGAAGCGAGATGCAAAGCTAGTTGACGCGGTTATTATGTATGCACAGAGAGGCCACGGAAAACGCTCTTCTTTCTATTCTGACTACACCTTTGGTTGCTGGCAGGATGACAAGTTGTTACCCATCGGTAAGGCCTATAGTGGTTTTACCGATGATGAGTTAAAACAAATAGATAAATGGATAAGAAGCAATACGATTGGACGTTTTGGGCCGGTGAAAGAAGTGAAAAAGGAATTGGTTTTTGAAGTCGCGTTCGATTCTGTTCACCATTCTAAAAGACACAAGTCGGGTGTTGCACTTCGCTTTCCCAGAATTCATCGAATAAGATGGGACAAACCAGCAAGTGAGGCCGACCAGCTAACGACTTTAATATCGCTGATTGAGGAGTAGTGCAGAGCGGATGCCGCCTATTTATTTGATCGTGTAAAGGTTATCATTCGTTACACTATAGTAAGTAGTGGCAATAATTCTAAGCGCGCAGGCACTTACGCCACAGAATCTTTATAGCCTGAACAAAAGGATAATCCAATGTCTGGAGCAATTTTTTATCACAACCCTCGATGCTCAAAAAGTCGTGAAGCTTTGGCCTTTGTGCAAGAGCAAGTCAACAATCTTCTTGTTGTAGAGTATCTTAAAACGCCACTCGACAAAGCTGAACTTTTCGATATTTATCAGAAACTAGGCATTCAGTCTGCGCATCAAATGATTAGGTCAAACGAAGCGGAGTTCGACAAGGCCGGTTTATCGGACGACTCTAGCGATGACGATGTTTTAGCCGCGATTGAAAAGTTTCCTCGACTTTTAGAACGGCCTATTCTGCTTTATAAAGACCGAGCGGCGATTGGCAGACCGCTCGACCATATCGTATCTTTGCTGCATGACTAAGACACCGTCGCCATTGCTGGCGACGGTTTCAACAAATACTAAAGCCCCGCAGCAGCATAGTTTTCCTCTACTGATTTTATTTTTAACCAACTGCCAACGATAGCTTGAGTAACATCGTTATCAGCGCTCTTTAGAGGAATACTCCAATTTTTTACTTCCTCATTATAACCCAGGCGACTGTCTGGCCATGTATAAGCCGCTTGACTCGAAATCATCACCCATTCCGCGTCACTTTGCAGAGGTAAGCGACCTAACTCCTGCCAACCTTGGCTAGCTACTCTGACATGTACCCCACTTTGGCTAAACTTCAGCATCGGCTTTTGGTATTCATCTAGGACGATTAAAGGCTCATTCCCCCTATAGCTCAGCCTGATCGCAGACTGCACGTCTTGAATCAAGATCGCAGACAGGCCATCAATGCTACCCAATCGTTTTCGGTCTAGCGTCACCATGGTACGATATAGTGGTGGCGAGAGTGATTTAAAATAGCCTTTTATCGATGACATTGCGTTATTTGCTCGCATATCTATCTTCCAGCTATCCTGATGGTCTGTTTGCTTGGATAAGCGTTTGTCATACCAACCCCAATATGGCTTTGCGCTGACTAATTTCCAAAGCGGTTTAATAACACCGTCTTTTACTCTCTCTGGCAGTGGCCTTTCTCCCGCTACTTGTGTGCGATACCATGCAGGATGATCGACGTTGCCTTCTACCCCTTGCTCAGAAATCCGCAAAAAAGCTTGACCGTCAGGAGCTAATATTTCTAACCAGCCCTTGCCTTTGTACTCTAATAAGATTTCGCTGCCCAACGGTGAGCTTTGAATTTGTACTACTACATCGGGTGAGTCGCCTTGCTCAACAACGGCCAACCATTCACCTGATGCTCCGCTTTTGCCATGTCCCATTACGCTATTTGAAATAACGACGAGTGTTAATGCGATAAAACATAATTGTTTTTTCATATTATTTTCCTTGGTTTTGTTTTGCTCGAGCTCTTTATAGAAGCTCTTTATAGAAGCTCTTTATAGAAGCTCTTCACAGAAGCTCTTCACAGAAGCTCTTCACAGAAGCTCTTTATAAAAGCTCTTGAGCAATACTCTAAAGACATGCATTGGATAGCGTTGCAGCCACACTTATGGGTTTAGATTCAGATGGTACTAAGTTACCTTCTTCATCTCTTGCATTGACAAACAACATATAGTCGCCAGGAGGTATAACCGCTTGTTGCTTGGGCAACTGCACAACAATACGTGAATCTCTTCTTCTGATGATTGGCAATTCAACAGTGCGTTGATCACCATCAATCAAATGCGTCAAGTTGGTTGTTCTAACCAACACCACTGACTCAATGCGTTGATTCATAGCGTCAACCGAGCTATCACCAGTCTTAAATGGAATGCTCAAGTGCTCGCCAATCGACACGCTGCTTCTGACATTTTTAATCGCGGGTCTATCGCCAAACATGTAAGGCGGGCTATATATTTCAAATGACGGATCACGACCGTCGTTAGGTGAAAAACCAGGCAACGTTACACTATAAGCATAAGCGGTATTGATAGGTGCGTGTCCACCAACTAATACTCGGCCGTCTGGCAATAGCAGTGCAGAATTATGATAGGTTCTGGGTCTATTTTGTGTTGCCACTTTTCTAAAGGTTTCCGTTGTAGGATCATATAACTCAGCTTCCAATATGGGGAACCCAGTGCCCGGCAATACCACTTCATCTCTATCTGCACCCGACAGCACTAGAACCTCACCCGTTGGCAACAGAACGCCTGTACCATACCAGCGACCCTGCGTTAAACTGCCGGTTGAACGTGAGTCATAAAGCATCTCTTCACCGTTGATACTTACTGAATCGATGCGCGCCAAATTAGTGCCTACATACAAGCCCGGACTAGCCGCGACAACACCCGATAATACGCCACCTGCAGTCAAAAATTCGGCCTTATTGTACAGTCCGTTCTCATCTGGTTTTAAGGGCATCATCATAGAGAATGTAGATCCCCTGAAGCCTGAACCTAAAACCGATTTAGCATCTAACAGCAATGATGGATCTTGAATAATCGGCGCAAGTGCTGCCGTTGGATCGCTCAGAATTTCACTGGTTAATCCACCAAGCAAACCCGCAAGTGACTCGTCAACTTCAGAATTAGTTGGATTAAGTAAACTGGCTAAATCACTCAAACCAGCTTCATTTAAGCGCAGCGGTAAACCCGCGTAACCTAAGTCTGCCCATCGGCCTGCTTGCGGATCATAGGCGGCCGAAATATTCCACAATGCTTGATCATAACTTTGGCCAAAAGGGTTAAAGGCCTGTCCACCGCCATTATAAAACACATGACCGTTTGGCAATAAATGTAAACGTGGATAAAGCGGCAAAGAGCGTTCAGCCAATGCGCCGTTATCAGTCCATTCTCCGCAAGATGTATCATAAGTTTCAGTGACGGTTACATTGCGACCAGAAGTTTCAGGGCGAGTAAGGTAGACAGGTTTCACTAATTTAGTAACGCCACTTGCAACGAATACATTGCCATTTTCTAGGGCAAGCGCGCTGGGGTACCAGCGTCCAAAGTTCATGTCGCCAGTTTTGCGCCAACTATTGTCGTCAGGATTGAAAATTCGGCTGTTTTTTAAACCTTCTAATTCTGCCAACCCAAGGTTAATAGACTCTCCAGCAAGCTCAGTGTTGACACCCGGTTCCGCGTAATAGTCAGTGCCGCCAACAGCCATAATTTCGCCATTCGGCAAACCCACTACGTCCGCACAAAATAGAGCGCCATCATTGTTAGTGCGATCATCGGCGGTATCAATGTCGATGGGCGAAGGCATGCCTATTAAGCCAAATAATCCTCCCACAAGCGTTTCTGAATCGTTACCATCAGGATTAGCCCCCCCATCTACAGGCGATGGTGAAATCCATGCGGCTGCGCCATTTTTCATAGTGAGTACGCGAGTTTGGTCGTTTATAATAGCGCTGCCAATTTCCAACAGTGCATTATACTCAACGTTTTCCGTTCCTTCTAAAGCATTAAAATATAAAATGCGTCCGTCGCTCAGCAAGGCAACGCTGCCAGCTGCAGGTTTACATTTTAAGACTCCATCTTCGTTTTCTTCACATTTTCCGTTGTCGGGATAGTTATTTAGCGGATTGTTGATATTGGTATTGTCTTGGTCAGGAAATTCGCCGGTAATTAAAGGCTCTTCAAACGGCAAGGTGAATGCGCCATTTTGTTTGCATTCTTGCACGCTTGCGCAAGGTGATTCGATAATAGGAACAGCGCCCTTATTGCGCTCCGCCATGGTTAAATTAGAACATACGGCTAATGACAGAAGCGTCAAAGTTGGCGCAAATTTGATTCGTGTATTCATTTTGTTTCCCTATTTTTTAGATAAACTTCAGATAACAAATGCGTGTTTTTTGAGTGTACGCAGAAGCCAAACGCACGAACTTGTAAAGTAGATGCATATTTTGTTAATTTTTTTCGAAAAAATCTAAATGCGAAGTCATCCTTGACTGCAATCTTAATTGGCGGGATTTAAATGCTATGTTATTACTGAGTTACGATTTATCGTGCAGTGCATCAATTAACGCGAGCACAACATGCTCTTGATTCGGCCTCGCTGCAATTTGAGCGCTCAACGGCATGCCTTCGGACTGGGCTACACACTTTTGTGCACTTAAAATAGCTAAGTCGATGGAGCCCGCTTTCACTTCAATATCTTTCTTAACCACGTTCCCAACGTTCGCTACACCGGCCGGAAACCCAGTTACATTGTGAATTAAGCTATACGTTCCCGCTAAACCCATTTTTTCAAAAGCTCCATGCAAATATGCAGGCACAGCGCTAATGGGGTGAACAACGGCGTCTAGCTTTCCTATAGGGGATGTGTCCATAGCAGCAATATATTCCTCAGAGTAAGCCGTTCGTTCTCGCTCTAAAGCGTCTCTTTGCAGCAATGTCGTTTCAGCAAGATATTGCAATATCCGAGCCTGCTGCTTTTGGCCGCACAACATCAGTAATTTTTGTAGGAATTTGCGAATAATGGCCGGCGCTTTCATCAGCATCACAAGCTTACTTATCTGCATAACTGGTTTATCTTTATCGAGTGGCCCAAGAATGTATTCGCCATTATTTATTGAGATAGAACGATAAAAAATGCTTTCGGCTTTATTCAAATTGGGAGGATGGAACTCTGTCACACTAACGTTTAACGCCTTTAGTTTAGCCATTGTTTTTTCAATCGCTTGACGCACTGGTGTGCTGGCGGGAAATAAACCATCGTCGATATAGAACCCCACTTTTAAGCTAGCAAGATCAAGGTTTTCAAAGTCCTTAAACGGAGCAACATCCCAACGTTGGCTTGCCGCTTTTTGCATTATATCCAACGCCAATTTCAACGAGGCTGCATCTTGAGCAATTGGACCTACACACGAAGCAACCGGAAGTTTGTCTTGAATTGGGCTAAACCTAGTACAGTCTTTTAAGACTCCCATGGTGGGTTTGATGCCACAAGCACCATTTACCGCCGCAGGAATTCTTACACTACCACCAATATCGGTACCAATACCCAAGGGCGATAATCCTTGACCAACTAACACACCTTCCCCCCCGCTGCTGCCTCCGCACGAGAAAGCCTGATTGTGTGCATGATTCGCTCTGCCATATACCGGATTGTCTGACTCAGTAAATGATAGGAGCTGTGACACATTTGATTTACCTAATATTATTGCGCCCTCATCTAATAGACTTTGCACATATATGTCGTTTTTATCAGGGTAATTATCTATTCGGTTTAGTAGGCCAAAAGTACTTGGCGTTTCCATCAAGTCAAAACACTCTTTTATGGTAATGGGAAGGCCATGAAGTAAACCTAGTCGTTTGCCTTGTTGGTATGCATCATCAGCTAAAGCCGCCTGATTAAGAGCATGCTCAAAAGTAGGCACGACTAGCGCATTTAGTTTAGGATTTTTTTGCTTTATTTGTTGAATAAAATAAGTCGTCAGTTCGACGCTACTTACTTCACCGCAATTTAGCAAACCAACAAGCTCAACTGCGCTTTTATTCTTAAATTCCGACACGTTCTGTTCCGATATTGTTACTCTTGTCTATTAGATTGCCACACTTTTGCCCTCGCGAACACGTTGAATGAACTTTGTGTAATCGAGATATAGCGTCTACACTTAAATCGTGCTTTGTAGTCAGATTGTATTGCACTCCATTCTTTTTAGGAGAAGAGAGATGGCGGCACAGACTCAAGCTCAAGTCAGCGCGCAACGAGACGATCTCGTTGCTAAAATCGAAAGCGAACGGATTAGCACGTTTGAAAACGGCAACTCGCTAGTTATGTACAATCGCTTTATTCTGCAAGATTTGCCATTTAACGGCTCGCCTTCTTTGCTCTCCGACGCACATACCGATGCCATAAATAGCCTAATTGATAAACGTTTCCGCTATGAAATCACTATTACGCGTATCGTAGGATATGCTAGTCGCGTAGGCGAAGCAGACGATAACCTAAACCTGTCATTACGTCGTGCTCAAGCCGTTCATGACTATATTGAAGCGCTCTTTCTGAGCGATTCAACCCTGCACGATCAATTTATTTTTGTGCTTCCCAAAATCGTCGGCAAAGGCGAATCCGACTTGCCCTTTCCTAGCGATGCCGACTTAGATAATCCTCTTAATCGTCGTGTAGAAATAGTCTATAGGCTTGTTTATTACTATCCACTCGTACCCGACAATTCACAAGCTACCAGCAAGTTCTGGAAAGTTGATTTCGGCCCAGCAGCTTCAGGTGGTGGCATTCCACTTGGCTTAGCCAGCATCGGAAACACCTTTGGCGCTGGTACTTTAACCATGCTACCCGATCCTGACACTAGCCAAACAACGAGTATTACCCGAAGCATGACATTTGAACAACTGGGCGTATCTTTGGGCTTTCTGAGTAAAATTAAAAAGCTTAAATTCTTGCAAAAAGTGCCTGGCATGAAGCGCTTATTTAAATTACTCGACAGCGGGCCAAAGGGAAACTACAAAAAAACTGAAGCCGTGCTGGAAAACATTGGATTTAGCCTAGACCTAGTATCTTTTGGCGGCGAATTCATGACACCGCAGGCACTTACTTTTGAGGAGATGCGGGGAATACATTTCGCTACAATTTCAGGAAGCATTAGCATACTTGGCAAAGGTGAAGGCACCCTATTAGTGCTATACAGCGACTACTTTTTAACTGAAACGATTATATTCGGAGTTGGCCAGAACATTGCTTGCCCAGACGTGGAATTGCAGTTCGTACCATTTGGATGGATATTTTTAGAGAGCGCATCATGAACACATTGTATGGTCTTGAAAACCTAGATGCGCATGTCGATATTTCGCAAGCTATCCCCATGCTCAATCACCTTTTTCCTGACACGTTAAATTATATTGAAGTCATGGATTTAGAAGTTGTTGATACTCCAACATCGGATTCTGAGCTAGACAGCAATGAGCTACTCAGTACATATTCAATTATCTTAGCCCTTAAGCATAGTCTTGTATTTCCAATACCTCTTTTAAACAGCATATCGCTCGGCATTGTGGCCGACAACCCAGACAAATGGCCGCTGATTCAGATGGAAATCGAGTTGGGCCAGTCCGCATCTTTAATCAGCTTAAAATATTTTCCACTGCGCGTTACCATCAATAACCCCTACCTTAAGACTGTTCTAGTAAATACGGAATCGGAAGCTGCAGAGGAGGAGGACGAAGAGGAAAACCAAAGCGAAAACATAATATTTACTGACTTTACCTTCGAAATTGAAGGAAGCATTAAAATTGGAAGCGATCTAACCCTACAAACCCAGCTTGAAAGCTTTAGCATACCGATTTTTACCATTGTGCAAAGCGGAATGCTGTTCAGTCTAACGCAGTGCAAAATAATTACTCATCCAGATGATATAAGCGATGAAATTATAGCGTTGGGTTTCGATGAAGATTTCAGGGGGATTTACGCGCGCAATGCTCACTTTAGCTGGAATATTCCTTTTACCCTATTAGGCGCAGCGCTGCCCGGTATTGCACTTAATCTTGAAAACTTGGCTCTTGGCAATCAAGGACTGTCGGTTGAGGCTACATTCAATTGGGACGTGGTAACTGCAAATGGCCAGATTGATGTCACACAGTCGGAAATGGCGGGTAACCTGTTTTTAGAAAGTTGGCAGTGTGCACTGCAGCAACTAAGGGTAAATGTAGAGCGCAATGAGGTAACAGAAACAGGCGCGGTAGGCGTGCTTAAACTTGGTTTTATTGAGCAAATTATCAAAGTAGAGCTAGGCTATCAATACGAGTCAGCTGAACTCATTAAGTTCGCGGTCTCGCTGTCACAACAAGATTCGGCGCCACTTAGGATAGATCTGGGCGCCAGTGCGACTCAATTGAGTCTGAATAATATGTCATTGGCCGGCGAGTTCAACAGCGCCGGCGAGTTTACCGTATCAGGAAAGGCTGACATTGAATTGTTACTCCCAGGCCTTCAGCTTTCTGCCGAGAACTTATCAATTGAGCTCCAGCATAATGCGCAGCAAGACTCACTCGTGATCAACTTAACTAGCCTGCAGCTTGAGGGCTTTGGTGAAATAAGTGACTCCCAACTTACCATTGTGTTCATTAAGAATGAACAAAGCCACGAACTCGCGCTGTTAGAAATAAGCAGTCAAATGGCATGGTTAGCTGTGAGTGAGCGCTTTCAATTAAACAGCTCAATTCCATTACTTCCCCAACCATTAGATAATGCGACTGTTCAGCTGATGCTAGCATGGCAACAACAGGAACTTCATTTTTCGATTAAGGCGGAGCTTGATTCAATCGATTCCTTTTTTGACTTCTTGCCCCATAATGCAAAGCCTCGCATAAAAGATACTGTGATAGAAATTGAACTAGTATTGCAAAACAATGAGTTCATTGGTGAATTAGGCGTAGGCTGCGCGTTGATGCTTCCTGAGCTTAACAGTCATCCACTGACTGAATCGTTTACTATTATCAGTGGCGACGAAGAGGGGTGGTTTACTGTACGAATTGCCGCTAACTTATCAACAGGCGCAGACAATGCCGCCGCGGGACTTCGGGTACAAATAAAAGAATTAATAATGATCGAGATGCAAATACCAGGGCTTTCACTACCCGAGGCTCCGATTACTATAGAATTAGAAGAGCTGTTTCTTGATCTCACCATCAATGAGCAAGAGGCACCCGACACTGATGCACAAGCCCCTTCTGAACAAGAGTTTACAGGCGAATTGAGGCTCATCGGCAGTTTTCAACTACACCCTATACTCCCCGACTTTGTGCAAACAGCACCAGCGCAAATTGTGGATATGCTAGATCGCTTGTTAAGCGTTGCTAAACGCAGTGATTTGAATGGTACAGCTGCATTGACATTAGGCTTTAACAACGATCAGCTTTGGATGGAGTCGGAGTTAGCGTTTACTCAGGCAAATATAGAGCTTGATCTGTTTGATATGCTAACGCACGGGCTAAGCGGACTCTCATCAACTTTTGCTGAACAAAGTAGTAGTGAGATTGACATTGATATTGAGGTTGCAATTTCACTGCAATCGATGTTTTTGCGCTTAGGATCAGCTGATAGCGACACCAACTCACCTTTCAGTTTTGCCTTTGGCTTTAATGCCCTCCTAAATTTTGCCAGTGTAGTTGATTTTCCCCTCGTGTTTGAACTATCCGACCAAAAATTCAGTTTCGGCATAAGCGAATTAATCATTCCGATTATGGTACCTAAACTGCCATTTTCGAACTTCGATTTACTGGAACTAGAGGATTCATCTGGCCGATGGGATATAGAAAACAATTGGGTAAAGCGTCTTGAGCCTGATTTAGATGAGATCATTGATAATTTGAGCAACGAATTCGATGACGCAAAGAACTTATTGAGCACGCTCAAAACGTCAGGGCAAGGAGAAACGGAAGCGATTTTTGAACTCCAGTATAGAACGATCCCTCAACTGCAAAAACAGCTATTTAATAAGGTCGGTAAGCGCTTTATCTACCAAGCTATTTTGACTGTTCATCACAATTTGTTAGAGACAAGTCAAAGCCAGTACGAACAGTATATTAAGCTTTATCAGCGTTACGTAGACACCACGCTTGGTTGGATCGGCTTCGATACTCAGCTGACCTTTAACATTAAAAACGCGAAGTTTGTATTGCCGTTTAATGATCCGAGTGATGTTCGAGTAGAAGGCAGTGCTTCATTTGGTGGGGTTGTTCCTAACAGCATCCTTGCGCCGCTCGCTGATGTCGAACTCACCCTGGGCATATCTGCCGACGCCATCTATTTTGCCGTTGAAGGAGGATTGGAGCCTATTCCTCTGCCAGATTTTGGGCGCTACCCGGGCAGCGCTATAAAACTAGATAAACTGGCCTTAGGCTATGGCTATAGCAAGAGCAGCCTTAAAATCGACTTTGCAGGAGAGCTTACTTTATCTGAACAATTAATCGCAGATGCAGATACATCAGATGACGCAAACGGCATTGGCGCCGGTATTCGATTGCCCAGCAACAGCGCCGTAAAGTTCAATTTAGATCTCATTCCTATTACCTTAGGAGAGGTCGACTTCTTGCTGCCTTTACTTGATTTCAATATTGACTTAAGCAGCAAGCCTCCTCCCCCTCCTCCTCCAATGGACGGAAGCTGCAGACCTTCATGGGATGGTCTTCAGTTAATAGTGCCGGAAATCCTCCGAGCAGATATTAAAAAGATGAAGTACTCACCTTTCTTTGGACCAATATTAGCTGCCAACGGCGCACTTGCCGTTGATTTAGAGGTAGGCAACAATGAGCTGGGCATCTCTTATATAACGGATTATAGCTATATCGGCCCGATTGCCGGGATGCTTTATATTCCGCTGTTAACCGATACGTCGCCGTTTTTCGAGCGCCTGTGCACGCGCATTCAAATTGCTGGCTTTGGTTTATCCTTTGACCTAACCCGCCCTATGCCAAAACCTAGTCCAATGTTGGTATTTGAGCTGCTTGGATTTATCTCTGAACCCACTCTGGACATTAATCCCAATGGCGACATTGCCAACCTGATGTATGCGCAGCTCTATCATGGGCGAATTTCAGCGCCGCCAGCTATAGAACAAATGTTCCCCGGTTTCGATGTTTTCAATCAAGATTTTTCGGGCAAAATAAATGTAGCTTCTGTTATTGCCATGGGACAGCATATTCAAACGTGCTTAGCTGACGTACAGGACATGCTTTTATCTTCAGCAAATGAAGCCAATCTCAAAATAGATAGGCTCCTAAGCACACCGTTGACTGACAACATTCAGCAAGTATTATCTTTGTTGCCTATGTCTATGCGCGTGGTTGAGCGCGATGGACGTTGGCTAGGCTTTGATGCCAGTTCGCTTTTCTACCTTGCGCTACCGCAAGATTTACTCACGCATTACAATCAAGGCACAGAGAGTGAGAATGACACGCTACAAACCGGTTTTGAACTTATTTACGAAAACAAATTTGAATCCAGTAATTTATCAGACTTCAAAGTCGTTGATTATGGTCTTAAGCGAGGGAAAGGCGACTGGAAGGTTAGAGCTGGCAAGCTAGTTCAGCACAATAATGTCGGCGACAATTCACCGGCGCGTTATGGTGCAATGTTAATACATCAATCAATTGATGTTGCTAGCGCGCGTATTTCTGTCGATGCAATGTCTATCGATAACGATGGCATGGGTCTTATTTTCCACTTCCAAAGTAAAGACTCTTTTTATCGTTTCAGAATGACTGAAGAACAGCAGCGCTGGCACCTAGATAAGGTATTTCAAGGCAAAGTCACCACCTTATTTGAGCAAAAATCAGCCTTCATAAGCGGCAAGCAATACGCGCTAGTGGTACAAGTTACGCCGCATGAAAACGCAGATATACGCATTAGAATATGGGTAGATAATGATAGTTGGTGTGACCTAATAGACCCGTCATCACAATTGCGCCATGGCACAGTTGGCTTTGACAGTTGGTGGAACAAAGGCGTGACCTTTGACAACATACGCGTTCAACGAGTGACTCCCCTATCGCTGTCGTTAAGTGACAACCTTAGCGCGGAGCAATTGCATTTACTCAATTCAACCCTGACAAAAGAGCAAGGAGCGGTCCATGCTATGCCAAGCATATTTGGACGCTTCACTCTAGACGACGCCTTGGCAGCATTACCAACACATGAGCAAACCTCAGTTATTGTGGCCTCTGAGGTAAAAATAACGCAAAAACATCGGCTTTATATGCTTGGCTATGTGAAATCCAACGGTGAATTTAGTTTGCTAACGGGCTTAAATATATCGCCATTTAGTATTTCTATTAATGGCCTTACGTTACCTATTCTTATTGAAGTGAGTGGCCGCGCGTCACTTCATGGTAAAAGCGCTGGCGCAGACTCTATTGTAAGCTTTGAAGCTCAATTTTTTGCAGATTGGACTATATTGGAAGGCAGCGTAGACTTTGGACCCGTTGCTCGCTTATTGCTTGGGAGCAGAGAGGATCCCATTCACCTATCAATGAGCTCAGATCGTAAATTTTCGATTTTAGGACAAGGCGAGTTACAGTTATTTGGCAACGCCCTGAGAGTGAGGGGCGAAGTGGACGCAAGTCAGGCCCACTGCTTATTGATCGGAGATGTCGAGTTTACCCCTGATATAATGATCGTTGAAAAGCGCTTAATATCCTTAGTTGCTAATGTGCGAGGACGCATTGGCCCCTCAAATTTTGTTGAGCTGGTCGGAAAAGGGCAAATTTATCTTTTCGAAAAGGCATTTATCACTGCTCAGTTAGCTATTACCCAAAATCAAATCGCTCTATCAATGTATTTGGGTGTTTCTCGAAATCGCGAACCTGACGAGTGGTCTGTGGGTGGTTTCGTTCTAAGTAAACCGCGAGTTGAACTGGAGGGGTCAATTACTTTTGCCGATCAATTCCCAAAAGTGAAACTTCGCGGCGAACTTGGCTTTTCGTTCTTTGGTGCGTCAGTTCAGGGCAGAGGTCAGTTTGAAACCTTTAGAAGTAGTTGGCTACTTTTTGCTAACGGGGATCTAACGTGGCTAGATCGTCAGTGGCTCTCGGGAAGTATTCGGGTGTCATCATCTGGCGTTACGATCCAAGGACAAGTAGATTTTACGCTGCCACTATCAAAGCAAGATCTGGGGGCAGGAATGCAAATAGCAGGCTTGGTTATCTCTGTTTCTTTAAAAGGGAAGTTTAAGCTCAATGAATTAGGACAGTTAGTCTATTGGGATTTTGATGCCAATTGGAAATTAGCCGTGCAGTTGCCCGGAACTGACAATGAGCAACAGAGCCTGCCGATTGCTTCGCAAAGTATTTCAATAGGAGATAGTCATTCTGGCACGAACAGCTTGTTTGAATTAGCTGAATTATTTACCTTCGATCAGTTAACCATATTCGATTTTAGCAATGTTGCTATTTCAGTTCCGCACATAGATATTGATAACACAACTGATTTTTACCCGTCGACTGAGGAAAAAAGCATATCAGGGCTTTCGTTCAATATTCCCGTTGCCACAATTTTTTCACATAATTCCGATGGTGACGAAAATGAAACGTTAATTCCTTTGGTTCTTTTTTCAGAAAACACCCCTATCTCTTTGTCAGATACGGCAGTCTCTGTCCCAGTAATAAGATCAGAACAAAATTCGAACCGTTCAAATATCTTATTCTCACTGCCAACATTCTCGACTGAGGAAGTTAACTTGGGCAACTTTTCACTCGAGGATCAGTTTGAACTAAAATTAGCTTGGGAACAAAACAAGCTTGGAGTGATTGTTAAAATCGGCAGTCAAACTACTTTCTTCGCTTTTCCGTAGCTAAAATCGCGCTGCCCTAGGGAGTGAAAATAAAACAAGCTAGAGAAACCGTGCTTTAAAAGCACCATGTAACAACTTCTAACAATCTAATCGACAGATATCCTTGTGCAACTTAGTTATTTCTAATAAGTTTAAGGGAGTACTAATAATTAAATGCTTCTGTAGCGAAGCTCATAAGTGAGGACATATGTCAGGACAAGGATCAGGCGGCAACGTAATTGCCGCAATTTGCTCATTTTTTATTCCCGGTTTGGGTCAGTTAGTTCAGGGGAGAGTGTTAGCAGCGCTGGCTTTCTTCATTATTGCGATGGGAAGCTATGCTCTGTCAGCAACAGTAATTCTGATATTCATGTGGCCAGTCGGCGCAATTGCACATATATGGTCGATTATCAGTGCGGCAAAATTTCGTTCGATAGATGCTCAAATTCGATAGCGTCAAAATAAAACAGGGCTGTAAAGCATTGCAAAGTTAGCAACACGCATCGCTAAAGCCACTTTGCTAAAAAAGTGGCTTTTTCTTAAAGTTGACTCAACTTAAGTTTTTCGATTACATCAATCGCTTTTATTCACTCCAAATATAAAAATTCACGTCTATACTTTTGCTACCCATAGCGATTTTCGTTTTGGCCGCGACCCCGCATAGTTAACAAGTAAAAAATTTCAATTACATATCTATGCCGTTCGCGATACGTTTTTCAGTTGAATTAAGGATATGGACTATGAATAAAACAAGATTGTTTTCCACAACACGCATTGCAGGAATAGTCAGTTTACTGATGATGTCGGGTGCTGTTATGGCAGAAAATGCCGAGATAAGTAAACCGAAAGGCCCGATGGGCTCCGGCGTAGCTCAAGCGAATCAAGCAAAAACCAACCAATTTTGGTGGCCTGAACAGCTGAATCTTTCTGCACTAAGAGATCACGACAGCCGATCAAACCCTCATGGTGCTGATTTCAATTATGCAGAAGCCTTCAACAAGCTCGACTTAGCCGCTGCTAAAAAAGACATCGACACTCTCCTCACTACATCTCAGGACTGGTGGCCAGCTGATTTTGGTAACTACGGTCCGTTTTTTATTCGCATGACGTGGCACAGCGCTGGCACATATCGAACGCTAGACGGACGTGGCGGTGCTGGGGGTGGTCAGCAACGTTTTGAACCACTCAACAGCTGGCCAGATAACGGCAACTTGGACAAAGCGCGCAGGTTATTATGGCCTATTAAAATGAAATATGGGGAAGCGCTTTCTTGGTCAGACTTAATGGTGCTGGCTGGCAATGTCGCTCTCGAAAACATGGGCTTTGATACCTATGGCTTTGCTGGCGGTCGTGCCGACGACTGGGAGCCGGATTTAGTTTATTGGGGTCCTGAAATTGAGATGCTAGCAAGCGATCGTGAAGATAGAGACGGAAAGTTGCAGCGTCCTCTAGGCGCGACTCATATGGGTCTCATCTATGTAAACCCTGAAGGACCTAAAGGTGTGCCTGACCCAATGGGCTCAGCTAAAAACATTCGGATCGCATTCCAGCGCATGGCAATGAACGATGAAGAAACACTTGCGCTAATCGCGGGCGGCCATACTTTTGGTAAAATGCATGGTGCACGCAAGCCAGCAGATTGCTTAGGTCCAGAGCCGGCTGCTGCAGGTGTTGAAGAACAAGGCCTTGGATGGAAAAATAAATGTGGCAAAGGGCATTCGGAGGATACAACAACAAGTGGCCTAGAAGGCGCATGGTCACAAGCTCCAACACGTTGGACATCGTTGTACCTGAGCAACCTACTGAATTTCGAATGGAAACAGACGCGCAGTCCAGCGGGCGCTATCCAATGGATACCAACCGACGAATCTTTACATAAAGCCGTGCCAGATGCGCATGTCAAAGGAAAGTTTAATCCGCCAGTGATGACGACCGCTGACTTGGCGCTTAAGTTTGATCCAGAATACAGAAAAATCGCGGAGCGCTTCTTAGCTGATCCAAAGGAGTATCAACTTGCCTTTGCAAAAGCATGGTACAAATTGACACATAGAGATATGGGACCAAGAAGAAACTTCCTGGGTAATGAGGTACCTGAGGATATTAAAATTTGGCAGGACCCTATTGCTGACCAAACTATGTCGACAATTGATAGCGACGATGCCGCTAAATTAAAAGCCAAAATACTTGATTCAGGACTCACTGTTCCTGAGCTTGTAAGAACAGCATGGGCATCTGCAGCAAGCTATCGTGAATCGGACATGCGTGGCGGTGCGAACGGTGCTCGCCTAGCTTTAGCGCCACAAAAAGATTGGGCAGTTAACAATCCAGCTGAAATAGCGAAAGTAATTAAGGTACTTGAAGGCATTCAAAGCGACGCAAACGATAGTTTTTCCAATAGTGACAAGGTATCGCTTGCTGACTTGATCGTTCTTGGAGGCGCAGCCGCTATAGAAAAAGCAGCGAAGGATGCTGGTTACAACGTAACAGTTCCCTTTACTCCTGGTCGCGGCGATGCCACACAAGAACAAACCGACGTTAATTCATTTTCGCTGCTAGAATTAAGCGCGGATGGTTTCCGTAACTACTTTGACGTAAACGAAAGCTACAAACCACCGACTGAAATGCTCGTTGATAAAGCTGATCAGTTGAACCTATCTGTGCCTGAAATGACCGTTTTAGTTGGCGGCATGCGTGCACTGAACGCCAATCATGACGGCGCAAAGCATGGCGTATTAACTTCTAAGCCGGGCACATTAAGCAATGACTTTTTCGTCAACCTGCTAGACATGTCGACGGTTTGGCAGAAATCTGACCAAGAAGGTGTTTATGAAGGTCTTGATCGCAAAACAGGCAAGAGCAAGTGGACTGCAACCTCTGTTGACCTAATTTTTGGGTCTAACTCAGAGTTGCGCGCGGTATCCGAAGTCTATGCTTTTGATACCTCGAAAGAGAAGTTTGTGAATGACTTTGTTGCCTCATGGGTTAAAGTCATGAATGCTGATAGATAACACTAGCGAAAGCGTCAAATGCCTTAACGAGTATTGGCGCTGCTTCTTTTAGCAGCTTATAGTGCACCGCTGTATATCGCGCTGACATTAATGCTGCTTAAAGCAAGTAGACTTATAAAAGTGCCGCATCACCTAGAGTGATTGCGGCATTTTTTATGCATTAAGAATGGGCAAACCTTCTTAATACTTTGTCAGTCTTTAATTCAATTAAGCTAATTTTGAGAATCGTATTGCAGGGCTTTTGTCGTAATAAGTACGGGTTTTAACAAAACGTTTCCAATTTGCAAGCCTCTCCCTAACGGTTACACTAATCGCCCCACAAAATAATAAAAAATCATTATGAAAAAAATCTTATTAGTTCTATTAAGCATGTTACTTACGGCATGTGTAGTATCGGTCAATGAAAATAGCGGACCTGAACAACTGCAAAGCAGTACTTTACAGTCGATTGCCGCTAAACAAGGTTTTTCTGAGCAACGTTTACTGCGCATCAACAGCAGGATGCAAGAGTATATTGATGAAGGCAAACTGGCTGGCATCATGACCTTGGTTTCGCGCAACAATCAGACCGTGCATTTTGCTGCCCAAGGCTGGCAGAATAAGGCAGCAGGCACACCTCTGCAACGTGACACCATTTTTCGCATTTACTCAATGAGCAAACCAATAACCACAGTCGCTGCCCTCACGCTATGGGAGCAGGGGAAGTTTCATATGAATGACCCTATTTCAATGTACTTACCCGAACTTGCCAATTTGAAAGTATACGTGAGTGGAAGCGGCGAGAGTATGGTTTTGGAAGATGCGAAATACCCTATCCGTATCATCGATTTGTTTACCCACACCGCAGGTTTTAGCTATGGCTTTAGCGGTAGTGAAGTTGACAAACTGTATCGGGCGTCGCCAATGATGCAAGGCAAAACAAAACCAGAAAATGTATTAGCTGAACTGGCTAAACTGCCGCTTAATCATCAACCGGGCACACAATGGAATTATGGTGTAAATACCGACGTTATCGGTTTTTTAGTTGAAAAACTCAGCAATATGAAGCTAGGAGAATATGTAAAACAAGAAATACTCAATCCCCTAAATATGCAAGACACCGGCTTTTATGTGCCCGCAGAAAAGGTTGCACGGTTTTCCGAAATATACAGCAACAACAGAGAGGGCACTACTGGCGTAATGGAAAATGAGCCTTTGGGTGATTTTCTCAATGACCCAGCCGTTCATAACGGCGGCGGTGGCATGGTCTCTACAATGGACGACTTCTTGATATTTGCGCGCATGCTATTGAACAACGGTGAAGTGGATGGCGTCAGAATTTTAGGACGTAAAACGGTTGAATATATGCGCTCTAATCACCTACCAGCCAGGTTACTGCCCTATCGCAATGGAGCTGCTGGTGAAGGATACGGTCTAGCGGTATCGGTTACCATGAATACAGACGACTTAACCTTTATGAGTTCTGAAGGCAATTTTGGTTGGTCTGGCGCAGCTTCAACCTACTTTAGAATAGACCCGGTTGAGAACCTAATCATTATCGGCATGGCACAGTTTATTCCAGTCGGTACTCATCGCTATTCAGATGATTTACGTAATTTGACATATCAAGCATTGATTGACGAAAAATAAGTACAAGCGCTGCAAGTATACAACTTGAACGTGTTTGAGTTTGAGTTTGAGTTTGAGTTTGAGTTTGAGTTTGAGTTTGAGTTTGAGTTTGAGTTTGAGTTTGAGTTTGAGTTTGAGTTTGAGTTTGACGAAAGCATATAAAAAGGCCTGAGTTCAGTGCAATACCGAAATCAGGCCTTGGCATTTAGTAAGTAGTCGAGAAATTATCTCGACCACCGACCATTGTTTCACTAATCAGATTAGTGCATGTTTCTTCTGCGTAACCACACTAGAGGTAACAACAATAGCGCGATCCAACCTGTGCTACCACCATCCTTCGTGTTAAACACAGTAACTGTCACTGTTTGTTCAACGGTGTTTAAACCATCAGTAGCAACAACAGTGAACGTCACCTTAGTTTCATCACCAGTACTTGGCGCTTCAGTAGAGAAGCTGCTGCCCGGCACACCATTGATTGTGTAAGTGACAGTGTCACCTTCAGGATCAGTGGCTGAAGCGCTTACGTTGATTGTTAGACCTTCTTTAATTCTTGCTGGTGCGCTGACTCTTAGCGACGGAGCAAGGTTATTTTTGATCGTAACATTCGCAGTGGCTTTGCTTGAGTTACCGTTACTATCGGTTGCTCTCATTTCAAGAACGACGACAGAGTCTTCGGTTACTTCTGGAGCAATTAACTTAGCTCCTGCAAGACCGTTTCCAGCTATAACTGCTGCCGGACCTGACACTTGTACCCAAAGGATATCGACTGCATCGCCGTTTGGCTCAACAACAACACCTGGTAGTAGTAGCTCGCGCATCTCCGTAACTTCTAAATCAGCAACAGTTAAGCCGTCGATAGTAGTTTGTGGAGCACCTTCAACCTGAACACCACCGAACACTTCTGATGCAACAGTTGCTGTACCAGGAATGTTAGTCACACTTGACATAGCTAGCATTTGGATTGGACCACCTGCGTTGTCTTCGTCAACCGTTACAGTGAATGAAAGCTTAGTAGGAGCGTCAGCGATTGGCTCTAAGAAGTAGCAAATTACTGCGCCGTCTACAGCATCCGCGCCAATGTCACCAATTGGATCGTTGCCTGAACTGAAATAACCCACGTGATGTGTTGTTACACCAGCTGTACCTTCGATGTTTTCATAACCAATAGTGGTTGGAATTGCAGCAGGAAGCTCATGTATCATATCGGTATATGCATATACTATGTTAGGCTCTCCAGCTGCTGCATCGTTGTTAACAACAATTTGGAAGTCAGCTCTATCATTGACATCATCATAGAACGTTAACATGTTATCCCATTCAATGATTACGATCCCGTCACCACCAGTCGAAGCAACAGTAACACCACTACCGCCGGCTATATCTGCAATCATATCACGCCATAAAGGTGCCATAACTCCATTAGGTACGTCAGTATCAGGCAATAGTTGGTTGATATATTGAGTTGAACCAACATCGCCACCCAATGTTATGAAACCATCTTCAGTAATAGTAAAGCCATTATATTCAGTTCCTAAGAATTGAATTCTATTACTAAACACAGCCGCTTGACCGTCTCCGTCAATAGCAGGGTTTAAGCCGATACCAAATCCAGCTAGGTCAATGTAAGTACCAGCACCGAAAGGAACCGCACACATCGCATCACTAGCGTTTGTCGAGATTCTATAAGTCGGCTCAGCACCTAATAGTGAAGGTTGAGTTACCATCCAAGTCAGTGTATCACCTTCGACAACAGCATCAGTGCTGTCTTCGTCTAGCGTAACACCCTCTGGTAACGTTAACGAAACTTCATAGTCTCTATCTTCGCTAGTAAAGTTAGCATCAACTTCAACAGAGAATTCAAGAGAGTCACCAGGCTCAAGTCTATCCAACGAAGCCGATGTTACTCGAACGTCGTCTTGTCCACGCACTACATCAACAGCAATCAAACCAAGGTTACCAGCGTTTTCAGCTGAAGTTCCTAAGTCCATCGCGCCAAAGTAAAGGTCGCCTTCCATACCGTCAACTAAGTCCCAAGTCATACGAATATCAAATGGTGTTAATTGTGGAATTGCACTAGGTGCATCTACAGAAAGGTTAGTACCAACTTCACCATCAACCACAGCATAGTTAAGATTGAAAGTATCAGTTGCGTCTTCAGCTGATGCAGCCCAGTTCTGTACTATCATCCAGTACATACCAGCAGCAGGCAACTCAATGTCTACTCTTTCACTAGCTGAACCTGTAGCCGCGGTTCCCACAACTTCATCAGAAGTTGGAATACCATCGCCATTTGCATCAATAACTACAAATAGGTCTAAGTCAGGTGAAGTAGAATCAGATGTCGTTACCACTAAACGCTTAGCACCTTCTGGTACATCAGCAGTAGCAATAAATAATCCGTCAGTTAAGTCATCTAGGAAGTCTGAGTTATCAGAATCTTGTGCAACAGAACCTTCAACTACTGTGGCTTTCGTTAGGCCATAAGAAGTTGCTGTAAACTCTGAGATTTCAACGGCCAAAATATCTTTAAGCACGTAAGAATCTTGATTACGTTTAGCAGTTGCAGTCACTGACTCAGGAACTGTTCCGTTAGACGCAACGACTGAAACAGGCCAATGTAAGTCTGGCGAGCTAGCAGAAGTGAAGTTAACAATACCGAATGAATAAACATCACTTGGCGAGTTAAATGCATCAATAGCTACGGTAACAACCTGTGATTCACCAGCAGTTAAATCGAACGTTGCTGGGGTTACAGTTATACCTAAATCACCAAGGATAGAAGCACCGTCTACTGACCATGAACCATCTTTAGTTGCAGTTACTGTTCTTGTCCAAGTACATGAACCAACACAGTTATTGTCAGTAATACTTGGTAAGTTCAATGAACGTGGCTCACCGCCAATGTTCGGGTTGGCTGCTTCATAATTAGCAGCAGTTTCGTCCATGACTAAACCAGCTCTAACCGCTACGTCAACTTGAACGCGGCCTGAACCCATATCGAACCAATCGCCTGCAGTAACACCATCTTCTTTCTTAACAGTTGGTGTTGCAGTCATCGCAAGTGCTGAGCGAAGGTTATCGGCAGTCCATGTTGGCTGAGCACTTTTCAACAATGCAGCAGCACCTGCTAAATGAGGTGAGCTCATTGAAGTACCAGACAAATAGTTGAAATCACCCGCTGCTGGCGTATGACCGTCGTGACCAAACTGTTGGTCAGCATAAGCTGCATAGATGTTCACACCAGGACCAGTGATAGTAGGTGTCAATGTAGAAATTGTTGTGCCCGGTCCCTTCGAAGAGAAACTGGCTAAGACATCAACACGATCTTCATCAACAGTTTGAACGCCTGTAGAAGCCGTTATTGTCGCCATGTGGTTTTCACCAGATGCCAACCATGTTTTTAAAGAATCGCCGTCTGCTGAGCTTACGTGGATCCCAGGGATTACGTAAAGGTCAGAGTTCAAGCTGTCAGCACCACCGGCAAGGTTTGCTAATACAAACCCACCTGCGCCACCCGCAGCTGCGTTTTCTGCTTTTGCCACACGAGCAATTGCGCCACGATCACAAACCACTATTTCACCGCTAAAGGTATCTGCAGGAAACGGTTCTAAACACTGCGCTGGATCGCCGTCAGGATCGTTTGCATTGGTGTAATCACCTGCATAAACGATACTAGCTGTAATACCACCAGAATTTGAAACACCAGTGATCGCTTCAAGGTCAGTATCACCGCCTGTGAATTCGCCAATTTGTTTGTCGTAATTTATCGCACGGCCGTGCTCAGCAGCTGCAACGGCAGTATACCAAGGAGCATGTTTTGACGTAGTTGAAACGCCAGGGCCACCGTTACCAGCAGAAGTAGCAACAAAAATGCCTGCATTTCGTGCCGCTAGGAATGCGAGTTCAGTTGAGCTGCCCCAAGAGAAACCGCCGCCGCTGATAGAGTAGTTAACTACGTCTACACCGTCGATAATCGCATCTTCAATAGCTGCGCTGATTGCTGCACCGGTGCAATCGCCGTATGTGTCACCAGCATCGCTGCGTCCGCCCCAACAAACTTGATATGAAATCACGTTTGCACGAGGAGCAACACCAGAAATGCGCTCATAGACAAAACCAGTTTCGATGCCGGCACTGTCTTCTGAACCACTTTCTGGTAATGACTCTGGAACATTTAATAGAATGTTACCGATTGCTGTACTCGCAACGTGCGTACCGTGGCCGCCGTAGTCTTCACCATTTTTTGGTAAATCTACTGGGAAAACATCGGTATCATCGTACGTGCTAGTAATAACATCGTAAGAATAAACACCGATTAATTTGTCATTACATAATGCCGCAAACTCGCCCGCACAGTCACCTAGGTAGACGCCTGAGCCTAACGGGTTAGTGTGGTCAAAGCCATCGTCTGAAATATCAGCAAATGAGCGGTGGTCAGTGTTAATACCACTATCAATAATACCAACTACCATGCCTTCGCCGAAAGCACCAACGCCACTATCAGTAGCTGTGCCGTCCCAGACTTTAGGAGCGCCAATTAATGTTGGGCCCGTGTCTGTATCAACCGTAAATACTTGGTCGCGTTCAACACGCTTTACACCAGGTAAACGAGAAACAGCTTCAGCTTCTGCTGGCATCATGCGAATCGCAACACCGTTTAAGGCGTATTTATAAGAAGCGACAACTTTTGAGCTACCAGCAACTTCTGCAACCTTTGTCAGCAATGCGCTTTGCTTGCTTTCCAAAAATGTTTTGTAAGCCACAACCGCAGGAGCTGAGACGTCAAGCTTTTGTCCGCCTTTCGCTCGTTTAGCACCATTTAAACTCGTAAATTTTTGATGAGGGTTAGTCGATTCAAGACCCTGAACACCGCCATCGTACATTGCAACAGAGTCATTCTCTAAATGAACAATGTAAATATATTCTTTATTTTCTAAACCTTTTTCTGGGATAAATTTCTGCTTAGTAACAACTTTAGTGTTGCCATTCTTATTTACAGAAATCGCTTTTGATGCTGTTAATGTATTGTTGTCAACGTCGAAACTGCTGCTCGCAGCCCCACTCAAATCAACTGCTGCTGAGTGCATAGACATTGTCATCAATGCTGCCGAAACGGCTATTGTGACTTTTGGGTTCACTGGTAAAACCTCCATCTTCCTGTTGGTCGGGGTAAATTCCCCACGTAGTTCTTATTATTTTTCTAATAAATTTTTGCTATAAATCGATCAAGCATAGTAGTTTTAGCACATTTTTTTGAGCTTTGTAATAGTTCGGAAACACAAACTTACATTAAGACGGAAACTTCTATTCGTTCTGGTGTCTACATTTGCGCACAGCTAGAATAACTTATGATAGTTTCCACTATCGCTTTTGCCCCCTACTGAGTTGCTCTAGGCGTTTGCTGTTACGCTTTTGCGCTAGGCCTGCCAGAAACGCGCTTGTACCATTCTTGCAGAGCCGTATGGTCTTCTTTGATGCGCACATCCACAACGCGACCAAAATCGATTGAACACATCGTTGTGATGTCCGCAATTGAGAATGCATCACCAGCAATAAATTCACTCGTCTCTAGTTGGCGATTTAATACATTTAGAAACTTTGAGGCATTAATACCGGCCTCAACGCCATACTCTTTTATAGGGTTCATTCTATCTTTGAAATAGCCTGTCGTATGTTGAAAGCACATGCCAATTTGCATAAATAAATAAAACTCGACCTGCCTCGACCACATCGAAACTTGCGCTTTTTGCAGCGGAGTTTCACCGAACAAGTAAGGTTCAGGTTGCAGTGCTTCAAAATATTGACAAATTGCATCACTTTCACTAATGCAGGTGCCGTCATCCAGTTCCAATATCGGGATTTTTCCAATTGGGTTTTTAGCACGCATTTCTTTCGATAAGTTTTCGCCTTTTTGCAGATCAACTTGAACGTATTCCATAGGAATATTTTTTTCCGCTAAAAATATACGCACTCGACGAGGAGTGGGGGCTGTTTTGGTATCATAAATTTTCATTTAGTCATATCCTTTGATATTGAATATCGCCTAGTAAAAAGGCGCCTTTTCAATTTACTATACTGTAATAATCAGTAACGAAATAGCGCTGCGGGTGGTGGCAACTATTTTTATTTTTTATAGCATTGAATATAGTTAACAGATAAGTTTGACGTCAGTCGCCATCGCTTACTTAATGGGTTGTAAGCCATTCCTGATTCTGACATCTGTGTTAGCCCTGCTAGGTCCGCCATCTGATTTAGTTCAGATGGCGTAACAAATTTCGCCCAACTGTGCGTACCAACGGGTAAATACCGCATTACATATTCCGCCCCTAAAATGGCAACGATGTATGACTTCAGCGTACGATTAAGTGTCGCCAGAATCACAAAGCCTTCATCCTTGGTTAAATCACCACACTCTTTAATCAGCGCTTTTTGATCGGGTACATGCTCGACGACCTCGGCGTTGATAACGACATCAAATTTTTGGTCTTGTTTTGCGAGTTCTGTTGATAACATGTGTCGATAGTCGATATTCAAGCCTGACTTCAGCGCGTGTCGCTTTGCAACTTGCACACTCATGGCACTTGCATCAATGCCAACCACCGTAGCTCCTCTTGCGGCTAGAGGCTCGCAAACGAGGCCGCCACCGCTGCCAACATCGAGAATGTTTAGCCCTTTTAGACAATCATCTTGCTTAGGGTCTCTGTCGAAATGCTTACAAATTTGTGGCACAAAATAGCTAATGCGAGCTTGATTGAAAATTAATGCGGTCTTATATTTTCCATTGGGATCCCACCAAGATTCAGCGAGCTTATCAAATCGCTCGATTTCTTGGGCCGAAACATTGCTTGAATTTTCATTGTTTTTTGAAAGGTGACTAAGCTTACTCTTATCTAACATCGTATTAACTAACCTTAACTCGTAATAAACGAGTAATATGTGCAGCGTGGTCTCTTAACTACGCAGTATAAAGCTTAAGGATTAAAAATGGCGAATCAAAAAAATGTGTTGGGAACAACATTAAAATTGTGTTGTGGAAATACGGGCTACACTCGTGAAGGGTTTTGCTACGTGCCTGAAGGCGACGTAGGCAATCACAGTGTGTGTGCAATAGTCAGCGAGGAATTTCTAAACTATTCCTTATCTCGCGGCAATGACTTGATAACGCCGAACCCAATGTATCAGTTTAAAGGGCTTAAGCCGGGCGATAAATGGTGCTTATGCGCTATGAGATGGCGTGAAGCATTATACATGGACGTGGCACCTAAAATTGACCTTGAAGCGACAAATGAAGCTGCGCTCAGTATTATTCCACTTGAGACTTTACGTCAATTTAGTTACGAGGATTAGTCTTGCTTTTGTTCCCACTCGCGTAATTTTTGTTTAGCTAGCGCATCCACTTGCGCTTTATTTTGCTGTATCCACCAGCGCTCCATAAGACGCACGTTTTTTTGGTTCGCTTTGTAGAATAAATCGACAATATCGCCAATTAGCGGCACGAAACCTAAACCAAAATCGATTGCGATGTTACGTAACATCGCTGTCTGTAGCTGTTTCGGCACACCAAGCTTTCGCCCCAAATGAACAATTCTGAGGGAGACTAGCATCATCGAGGCGTCTCCCACTACAGGTATTAGACCAATCAAAAAATCTAGGCCTACCGGAATACCTATAATTGGAATTTTAACGGCTGTATCGAGTGTGTTAGCTAACATTTGCGCTTTCAGTAACTCGTCCGGTGCACGAAAATGCTCTTCACCCAAAACGACTTCAGAAGTTGTATTAATTTTATTCTTGTCTTCGGGCTTTTGTGTCGACATTATTTTTCAGAACCTAGTTTTTTTGCTAACGCACTGCGTTGTTCATAGTCATTACTATTACCCGGTTCTAGGTTCCAACCCTGCAGGTTATCTTTGATCACATTACACAGCATTGTAAGATGCGCATCATCGCTATTTAAGGCCTCTATGTATTCATAACGCTCGCCGCCAGCTTCTTCAAAATACTCTCTATTTTCTTCACCAATTTCTTCAATAGTCTCCAAACAATCTGATGAGAATCCTGGGCAGACTACTTGTACAGATTTCACACCTTGTTCAGGAAGAGCTTTTAAAGTGTGGTCAGTATAAGGTTTTAACCATTCTTCGCGACCAAATCGCGATTGAAAGGTCGTCATATGATCCGATTCTTGCAAACCCAACTCCTGCGCGATAAGACGAGAGGTTTTGTGGCACTCGCAATGATATGGGTCGCCATTTAATAGATATCGTTTAGGGATACCATGATAGGAGAAAATTAACTTATCGGCTCTTGGATGCGTTTGCCAGTGTGCTCTGATTTTATCAGCAACACATTTTATATATTCAGGGTTGTCATGATAGTGGCTGACAAAACGAAAATCGGGTAGCCAGCGCCTTTTAACAAAATCTTCCGCCACAGCGTCAAATGTTGATCCGCTTGTAGATGCGCAATATTGCGGGTACAAAGGTAACACTACGATTTTCCGAGCGCCTTGATCAAGTAGATCATCAATCGCGTGACTCACAGAGGGTTGGCCATATCTCATCGCATAGCTGACAACAACATTATCGCCATACTCAGCCTGCAGTTTTTTGGCAATGCCTGATGCTTGATTTTTGGTATGAACTAATAACGGCGACCCTTCATCTGTCCATACTGTTTTGTATGCCTCAGCGGAACGCTTGGGACGAATATTCAATATAATAAGATTTAAGATACACCACCAAATAAGCTTTGGTACTTCAACAACTCGTGGGTCAGACAAAAACTGTTTTAAGTATGGTTTAAGCGCCTGTTTAGTCGGCGCTGTCGGCGTCCCAAGGTTGGAAACTAATACACCCACTTTGTCTGCTTGATCATGTGTAAATGATGTTTGTGATTTATATTTCATAGACTCTTTAGTATTTAGATAGCGCTATAAATGTAGTGCGTCAATTATATTGTGGTATTTATACTGGGTTCAGCACGTTTTGGACTTCATGCAGGTGCCAAAAGCACCTGCAATTTGATTTTGATTAAGGGTAATAAGTTGGCGCGCCAGGTCCAACAGGCAAACCAAATGCAAACACCCATAAATAGAATAATATAGTCCAGCCGACTATAAATACTAGTGTATATGGCAACATTGTTGCTATTAGGGTGCCAATTCCTAAATCTTTCTTGTAGCGCACACCAATTGCTAAAATAAGTCCGAAGTAACTCATCATGGGTGTAATTACGTTAGTGACTGAATCACCAATTCGATACGCGGCTTGGATCACTTCAGGAGAATACCCAATCAGCATCAACATCGGTACGAAGATAGGGGCGGTAATTGCCCACTGAGCCGACGCGCTGCCTAAGGATAAATTAACCAAACCACACATTAGAATAAATAGAACAAACACTTCAGGTCCGTCTAAACCGGTGGCTTGCAGCATTGCTGCGCCTTTAACTGCTAGCACCGTTCCTAAATTAGTCCATTTGAAGAATGCAACAAACTGTGCCGCAAAAAAGACCAGTACAATATATAAACCCATAGAGCTCATGCTTTTCGACATGGCGTCTATAACATCTCTATCGTTTTTCATCGTACCTACGATCTTCCCATATACAAAACCAGGAATTGCAAATGTGACAAAGATATAAACCACTATGCCTTTTAGAAAAGGAGAGCCTTTCACTAGTCCAGTTTCTTGATTTCGTAAAATTCCGTCTGCAGGCACGACCGTTAGGGCTAAAATGCCAAGCAAGATAAAGAAACTAAGTCCAGCCCACTTCATTCCCTTGATTTCTAATGCTGTCGGGCTATCCAATTGCTGTTTGCCTAGATCAATTGAAGCATCGTCTGGGTTGTATTTGCCGAGTCTCGGCTCCACAATTTTTTCAGTAACAAACGCGCCCATTGCAGCAACGGCAAAGGTACTAATAATCATAAAGTACCAGTTTACTTCAGCGCTCACGGTATAATCGGGATCGATAATGCGTGCTGAACTTTCGGTGAACCCCGCTAGCAACGGATCAACCGTACCAATCAGGATATTCGCACTGTATCCTGCCGAAACTCCAGCAAATGCAGCCGCTAAGCCGGCGAGAGGGTGGCGGCCGAGTGAATGAAATATCATTGCTGCCAACGGGATCATCACTACATATCCCAACTCAGAAGCAGTATTGGAAACAACACCGGCAAAAACAACGACCACGGTTACCATGCGGTCAGAGGCGTTCATTACCATAGAGCGCATTATTGTGCTTAGTAAGCCTGAGTGCTCAGCAAGTGACACGCCAAGCAAGGCGACAAGTACTGTACCGAGTGGCGCAAAGCCTGTGAAGTTGGTAACTAAACCGGTGACGATTCTGCGCAAACCTTCAGCGTCAAGAAGTGAAATAACTTCAATCATGCCATCTACTTCTCGGCCTTTACTCCCTATTGGTCGGGGGTCGGCAACGCTGACATCGAAGTAACCTAACATTCCACTCAATAAGACAATGAACACTGCAAGTAAAGCAAATAAGGTGATTGGGTGAGGCAGTAGATTACCTAACCACTCTACTGTCGCTAAGAATTTTGAAAACCAACCGGACTGTGATAAATCTTGCGGCTTTTTAGATGACGCGTTTGAAGGTGAATTGCTGCTACTCAACTGCCACTCTCTTTTATTATTGTTATTTTAGCGTTAAATGATACATAAAATATGCTCCCATATCATAAAAAAATTATGCAGTAGAAAAATAAAGGGGTCAGGGTTAATTAATTTTTGGGAAAAATTAATTAACCCTGACCCCTTTATTTTTTCCACACCCAATACAATTAGTAAATATAGTTTAATAAACCAACAAAAACAGAGTAGTATTTGACATGAAGTAAAAACACGGCTCGGCGTGCTTTAGTAACTAGGACGAATGGAATGTCAGCAAAACCTAATAAAACCGATTCAAATATGCAAGGTTCAGATGAATCAATAAATGAACTAGAGCAACTTCGTTTTATCGTATTTGGCGAAGCCAAAAAATCGATTGAAAACCGCATTGATGCTATTCATAGTGAACTCACCAACTCCATTAGCGCCTTCAAAGAACAGCAAATAATTCAGTTCAGCGACATGCAGATTCAATTTGATGACGCGCTCAAGGCTCTCGATAAAAAACTTCAAAGTATCGACTCCCACCATGAAGATAACCATAACAACATGGTTAAAGCGAGTGAGACACTGAATTCAGCGCTCGAGATGGCGGAGTCCTCAGGGAAAGACGATACTGACGCTCTGCACGACAGAATTGATAAAGAAATGGCTGCTTTAAGCGCTAACTTTGATTTTAAATACGCAGAAGCCATGGAAAAACTCTCTAAAGTGACACACGAACTTACCGATACTAAAACGGACAGAAAAACCTTGGCGCGACTTCTTGCCACCATGGCTTCCAATTTGGAAACCGATTAAGCTAGCATGCAAGACAAAACGGGTTTTCAACAGGAAGTGAATGATTCGCATGACGAAGACACTCAATTAGAGACCCTTCGTCGAATTCTCATCGGTAAAGAAGTAGATAAAGCAGCCGCAGAAATTCGCGCCGAATCGCGAAAAATGGTCTCTGACGTTTTATCTGAAGCCTTACATGATCGCGAAAAGAAAGATGGCTCAGTTCAACGCATTATCCAACCTATTATTGCTAAATCCGTTGAAAAATCACTGATTAGCCAGCGCAAAGACTTTATCGATTATTTATACCCACTCGTTGGTAGCTTAGTACGCAAAGCAGTTACCGTATTTTTTACTGACTTCATCGAAAAAACTAACGAAATCATTGAAAATAGCGTTACGACGAAGGGCATAAAATGGCGCGTAAATGCCTGGCGTTCGGGTGTTTCTTTTTCAGAGTATGTGGCATCGCAAACCTTTGTTTTTAAAGTTGAACAAGTGTTTCTGATACATAAAGAAACTGGTAATTTACTGAAATCTGTCGTTGCAGATAATTTCGATGAGCAAGATGCTGACTTAGTCTCAGCAATGTTGACGGCTATCAATGATTTCGTAACCGACTCTTTTCATCGCTCTGATGAAGGAACCGAACAAAAACTAGATACAGTCAAAACTGATGATTTTACCTTATTGATACGCCAAGGCCCGCAAGCGATATTAGTTGCTGCTGTAAGCGGTAATATTTCGAGGAAAGCAACAAGTCAACTACAAATAACGCTTGAAGAAATACAGCGTATTTACCTCACCGACTTTAAAGAATATACAGGAGACAGCAAACCATTCGATACTGCCGATGCCTTATTGCAAGATTGTCTTTTATCTGAGGTAAGAGACGAAAATCAAAGTGAGTCTAAAAGGCCCCTATTTGCTTGGTTCCTTCTGGCTGCTTTGCTGGGTCTTATAACTTGGTATTCATTTGGTTGGTGGAGTACTTCCCATACCATCAGCAGAATAAATAAGCTTGAGCAACCAGCAGGAGTGGTTATTCAAAACCTAGTAGCAGATGGCAGATACGATATTAGACTTTATGCAATGAGAGACCCGGCAGCCCCAAAAATTGAGGAATGGTTGTCGCAAAATAGTATTGAGCAGGAATATATCAGCATTACTGAAACGCCTTTTATTTCAATAGAAAAAACGCTTATTGCGCAAAAAATATCAACAGTTGTGGATGAATACGAAACAGTCGATATTGATACTCAATCGATGGCATTAGCAGGTAAGCTAGAACTAAACGAATATCAAATATTAAAAGCGAGAATTGACCGTATTCCTGGCGTTCAGTTGTTTAAAATCAATAGCCAAGCAATAGAATTCATAGACAATGAAATAGACTTATCAGAGAATAACGCGGTAAACGAGCAGGTTTTCATCCGGTTGGTGGGTGAAATAAGCAGTATACAAATAGGCTTTGACGTTGGTGAAACAACCTTATCTCAAGAACAAAGCGCTGGTTTAGACAAAGTTAGCGAACACTATAATAATATTGAGCGACTTGCCAAAAAGTTAAATCGTAGTGCCAACTTAGTGATAGTTGGCGCCAGCGACAGCACCGGCGAGCGTGGTTTTAACCAGCGACTCAGCGCCCAAAGATCCCTAGTCGTTCGGGAGGCCCTGATTGCACGAGGATTAAAACCTGAACATGTCTTTTCAGTAGGAATAGGCGAAATTGAATTACCAGGCAACATAAAAACAACTCGAAAAGTGTTGTTTAATGTTATGTTTGCAGAACTTAACAATTGAGTTTTTGAATGATGCTACAGAAAAAGATTTGTGTTCTTGGTCCAACCGGCGTTGGGAAAACAAGTCTTATTAAACAATTTGTCGAGGGTATCTTTTCCGAAAAATACCTGACTAGTATCGGCGTTAAGATCGATAAGAAGATTATTGACTCAACTTTTACTCCAATTCAATTAATGATTTGGGATTTAGAAGGTATTGATAAATACTGCGGGTTCAATCCCCGTTACTTACGTGGCGCTGCTGCCTACATAATTGTGATGGATCAGACTCGCAGCGCCTCTTTCGTTGAAGCAATTGAAATATTTAAAGAGGCGCAAAAACATTCAGATTCGCCAGCATTTCTAGTCATCAATAAACACGATTTACCAGCTGCAATCAGTTGGGAACAGAACGACGTCGAGTCAGTTTCCGCGTTGTTTAAAGGGCAATTTCATACAAGCGCAAAAACAGGTAGCCAAGTAGAAGAGATGTTTAAGTTTTTGGCAAAAACAGTAATGGACTAATAAAATGCAACCTTCACTCATTCAAGCTTTAGGCATAATTGATTGTGCGGTATTCAAACTCCGTAGTGGCAGTGTTTTTGAAGTAGTGCAGTCAACGCCTAGCTGGGTCAGCAAACTTGTTCCTTCAATCAATAACGGTGATAACGTCGACCTGGCACAAGTTAGTCTTTTTCTTACTGACTTTATGATTGATGCACACGAATTTTGGAAGCTGCACTCATCAGGTCAAGTTCACAGCGGGATTTGGACCGAGACCCTACAGGGTAGCGACAATCTGCACCTTGAAGCAATCGCAGCAAGTGCAGGGCGTGATCAATACCTTGTTATTAATAACGTAAATGATGCCTATGTCCGTCAACAGGAAACCCTGCAGGTAGCCCGTGAATTACTGATATCCAATGATCGCGTAATTGAAAAGCATGATTATATGCATGAGAGATTGCGTTCAGTGCTGATGCAACAACATTTGGGTGCAGAAGGTAACTTACCTATTCGAGAAGCCATACAGTATGCTTCAATAGGTGTAGTCATTACGGATATCGAATTTCACATTTCAGAGTCTAACCCAAGTTCTTACAGAATTTTCGAAATGGAAGTAGGCCTGTCAGACCAATCACCGATTGACGTCATATTAAGTCTATTAACCAAGCAGTTCCCCGAAAAAGATCGTATTTTTGAAACTCAATCAGGCTGGACTGGAGAACTATATTGGCATCTTCCTCCCAACTATCATAAGTGGATACAGTTAGGCATTCATCCTGTCCATGATGAAAACGGTAATTTGTGTAATTGGATTTTTACCACCAGTGATGTCACCAGAGTTAAATATCTTCTGCAAACTAATGAAGATTTGTCGTTACACGATGCACTTACCAAGCTGCCAAATAGACAATATTTTTGGCAAACGCTAGATCAAACAATTGCCAGGCAAACACCTTTTTACGTAATTTATTTAGACATTAGCAATTTTAAAAATATTAATGAACTATATGGTCACTTAACCGGTGACCAGTTGCTTATCCAGGTTGCCCAAAGGTTGCGAAATCTAATTCCAGAACAGGATTTTATTGCTCGAATTGGTGCAGACGAATTTGCGGTTGTGCACTTTGCAAAAGACAATATTGCTAAACCCGATTTTAAAACCTATTTAGATGACACCATTAAGTTAACTCAGGAATTAAGCACCGCCTCGAACGAACCCTACTACACCAACAAAGACCGTCGCTGTGAGCTACCGTTAAAAATTGGTGTGTCGACCTACCCTAGTGACGCAGGGACTGTGGAAGAGTTAATGAAGTACGCTGACTTAGCTTTGCACCATGCAAAACAGGCTGGCACGGACCCAATTCAATTTTACTCCTTAGATTTAAAGATTGCGTCTGAAAGGAGATTAATGCTTGAAGAAGCACTTCGTCACGCAATTGAAAAAGAGCAATTTGAACTGTATGTGCAGCCTATTTATGATTTACGTACAAATAGAATAGTTAAAGCCGAGGCCTTGCTCAGGTGGCACATTAATGATGATGAAATGATTAGTCCTGAAATATTTATTCCGATTGCGGAACAGAGTGGGCAAATTGTGGCAATAGGAAGATGGGTTATTAGCAGCGTTTGTGAGCTCCTAGCTCAAATGTCTAAGCAAAATCTCTCAGTGCCGTTGTCGCTGAATTTGTCACCTCGTCAGATTTCAGACCGCCACTTATTCGACTTCATTAATAACGCAGTAATCAAAAACAAAGTGTCACCAGACTTGCTGGAATTAGAAATTACTGAAGGCGTGTTGGTCGACAACCATGAGAAAGTAAGAAAGCTTTTGCAAGAGCTACGCGAAATGGGTGTAAAGGTAGCGATCGATGATTTTGGAACAGGTTATAGTTCGTTAAGTTACTTAAAATACTTGCCAATAGATTCGCTTAAAATTGATCAGTCCTTTGTTTTTGACCTTGACTACAATTCAGACGATCAAGCCATCGTTTTAGCGGTTATTGCTATGGCTAAAAGCTTGAAGCTAGGCGTTGTAGCTGAAGGTATTGAAACTGAGCAACAAAGAGATTTTCTTGAACAACATGACTGTATAGTTGGCCAAGGTTTCTTATTGAGTAGGCCGCTAGCTATTTATGATTTCATTAAGTTGGTTGAGCAGAATTACCGTTAGTTAAGAGCCTAAAGAATAAAGGGGGCAGAAAAATAAAGGGGTCAGTGTTAATTAATTTTTTTGAAAAATTAATTAACACTGACCCCTTTATTTTTCTGACCCCTAATTTGGGGATTACTCTATTTCTTTCTACCCGACTGCGAATTCAAATAATTAAAGAACTCACTATCTGGCTCAAGCACTATGACGTCTTGCTTGCTGTTGAATGAATTTCTGTAGGCGTCCATACTTCTCAAAAATGAGTAAAACTCAGGATCTTTTGAAAAAGTATCAGCGTAAATTTTAGCTGATAATGCAGCACCTTCACCGCGCAATTGTCGTGCATTTCGCTCAGCGTCTGCGAGCATGATAGTTACTTTCGCATCAATGTTCGCTCGAATAATTTCACCTTGCTCTTTACCTTCCGAACGATATTCTCTTGCAGCTGCTGCACGCTCTGAACGCATGCGGTTAAATATTGATTCACTGATTTCCGTCGGCAGGTTTATCTGCTTCACTCGAACATCAACAATCTTTATACCCAACTCGTCAGAACTACCAGAAGCTTGTTCCATTGCGCCGTCCATCAATTCACTTCGTTCGCCAGAAACTATCTGTTGAATTGTACGAGAACCGAATTCAGAACGTAGACCGTTATTCACTTTCTGCTTCAATAGACTCTCTGCTTGGAATCTATCGCCACCTGTCGACAAGTAATAACGCTCAAAGTCTTCAATTTTCCATTTTACGTATGAATCAACAATCAGATCTTCTTTTTCGATTGTGACAAAACGATCCGCTTGCTCATCCAGAGTTTGAATACGAGCGTCCAATACCTTTACCGTATCGAAAACGGCCAATTTAAGGTGTAGACCCGGCGCATACACTTGCGTATTACCTTCATCATCTTGAACAACTTTACCGAAGCGGACTACGATAGAGCGGGTTCCTTCCTTAACTACGAATATAGAACCGTAGCCGATGGCCAACAGGATGATTATTACTATCGCTAATAAATTCTTCATGCTCTAGTTTCTCCCCTGTCTGTTGCTACTGCGTGTGTTGTTGTCTTGCGTTCTGTTCAGCAACTCTTCTGCTGCTGGCGAGTTACGCAACCCTTCTAAAGTGTTTCTCTGTTGATCGCGCTGAGCTTGAGTCTGCGTATTTTGACGTTCCATAATCTTATCCAAAGGCAAGTACATCATGTTACCACCACCCTCGGTATCGACGATGATTTTACTTGTACTAGAATAAACTTCTTCCATTGTCTCAAGATAGATACGTTGTCTTGTAACCACTGGCGCTGCTAGATATTGCGGCAACAACTCTTCGAAACGAGCAACTTCACCTTGAGCTTCCAATATCGAACGCTCTTTGAACGCCTGCGCTTCTTCGTTCATACGGTTAACTTGACCACGTGCTCTAGGCTCAATTTCTCTTGCATAAGCCTCAGCTTCGCGAATGAATCGAACTTCGTCTTCCTGAGCCGCGATGGCATCATCAAAAGCCGCTTTCACTTCTGCCGGCGGACGAGCGTCTTTGAAGTTCATGTCGATAACAGAAACCCCAATATTGTAGGCTTTAACAATACTGTCTAGCTCATCACGAACACGTTGTCTTGCCGTCTCACGACCGTCAGTCAGGATGTCGTCCATTCTCATATGACCAACAACATAGCGTATAGCGCTGTCAAGAGCTTGGCTCAAACTCATTTCTGGGTCTGTTACAGAGAATTTCCATAGATATGGGTCAGCAATACGATATTGCATTTCCATTTCAACACGAACCATGTTTTCGTCTTCAGTCAACATCGCACCAGCCGAACCCAATGAGCTGATGTTTTGCACGTTAACCGGAATAACTTCGTCAATAAACGTCATTTTCCAGCTTAAACCGGGCATTGCTAACTCACCCGTATTTTCACCAAATCTTAATATCACGCCTCGCTCGGCTTCTTTAATGGTATAAAACCCACTTAAGCCCCAAACAACAACGATGATAGCAGCAAGCAAGCCTAGGCCCATGCCGGTATAGCTCTTGTCGCTACCACCGCCACTTCCGCCAGCCTTACTAAACTTGCCAAACAAATTCTTCAGTACTTCATCAAGATCTGGTGGACCTTGCTCTTTACCGCCGCGATTTTTCCAAGGGTCGTTTTTATCACCACCCGGCTCATTCCAAGCCATACAAATACTCCGTAATTAAAGTCATTGATACATACATTTTTATTTTGTTAATACTTATACTACAAGCTGATTCGAATAGATTTTTAAATTCAATAAAAAACCATTACAAAATGTAATCAGTAAGTCGATTGTCCAATTGTTTATTCATTTTATTCCAATCGCTCTCCAACATTTTGATATCAACCAGCCAGTCTCCGTCGTCTGCATAGCTTTGTTGTGCAATACAATTTAGATTATAGAGCATTCCGCGCAGCCTGCCTTCATTTGCTGGAACTTTTAACTGATACTCAACCATTGCCTTGTGTAGACATTCAGTGAGGGCACTTCTTAATAAATCAATACCTAAACCATCTTGAGCTGAAACCCAAACTCGAATAGGTCGACCTGTATCATCACGATCAATCTTTGGTTCAACACCCTCTAATCTGTCTATTTTATTACAAACAATAAGCTGAGGTACATCGCCTGCTTCAATCTCATCTAATACATCGTTTACTTGGTCGATATATTCCAGGTACTTGTCATCAGCATAATCTATCACATGTAATAAAATATCGGCTTCTTGTGTCTCTTGCAGTGTCGCTTTGAATGCCGCGACTAAGTCATGTGGCAAGTGACGAATAAAACCGACCGTGTCGGCCAAAATCGCATGACCAACCTCTGGTAATTCAATTTTCCGCAACGTGGGGTCGAGTGTAGCAAACAATTGGTCTGCTGCATAAACTCCCGCATCGGTAATTGTATTGAACAACGTTGATTTTCCAGCGTTAGTGTAGCCTACAAGCGAAACCGTTGGAATTTCAGCCCGCTTTCTGGAACGACGTCCTTGCTCACGCTGTTTTTTTACTTTTTCAAGACGTTTCAGAATGCCTTTCACTCTAGCCCGGAGCAAACGCCTATCTGTTTCTAGTTGTGTTTCACCAGGACCGCGCAAACCTATGCCGCCTTTTTGCCTTTCCAAATGTGTCCATCCGCGAATGAGTCGCGTCGACAAATGGCGCAATTGAGCTAACTCGACCTGCAACTTACCTTCGTGCGTTCTTGCTCGTTGAGCAAAAATATCGAGTATTAAACTCGTACGATCGAGAACTCTGCAGCAAATCAGTGCTTCAAGATTACGTTCTTGTGATGGAGAAAGTTGGTGATTGAATATAACAACGTCGGCACCAATTGCTTGCACGGTATCGGCGATTTCTTGTGCTTTGCCACTACCTACGAAATACTTAGCGTGAGGAGCGCGTCGAGACGTAGTGAGCACGGATGCAGTTTTCACGCCCGCTGAACTCACTAGCATTTGCAATTCGTTTACGTCTTCCTTATTGCTTTCATCAGAGAAATCAACGTGAACTAAAACAGCCTGTTCACCGGCTTCGTAACGATCAAACAAATAGGGCTCCGTTTATGCAATTTTTAATTAATACGTAAGCTACAACTAAAACGATCGGATTGCTGCCACTGCGGCCAAAGCCTTTTGGCATTACTCGCCTTCGCCGTCGCCTTGAGTAGGCATAACGATTGCTCGAGCAGGCACAACCGTTGAGATTGCATGCTTGTATACCATCTGACTTACTGTATTTTTCAATAGGATAACAAATTGATCGAAAGACTCGACCTGACCTTGTAATTTAATACCATTTACTAGATAGATTGATACTGGGATACGTTCTTTTCTTAATGCATTTAAGAAGGGGTCTTGAAGTGATTGACCTTTAGCCATTTGTGATCCTTACTCTTTATTATGTTTTTTATTCTTTCGGAATACTCTCACTATTTGTGGAGTGTATACTATTCAAACAAAAATATGTACCCAATTTTACCGAATGTATTGCAAAATCAACTCGACGTTTTCTGGATTAGCGGTTTCCAGTGAAATCGCGCCTTCCCAGCCCCTTAACCAAGTGATTTGACGCTTAGCCAATTGCCTTGTCGCAATAATCCCTTTTTCACGCATTTCATCAAATTCACAATCGCCGTCTAAGTACTGCCACATTTGACGATAGCCAACACTGCGGATTGCTGGCAAATCAATATGTAATGCTTTGTTATTAAACAACTTTCTTACTTCTTGCTCAAAATTATTTTGCAACATTAGGTCAAAGCGCAAGGCTATTCGCTCATGTAGCAAAGCGCGATCACTTGGCATCAAGCTAAACTGCGTAAATTCGTAAGGTAAAGGGTCAGGTTTAATGGCTTGCAGCGCCGTCATTGTCTTACCTGTGAGCGCATAAACTTCAAGTGCACGCATGATACGTTGCGGATCGTTCTCATGAATTCTCAAGCCACTCTCAGGATCAATATCACTAAGTTGTTCATGTGCAGCCCGCAACCCATGCTCTTCAATGAACAGTTGAATTTGCGCTCGCGTTTTTTCATCTGCAATGGGTAAACTCGACAGTCCTTTTATTAGACCATTGAAATACATCATGGTGCCGCCAGTCAATATCGGTACTTTGCCCCGCCGCAGAATGTCCTCAATAGAATTAACTGCATCTCGACAAAACTCTGCCACGGAATATGCATTTTCTGGTTCGACAATATCAATCAACCAATGTTTTATGCCTTCCTGCTCTTCCGCGCTGGGTTTAGCCGTGCCAATATCCATGCCGCGATAAATAAGGGCAGAATCCACGCTAATTATTTCGCCATCAATGCTTTTAGCCAACTCAATAGCAAGAGCAGTTTTACCAGAAGCCGTTGGCCCCATAATAGTAATCACTTGAGGCAGTGTTGTTTTTGCCTGCGCTGAAGATGAATTGCTCATGTTAAGTTTCATCAATCGAAAAGTTCGATAATGGGATATCGAGCGTTCTTGCAAACTGTTTTATTAATTGAGCCTGACCTGTCTGCGGCATTGCTTGAAACCAGTGATGCAGTTCTGTATAGCTAAACTCATACGATTGTGCCCAGCAAAAACAAATGTACTTGATCATTGCTTTACCAGTGAGCAGCGACTGCTCGGTATCTAAAAGCATCGGTAAAATTGATACCCAAGGTAGCTGACGTAAACAGGCAGGCACTTGCTTTAATATCCATTTCCCAAGGTGTGATTGAATATCAAAACCAAGCCCTTCCAACACTTTCAAGCGAGCTTGCAATATATGCTGGGCTTTTTCATCTGCGGGACCGACTTTCGCCCCTGTGACTTCTTGTTTTACAGAGACAGGCATCAGCAAGGGTTGCTGCACACCTGACGTCTGTATTTGCTCGTATAAAACCTCCGCAGGAACATGATAAGTAGGCAAGAAGCACACGGTATTATCCTGCACGAAAACCAGCTGCTTGGATTCACTTAGCAAAAACGGAAATACAGCGTCACCCGATGTCAACGCGGTGCTTGAAGAGTTGCTGCCTGCACTCATTAAGTTTTGATATGAGCTAGCTGCGTTTTTACTAACTTGACCAACACCATGATAGCTCTTTCCAGAATAACCTTTATTTTCGAAACCTCTTGCCTGCGGTGCATAACTAGATGGTCTGTTGACGCTACTTTCCCCCGCTGAGTGATGACTGTCTGTGCGTGCACGAAGTGGTGCTATGTACTCTGTATTTGGTGCTTGAGTATTTGGTGCTTGAGTATTTGACGCGAGAGGATCAGCACGACCCTCGTCAGGCTGCTGGTATGCGTGTTTTGGCACTTCATATAAAGAGGTAACGTTGTTGCTTTTCGATTCAAGTTCCTCTTTATCGAACTCGATAGCATCTGTAGATGCACTGAGCAACAATGCATCTGATACGCTTTTATAAATGAGATCATGAACTTGGCGACTCTGATGAAAGCGGACTTCATGTTTGGCGGGATGTACGTTTATATCCAACTCTTCAGGCGGCATCGTAATAAATAGCACAAATGCAGGATAGGTTTGAGAGTCAATCATACCTTCAAATGCTTGGCGGATAGCGTGCAAAATGACGCGGTCTTTCATCATTCGACCATTCACAAAACTATATTGCAGATCATTAGTGCCACGCCCTTGGCCCACTGCGTTGCACCAACCTGTGACCGTTACATTTTGGTACTCACCGTGCACGGCGATACTACTTTGCAAAAACGCCTGACCACAAACGGCAGCGATTCTTTTGTCTTTAAGCTCCGGCACAACGGCGGGAAAACGATGCACAACGCGGCCATTGTGCTTCAGAGTAAAACCGACTTCAAAGTGACTTAATGCGATGCGTTTAAAAATTTCTTCAACATGTTGAAATTCAGTTTTTTCTGCGCGCAAAAACTTACGTCTCGCCGGTGTATTGAAAAATAGATCAAGCACTTCCACCGATGCCCCCTTAGGGTGCGCCGCTGGATTCAATTGAATCTCCATTTCGCGACCTTCACAATGCGCTTGCCATGCCTCTGCTTGCTCTTCCGTTTTGGATGTCAGGGTTAAACGACTAACAGAACTAATACTTGCCAGCGCTTCACCACGGAACCCTAAGCTGGTAATAGACTCCAAGTCATCGATATCTTCAATTTTGCTTGTAGCGTGACGACTCAGAGCTAAACTTAACTCTTCTTTTGGAATCCCTTTGCCATTATCACGTATTAGCATACGCTTATGGCCGCCCTTATCTATTTCTACCAATATATCGGTAGCACCTGCATCAATACTGTTTTCTACAAGTTCTTTAATGACGGACGCCGGGCGTTCTACCACTTCGCCAGCGGCTATTTGGTTTGCAAGTCGAGCGGGGAGTATTTTGATAGTCAATGCTAGTGTCTTCGCTTTTTTATATTTAGGTTTTTAAGAGCCGTATTTGGTCAATATGCTGGTATCGTCAACGTTTGTCCAATTCTAACTAAATCACCCTTTATATTATTCGCTTCTCGTAATCGGTCTAAATCAACATTGTAACGTTTCGCCACCAACGACAAAGATTCACCACTTTTTATTTTGTGTTTTATGGGCTGTTTGTCTCGTTCTTGGGCCCATAAAGTGCCTTCTGGAGGGGCGTTTCTGAAGAACAGTTGAATAGACTTAAACAGTGAATCAGCCAATTGTTGGCGGTAAGCGCGCCAGTTTAAATTTTTCTCTTCTTGAGGATTAGAAATGAAACCCACTTCAACTAAAATCGAGGGCGTTTCTGGTGCAGTCAATACTGCAAAACTTGCGCTTTGAGGCACTTTCTTATGCATTCTCGTTACTTTTTTCATTTCTTTAATGACTTTATTGCTGATGTCGTAACTTGAGGCACGTGATAAATCCATGGACATATTGAATATCGTTTCAGCGAAGTACCTTTCCGTATCTCTATCACCAATAACATCAGCAGCAGAACCTAACAATTCAGAGTTTCTTTCTGTTCTTTCTAGCAAGCGACCTAATTCACTGTCCGCTCGACCTTTCGACAGAACCCAAACTGAGCCCCCCCTTGGCTGCGGCGTACTAAATGCGTCCGCGTGGATTGACACTAATAAATCTGCATTTTCTTTGGTAGCAAAGCCTGGTCGGTCATTTGGACTAATATAATAGTCGCCAGTACGTGTCATCACAGCGCGTAAACCAGGTTCTTCGTTAATACGCTTTTCCAGCATTTTACTAATGCTCAACGTTATGTTTTTCTCGTATGTTCCTTTAGGCCCAATTGAGCCAGGGTCAACGCCGCCATGTCCGGGATCGATAACGATGACGATATCTTTGTCACGCATCGGAGCTTTGCTATTGGTTGGCACGGGTGTGGGGTTAGGATCCTTTAAATCAATAACAATCCGATGCCCAAAGTCGGCGCTAGGCTCTAGCGAAAACAATTCTGCATCAACCGTTTTACTGAGTTCAATAACCATACGCATATCGGAAGCCAACTTCGGTGACGAGTGGCGCATTTTTTTAATCAAACTACTGGTGTTATCGACATTGCTAAAGTTGAATTTTCGGTCAGTATTTTTGAAGTCGACCACCAGCCTTTCTGGCGACTTTAAGTTAAAATACGAGAAACTTGTCTGCGCAGATAGGTCAATAACCACGCGGGTATTGTCATTGGATGGCGATACTCTAATGTCGGTAACATTTGATTGTGCTTGAGCATACGAGGTTAAACTAACGAAAATCGCCAGTATTAAGCCCACTACTTTGCATGCAACTACATTCTTGTTCATTGTATTTTTTATTCTTATTGTTCCAACAATCACAGCCTAAGATTAACACAGTATTAAATTATTCAATATTACCTTAAAGACTTCCTTTGTCACCAGATCTGTTGACGCAGTATTCACACTCTAAAAGTTTTTGTTCGAACTGCATTCAACTAGTTTAGTTTAGCGCAGATATTATGCGTTCACCGGTTTCAGATGCAGCCGAAAAATCAAACGCCCTACTATCGGCTTGCATGTTGTCAATTTTTATATTTAGCTCCACGTCAGGTTTTGCTAACAAGCCCCATCCTTTTTCAGCCCATTCTATAAGGCACATGCTGTCATTATTGAAATAATCACGAATACCCATAAACTCGAGTTCTTCTGCGTCCGCTAAGCGATATAAATCAAAATGAAATACTTTGATGTTATTTATTTCATAAGGTTCAACTAGCGTGTATGTCGGACTTTTCACGCTGCCTTTATGCCCCAACGCTTGCAATAGGTGCCTTGTAAATGTGGTTTTACCCGCTCCCAAATCACCACTAAGGTAAAATGTTAGTCCGCCTAAACCTTTTTGCTTTAAAATGATTGCTAATTTTAACGCAATACTTTTAGTGTCGTTTTCAGAATGAACCACAAACGTACGAATTGTCATACTACCTTTACACTCTTTACTAATCGTTAATTAACATGCGCACTGTATCAAATAAATCGCTCGCAAGCATGCCTCTTTGACCTTGCTTTTCAGCAACAATATCACCGGCTTTTGCATGCAACGAAACGCCATATTGGCAAGCGAGAGGAGTACTCACACTTTGCGCCATTAATGAGCCTATAATTCCGGTTAACACATCTCCCATGCCCGCTGTTGCCATTCCTGGATTGCCATGGCGGCAAACCCAAGAGTTTTGTTCATCGTCAATAATCGTTCCTGCGCCTTTTAAGACACACGTTGAGTGGTATCGTTCCGCAACTTGGCGAGCAAAAACAAATCGGTTATTTTCAACTTCATCAACACTGACACTCAATAGTCTGGCAGCTTCGCCACTATGTGGAGTCATTACACAATCGTCGATGCTGACGAAGGCTGCAGTGCTGGCCATAATATTCAGGGCGTCGGCGTCTATAACCATCGGTTTAGGGTTGTTTTGACAATATTGCAAGACCGTTTCGTAGGTTGCTCGGCTCCAATCATCTTGACCTAGTCCGGGACCTATGACAACGCACGTGGCCCAAGCCAACGCTTCATTTAAGCCACTAGAAGTCACCATAATTTCAGGTCGTCCGGCACTAATTTGAATTTTTGAGCTTTCATGGGCATACACTTTTACTAAGCCCGTACCGCTGCGTAATGCGGCTTCGGCACTTAGTCTTATTGCGCCTGCCATCCCTGAATTACCACCTATACATAACAAACGACCATATGAGCCTTTATGACTATGCACAGGTCTCGGCGCTAGTCCCTTAAAGTGGGCAATATCGAGGGCACTTGCATCGCTTCGTGCTATTTCTGCGAAAGCTTTACCGATACCTAAATCCTCAAACACCAACTGCCCACAGGATTGCTTGCCTGCTCCTGTAGTTAGACCCAGTTTGATACCAATAAAGGTAATGGTTATATCTGCTTGTATACAGCGACCCAAAGACTCCCCAGTGTCTGCGTCCAATCCGCTCGGTAAATCAACGCTAACAACTGGTATATCTGCATTATTTATCGCGTCGATCACATCGGCAAACTCATTGCGAATAATACCGGAAATACCTATACCCAGCAGTGCGTCGATAATTAAATCGCAGCGAGTAAGCATTTCCGCATTAAAAGCTTCAATCTTACCGCCATTATCTAGCCAAGCCTTTTGAGCTCGAGCAGCGTCACCCGAGACTTCTCTTTCAGGCTCTACTGCACATAAAATTACCCTTTTACCGCCGTTCACTGCGTTTAATGCAGTAATGTAACCGTCACCTGCGTTGTTGCCGACGCCCACAAGTATTAAGTACGTTTGCGTATTAGGCATTAATGCAACGCAGTGTTCGAATACAGCTTTGCCTGCCCGCTGCATTAATTCAAATTTTGAAAGACCCAATTTCGCGGCCGCCTCTAATTCCAAATGCTTAACTTGATCAGCACGATAGAGTTTTTGTGTTAAACTTGGAGCTGTATTTTTGTGCAACATGCGAATGTGTCCGTAGAAAATGTCCGTTATTAATTCAATAGATTTAAACCTGCTTACCGACAATATCAAGACTTGGGGTAAGTCGCTAGGTTTTCAGCAAGTTGGTGTCAGTGATGTTGATCTAAGTCAGCATGAAGAAGCGCTGCAAAACTGGCTTGAGAATGGCTATCAAGGCAATATGAGCTTTCTTGAGCGCAATGTTGATAAACGTTTATCACCCAGCGAATTAGTTCCTGGAACTTTGCGCATCATCAGTGTGCGCATGGATTACCTTCCACCAGACGCCTCCTTCGCGAGTAATTTGAAGTCTTCTTCAACAGCGTATATTAGTCGCTACGCACTTGGTAGAGATTATCACAAAGTTATTCGCAAAAAATTACAACGACTGGCTGAAAAAATTCAGGAGTACACCCAAGATTTGTCATTTCGACCATTTGTTGACTCGGCTCCAGTGCTCGAGCATGCAGTAGCCCAAAAAGCAGGGATTGGCTGGACGGGTAAGCATTCACTTACTATCAACAAAGAAGCTGGTTCTTATTTCTTTTTAGGTGAGTTGTTTATCAATTTACCTTTGCCTGTTGACCAAGCGGTCGAGGAAAACTGTGGTAAATGTACTGCCTGCATTTCAATTTGTCCTACGCAAGCAATTGTCGAACCTTATGTCGTAGATGCGCGCAAGTGTATTTCGTACCTAACAATAGAGAACGACGATGCGATACCCGTTATTTACCGCAAAGCTATAGGCAATCGAATTTATGGTTGTGACGACTGCCAGCTTGTTTGCCCTTGGAATAAATATGCAGAGGTGACCGAAGAAAAGGATTTTTTTGCACGCCAGCATATGCACAACCGCTCGTTGCTCGACTTATTCAAATGGACGGAAGATGAATTTTTGAAACACACGGAAGGCTCTGCAATCAGGCGTATTGGTTATCGAAAGTGGAAGCGAAATATTGCGATAGGGCTAGGGAATCAAGTTTTGCAAACCGCGGAGGAAGCATTAGATATTAAAGATGCGTTGCGAAATGCACTCGATTTTCCAGATGAAATGGTACAGGAGCATATTCAATGGGCATTAGCTGAGATTGAGCAGTGCGAGCTTCAATTAGGTAAAAAAAGCATAAACAGAAAAACGCTGAGTTTAGCGAGAAGTGTGGAGAAAGGGATGCCGAAGCACGGATGAAATAAAGGGGTCAGTGTTAATTAATTTTCCGAAAAGATGTCATTCATGACCTTTTCTGGAAAATTAATTAACACTGACCCCTTTATTTTGCTGACCCCTTTATTTTTATCTACTTGTGATACTGCGCACTATACTTATGCACCGCATCCACAAACACGCCAGCATTTTCAGGCGGTACGTCTAAGTGGATCCCGTGACCAAGATTAAATACATGACCTTCACCTTCACCGAATCCCGCAAGAATATCCTGAACTTCCTGTTCAATGCGCTCTGGCTGTGAATATAAAATAGAAGGATCCATGTTCCCTTGCAGCGCTACTTTATCACCAACGCGTGCTTTTGCATCAGCAATATCAATTGTCCAATCCAGACCAATCGCATCACAACCAGTGGCAGCAATAGACTCTAACCACATTCCGCCATTTTTGGTAAACAATGTAACCGGTATTTTCTGGCCTTCGTAATTACGCGTCAATCCGGCAACAATTTTTTCCATATATTGCAAAGAAAAAAGTTTGTAGTCACGAGGGCTCAATACACCACCCCAAGTATCAAATACCATTACCGATTGCGCACCTGCTGCAATCTGGGCGTTCAAATATAATATTACCGAGTCGGCGAGTTTATCGAGTAATGCATGCAAAATACTTGGTTCTGCAAACGCCATCTTCTTAATCTTAGTAAAGGCTTTACTCGAGCCTCCCTCAACCATATAGGTTGCCAGCGTCCAAGGACTGCCTGAAAATCCGATTAAAGGAACCTCGCCTTTCAGATTTTTACGAATAGTGCGCACTGCATCCATTACATATTTGAGTTCAAGCTCAGGATCCGGAATAGCTAATTTATCTACGCCAGCTTTATCAACTATCGGAGATTTGAATTTTGGCCCCTCGCCCGTTTCGAAATAAAGACCAAGACCCATCGCGTCTGGAATGGTTAATATATCAGAAAACAAAATTGCGGCGTCTAACGGAAAACGACGTAAGGGCTGTAACGTTACTTCGCAAGCTAATTCAGGGTTTGTACACAAAGCCATAAAATCACCGGCTTCTGCACGAATTGCTTTATATTCTGGCAAATAACGTCCAGCTTGGCGCATCATCCATACAGGAGTCACGTCAACAGGTTGCTTTGAAAGAGCGCGTAAATATCTATCGTTTTTTAATGGGGTCATGCTTTACTCATTGTGAAATTTGAATCTGACTCGTCTATATCGTAACTAGCTCGAGATACCTGACATTCTATTATACCGACTTTTTTAGCATTCTTTTTTGTGTTTCCTCAATTAATCTTCCAGCGATGGAAAATTTTGGTGGCACTATAGGTAAATTATCGATATCAAACCAATCTGCTTGTATTATTTCCTTGCCATCAACAACGATGTCACCACTATCGTATTCAGCTAAATAACCCACCATCAAAGAATGAGGAAACGGCCAAGGCTGACTATTAAAGTATTCTACATTTTTTACTTTTACACTCACTTCCTCAAACACTTCCCGATGAACCGCTTCCTCAAGCGTTTCACCACTTTCCACGAAACCAGCAAGTGTAGAAAAGAAACCAGATTCTTTCTGACGTTCGCCCTGAGCGAGAAGAATTTTATTGCCGTGACGGATGGCGACGATAATACAAGGAGACACTCGCGGATAACAGCGATGCTGACAAGTATGGCAATGCATCGCCATTTCCCACGACACGCGATCCATGCGTGAACCGCAACGGCCACAAAACTGATGCGTGCGCAAAAAGACAGCATATTGCCACGCTTGAGCGACGTGTTGAAAATCTTCTTTGGGCATTGTCATGACCACTTCACGCAAACTGATGGAGCGCACCGATTCGTGTTCAAGTATTTCCTTCTGCATATCTACAAGATGGTGTTCGACATGCTCATTCACATGTATATGGACGGTTTGTTCAGCATATTCTGCAAAAATACCTTGGGTAAGATTGGCCAGCATTTCAACACCTGAACGCAGATCCGCCTCAATTGGCACTAGCAATCTGTCATTCGAAAAAATGAAATATCTTTTAATTTTTACTATTGCTGTCATTACTTACCTTATTGAGTAGCCGTCTGCTCATAAGAGGCTTGGTTCGAGGTTGCTAAAGCTATATGAATCTTGCTGTTTATGCAAAGACAAACGCAAACGAAAAATGTCATATTAAGTTAACGAGGAACTACTATGCCTGTTCCCTTCTCAATAAATAAAAGTATTTCCTTTACTGTTGTCGCAACACACACCGGTGTTATACTATTTGTTCAGTTAGCCGTATTATATTGATGTCCGCAAATAGGGAAAAGACCTTGGTGTTATCCAAACAAAACAAAGCTATTTTGGTGAAAGCAAAGTCATACTGCCAAGAAAAGGGTGCTCGTCTTACCCCTCTTCGCGAGAGAGTTTATGAAATCTTGTTACATCAAGACAGCGCAATCGGTGCGTACGACCTACTAGACGAATTACGAAAAACCGAGGATAACGCAAAACCTCCTACGGTTTACCGCGCACTAGATTTTTTCCTTGATTTAGGGCTAGTACATAAAGTCGAATCGACTAATGCTTTTATGGCCTGCCATCATTTCGGTTGTAGTCACCCCGTACAATTTCTTATTTGCGACACTTGTGGTGATGTTCAAGAGATTCAGTCCGCTGGAGTGAAAGAAACCCTGGAGGCGCAAGCAGAACAAAATGCGTTTGTTATTTTACGTCAAACCATAGAAGCGCACGGCGTATGTCAGAAATGCCAATAATAAGTTTCAGGCTTTTCAGTTACTTTTCTGTTTTCAGTTCCCGCTAATACCTTCAGATATGTCGCACTTTTACTACTAAATTGAGCAACTCGAAGTTCTAAATCAATTTTAGTGAATTTATAGTGAATAAAACCCAATCAATAGCTAAGTTTCGTTGGATATTGATTGGAATGTGAGCGATAATTAAAGGGTTACATCAACATATACTAATTTGGATAAAAGGAAGTCAATCATGAAACGCTCTATGCTTTTCACAGCAGTTGCAATTGCAACAACGATGTCTGCTAACACAGTTGCTCAAGAAGCCCCTGCCTACGAAAATTGGGTCGGCGGTTTCGCACAATATTACAGTCCAGATTCAGATAAGCCTGAGCCTTTGGGTTATTTAGACGATGGTAAAACATTAGGTGGCGAATTAGGTTTCCGCTTCGATCCTAAATGGGGTATCCGTTTCGAGCTCTCTCGCATTTTCCTAGACATGCAAGGCCCTAACCGTCCAGGTTTTGGTGATGATGGTGTTATGTTAGGCGCTGATGCAATGTACTTCCTAGACAATGACGCTGCGTATTTCTTTGGCGGTTTACGTGAGCAATCTATTGAAGACAGCTACCGCATGATGAGCTACGGCGTTGGTAAACACTGGGAAGTAAGTGACAGCGTGCGCGTAATCACAGAACTTGCCGGTTACCGTGACTTCGGTCAAAGCTACAATGAGTACAGCGCAAAACTTGGTTTAGCATATATCTTCGGCCAGACGCCAACAGCACCAGTTCGCAAAGATACTGACAACGATGGCGTTTACGATGCTGTAGACCGTTGCCCTAACTCTCCAGCTGGTACGCAAGTTGATGCGACAGGCTGTAGCATTGATTTAGACAATGATGGCGTATTGAACGGCGTTGACCAATGTCCAAATACACCAGCAGGCGTAAACGTTTCTGCAAATGGTTGTGAAATCAAAGACGCCGACAAAGACGGTGTTTTAGATATCAACGATTCTTGCCCGAACACGCCAGCAGGCACAAAAGTAAATGCTAAAGGTTGTGCAATTGACTTAGATAAAGACGGCGACGGTGTATTGGATAGCAAGGACAAGTGCCTTGACACCCCAATGACTGACAAAGTGGATGCTGACGGCTGCAGCGTATTATTAGAAAAAGAAGTGTCTATTGCACTGAACGTTCTTTTTGCTAATAACAGCAGCAAAATCGAGAATCCTAACGCTGAGAAGATTGTAGAATTTGTTGACTTCATGAAGCGCTATGGCAACACCGATGTTGTGGTTGAAGGTCATAGTTCTGCAGTAGGCAGTGCTGATTATAATCAATACCTATCCCAAAAACGCGCTGATGCAGTTAAAGCAATGCTAATTAACAAATATGGCATTGAGGCATCTCGTTTAACCGCAATAGGTTATGGCGAAACGCAGTTGAAAGATACTTCAAACACAGCAGAAGCTAATAAAATAAACCGTCGTATTGAAGTTAAAGTGACCGCTAAAGTGAAAACTAAAGCGACGCGTTAGTTTGAATTAATACACGTTAAGCAGTAGCAAAAGCGCACACTTGCAAAAGTGGGCGCTTTTTTTTATCTTCCAAAACCTTGACCTTAACTATGTTGTTTCCTACTTTTTACTCTAGCCCGTGAAGTTTTTAATGATTTTTAACTATGCATGAGTAGATAAAAGCAATCTAAGACTTTAGTTACATTGTCGACAAAATGACCTTCAATGTTTGACAAAAGCAACAACAGCCTCTATATTGTCGACAATCTAGTTTAACTGACAATGTCAATGAACGCATTTTCTGAACACGCTATTACCGGAGCCGACAAGACCTTCTTTCAATTGAGAAGAGATATTGTGGAAGGCGAAATTAAAGCTGGTAGCAAACTCAGTGAAATGGAGTTGTCGACAAAGTACGGTGTTAGTCGTGCGGTCATCCGCGAAGCCATCAACCGTTTAGAAAGCTGCCATCTAGTCGAGCGTAAACCGAACATAGGTGCAAGGGTCGTTGCTTTGACGCCTGAAGGGCTTATTCAACTGTATCAAGTTAGAGAATCGCTTGAAGGTATGGCCGCTAGATTAGCTGCGAAGAACATGACAGACGCCGAAATTAATGATTTAAATGCTTTACTCACCACTCATTTTCAAGAAGTGAAAACTGGCGAAACATATTATCAAGAAGCGGGTGACGTTGACTTCCACTATCGAATAATTGTTGGTAGTAAAAACGACCACCTTATTTCACTGCTAGTGAATGGTCTTTATCATCTTATTCGAATGTACCGCGTGCAGTTGGGTATGGCAGGCCCGCGTGTCAGTACCGCATTTGATGAACATAAGCATATTGTACAAGCGATTAGTAACCGCGATGAAGAGCTCGCAGAGATGCTAATGCGTAGACACATTCTATATTCAAAACAAAATATTGAGGCTAGGTTGCGATAAACGCTTTTTGTTTTTTGTAACTTCACTCCCATTAAAAAAAACGAGGTAAATATGAGCGCAGGTAAAAAATTTCGTCAGGCACTAGCCGACAACAAGCCCCTTCAAATCGTTGGCACCATTAACGCCTACTCTGCAATGATGGCTAAAAAAATTGGTCATCAAGCTATTTATCTTTCTGGCGGCGGCGTCGCAAATGCATCATACGGACTCCCTGATTTAGGTATGACGTCACTCAATGACGTCTTAGTTGATGTTAACCGCATCACGTCTGCTTGTGATTTGCCATTGCTGGTCGATATCGATACGGGCTGGGGCGGCGCTTTCAATATTGCAAAAACCGTTCGTGATATGGAAAAAGCAGGTGCTGCTGCAGTGCATATGGAAGACCAAGTTGCTCAAAAACGCTGTGGCCACAGACCCAATAAAGCCATTGTTTCAACAGAAGAAATGGTCGATAGAATTAAAGCGGCCGTAGATGCGCGTACCGATCCAGACTTCTTCATCATGGCGCGCACAGATTCCTTCGCGCAAGAGGGTTTGGAAGCTGCGATTGCAAGAGCAAAAGCTTACGTTGCCGCAGGTGCGGACGGTATTTTTGCCGAAGCTGTAAAAACTGAAGAACACTATCGAGCATTTTCTGAAGCTTTGGACGTACCTATTCTGGCCAATATTACTGAGTTTGGGCAAACTGAGTTGTGGAACAAAGAACAACTTGGAGAATGGGGAGCCGCGATGGTTCTATACCCACTTAGTGCTTTCAGAGCAATGAACAAAGCGGCAGAAATGGTGTACGAGTCTATTTTGGCGAACGGCGATCAAAAAGCCGTTGTCGATTCAATGCAAACGCGCATGGACTTATATGACTATCTTGGCTATCACGATTATGAACAAAAGCTAGACGCTTTGTTTGCAGAAAATAAGAACCTATAACTTAGAACCAAAGAATTTTACGGAGACGACAATGGCAAAAGTATTAAGTGGCGCAGGATTACGCGGTCAAGTAGCTGGTAAAACAGCTTTATCAACAGTAGGTCAATCAGGCTCTGGTTTGACTTATCGCGGCTATGATGTAAAAGACCTCGCTGAAAAATGCCAATTCGAAGAAGTTGCGTACCTCATTCTCAAAGGTAACTTGCCAACGCAAGCGGAACTTGACGCCTACAAAACAAAACTAAAAATGATGCGCGGACTACCCGCTCCTTTAAAAGCAGTGCTGGAGCTTATTCCTGCCAATGCACATCCTATGGATGTGCTGAGAACAGGCTGCTCTATGCTAGGTAATCTTGAAACGGAAGCTGACTTTTCGCAGCAGGATCAAGTCACTGATAGGATGTTAGCCTGCTTCCCAAGTATCATTTGCTATTGGTATCGTTTTTCTCACGACGCCGTTCGTATTGACGTAGAAACTGACGATGATTCAATTGGCGCACATTTCTTGCATATGCTGCACGGCAAAAAGCCAAACGAACTGCACGAGAAAGTCATGCATGTGTCGTTGATTCTATATGCTGAGCACGAATTTAACGCATCTACTTTCACTGCCCGTGTTTGTGCTTCAACATTATCTGACATGCATTCATGCATAACAGGCGCAATCGGTTCACTTCGCGGACCATTGCATGGCGGCGCCAACGAAGCAGCAATGGAAATGATTGAAGGCTTTACTTCTGCCGACAATGCAGAAAAAGAAATGATGGGTAAGCTGGAGCGCAAAGAGAAAATAATGGGCTTTGGTCATGCTATCTATTCAGATTCAGACCCACGCAATGAGATTATAAAAGGCTGGTCTGAAAAACTCGCTGCTGATGTTGGCGATACTGTTCTATATCCAGTATCGGTGCGTTGCGAAGAAGTGATGAAACGCGAGAAAGGCTTATTCTGTAATGCCGATTTCTTTCATGCCTCAGCTTACAACTTTATGAAAATACCCACCAAGTTATTTACACCGATATTCGTGATGTCTCGGTTGACGGGTTGGGCAGGTCACGTAATGGAGCAGCGCGCTGATAACCGTATCATTCGTCCTTCAGCGGATTATACGGGTGAAGACTTGCGTTCAGTTGTTGATATCGAAAACAGATAATCGCTACTGTCTCAAAACGTTAAACGTCCCCATCTTGCAGAGGTACTTTAGTTAGTGCCTCTGTATTAAGAAATTTGTTGTCTGTTGTTTACTATCCTTACTTCTGAGCTTGTAGTAAAGCAGTCCCTAAGTATAAAGTTACTAAGCAAAGACAACCTACTGAACCACAGGATTTGTCATGAACTACGATTACAGAAAACCCCTACCCAATAGTCAGCTAGACTATTACGATACCAAAGAAGCCGTCAACAACATCCAAGCAGGTGCCTATGAAACCCTGCCTTACACTTCACGAGTATTGGCTGAGAACTTGGTTAGAAAATGCGATCCTGCGATCTTAACTGATTGCTTAAAGCAAATTATTGAGCGTAAACGTGATCTCGACTTTCCCTGGTTTCCTGCGCGCGTCGTATGCCATGACATACTCGGCCAAACTGCACTTGTAGATTTAGCAGGATTAAGAGATGCGATTGCAGCAAAAGGCGGCGACCCAGCTCAAGTTAACCCTGTAGTGCCTACACAACTAGTCGTCGACCATTCACTAGCAGTAGAGCACGGAGGCGCCGACAAAGACGCGTTTACTAAAAACAGAGCGATTGAAGATCGCCGCAATGAAGACCGTTTCCACTTTATCAATTGGACAAAGACCGCATTTAAAAACGTTGATGTTATTCCACAAGGCAACGGCATACTTCACCAAATTAACTTAGAACGAATGTCACCCGTTGTTCAAGCACGTGACGGTGTTGCCTTTCCTGACACCTTAGTAGGAACCGATAGCCACACACCAATGGTTGACGCATTAGGCGTTATTGCAATTGGTGTGGGTGGTCTGGAAGCTGAGAGCGTGATGCTAGGACGAGCATCATATATGCGCCTGCCTGACATCATTGGTGTTGAACTAACCGGCAAGCCACAAGCTGGTATTACAGCGACTGACATTGTGTTGGCTCTGACCGAGTTTTTACGTGCGCAAAAAGTCGTTTCGTCGTTCTTAGAATTTTATGGCGAAGGCACAACGCACCTTACCCTTGGTGACCGCGCAACTATCTCCAACATGACACCAGAGTACGGCGCTACTGCCGCTATGTTTTATATCGATAAACAAACTATTGACTACCTAACACTTACTGGCCGAGAAGATGATCAGGTTAAACTCGTTGAACAATACGCCAAGCACACTGGTTTATGGGCAGACGATTTAGTTACGGCGCAATACGAGCGTGTATTAAAATTTGATTTATCATCCGTTGGACGCAATATTGCTGGTCCATCTAACCCGCATACACGCGTGTCGACAGCCGATTTAGCAGTTAAAGGAATTAGCGGCGTTGTTGAAAATGAAGAAGGTAAAATGCCTGACGGTGCGGTAATAATCGCTGCCATTACCAGTTGCACAAATACCAGTAACCCTCGCAACATGATTGCAGCCGGCTTGATCGCTCGCAACGCTAACAAGCTCGGTTTGTTAAGAAAGCCTTGGGTAAAAAGTTCGTTAGCACCAGGTTCTAAAGCCGTGCAACTTTACTTAGAAGAAGCCGGGTTACTGCCTGAGCTCGAAAACTTAGGATTCGGAATTGTAGGTTTTGCCTGTACATCATGCAACGGAATGAGTGGGGCATTAGATCCTAAAATTGCAGAAGAAATTAAACAGCGAGATTTATATGCTACTGCTGTTTTATCAGGTAATCGTAACTTTGACGGCCGTATTCATCCACACGCTAATCAAGCATTTTTAGCCAGTCCGCCTCTAGTGGTAGCTTACGCTATTGCTGGTACCATTCGCTTCGATATAGAAAAAGATGTACTAGGCAAAGATGCACAGGGCAACGATATCCGCTTAATGGACATCTGGCCAAGCGACGAAGAAATTGATGCAGTTGTAAAATCTAGCGTCAAACCTGAGCAATTCCGCAAGGTTTATAATCCGATGTTCGATTTGAGCGTGGATTATGGTGAGGACAATGATCCGCTTTACGCGTGGCGCCCACAAAGCACTTATATTCGTCGTCCTCCATATTGGGAAGGCGCTTTAGCAGGCGAGCGTAGCATGAAAGGAATGCGTGCTTTGGCCGTGTTAGGTGACAACATCACGACTGACCACTTATCACCGTCAAACGCAATCCAAATGAACAGTGCTGCTGGCGAGTATTTGCATAAAATGGGCTTGCCCGAAGTTGACTTCAACTCTTATGCGACCCATCGCGGCGACCACTTAACAGCTCAACGTGCCACATTTGCAAATCCAAGGTTGAAGAATGAGATGGCGATCGTTGATGGCAAAATGCAGGAAGGCTCACTCACTCGAATTGAGCCCGAAGGCAAAGTGACACGTATGTGGGAAGCAATTGAAACGTACATGCAGCGCAAACAGCCTCTCATTATCGTTGCTGGTGCTGACTATGGTCAGGGGTCATCGCGCGACTGGGCAGCTAAAGGCGTGCGTTTAGCCGGTGTTGAAGTCATTGCAGCAGAAGGCTTTGAGCGCATTCACCGTACTAACTTAATTGGTATGGGGGTATTACCGCTAGAGTTTGAAGCAGGTACAACGCGCAAAACATTGGGAATAGACGGCACTGAAAGCTTCGATGTAGAAGGTGAGCCAACGCCAGGTGCAACACTGCACTTAGTCATCAATCGTAAAGATGGTGAGGTAGTCAAAGTCCCGATGAAATGCCGCTTGGATACCGCTGAAGAAGTGTCGATTTACGAGGCTGGAGGTGTTCTTCAACGCTTTGCACAAGACTTTCTCGAAGCTACTGCATAATTAGGAGTCACTTAATGACGTTTAAACCACAGATAAAAGTGCCTGCTACCTATATGCGTGGCGGCACCAGCAAGGGTGTGTTTTTTAAGGTAGATGATTTACCAGAAAAAGCCAAGGCTGCAGGTCAATTTCGCGATCAGCTGCTGCTTCGAGTGATTGGCAGCCCTGATCCTTATGCAAAGCATACCGACGGTATGGGCGGAGCCACCTCGAGCACCAGTAAGACAGTATTGCTCAGCAAGAGTGATAAACCTGAGCATGACGTTAATTATCTTTTTGGTCAGGTTGCTATTGATAAGCCGTTTGTCGATTGGAGTGGAAACTGCGGAAACTTAACTGCCGCGGTTGGTTCGTTTGCTATCAGTAATGGATTAGTTGACTCTAGTCGTATTCCGCAGAATGGTATTGCTGTGGTTAGAATTTGGCAAGCCAATATCAGCAAGACCATTATTGCAAACGTGCCAATCACAAATGGCGAAGTGCAAGAAACCGGCGACTTTGAATTGGATGGAGTGACCTTTCCCGCCGCAGAAGTCAAAATTGAGTTTGTCGATCCTGCTGATGGCGAGGGCGATATATTTCCATCAGGTAATGTTGTCGATCAATTGGACGTGCCGGACATAGGCTCATTCAAGGTTACAATGATTAATGCAGGCATTCCGACGCTATTCTTAAATGCAGATGAACTGGGTTACACCGGCACTGAGTTGCAAGATGCAATTAATAACGATGACGCTGCACTAGCTAAATTTGAAACTATTCGCGCTTATGGCGCGGTTAAAATGGGACTCATTGATCACATCGACGAGGCTGTTGCTCGACAGCATACACCTAAAATTGCATTTGTTTCAGAGCCTCAAAACTATGTTTCATCAAGTGGTAAAAAAATCACCAGTGCTGACATTGATTTGAACGTTCGAGCGCTTTCTATGGGTAAATTGCATCATGCGATGATGGGCACAGCGGCTGTTGCTATTGGCACTGCAGCGGCAATTCCTGGCACACTAGTTAATTTAGCAGCAGGCGGAGGCGAGCGCGAAGCCGTTACTTTCGGTCATCCTTCTGGCACATTGAAAGTAGGCGCTAAAGCTGAGAAAATTCAAGGCAAGTGGGCAGTTGACCGTGTGAGCATGAGTCGTAGCGCAAGAGTGTTAATGGAGGGGTACGTCAGGGTTCCTAGCATCGATTAATCCAACTATCGTCATGTGCAAACAAATAATCATTTATAAGCCCTTTTTCAAGGGCTTATAATCATTATCCAAATCAGCAAACTATCACCTGTCGACCAAATCATGGTTTCTGCGAGAAAACTGTTCTATCACTCCACTATTACTGAGCTTTCACAGCATTGCCACAATACTATGAATTTAAGATTGTTTTGATATAGTCCATGTGCGCTTCAGTAGCGTAATTAAAATAAGTAAAGATTTAATAAGCATGCAGCAAACACACATAACTTTTGATTCATTGAAATAATATTAAGAATTCTACGTTCTACTAGGCATCTGTTTCGCAACAATTGCTTTTCATATCAAAGGGTGAGCAATTGGTCAGAACATAATCATCATTACTACAACAAGGAAGCAAAATGGCAGACCCAACTTACACGCCCCCTAAAATTTGGACGTGGGATTCAGAAAGTGGCGGCAGATTCGCTAATATAAATCGTCCTATTGCGGGCTCAACATCTGAAAAAGATTTACCCGTTGGCAAGCATCCTCTGCAATTGTATTCCCTCGCAACGCCAAATGGTGTAAAAGTTACCATGATGCTTGAAGAATTATTGGAGAAAGGTGCCAAAGAAGCTGAGTACGATGCCTATCTAGTCAACATCATGGAAGGGGAGCAGTTCACCAGTGGCTTTGTTGGTGCAAACCCGAATTCTAAAATTCCGGCACTCATCGATCACAGTACTGCAACGCCAACCCGCGTGTTTGAGTCGGGTTCTATATTACTTTATTTAGCCGATAAATTTGATTCATTCTTGTCAAAAGACCCAGTAAAACGAGCCGAAACAATGTCGTGGCTATTTTGGCAGATGGGCGCCACACCAATGCTTGGCGGTGGCTTCGGTCACTTTTACGCATATGCGCCGGAGAAATACGAGTACCCCATCAATCGATACGCAATGGAAGTAAAGCGTCAGATGGACGTGCTGGACCGTCAACTAGCTGAGAACGAGTTTATTAGTGGTAGTGAGTACACTATTGCAGATATGGCGATTTGGCCATGGTACGGCGGTTTAGCGCTCGGTAAATTGTATGAAGCGGGTGAATTCTTGCAGGTAGAAGAATATAAAAATGTCCAGCGCTGGACAAAAGCGATTGATGCTCGCCCTCAAGTCAAGCGCGCAAAAATGGTTAACCGCACATGGGGCGAACCTGCAGGACAGCTGCACGAACGTCACGACGCCAGTGATTTTAAGACTAAGACCCAAGATAAACTTGCTTAATTACCAACGGATTAATCCAATCCTAGCTTCGACAGGCTCAGATTAGAGCCTGTCGACTAGTTTAAACTTCTTCGAAAAGCGCTTGGCTTAATGGTTGCTGCATCAGCACAGTGATTTCATCAGCGGGAACAGCCTTACTGAAATAAAAGCCCTGAATGATGTCGCATTTAAAACGACTTAAGGTTTTCAATTGTCCAAACGTTTCAACTCCCTCAGCAATAACCGTTAGCTTCAAGGTTGTCGCAAGTGCAATAATCGCCTCAACGATTGCCGCGTCGTCTGGATCTGAATCAATCGTAACAATGAATGAACGATCAATTTTTAAGGTATTAATCGGAAACTTTTTCAGATAACTCAATGAGGAATAGCCTGTACCAAAATCGTCAATTGAAATAGCAACCCCCATATCTCGAATCTGATTTAATCGAGTTATGTTTTGATCAACATCGTTCATCACAGCGCTTTCTGTTAATTCAACTTCTAACAGTGAAGCAGGTAACCCACTGTCATCCAATGCTCTTTTTATCATGTTTAGTAATGACGCACGTTTAAACTGAATACTAGAAAGATTTACTGATACTCTGAAGTCTCGCATCCCAGCGTGAAGCCAAGCCTTCGCTTGAACACAAGCTGTGCGCATGACCCATTCACCAAGCTCGTTGATAATCCCAGAGTCTTCGGCAACAGGTATAAAGTCGCTGGGGGTTACATATCCAAGCTCAGGACTCTTCCACCTTAACAGTGCCTCGACGCTGATGATTTTGTTATTCTTCAAGCACACCTGAGGCTGATAATGCAGCATGAACTCGTCATTGTTTAGGGCATTACGCAAGCACCCTTCAATTTGCAGAAACTTCATCGCATTTTCGTTTAACGACTCTGCGTAAAAACGATACCCTCTGCGGCCCATGCTCTTAGCGTAATACATCGCAACATCAGCATGCTTTTTCAACTCAGTCACGTTTGCACCATCGCGAGGGTACATAGCAATACCAATGCTCGGCGTTAACGCAACTTCATAATCATCAATTGAAACTAGCTCGGAAATACAGTTTACTAACGATTGTGCAATCACCTTTACGCCGTCGTCATGCTGAGTATTGTTTAGCAATATCATAAATTCGTCGCCACCCAAGCGAAAAACTTCGATATCGGATATATCACTTAATGCCTCTCGAACACAGGACTTTTCTTTTACACAGAGGCAAATTTTTTCACTAATTTTCTTAAGTAATTTATCGCCAAAATCATGACCTAAAGTATCGTTGATTCGCTTAAAGTTATCCAAGTCGATATACATAATGCATAGACTCTGCTGCTCCTTCGCAGCAAACCAGATGGCTTCTTCGAGGCTTTCATCGAGACTCTGCCTGTTGGGTAATCCGGTCAACGAGTCAATATAAGCTAGTCGACGCATTTTCTCTTCACTTTGTTTCAAGCGATTGAATGTCTCGCTACCTTTGAGCATATAACGCACTCGATGAGCTACCATCGGCCAACGCAGTGGTTTGGGTAGAAAGTCGGTCGCACCATGCTTATAAGCGCTTTCAATGGACAATATATCGTCAGCACCGGTTACCATGAGTATGGGCGTATCCTTTCCTTTTGGATGTTTTCTGATTTCAGCACAAACTTCAAAGCCGCTGAGCATAGGCATATGCACGTCCAACAACACGATGTTGGGCTCATGTTTTATATAAAGCTTCAATGCGTCGACGCCGTTCGCCGCTGTCAATATCTTGTGATTATCACTGCTCAGGGTTTCTTCCATTAGCAGTAAATAAGTTGGGTCGTCATCACAGACTAATACAGTCGCGTCCTTGCCACTATTAAGCAACGGTTCAGTCATACATCTTCTCAACTAATATGTGTAAGCTTTTAAGTGAATTCTCAAAAACATCTTCGAGCTCATCTAATTTTTCGGCATCATCAATCGGCTGGTTGCCTTTGGCGGCAATTTCAATGGCAAGTAGTAGTTGCGTAAATACCGTTGTTCCAACGTTGCCAGACAGTGATTTCATGGCGTGGGCTAATTCCATTGCCGTTGTTCTGTCATCGCTCTTGCAGGCTTCTAATAACGCAGGCATTTGCTCAGCCATAACTGTTGTAAACGAATCTGCAACGCGCTGATAGAGTTTCTTTCCTGTTCGCGCTTCAATTTCGCGAATACTTTCTACTGCATCAGCGTCTATCCAATGATCGAGCTCTATACTTTTACTTGGAACAACGTTATTAGGTATATCCAATGAGCTAATTTTAATTTGTTTCTCCGGAATATGCTCAGCAATCATGCTGAACAATTGCGATGCAGTAAACGGTTTTAACATGAAATCATTCATACCGATTTCTAAACACAAGCCTTTTTCTTCATCAAAAACACCTGCTGTTAACGCAATAATTGGAACTGAGCTGGTTTGAGCGGTTGACTTCTCATTTTCTCTTATGATGCATGTTGCCGTAAGGCCGTCCATCACCGGCATGTGCAAATCCATAAAAATAAGGTCATAACGATTTTTCTGGCTTAAGTCGACAGCAAGCTGCCCGTTACCAGCAATATCAACTTCACACCCAAACATTTCAAGCATTGTGACAGCTACGTCTTGGTTTGCGACAACATCTTCAACTAGAAGGATCTTAGCGCTAAATCGGGAATTGTTTTCGCTGAGAGCGCTTGGCTCAGCTGAAGTTTCTTCAGTTTCGTCTTCGGCGTTATTTGAATGAAGTATTTCAGCTCGAACAGTATCTAAGCGGATAGGCTTTTCAATACGGCGTAAATTAAACTCATTTACAGCGTCAGCCTTTTCAGTTGTGCGTAAAAGTACACAGTAATCAGTAGATTCGAGCGTTGTTGAAATAAACGCGCGATTCAACAAAAAGTCAGCGTGATCTATAAATATGAGCGCATTATCGGCCGGAGAAATATCGGAACGCAATGAATCAATTGTTGTTCGCAAAGCGTCGACATGTAAGCGCTCGAATGTGTTCTGCATCATGTTAGCAGCGGTATCATTAGTGCATACCAACAATACCGGTCGCATATTCAGATCTTCTGCTTTAGAAACGACAACATGCTTCTTGGCCGGCAACGTGACTGGAAGACGAACAGTAAATGTTGTTCCCTCTCCCAACGTGGATTCTACATCAATGTTTGCCAACATTTGATCGATTATCTTCCGCGTAATTGATAAGCCTAAACCTGTGCCACCAAAGTTTCTGGTGGTTGTGGAGTCCGCTTGTTGAAATTCATTAAATATTTTTTCAAAGTGTTCTTTTTCAATCCCAATACCTGTATCGCTGACGGAGATTTGAATTTCTTTATTTGCGTATAAGACTTCTAAATTGATGCTTCCCTTCGACGTAAACTTAATTGCGTTATTAAGTAAATTAGATATAACTTGTCGCAGTCTGTGAGCATCTCCCATGACATATTTCGGACAATCGGTAGCGATACTATATCCAAGCTCCAAGTCTTTTTCAGATGCCCTGACTGAAAATAAAAATAGTAGTTCCTCTATTAAAGCGTGAAAATCAAACTCATGGTTTTCTAGCTCAATTTTATCTGACTCTATTTTCGACAAGTCAAGAATATCGTTAATTAATGTCAACAAGCTCTCACCAGCGCGACTCACAGCATTCGCATATCTTTTTTGATTTTCATTTAACTCAGAGGTTAAAAGCAATTCACTCATGCCAATGATGCTGTTCATTGGTGTTCTAATTTCATGACTCACGATAGCTAAGAAATTTGATTTTGCCTGAGCAGCTTTAATTGCAAGATCTTTTGCTTTGCTGGTTTCTTCGACAGCAACCGCCAGTCGATTATTTGCCTGCTCTAGTTCGGACGTTCTTAAACTAACCTCTTTTTCTAGTTCTAGGCTGTGTGCAATTTGTTTCAATTTCTTGCGATGCGCCATGGTAAATAAGCGATATGCAATAAATACAATTATCCAAAAGTAAGTTAAGTAGGCAATTGAAGAACGGTAAATTGGGGGATTAACAAGAACAGGGATTTCTAAAATTTCGTCTGACCAGATGCCGTCGTTGTTGCTTCCTCTAACTTGGATTACGTAATAGCCATCTGTAAGGTTGGGGAAGTTGACTTGATTTGAGTTGCCTAAATCTATCCAGTCACCCAAATCACCGCTTGAACGATACTGATAGCGATTATAATCTGGACGAGTGAAATCTAGCGCTGCAAAGCTAAACCCAAAATTTGCTTCATCATAATCCAGCTCTATATTTCCTTCACTATTAAAAGCCCGATGAACAGGGATTGATTCATTTAAACGGCGATATTCGGTTAGTTTTACCGGTGGCTTGTAAAGGTTAACAGGGACATTATAAGAAATAAATGTGTTAAATCCATTTGAACCTCCAAAGAACATTCTCCCTTCCTGTCCTTGAAAAAAAGCCGTATTATTGAAATCTGAACCTTGCAATCCATTACTTGTATTGAAATTGCTTACTTTTTTGTTCTCCGGCGAAATAAAACTAATACCTTTCGATGTACTAAGCCATATATAACCGCGCCCATCGGCGAGCAACCCATATGCAAAGTTAGTTGCCAGCCCTTGATTTTCTCCAATATATTCAAAATTAAAGCGCTGGTTTTGTAAATCAATGAGAGAAATTCTACCTACACCCTTATCACCAGTGCCGAACCAAAGGTCATCCGATGTTAGCAAAATACTCCAAATATCGGTGCTCCCAACAGGAACATTCAAAAACTCTTTTGTCGTTAAGTCAAACTGACTCAATCCTCCACCACGAGTGGCTATCCAAACAGTAGTGTTTTTGCCTACTGCCATATGAGTTATTCGGTCGTGCGAAATGCTTTTTTTATCGCTATCATCGTGTTGAAAACGTTGTATATTTCCAGAGCTGTTTAAAATATTAACACCACCTCCATATGTACCAACAGCGATATTACCATTACTAACTTCTAACACTTTACTAATCAAATTTGAACTTAATGTCGAGTCGTCTTTAGGGTCGTGTTTATATTGAATAAAATCATTTTTTCCTTTTGGCCTAAAATATAAGCCATCACGATATGTGCCAACCCACAAATTTTGTTTTGAATCGATTAGTAACGTAGTGATTCGCCCATCTTGCAAAGCCCCTTCAACACCAGGCTGAGCTTTTATATATGAAATAGTTGATTTATCAACGTCAATAACGTTGATGCCATCCCCCCAAGTCGCAACATAAAGATCACCATTTTCTGCTTCTGCAAACGAAGATATAACGTCACTTGATAAATTTTTCCCTGTTGGTGTAGTAGTATTCACGAGCTGAAAGTTGTTTACAGCTCTATTCCATTTGCTTATCCCAACATAAGTACCAACCCATAGTACACCCCCCTGATCTTGAAATAGGGTAACAACACGATCATCGATTAAGCTTGCATTATTCGTTTTACTATTGACATATCGGATAAATGATTCTGTGCTTTCATCCAGTTCACAGAGGCCACCGCTTTCTGTAGCAAAATAGATATATCCGTCTTTGTCCTGGAAAATATCGTTTATTGAATTTGCGCAAATACTATAAGGGTCGTCGGCGATTGACTCAAAATGTCGTTGAACTCCATCGACCAAGTCAAACAAGATTAAACCTGAATTCGTCGTTCCTAGCCATATTCGCTTTTGCTGATCAATCATAATTGAACGAATTTTATTAGTGGGTAATTCGATATCTGAGCTTGAATTAAAAGCGATAAACGTACTTGAGTTTCTTGCTCTGTATAGTAAACCAGCATCTTCTGTTGCAATAAAAACATTGTGTTCATCGTCAACAGCGATATCTAGGATTTTATTTGACTGCAGACCAGATTTTTTATTAACTAACTCTACAAATTTACGCTGAGTCGTATCAAAAACGGCAATACCGCCATCTTTCGTGCCAAACCAAATTTTATCTTTATCTACCTGCGCGATTACTCTGAATTTAAGACCTTGCGCCAGCATATTAGCATTTTGGTCAATCAAGTTATCGAACCCGTCTATTTCAGGAAGATAAAGACTTACTCCGCTTTCTCCTGCTATCCACAAACGGCCTTCGCTGTCAGACAAAATATCTTCGATCCAGCTGCCAGGAAGGCTGTTTTCGTCTTCGGAATTATGAAAATAACTAGTAATTTTTTGACCATCGTATTTATTTAGTCCATCTTGTGTAGCTATCCAAATATACCCATCAGCGTCCTGTTCAATATCATTAACAACAGGGCCGGAGAGAGCATGCCTTTCATTCAATGTTGAAAATGCGATATCTCTGCTGAGTTTGTCATAAAATGATTTTGCCTCAACGGCCTGAGTCAGCGCTAATCCAAAAAAGAGTAACGATATTGAAAGAAAGAACTTTCGAATAGGTATCTTATTAATTTTTAAGGCAAACATGCTTATTTTTTTCAATTTTGTTAAGCCGGGATTTAGTCTAAAACATTTATCAATTCAAAACCAAGTTAACTTTGACTGAAAATATAAAAAAAGGCCTAAAAAAATTATTTTAAGCCTTTTAAAGAAGTAAATATCTGTTTTTATTGTTTTTTATATTTTACCATTTCTACTTTAATGAAGATTTGTTATTCAATTCTCGAAAAAGCCTAACTTTAGACTGTGCATTTTCCGTTCAATTGTATCGAAGGGCTTGACCCTATCGTTATGCCAAACTACACCGTCTACCGCCTCATCGTCAGACTTCATGCTGTCGTTATGCCACACCACACCGTCTACCGTCTCATCGTCAGACTTCATGCCGTCGTTATGCCACACCACACCGTCTACTGTCTCATCGCCAGACTTCATGCTGTCGTTATGCCACACCACACCGTCTACCGTCTCATCGCCAGGCTTAATGCTGTCGTTATGCCAGACCACACCGTCTACCGTCTCATCGTCAGGCTTAATGCTGTCGTTATGCCAGACCACACCGTCTACCGTCTCATCGCCAGACTTCATGCTGTCGTTATGCCACACCACACCGTCTACCGTCTCATCGCCAGGCTTAATGCTGTCGTTATGCCACACCACACCGTCTACTGTCTCATCGCCAGACTTCATGCTGTCGTTATGCCACACCACACCGTCTACTGTCTCATCGCCAGACTTCATGCTGTCGTTATGCCACACCACACCGTCTACCGTCTCATCGCCAGACTTCATGCTGTCGTTATGCCACACCACACCGCCTACTGTCTCATCGCCAGGCTTAATGCTGTCGTTATGCCAGACCACACCGTCTACAGTCTCTTCGACAAGCTTAATGCTGTCGTTATGCCAGACCACACCTTCTACCGTCTCTTCGCCAAGCTTAATGCTGTCGTTATGCCAGACCACACCTGCAGGTAGCTCAGTTCCACCCAACAAAGTCGTATCGGACCTAGCAGGCCCAACATAATGATTTCTCAAATTAATATCGTTAGAAATATCAAGACCATTATTCGCACAACCTACTATAGTCGCGTCAATGGCTGCTGAAGCGTTAATAAGACCAGCACCTTGGGCGTAACGGCTAAACGCTAATTCGCCATTCTGCTTCGTCGCTTGCGACGCTGACGACATCAAACGACATTTGATTTCGTCTGGTGTCAAACTGGGGTCTTGCTGGATCATAAGTGCCACAACACCTGCAGTGACAGCAGTGGCCTGAGATGTACCTGAAATTCCGGTCTTTTTGTTTTCGTCAGCCAAACGACTATTTTTCGCAACTAATCCCTTAACATTAGCGCCCGGTGCAAGCACTTCCGGCTTCATAAAGCCTTCTAATGTTGGACCGAAGCTAGAGAACGAAGCAACAACATCATCAGATGTATCGAATGGGGTGCTATTATCGTCCATTGCACCTACAGTAATAACATAAGGGTTGTTACCTGGAACGCCTATGCTCTTATCTTTATTATTGCCGTTACCTGCAGGAGCGATAACCGTAATGCCGTTGTCCCAAGCCCGCATAAGCGCTTGGTTAATTGGATCCTCCCAGTAAAAAGAGGTCGCTGGAAAACTAAAAGCAACATTTAACACTCTGATATTTAAGCTGTCTTTATTGTTAATTGCATACTCAATGCTTTGTAAAACAGATGAATAAGACGCTTTACCTTGCTCGTTAAAAGCTTTGATCATTACCAAATCCACATCGGGTGCAACACCGCTGTGTGCACCTGTTGGTGCGCCATACTGGTCAAAAATACTAGAACTATCAGCTAGGATGCTTGTTACGTGAGTACCATGACCATTCAAATCTTGAAATTCTGATGCGTTTTCACCTGATGAATCAACAACGGTAATGTTTCTTTCTTGACCGGCTGTGTTTTGTTGCAACGCTGCAAACTGCGCTAGTCCACTATCAATAATAGCGACTGTGACACCTTTACCCGTTATTCCTACTTTATGAAGTTCGTTTGCGCCAATCTGTTTAGGAATTTGTGAGTTACGAGGGGCTATCTCAGAAATTGCTCGAGCTTCTATTAATCCCGAATCTTTGGCAGCAGATAAACTAAGTTGATTGTCTTCATTGAAGAAACGGATCATTGCGTTACGTGAGGCAATTCCCTGGACTTGCTCATCTGTTAGCTTTGCAGAAACTGCTTGTATAAGCTTAAATTGGTGAATGATGACACCATTTTCTGCTTGTATGGCAGAAACTAAAGCTGGGCGGCTCGCACCTTGCAGTATGTATTCTTCACCACTTGAAAAGTTTGATATACCCCAAGCTGCGGCGGTAAATGCCATCGTACTACCTAATATCGCCGAGGTAAGCTTATTAACTTTTCGTGACTTCGTAATGTTTTCGAGTTTGCCCATAACTAAATTCCAATTTTGATTGCGTGGTTAAGTGAATCGGGTAAATCATCTGCGTATTTAGCTTTCGTAACTAAATTACAAAGAGAAAAACTTAAGGCTCAGTATGCGTCAAAAATTTGGCGTGTAAATGCTTTTGATGGATAAAAAACCCGAACTTTGGGCCAGTGATTTAGCAAAATCGCGTACACCCCTTAAAAACAAACATACGTAAGCATAAGAACTCATACGTAATTAATTATTACATTTTTGTAACACAGGCACTTGTTGGTTGTTTTTTAACCGTTTTTAGGTGTTTTTTTAATCTGACAGGAGGAATCGAAGTTCCTTTATTTTAAATAATAAAGTACTTTTGTAGTGGCAAACTGATTTCCAAAATAAAAAAAGGTAATAAGTTTTGACATTGCATTGATGATTTAAAATTAAGTTTAAAAGTAAAAATTAGCGATTAGATACAATGAGTTAAAATAAAAAATCAAACGCAGCGATTAAGCATGGGATTATTGAATGTGAGATTGCTATATTGTTTGGGGAAGTCTACAGCTATGGTCTGCACCAATAAAATTGGTGCATAGTACCTAAAGTTGCCTAAAAGTGAAGCAGAACAGAAGAAAATATTGCATAAAATATGTATATTTATGCAAAAATCATTGAATAGCTTACGCCAAAAGGGACATTAAAACGGAAATATAAGAAGCATATGAATAAATAATCAGTGTGATTTGCCTGCTATCCAAGAGAACTATTGCACTGAAGTACTGATGATTGATTTACTGCTAATAGTTGGATAAAAATCGAATAGTGAGAGCGTTAGTACTCGTCTTCGAATGCTGGACCTGCGTAATTGTCAAAGCGGGAAAACTGACCTTGGAACGTCAATCGACTTGTTCCTATAGGTCCATTTCGCTGCTTACCAATAATAATTTCAGCGATGCCCTTCATCTCCGATGCTTCGTTGTAAACCTCATCTCTATAGATGAACATAATCAAATCCGCATCTTGCTCAATCGACCCCGATTCACGTAAGTCAGAGTTGATAGGTCGCTTATCCGCTCGCTGCTCAAGAGTACGGTTTAGCTGCGATAACGCCACAACAGGCACTTCAAGCTCCTTTGCTAGCGCTTTTAATGAGCGTGAAATTTCTGCAATTTCCAAGGTTCTATTTTCACTTAGCGACGGCACTCGCATGAGTTGAAGATAATCAATCATGATTAAAGAAATTCCGCCTTTGTCTCGCGCTATTTTTCTCGCACGTGTTCGAAGCTCCATTGGTGTAAGGCCCGATGAGTCATCAATATAAAGGTTGTCTTTCTTTTTCAGCGTTTTAATAGTACCCGACATTCTCGCCCATTCTTCGTCGTCAAGTTGCGCTGTTCGAATGTGAGTTTGATTCACTCGACTGAGTGAAGCCAGCATCCTCATCATGATTTGCTCGGCCGGCATTTCAAGACTGAACACTAGTACTGGTTTGTCCTGCAACATCATCGCATTTTCACACAAGTTCATTGCAAAGGTTGTTTTACCCATCGAAGGACGCGCAGCAACAATTATTAAATCGGAACGTTGTAATCCACTGGTTTTTTCATCAAGGTCTGTGTATCCGGTCGAAACGCCGGTTATATCGCGCCCTTGTTTAACTAATTCATCAAGTCTGTTGACTGTTTTGGTAAGAACGGTAGTAACGTCTTTAGGGCCTTCGTTTTCGCCCGTGCGTTTTTCCGCAATTTCGAATACTTTGGATTCAGCTAAATCTAGAATATCAGCGCTGTTCCTGCCTTCAGGGTTGTAACCTACGTCGGCAATGTCATGAGCAACACCAATAAGCTCTCTTACTATAGCGCGTTCGCGAATGACGTTAGCATATGCTGTAACATTTGCCGCACTGGGCGTGTTTTTCGCTAATTCGATGAGGTATGAGAAACCGCCTGCCTCGTCCAATAAACCGCTTTGCGCGAGAGTATCTTTCACCGTTACAGTATCGACAGATTGGTTGTTACTCAAAAGCTTTATAATTGCGCCAAAAATAGTACGGTGAGAACGGTTATAGAAATCACTTTCCACTACAATTTCAGCAACCTTGTCCCATGAATCAGGCGCGATCATCATACTGCCCAGCACAGACTGCTCCGCTTCTATTGAATGCGGCGGGATCTTAAGCTGTTCGACATCGTCTTTTTTAGGTTTGTCTTGAAATTTCAATTGCAGCGCACAGTTGTATTTTGGGTCGATTATTATGCGTGAAAAAAACCAATTTGTCTGTTAAAAATATAGAGAAGATGGATCAAGCATATGATCGAGTGCCACATTCAAGTATTAAAAAACGTGAAGTCAGCTTATGTCGTGTCTTTGCGCTTGATCACTCGAAATGAAACACAATTTATAAAATCAATGCTCCTATTGTTCCACCAACAATCACAACTAACCATGGAGGGAGCCTCCAGTACATTAAAGCGCCATAAGCGAGAATTACTCCAATAAAATCATTAGTGCCCGACACTCCCCCAATAAATACCGGCTGGTAAAGCGCAGCAAACAGAATGCCCACGACGCTAGCATTTATCCCGATCAATGCCGCTCTTATTGTGGGCTTTGTTCTTAGCTTCTGCCAAAAAGGTAATATTGCATAAACGAGCAAGAACGAGGGTAAAAAAATTGAAAATAATGCAAGTAAACCTCCGACTACGCCAGTAATTGGTCCGTCAAGCACGCCTCCCAAAAACGCAGAAAAAGTAAATAAAGGCCCAGGAACCGCTTGGGTTGCCCCGTACCCAGCCAAAAACGCATCTTTTGTTACCCAAGCGGTCTTTACCATTTCATTTTCAAGCAAAGGAAGAACAACGTGTCCTCCACCAAACACTAAGCTTCCAGAGCGAAAAAAAGCACTGACAATATCTATCATTGGCTCATTTATCATAACTTGAAGAATAGGAAGACCAAACAGCAGCAAAAGAAAGGTAAGAAAACACGCTGCACCGCTAAAATTAGAGATTGAAAAAGTGAGTTTGCTGCTTGTCAGATTTAGCGCAGGTTTAAACAAGAATACACCAACAATACCTGCGGCTAAAATCACTAGTATTGGAGCATAAATGCTTTGAAATAATAATAACGTAACAGCTGAAAACAACATAATGGTTATGCGCGTTGTATCAGTACAGATACTTTTCGACATTCCCCATACAGCTTGAGCCACAACGGCAACTGTGACAATTTTTAATCCAGTCAATAAGCCTGAGGGCATGATATCGCCATAGTTTGAATACGCCAAAGCTAACAGCAAAAGCAGTATCGCGGAGGGCATAGTAAAACCAAGCCATGCCGCGATAGAACCTAAATACCCAGCACGAGACAAACCAATAGTCAGTCCTACTTGGCTGCTAGCTGGTCCGGGTAAGAATTGACAGAGCGCAACTATTTCTGAATAGTCAGACTCCGTTACCCACTTTTTGCGAACAACAAACTCTTCTCTGAAGAAAGCAAGATGGGCAACTGGACCACCAAACGCAGTAAAGCCCAATTTCAAAAAAACTAAAAATACGTCTATTGATAAGCGTGCGTGATTCATGCTTTTCTTGACTCCTTGAGCAACATTTCCCAAGCGTTTTTACCGGTAGTGTCTAACACCACTTTGAGCATCGGCATCGGCTGACCATGATTCACATTCGCGTCTACAAAATAGTGGCAGCTTGGTTTTAAGCGCATACCGTATTGCCCGCCAACCATTGCAATGTAATCGGTTGCATCACGTTTAATCGGGTTTGCATAAATACATATAAAGGTATCTACATTTTGAATGTTCTTTTTGCTGGGTACTCTATACCGATTGCGAGGTTTCGCTTTAACTGGGTCCAGTGAAACGACTAAATTGGCTCGAATATTCAACTTGCGTAACGCTCTCATTGCTATGTCTTTGGCAACTGAGCCGCCACGACTGTGGCCGACCAAGTTAATCCTAATCTCAGGATCCTTAAGCTTTTGCTTAACAATGCTATTAATGATTTTTTTCTTATCTAGGTAACCGTAATATTTAGTTTCACAACCGGCTCCCTTTGACATATCAAACGCAGCTTTGACGAGGCCCATTAAATTAGTCGGTCCCCATTTAATGATACCGAAGCGTTCACGTGTTTTATCAGCGCCACCGCCAATAAAGTAGATTATCGTTGAAGCTTGTATTGTATTTCTCACTCATTAACTAATCCTAGAGTGAGAAATACTATCTCTATTTGATGAAACTTTCATGAAGATTCTTTTAAATGTGAATGAGCTATTTAGTGGATACTTTGATACTGCCATGTACGGTTGAAATATCAACGCTTCCCGTCGGGTTTGCAGTACTGAATTCCAACCAACGTCTAGGCCCATATTTAGCTTTACTGTATTCTTTATCTGTTATTTTATTTTTTATTGAGCCACCTGCATGGGCTTCAATATCAAATCGTGCAGACACGTCTTTTTGGAATACGAGATCAATGGAGCCGCCAACTGAAGAGGCTTCAACTCTACCATTTTTTTGTAAATCCATAGTCACTTCAATTGAGCCATTTACTGTATTCATGTTGACTTCAACAACTTCTTGCAAACTAAGCTCTATTTCACCATTAACAGTTTCGGCGCTAACCTCAGGACTATCACTCTCAATCTCAATGTCACCATTCACGGTGCTTAGCTTAAGTTCCTTTTTGCCGCTATGCTTGCCCTTTATGTCACCGTTAACGGTTTCTATCACTACGTCGCCATCAAGTCTTCTGGCTTTAATATCACCGTTCACCGATTCAAGGCGAATACGTCCAATCAAATCGTCGACATCCATATTGCCATTAACTACTTCGGCATTGACCCCACCGTGGATGCCATTTATCTCAAGTTCAGCATTGGTTGACGTGTAGTTTACGCGGCTATTCACTGGCACGTGAATAACAAGGTCGTCCCCTTCTTCGCTACCCCAATTATTCCACCCCTTTTTGTTGTTTTTGGGCTTCACATGAATAATGATTGAAGCACCATCACGCTCGAATTTAAATTCTTCCGTGTATTCGCCTAATTCGCCTTTCACGCTTACTTCATTTTTATCCCACCCAACGATCTTAGCTTTTCCGTTCACGTGCTCGATTTCAACGCTTCCCTTGGGGTCAGCTACCATCGATTCATCGACGTTTTGCTTAGCGCTAGCCACGAAGGCTAGTAAACCTAATCCAATCACGGCCGCGGTGCGACCCAATAATATTTTCATAACTACCTCTTCTTTTATAAGTTTCTGTTGTTATATGTTGCTATTTTGCACTTAGACACGCTTCCAGCGCGGTTCATGCACTCGTTCTATAATCATCATTTGTTGCTCATAGACGTTTTTTAACATTTTCAGCAGTGCCGGATTATTAGGCTCCTCAGACAGTGCTTTTTTAATCGCTGTAGCCGCTTCATCTAGCTCATCTATTTGTTGTTGCCAGTTGTCTGTCATAGCAGGTTGGTCTTTAAATCGAATTAGTAGCGACTGTTTTTGTGCATTGTGTTGCTCTGACAAAGCAGCGACTAAATTTTCACCTTGTCGTGTTTTTCCGCTTTCAAATGACATCCACCCAATAAAAGTAACCACAACTAAACTAGCCGCCATTGCTAACAATGGTTTTGGCTTATTGAAAATGTGCGTTTGTTTGCTCGAATGGACTTTATTAATATGAGCGGAATCTACTGATGTTCGCTGTAAAGCTTGTTCAATACCTTTCCATAGATCTCGCTCTGGCTGCTTTTCCAAATCTAATCCATTAACTCGATTTTCAAGGCTATTTTTAAAGCCTTTGGCGTCGTTTTTCTGAAGCCCTTCATCAATATACTTTTCTTTATCGCTATTCATCATCCATCCACCCCTGAATCAAGCCTTTCGCTCTGTGAAACTGCGCTTTACTGGAACCGACCGCCATCTTCAACATAACTGCAATTTCTTCATGTCGATAACCTTCGATAGCATGCAACACAAACACCCACCTTGCTCTTTCTGGTAATTGGTAAATATATTGCTCTAAGTTGGCATCAGCAATTGAGCCTTCGGCTGCTTTTTCCATGGCTGAAGTTTGCTCGATACTAAACATCTTCTGCCACCAGCCTCGCTGCTTTCTCAAATAAGAAATCGTGACATTCGAAGTGACGCTGTGCAGCCACGTTGAAAACTGACTGTTGCCATCGAAGTTCGCTAATTTTTGCCATACCTGCACAAACACCTCTTGCGTAGCGTCTTCAGCCAGCGATTTGTCAGCGCATAAGCGAAAGCACAGTCCATATACTCTGCCAACATGCAGTTCATACAACTTTTTAAACGCCGCTTTGTCACCTAACTTAGCCGCATCAATCAAGGGATTGTCCTGCTGTTTTCTATCAGCAAGAGCATGATGTTGAGTGTCGATTAAGTTTAGTGTTGGGCTCATATTATTAGTGTTTTTTCTTTTTATTAGTCATTTAAGTACATTCTTCAAAGAGTATGTCGCACTCCAATCTAAAAAGGTTTAAATAGAACAAAAAATTATCGCTTTTTTAACGGCATACTTTATTAATGTAAAGCATATGCTACTTTATGATCTATCAAGTTCAAAAGCTAAACGCGCATCATGACGACTGTCCATGTAGCCTAACTACACGTCATTTTGCAAGATAACGAAATAAGGAAAAAGCATCGATGCTAGTTGACGCGCTATTTGCCGGTAAACCACAGGCTTTCGGACCTCGACAATCGCCGAGTAGTATTATTAAGCAGCCTTTTGAACAGCTTCATATCGAAATAGATGGCGCTGTTGAAGACGAACAAGGCAACAAAAAACTGCACGGCGGTCCTGAAATGGCCATGCATCAATATTCCCAAGAAAGCTATGAGCGATTACAAAAGCAATTTCCAACAATAGCTCATAAACTCGTTGTTGGCAGTATTGGAGAGAACATATCTGCGGGTCAAATGAATGACAACAATGTATTTATAGGCGATACCTACCGCATTGGGACTGTTGTTTTACAAGTAAACTCGCCGCGCGCTCCCTGCGTTAAGATTAATCAGCGCTACGATATCAAAAATATGGATTTGTTTATTGCTGAACACGGTATAACTGGCTGGTACTATCGAGTTATCGAAACCGGCGTTATGCAGATTGGCGATACAATCAGCCTAGAACATCGCTTACAAAAAACCCTGTCTATTAGCGATATTATGCGCTTAGTTCGAAGTAAAGATGATTACAAGGCTGAGAAGGCTGACGCAAGAAAGATCAAAGCCCTGGCGACCGAATGGGTAAGAAAACTCAATAAATAAAAAACGAACAGACCTTAGCATTCAGCCGCAGCTGTGGATCATTGTAATAGCGAAGCGCAAATGCTACTGAAATAATGTTCTAAAAAAAGAAAACCCCATTAAGCACATAGCCTTATGGGGTTAGCAATTGAGTTAATTCACTCTACATATTGTTGCGTTAGTTTTATGCGATTTCAAACAAACCAGCAGCACCCATACCACCACCAACACACATGGTCACAACAACATACTTAACGCCTCGACGTTTGCCTTCAATTAATGCATGACCTACAGCTCTTGCACCCGTCATTCCATATGGATGACCAATTGAAATAGCACCGCCATTAACGTTATAAATATCTGGATCAATGCCTAGCTTGTCTCGGCAATATAAGGCTTGGCAAGCAAAGGCTTCATTCAATTCCCACAAACCAATATCGTTAATGGTCAAACCGTGCACTTTCAATAGTTTTGGAATGGCGTAAATGGGCCCAATACCCATTTCTTCAGGTTCGTTACCTGCCACCATCATTCCGCGGTAAATACCTAGTGGAGCTAAACCGCGCTTCTCTGCCATTTTTGCTTCCATGACAACACACGCCGATGCACCGTCAGACAACTGACTGGCATTACCGGCAGTAATACAGCCACCTTCAATCACAGGCTTTAGACCTTGTAAGCTTTCTAAAGTAGTTGAAGGACGGTTACCTTCATCTTTTTCTAAGGTCACTTCTTTAAATGACACTTGTTTTGTTTCTTTGTCCATAATGCCCATGGTTGATGTCATTGGGACGATTTCATCATCAAACTTGCCAGCCTCTTGAGCTGCTGCAGTGCGTTGTTGTGACATTAACGCGTATTCGTCTTGCGCTTCGCGTGAAATTTTAAACTTCTTCGCTACATTTTCAGCGGTAAACAACATCGGCATATAGGCATGTTCAGCTTTATCCGTAACGTTTTTGTCTACGCACTTACTCACCCATTCAAAATACTTTGCTTGAATTTCAGAAATATTTTCTTGACCACCAGCAACGACAACATCCATGCCATCTACCATTATCTGTTTAGCTGCCGTTGCAATTGCCATTAAGCCCGAAGAACACTGACGATCGATAGTTTGGCCTGATGCAGAATAAGGCAGTCCAGCGGCTAAACCAGCTAAACGAGCAACGTTTGAGCCTGCGCTGCCTGCATTTAAAACCGAACCAATAATCACATCATCAACTTCGCCACCGTCAACACCTGAGCGCTCAACTGCATGTTTTATTGCATGTGCGGTCATAGTAGGTGATTTAATGTTGTTGAACGCGCCACGATAAGCGCGACCAATTGGTGTGCGTGCGGTGGAGACAATTACGGCTTCTTTCATGGGTAAATTCCTTCAATTAGGGAGTAACAGCATGCTGGCGAGAATGATTTTAACGAGATGGTCACTTCTATCCTGCACAAGTAAACGATAATAGTGCGTTGAAAGCAGATTGATATCAAGCCAACAGCCATTTTGCTTTTTTATGCCCATCAATACTCTCAACTTATAGTGTAGTTGCATTCCTTGATGCTCGCCAAGATGCCGTTTAATTGGAAAGCTCACGTTAAACCTGGGTATATAAACCTCAAGTAGTATCTTTTCAGTGATTAGTCAGAAGTGTTTTTTCATCGAGTGATGGCCACTAATGATTGACACAAATTAATGTACAGGGTAATTTCGAGTCTCGAAAAATCGGATTTTCTGTTGCGTTAATCACCATTTTAATAATCCAAGTGTTAAGTGGACAAATTAAGCAACGACTTAGTAAAGACTAAGTTGATAAAAAGTGCCATAAAATAAGGATATGCAATGGACGATTTCTTACAGTACATCTTCAGCTTCCCCATTATTGCTTTCACCATTCCATTGATGATCATGATTGTTTTTTGGATATTTGCGCTCTTAGGCACCATTGATATTGAGATACTCGATCCCGACATCGATACTGAATCTGCCAACGGCACAGGCTCATCATTTTTGGAGTCTCTCGGTTTAGACGGCGTGCCCTTGACGGTCGCGATTACCTTGGTCGAAATATACGGTTTTGTGTTCGTGTATATCGCTAGAAAATTCATTACCCCTTTATTCGATGGCATATTAACCGCGACGGCTTCTGGTTTTGTAATAGCAATATTTTCGCTCGTCTTAGCCATTCCTTTCGCCGCTTATACAAGCAAGCCGCTGCGGCGCGTTTTCGTAACTCACGAAGCAATCGAAAAATCAGACCTGATTGGCACTTATTGCATTGTCACTACGCAAACCGTCACTCAAACCTTTGGTCAAGCGCGCGCTGAAGACGGCATGATTTATAGTGTTAGAACCGCTCCAGACCATCAAATTGCAGGCGGTTCAACCGTTGTACTAATCGACTTCAACAAAGACAACGACACATATACAGTTGTGACTGAAGCAGAGCTTATGGCGGTGTCATCAACCCAGCATATTTAACTTAGGTTGCTATCAAGCGTTCTGAAAAAGAGCACTTAAATAGCGCCTTAAATATAACCATTTTTTATTAATCCACTTTACCCAATTTTTGTAGTTTAAGGAGTAAACTTATGAGTGAAACACTAATCCTTTTTGCGTCAGCCGCTGTCGGGATCGTAGTCCTCTTTTTTATCATCATCTTTGTAATAGCTCAGCTGTATAAGAAGGTAGAACAAGGCAGAGCCATGATCATCAACACGATGCGCTCAGAACCCAAGGTGACCTTCACCGGTGGCGTTGTTATACCTGTATTCCATAAACTGGAAGTCATGGATATTTCGCTCAAAACGATAGAAGTTGATAGAAGCGGTATCGACGGTCTGATTTGTAGAGACAACATTCGTGCAGACATCAAAGTGGCGTTTTTCGTTAAGGTAAATAAAAATCGTGATGATGTATTAAAAGTTGCGCAAGCAATTGGCTGTGAGCGCGCTTCAAACATCGCCACGCTTGAAGCATTATTTAGCGCTAAATTTTCAGAAGCGCTGAAAACTGTCGGTAAGTCTCTTGAGTTCGAAGACCTATATGCAAAACGCGATAACTTCCGCGATATGATTATCGATAACATCGGCACCGACCTAAACGGTTATGTGCTTGAAGACGTTGCTATCGATTATCTTGAGCAAACGCCTATTGAAAAGCTCGATCCGAATAATATTTTGGACTCCCAAGGTATTCGCAAAATTACGCAGTTAACTGCTGATCAACATATTCAAACTAACGTTTTCAAACGTGATGAAGAAATGAAAATCAAGCGTAAAGACGTCGAAACGCGCGAGGCGATCCTTGAGTTAGAGCGTCAAGAAGCAGATGCAATAGCTAAACAGGAACGTGAAGTTGCTACCGTTCGTTCACGCGAAAAAGCCGAAATGGAACGTGTTCAGCATGAAGAACATTTGAAAGCCGAACAAGCGCGCGTCTTGGCAGAACAAGAAATTCAGGTGCAGGAAGAGAATAAACAACGTGAAGTTGAAGTAGCCGAGAACAATCGCTTCCGTGCGGTTGCTATTGAAGAAGAACGCGTAATACGAGCACGTGAGCTTGAGCAGATTGATCGTGAAAAAGAAGCGTCATTACAGCGAATTGCGAATGAGAAGCTGATTGAACATGAAAAGCGTGAAATTGCTGAAGTTATTCGTTCCAGAATTGAAGTTGATAAAACGGTTGCCGAGCGCGAAGAAGAAATTAACGAATTACGCGTTGTCTCTGAAGCCGATCGCAACAAGAAAGCCCGTGTTATTCAGGCCGAAGCTGAAGCTGAAGAAGCGTTAGTCAAAGATATCAAAGCGGCAGAAGCAGCAGAAAAGTCTGCAGAATACTTAGCCAAAGAAAAGTCCATCACCGCCACCGCAGACCTCGAAGTAGCAGAAAAAAGAGCGCAATCACAGCGTCAAGAGGCGTCGGGACAAGAAGCGTTGAGTGCAGCAGATGGCCTTGCCGAAGCAAAGGTCATGGAAGCTCAGGCCCTAGCGAGAGAGAAAGAAGGCATGGCGGATGTTCGCGTAAAAGAAGCGATGGCAGATGCAATTGAGAAAAGTGGTGTAGCGGAAGCTGAAGTGTTAGCGAAGAAAGCTGAAGCTGAAGCGGAAGGAATGACCAAGAAATTTGCCGCCATGGCAACGATGTCACCTGAACAACAAGCGCATGAAGAATTTAGAATGCGTTTAGATAAACAGCACGAACAAATGATGAAGTCAATTGACACCAACGTAGACATTGCACAACAGCAGGCCTTGGTATTATCCGAAGCACTGAAGCAAGCAAATATCGATATTGTCGGCGGCGACACGGCATACTTTGACAGCTTCGTTAAGTCATTGTCTGTAGGTAAATCCATAGACGGTACGATCAGTAAATCTGAAACTCTTGGCACTGCTTTCGCTCCTCACTTCAACGGTGAAGCAAGCTTTGTTGAAGATGCAAAAGAGTTAGTGGCAGGATTCGGAAACGCCAGCGGCAATGCGAAAGATACGGCAATTACTGCGTTGGTTGCAAAGTTCTTAAAAGAAAGCTCAGACAACCCTCAAATTATGGAAATGGTCGCTAATGCCTTAAGTAAGAAAGCGACAGTTGAAGGCGAAAACAGCCCTAGTTAAGCGCTGCGAGCAAGGATATCCGCATGGCAACTGAACAAGAACAACTCGATCAGGCGGTCGCTGACGGTGGTGCATACGAAGTGATTCGTGCGCGCCTTGTCGACCAAGCCGCCCTATTAAAAACCAAAGTAGACGCTTTAAACAAGGCGAGGATCGAAGAGTTTGGCCAAGCTAAACTCGACGTTGCGGGTCGCGTTAGAGTGCGTACTGAAAATAACTGCATCGCACGCGATATTGTGCCGGTCGGTAAAGACATTTTGTTTGGTTATAACGTGTTTATCGGCTTAAAAAAAGAAACGCAGGTTGCCGACGTATTTAGCCTCTATCACCTTGTTGAGAAACAGGGAAGTTATGAACTTGAGCAAAAAGAGCTTGAGGGAAGTTTTTTAGCACACCCTACCTTTGTAAAAGAGTTCAACGAACTATATACCTATTATAAAGAAGCTCGTCTGATCCAACTGAAAGTGCAAAACCAGACGCTTTTTGCGGTCTTTCAAATTGGTCAGAAACTACAGGATATTCGTGTTTTTCAATGGCGAATAGAGAAAGATAACACAGCCTCTTATATCGACAATCGCGGTGAACGCGCCATTGAAAAAGCGCCATCTCACGACTTCGAATGGAAAAGCGTAAGCCGTGAGCAACATGAAGCCGGCAGCCACCCCCATATTAATATCCTCGATGAAGTGTTTGTTGAAACCATTAACGGCCAACTAACCATAAAAGTCGAAAACAATACCGAAGATGGTCTCGGTATCTATAATGAAAGCGTTGAAGACAGCACGCAAAGCTTAGCCGACGCTGATGTTCAGTTCGCTCGCGTAGGCTCATTGATTTTGCTAAAGATAAAGCCTTATCGAGAGAAAGCTTATCGTTATCTCGTTTTTAATACACGCAGCAAAAAAGTAAATCGTATTGATGCAATTGGCTTGGCCTGTGTGTCATTACCCGAAGACCATGGCATTATTTTCCCCGGTGGCTATTACCTGCAGAGCGGCGAAACAAAAAAATTTCCAGATGATATTAGCGGACTAACGTTTAAGCGAATGATCCGCTCACCGAACGGCGAAGACGTGCTGTATATATTTTATGAGCCTGAGTCTGGTTTAGCAGGTTTATACTCCTACAATTTGATTCGCAAAGAACTGCAAAATCCTATTTATGCACATGGCTTTAGTATTTTTGATAGTGGCAAAATGGTTATATTCAGTTCAGAGGAAGAGCCTACTCGCGTCCACCCAATGCAAGTTTGGGACACGCCCTATTACAGTGATGAGTTCGCAGCCAAGCAACCGAGTACCGATAGCTTTTTTAGTCGCATCGGTAACAAAGAGCTGGTGCGGGGTGTTTCCGACTTAGTTTCAATCCACCGTAATGTGAATTCCAACAAACCTAGTAGAGCGTCTTATGAGGATTTAATAAAGACGGCTCAGTCGATGTTTGATACCTACTATTGGATGACCGACAAGGAAGTTGATGGCCTTGGCGAAATCATTAAAGAAATTAATGCGACCGCTGAATTAGTCATCGATGAATTTGAAAAAGTAGAACAGATCCGTGAACAAGCTATCGCTGCCCTGACCGATGCCGAAGAGAAGCAGCAGGAAGTCATTGGTGCTATTCGAATCTCTAGCTGGAAGACACCGCAAGAGTTCGTAGACAGCTTAATGTCATTGCGCAAACAACGAGGCTTTTTAGTAACACTCAAAGAACAACGCTATATCGACCGCGAACGCATTGCGCAGCTTGATGAAGCCGCCACCACAGCATTCGATGAAGTGAGCAATGCCACCGTAAAGTTTCTTTCAGATGATGCTGCGTTAAAACCTTACATAGATAGCATAGAGACTCTAGATAAGCGTATCGCTAGTGCAGAGTTAGTGGTTGTCATTAGTGAAGTTAACGAAGAATTGGAACAACTGTCCTTAGGCTTAGATTTGCTTACTGAAGTACTCAATGGATTGAAAATCGACGATGCGACAAAACGCACCAAAATCCTTGATGATATTTCTGAAATTTATAGCAAGTTAAATAAAGTCAAAGCACAAGGCAGAAACCGTCGGAAACAACTAGGTTCAAGCGAAGCGACAGCGGAATTTGCAGCTCAATTTAGACTGTTCTCACAAAGTATTAATAGCGCATTGGCAATGGCCGACACGCCAGATAAAGCCGAAGAGCAACTATCCAGATTGCTCATTCAACTAGAAGAATTAGAATCAAAGTTCAGCGAGTTTGACCAATTCCTAGCCGACATTATGGAGAAGCGAGACGAGCTTCACAGCGCTTTTGAAAACCGCAAACAAAGCTTAATGGAAGAGCAACAGCGTCGCGCTCAAAACATTTTCAGCGCGGCTGAGCGTATTCTAAAAGGTGTGAGCAGACGCGCTATGGGTTTTAGCGATGCGACGGACCTGAACACGTATTTTGCCTCTGATCCAATGATCATGAAAATAGCGGATTTGGCTGCACAGCTTCGTGAAATTAATGACCCACTGAAAGCCGACGATATCGAGGCTCAGCTTAAAAGCGTGAAAGAACAAGGCATCCGTTCACTGCGAGACAAGCAAGATATCTTTGAAGATGGTGGCTCTGTCATTAAGTTGGGCAAGCACAAATTTAGTGTGAATACACAATCACTCGATCTCACCTTGCTGCCAAGAGACGATGGTTTATATCGCCATTTAGTCGGAACAGATTATTTCGAACCAATAAATAACGATGAGCTAAACGCACTAAAGCCTTATTGGCAACAAAACCTGATATCTGAAAATGCGACGGTAACGCGCGCAGAATTTTTAGTATCGGTAATATTGAGAGACGCCGAAACCCAAGCAAACGGACTTTCACTTAACAAACTTTATGAATTGGCTGAAGATGACCAAGCCCTGTCAAAGATCATCAGAGAATACATGACCGCACGCTATCAAGAAGGCTATGAAAAAGGTATTCATGATTCTGACGCCTTGCAAATACTCCAAGCCTTGTTGCCTATTCATGCCAAAGCCGATTTATTGCGTTACGCCCCGAAATCACGCGCCTTAGCTATGCTGTTTTGGTCCCATACGACGGCGACAGAGCATCAAAAGAAAATTTGGCAGAGCCATGCACTAAGTGCGCACTTACTGTCTTCTTCATTTCAAACTACACAAGGGTTTGTGCAGTTAAGAGAGCAGCTTGAAGAAGAAATATCCTTTTTTGTAAAACGTTTCCAACTGCACTTTACATCTGATGCACAAAGCCAGAGCGCAGAATATTTAAGCTTAGAATTAGCACAGCCAAACCTTGCATTCATCACCAGTCAATCGGCGGTGAACATTCAAAAACAATTTACCGATGCTTTGAAAAAGCTCGGACACAGTTCTGACTTTGAGAGTGCCATGCGGCAGTTCAATGATCTCATTCAGCAAGCAGGGAAAAGCGACAGCGTTGTTTGCGGTTTAGAAGAACAGTGGACATTAGCCAATGCCTGGATTTACGCCACCTTGCAAGGTAAGAAAGACTTACAGCAGCATCAACACTATGTTGATGAAGCAACGGCTTTGGTTATCGTGAGCCAGTCATTACCCATACGTAACAGCAGCATTAGTTTAGAGGCAAACGTAAGCGGTCTACTCAGCGATCACGCTCGTATTCAAGATACAACTTTATCTATTGCTCTGGATGAGTTTAATCAGCGCTTGTCACGCTACCACAGTTTAGATGTACCAAGCTTTAAGCGCTATCACGAGCTTCGCAGCAGCTTGATGAAGCAAAGCAAGAAAGAGCTACAGCTTGACGCTTACACTGCGAAACCCCTGACATCATTTGTACGTAACCGCCTAATTAACGAAGTTTATTTGCCCATCATCGGCGACAACTTAGCTAAGCAAATGGGCACGGTTGGTGAAAACAAACGCACCGATCTTATGGGTTTATTGTTGCTCATTTCACCACCGGGTTACGGTAAAACGACACTGATGGAATATATTGCCGATAGGCTCGGTTTGGTATTCATGAAAATTAACTGTCCCTCATTAGGCCACGATGTTACCTCTATTGACCCTGGGAATGCGCCCAATGCAACGGCCAAACAAGAGCTCGAAAAACTCAATTTAGGCTTAGAAATGGGTAATAACGTGATGCTGTATCTCGACGATATTCAGCATACACACCCTGAGTTTTTGCAGAAGTTTATAGCACTTACCGATGGAACTCGTCGTATCGAGGGGGTTTGGAAAGGCGAAAGCAAAACCTATGACATGCGTGGTAAAAAGTTCTGTGTTGTCATGGCGGGTAATCCCTACACCGAATCCGGCGATGTATTTAAAGTGCCCGACATGCTTGCTAACAGAGCGGATATCTATAACTTGGGTGATGTACTTGGTGGTAAAGAAGAGCAGTTTGCGCTGAGCTATATCGAAAATGCCTTAACATCAAATCAGGTGTTGGCGCCACTTGCACTGCGTGACATGCAGGACGTTTATAGATTCGTCGGCATGGCGAACGGCGAAGATATTGCCTCAAGCGAATTGAGTCATCAATACAGCGGCGCTGAAATAAACGAAATTGTTGCTGTGCTTAAGCACTTAAAAGTGATTCAAGAAGTTATTTTGAAAGTGAACCTGCAGTATATTGAGTCAGCTGCGACAGCCGAAGATTATCGCCAAGAACCGCCGTTTAAGCTGCAGGGTAGTTACCGCAACATGAACAAAATGACCGAGAAAGTCTCGGCAGTAATGAATCATGCGGAACTCATGCGCTTAATTGGCGATCACTACACAGGTGAAGCACAAACACTCACGAATGGTGCGGAAGAAAACCTATTGAAGCTGGCCATGTTGCGTGGCGTGATGACAGCAGAACAAGAAGCGAGATGGCAGCATATCTGTAGTGCATTCGACAGCAAGCAATCACAGAATATTGAAGGCGACCCACAGATACAGGCAGTAAGGCAATTGTCACAGATGGCGGGAGCGCTAGAGGCGATTAAAGTAGATATGCAGCAGTCTGACACGGGCGATCTAATCCGCCCAATTAATCGTGTCGCCGCTGCGATGCAGCTGTTAAGTAAAGTATGGTCTGGCGACACTGAAGTAAAAACCGGCGATGCGCGTACCGGACTTTCTTCGACTATCGCGAAGCACGCGAAGAACACGGATAAGCCTAAACCTAAAAAGACTGTTAAAAAGGACAACGACACAAAAAACAACAGTGACTCGTAGCAAGGAGTAATAGCTAGTTTGTTTTTTTGGTCAAAAAAAACACCGCGCAATGCGGTGTTTTTAATCTTCAAACGACACTCAAAAATAGAGTGCAGTCTCAGCTATTAAGCTTCTTGAATAATTACCAATTTAACTGATGTCATTACTTCTGAATGCAGTTGAATATCGATTTCGAATTCACCTGTTTCACGTAAAGTACCAGTAGGTAATTTAACTTCTGCTTTAGTAATCTCAACGCCAGCTGCAGTAATTGCATCAGCGATATCACGAGTACCAACAGAACCGAACAATTTGCCTTCATCACCAGCAGGAGATGCGATAGTTACAGCTGCAAGAGCAGACAGTTTATCAGCACGTGCTTGTGCAGCAGCTAATTGCTCAGCAATTTTTGCTTCCAACTCAGCGCGACGTTGTTCAAACTTCTCAACGTTAGCTTTAGTTGCTGGAACCGCTTTCTGCTGTGGGAATAAAAAGTTACGTGCGTAACCCGATTTTACTGTGACTGTGTCACCTAGACCGCCTAAGTTGGCGACTTTGTCTAGTAGTATGATTTCCATCTTGCTACCTCTTTGCCAATCTTATTTATGAGAGTCTGTATATGGTAACAATGCTAAGAAGCGAGCACGCTTAATTGCAGTTGCTAACTGGCGCTGATATTTTGCGCTAGTACCAGTAATACGGCTAGGAACGATCTTGCCACTTTCAGTTATGTAATTTTTCAACATCGGAATGTCTTTATAATCAATAACTTCTGCGCCTTCAGCTGAAAAACGGCAAAATTTACGACGTCTAAAAAAACGAGCCATTATGCGTCTCCTTCTTCTGATTTAGCTTCTTCCGGTGCAGCTTTGTCTTCTGTTGAAGCTGGTGCATCGTAAGATTTTTCATCACGTGGTGGTCTACGATCGTCACGGCGTTCTTCTTTAGCCATTGGAGACTGTTCTGAAACAGCTTCTTTTAGGCGCATAACTAGGTTACGTAGAATAATGTCGTTGAAACGGAAAGCAGTTTCTAATTCTTCAACAGCTTCAGCAGTTGCTTCTGCGTTAATAAGAACATAATGAGCTTTATGAAGTTTTTCGATTGGATATGCCAATTGACGGCGACCCCAATCTTCCATACGGTGGATTTTTCCGCCGTCTTGCTCAAGGATACCAGTGTATTTTTCAATCATGCCTGGCACTTGTTCACTCTGATCAGGGTGAACCATGAATACGATTTCGTAATGTCGCATTATTGCTCCTTACGGTTGTAGTCTCGCGTAGTGAAGTCGTCTACATGGAGACAAGGAACTGAGATGTTGACTTCAAGGGCGCGCATTATACATAGACAACGTATGTGCGACAAGCATTTTTAGCTAGTTGCTGCTGTTTTATTGCACATTAGTCTCAGTGAAGGTAAAGCCACCCGCATTATTGCTAATATAAGAATCAAAGAATCCCTCAGAGCAACCAAGCGTAGCTAAATTTCATAAAAATTGATTGATTATTAGTTTTAAGCTTGTTCAAGTCATCGTCATTAAACGCACTGTCAGCATAGCCAATAAAAAACTTAGAAAGCGGATTGAGTTTATATGAATAAAGTAACTGGAAGCCTATATCCTTCGAGTGTGAGTTTACCTCAATTTCATAGTTGTCTTGATTTCGGCTAATGTCTGAATAGGCCAGCGTTACTCTAAAAAATTGTCGCTGGTCGAATTGATAGGTCATTCTAATATCTGTTAAATTAGCAATAAATAGAGGTCTGTCATCCGAATCTAGTTCGCTATAAGTGTGTTGACCGCTAATTTTTAAATGCGTGCCGACATTAAGCTCAAAACGCGGCTCTATGTAAACTTGCTTGCCTAAACGGTTGTTAACAAAATCAACTGCATCTCCCTTGCGTATGAAGTTTGCGATAAAAAAGTATTGGTTGGGCCTAGTCTCTGCATAAAGTTTAAAAGAAGTTTCTGCGAATAAGGTCGTGTTGCCATCAATAGCCAAACTGTCTGAGTCTTCTCGTAATCCGACTCTATTTCGTTTTCTAGCGCCTACTTCCACAAAAGTTTGATAGTCAGCCGAAATACTAATTTCACCTTCTAGCTCTTTTTCAATTAACTCACCATTAGTGTTGTGAGTGATATCCCAATCGCCGTCTATGTTGATGCGATTCCACCATGAGTTTTCATTCCACCAGTTGTAGCCACCACCGACAACAGAAACCGTGCGATCAATCTGTGATTGAAAACCCAAGTCCGCTCGATAGCCTTCATCAGCGTATTGATGGCGAGCGCGAATGTAATAATCACTTGTTTCGCGGCTATAGTCGAGAATGTATGACAAGCCGTTGAAACTGCCTTCTTTATTAGTACGCAAAGTGGCTTCGTTATAATCTGACGGGTTTAGGCACTCTTCATCACAAAACGTTTTGAATAACTCCTGTGGATACTCAGTTTCTGAAGCAATTACTTGCGCTCTAATCGTATCTCGGTCCGTTAAGCGATATTTACCATCAAAAGACGTTAGATAGTTATGGTAGGTGTCGGCTTCTCTGAGGGTAACTACAGCTCCTAATGACAAGTCGTTAGATGAGTCATAGCGGTATCGTGCACCTAAGTTGAGCGATTTTTCATCAAAAGAGGCCACACTAGAACCCAAATTTCCAGGCACCAAAAACGTTGTTTTTTCATCATTCGCAACGAACACACCCAAGGAATGCTTGTCTTTGCGACCCGTTACTTTTAAACCATAGTCAGGTGCGTTGATATTTCTAGTATAAATAAGGTTTTGAAAAGATGAAAAGTAATCAATATTTTCCACAAAGAACGGACGTCGCTCGTCAAAAAATAGTGCAAACGTGTTATTGATACTCAACTGGGCAACATCAGCCTCAACTTGCGAGAAATCGGGATTAAGCGTTCCCTGCAAACTGATCTCTGGTGTGATAGACCAGCTAAGGTCCACTCCTATTTCCTGATTATTTTGATAATCCCAAGCATTCGTTTTCCGGGGGTCTCGACCTCTTCCAGCAGCAAAAACAGCGGTAGGAACAATAGCTAAACTCTCTCCTTGTGTTGCACCACTAAAGCCAATGGCAGTGCCCATTTGACAGAGATTGCAGGCATTGTTTCTATCCGTCGGTAAATGCGACAAACGGTAGCTATCTGAACGCGGGTAAAAACGCACAAATTCAATTCCCCAACGCTTCACGCCTTCAGATTCCTCAAAATTCATAAGACGCAGCGGGATAGCCATTTCAACCACGTATCCAGCAGCAGTAACCCGCCCTTCCGAACGCCAGATACCATTCCAGCTAGCGCTTTCATTACCCGTCATTTCATTTTCAATGCTGTCAGTTTGCACACCCAGGGCATTCACAAAATATTGATACGCTAGGCGTCCATCGCCATAGGTATCTATTTTAACGCCAACCATGTCTTGACCCCAAGTTTGATCGCGGTCTCGCAAAAAGACACGGATGTCATCTGGGCTTGGGTCTGATGCAACATAAGCAACGTAGAAGGTTTCACCATCTTCATAAAAGAAAGCGTCTGTCGCTACCGGCGGGATTGTATTTTCGAAAGGTCTCACAACATAGTGCAGTGATACTTTACCCGCATTTTTCCAAGCTGGTTCGTCTAGTTTTCCGTCAATCGTTGCTTGGATGTTTTGATACGGGATCGTGACTTTTTCAAAACGCGATTTTTTTAGCTGAGGTGGATTGATTAATTCTCGTGTCTCGCTATCTGAGGCTGACGTTGCTAAAACTGTATTTGCATTAAAAATACTAAAGATTGTGAATAGAACGAGCATCGAATTGAGCGACTTTTGTGTGCAAGCTTGTCTTGATTTGAAGGAAGTATTCAGAATATGTAGAGCCTTCAGCTTGTAAAGAGCCTTCAGCCTATCAAGAAGCTTTGATTTGCGGAAAGCCAGTAGCTTAAAAACAATACCCATCAGACAACACCTTTTAGCTACACAACAGAAGAGCAACTCATAGAAAATCGATGGTGAAGCTTACTTACTTTGTCGCTGTGTGGCTATGCAAACAAGAGATGAATGGGGCTGAAATTTGTAACAAAGCATAACACCAAGGATTTGTTTTTATAAAATTTAAGGCGGTCAGACCCAGAATAAGGGGCCGTTGATAGACTACGCGAGTCATTTTTTAACCTTAAAATAAAAAAGCCGTACAAGGCGGCTTTTTTACTTTTTCAGCTATAAATGGCCCCTATAAACTCACCATCTCGTCACCAATGAGATGCTTAACCAAGTCACTTTGCTCAGCATCATTAAACGCCTTACCAATCAACGCAGCTCTGTAGTCTGTCGCTTCTTTATAATTAGGATGCGTAAAAATGTACTGTTGACCCGAATCCAGCGCTTCAACAACACGCTTTGCAAGTAACTCTGCCGGAATACCTGACTCTACAAGTGCTGCAGCTTGACCAAAGCTTTTCTTATAACGCTCTTTATCTGCAGGTGTAATTTCTTTCGATTCCTTGGCAGACTTATATTTGTCTTGTTTATTGCGCATAGATTCATGAATGCGCGTCTTTACGAAGGCAGGGCATAATGCCGCGACATGAATATTGTGAGGCTTAAGTTCAACTGCCCAGCTTTCAGTCATCGACACAACAGCCGCTTTTGTAGCAGAGTAAGAGCTCGCGTAAGGAACACCCATCATGCCAGCCATAGACGCAACATTAATGATCCAGCCCCCCTCTCCATGGCGCTTTATCTCAGGTGTCGCTGCTTGTGTGCCGTAAAGTACACCCATCAAATTGACGTCAATGACCCACCGCCAAATATCGTGATCAGTTTGTTCTATCTTGCCGGGAACGCCACCCACACCAGCGTTGTTGACAACCATATGTAACTTCCCAAAAGTCGCTATCGTTTGTGCAACACAGCTTTGCCACTGCGCATAGTCAGTCACGTCTAATTTGCATGCCAACACGCTAATATTGAGCAATTCCAATTGTTTCTTGGCTTCTTCTAACGCAGTCTCGTCAATATCAGCAATGACAACATTCATCCCTAATTCACCGAATTCTTTAGCCAAAGCAAAACCAATACCGCCAGCTGCACCAGAAATAAGCGTTGTTTTCCCAGAATAAGTTGAAGCATCACTATGTGGCATATTGTGTTCCTTTTCCATTCAATATAATTACATCCCTTTACAGGACGATACCGTTGTAGATTTAATATATGGCGGCGCCGACTATAATCAAAGTTTATTTATTTAATTATTTACTCTTAGTTGCATGAATAGTGGGTAATTAAGCTGAATTTGTAAGGCGTTTGTAATATTATCTACGCTGACAAAGATAGTTTAATTTTTTATTGCCAGACATCGGATGGAGTTTGCAAGTAAATGACGGATCGAATTCAAACTCTTGATATGTTGCGAGGTATTGCGATATTGGGCTTGCCATTAATGAATATGGTCGCTTTTGCCATGCCAACAGCAGCCTATTTTAATCCCACTGTGTTCGATGGCTCTAGCGCGCTAAACCACTTCATCTATTCACTTTTTAATATATTTGCTAACCAAAAATTTATGGGCTTATTCTCATTGCTATTTGGCGCTGGCATTATTTTATTAGCAGAGAGAAGAAAGGCGCTAGGCAAAAGTACAGTTTCAGGGCATTACTCAAGAATGCTTTGGCTGTTCATATTTGGCGCTCTTCATTTTTGGTTTTTATGGGCGGGCGACATTCTCACATTGTATGCGGTTATCGCATGCTTAGTGTTTCCGATGTACAAATCATCCACAAAATTTTTGTTTATAATCACCTTTATTAGCTTGAGCCTAAGTATTTTCTTAAGCTCTAACTCTTATGTTACTAGTGTCGCGCTCGGAGCAGCGGGCAAGGCGGAAGTACTCCAAGAATTCGACCCTACCGATGAGTATTTAAGGAAGCTTAAAGAACAGAAGCTATCCTCTTCATACAATACCAATATGCTGGAGTTTAGAAGTTTATTTTTGCAAGGATTTGAAGAGGACATTGCTGTTGATACAGAAGAAAACTCAGCAAATGACCAATTGGCGCTATCTAACATACTGAAAGTTTTTGGTCTCATGACATTAGGTATGTTGCTTTACCGAACGGGTTTTTTAACTGGGAAACGCAGCGATACCGAATATCAGCTAATGGCGCAATTTGGACTCATTATAGGAATGAGTTTTACACTTGCAGGCTTGTTCTGGAACTACAGCAACAATTGGGAACCACAGGCTTTTTTTAAATATGGCATTATGTTGTCCTCAATCGGCTCAATTGCAATGACAACAGCCTACGTCGCACTTATTGTGCTGGCAAAACAAAAAGGGCTTTTTGGTAAGTTTGCATCACTTATTGAGAACGTCGGCAGAATGGCCCTTACCAATTATTTGATGCAATCCTTCATTTGTATCTTTATTTTTTATGGGTTTGCTTTAGGCCTGTATGGCTCACTCACTCGACTAGGGCTAATACCGATTATTTTTTTAGTTTGTTGTTTTCAAATTTACTTTTCTAAATATTGGCTTTCACTTTTTATTCAAGGGCCTTTTGAATGGCTATTGCGCACGCTAAGTCAGTTTCGTATTCAGGCTTTAAGAAAGCAAGCGGTTGGCTAAAGCGCTTAATTAAAGCGCCTTTTTGGTAGGCATGACAACGTTAGCAAATATTAGTCCCGCAACCAACGACATAAATATCAAAAAAACGTCCTGCCCTACATGATCAGCCTGTACAAAATCCTGACCTGAAATAAACGAATTTAGGCCAATATAAGTTTTAGATCCCGGCACCAACACAATCAAACCATGCATCGCGACGATTGTAGAAGGCTGGTTTGCGATCCTTGTAAATACATTAGCAAATACACCTAAGGCAAATGCCCCTATGAATGTACCAAAAGTCTGATCCATATAAATCGAACTATAAACCGTCACGCTGTAGGCGATAAATGCAGACATCAATGCCCATGGTATATGTTTAATTCGCGTTCTAAAAATAGGTACTAGCGCAAAGCACAACAAGCCCACTGCCAACCATGTAGCCCAATACGGTAAAGAAGCTGCGGGCTCAAACTGATTTTGCCCAAATATTGAAAAGCCAACTGCAACACCTAAAAATGCGCCAAAATAGAGTTTAAAGAGCTGCATAATGGCGTCCATAACCCTTGCTGTCCCAGATACTAAATTTCTTGACGACAGCTCCGCTAATCCCATGGTAAGAGCTAGGCCTGGCACTAATATGATAACCGAAGAAAGCACCATCAATGGAATGTTAATGCCTGGGTCAAAATAGCGACTAATAGCACAGGCCAAGATACCCGCCATAAATGATGTTACTGGTTCAAGCATCAGATTAACGCGCTTTGATTTTTGCGCCCACAAAACCCATAAATACGACACGAAACCGAGCAAGCCCGTCCACAGGATTTCAGGCACACTTGCTCCCATCAACATTGAAAAGGAACCTGTTGCTAAGGCAAATGCGAATCCGGTAATAACCTTTCCGTAAGGACTCGGCATCTCGTTAATTTTATCTAAGCGAATGTCTGCTTCACTTAAGGATACTTTTCCGGCTAGTAACTCATTTGCCAGTTCGTCAGTAAGCGAAAGTGCACTCATATCCAAGTCACCCGGCTGTAGGCGTGCAGCATGATTGTATTCGTCTTCGTGTTTATCGCTCCAAATAACGAAAGTAATAGACGTAGGCGTGGCAATAAATGATGCGTGAACACCTAGATAGCTCGCTACTTCTAACAAATATGCTTCAAGTCGAAAAGCGGGTGTTCCATACTTATGCAGCATTTTGCCCAGCTTTACGATAAAACGGCGGATTTGGATAAATTCAAGAGTGTTCAATATATTCTTTCTCAGCCCATTACAGGCATTGTGTTAACTATCGCTAACGTTATTATAAAAAGGTACAAATCTCTTCGAGCGCCTTCTTATTCATTGCATGATCTGGCACCGTTGCATCATCAGCCGGATAACCAGCAATTAGGAGCATGTAGGGCCTTTCTTCGTCAGGTCTCTGGCAGATTTTAGACAAAAAAGACATCGGCTTTGGTGTGTGGGTTAAGGTCACTAAACCTGCATTATGCAGAGCAGTTATTAGAAACCCTGTCGCAATGCCTACCGACTCATGCACATAATAATTAGTGTGCTTGTCACCAGGGCTAAGGCCTCCTTTTTTCTGACTAAAAATAGCAATTAACCAAGGAGCATGCTCCAAGTAAGGCTTTTGCGCATCTGTACCCAAAGGCTGCAATGCTTCAAGCCATTCCTCACCCGCACGACCGGCATAAAAACCTTGCTCATGCAGCTCTGCTTGCTCTCTTACTTGTTTCTTCACATCATCAGAATGAATAGCAACAAAATGCCACGGTTGATGATTTGCTCCATTTGGAGCCGTTCCGGCCGCCTTTATACAGTTTTCTATTATCGTTTGCGAAACCTTTCGATCACTAAATTTGCGAATGCTGTGACGACGTTTAATATCGTCATAGAATGCTTGTGAGCGAGACAGCATTTCATCGGCAGGATATTCAACATAGTCGGATAGAGGCGATGCGTTATGTTCTTTCATTGGACAAGCTGCTCATGTTGTTCGAGAGTAATATTTATACAGTGAGTATATCCTGCGTGACGGTTTATATAAACTTTTGATTCGATGCCGCTTCAGTCAAAAAAACCTAAGCGCAGACCCGAGGTGATCAATTTGTATTTAAGGTGAGATCATCCGTAGTTATTACACTTTACTGATATGCGAGGGACTTTCAGTCTATTGCTTAAAAAACACAAATCGTCTATTTTATGAACAAGGCCAAATATTCTAGGGCTGCATAAGTACGCAGGAGGCTACATGGAAGATTTAGATATTGTTGCAATATTGGGTACGGGCGTGAGTGGTTTTTCATTTTTATTGCTGTTAATGGGATACAAGCTCACGTCTGATGTACAGAATAAAATATTGAACATCAAAATGTCAGACATAGATTCAAAGCACTTGAAAACTTGGGAGCGAATTACAGATAAGCAAGTGACAAATACGCGAGTATTTATGGGTTTCTCTTTCGTGTTTTTAGTGTCTGGACTTTTAATGATGGCCTACCGACCAGACACCAAAGTTATAATAAGTGTAACGCCAATGGATACTGCTTTTCCGCCTATCGTATATGTTCAAGAGAAGATGGTAACAATTGATGAAAATGGTAGGGGTTCATTTATTGTTAAGGATGAACAGGCAGTGTCTATAGATCATAAAGTGATATTCGAAGAGCTAACCGCGCTCAAATTAAACTATGCAATAGCTTCCGCCTCCGAGAAAGCTTTAATTGAAGACGGCGTAAAAAACAGTACTGATTCGGGTTACGGAGATGTTTTCAAGTGAGTAACTTAGTGAAACTGCTTCGAGAGTCTTTGTTTGTTTGCTTTTTATATTTTTTTGTTTGCTTTTCAGTCCAAAGTCAAAGTTTGAGCAAAGCCAAAGAGTTGCTCGACCAAGAAAAGACTTCTGAAGCTATTGAAATCATGCAAGAAATATTAATTAGCACTACCGACCCAGGTAGGCAGGCTGAAATACAAGCCGCAATTGGTTGGGCGTTTGTAAAGTCTGGCAATTATGCGTCTGCAGAGGAACATCTACAGATCTCTTTGAACAAAGCATCAAGTATAAATAAAACAGATATAGCCATTAGAGCAATCAATAATTTAGGGATCGTATACTATTTACAAAATAAACTCGACGAATCAAGAGCGTACTTTCAACAGGAGCTAGTAGCTGAAAGCGAAACTGCTATAAAGTATCTTGCACTTATTAACGTTAAGGAAAAAGAAATTTTAGGGGAAGAAGCGTTGAAACTTGGCGTAAATAAAAGATATAACAAAGAATTTGAGGACGCTATCAGGCAGTATGATTTGTCACTAACATATCTTCCCAAGAATCCATTAACTCTTGATTTAAAAGGGTATGCCCAGTTTAGATTAGGGCGATACGATGAAGCTATCGAAACGCTAAAATTAGCTAGGGATATTGATCCCAATCGGCCGTTTATTCATTTGAATTTACTAAAAGCAAGTTGTAAGTTGAATGATACCGACAAAGTCCAACAAGTCATTGAAGAATCTAAATTAAGCAAAGAACAGTTCCGAACTTGGTTGCAGGTGGATGGCGAGCTTAGACGTGTTTGTGGAAAGAATACGGGGTTCATTAAAGCAATTGAATAAGAAGGGCTTTCATATTTTCAAGTGAGTTAACTGCAAAGACTTTGGTACTTGTAAATGAACAAGATGCTGCAGCCAGCTTAGATGAATTAACGGAATTACATAAAAAAAGCCCCGCAATCTCTTGCAGGGCTTCAGAATAATGGTGCCTCGACCCGGGATCGAACCAGGGACACGCGGATTTTCAATCCGCTGCTCTACCAACTGAGCTATCGAGGCATTCGCGAGTGCGTTTTAACGCTGTAAATCGCTGTGGGTGCGTATTAAACGGATTTTGCCCTTCCAAGTCAACTGATTTTTGATGTTTTTGTGACTTTATCTTACTAAAAGGGGTCAAGTGGTTATTTTGTAGGCGGAACGTACCCTTCAATAGTCGGTTCGATACCCTCAAACAAAAAAGCGACCATTTTTTCTTCAAGAAATTTTCGATCGTTCGCTTGCATCATGTTTAACTTGTTTTCATTAATCAACATGGTTTGCTTTTTCTGCCACAGGCTAAAAGCTTCTTTAGAAATATTATCGAATATGCGCTTACCGACTTCGCCTGGATATAATTGAAAATCTAAGCCGTCAGCTTCTTTGTTCAAGTGCACACAATTTACCGTTCTTGCCATGTTACTTACCTTAGAATAAACATTAATTGTAGGAAGTATAGCGTAATAAACTGCTCAACCTTAGCAATCATTGTTCAAAATAATTCGACCGCAGTTAAACCCCCCTATAAGAATTGCTAGTAGTCGCTTTTCAAGATCTCTAATATTTTCATAGTCGGTGCCGACAGACCAATTTTACTTGGCTTATGCGAATCGAACCAAATTTGGCTTCTTGACTGCTCGTATTCATAACCATCATTCATGAGCTCATTATTCTTTAATGCAGTACTCTCATTTACCTTTTGTCGCGGAGGCTCTTTTAACTCAATAAGCACAGGCAAAATCATCAAATGAAAATGACTAAAGGTATGCTTAAAAGTCCTAAGCTCTTGTATCTTCGCATCCTCTAAATTTATGTTTAGCAAACTGCTTTCCAACTGCAACAGCGCTTCTTCAGCGGTTTTTTCTACCTCTTTGTCAAACCCTGTTTCTAAGAAGCCCCATAGTCCTCCCCAGATACCTGACGATGGTCTTTGTTGCATCAACACTTGACCATTAAACGAAGGAATTAACATGGTCGTGTATTTTGTTGGAATCGTTTTCTTCGGCTTCTTAAACGGAAACTCAGTCTGCTTTCCTTGAGCAAATGCAAGACAGTTCAACTGCATAGGACAATCATCACACTTAGGTTTTGAGCGTGTGCATACTGTCGCCCCCAAATCCATTATTGCTTGAGTATAATCACCGTACCTTGGCACCGCATCGCTCGTATCAGAAGCTTCCGCGCTGGCTCGCACTCCTAATTTTTCACCAGCAGAATTTGGTTTCAGGACCTCAGCTTCAATCCATAATCTTTCTTCTATTTTTTTACCACCAGGCCATCCCTCAATAGCCATATATCGAGTAAGTACTCGCTTAACATTACCATCCAAAATTGCATAGGCTTGATTCAGCGCTAATGACAAAACGGCAGCCGCGGTAGAACGTCCAATTCCCGGTAGCGCAATAACCTCGTCAAAGGCCGTTGGAAATCTTCCAGAATGCAAATCTCGCACTTGTTGAGCAGCTTTGTGTAAGTTTCTCGCCCTAGCGTAGTAGCCTAAGCCAGTCCACAAATGCAACACTTCATCAACAGGCGCATTGGCTAAGTCAGTCACCGTAGGAAAGCGCTGCATAAAAATGTTGTAATAAGGAATCACGGTTGCTACTTGGGTTTGTTGCAGCATTATTTCCGAAATCCAAACGGAATACGGTGATTTGTTTTTTTGCCACGGCAGATTTTTACGCCCGTGTTGGTCAAACCACGATAAAAGCGCATTTGAAAAAGAAAAGCTATTGGAAGTCACATTAACCGCACATCTGCCAAAGAATGAATTATAATACCGAACTTTTACACCAATAGACCAATCTGTCGCTAAATTCGCGTCGGTCTGTTGGTTTATTGAGCGTTCATTACTGGCTTTAAAGCAAGCTCGAACATAAGAGCTCAAGCAAAACACCTAACCCAAACATTAGATAAAGAATACGATATACATGAAGTCATTCAAAAGCGAAGAAGAAGCCCGCGCAGCAGGCGTATATATAAGCAAAGTAAAGAGCTTTGTAAAACGCGAGGGACGCTTAACTAATGCTCAAGCAAGAGCAATTGAAGTAAACTGGCCCAGCAAAGGCTTGTCAATAGAACAAGGCATGCTTAACTTCGATGACGTTTTTGGTCGCACAGCGCCAACCGTCCTTGAAATTGGTTTTGGCATGGGTAAATCCCTAGTCGAGATGGCAGCAGCAACGCCTGAAAATAATTTCATTGGTATAGAAGTGCATCGCCCCGGCGTTGGCGCTTGTTTAGCCGACGCCGAAGAAGCAGCCATTGAGAACCTTCGTGTATTCGAACATGATGCTGTAGAGGTGCTAGCGCAATCTATTGCCGATAACTCGTTACATCGTTTACAGCTTTATTTCCCTGATCCGTGGCACAAAACACGTCATCACAAACGCCGTATAGTGCAGCCTGATTTTGTCCAAAATTTACGAAGCAAGCTCGCTATCGGCGGCACTTTTCACATGGCCACCGACTGGGAGAACTATGCTGAGTATATGATGGAAGTTATGTCACAAGCACAAGGTTTCGAAAACACATCAAGCGAAGGATCTGACGGTTACGTTCCTCGCCCAGATTATCGCCCTATTACCAAATTTGAAGTTCGCGGCCAAAAGCTAGGCCACGGGGTTTGGGATCTTATTTTTAAGAGAGTAAGTTAAATGCTGTCATTACCTAGTCAGTTGTTATTGCGCAATACCGATATTTTTGAAAGTGGCAAATGGGCGATAGTAAATCCATCTGACGCAGCTATATTTGATGAACTGCGCGACCCAAATCTCGATGTCGATATTACTGGGCTTCACCAATTTCACGATATTTATTTTCAGAGTGAGAATACCAGTAAGTTTCCACAAGTTTTTGCAGCAAGCTTCAGCATTGATGACCTCAAAGATAAACAACAGCTAGACGGCGCTGTTATTTATTTACCGAAAGCTAAACAACACCTCGAAATGCTCATTGCCAACCTAACTGACCTTGTCAAAGTAGGTGGTAAAATATTGGTAGTCGGCGAAAATAAAGCTGGCATAAAGAGCGTTGGCAAATTATTGGAACGCTTAGGCTCGTCAGTAAACAAAATTGATGGTGCAAAGCACTGCGGGTTGATTTGTGTTGAAATCGAAACACCCAACAAAGCGCCATTCGATATCAAACAATTTGGGGTTGTCAGAACCTACTCTGTAAATGGTGAAGCGTTAAAAGTGTTTTCACTTCCTGGCGTATTTGGTCACAAACAGTTCGACCCAGGTACACAGTTATTGTTGGCGCAGTTTGAACCTCGTTCAACGAAGCTATTAAACATGAAAGGCCAAGTATTGGATTTTGCGTGTGGCACTGGCATTATCGGTACTTACTTTGCCAAGCTTAACGCCAAAGTAAAACTCACGATGAGCGATGTATCATCACTTGCCGTTTATTGCGCCAAGCAGACACTAGAACTAAATGCGGTTGAAGGCGAAGTTATAGCAAGCGACGGAATGAAACAGGTTAACGGTTATTTTGACCACATTGTAAGTAATCCGCCATTCCACACTGGCATTCGCAACGACTATAGCATTACGCAGCAGTTTATTGCACAGGCGCACAAACAAACTCGCCCTCGCGGCACACTTGATATTGTGGCAAATAAGTTTTTACCTTACAGTGAGGTTATGGGTGGTTTGTACTTCCGCTCTAAAACGCTTGTGAGCACCAATAAATATAATATTTACGAAGCAGCAAAGTAGCGGTATTAGCTGTTTACGAAGGTCAATTAAAACGTCATCTTGGCGTTTTAAGTCTTGCACTTTGACAAGCCACTTTAAAAATTAGATAAGAAGACCTAGTAGCTTATGAAAATACTTTTTTTAATATCTGAAGTAGAAGATATCGTGAAAACAGGTGGTTTAGCGGATGTTGGTAAAGCGCTACCCATTGCATTGTCTGAACTGGGACACGAGGTCAAAATTATCCTGCCGTACTACAAGACAGCGGCCGACTCATTAAAGTTGTCAAACGCAGCACCGCAGCAAATTATCTACAGCAACGGCCGTAGTTATGCATTCAATATAAAAGAGTTAAATTTCAACGGCATTTCAGTCTACTTCGTCGATTATCCAGAGTACTTTAATAACGATCAGCTTTACGGCGAAGACGCAAAAGCCAGTAATGCAGAAAAATTCACATTCTTCTCACTCGCTGCTCTGAAAACTGCTGAGGCTGTGGGCTTTAAACCAGATATTTTGCACACCAACGACTGGCACACCTCAATGGCCTGTTATTTTGCAAAGCATTCTCCTTTGACCTATGAACATTTCGCGCATACACGGTCGGTACTGACCATACATAATGCCGCATTCCAAGGTACGGACGATTTAAGCAATATACCAAGCATAGAGCCCGCCTCACCCGGTATGTTCGTAGAAAACAACCATTTGAATATGCTGAAAACTGGCCTATTGTATGCTGATAAAATTTGCCCTGTTAGCACCACCTATGCACAAGAAATTACGACACCTTTAGGTAGCCATGGAATTGACGACGTTATTCGCCAGCGCATAAACGTTGTCCATGGTGTACTCAACGGCTGCGACTATGAGCAGTGGGATCCGAGTACCGATGAGTATATTGCGGCACATTATTCTCTCGAGGATATGTCGGGAAAAGCTTTGTGCAAAAAGGATTTACAAAAAACATTTGGCCTAAAACTCAATGCAAAAGTACCTATATTGGGAATGGTCTGCAGAACTACCTTACAAAAAGGCTTTGGGTATCTAATGCCTATTCTTGAGGATATTCTCAAGCATAAAGTGCAAATTGCATTAGTGGGTACGGGTCAAAAAGACATAACGGAAGAGCTTCACAGAATTGCCAATGCACATCCTCAACAGTTTGCCTTTATTGAGGACTTCAAACCCGACTACGCGCACAAAGTGGAAGCCGGTGCTGACTTTTTCTTGATGCCATCGGAATTCGAACCTTGCGGGTTGAATCAAATGTATAGTCTCGCTTACGGAACAACGCCGATCGTTCGAGGCATTGGCGGCTTGAAAGATACGATAGTGGATATTGACCAGCCAGAAGGAACCGGATTTATTTTTTACCAACCTACGCCCGAAGCATTGCTAAGTGTCGTCAGAAAAGCACTTCTGGTGAAGCTTGAAGACAAAAAGAAACTGCAGAATGTTGTCAAACGCGGTATGCAGCAAAAATTCACATGGCAACAAGCCGCTGAAAAGTATGTAGACGTATATAAGCGCAGATAATTTACCTTTTTATCCGCTCAGGATAAGGTGTGAAATTTTCATAAAATAGCAATTAATAAAACTAATACAAAAGTTTAACGAATTCTAGTTTTCAATTTGGTCATATTTTGAATATACTAGTGGTGAAACTGTAATTTTATTACAAAGGTAAAACTTTGTTACAGCTCGTGGCGTGTTAATTTTCAGGGATTAAGATTATTAGTGCAGTGTACTCGAAACGCGTCATATTCGTGGGCCTATAATTGAAATTTTTCGAATAAAACAACTGAATTTTATCATTATTCTGATAAACTCATCTTAGCAATGTTAACAGAGTGTAAAAAATGCAAACGCCAAATATCCTTATCGTTGAAGACGAAGTAGTTACCCGCACTACCCTAAAAAGCTTGTTTGAAGCAGAAGGATACAATGTATTCGAAGCTGAGAATGGCGAAGAAATGCATGACTTCTTCCAAAATAATCAAATAAATTTAGTGATTATGGACATTAATTTGCCGGGTAAAAATGGCCTAATTTTAGCGCGTGAAGTTCGTGATAGAAAAAATGTCGGTCTTATCTTCCTTACCGGCCGCGACAATGATGTAGATCGTATCCTAGGGCTCGAAATTGGTGCTGATGATTATCTAACCAAGCCGTTCAATCCTCGTGAACTCACAATTCGTGCTCGTAACTTGTTATCGCGCACAAGCAATGCATCCGAAGATGATGACCTGCCAAGTAAAGTTAGCTTTAATGGCTGGATACTGGACGGCGATAGCCGCAGTTTGGTATCACCCGTTGGTAAAGAATTCAGATTACCACGCAGTGAATTCAGAGCGTTACACCTGTTCCTAAGCAACCCCGGTAAAATATTAACGCGCGAACAACTGATCATGGAAATGACCGGTCGTGAATTACGTCCAAATGACAGAACTGTTGACGTTACTATTCGCCGTATTCGCAAGCACTTCGAATCGCAGCCAAATGATGCAGAATTGATTGTTACAATCCACGGTGAAGGTTATCGCTTCTGTGGCGAAGTAGATTAATCGCCTCAAGCTAGGGTTTAAAATCAACACGCTTTAAAAGTAACAAGTCTTAAAATTAGAAAGGCCGCTCAAATGAGCGGCCTTTTTATTAGTTATACAACCGAATTTTGAAGTTAAGCCCCAGCAACTTGCATAGACTCAATTAGAATAGAGCCCGTTTGAATGCTGCTTCTCAGTTCTGTTTCAGCGCCAATAGCAATGATATTTTGGAACATATCTTGTAAATTGCCAGCAATCGTTATTTCATGCACTGGGTATTGAATGATGCCGTTTTCAACCCAGAAGCCTGCGGCTCCGCGTGAATAATCACCGTTCACAATATTCACGCCTTGTCCCATTAATTCGGTTACAAGCAAGCCTGTTCCCATTTTTTCAAGGAGTTCTTTATCCGACTCACCCGTCGAGCTGAGTAGCCAATTGTGAATACCACCAGCATGACCGTTGGTTTGCATTTTCATTTTACGTGCTGAGTAACTGGTTAACAAATAATGCTGTAAGACTCCCGACTCAACAATGGTCATGTCTTGAGTACGAACCCCCTCATTATCGAACGGTGAGCTGGCCAAGCCTTTTAATAAGTGCGGTTTCTCATTAATGGTAAGCCACTCTGGAAATACTTTTGTGCCTAAACTGTCTAAAAGGAAAGAAGACTGTCTATATAAACTACCGCCACTAATTGCACTGACAAAGTGTCCGAAAATCTCCGACGCTATATCACGGTGAAACAGCACGGGCACTTTTGCAGTATTAATCTTCTTAGCACCTAAACGGCTTAGCGTTTCTTTTGCCGCGTCAATACCAACATCAAAAGCGGAATCGAGTAAATGCGCTTCTCGGTTCATTGTGTAGCTGTAATTGCGCTGCATGTCTTCACCGTCTTGAGCGATGAGTACGCAGCTTAAACTATAACGGCTGCTTGCATACCCAGCGTTAATTCCATGAGTATTTCCGTACACTCTTACCCCTAAATTGGCATTATATGAAGCGCCATCCGAATTTATAATCTTAGGATCGTAGTCCATTCCAGCAGTTTCAGCCTCAATTGCCAATTTAATTCCTGCTTGGGTATCTAATTCTATGGGGTGGTATAAATCTAAATTAGGGATATCGGTAGCAATAAATTCCTTATCAGCAATGCCAGCACAGTCATCTTGGTTCGTATATTTTGCAATTTCTACGGCTTTTTCTACCGTTAACCTTAACGCAGCAGGGCTCAAATCGGCAGTTGATGCACTACCCTTCTTCTTCCCTACAAACACTGCTATGCCTAGGCCGCCGTCATTTGTGAACTCGACAGTTTCAACCTCTTTTAACCTTGAAGATACGGCAATGCCCTGAACTTTCGACATGCTTGCCTCGGCGGCGGTCGCGCCCTTTTGAATGGCAAGACGCAATGCGTCATCTACGACATTTTGAATTTCTGCTAACTGCTTTTCAGATTCCATATTTTCTTTTTACTGTCCAAACAATAGTGTGACGGTTACAATCTATGGCAATTCTAGCACTAAAGAAATCAAAAAACTTTATATGAATGCCGATTATAACCCCGAGCCACTTCTTGACGAAAATGGCGAAATAATAAAAAGCAAAACCCAGCTTAAGCAAGAAGCAGAAGATATCAAACAGTTAGGTGTCGCTTTAGTTGAGTTTTCAAATGCGCAGTTGGATGAAATTCCAATGAACGACGAATTACGTGAAGCCATTCAATTAGCTAATCGCATCAACAAGAAGAAGGACGGTTTTAGACGTCAACTTCAATTGATTGGCAAGATATTGCGACAGTGCGATCTTGAGCAGATTGAAGATGGGATCAACAGACTCCGAGCGCATCACCTAAGAACAAATACTCACTTCCACGAGCTTGAGCAACTTCGAGACGACATAGTGAATAAAGGCGATAGCGCAATTCAGTATCTTTTGGATGAACATCCAGATTTAGACCGACAAAAGCTAAGGCAAATGCATCGTCAGGCCGTTAAGCAGAAAGAGGCTGAAAAACCACCAAAGGCTGCACGCGAAATTTTTCAGTATTTAAAACAAAACATTGAAGAGTAGTTTTCATGACAGTAAAAGTATTAAAAGTATTTTCAGCGCTATTTTTTGCGCTGACTTTAGCCGCCTGCAATGGCGCCTCTGGCGACAATGAGATAGTTGATGAAACAGATCCAGTTATTGCTTCATTATCAGTTGACGTATTCGACACGAATTGCGATGCAGTAGCGGGGAATGCTTTTACATTAGGTGAATCAGTTTGCGTTCGCGCAACGCTTTCTCGAAACGGTGCGCCGATTGCTGGAGAAATTGTTAACTTTGATGCGGGAATTGGCGAGCTGTCGGCTGCAACAAAGTTAAGCGATAGCGATGGCGTTGCTCAAATTACTTTGTCTTCGGCTAACGCCAACATTGGCGCGGCTTCACTCAATGCGACCTTTGGTGAAGTAAGTGCGTTGGTAAACTATGAATTTTTATCCGCCACTTCTGTTGATCCTGAGCTTTCATCAATCGCTATCAGCTTATTAAACGAGCAAGGCAATCCAGTTACGCGCTTTAAGGCAAATGAAGTAGTGCAAGTGCGGGCTACATTATTAAATAGCGACGATACACCAATCATTAACGAAATCGTCAGTTTCCAGAGTACATCTGGCGCTGTTTCAGTAACTCGAGCTTTGACCGACGAACAAGGTATGGCACAAGCTACACTGACACCATCTGAGCTAGAGTTAGGCGCAGCTAGCATTTCTGCAACTTATAATATCGAAGCGGAATCTGTCACCAACTCGCTAAATTTTGAAGTGCAGTCTGTTGATACTGTTAACGACAATGTTGTGCGCTTTGGTTACTTTGAAGACGGTGTTTTTATCGAGAATATGATTGGTTTAGGCAATGCATCTGCTACTGACGAAGTGTCTATAAGTGCAGGCGCAACGTTGGGAATAGTGGTCGCATTGGTTGACGAAAATGACCAAGTCATTCCAACAAGTACCCCTGTCACCTTTACCTCTAGATGTGTTCAAGATGGAGATGCTACTGTCGACGCACTTGTTAATACGATTAATGGGACTGCGAATGCAACTTACAAAGACCTAAGTTGCGCTGGCGGAACCGGTAACATTGATACAATTACTGCAACCATTAACGTCAATTCGATTAGCGTCACGATTAGTCGCGATCTTACATTGAACCCAGAAACAGTCGGCGCGATTGAATTTGTGTCCGCATCACCGCAAAGTATTGTACTGCAAGGCACCGGCGGTCAAGGTCGCGAGTCTGTTTCCACCGTAAGCTTTCAGGTAACCGGAGCGCAAGGTAATCCTTTGTCTCAACAGTCCGTTGATTTTAGCTTGAACACTAATACAGGCGGACTTACGCTTGCTCCAGCAACAGCAATTACAAATTCGGAAGGTCAAGTCAGTGTCAAAGTGACGGCTGGGAATGTCCCTACGTCAGTGAGAGTAACGGCACAAGTTATCGTTAGCGACACACAAACCATTCAAACACAGTCCGACTTACTGTCAATCAACACAGGTCTTCCTGATCAAAATAGTATCACTTTATCTCCCTCAGATTTGAACCCTGAGGCCTTCAACATAGATGGCGCAGAAGTGCTTATTTTCGCAAGCTTAGCCGATACATTTAACAACCCAGTGCCCGACGGCACAACCATTTCATTTACTGCTGAAGGTGGCCGCATTCAACCAACGTGTAATACTTCTAACGGGGCATGCAGCGTAACTTGGACTAGCGCTAACCCAAGAGTTGATGACCACCGCTTAACTATTTTAGCTACCGCAATTGGTCACGAAACGCTTGTTGATGCCAATGGTAACAATCAATACGACGATACTGACGGCCCAGCAATTACAACTAATGATGGAAGCGGTTTTGACGTAACATTGCCCAATAGATCAGGCTTTGTCGATTTAAGTGAAGCTTGGCGCGATGACAACGAGAATAGAGTTAAAGATGCTAACGAGATCTATTTAGATTTTAATGCCTCCGGTGCTCCTCAGCCTGATCCACAAAATGAACGTTTCGATGGACCACAGTGCATAGGAAATTCTTGTGGGGCTGAAAGCATTCATGTGCGCAGAGCGATAGTCCTCATAACATCAAGCAGCTCTGCTGCGATTTCGGTAAGCAGCAACGGTGTTGAGTTAGCCAGCAATCAATCTGCAGGTTCAGCGACTCCGGTATTATCGATTCCTCGCGACGAAACGGTCTTATTTCAATATACTTATTCTGATATCGCTGGTCAGCCCATCGCGAGTGGTTCTACTATTGCGGTAAGCGCTACATTAGGTGAGTTAGCCGGAACAATAAATGACGTTATGCCTCAGTCGAATCGCAATAGTGCCAAAACAAGCATATTTACACTTAAAAACAACTTAGCTTCAGGAGGAACATCAAACACGGCGACTATCACAGTTAACATCGTGTCACCAAGCGGCGTGCTTTCATCAGTCAGCTTTGTTGTGATATTGGAATAGAGTATTTTAGCTCACAACTATTTTAAGGTTTGTAGCATCATTCATTTTTACAGTAGTGTTGCTATATCCTTATATTTTGCATCCAAAGTGCTCACATGAACGTTAGTTGGTTTAGAAGCAGTAATTAAGTTGATCAAAGTTTCAGGCCTTAGTTACTGCTTAAGCTCCTAATTTTGAAACATTCGCACAAGAAGTGACACTTTTAATGAAACCTACCGCAAAACTACAATCAGTTAACTTTCCAATGCTTTTAGTAAGTCTAATTCTCTTATTTAATTCGCCTGTTGCACTTGCTAACGAAAGCACATCCGAAATAAATTTTGTCTACAGTTCCGATTTTCTTCGAAATCAACGCGGCGGCATAAAAGAAGCTTCAGCCTATATCGACTTTGCGACCATTGAGTTGTCTCATCAAATTCAATTTGAAAGCGGTCTTAACATTGCCTTCGTTGGCAGCTTGCTGTACGCCAATGGCGCAAAATTTAGTGAAACAATTGTAGGCGACGCTCAAGGAGTATCTGGCTCTGAAACAGGTGCCAATCTGAAGCGGGTTTACGAAAGCTATGTCGACCTCACAGCAGGTAAACATAGCGTCTTGTTTGGCTTATTCGACACAAATACCGAATTCGACGTATTAGAAAGCGCAAATCTATTTGTTAACGCAGCTCATGGCATGGGAAATACCTTGGGTTCTAGCGGTAAAAATGGCCCCTCTACTTATCCGTTTCCGGGCCTATCGTTACGGTATCAATATGCGTCAGAGGATTTCACTGTAAGAACTGTTTTTACTGATGGTGTTCCAGAAGATAATGGTCAACTAGATGGGCTAGGCTTGAACTTATCGTCAGATGAGGGATACCTGCACATTGTCGAATTGGAGCTGCGCCAAACACGAACCAAATGGCTGACTGGTTTGTGGCATTACAATAAGAGTGAACTGCTTGATGAAGACCAAAAAACCAGAAGTACTGGCGTGTATTTACGAGCTGAACATACATTCGAGCAAATAGACGGATTGACTGGTTTTGCAAGAATCGGTTCTGCTTCGTCTGATACCAACCAATTCGATAAATTTTTCAGCGTCGGCCTGGTGAAAACGGGTTTTTTCGAAAATCGAAACGAAGACCAGATTGGCTTAGCTATTGCCTATGCTCATTTGTCTGAACAATCGCGAAGACAGCCATTCAGCGATATGGTCGAATTAGCCTCAGCTGAAACCAATATTGAACTTACTTATTCAGCAAAAATAAACCATTGGCTGTCAATACAACCGGTAATTCAATGGATAAAAAAACCTAGCGCCCTCTTACAAGAGCAATTGTCGTCCAAAGAAGCTCTAGTAGTTGGAATTCGCACTACAATCGCATTTTAGGATTCAACTCAATTAATTGCTAAATCGCCTTTGCGTTAACGTAAAATTATCTGATACTTAGTGCACGCGAATCTGAAAATTCGAAGCGCTTTATTAAGCATCAAACCTAAAGGCTGAATTACCCCATAATCCATAAAGCAATTAAGTTAGCTATTCTTTCCCAATTAGCATTACAATCATCACCGGAAGATTTAAAACAATAAATAGGGATAAGCAAATCATGAAGACATTCTTTAAATGGCTCGGCATTGTCGTGCTTGGCATTCTTATCATTACAGGTGCAGTTGCGACGCATGAGTGGAAGGCTGACAAACCTTTTTCTTTCAGGGTATTTCTTGACCGCACACTCATAAAGCAAGCGCTTAAAAGCCCAGAAACATTAACCTCTATTGGCGTGCTTGAAAGTATCGGCATGACGGGCCATAACGCTCACTTAGACGATGCAAGTGAGGCAGCTTCTGCAGCAATGTTTACCGACTTAGCTGATGCTAAGCAGGTGCTTTTACAATATCAAGACCTTAACGAAGGTCAGAAGCTCTCAAAAGAAATCGCGTTATATTTGTTTGATACTATCGAAGGTTTTGAAAAATATCAGCATCACAACTATCCCTTTAATCAAATGTCTGGTGCGCAAAGCAACTTCCCTAGCTTCATGGATGCCCAACATGCGATTACCGATGTTGAAAGTGTCGAAAACTACATTTCACGCTTAAGTGAATCAAAGCGTTATTATGAGCAAATGATGGAAGGCCTTGAAATTCGTGAAGAGAAAGGAATTATTCCACCAAAATTTGTTGTGCGTCGCGTGATTGATGAGATGCAAGGATTTGTCGACAAACCTTCCACAGAAAACATTCTTTATACTTCTCTGCACGAAAAGATGAAGAAAACAGAGCTCATCCCTTCTGAACAATATGACGATTTACTCAAGCAGACACAAACGCAAATTGAAACCACGGTTTATCCTACTTACAAAATGCTAATCGCTTACTTTTCAGAATTAGAAGCTAAAGCCGGCACTGACGATGGTATTTGGCAAATTCCTGAGGGTGAAGATGTTTACAAACTCGCACTGCGCTTTTTCACAACGACGGACTACAGCGCGGACCAAATTCATAATATCGGATTAGCTGAAGTTGATCGTATTCAAGCCGAAATCTTAAGCATCCTTGGCAGTGAAGGCTTTGATATCAGCGCTGGTTTTACACCTGCTATTAATGCTCTGGCAAATGACGAGCGCTTTTATTATCCAGATACGGATGAAGGACGCGAACAAATTTTACTAGACTACCAAACGATTTTGGACGAAATAGATGCAGGTTTAGGAGATTCATTTTCACTCAGACCTAAGGCTGGCATGGAAGTAAAACGCATTCCATTGTTTAAGGAAAAAACAGCACCCGGTGCGTACTATCAGCAACCCTCTATCGACGGTGCACGACCCGGCGTATTCTTTGCTAACTTATACGACATAAAAGCAACACCAACTTATTCAATGCGTACCTTGGCGTATCATGAAGGTATACCGGGACATCATTTTCAAATTGCCATTGGGATGGAATTGGAAGGTATCCCTATATTCAGAACAATCTCTCCATTCACAGCTTATGTAGAAGGTTGGGCCTTGTATTCCGAGTATTTAGCGTGGGAATTGGGTTTTCAAGATGACCCTTTTGATAATATTGGTCGACTGCAAGCTGAACTGTTTAGAGCAGTGCGTTTAGTGGTTGATACTGGCATTCACGCCAAGCGTTGGACACGTGAAGCGGCTATTGAATATATGCTGGTTAATACCGGTATGGCAGAGTCAGACGTTACATCTGAAATTGAGCGCTATATTGTTTTGCCAGGCCAAGCCACTGCTTACAAAGTCGGTATGATGAAAATTCTTGAAGTGAGAGCCAAAGCACAAAAAGCCTTAGGTGATAAATTTTCATTGGGCGAGTTTCATGACGTTATTTTGAAAAATGGCGCCGTTCCACTGGATATTATGGAACGATTAGTTGATCAATATATTGAAGCGAAATTGAAAGCGAGTTAGATAGCTCAGCGTGATTATTAAGAATACCAGTGCGAGGCAAGTTATCGTTAATAACTTGCCTCTTTTTTTTCTAGATATGCACTATCAAGCTCTAGCATGATGGAAGTATCAACTACTGTCGATGTTGATCAACTAAAATCGGATTTCCGTCGGGATCCTCAACTACAAAATGTGCAGGTCCTGTCGAATTTTCATCAATAGCTTCTTTGATCTCAATGCCGTTACGGATCAGTTTTTGCTGTACGCTGCGGATATCTTCAAAATCATCCGTCTCGGCTGCGTCTTTGTTCCAACCAGGATTGAAGGTCAACATATTTTTGTCGAACATACTTTCGAACAAGCCAATTACCGTGCCGTCTTCATTCTTTAGGACTACCCATTTTTGATCGATATTTCCTCCCCTTTGATGAAAACCTAATTTTTCGTAAAAAGCCTTTGATGCATAAATGTCTTTAACCGTTAAACTAATCGAAAAAGCACCTAGTTTCATAACATCACCTTAAATTTATTGGGTATCAAACTATCAACCGTATCAGAGTTATTTAGATAATAGGCTGACAGAAAAGATAGCAAGTTGCACAAAGCAAAATATTAGCTAGCCATTCCGCTAATGCTATTCATCGCTATAACGTAAATTCCACTGTGCTCGCACCGCGTCCATCGTTTCCATCACTTGAATGCTCTCGTCTTGAGATAGTATAGGACTTTGCAGTAATCCCTGCTCAATACAATCATGCATGTGTTGAATTTCAAAACTAAAGTCTTCTTTCGCATTGAAGGGATAGCTGCAGGTTTGGGGCTCTTGCCCTTCAGCATATACTGTAAACTCTTGTGCGCCCAAAAAGTGAGGCACTCGAATATAACCTGATGAACCCGCAATTATTGCCTCAGTAGGTGCCGCATGGCTGTATCCTGAAGACAACGACGCCCTGCGACCGTCGCTGTATTCGAACAAATAAAACGATCTTTCGTCAACCCCAGTACTGTCCATTACCGCTGAGCTTTTTATATTATCAGGGGTTTCACCAAAGACAATAAATGAGAAGGTGATGGGATAAATACCAAGGTCAAGTAAAGCGCCACCAGCAAGCGCTTTATTCCTTAAGCGATGAGTCGGCTCTAACGATGGATTGATACTGAAATCAGCTCGCAAACTCAATACGTCGCCAATAGTATTATCTGATAGCACTTTTTGTAACATGCGAATTGCGGGCAAAAACCGAGTCCACACGGCCTCCATTAGAAAACAATTGTTTTTTCTTGCAAGGGAATAAAGTTCTATCGCCTGTTTTGCATTTAGGGTGATTGGTTTTTCGCACAATACGTGTTTATGATTCTGCAGGCAGAGTTTAACTGATTCGTAATGAAAATTGTGCGTATTAGCCACATAAACAGCATCAATCTCGTCGTCACTGAGCAGCGCCTCGTAACTGTTATATACCTTACTAATATTGTGGTCTGACTTTTGATTTTCAGCCCAGGCGTGAGCTCTTTGCATCGATTTTGAAGCGCATGCAATGAGTTTCCCTGAATCTAAACAAGCCAAGCCATTCGCAAACGTGTTCGCAATATCCCCGCAGCCAATAACTCCCCAATTTAGCATTATTCATCCTCGAAGCACTGTTAAAATTATGTTCGTAAAAACAATAATAGACTAAATCTTGTGAAAAGAAGAGTGATGCATAGAGCTCAGGTAAAAACGAAGTAATGGACTAGCTCATGATTCAGATCAAGACTTTGTAAACGCGATGAGCGTAAATTGAAACATGCATTGTTTTAGTCATCAAATTAGCCGTTTTTCACAGCGTATAGTACTTAATATAAGAGAAATAAATGACGGATAAAAAAATCATTTTAACACTCAAGATAATTATAGTCCTTGGTATTAGCTTAATACTCTTGGGTGTCTACTTTCATTTATTCAATCAAACAATTGAAGAAATGGGCGTAAATGGCATCATCATAAGTGCAGGCTGCGTCGCGATTGGCATGGCCTTATCTCTACCTACCAAAATGTTTCTTACCTTTTTGCTTGTAAAAAGGGAAATGGATCAGGACAAAGAAAAATCGTCCAAAGCTGAACCAACAGCATAGATTACTTCCATAAACATATGAATTAGTACCTTTCAGCAAAAGGCTTTCGCCCTAATCATTCAAGGTGCTCTGCTGGTCGAAAAACTTGTCTCTCTTTATTTCACGCCGCCTGTGATTCAAAGAAAATACTTCAAAAAAGGGGCTACATAACCACGTCCCATAAATCGATATTTTGTACTCAAGAGTCTGAATAATTGTGTTCATTGACTAAGCGGGGTAGGATAAAAATTAAATAAAAGTTTCGCTTTCAAATTGAGATAACTATGCGCTTGAATAAAATTACGCTTGCCACGCTTTCTATAATTACCGGCCTTGCCCTAGTCGGCTGTGAAAAAACAGACGATACAAACGGATCGCAAGCAGCAGGCACACAAAAAACTAAGCCAATGCCAGCAACAGCTGTTAGTGCAGCGCAACAATCCGCAGAAACAGCTAAGTTGAACGCTTGGTTTGAGGATAAATTTGAGCAAGAGCTAATGCTTAGTCCTACATCACTTACGTATTTAGGCAGAAGCGAACGTCAAGATGAAATAGATGATTATTCAGAACAGGCTTATGACGCACAAATAGCGTTAAAGAAATCAAATCTAAAAGAACTTCAAAGCACGTTTGACTATGCAAAACTGACAGACGATGCAAAAATTTCTTACGACCTTTGGACATACTTAAGCGACCAAGCCATTGCCGCCTACGAGTTTCGTTATAACCAGTATGTATTTGAGCAAATGAATGCGGTTCACAGCTTTTTTCCGCAGTTGCTCATAGCACTGCATAAAGTCGAAACAGGCGAACACATGCAGCAATATCTTAAGCGGATATCGGCGAGCGGAACGGCGCTTGACCAGCTTATTTTAGTATCAAAAAAAATCGCTGAAAAAGGCGTTAGACCACCCTATTTTGCTTTTGAAGCTGTTATTGATGAGTCAACAAAAATAATTTCGGGTGCCCCTTTTAGCGAAGGAGTCGACAGTGCTATTTGGGCTGACGCGCAAGCTAAAATAAGAGGTTTATTAGAGCAAAATGAAATTACTCAAAGTGAAGCTGACGAATTATCGAACAATATCAAACAAGCCCTTATTGATGATTTTAAACCAGCATATGAAAGACTCATTGCATGGCAGCAAGCAGATAAAGTTAATGCAAGCGAGAAGGCATTGGGAGCTAGCGCATTACCCAATGGTTTAGCCTTTTATAACGAGCGCTTAGCAAACCAAACAACTACCGATTTAACTGCCGATGAAGTACATAATATTGGTTTAAAAGAAGTCGCTCGCCTGCGCAGTGAAATGGAAGTTGTTAAAGCTGAGTTTGGTTTTGCAGGCAGTTTACAAGAGTTTTTTGTCTTTTTACGCGACACAAAAGACGATGAGCGTTTGTATTACCCGGATACGGACGAAGGGCGCCAAGCTTATATAGATGATGCAACTGCCGCCATCAATAAAATAAAGAAAGTACTGCCAGACTACTTTGGCATACTGCCGAAAGCTGACATGGTCGTAAAACGCGTTGAAGCTTTTCGAGAGCAGGATGGCGCAGCGCAGCATTATTCTCCGTCAACACCTGATGGTTCAAGACCCGGCGTCTACTACGCTCATTTATCCGATATGACCGCCATGCCCAAAAGAGAGCTTGAAGTGATTGCTTACCACGAAGGTTTGCCGGGTCATCATATGCAAATCGCCATTTCGCTCGAATTAGAAGGCGTGCCCACTTTTCGCAAGCAATCATACTTGAATGCTTATGGCGAGGGCTGGGCGTTGTATTCAGAATGGTTAGCAAAACAAATGCCAGGCACTTATCAAGATCCACTTTCGGAGTTCGGTCGTTTAGGCTCTGAAATGTGGCGGGCAATACGCTTAGTTGTTGATACAGGGCTGCATTCGAAAGGCTGGAGTGAAGAACAAGCGATTGCCTATTTTAAAGAAAATTCCGCAATTACCGGTGGACAAGCGCAGTCTGAAGTGCGTCGTTATTTAACCCTTCCTGGTCAAGCAACTGGTTACAAAATCGGAATGCTCAAAATACAAGAACTTCGCGCACTAGCTGAGAAGCAACTCGGGGATAAGTTTGACATCAAAGCTTTTCACGACGTTATTTTGGGCGGTGGTGCATTGCCCATGGTCATATTAGAGCGCAAAGTAAAAGCATGGATTGCGAGTCAGCATTAAAGATGGCCAACCATACTCAACAACTTTTAAACACATGGTATGAGCAACGTAATGACGTCGAATGGGTACTAGCGACGATCATCGCCACTGAAGGCTCTTCGTATCGAAAACCTGGCGCGATGATGATGATCAATAGTCTAGGTCAATATCACGGTTTGCTAAGCGGCGGATGCTTAGAGTCAGATATTATGCGGCAGTCGCGTCAATGCTGGATGACGGGCAATAACCGTATTATTCAATACGATATGCGTGAAGAGGAAGATATTGCTTGGCAGCTTGGCATTGGCTGCGGAGGGCTAGTTCGTATATTGTTACAACCCATTAATACTACAAACAATTTCTTGCAGCTATGCGAACTACGCCAATTGATTAATCAAAATCAAGCCTGCAAATATATTCAGTCAGTTGATGAAAGCGCACCAAACAATATGGTCTGCGAAATTGAGAGCGGTGGGTCTTTTAATAACAATGCAGCGCCACAGTCTAACGACGAAGACATACCTAAATTAAGCTCGAGCGACGACACTATTTTTGAGCACATTATTAAGCCTGCTCTTAAGCTAGCTATTTTTGGTGGTGGCATTGATGCGATGCCAGTGGCACAAATTGCAAGCAAGTTAGGTTGGCATGTAAGCATTGCCGACCCGCGCACGGGTTACGCAAGGAAAACCCAATTTGCCGATGCGATGCAGATAATTAAAACCGATTTTGCCAATGCATCTGAGCACACATGGCTGTCCGACATCGACGCCATTGTTATCATGACCCACAACGTGAAGTTAGATGCACAGGCGTTATTGCTCGCTCAGAACAGTTCGGCGCTCTATGTGGGCATGCTCGGTCCTGCACATCGCACTGAAAGAGTGTTCAAGGAAGCGGGCATCTCTGTAAACGAGCCTGATAATAAGCATCAACAAACCACCTCAAGTTTAACTAAACGCTTAGCAAACCCAATCGGTTTAAAACTCGGCGGAGAGCTACCTGAATCTATAGCTCTATCCATTTTGTCTGAAATACACGCATTTATCGAAAGTGCAGACGGTAAATCATTTAGCAACATGTTGAGCTAGCATGTTATCGAGAATGAAGTTGTTTTTAGCTATGTACTGTCCTTAACTGAACAACAGAGTCCTATGGTGATAACAATAAAAAACGAGCTATACCGCATCGAGGCTTTGCTGCTAGCCGCTGGCGAGAGTAAGCGTTTTAACGGTATTAAACAACTCGCTACTATTGATGAAAAGTCGATGCTTGCTCATACCCTAAACATGTTGGTTCAATCTAAATTCGATGCCATTACGGTTGTTTTAGGCGCAAACGCTAATACGATTAAAGTGGCGCTAAATCAGATAAATGCGGATTTAGCTAATACCAGTGAAGTTCATTCAAACATTAACTCTACTATTGCAGAAAACTGGCAAAAGGGGATGGGAGCATCCATTGCTGCCGGTGTAAAAAATTTGGCGCAGGAAATTACACACGTTTTCATCGGATTAAATGATCAGGTGGAAATTCGTGCAAAGCAGTGTAATCTTATGATATCTGAATCGCAGAAATACCCAGACAAGATTATCGCAGCTTTCTATAATGGAAAAGTCGGCGCCCCCGCAATTTTCCCGCGAGCTCATTTTGCTGACCTTGCGTTACTAAATGATGACAAAGGTGCGCGAGATATTTTACGCAGCAATATGGCAAATATCATTCGTCTAGATCTGCCAGAAGGTGCTAAAGATATTGATACTAAAACAGATTTATTGTCGTACATATCAACTAAGCCAAGCTAATCCAGTGCAAGTTGAAAACGACGCTCACAATTGAGAAATATCCAAAGGATAAAGACATGATTAGTTTTACCCTAAATAACAAGGCCATCGAAGTCGATGCAGATCCAAACATGCCGTTGCTTTGGGCGCTTCGCGACATGCTCGATATGACCGGTACCAAATATGGCTGTGGTATTGCTCAATGTGGCGCTTGTACCGTACACATGGATGGTGAGCCCATCCGCTCATGCGTTATGCCTCTTGCGAGCATCGCGGGGAAAAAAATAACCACTATCGAAGGCTTGCCCAGTGATGCAAGCCATCCAATCCAGCAAGCTTGGTTAGCACACAATGTGCCACAGTGCGGCTACTGCCAATCAGGGCAAATCATGAGTGCTGTTGCACTGCTTTCTAATAATCCAAACCCAGATGACGCAGCCATTGATGACGCCATGCAGGGCAACATCTGCCGGTGTGGCACTTACCCGCGCATAAAGGCCGCAATAAAAGATGCTGCTAGCAAAAGCGCCACCACAAGTGCATCGAGCAACTTCGACTTTAGCTTAGCTAAAAATGTGGGAGAGAAAGTATGATTGATTCATTTCAACAAGCTGCTACTACAGAAGCAACTAAGCAAACAAAAGCCGTTAGCCGCCGTGATTTTCTGAAGCTAACCGGCATTACTACCGGCGGATTAATACTAGGCTCCATGCTACCTGTTAGCCTACCAGTGTGGGCGCATGGGAATACTGCGCACGACAACACGCTCAACTTATTCGTTGCCATCGAAACCAACGGACGGGTTAATATTGTCTGTCACCGCAGTGAAATGGGCCAAGGCATCCGCACCGGCATTCCTCAAATTGTTGCCGACGAGCTCTGCGCTGCGTGGGACGACGTGCACGTTGTTCAAGGCTTAGCGAATGAAGCTTATGGTAGTCAAAATACCGATGGCTCGCGTTCCATAAGAAATTTTTATACCAAAATGCGTGAAATGGGAGCAACAGCACGAACTATGCTTGAACAAGCCGCCGCCGAAAAATGGGGGGTCCCCAAAGGTGAGGTTTACGCTAAAGACAGTTTCGTGATCAATAAGAATACCAAGCAAAAGGTATCCTTTGGTTCCCTAGCTGAGTCAGCATCAAAAATTAAGGCACCAACACCTGAATCGTTAAGCTACAAATCTAAAAAAGACTTTACCTACATCGGTAAGTCGATACAAATTGTAGATTTGCCCGACATCGTCACTGGTAACACCATTTTTGGTCAAGACATAAAGCTAGAAGGGATGCTGTACGCCAGCATCGAGCGTAACCCAGTGGTCGGCTCAAAGGTAGAATCATTCGACAAAGCCGCAGCGATGAAAACGGGTGGCGTGGTTGACGTATATAAGATGCCAGACCAGCCTACCCCGGTCGTTTTTCATCCATCCAATGGCGTTGCCGTAATTGCAACCAACACATGGGCTGCGTCACAAGGCCGCAAAGCCTTGAACATTCAGTGGGGCGATAGTCCGCACAAAAGTCACAACTCAGCCGAATATTTAACTGAATTAAACCAGCGAATAGTTAACAAAGGTAAGACCATTAGAGAAGGTGGCGATGCTTATGCTGCAATGCAAAAAGCGCAGCAAAAGGTCGCGGCAACTTATACCGTTCCGTATTTAGTGCATGCGCCAATGGAGCCACCAGCGGCTACCGCGGTATTCAAAGACGGCATGTGTGAAATATGGGCATGTACACAAACGCCGCAGAGCACGCAGCAAAATGTCGCAGGTGCGCTTGGCATTGCTAAAGAAAATGTCAAAATAAACGTCACCTTACTTGGTGGCGCATTCGGACGTAAGTCAAAACCCGACTTTTCGGTTGAAGCCGCGCTTCTTGCAAAGTACACAGGCAAACCAGTAAAAGTAGTTTGGAGCCGAGAAGATGACATTCGCCAAGGCTACTATCATGCGATTAGTTCACAGCATTTTGAGGCTGGCTTAAACGCAGACAACTCAGTAGATGCTTGGATACAACGCACTGCTTTCCCAAGTATCAGTTGGACCTTCAGCGGTGTTACCGATGAGCCCTCCGACGGTGAACTAAGCTTAGGCTTTGGTGATGTACCGTTTAACATTGCCAATCTGTCTTGTGAGACGCACAAAGCACCGGCGCATATTCGCATTGGCTGGGTGCGCTCAGTAAGTAATATTCAGCATGCATTTGCCCAAGGCAGTTTTGTCGACGAGGTAGCACACGCGGCAAATATGCCAACACAAAAAATGTGGCATCAATTATTAGGTGACGACCGTCTTGTGAATCCAAAAGAGCAAGGCTTTGAATACGGCAATTATGGTGAAACTCTCGAGCGCTTCCCAATTGACACCAAGCGTTTAAAGCATGTATTGGATGACGTAGTTGCCAAATCAGGCGCTGATAAGCCAACAAAAGAAGGCGAGGCTTGGGGCATTAGTGCGCATCGAAGTTTTGTGAGCTATGTGGCAGTGGCAACAAAAGTGCGCGTGAAAGACAATAAAGTCACGGTGCTTGAAATGCACTCAAGTATTGACGCTGGCACAGTCGTGAACCCAGATCGCGTTCGTTCACAGCAAGAAGGTTCAATGATCTTTGGTTTGTCGCTGGCAATGCTCGGTGAAATTACGGTGAAGGATGGCGCTGTAGAACAATCAAACTATAGTGATTATCAAGTGCTGAGAATGTCACAAAGCCCGATGATAAAAACCTATATTGTCGAGTCCGATGCCATACCGGGCGGTGTAGGTGAGCCCGGCACGCCTCCTGTTGCGCCAAGCTTAACTAATGCAATATTTCATGCCTCAGGTAAACGCATCAGGGACTTGCCTGTAAGTAAACATTTTACGGTCTAAATTCGTATTAGTTTAAAACGCACTGATAACCTTGCTTTATAGTGATAGGTTGTTAGTGCTTTTTTATGTGACAAATGAGTCCTTCTTCTGTGCTCTGCGTCGTTCTAAATGATTATAAATTAGCGCTTTTATCAACCGGGCGCAGAGGCCAAAAGTCTGTATGAGTTCTACTAGCATAAAAGCGTTTACTGCAAACCAAATCCTGCCTAAATTACTGGCTTCCTTTGGCCTACTTGTCTCAGCTTCAATTTTCATCCCCACAGCTTCTGCAGCAGATATAGGCAACTCTGAGGGAAAGAGCACATCTGTGACTGAGAACAGTCAAAATTCTGAACAATCTAAACAATCGCCAGACAAAGACAAAAAGAATCGAATTTCTTTAGGCGACGATGTCGGTAAAGCCGACATTGCCATGGATCGAAGCTTAACCGGCTTCGAAAACGTTAACGAACCACTTTCATTGTGGGAGCTCGGTGTCGGTGGTGGTGCTTTCTATAATCCTAAATACCCAGCCTCCAGTGAAGGGCGCTTTTTTAGCTTGGCACTGCCTTTTGTCGTTTATCGCGGTGAGACTTTCCGGATTGGAGACGGCGGTGGCGCAAGAGCAGTGCTTGTTGAGAATGAAACCTTTGAAGTCGACTTTTCCTTTGGTGTTGCGCTGCCCAGCGACAGCGAAGACAACAGCGCACGGGCCGGAATGCCTGAACTCGACTTTTTGGGCGAAATTGGTCCACAAATGATTTTCATGCTGGGTAACTACGATTTCGATAAAAATGCAGATGGTGAAAACATGGGTACAAACCTAGGTAAAGGACGGCTCGACTTGCGTCTGCAGGCGCGTGCCGTCTTCTCAACCGACTTTAGCCGCATTGATGGACGAGGCTATATTTTCGAACCACAAATTTCTTACCAACACCGTGGTTTAAAGCATGAGGACACTGCGTTCAATATTTCTTTTGGAATGATTTTTGCCACTGAAGAAACGCATGACTACTTCTATGAAGTAAGCCCCGAATTCGCCACTACAGCGCGTCCTGCCTACGATGCCAAAGCCGGTTACTTGGGTTCAGAGCTAACGCTTGGACTTTCATTTCGAGTCAGTGAAAACGTGCGGGCTTTTGTTGGTGGTTCAGCTCAGTTTCATAGCTTAGCAGCAAACAAAGACAGCCCGTTATTTGAGAAAGAAATCACCTATTCTTTCGGAACCGCATTTGTTTGGCGCTTCTATAAAAGTGACGCCAAAGCAAAATGGTAAATTACATCATTTCACAAGCTTAAAAGGAATATTGAGTTCAAGCGAACTATCAGTTCCCACACCCAACAGAAAGTCGCCCGGCTCTACGTTCAATTGATTACGGATGTCGTAAAAAGCGAGATCGTCGGTATGCATTTCAAAGGTCACAGGAACACTGGAATTCGCTTTTACCGGCACTCGTTTAAAGCCTTTCAATTCTTTTACTGGCCGCGTGACGGAGCCCACTAAATCTCGAATATACAACTGCACAATCTCATCAGCATCTACATCACTACTATTTTCTACTATCAGTGAAACTGTAAACGCAGAACCTAAGGTAATTTCGTCATGACTAATGGTGATTTGATGGTAGTCGAAGCTGGCATATGACAAGCCGAAGCCAAACGGATATAAAGGTGAAAAATGCGTATCCAAATGAGTTGCGGCCATCCCTAATGAAGTTTGCGCAGCTCTTTCAGGGACATCGTCGATATAGACATATTTATCCTCACTAGCCGGTCTGCCTGAGTTCTTTTGCGCATAATAAATGGGTATTTGGCCCAACACTCGCGGAAATGAAACAGGTAATTTGCCCGACGGTGATGCTTCGCCAAATAGCAGTTCAGCAATAGCAAGTCCGCCCATCGTGCCCGGATGCCATGCATATAAAATGCTATCTACCTTGTTGAGCAGCGGTTGTAATATTAGTGGCCTGCCTGCGAGCACTACCAGTACGATTGGCGTGGTAGATTGCGATAAATAGTCGATAAGTTCTGGCTGTGCACCAGGTAAATCAATATTGGCTCTTGAGTGCGCTTCTCCTGAAAGAATCGATTCTTCACCCAAATATAAAATAGCGACATCAGCACTGTTTACCAGCTCAAGTGCTTTATCAAAATGCTGCGTATCTCTATCTCGTGAATTGGCAAACACCGGTTCGAATACTATCTCTGTTGAGTCATTGGCTAGCGCTTCTAATCCGGCAAGACACGTCACGCTATGCTTTTCTTCACCGTCAAATATCCACGTTCCTAATTGTTCATAACCGTCGTTCGCCAGAGGGCCAATGACGGCGATACGCTTGCTCGACTCTCTATTAATAGGTAACACCGGATGCTGTCCAAAACGGCTTCTGTTGTGTAGCAATACGCAGCTTTTTTGTGCTGCGACTTTGGCTGCTTCCTGATTATTGGCGTTAACTAATTCAGGCAAGGTTTGTGGATCTGTAAACGGATTTTCAAATAGTCCTAGCGCAAACTTCATTTGCAGAATGTTTAGAACCATCTGATCAACTTCGGCTTCATCAATCTGATTTTCGGCGATGAGTGCTGCCATATTATCGATATAACAGGTGCTTGCCATTTCCATATCAACACCGGCTTTAGCCGCTAAATAGGCTGAGTCTTTTTCATTTGCAGATAGCCCGTGTACCTGCAGTTCTTTAATAGATTCCCAATCACTTACCAACACGCCTTGGTAGTTCCACTCTTCTCTCAATACTTGTTTCAACAACCATCGATTACCCGTTGCAGGTACACCGTTTAAGTCACTAAATGAAGCCATAAATGAAGCAGCACCGACTTTTGCTGCTTGATGAAATGGCGGCAAATAAACGTTGCGAAGTTCATTTTCAGGAATATTCGCTGTATTGTAATCACGGCCACTTTCACTCGCCCCGTAACCCGCAAAATGCTTTGCGCAGGCAGCAATGGAGCCTGTAGAAGAGAGCTCATCAGTTTGAAAGCCTTTTACCATGGCTGCGCCAAGTATCGAGCATAAATGCGGATCTTCCCCCAAACTTTCAGCTATTCGACCCCAGCGAGGATCCCGCGCGATATCAATCATAGGAGCAAATGTCCAATTCACGCCCACTTTCGCAGCCTCTTCAGCCGCTATTCTGGCACCTTTCTCAACAACGTCTGGCGACCAGCTTGCAGCTTGGCCTAAAGGAATTGGGAATATTGTCTTGAAACCATGGATAACATCACGACCAATTAGCAGCGGTATGCCTAAACGCGTCTCTTCAACAGCGATGCGCTGCAATTCATTATTAACATTCAAGTCAACTTCATTAATGACCGAGCTAATTCTCCCTTGCCTGATAGACTCCGCTAAGTAGTCCGGAATATGCGCTCCAGGACTGCATACTTGAGACAATTGACCTAACTTTTCGTCTAAGGTCATTTTGCTTAACAGCTGTTTTGCTTTTTTGCTGATGTCTGCAGAATATAAATTGAAGGCAGGTGAATTTGACATAGAGAAGGAATATTCCAAATTGAGTTTAAGATTGCTAAATGCTTGGATGAACTTGTTGCTCATCTAACAGCTCACACAAGATCGCGTAATCTGGGCACAGTAAACAAGAGAATTGTTTAGTCCAGCAAAACAAGACAAAGTGGACTGCTTTCAAGACAACACGATATTAAAGGTAAGGTTTAGAGCGGAGGCATTGCATTATATGCAGTAATGCTTCCGCTCTTTTAGGTTTCTTCTAAGTAACTATATTGCACAAAGAAAAAAGTGAGTACTAACTTTCTTCATAAAGTTTATTTATATTAATAGAAACATCAATCCGAACAATCTTTCCAGAACGCGTAAAGATCATTTGACTGAATTTTTCATTGAGTTCATTAGTCCTCAGCACGTGCTTTTGCCCATCTTCAGAATGAATAGTAACTTGTTGTTCAGCATTGCTGCTCAATGAATAAACTATCGGCACTTGGCACCAAGTAAAGGCTAAACTTTGACTTTCTAACTCAAGCGTCTGCCAGTCTTCATTGACATCAAGATAACGGAAGCTTGTTGCTTCTGTCGTAAACTCCTGCGCTCTTAGCAAGAAAGGATCAAAGCTAATTTTACCATTGGCTACAAAGCAGCCTAGCTCTCCCATTCTGGTCAATAGCTCTTCTTTCACCTGGCCCGTCATGCCCGGCTGCTGTGCTCCCGCGTGTTTTGGTGTATGTGAATAAGGGTCAGCTGGAAACGCGCCGTATTCTTCAGGAGTCTTATTAAAGCCAATCCCCAAGCGTACTTTATAATAGTGCGCTATCAAGGCTTGCGATGTTGCTGATTTACCTTCATGGTGCACAGACTCTATTGCCACTTCTTGCACAGCGAGCAACAGTTTAGAGACCATGTGCCAATATATGCAGCCTAAACCTTCGAATCCAAACATACCGCCAGAGCGACCAGTAAAGGCGCTGTGGTTAAACACTGCTTCATAAATCTCTAACAGTGCATTTAGTGAGCTTTTCGTTGCCAACTCTGGATATTCTTCTGCAATACGTGGCCAAATTTGTTTGATCGCATTCGCGTTTGTCAACTCACTATTAAAGCGATAGTCACCTTGCGCATCTAGCTTAATCAATCTTCCATCACCGTCTGCTAGCATGCATGCTAATAGTGGGTGGCCACTAACATCCTCTTTGGGAACGCAGTTTTTGCTTATAAAGCTAAGTTGCTTACGATCCGGATAGAGCATGAAGGTTTTCTGGTCAGCTCGATACATTGAGCTTGCGTATAATGCATCCATGATCTCGACCACTCTCTCAGCGCTTAACGCCCCTGAGCTTAGCGCTGCCACCTGACCTTCAAGCATGTCGTATAAATGGCTTACCTTCAGTGACTCTTGATTGATGCTAAGAATATTGTACGCATGGTACAAACCAGAGTCGCTGTAATTAGCTTCGATACTATGAGTAATTAATGGTTTAGCGCTGGATAGCAGTGCGTTGAGTTCTGCAACACTGACCTCTTGCTGAGTATAATTACCAGAATGCTGATACATTTTTTCGCGATATTCACTGGCTAATGTACCTAGTTTCTGCAGAGTAGAAAATTGTAAGCTTACTGACACAGGTCCTTGTTCTGCTTGCTCAACCGCATTTTGCAGAATTTTCGTTGTTCCAGTCAGCCACTCAGCCACTTCTGTCGTTAACGTGAATTGTTTATTTTTGTCTTCAATTGAAGCAAGTAGCTTTGTTAAAAATGACAGATAGCGATTAAGGTAACACAGCGTGACCATCGACAAACCCTGCCCAACCAAAGCATTGTTGGCGTCATTCCATTCTGGACGCTGCGTGTTCAACCAAATGCCGCCATCAATAACCAAATTACTCAATTTAGACAGCAGCGGTATGAATAACTTTTCCGCTAGTGACACTTGATAAACTTGGCCCTGAGCATCCAAAATTAACTTTCCATCTGCGCCTAAACGCTCGATATTCTGTTCAATTTTTTCAGCAAGTTCGTTATCGAAAATAACGGTGTCTTTAGGTGATTCAATCGTGTCATGCAGCGACTTGATGCGGTAAGGCACGTTGGCATAGCTATAAACCGATTGCTCAAGTAAAGATGCCAATTTCCCTGGGTGGAAATTATTAGAAGACTCCAACAATTTCAACAAATAGATGATTTGATGATCGCCCCAGTATCCAATATAGCTCCATGGGTCATCAGGCTCTTCAACTTCCCAATCGATTCCTTGTTTAGTAATACGATATGGGTTGTAGCCATCGAGGGTTGATGCGTTAACGAACTTCGCGATAACCGATTCGATAAAAGACGGATAGCTTAGCGTCAGCGCTTCCCAATTTTGGAATATATCTCGCCAGTTGCCTTGATATGACAACAATGGCTGACCTCTGTCGTCTTTCAATTCAATCGCAAATTGGTTCCAAGGGCGACTTGGATCGCCATGTCGGCGCCCGAAAGTAATCGGTAGATATTCATAGACCAGTCTGCTCAATTGAGCATCATTCAGCTCTTCAACAAACGACATGAGTTTATCTAAGCTTACGGTCGCTGATAAGTTGCTGAGTGCGGCCTGATGCTTCTGATAGGTATCGATATTAAAGTGCTTCAGCGTATTGATCAAATCGCTGCGCAAAATCTGATACTGATTGGCAAAAATACCGCCGCGCAGCACGTTAAACAGGGTGTTTGCATAATGGTGGAGAGAAACATCTTCTTCTCCGGTCGCCTGAAATCCGTCAGACGAAGCCATAATGCGGGCTAATTTATCGCTGCCTTCGGCAAATGATTGCTGCATTTCTTCAGCGACTGCATTCGGATTCGCCAAAGCATGCTGTAGCGCAACAACTTCAGTTTGGTCTTTTTCAACATCGACATTAATTGACCAGTTTTGTACTTCGTTGGCAGACATCGTAAATTGGTTATGTACTAAGTAACAACTGCGCACACCACGGCTGTGATCTGAGCTTTCGAGTGTTTTACCCGCTTTAAATAAAGCAAAACTTGCGGACGTTAGATGCACAGTACCGCTCTCTAAGCCTAACTTAAAAACTGTGTTTGCGCGCAGCGCTTCCACCGGCTCTGCGCGATCGGTTATCGCGGAATAAAGCGTGTATAGCGCTAAGCCTGTTTCGCTATTCACTTCAGTCCATTTATAAGCATCAACAAGATTACTTGATTGTGATTGAGTGAAGCGAGGCGTGCCGGCTGGAAGAATATTCTGTAGGCCATCTAGTATTTCAATAGAGCATGTTTGCTCTGAGAGATTCTCTAGCTTACATTGTCTGCTGATGCCGAACTCACTCGAAAACTGCCACGAGTAACGAAATGCAAGCTGCAGATCGTGGTTTATCTCTTCAAAACAGAGCACATTGCCTAGTAAGTTTTTGTATAAATTTCGAGTGACATTATATCTATCGTCATGCTCTCTGTTATAGGGTTCCCAAAATACAGCGTTACACGAGTTCTGAATAACTTTTACGATGGTTTTTGGGCCTGTATGCGGCGTACTTTCATACAGCTTGTCAACAGTAACGTAGGGAAAAACCGCTTTATCAGGCGACACTCGGCCCATTGTTAAGCCACCAGTAGAACCTGCAAACAACCAGTGATCTTGGTCAGATACCAAGCTGATAAAAAATGGAGGCATCTGATCGACATGGCTAATCTTATAGAAGGTGTCACCATCCATTTTTGTGAAATCGCCACTTACGGCATGTTCTAGCTGAGTGTTGGCGTTAACTGACTTGTCGTGCATATTCAAACTCTCTTATTAATTTGGCTCTTCGTTTAACTGCGAAGAACTTGCGCACATAGCTGTACATCATCGGCCCAAATTAGACTTTTCGCAAATGAATACAATCAAAACAAGGCAAAACGGACTGCTTTTGCGACAAAGTGATAACTATTGCTCGACGATTTTTGCTTAGTTTTAAGTATCCAGAGATATTATTATGAGAGACTACTGCTCCCTTCAACAATCTACTTAGCCATTTTATCTTGCGCTTGAGTAAGAATCGGCTGAAATTATCAATAGGGAGCACTCGAGTTTATGCAACCGACACTCGTCTGAAATATAAACCCAAAACAAGCAACAGTAATAAGGTCATCGCGCTGCCTCCACTTGAGCTACTTGCAGACTGTTCAGGCGGAACCGGCATGGGCACAGGAGCTTCAACAGGGGCGGGCAAATTATTAATTTCACCATTAAAATAAAGCTGCGCCAAGTCAAACGCACTTTGTCCTACTTCAATACCTATTCTGCGCCCAGGAACATCATCAACCGGGGGATGGATCCCACCCCAAATACGTGACAGGCCACTTTGGTCTGCTGCATCTTTAAACGTTGCCCACTGTAGCTTTATATCCGTACTGGGTCCTTGTTCAAAAACTAAAAACTCATCTTTCTTTGCGATAAACTCAGCCATACCACCGGGAAAATAGTCGTCGCCAGTAAGCAAGGTTAACACTTCTGCAGCGGCTCTAGAGAACGTTGAGTGACCTGATACATAGCCTGCAAATGGTGGAGTTACAAAACTTGGTCGTTGATAAGGCCACCAATCTTTAGCCAATATCCAACCAACGCCGGCAATATCAGCCTCAGGATCGGTGATCTGATCTGGACCGCGCCATGCAAGCACTTTAACTTCTCCAATATTTTCATCTAAATCACCGGCAAGCGCATCACCCATTTCCACTAGCTCAATCACACCTGCAACCAAAGGTAATCCATTTGGATGATAATTGACTTGAGTTGGATCGGTGCCTTGGCCAAATTCAGCCATGTGCCGAATTGCGGAAATGGGACGAATATAATCGTACCATCCTTTAATTCCCCAAGCGGAAACGGCTGAATCGTGCACCGCACCACCCAGAGCCAAGTATGCCTTCACATCCCATTCAAGGTTATCTAACTGTGCCCCTTGACCTTGGTAACGCTTCTCAAACAAAGGATGATCAGATACTTTCTCATTCAGGATAGTGAACCAATGTCCCGGCGGTGTTTCAGAATCAGGGCCGTCCGCCCAATACTCTGCCAGTACGCGGGCATAGTCACCTCTGAGCACTGTTTGCGATTGATATGGCGCATTAGTGACTGGGTTAATTGTGTGACCTCTATCGGTAGAGCCGCCAGCCAATGCCTGATAAAAACTTTGTAGTTCTTCTATCGATTGTGGCAGTGCCGTCGTGTTGCCAATAGACGCTGGCGAAATATCTAGCATCACGCCATCATTTGGATCTAAATGTGAAGACCATAACGCAACCATAGCGTGACCCCACTTATACATTTCAGGCCGAGCCGGCGAACTTATTAAGTAGGCTGGCGCTCCCGGATCGTGATAAACCCAATAATCGAAACCGTCTCGCTGATAAACAGTTAAATCTTGTTCAGATAAAGCAAAAGGTGACACCCTGCCCCATTCCGCACCAAGAAATTCCGGCGTATCGGTAACATTGCCAGACTGATCGACAAAGATATCTAAGGTAAGGGACTGCCATCGATCGCTGTCTTCGAGTAACGGATTACCCGATATCGTTGGATTAAGTGGTGGATTGACCGCTTGATAATTGGTGTTTGTATAATCGTCTTGTTGATTAGAGCCATCTAACTCACCATATTCCTGCAGACACTCAGCTAAATAGAGGCCTAACTGTTGTGGACTGTCTTCAACACTGCTCGCTAAGCTTACTCTTTGGTCTATATTGTAGGCCTCAGCCAATTCAATAAATGCCCTTTGACTGCTGCTGATACCCGGTGAGTCGAGAAATCTGTCTCGTAAAAAAGCATACATGCCATAACTGATTGCTGTTGCTCTGTCTTGTGCGACATCTTCGGATTGGGCAAGCATCCGTTGTTTTTTTGCTGAATCAAATTGACATGCATCGAGTGCAGTTGCGTCACCTAAAAAAACGGTGGATGACGTATCATCATAAATAGCCCACACGTCATACATTAAAGCAGAGGAATGATAGAGGTTACGGGCATGCACGGTTGGTCGGGCGAAGTCATTGCGAATGGCAACCAGCAAGGCTTCATTCCAATTTCTTGCCGCAGATTTTTCTGCGTCGTAAAGCGTTTCTTGAGCTGTTGATGAAAAAGCAGCTAGTAGAAAAATAGGAATTAAAATCCCCGTCAACATATTGGTTTTGTTTTTCAAAACAACTCCTATGATAAAACATATGCTTTAGCTCACAGCAATTCATTCGCTATGTTTAGCCTGTTATAAAGAGAGCGGGCTTATGCTTGATTCGTCCCTTACTAAAAAATAGTAAAGGCATTTACACTTGCCAAATGGCGTTAACTTCAGCCCATATAATTAAACAACATCTATATTTTTTTGATAATTAAAAATTGATCGACATCGACATTTTCAATAATAGATTCTGCTCCGCCGGGCCATACAATTCGTACTTCATCAATATTGCTTGCTGAACCTAATCCAAAATGCGCTTCCACAGGGTTTTGTGAAACGTAGTTGCTATTCGCATTTAGTTCACGCATTTGTTGTACATCGCCAACAGTGACATAGACTCTTGCACCAAGCGCTTGAGTGTTAGGCGACTCGCCCTCCAGTCTGATATTTATAAATGTATTTTGATTACCGTAATTACAGTATAAACGCGCTGGCTGGTCGTGATTCGCCACAAAAATGTCTTGGTCGCCATCACGATCATAGTCAAAACAGACAATACCGCGTCCCATCCCTGTGTCATCAATGCCAAACTCGAGGGAACGCTCAGTAAAACTGCGGTCGCCGTTTGAGATAAAAAGCTTGGAAGGGTCAACGAGTAGAAAGTTTGATTGGCCATAAAAACCATTCACATGAAAAACATCCAGATTACCGTCGTTGTTGAAGTCGTCAAAACAAGATCCCCATCCCCAGTGACCTTCTCTAACGCCTGCTGAGCTCGTTACATCGATGAAGTCTCCGTCACCTTGATTTTCATAGAGCCTGTTTCCAAAAATTCTCTTTGTATCTTGCGAGCCTCTGGAAATCGAAGATACAAACCAATCCAAGTCGCCATCGTTATCGTAGTCTGCGATTGCGGAACCCATGCCGCTTCTATCTGAAATTTGTTCGGTAGTAATATCTGCAAATACACCATTAGATTGATTAAGAAAAACTTTACTTGTGCCGCCGTCAGCAACAAACAGAACATCTTGAAGACCGTCACTGTTAATGTCAGCGAAACCTGGCGCAAAGCTTAGATCGCCATTGCTGTCCCAAAAAAGGTTGGTCTGATCACTAACATTGGTAAAGGTTAAGTCCCCGTTGTTGCGCCACAAATATCGATTGGATTCACTGGCCTCAAGTGACCAATGTGCAAGCAGTAGATCCATATCATTATCTTGATCAAAATCACCCCACGCTGCCGAAATGTTATTGCCTGGAAGCTCAAGACCCGACTGCTCAGTAATATCTACGAAACCATCCTCACCGGCATTCAGGAATAACTTAGGCACACCGTCATCAACGTTACCTACAAACAAATCTAACAAACCGTCTCCATTTATATCGGCAAAGGACGGGCCGCTGCCTTTGCCAACCAGATCCAGACCAGCTTGAACCGCGGTGTCGACGAAGGTGCCATCTCGCGAATTAGTTAATAACAAACTAGGGCGGCCATCTCCACCAATGGCGTAAAGATCAACCCATCCATCATTGTTGTAATCGCCCGCGCCAACACCACCGGATTGCCCAAATAAATTGTCTCCGTTCGGCATTTGATGAGAAAAACCCAAGCCTACTTGTTCAGAGATTTCCACAAAGCTATTCTCTAGCTCAGAAGATGTCGTGGGGACATTACAAGCATGAACCATATTGCTTGCTTGTTCGAAAACTCGAATGCTGTAATTCTTGGGTGCTGGGGGTGCAGGGGTCACGACGGGTTCAATAGTATCTTGACTGACGCTATCACTGCCGCCACCGCAAGCGGCCATTAAAAGAAATAGTGAGCTTACAATTAGCGCCCGAAAACGTGTCTTCATATCTATCCTGTTTGGTACCTGAAAATAATCTAAATCTCAACCTACAAGCGACACAAATTTGTAGTCGATTGTCATTTGATAATTGTGTACGTTATGAAGCGTCCGCGCGTGAAGGTAACTGCAGTAAATATTAGCCAAATCCAGTCAATACAAGCATTGATTTGTTTTAACTGTACAACTTCACTCTATACACCCCGCAAGCGTGACCCTTTGAGTCTATTGTCGAATGCTTTTGTTTGTATAATTTTTATAGCTACGCTCAATGCAACGATTTATCTACGGGCAAAACGCTAATGTGAAGTGTTAGCACAAAAGTTTATTTTACTGCTGCCAAATGCGATAAAGCGGGATTTTACGAGGATGAAATGAACCAATCATCAGCGCCATAAGACCCAATATTAACAATATTAACAATATTCATAAATCATTAACAATCTTACGTGATTTAGGCTACGAAAAGCGATATGACGAATGTTTAGTTTCGGAGCTTTGAAGGCTTATGTGTACGAAAAGATTTACATATTACGGATACTTCTGCAATTTTCCCCACACCATCACGTCTGCTCGATGAGTAAAAAATTACTCATTAAAAACCAGAACAGCGTGACAGGAATACCTTTATCAGCCAGCAATTTGAACGTTTTTTCATCATTCTTTTCAATCAACTTTGGCTACTTTTCTATCAGTATCGATGTGGCTGTATAGCGTTCGTTATTGAGTAAAAAAACAGCATGCTAAAAATTAACCTTCACTCTGTATTTTTTAAAAAAGCCTACTATTCTTACAAATAACAAAAGTTCCCGACCTTTCGTCCATTCCACCTTTCATGTGTACCACTTGACCGCATTTGAGGTCGACGACATTTAACGTTTATGTTACATATTTAGGATGTCGTTAACATTACGGGTGCTTCTGCCTAGTGGGAACAACTGTTTAACTTGTTTGGAAGCCATTACTCATAAAGTGGCAAAACGAGCGGGTTGCACTTTTATATGACAATTATCGGAGATAACCATGGTAACAAATAGCGTTAAACGAATGACGCACTTTCTTTCAGCTTCAGTCGCAATAGCACTGACTTTCGGTCTGTCTGGATGTGGCGGGGATGCTGCAACTGATACGGACGTAGCCGCAGTAGATGTGTCAACATCGATTGATGATTGGAGACTGGTATGGAGTGATGAATTTGATGGCAGCACTATCGATTCATCAAAATGGACGCATGAAGTTAATTGTGAAGGTGGTGGTAACTTTGAACAACAATGTTATACCGACAGCTCTGACAACTCATTTGTGTCTGACGGCACGCTAAAGATAGTAGCTAAACCCTCTACAGATGGTGAGGCTCTGCCGTACACTTCAGCTCGTATGGTCACCAAAAACAAAGGTGATTGGACCTACGGACGTTTTGAAATGCGCGCAAAAATGCCCTCAGGACAAGGCAGTTGGCCTGCATTCTGGATGCTCTCTACTGATGAAGTTTATGGCGGTTGGCCAAAATCAGGTGAAATTGACATCGTAGAAACAGTCAACTTAAAAGAACTTAATGCTGATGGAGAAGAAGAACGCTCCATCGTGGGTACCCTTTACTATGGTTCTGGCGAAGCTAATGCCAATAATCAATTCGACAGTTCAGGCAAAACCTTCGACTTATTAGACGGTTCAAACCCTGCAGATGATTTTCATACTTACGCCATTGAATGGCAAGCCGGAGAAATTCGCTGGTATGTAGACGACTACTTATATGCAACACAGCGCAAATCGACACTGAGAACAAACAGCAGAGGCGAAGTATTAGGCCTTACTGAATTTGGCCGAGGCTGGTATGCAGAACTTTTTAACCAAGTTACCGGTGAATTAGAGCCAGTTTGGGGCAATGCTCCATTCGACCAAGATTTTCATTTATTGTTAAACTTGGCAGTGGGTGGCGCTTTTCCAGCAAACACCAATAACGCGGCAAATTTCCCGAACGGTATCGACCCTGCGGCTTTTGCAGATGGTCAAACTTACGAAATTGACTACGTACGAGTTTATAAGTGCAACGCAGATCAAGCAGACGGTTCAGGCTGTGAAAACATTCGTAACGGATATAATGAAGTTGCCACTGAAGAAAACCCAACGGGTGCGCTTGTCCTAGGCGTTGCTCCGACTCCGACTCCACCAATTGGTCCAGCAAGAGGCATTGTTATCTTTGAAGATGAAGAACTTCCAGGTTGGCCTTTATGGGATAGCAGTGATAATACAATACCATTGGTTGTCGTGGATGAGGATCCAGAATACGGCGCTGTCGCTGAGTTTGAAATTACAGACAATGACGGCGCAGTACTGGGTTTTAACTCTCGTATTAGTGACGACCAAGCAACCTTCAATGCAACAGGCATACAAGATACCGGCACAATATCTTTCGATATGAAGGTAGTCTCTGCTCCAGCTGGAACGGATAACTGGTTGTTAAAAGTTGAGGCTGACGGCGGTGCGAATCGCTCAGGAACTGGAACAGGTGATCTGTTATTTTTACAGAACAGCTTAGAAGGCCAATTCCCAGTTGAAGGCGTTTGGCAGACTTATACCTTTCCGCTGCAAGATTTAGCTGCTGCTGGTTTAGAATTAGGCTTAATTGACTTAATCATGATATTCCCGCAGTTCGGTTCAGGTGAAGGCGCAGTATACCGCGTGGACAATGTGAAGTTCGAAGCAGGTGGCGACGGCGGTGGTGTTGAAGCCAGAACTGAGATTTTCTATGACGATGTATTAGCTTCAGGTCTTGCTTATAACAGCTTCAATCCTGACGGCTTGATATCCTATGATGCCGAAGTTGCTGAGGATGGTCGTGGCAACGTGATTGAAATTATCAAAACTGGCGCAACCGGTAACTTCTACTTTGAAGCTTCAGAACCATATGACCTAACAAGTTGGGAAGCCGATGGTGACTTAGTGTTCGATATCAATGTATCTAGCATTGACGCGGGCGTTCAACTTTATGTCAAGTTTGACAGTGGTTGGCCTAACGTCAGTGACTATATCGTAACTCTGCCTACTACTGGTGAATGGGCAACTGTACGTATTCCAGTTGCAGACATTTTAGCGAATAGTAATAGCTTTGATAACGGCATTGCAGACCCGTCCAACATATTGAATGTCTTTGTTGTAGAGCCTACTGGCGTAATGACGTTTAAATTGGACAATGTACGTTTGGATATTGAAGGCGCAGGCTCAACACCAACGATTGTCGAGAATTTCTATACTGACGTATTGGAGGCTGATTACACTTACAACAGCTTCAATCCTGACGGCTTTGTATCCTTTAACGAAGCTTTGCCTGAAGACGGTCGTGGTAACGTAATTGAAATAGTCAAAGCCGGCGCAACGGGTAACTTCTACTTTGAAGCTCCCGCTGGCGGATTCGACCTAACGCCGTTTGAGGATGCGGGAGAATTAGTCTTTGATCTGAATGTATCGAGTTTAGATGCGGGTGTTGAACTGTATGTTAAGTTCGATAGCGGTTGGCCTAACGTGAGTGATTATAGTGTGACCCTACCTGCTACAGGGCAATGGGCGACTATTCGCATTCCAGTCACAGACATATTGGAAAATGGCAATACTTTTGGTGACGGAATAGCAGATCCCTCTAACCTACTTAACGTTTTCGTTGTAGAACCCACAGGCGTGATGACCTTCAAACTGGATAATATTCGTTTAGAGATTCCAGGCACTGACGCTCCAGCAGAAACCGAAGTAGTAACATGGTATGAGGACGCACTAGCTGATGGCTTGTCATTTGACAGCTTTAATCCAGACGGCGTTGTCTCTGCTACTGAGCTTAATGAAGAAGGTTACGGAACCATCCTGCAGATAACAAAAACTGGCGCTACCGGCAATTATTATATTGTCGCACCAGATGGCGGCTTTGATATCAGCAGCTTTGAAGACACAGGCGAGCTAGTGTTTAACCTAAACGTTACCAGCTCAGACGGCGGCGTTGAGCTCTACGTCAAGTTTGATAGCGGATGGCCTAACGTCAGTGATTATAGCGTACCACTTCCTGCTGAAGGTGTATGGACTGAGGTACGCATCAGCGTTGCGGAAATTCTAGCAAATGGCAATACTTTTGGTGACGGAATAGCAGATCCGTTCAATCTTACCAATCTATTTGTAGTTGAGCCCACAGGTGTGATGACCTTCAAGCTAGACAACATTCGACTAGAAAAGTAGTAACGCTAAATTATTGACAGAAAGACTATATGTCGAGGCGCGTTTTGTTTGACGCAAGGTTATGAAGAATGGCCATTGAGCAAGACGCCGCCGAAGACGAACATTATATAAATATTGATTTTGATTAAGTACTCGAGTTAACAAACATTACTTAACGCAGCAGTAATCAATTGGAATCAATTAATAAATAAGTAGGGTAATTATGAAAGACATTACTTTCAAAAGAACACGACTAGCAGCGTCAATCTCTATGTTGTTAGGCGCAGGTATCGCGCCATTGACGTATGCGCAAGAAGCCGCCGTAACTGATGACGTTGCAGATAACGTTGAAATTATTGAAATTACGGGTATTCGAGGCAGCTTAGCTCGAGCAATGGACATGAAACGCGAGGGTACAGGGGTCGTGGACGCTATTTCTGCAGAAGAAATGGGTAAATTCCCTGACACCAACTTAGCTGAATCGTTACAGCGAATCACAGGTGTCACCGTAAGCCGTGTAAACGGTGAAGGTAGCCAAATCACTGTGCGTGGTTTTGGCCCAGACTTTAACTTGGTGACCTTAAACGGTCGTCAAATGCCGGGTACGGGTAATAGCCGCTCTTATAACCTAGAGAACTTAGCGTCATCGGGTGTCAGTGCATTAGAAGTATTTAAAACGGCAAGAGCTGAATATCCAAGTGGTGGTATTGGTGCAACGGTTAATATAGTAACCGCACAGCCATTATCGTCTCCTGGATTGAAATACTCAGTGTCAGCCAAGGGTATATACGACACGTCAAATGTTGCAGGTGACGATGTCACACCTGAGTTAGCGGCACTGTACAGTAATACTTTTGCTGACAATACACTAGGTGTAGCAATATCCTTATCTCGCCAAGGCCGTGACTTTCAGCAACAGAGCGCGAACATTCCAGGCTGGCGAGCTGATCAAGGTCTTGGTGGTCTTACGGGTGATAACGCAATAGATTTACGTGCCGCTGCGAGCAGTGATGCACAAGATATTCTTGATGGTGCTCTAGCCGACGGAAAAGCCGGTCATACTTACTTCCCAAGACAAATATCTTACGATATCGCTGATGTGCAGCGAACTAGAACCAACGGTCAAATCACGTTGCAATATGCGCCTACTGATGCGATGACATTCAGTCTGGACTATACGCGCTCAGAAGCAGAAACAGCAACTGAAGCGAGAGGTTTTGGTATTTGGTTTAACCTTGGTGGCTCGCTCACCAACTATGAGTTAGACGAAAACGGCACGGCACTAAGATTTACTGAAACTGCTAACGATTGGGCTCACTCTACTGGTGCTAACACTTTCTTAGTCGAAGCAGAATCCGTTGGTTTCAACTTTGATTGGCAGCTAACAGACGACATTCACCTAGAATTTGATTATCACGATTCTTCTAACGCTACGGATACAGGTGGTGATAAAGGCACCGGTTATGCGAGCAGCATAATAATCGCGCCTAATAATATTGTGGATAAAACCTACGATTATACCACTGGCGAAATTCCGAATTATTCAATCAGATGGCCAGATGGTGCAGCCGAAGCAAATCCTAACGACTTTGACCCACTTTTCGGTCAATTCAGCAAAGGGACAGGTGAATCAACCGTTAAACAATTCCAATTCGACAGCGAATGGGTTAACCCGGACGATAGCTTCTTAAGCAATGTTAAATTTGGTCTAGCCTCAACCAAACAAACGATAGGCGGAGAAGGCATTGGCAGCGGAAATATTGGTCCGAATGGTTATAACGGCAATCAATTTATTTTTCCTGACAGCATGTTTACACGCCGAGATACTGGTGACTTCTTAGATGCCTTAGATGGCGGCGGTAATGATTTAACGACTAATTACTACTACGAGTTTGATACTGCTGAAGTTATTGCTCGAATGACCAACTTTTTCGATAGCGTACCTGAGGACGTTTTTAGTACTGATTTAGCTTCAAAAAGTTCCGGTAGTTTGGATGAAGACACCGTGAGTGTATATCTGCAAAGCGCCATGTACTTTGATATCGCCGATATGCCTGTAGATGTTAATTTTGGTGTGCGTTATGAAGAAACAGATGTTACCAGTAACGTAATCCAGAATGTGGAAGATGTCATCGTTTGGTCCAACCCAACAGAATGGCAGTTACGCCTTCAGCCTGGTGGCGAGCAGCCGGTTAGTTTTGAAGGTAAGCACGATGTATTGATGCCAAGTCTTGATATTAAGGTAGGAGTTACCGACGATATTGTCGCCCGTATGTCGATGGGTAAATCAATTACGCGTGCGCCGCTGGGGAACCTCATTGGTACTCGAAACTTATCTGGTAGCCCTAAGCCGGGCAGCAGAAATGGTAGTCAAGGCAACACAAACCTACTGCCATTTGAGTCAACAAACTTTGACCTATCTGTCGAGTACTATTACGATGATGCCAGTTATGTATCGCTTGGTTACTTCCGTAAAGACGTGAAAAACTTCATTACAAATACCATTACGGGTATTGAAGTTGATGGTTTACGAGACCCAATTGCAGGCCCAAGAGCAGCACAAGCTATCGCTGACTTGGTAGCGGCGTCTGGCGATCCAAACTTTGTTCCTTCTGATGGTGATATCTATACTCAAATCATCGAGAACGGTGGTGGCGCGTTTGACCCCATTACGGGCAATACGATTGTTTTCCAAAACAGCGACGATCCTCTTATAACATGGGACGTTAGCCAACCTACTAACGGGGACACTCGAAAGGTAGACGGTATTGAATTTGCCGTACAGCACATGTTCGGTGAAACTGGTTTTGGTACCGGTTTTAACTTCACGCTGGTTGGTGGTGATGTAGAATTTGATATAGAAAGCTTTGACTCTCAATCGCCGCTAGTTGGTTTGAGCGATTCTGCTAACTTTAACGTATTTTATGAAAAAGATGGCTTGTCAGTTAAGTTGACCTACGCATGGCGCGATGACTACTTAATTGGTGTTGGCCAAGCACAAGGTACGTCTGAAGCACCACCGCAGTTTGGTAAAGAGTACGCGCAAACTGATTTCAGTGTGAATTATGATGTAACGGAAGAACTCACAGTTTTCCTTGAGGGTATTAACATCACTAATGAGACTGAGCAAGGTTACGGCCGTTACGAAGAGCAATTCTTGTTTGCTCGTCAATATGGTCCACGCTACACCTTTGGTGCACGCTACACGTTCTAAAGTGCAGTAAGCAATATATAAGCCGCTGATATCAGCGGCTTTTTTATGCTATTTTGTATGACCACAAATTACGTTACATACGATGTGCCCCTGTAGTTTTTTAATTCGTAAAGAACGAGTATTATTAAGCTCATTAGAATATTTAAAGTGGTAAGATTTGTACAATACACGCAAACTTATCACTATTGTTGTTGCAAGCTGATTTCAATAAAATCAAAAAGTACGGCTTACAATATATAAAAAGGAACCCTACATGCCTAACCATCAATTACTGGATAACGTTAGCCACAAAGACGTCCATGTGATGACAGAACATAAGCCTGAATTTGGTGATAACCATAGTTATAGCCATGTGTTCATCTCAGAGTTTCGGGACGTGCAAGCCCACTACCCCATATTTTTTCAAAAAAACCCGCAAACAGGACAATTCGAAGCCATCGCACTATTTGGTTTAGCTGATGAAGAAAACTTATTTTTAAACGATTCTGGTTGGAATGCTGGCTATGTTCCTTTGAGCATACAAAGGCGACCATTTCTAATCGGTTTTCAAGAAAAAATTGAAGATGGCGTTGTTAGTGAAGAACCTGTTATTCACATCGATATGGACAGCCCAAGGATCAGTGATTCGCAGGGTGAAGCGGTGTTTTTACCCCAAGGCGGTCAAAGCCCTTACATACAAAAAGTAGCGGCTATTTTGATGACGATTGATCAAGGTCACAAAGATACCACGACCTTTATTGAAACCTTGCTGCAACATGAGTTGCTTGAGGCTGTTAAAGTAGACATTACTTTAGACGATCAATCAAAGCTCTCCATGGACTTTTTATACACAATTAATGAGGAAGAGGTGGCCCAACTTTCCGATGAGGATGTTGCAGACTTGCATCGTTCAGGTTATTTAAAAGCAATTCATATGATATTGGCATCTATGCCGAATATGAGTCAGTTAATTGCACTAAAAAATCGTCAACTAAAATAAGCCATGATTGAAATCGCGCGACCAATTCAAGAAATTAAAGACGCTACAAACGACAGTTTACGGCCTGAGTTACTCAGCTCTAATACTCCTATTGTGTTGCGTGGGTTAATTAAAGATTGGCCCTTGGTGAAGGACGCAATGTTGTCTAATCAGGCGGCTCAGAGCCACCTAAGACAGTATTATAATCAAAATAAGATCCGCGCATTTATGGCTGATGCAGTGCATCAAGGACGTTTTTTTTATAATGATGATTTGAGTGGTTTTAACTTCACTCCTACCACCACCACGTTTGACAAAGTACTCGACGATTTAGCTGAATATGAAACATTGCCTAATCCACCTGGCTTGTATATGGGCTCCACGTCCGTGGATCATATCTTACCGGGGTTCAGGCAATCTAATGACATATCGTTGCTAGTTGATAACCCATTGGTAAGTTTATGGGTGGGCAATCAATCACGCATTGCCGCGCACTATGATGTTACCGACAATGTGGCTTGTGTGGCTGCTGGCAAGAGACGTTTTACCCTGTTCCCCCCTGATCAATTAGCCAATTTATACATAGGACCTTTGGATTTTACACCCGCGGGCCAGCCGGCCAGTTTGGTTGACTTTGCACAACCTGATTTGGTCCAATATCCTAAATTTGCAGACGCTATGCAACATGCGCAAGTCGCCGAACTTGAGGCAGGAGATGCGATTTTCATTCCCAGTATGTGGTGGCATCACGTTGAAGGCTTAAGCCGCTTTAATGTCTTAGTTAATTATTGGTGGCGACAGGTGGATACTCATATGGGTGCGCCGATGGACGCATTAAACCATGCCCTGCTGAGTATCAAAGACTTACCACAAGCACAGCGAGATGCGTGGCGAGATATTTTTAAACACTATATCTTTTCTCCTCAGGAACAAAGCCATATTCCAAAAGATAAAAGAGGTGTACTCAATCCTATTGATCAGCAATTAGCCCGTAAATTACGCGCTTTGTTGGTGAACAAATTAAATAGATAAAGCTCGGTTTTTTTTTGGTGTTTAATGCGGTTCTAATTAAACTTTAAGGGCATTCTAAACGTTTAAAGTTGGTGGATAAAAGAAGAGAAACCGATTCATCGTTTTTTGTATTTTATGTTCGATATAAGCTGATGGATATCATCAAGTAATCGCGCTAAATTGTAAGAAGTAAAAATAGTAAAGAGCGTTTCTCTTATTAAGAACTTTAGGGCACGGCAATGGATAAGAAAATAAAACGTATCGTAATTTTAGGTGGTGGTTCAGCTGGCTGGCTAACCTGCGCCGTCATAGCGGCAGAGCATTCTGCTAATTCGGACAGTGGTATACAAGTAACCTTAGTCGAATCACCCGACGTTAAACCCATTGGCGTCGGTGAAGGTACTTGGCCAACTATGCGCGGAACACTTAGAAAAATTGGTGTTCGTGAAACCGACTTTTTTAAAGAATGCGATGCCTCATTTAAACAAGGCGCAAAGTTTGCAAAGTGGGTGACGGGCGCTGATGATGACGCATATTATCATCCCCTTGTTTTACCGCAGGGCTACAGTGAAGTTAATTTAGTGCCTTTTTGGAATGAGAACTCAGCGAATATATCCTTTGCCGATGCGGTTTCTTTCCAAGGCCAGCTTTGTGAACACGGTTTAGCACCTAAACAGAATACAACGCCAGAATATGCACATATTGCAAATTATGCCTATCACCTCGATGCTGGCAAGTTTTCCGGATTTTTACAAAGACACTGCACAACAAAGCTGGGGGTTACGCACGTGCTCGACCACGTTGTTGCAGTCAATAATGACGAAAACGGCGATATACGCTCGCTTTCAACAAAGCAACACGGTGAAATAGAGGGTGACCTGTTTGTTGATTGCACTGGATTTAAGTCATTGCTGCTGGGTGAACACTATGGTGTTCCGTTTATGGAGTGCAAATCCGTTCTATTTAATGACACAGCATTAGCGGTGCATGTTCCCTACCCTAAGCACGACAGTCCAATAGCGTCACATACCATTTCAACCGCACAAAAGGCAGGTTGGATTTGGGATATTGGCCTACCGACTCGTCGTGGCGTTGGCTATGTGTTCTCTAGTGCCCACACTGATGTTGCAACGGCCGAAGATGAGCTGCAGCGTTACCTAGACGGCATTAAGGGTGCCAATGCGGGTCAATTATCACCGCGTAAAATTGATATCAACCCAGGCCATCGAAAAGTGTTCTGGCACAAAAACTGTGTTGCCGTAGGGCTATCCGCTGGCTTCTTAGAGCCTTTAGAGGCTTCCGCATTAGTGCTAGTTGAACTCTCCGCTGCAATGATTAGTGAGCAGCTTCCCGCCACGCGGAATGTCATGGATATCGTCGCAAAACGATTTAACGAAAAGTTCCTTTATCGCTGGGACCGCATTATCGATTTCTTGAAATTACACTATGTGTTAACAAAAAGAACAGATAGTGATTACTGGATAGATAACTGTCGTAAAGAAACCATACCCGATGGCTTAGTTGAACTGTTAGAACTATGGCAACATCAATCGCCATGGCATCACGACTTTACGCAGGTAGATGAAATTTTCCCATCTGCCAGCTATCAGTACGTTTTGTATGGAATGGGCTTTCACACCGAGCAGCACTTAACCGCCAAGCAAATGCAGAATACAAAAGCAGCATATCAGCACCTGCGTAAGAACCAAGAAATGACGCAAAAATTAGTGAATGGTTTGCCGACCAACCGTGATTTAATAGAAAAAATTAAAATGTATGGGCTGCAAACGATTTAGCAATATATAAAACCGCTAGGGTTTGTTAGCTTTGCTGCATAATAAACCCTAGCCATCAATTTTATATTTCGCCACGACGCTCAATTAACATTTCTTTAATTAGATGAGCCCGTTCCTCACTAATATCATATTTCCACATAACCAAAATGGCTAATGCAGCCGTTCCCGCAGGAATAATGATATCGGCAATACGCAAATTCGTCATTGTTTCAATCGTTTGAGTCGCATTACCAGCGTCAAATCCAACAAACTTCAAGACGACACCACTTAATATTATTGCCAGTGCTTGTCCCAGTTTAACCATCAACCAATAAATAGCTGCAAACGTGCCTTCCTTTCGAGGCATCCCGTTTTTCAATTCATCTAAGTCACAAACATCAGCGGTCATGCTGAGCATCAGGGTGAACAAGCCGCCTATGCCAAACGACATCAACGGAATAGGCATGAATATCATCCACGGGTTTTCTGGGTTGAAGCCATACCATTTCAATGTGTAGCCGACAATTGATATCAGCGTCGATATGATAAACGCATTGCGTTTTCCCCACTTGTTTGCCATCCAACTAACAACTGGAATAACCATAAATGCCGTAGCAAAAGCACTCATTGTGCCGAACCATGCTGGCCACGAACCTGTCGCAGCATAGTCGCCATTGAACATATGAAAAACGATGATAAAAAATGCAAAGGATGACACCAACTGAAAGCCATTAAAGACTAAAAAAGTAGCACCGCACAGTCTCACAAAAGCTGCATTTTTAAAGGTTTGAATAATACTTCTAAACACGCCCATCAAATTACTGCCGATCATTCGGAATGAAATTTCTGCTCTGTTTTCAATATTAGAGCTGTCAATTCCTTTACAAAATAGGCCAGGTACAATACCTAAAATGATACAAATTCCTGATATATATAATGCTAATTGCCTTACACCTTGTGCCTGATTTTCGAATAAATCAGGGTCAGCAATCATGACCCAAAACCACGGTACGATCATCCAAGCAATTTGCCCCATAAACTGAGAGGCAGCCATTAAGCGCGTTCTCTCCTTATAGTCCGAGGTCATTTCATACCCTAAGCCAACGAAAGGTGTCGCAAACATTGTGTTGCCGATAGTGAAAGCCATGGAAAGTATCAAGAAATACCAAAAGGTGTAGTCCTGAGAGTTTTCTGGATCTAACTGCCACAGCAGTGCAAAACAGCTGCCACTTAATATCGCGCCTATTACGATATATGGCCGACGTCTGCCCCATCTAGTTTTTGTATTGTCGGTGATAAAACCCATGATAGGGTCAGTCAATGCATCAAATAAACGGGGTAGCCCAACTAACAAACCGGCCAGTACTGGATCTATACCAAATGCTGTAATTAAAAAGAATGAAAATAGCGCTAAAGAGGCAGGTAGCAAATTGAGGACTAGCGTTCCTGTTCCATAAGCGGCTTTTTCAGTAAAGGAGATGCGGTCTTTAGCAGCTGTTTCGTAGTGCGACATATATAGATTCAAATGCAGTTGTAAATGGTTTGTAAATATATGTCATTTGCGTCTGATTTTCTAAGTAAAATTGCACTAATTCGGTCACTTGAACTTTTTTCGTGATGGCTGGGACAGATTGAAGTTTGCAATTAATAGAATGTAAAACTAGAAATCGAAAACTACACGTGTTCCGCGACAGGAAGAGCCTCCCTAATTAACCCACATAAAGTCCTTTTAAACTCAAATTACTTGCTAAGAACAGCGAAAAACTGATGTACTAGCGCCCTTATTTTCAAACTTTAGTTGAAGTTGATATGAAATTATTATTCGCTATGACTTTCATCTTAGTACTCGTTAGTTTTCACCTACAGGCGAACCAAATGACAACGCAACACAGCAAATCTCTATATTCAAAGCCAGTCTTTGAGCCAATGATCGACGATGAATGGATTGGCCTCGGCATTGCTTACGGTTCGTATCGCGACAATGAAAGCCCTGATAAGAAAAGCGTCTCATCTGAGCAAGACATTCTTGAAGACATGCTTATTTTAACCACAAACAGCCCTGTGAAGTGGAACTTAATCCGCATGTATGCCGCTGATCCGGCAAGCGAACAAGTATTAAAGACGATTAGAAAGCACAAGTTACCGGTGAAAGTGATGCAGGGCGCATGGCTGTCATCAACTCAATCAGCTGAACAGAATGAAAAGCAAATATCAGAAGTCATTAGACTGGCCAATGACTACAAAGACATCGTTGTTAGCGTGAATTTAGGCAACGAAATTTTTGTCGATTGGTCGGCACACAAATTGGAAGTATCCGATATTCCCATGTATTTAAAATGGGTCAAAAAAGTAAAGAATGCTGTTGATGTGCCTGTCACACTGGCCGATGACTATAATTTTTGGAACAAACCTTGGAGTCAAGAAGTTGCACAAGCGCTTGATTATATTGTGCTGCATGCATACGCAATGTGGAACTCACAAGCCTTAGAGCACGCCGTGCCGTGGACCGAAAAAACCTACCATGACATTAAAGCACTGCATCCTAATAAACAGGTCGCGTTAGGTGAATCAGGATGGGCGACAAGTTCCCTCAACAGCAATGGCGACGAAAGCTTGATCATTGGCGAAGCAAGTGAAGAAGCACAGAAGATATTCTTTGATGCATACCGCCACTGGTTAAAAGAAAATCGCATTGTCTCTTTCTATTTTGAAGCGTTTGACGAGAAATGGAAAGGCGGTGAGGACAAGCCTGACAGTATTGCAGAGAAAAACTGGGGCGTATTTCGTTCAGATAGAACGCCAAAACTTGCGGTTGAAGTTCTTACAAAATAAGTCGCTATTTACGCGTTTGATTCCTCGAACTAACAAGCAATTCGAAAACCATAAAAAAGGGAGCCGAAGCTCCCTAATCTAGTACATAAAACCTAGTTTCTTTTGAAACGACTCAATGCAATCAGCGCTAGGCCAATTAAACCAAGTGTCGCTGGTTCTGGCACTTCCGTTAACGTTACATTGTCAACGATCGCTCCAGAGCTGTCTGCTACTCCTGTAGTTGTGAAAAACAATGGCGCAGCAAAGTTTGACATGCTTGTGAATCGATATGTAACAAACTGCGTAACGTTGCTGTTAAGGTTACTCAAGTTCGAGATTGTCTGATTAAAACCAGACATGCCGAGCAAGCCAAAAACAATGCCATTGTTGCCGTTAGGATTGACATTATTTCCTAACTGAAATGATAACTCGTAGGTTTTAAAAGCTTCAAAAAGAAAACCAGAACTTGTCACGATTGTTCCGTTGGAATTAGTCCCACCTAAATCAATTGAGATGCCGGAAAACGCCCCACCAAAATTCCACAAGTCAACATTGCCTGATTGTACAAACCAATTACCGAATGCTTCGCTAGTAGTTTGGTTATTGCCCGTTCCAAAATCATCTTGAAAAATAATATTCGCGTTTGCATTAGCTGCAAAGACGAACGCTAAAATAGTTAATAAACGTTTCATTGTACTTCCTAAACCAGTGAAAGAACTCGTTGAAGCAAAAACAATACCAGATAAAATAATACACAATAAATCAATAGGATAGTTTTTAAATCGCACAGTAAAATTGACGTAGTGTAAAAAATCCTGACAGTTAAATAAGCCGTTCCACAAGCCGAAGTAAAGCATGACGTTCGCGTGCCGATTGTTCTTCATAGAGTTAAGGTTTCGACACACCGGTTAGAAAACGTAAATTGTAAAGAAAGTAAGATATATTCACTGAGAACGTTAGCTTAACGCGATAGGCCTGCGATTTATTCTGTGCCCATCGCATCTTTATTTATGTGTTCTGCAAAACCAATTTAGGTGTTCTATCAACATAAAACAGACCCCAGTGCTTTTCCGGCTCTTGCGGGTCGTCCGAGCCCTTCCAAGGCTCATCGAAAGCCTCAAACACAAAGGTGAGTATCTTTTCGCTATTCGTCCAGCTCAGCAGCTGCTGATAATATTCAGCCTGCAGCGCATCAGAGGCATTCCATTTTTCTATACCGCAACCGTTCGACTGCGTCGTCCAGCCGGCTTCAGTAATCACGATGGGCACATCAGGATGACAATGCTGCACGGAATAATAATTTTGTTTGGTGTATTCCAATGCATTCTCTATGCTTTGATATTCCCAAACGGGATACGTGTGAATCGATATAAAGTCGAGTTCTGCCACCAGCGGCGCTAACTTATTTGTCCAAGGAACATAGTTTTCACAGAAAGTAACCGGAACATCAATTTGGCTTTTAATACGCTGTGCGAATTCAACTAAGCGTTCAACCGGCACCATATGATCGGTCCAATCGACACTTGCCTCGTTGCCAATCGATACCGCGCATACATACTTAGGATATCGCCTACTCAAATCAATTAAACGCTCAATATCGTCATCGTTTGCTTGACGATTCAACGCGAGCTGCTCGTCACTAAAATCGGCACCCCACGGGCAATTAGGGTTGCTGACCTCGGCTGCAATATCCACGCCCAACATCAGTACAAAATCGAGTTTTTCTTTTTCAATCACCTCTAAAACTGTTTCTGCATGAGGGCTACAATCATAAACTCTAAGGTAAGACCAATTTTCTAGTAACAATAAGTCTTCTTTGATTTCTGCATAGCTTGGATATATTCCTAGCCTTGGGTTTTGCCCATCTCTATAGCCTGAATAGCAAATCGCTTGAGCATGCTCACGACCCATCATTTTCTCAAGTGAGGTCATCCGCTTAGACTCACTTTGCATATTTGTGCTTTCCGTCTTTGTCGAGTATGCCCCAATAAGCACCAACATCGCCCTCATCCGCAACTTTCCAGTCTTCATCGAATGAAGAGAAATAGAACAAGTCGATACCTTCTTTTTGAGTCCAATGATAAGCATCAACAAAATAGCGCAGTGCGTTTTCATAAGAAGGGATAGCGGCTCTGTCGGGTGAGCCTTGGTCCGGCCAACCTGTTTCACTTATGATGACTGGCTTTCCATTGGCCACTTTCACGGCACGATGGTACATTTCCTTCATATAGGTTAATGCATGCTCTGCCGGATACCCTTCCCAAAACGGATAACAATTGGCAAAAATAATATCGCATGCGTCAGCGACTGACGGATGATCTTCAAATAGGAAGTAAGCATCGACATAACCTACTGGAATATTTGGCGCGGCTTGTTTTGCTCGGTTAATGTAGTCGACTAACTGCTGCTCACTCATTTCTTCTCGCAGCATCACTTCATTGCCTACAGCTAAAATATCGGCATGACCCGCTTGAGCGATTTTGATGGCATTTTGTAGCTCTTTTTCATTGTTCTTAAAATTATCATTCAACCACACACCGACCATTGTTTTGAGACCGTACTCAGCTGCAATTTTAGGGATCAACTCGTTGCCTTCAGTACATGAAAATGTGCGTATCCATTTCACGTAGGGCAAAATTAGCTGTAGGCGCTCATGGATCTGCTCTTCAGTAATTTGGGTACCCGGGCCCGGCTCTTGGCCTGTGATGTATGGGCTAAATGAGAGACCATGGATTTTGTTATCCAATAGTTTCTTGGCTTCTTTTTGTAATTCAGAAACAGGTAATTGCGCCGCAGATGAACGCATATTTCGATAATATTTTCCAGACATAGTCATCTCTATTTAGCAGTTCAGAAACTGAAGCGCTTCGATTAAATTGAAGGTCGTTTTTGGGTCAAGTCAAAAGAATAAACGCAATACTTATTGTGTGCAACAATAGACAGGTTGAATGGTACTAGCTGCAAGTTGAATGGTGCTAACTGCCCGCTTCAGCGTCGAAAACAGCACGTGATTATCAACACTAAGGCTTAGAAATAAGCGTAGTGTGCTGCAGCTTGTTTAATGGGTATCAGATTAAGTAAGTCAATAATTTGTCTTTATCTTAACTACGTCCTTTGCATAGAATGTGTTTAGTGTATATCCTCTTACTACACTACTTCGACAAAGCTTGTAACGACAAAGCTTGGCATCCTAATTTTATGAAATTACGCATCGAGCATTTAACTCGCCATAAATACTCTGGCCCCGTCAGTTTTTCGGTCCATAGTTTATATCTTCGGCCGATAGAAGGGCACCTGCGACGCGTTCATCGTTTTTCTGTGGAAACAATCCCCGCATCAACGCAAAGTTTCGTGCGTGACGTTAATGGTAATACTCTTTTAAACTGCAATTTTGCGCTAAAAGAGTCTGATGTTTTGGAGTTTCGTACTGAGATCGAAGTCGACATAAATGAAGATAACCCCTACGACTTCTTGCTTGAATCTTACGCATTAGAGTACCCATTTTCCTACAAAGGGGCAGATACAAAAGCGCTTGTACCGTTCCTGCTAGATGAAGTTTTAGAAAACGAAAACGACGTACTTGAATGGTTCAAGCAAGCGGTGCCATCACCGCTTAAACATCCTGATATCGTGCAGTTTTTGACAGACTTAAACCAAGCGATAAGACGCGACATCGCCTATGTACGCCGCGACGAAGAAGGCATTCAGCCGCCAAACATGACGCTATCACTGCGCTCTGGTGCCTGTAGGGATATGGCTGCACTTTTTATTTCGGCTGTGCGTCAGCTCGGTCTCGCGGCAAGGTTTGTTAGCGGCTATTTATATGTCGAGTCAAGTAATGACGATGAAAGCCACTTGCTAAACCGAGCGGCAGGTTCGATGCATGCTTGGGCGGAGGTATACTTACCTGGCGCCGGATGGAAGGGATTTGATCCGACTAACGGTATATTGGCCAACAGCTTTTTTATCCCCGCGGCTGTCAGTCATTTACCAGAGGTTGTTGACCCAATTCAAGGTCATTATTTTTCCAAAACTGCAACAAATTCAGTATTAGAGGTTCAGTTAATTATAGAGGAGTTGAGCCTTGATTCATTCAAATGACATAAATGCTCTTGCGGCAATCGTTGAGTCTAAACTGCAAACACAAGACGTCACCCTAACAATGGGCGGAGAGCCCACATACATTGTTGCTCAGCCTGACACCGATGAATGGAATAATGGCGCAATGGGTGAACAAAAATTGGGTTACGCTCGTCGCATGGGTGCTGAGCTGATCAAAAATGTTTACCCTAAAGCGTTAGCCATGCAGGTATTTGGCAAGTGGTATCCGAATGAACCGTTACCACGCTGGGTTTTTATGACGCTACACGCAAGTCAAGGCGAGGCACTTTGGCCTGAAACAGAACGCTTAATGCTTGACGATATTGAGGGAGCAAATAAACCTGAAGTAGCTGAAACTTTGATGGCGGGAATTGCTTCAGCTTTGGGCTTAAAGCAGCATGTTTTAAAAGCCTTTGAACAAGCAACCCCAGAGAAAGATTCGGCTTTAGCAGGTTGGGTTTTACCTTTAGATTTTGCAGAAGATGACTGGGTTTCAGCCGAATGGCCTTTTACGCCGGATGAACCTATACAACTGTTTATGGGCGACAGCCCAATTGGTTTGCGCCTGCCGTTAGGAGACCTCCCGAAAGAGACGATGCGCAAAGCGCTGAGCATAGAAGTGCGCAAAGGCGCTATCGAAATTTTTATACCTCCTTTAGAATTACCTGCTTTTCGCACACTCGTTAATTTAATCCGCCAGCTTGTCAACGAAGCAAATTTGCACGACCTTTTACTCTGTGGTTATGCGCCTAGCGAAACAAATGATGAACTGGTGGTATTAGGATTAGCTGCCGACCCTGGAGTATTAGAGGTCAATCTTCCGCCAAGTAAGACATGGCATGATTACAATCGTATTTTACTTCAATGCACCGAGGCTGCCAAAGCGGTTGGACTTCAGTTAACTAAGCTGCAGCTCAACGGCTCTGTTTACGGCACCGGTGGCGGTTCACATTTAACGTTTGGCGGTGAAAACCTTGATACTAATCCTTTTTTACTAGACCCTAAACGCATCACTTCAGTGTTGCGTTATTGGCAGCGTCATCCGGCTTTATCTTATTTCTTTACAGGCCAGCACGTTGGCTCAGGCAGTCAGGCGCCACGCGTTGACGAAGGACCGAGGCATGGCCTATACGAGTTAGAAGTTGCCTGCGAAGGCATTGAAGCAGCCACCATAGCCCCCGATGGCCCATCAATTGACCAGTTTCTTAAGAACCTGATGACAGATTCCTCTGGCAACACTCATCGCGCCGAACTTTGCTTTGATAAGTTCTACAATCTAGAGTCGCCCAGTGGTCTGCTCGGGATCGTTGAATTTAGAGCGTTTGAAACCTTTGCAAAAGCAGAGCTGATGTCACTGGCGGCATTGTTTATTCGTTGCGTTATTGTCCGCCTATTTGAATCTCCTTTTACCGAGCCACTAAAACGCTTCGGCCCTGAGCTTCATGACCGCTACTTTTTGCCTGCATTTTTATGGCAAGACATTCAAGAAATTTGTGCTGACTTGAATTCCCACGGCATGCCCTTTGACCCACAGTGGTTACTGCCAATCTTGGACTTCAGAAGCCCAAGCGTAGGCAAGCTAGAAATCCCCAACGGGAGTATTGAGCTGCGCCAAGCGTTTGAGTCATGGCCATTGATGGCCGAACAAAATAGAGGAAGGTCAACCGTGCGCGTAGTCGATAACTCTACCGACCGATTGCAGGTTACGCTTTCTAGCGGTGAGCTATTAGATAAAGCGGAATTGCATGTAAATGGCGTGCGTGTGCCCTTTGAAGAAGTTGATGGACTGATGATTTGTGGGCTGAGATATAAGTGTGCAAGTGCATATCCTGCGTTGCACCCGCATGTACCTATTCAGTCGCCGCTGGTGATTGAATGGGTAGATAAAGCGTCTGGAAAAACAACGGCGGCGGCTCGCTACCACTACTGGAATCCCGATGCAGCGGTATATGAGGGTAGACCAAAGAATGATGAAGCAGCAGCACAGCGCCGCTCAGCACGTTGGAACACGGCACCCGAGCTAATTGGTCGCGTAAGCGACGTAATTGAGCCTAAGCTGTCGCCTGAATATCGGTTTACCTTAGATTTACGGCGCCAACTAAAACCTCCACACAGTGAGAATTAGAGGTAGTTCAGTTTTTTAAATACTCATATCGGCAACTGGTCTTAATACTAGTTGCCGGTTCTAGTAAGCGCTTATTGCTTTGAGCCATTCAACACCTCTGGCAAGAGAATATTTCAAACGTCATTACATGGCTAACTTCATCTCATTCACTCTCACATTACAGACAATCAGTCTGACTATTTTTGCTATTTTGGACTGATTGATTGCTATAAAACATGAATCCTATTTTTCCATAATTTTTTCTTATTTCACCAATACTTAGTTTAATTCACCACTTTTTTTACGGCTTAAATCAAGGTGATTTTAAGTTGTTGAATTTAATGTAGTTATTTGTGGCGTTAATTTTGCTCAGTAATAGCATATTGAATTATAAGGGAAGAAAAATGTTATTGGATATTCAATCACTTAGCCATCATTATCAGAGTGGCAAAAATACTAAGCTTGCAATCAAATCACTGTCACTGCAAGTTGAACCAGGGATTTTGGGCTTGCTAGGTCCAAACGGCGCAGGAAAATCTAGCCTGATGCGAATACTTGCAACGATTACAAAACCAAGTGAAGGAAGTATCTTCTGGCAAGGGCAAGATATAATTAAGTCTCCTCAAGTATTGAGGAAAGAATTGGGTTACTTGCCACAATATTTTGGGGTATACGATCAGTTATCAGGTATCGAGTTTTTACAATACATCGCTACCTTAAAAGGATTACGTAAATCCATCGCCGATCACAGCATTGAGCATTTACTGCAAAAACTCAACCTAACACACGCTGCGCATACGTCATTAAAAGGCTATTCTGGCGGTATGAAACAGCGTATTGGTATTGCGCAGGCTTTACTCAACGATCCTAAATTACTGATTATTGATGAGCCAAGCGTTGGCCTCGACCCACAAGAACGCGCAAACTTTCGTCAATTATTAACCGAGCTATCAGATGAACGCTGCATTATATTCTCGACGCATATAGTCGCGGATGTTGAATCAATTGCAGATCGCATTGCGATCATGCACTCAGGACACTTAATCCAATCAGACTCACCAAGTGCACTTCAACATAAAATAGCCAATAAATGTTGGCAACTAAGCGCCAACTTCAACGAACTTAAACAAATGCAGCAAGAATTCATCGTTAGCCACAGCGTGCGCAAAGGAAGCATGGTTGAATTAAATATTGTTGCTGACTCTTGCCCTGATGCAAGAGCCATTGCAAGAACACCGTCTTTAGAAGATGCCTACCTTTATTTTACCAGCAAGCGAGAAGCACCAACTGCTTATGCGAGGGCAAGTTAATGACTCAAGTATGGCCACTCATCAGTGCTGACTTTAAACAGCGAACTCGCCAGCAAAGCTTTGTTGTAACACTACTGGCGATGTCTGTATTAACATTACTTTTTTTCCCTTCCCCTGATGCCCACTATCAGACACTGGTGATTAATGGTTATCGTGGTATCTACAACAGCGCTTGGCTTGGTGTATGCCTAGCTATGTTGAACGTTTTGTTCTTACCTATCATCTGTTTCTATTTGGTCAAAAATGCGCTTGAATTAGACAGACAATCAATGACGGGGGAACTCATCGCAGCGACTCCTATTAGCAAGCAGACTTTTTTGTTCGCTAAATGGTGTTCGAGTGTACTTATTTTGCTTTCCATTGTGCTCGTGATGTTATTCAGTAGTCTTGTGATTCAGATTTACTATGGTGAAAGTTATCAAATAAATCTCTGGGCGTTAGTTTGGCCACAGCTTGTTTTTGTGCTGCCGATGCTATTAGCAATTGCCGCTATTGCGATAATGTTTGAGTCAATTAGTTGGCTTAAAGGCGGATTGGGCAACGTCGTCTATTTTTTCTTATGGATTGGTTCCATTGTTCAAAGCCTTGAGAGTGTTTCTGGGATCGGAGCATTACTCGACAATTTAGATTTAGAAATTGCGGAGCGCTTTCCATTACAACAAGGAGATACAAATATAGGAGTGAGTATCAGTAATCAAGCAAATGCAATAAAAACGTTTGTTTGGCAAGGGTTAGAGCCAACATTCGTGCATCTCTGGGAAGCCCTACCTTTACTTTTTATTTGTCTCACTTGTTTAGTGTTAGCGTTTATATTTTTTGATCGTTTTAGCAAAAACTCAATTCCTGAAAATAGACGAACTTCATGGTTAAATTTCATTGTAAAAACTAGATTGGGAGGCCATCTTGATATTATTTTTGCTGCTTTAACCCAGCATTTTGCCTTCACTCGTTTGCTGCGATTAGAATTAAAGTTAATACTCAAGGGTCATTCAGTATATTGGTTTATGGGTTTGCTGATATTGAATATTATTCAGATGTTTGTCAGTCAAGCCTTGCTAGTTAGCCTTGTTTTACCTATTTCGTGGTTATGCTGTGTTTTAGTGATCTCTCAGCTAGGGCAATTAGAGAAACTATCTAATACCTCAGAATTGATCACCTACAGTAAACAATCATCTATTTTACAAAGCTTCGCCTGCTGCGGTGCGGCATGGATATTATTAGCATTAGCTAGTATGGGGAGCGTTATTCGTTTTACTGGGAGTGCTGAATGGTTGTTACTCGTCCAAATGATTGTTGCCATTTCATTTACGGTATCGCTTGCCTATTTTTGTGGCACGTTTACTGGTTCAAAACGAATGTTCGAAGTACTTTATCCAGCACTTTGGTACATAGGACCCATTCAAGCAGCGTTATATGTCGATTTTTTTGGCGTTAATAGCCAAGCAAGCTGGCAAGCAGGCGTTCCTTATTATTTTGTCGCAATTTCAATAAGTTTATTGATGTTAACGATTAGTGCTAAAAGCACGCGTTAGTAAATTTACATAAAAGAACGTACCCGCGTGAGTGTGTTACACAGTTGATACTGACTAAGAAATCACGCTATCTAGAAAATAAAAAATCGCCCGCTGTTAACAACAAGCGGACGATTGCTAGAGACTCGCTCAATAAATTCATATCAAAAAGAAACGGTTAAGAAACTTTAGTCACTTGTGAACCCAATTCTGTGACTTTAATGAATGAAAAACTAAACAGCCTCTTTGGGAGCTCTTTCAAAAAGTAGTGATGAAACTCGCTAAACAACATTCCTGCAAGCACTCATTGAATTACTTTACGTAAAACGGAATGTTCGCATGCGCCGCATTGTTATTGCCGTCAAAAGCATATACGAACAACCGATACGGGCCGGCTTTTTCAGGTGTTGTTAGCTTAATAGCGGCCGCATGATTTTTAATGGCTCCTTCAACTAATGAAGGGACGTACTCTGCATCTCCCCCTACTTTGTTAGAAGTGGATTCTGGGCGAATTTCCCACAGGTAGCGAATATCGTCGCCATCGACATCAACAACCTCAACCGATGCTTGGTATTCTTCACCTGAACGCAAAAACACGTCGTCGAATGCGACCTGATTATCAAGCACAACCTGACTAATTTGAGGCACGCGATTTTCTGGCCAAACACCATTCCAGATGTGATACATAACGTCGACTGCTTCGGTTTTCTCGCCACTGGCTAAAAACATGCCGTACCACGTCGGGGTTTTTTCCTGCTTTTGTCCCCATAAAAATACATAGTTACCTATTGCTTTGCCGCTGTAAGGTTTGAGTACTTGCGAGTAACTTTTTGAGTAGTTGTTAGCTTTTTCTGAGCTGGTATTTTCAATTGGCGCCCCCCACTTTGTTTTACGCACTTCCCAGTGTCCTACCGCTCCCCATTCCGTAACGAAGTAAGGCTTATCGTAACCAGAGTCCTGAATATATTTAGGTAAATTTAAAAGATCAGCGTACAGCTGAAAGCTAACGAAATCTAAATCAGGCGCACGCTCTTGTATTGCAGCCAATGCTCTTTTATCGAAGCCTGCCAAAGCGGTTGTTGTTGGATGGTTAGGATCAATTTCTTTGATCATCTTTGCCGTATCATTCACCGCATCAAATACCTTTGGATTGGTAAATCCAAAGTTCACTTCATTGCCTATTATCCAGGTCAATAATGCTGGATGGTCTTTGTACTGTTCAACTCTTTCCCTATTTTTAGCAAGTTGTCGTGCAACCGCAGCAGGATCATCATAATCAAAACCGTGTCGTTCTCTAGCAAACTCTAAGCACAAAGAAACAGTAATACCCATCGCATGAGCTCTGTCTAATAATTGCTGTGCAGGCTCGGCATGACTATCGACCGACCAATTTCGCATTGAATTACCACCAAACTTTACTAAGCTTGCCAGATCGGTTGAGCCTATACCGGCCCCTTTAATTTGGTACGGCTTGCCGCCTCTCATAAGTTGGTAGCTGCCTTTTTCTTCAACAATCTCAACTTTAATCGGCGTTTGCTTTTTAGTTTCTTCTATATTTTTTACAGGCATCTTTGACGATGTCAGTGAATTTTCACTCAAACTATTTGATGCATAGGCTAGGTTCAAAAAAATCGAAACGCTAGCCATGCTTACGACAAAAGCAGATAAGAGAAATTTACCAGGCTTCATATTTGCTCACCTAATTAGTTTTTTACTCGGAGTATTCGCCCTGCTGCTTACTCGCAAATATAACTGTTACTATTTTGTTACATTAGTTTGCGTTCTTATGCCCTTGTTGCTCAAATTAAATGAGATAGGTTGGACTTATTGGGGGTTATAATGGACGGCGACAATAGATATGATGCACTGCTAGGTGTAAACTTAACGCTTGTTAATAAAAGGTAAAAAACTGTCCAATGATCAGTGCAATCAACCAATCGGTAAAAACGGCAATTAAACACGATCCTATTCACCGATTTTGGTTCTGGCAAGCCAGCTTTTGGTTGTTTCTGAGTACCGTTAGTTTTGTTACGCTAACGTTGTGGTATAGCCAGGTCACGCTAGCGAATGTCGTACATACGGTTCTTCAGGCGCTACTAGGTCTGCTGTTTTCGATTTTTCTTTATCGGACCTTCGATCGCATTTGGGACAAATCGATAGCCTACAGGCTTTGTGTGGGTATGTTCGTTGTATTTGTGGTCGCATTTTTGTGGACTATTTTTAGAATGCAGGCGCTGTCCTGGCTAACCCCTGCAGATGAAGTTTGGGGTGAATTTGGAGGCTGGTTTTTTGCAAGTATCTTCATCTTCTTATGTTGGACTGGCTTATTCCACGGTATCCGTTACTTCGAACTGCTGCAATCAGAACATAGCATCATGCTAAATGCTGAAGCGGCAACTCGAAAAGAACACATCAAACGAATTGAAGCACAAAGCGTCGCCCGCGATGCAAAACTTAAAATGTTGAGATATCAGCTTAATCCTCATTTTTTATGCAATACCTTAAACGCCATCAATTCTCTTATTGAAATTGAGGAGTCAGAGAAAGCGCAAATAATGACAGTTCAACTGAGTCAGTTTTTGCGCCATTCGTTGGACAACACTCCTGACACTATGATCACCTTAAGGGAAGAAATTAGCGCCCTTAACCTTTATCTCGAAATAGAAAAAACCCGATTTGCGGAACGTTTACAACTTGATTTCAAGGTAGATGAAGATGCACAAAATGCGCTGGTACCAAGTTTACTATTACAACCCATTATTGAAAACTCGATGAAGCACGCCATTTCAAAAAATGAAAAAGGTGGTGTTATTGAACTTAGAGCGGGTATTAATCAGGGCCGTCTTATTATCGAAATAAGCGACAGCGGTGCTGATCATGAGAACAAAAAATTAGACACTGAAAACGAAACCGGTATAGGATTAGAGAACACTGAGCAACGTTTGTCGGTTCTCTACGAAAACGACTACCAAATTAATACCATGCGACGTGCAGAGGGCGGACGCTCTACTTGCATCAATATGCCACTCGAATTATCGGATACAAAATGACTATATTAAAAACAATCATTGTTGACGACGAACCCCTTGCATTAAAGCTGCTAGCTGCAAAACTAAAGAAAGTGCCTAATATTGAGGTCATTGCTCAATGCTCTAATGGCCGCGAAGCCATAAACGCAGTGATTGAGCTTGCCCCCGACTTATTATTTTTAGACATTCAGATGCCAGGTCTATCTGGTTTGGAAGTGGTTAAACAATTACAAAATGACACCATGCCTCTGGTTGTTTTTGCAACGGCATACGAGCAGTATGCATTAGAAGCCTTTGACGCATATGCTGTGGATTATGTTCTTAAGCCAATTGACGACGAGCGCATTCAACGGGCGGTTACAAGGGCGCTCGAACGTTTCGCGATGAAGTCGGACGAGCAACCGGAAAATAAAAGTGAAGTGATTGGTGCAATCGCACATATTGACCAAAAGCACGAAAAAACAGTGACATGGATGGCGGACGATTCAAATCATCAAGACCTTCAATCTATCGATATTAAAAATCGTAAAATCGTAATTAAAGACCGAGACGAAATTCACTTATTAAAACAGCAAGATATACAATGGATTGATGCTGCTGGCGACTACGTTTGCGTGCACGCGCTAGGTGAAACCCACGTAAAACGCTGCACGCTGAAAGAAATGTTAGAGGAATTAGACGAAACTCAGTTTAAACGTGTCCATCGCTCGACCATTGTTAATTTGGATTTTATAGACAAAGTGATACCCCACACGAAAGGCGAGTTTTTCTTGATGATGGGAGAATATGACAAAATTAAGGTTAGTCGTAATTACAAGGATGTGGTGAAAACCTTCCTAACAAATTAAACTTTGGTATTAAATAAAGTTCAAGAAAACACAAACTTCATCAGTCGTTAATAATGATCGCACCCGTATTTGAATTATATTCAACTGTCAATGCGGGCTGTGGAACATAGATATAACGACATGCATTCGGGTTTAAATACTCGGCACTAAAGAGTCCTGAATCATCCGTATCCACACTAGCGTCTTGAGTAGAAAGCACTGCGCGCCATACATCCACGCAATCAGCTTGACTGTTAAGCGTACGGCTTGTGCCTCTGGTATCCGCCGGGTAACCAAAGCTATTCACGGTTAGGTCGCCTAGAACAGCTGGATCCGCGATGGGAATGAAATTCTGTATTGCATCACCGTTACCGCGCACTAACCATGCCAAATGAACCTGATCAACACCCGCTCTAAAGGCACCTGCAATACCTTTGAATGTGGCTCGCTGAGCGTCTTCAGCAAAGCTTAAAAAACGAGGAACTGCAATAAGCGCTAGCACGCCAATCAATACGACCACTATTATCAACTCTACTAGTGTAAACCCTGATTGTCGTTTCATAGCTGTCCTGTTGTGGTATATTTTAATATCAAATTGTCCTAAATAGATGATAACAAAGGCAGTTCAAATTCAAATCTGGCAAAAAATATAAAGGTATACGTTTTGAACACTAAGCAGTACAAATCATATTTTCACTTACCCGACGGCATTTATGCTCTTGCTCATTCTGTAGGGCCTTTACCGAAGGTATCTAAGCTTGCGCTGCAAGATCACTATCTGGCCCCTTGGGAAGCATTGGGTGGAGATGCATGGCCTAAATGGCTGCACAGCATTGATGATTTTTGTACATCGGTCGCGACGCTGATTAACGCCACTGCAGATGAAATTTGTCCGCAGCCTAATTTGGCGTCGGGCTTTTCAGCATACTTGAGTGCACTTGCTAAGTTAGCTATAAACAAAAATAAGCGGCGTGTTTTAATGCATCAAGACGCCTTTGCTTCGATGGGCTTTGTCGTTACCGGTTTGGCAAAAGCATATGGGTTGGAATTAGTGTTAATTCAAGGCGAGCCTAATTACCTCCAAGCTTGGGACAAAGAGTTAGCAAAAGGAAATACCCTTGCCTGCTTATTCACGCATGTGCATTCAAACACTTCTATCAAATCTGATCTTGCACCATTAATTAACCTAGCTAAATCACATAGCGCTTATGCGCTGGTCGATATTGCTCAATCGGCTGGCGTCGTGCCTGTAGATAGCAAAGAATGGGGCGCAGATGCAATATTTGGGTCCTGTGTAAAATGGCTGTGCGGTGGCCCAGGCGCAGGTTTTATGTATATTAAAGAGAGTCATATTAATGAGTTAGAGCCCGATCCTGTTGGGTGGTTTTCACATGAGAATCCTTTTGAATTCGATATTACTCACTACACACCAGCTAATAACGCGAGGCGATTTTGGGGCGGCACTCCTAGTGTAGCCCCCTACGTTAGCGCCTGTGCATCTATCAATATGATTTTAGAAATAGGGGTTGAGAACGTTGCTCAACACAATACTGATTTGAAACGCCGCTTGTTAAGTAGCTTACCAAGTTACGTCACAATTAAACCTAGCGAAGCTGATCTTAGTGAGCAGGGAGGCAGTTTGTGCATCGGCTGTGATGACATGGCAAAGGCCGCAGAAAAATTAAATAATGCTGGCGTTAGGTATGACCGTCGCGGTGATATATTTCGCTTATCGCTGCACATTATGAATAGCGCTGATGACATTGATGTGATTGCTGGCTGCTTTATTTAATACGCAGCTTCAACTGCTTAAGTTGATTTTTTATGATCTAGTAAAAAGGCGGTTCAACAAATCGTTTACTTGACCTGAAGCTTATCAAAGGCATAGTGATTGAACTGGACGAGTATTTGGCATACTCTAACCGAGCATTATAGAATTCGAAGATGATAAGGAAGCCTTCTTCACCGAAAAATCAACGGCAATACCTGATGATTTGATAGTCCTTAAATTATTTGGGAAAAGGGTAGTAATGTCGGGTAATCAATTCGAAGTTTTTAGTCAGTCTCTTCTGACTTTAGTAAAAGGAAAAGCGCTTTATAGCGGAAACTCCACCGACTCGTTTCAAGAGATCACAGAGGCTGCTTCGCGCACATTACAGGTTAAGCGGGCAAGCATTTGGATGTATTCACAAGACCGCTCCAGCATTGAGAGTATGGACCTCTACGAAAGCATATCTGACAGGCACTCCAAAGGCGAGAATCTTTCAGAAATTGATTTCCCTGCCTACTTTGCAGCGTTAGCTGAAGACCGCTTTATCAATGCCGACAAAGCTCACCAAGACCCACGTACAGCAGAATTTTCTAAAGATTATCTAGCGCTACACGGCATTGAATCGATGTTGGATGCCCCAATTCGCTTTGGTGGACGCACAATAGGCGTCATATGTTTAGAGCATATCGGCGAAGCGCGACAATGGCGCGATGAAGAGATTACTTATGTGAGCTCTCTCGCAGATCTTGTATCCCACGCCGTTGAAGCGCAAAAACGCTCTATAGCTGAAGCTGCACTCTCAGAGAGCGAAACTAGATATCGCAACCTTGTAGATAATATTCCAGACATCTTATATAAAACAGATTTAGCAGGGAGAATAATGTTCATTTCTCCTTCAGTCTATTCCGTTGCCGGTTATCGCGTTGACGAAGCGATAGGAATGGAATTAGGCAAACAAGTTTACGCGGAGCCAAAAGAAAGGGAGCGGTTCTTAAGTATTATCTTAAGTAACGGCGCGGTTAAAAACTTTGAGGCTAAACTGCTGCGAAAAGACGGTTCCCATTGGTGGGGCTCTTCAAGTGCGCATCTAATTAAAAGCGATGATGGCACAATCTTGAGTATTGAGGGAATTATTCGGGATATTTCGGTACAAAAAATGGCACAAGATGAGCTTAGCTATCATGCAGTTCACGATAGCCTGACGGGCCTAATTAATAGACACGAGTTCGAAAAACGAGTGAGTTATCTACTGGCTGAAATCCAAAACAGCAATAACTGTCATGCCATGTTATTTATGGACTTGGACCAATTCAAAGTTGTAAACGACACTTGTGGTCACGTTGCAGGAGATGAGTTACTGAATAAGCTGGGTCAACTACTGCTTTCTACCATCAGCAAAAGCGATACGATTGCAAGGCTTGGCGGAGACGAGTTCGGCATTCTAATCCAAGATTGTACACTGGAAGAGGCGCAATTAGTTGCCGATGAAATCCTAAAAACCGTAATGAACTACCAGTTTCTTTGGGCGGGAAAGGTATTTCGAATCGGGGTCAGTATTGGTTTAGTAGCAATAACAAAAACCAGCGACGATTTTACCGAGTTGTTCAGACAGGCCGACGCTGCCTGCTATCTTGCAAAAGATATGGGAAGAAACCGCATTCATGCATATCATCCTGACGATAACGAGTTGGCCGTTCGACAACGTGAAATGAATTGGGTTGGACGTATTAATCAAGCTCTGGATGAAGACCGTTTTTGTCTATATGCACAAGCTATTGTTCCCTTAGATGGGAGCGCACAAAAGCACTATGAGTTATTGATCAGAATGGTCGATGAGCAAGGAGAAATTATTCTTCCAGGCGCGTTTTTGCCAGCTGCTGAGCGCTACAATCTCATTGAAAAACTGGATGCTTGGGTAGTTAGCCATGCATGCAAACTTTTAGCGGAGCATCCACAGTTTTTCGCACAGGTCGATTTTGTTAGCATAAATTTATCGGGGCCATCGCTAACTAATCACGCTTTTCTAGAGTCTATCCTAAATGTTTTTTCAGAAAGAGAAATATCACCCAGTAAGGTTTGTTTCGAAGTTACGGAAACGATAGCAATTTCAAACCTGGACGCAGCGATTCATTTTATTAAAACATTAAAAAAATCCGGCTTTCGTTTTGCTTTAGATGATTTTGGTAGTGGTATATCGTCTTTTGGCTACCTTAAAAATTTGCCGGTAGATTTTTTGAAAATCGATGGTATGTTCGTGAAAGGGATTGTTGGGGACCCCATTGACTATGCCATGGTGAAATCGATTAACGAAATTGGCCAGGTAATGGGAATGCAGACTATTGCTGAGTTTGTTGAAAACAATAAAATCAAAGAGTTACTTACGACCATTGGCGTTAATTATGGTCAGGGATATGGGCTCGGTAAGCCAAAACCTTTAAAAGAATTAGTTATTGGGCTTATATCAACAACTGGCTAGCGCAATGCTTGTCTGCTTTCTCATGTAAGCGTTTACTTTATAATGCTCTGTTGCCCAACCAATCAAGAAACGCTCAAAGTCGGCCCAAACAAGCGGAAGCAAAGCTCTCCATTCGCCTTCAAGTGCATCAAAATCCAGCTCCAGATGGTTATTTTCAATTGACAGTCGCAATATAGAAAAGTACTCATCAACTAAACTACCTGCATGTAACGCTAATTCATCAGCATCAAAGCAACTGCCTAAAAAGTACATTAGGTCCTTCACGCCAATCCCGCGCCCGACATATTGAAAGTCGACGGCGGCTAGATCATTCGCATTTACAGAAAAACAAAAATTAGCCAGTTTAGCATCGCCATGCAGTAAGGTTTGAAATCGTGCATTATTGAGGGCGCGATCAAGCTTGCTTGCTTTTTTTTTGAGTTCGCCTTCAGGCATTCTTGCATATTCATCCGGCCGTGTGGCTAGGTGCCAATAAGTGCCAATAGGCCAAAGGTCTCGTAATTTTTGATTTAAGAATTTAGCATGAAAATTAGCTAGCCATCTAACACCAAGTTTAACGGTTTGTAATGATGCTTGATTCAGGCGCTCACTAAAGCCAGCTTGATCCAAGTCTTCCATTATCAATGCGCTATTCGCGCCGTTCGTCTTATCCATCGGCCCATTGGAAGCGATGTTGGTATGTGCAAAATAACATGAAGGAGTGCGACATAAATTATCCGTTTGCTGGCTATAATGTTTATAGAAAATGGATTCATTAATGTAAGAGTCCAGCTTTCGCTGATGAGAACGCTGTCCATTCCAGCCTTTTGGATGATTACTTTGTAACGGTGGCGTAACTAATTTAACAATAACTGACTTGTTTAAGCTTGGCACAAAGTAGCGCGCTATTTCACCGTAACCACTCCAAAGCATTTGTATGCTGGCGATCTTAAACGAGGCAGTGTCAGCAAAGCTCGATTGAATGAACGTTAATGTTGCATCATTAGCTTCGGACATAGTTTATTGGGTACTTTTTATTCGACATTTTTGCTGGGCATATTTGCTAACGCACATTAGTGATAACGCAGTTTGCCACGCGATAGAAACAGATTCAATTGCAAAGAATTAATCCCCGTTCCAATTGAACCGATTGAGTAGACCGGAAAAATTCATTATCAATCAATATGACATTCGTCTATCTTTAATGAAAGAGGCATTGAAAGAAAAGAGCGTTGAAAGAAAAGAGCATTGAAAAATAAGTAACATTGAAAGCTCGATAATATAGTAAGTAACTAGAGGTGTTTATGGAAAACAATAATCAAGATTCAGGCGCAAAGTGTCCGTTTATGCATGGGGCAAACACTCGAGTAGGCGGCAACAGCACAAAAAATATTGATTGGTGGCCTAACCAACTTAATCTGAAGATCCTTCATCAAAATGATAAAAAATCTAACCCGATGGGAGCGGATTTTGATTACAAAAAGGCGTTCAACACACTAGATTTAAAAGCATTAAAGGCTGACATTGAAGCCGTGCTAACCGATTCTCAAGATTGGTGGCCCGCTGATTACGGTCACTATGGCCCGTTTATGATTAGAATGGCTTGGCATGCTGCTGGCACGTACCGCGAAGGAGATGGCCGCGGAGGCGCAGCAACGGGTAATCAGCGATTTTCACCACTCAACAGTTGGCCCGACAATGGCAACCTCGACAAAGCTCGTCGCTTACTTTGGCCCATCAAACAGAAATACGGTAACAAATTATCTTGGGCAGATTTGTTTGTGTTAACGGGCAACGTGGCTATCGAGTCGATGGGATTACCAACCTTCGGATTTGGCGGTGGACGCGTTGACATATGGGAACCAGAAGAAGATATCTACTGGGGAACTGAAGATAAATGGTTAGCGAACAACCGCTACAGCGGCGACCGCGAGCTGGAAGTACCGCTTGCTGCAGTGCAAATGGGTTTGATATACGTTAACCCCGAAGGTCCTGATGGCAACCCAGATCCTCTAGGTTCAGCGCGCGACATTCGCGAAACTTTTGCGAGAATGGCGATGAACGATTATGAAACAGTTGCCTTGACCGCCGGCGGTCATACATTCGGTAAGTCACACGGCGCGGCGCCTGAATCACACAAAGGACCTGAACCTGAAGCTGCTCCGATTGAGCAGATGGGTCTCGGATGGATCAGTGATTACAAGTCAGGAAAGGGACGTGACACTGTTACAAGTGGAGTTGAAGGTGCTTGGACGCCTACACCCACCACTTGGGATATGAGCTATTTCAGCGTGCTTTTCGGCTATGAATGGGAATTAACGAAAAGCCCAGCCGGAGCACATCAATGGCAAGCCGTAGGTCTAGCCAAAAGGGATCATGCGCCCGACGCGGAAGATGCGTCTATTCCTGTCGGCATTATGATGACAACCGCCGACATGGCAATGAAAATGGATCCTGAATACCGAAAAATATCGCTGCACTTCATGGAGAACCCTGAAGAGTTTGCGGATGCTTTCGCTAGAGCTTGGTTTAAACTAACACACAGAGATATGGGGCCAAAATCGCGTTACTTGGGTGAAGAAGTGCCGAAGGAAGATTTGATATGGCAAGATCCACTACCGTTAACGGATGCAAAGCCTTTGAATAAAGGCGACATTGATCAACTTAAACAGAAAATAGCGGCATCTGAACTGAGCGTATCTGAGTTGGTATATACAGCGTGGTCGAGCGCATCAACTTTTAGAGGCTCAGATTCGAGAGGCGGCGCAAACGGCGCACGTATCCGTCTTGCTCCACAAAACACATGGGAAGTAAATCAGCCAGAGCAGCTAGCAAGAGTATTATCTGTTTATGAAAATATACAGGCATCTTTTGCGGAGCAAAGTACTGATGGCACAACCGTTTCCATCGCAGACCTCATTGTACTCGGTGGCTCGGTTGGTATTGAAAAAGCCGCGAAAGAAGCGGGTTTAACAATTACTGTCCCATTCGATGCGGGTAGAGTAGATGCGACTCAGGAAGACACAGACGTGGACGCTTTCGCAGTATTAGAGCCTGTCGTTGATGGTTTTAGAAACTACAGTAAAAAGCAGTTCACGGTGTCAGAAGAAGAGCTGTTGTTGGACAAAGCGCAACTGCTCACGCTGACCGCGCCAGAAATGACAGTATTACTTGGTGGCCTTCGAGCCATCGGTGCAAATCATGCGAATTCGACGGAAGGTTTGTTGACAGAATCTCCTGGAAAGCTAAATAATGCATTTTTTGTAAATTTACTCGATATGGGCACCACATGGACGCCAAGCGACAAGAGCGCAACCAAGTTCATTGGCACTGACAGCAAAACGCAGGCCAAGAAATGGACAGCGACACGTGCCGATCTTGTCTTTGGCTCCAATTCGCAGCTTCGTGCAATCGCCGAAGTGTATGCATGCGATGATGCTAATCAGAAGTTCGTAACTGACTTCGTGAGCGCTTGGGTTAAAGTAATGAACGCAGATCGCTTTGATTTAAGCTAATCGACAATAATGTGAGGTAAGCACCTTGAAAGCGGCCATTAAAATAATATATTGATAATATATTTAAAAACAACCACGAGTGCTGTATAAACGGCCCATGAAAATTCCAAAACGTTTACAGCCTCTCGTTGAAGATGGCCTAATTGATGATGTCCTTTATCAGCTCATGAGTGGCAAGGAAGCCACCGTGTTCGCTGTTACCAGTCAGGGCGAGGTTCGCTGCGCCAAAGTCTATAAAGAAGCAATGAAACGCAGCTTTAAAAAAGCAGCACAATACCAAGAAGGCAGGAAGGTTAAAAACAGCCGACGCGCACGAGCGATGGAAAAAGGCTCAAGCTTTGGGCGCAAACAGCAAGAAGATGCTTGGCAAAATGCCGAAGTGGATGCGCTATTTACCTTATCAAAGGCCGGCGTGAGAGTACCTCAACCATTCGGCTGCTACGACGGTGTCTTATTGATGGAACTTGTCACCGACGACGAAGGTAACGTCGCTCCCCGACTCAATGACGTTTCAATGTCATCGGAGCAAGCCCTAGAAGATCACGCACAAGTAATGCATTACGTTAAGTTAATGCTGTGCGCGGGCGTCGTACATGGCGATTTGTCCGAATTCAACGTACTTGTTGACGACTATGGCCCCGTCATTATCGACCTTCCGCAAGCCGTTAATGCCGCCGCCAACAACAATGCATTTAGCATGTTGCAACGAGACGTGCGCAATATGACCGACTACTACTCCGAATTTGCGCCAGAACTGCGCGACACCCACTATGCTGAAGAAATGTGGGCATTATTTGAAGCGGGTAAACTGACACCCGAAACTGAATTAACCGGTTATTTTGAGTTTGACGAAAGCGAAGCGGATGTTGATACCGTGCTTGAAGAAATAAAAGCCGCATTCGAAGAAGAACAAGAAAGAATCGAACGAATGAAAGACCCTGATACTGATGAACAATAGCATAGCGCTTGATAGACATCCCGATAAAAAGCTCGGCATACAAACCGAGCCTCTTACGCTTATGTAATAGTCAAAGACACCATCATGCAAACTCCCTTGTCATGTATCCCCACAAAACGCCCCGAAGAATGGTGGCTTCTGCGCCACGCCGAAAAACTCGCTGAAAAATCCAAAAGTGCGAAACCCTTTGATCTCATTTTCGTTGGCGACTCGATAGTTCATGCATGGGAAAGTGAGGGAAAATTGGCTTGGCAGACCCACTTTGGTCATTTAACAACATTGAACTTAGGATATGCGGGCGACCGCACAGAGCACGCGTTATGGCGGCTACAAAACGGTGAGCTGGACAATATAAATGCGAAGTTTGTAGTGTTGCTTATTGGCACCAACAATGCTGGCCATCGCCACGATAAACCTGAAGAAATCGCGTCAGGCATAAAGCAACTCATGCGTTTAATAGGCGACAAGATACCCAACTGCAAAATCGTTTTAAGCGCTATATTTCCGCGCAGCCGGAATAAACATAGACGAATGCGCAAAATCGTCGATGAGACCAATGACATTATTCAAAAATTTGCAGGTAATAATTCCGTAATCTGGCTTGACATCAACGCTCATTTCCTTGACGCAGACAGTGTTTTACATGAGACGGTTATGCCGGATTTACTTCATCCTAAGGCCTTACAATACGAAATATGGGGAGAAATATTAGCTAAGTTATTGCTATCCAATACAAAAACAGGCACATTGTAGACTAAAGTTTAATAAAGGTAGCTAACTCTTTTTACTATGCTATTATTTCCTGCGTCGAAGTCCGGTTTTCTCCATTTCGAACGATTACATTTTAATCATCAATAGGGCAAGTTGTAAGCAGTATGAAAATGGCCGTTAGTAACCAAGACTTCACTATTTTAGCCGTCGATGACACGACTATATTCCTAGACATCATTGAAAATGCGCTATCTCATTTAGGTAAAATCATCCGCGCTGAAAGCGGCGAGATTGCGCTTGTGAAAGCGAGAGAACACAAACCAGATATTATTCTGTTAGATATTGAGTTGCCCGATATAAACGGCTTAGAAGTTGCCCGCCAAATCAAATCGAATCCAAATACAAATTCAGCAACAATTATTTTCATCACTGCGCACAATGAATTTAGCAACGAACTCGAAGCTTTCTTTCAAGGCGGCGTTGATTTCGTATCTAAACCCATCAATAACGAGTTGATTCAAGCACGAGTGCGCACGCACCTATCGTTGATTAACAAAACAAAGCAATTGCGTAATGCGCATGACGAACTGGCCAAATTTGTTGCTCGGCGTAATATTTTTATATCTTATTGGTCGCACGACCTCATTAATATTTACCATAACGATGTCGATGGTAAATGGTTCAATAAAAGCGCCAGCGATATTGTTGGCCATTCATTAGAAACGCTGTTTAATACTGGCGATGGTGAAGCACTAGCCGCTGCGATCAATAAAAATATAATAGAAAAAACGGCCTCATTTGAATTTTCATTCACAAATTATCAAAAGCGCAATAAACGCGTTCACCTTTTATTGATTGATGAAAGGGCATTTGAAAACCAAGATGGTTTTCTAATGATCATGACTGAAATTGACGACCGCGATAGTGCTGGTCAAAACTGGCAGCTAGAAAAAAACAAGTTCACTGAATCACTAACTGCCGTTGTTGATGGAGTCGTCACGACAGACACAATGGGCAGAATTACCTATGTAAATTCAGCCGCCGAGCGACTGATTGGACTGAGCTCTGAAATGCTGCTTCTGCAAACTATTGATACCGTAGTCAACATAGTCGACAAAAACACCAATGAACGGCTAGTCAATCCCGTTAATTATGCCCTAAGAGAGCGCTGTAAAACCAATCCATATGCCGACTCGATGTTAGTGAGTGAGAATGGACAACGATACGAAATTGAAGACTCAGCTTCACCTGTCTTCGATGAAAATAGCGAATTGATAGGGTCTGTTTTGGTGTTTAGGGACGTCACCAAGAAGCGCGAGGACGAGCAAAGGATATTTTACCTCTCTAATCATGATGCGCTTACCGGTCTCCCCAACAGAACATTGTTAATGGATCGAGGGACGCAAGCAATAAAGGATGCCAGCAGAAATAATAGTGCGGTAGCCATGCTAATGATGAACATTGATCACTTTCAACAGGTTAATGATAAATACGGGTATGACGTTGGTGACAAAGTGCTGCAACGGGTTGCTGCATTGCTTGGGTCAATGTTGAGAAGTTACGATACCATAAGCCGTCAAGGCGGAGATGAATTTGTCGTAATATTGCCCATGATTTCGGATGCGATTAACATTGCCGAATTCTGCACCCGAATCAAGTCCGATTTTGCTCAATTATGGAAAACGAAAGAGTTTGCTTTCGATCTTACGCTTTGCATCGGAGTAAGCATGTTTCCAGAGGATTGTGATAATGTGCACCAGCTTTATCAAAGAGCCCACACCGCGATGCATGAAGCTAAGCGGATAGAAAAAAACAGCATCCACTTTTTCTCAAAAGAACTAGAATTAAGAGTCAAGCATCAACAGCAGCAAGTCATGAAACTTCAGGAGGCCGTAGAGAACAACGAAATAATATTGTTCTATCAACCTAAAGTAGATAGTAATACGTCAGAAATACTCGGCTTCGAAGCTTTAGCGCGCTGGCCTCAGAAAGATGGCAGCATGATTTTTCCAGACGCTTTCATACCCTTAGCTGAAGAAACAAAGTTGATCATTCCCTTGGGGGAGAAGCTGTTAGAACAGGCCTGTGCACAAACCGTCGAATGGCAAAAACAATATCCTAAACTGCATGTGTCGGTTAACTTGTCTGCCGTGCAATTTACCTCTCAATTAATAAAAACAGTACAAAAAGTTATCGCTAACACTGGTATTAAACCAGAATTTCTTGAACTCGAAATTACGGAGTCGGTGCTTTTAAACGACCAGTACTCGCTTACAACTTTTAATAAACTGAAAGAACTGGGCATAAAAATATCAATAGACGACTTTGGCACAGGTTATTCAAGCCTCTCATATATCAAAAAATATGCGCTCGATGTACTAAAAATCGATCAAAGCTTTGTCAGAAACATGTTCGACGAAAAAATTGATATCACCATTATTCAAACAATCATTACCCTCGCTAAAAATCTTGAAATTAATTTGATCGCAGAAGGCGTTGAAACGCAAAGACATGCTGACTTACTTCAGGATTTAGGATGTGACATTCTGCAAGGTTATTATTTTGGGCGCCCCGTTTCGAAAGAAGAGACGAGTCAAATTTTAGCAACGTCTGGCTTCATTAAACCTTAAAAATAATGACACTCACTTTATTCTGCAGCGGCCTTACTCTTAAACAATGTGCTGCGTGATAATGGTTGTATTTTGTGGATTATGGGTGTATGTTTTTTACACAACATTAGCATGGCTATATATGTAGTATTTATTGCCGAATACTATGTAGGACATTGTAATGCAGAGGAAGGCAAGCAGACTCAAAGCGATGATGGTTGCTTTTTTGAGTATTTCTCTCGCAATTATCCTATGCGCTGCTTTCTACTACTACAAAATTCAACAAAACGAAAAGTATCAAAACCAGCTTCACTTTCGCGAACTAAATAACATAACCGTTTCGTTAGAGAACGGCATATCTGCTTTTGACGAGTTTATAAAGCAACAAAATAAAAAAGTGAATAGTCTCGCCCAAACTAACTTTATTGAAAACTTCGATAAGCAAAAACAAAGCTTTGTTCAATCACAGCAAATTATTCAAGAAAAGCGCGCTACTCAGCCGTCACAAGAAGGGGAAGAAAAACTTACTACTCCTCCTAAATCAAAAATGAGTACCCCTGTCCCATTATCAAAAACAATGAACGAATTTAGATCTAACTATGAAAAATCGAATATAGAATTGCGTCTGGCAATGGAGGCACTGCAAAATGAGGCCCTGAGCTTCGTACTTAACCAGCGTAACCAAGTAGAAGTGCTCGCCTCGGTAGAAAGTGGTCTTATTGCCGAGAAGAGCAAAGAGATAAGATCATTTGTTACTGCAAGCAGAGTGGTAGAAAGGTGTATAAGGAATATTGATCTGAGCGACAGCGCTACACCGCACTATGCAGAATGTCTAAAACAAGAATATCGCCTAGCTTTGGTAAAAGTGCTGGACGAAATCAAATCACAAAAAAAAGGCGAAAATGCTGACGGTGCCTCGAATCAGACAGTTTATAGCCAAAATTCGCCACTCAGGAATATAGCTAGCGTAAATACCAGCAAGCCAGGCTTAGCGTTCGCACAAACCGATAATCAAGCGAGCAGTTGGTCAGTTCCTATCAATGATTGGTTGGGCGGAAGTAATAACCTATATCCCCTGGTTTTATTGGTTAATAGCAAAGGCGAGATGGTTGCGCGCAAACAAGACTCTGAACTAAACTCAGCCCTTGTTGGTGTAGCGTTCAACGATGTCACCGATTTTTTAGATGACACTTCAGACAAAACAGCCGACAGAAAAGGACTCACCAGAGCTGCTGTGCATTCTACTTCGAGAGGGGTCTCAAAGTTTGTCGACATCGTTATTTCAGGCAACGAATACCGAATATTCATCTCGCCCTTTGCCAATTTATCACTGCAAAAAATGACAGGCTCATTAGCCAACGATTGCCTACATGAGGCCCATGGGTGCGACGGTACTTTTTATATTATCGGTTTGCGAGAGAAAGCTAAATTCAATTCAACCAAACAAACTATTTCCAGAAGCATTGTCGCTGCGGCCATTTTATTCACGCTGGCTCTAGTCGCTTTTATCCCGCTATTAAAAATTCGCTTAAGCTCAGTGACACAAGCCTTTTCACCCTGGGACAGGCATACGCTCGCCATTGGCTGTGTACTCTTAATTACGGTGCTCAGTGTTGGTATTTATGATTTTATATATTACAACAACATAAAAAGTGAGCAAGAAAAGTTAAGTAAGTCGCTGTTCATGCAAATGCGGAATTCCTTCAATAATGAAGTGAGTACCATTATCAAATTAGCGTTTGACAACATTAACAACCCTTCATTGGGCTTAGCAAACAACAATAACGGCGAATCCTCTAACGCAAGCCCTAGAAAACAAGATGAGCAAATTCAATTACAGGAAACATTTAAAGACTATTTATTAAAAAACGATTCCAACACACCCTTTTTTATTGAAAATTTATTTATTTTGAACGCCGGAGACTCTCTCGAAGAGTCGGTAAAAATGAACGGCCTTGCCATGTGGGGAACAAAAAAGCGGTATCGGGGTTTAAACAACACCATTTCTTTAGAGACTCGTGAATATGCCGTGCGTGCTGCCCGCAATGAGCTCTGGCCCATATCAATCGGCGAACCTAAAAATAAGTGTGTCGATGGCTTATTTATGGAGCGTTTATTTAACTTGCGAGATGGCGGCAAGTCGACGCAGTTTGCAATGTCGTGCAACCAGAACCAAAATTCAGGATTTTTCGATACGCTATCTTTTGGCACTCAGATTCAAAGTTTCACCAATACTATTTTGCCCGCTAATTTCGGTTTTGTTGTGTTTGACAATAGTACAGGTGAAGCGCTTTATCACAGTGAAGACGATTCTCGCAGTTTGGTCGAAAACGTATTCGTTGAAACCGATAACAGCAGCCGCTTGAAAGCCTACATGAAAACGCCTTACTTTTTTAATCAGCCAACCTCTTTAGAGCTAGACTACAACGGTAAAGTACACAGTTTCACTTTAGGTACTTTAAAAGAGGGCGTGCCGTGGACGCTTGTGATCTTTTACGATAAAGAAAACAGCAGAGCGCTAAATTTAATGTCGATATTGGTTACCCTCACTATTTGCTTCGTCGTTTTTGTACTGGTTTATTACTTCGTCATTATGATTGTGCCCAAAAGTAATCGAAGAAGCGTTTTCTGGCCGACGCCAGCGCAAGGTAATAAACGCAAAAATCTGACCATCATTTCGATTTTAATTGGCGCTTCTGTGTTTTTTGGGGGTCTTACTCTAATGATAGCCAATCATGTTTTTGCGCATCATCAGCTCCGCTATCAGCAAATCAATAATGCCAAATTGGGGCTCGATATAAAAACCGCAGGAGACAATATTGAAGCGTACCGCAACCAAGTCTTAGATAAGGAATCAGTTACAATAGAGCGAGAGGAAGGTGTTCTCTGTTTTTTAGGTACAAAGGGTGCCCCAGGAAGTAACAACACTTGCTCGCTAACGTCAGAGCCTTCTGAGCTCGATAAAGAGGTCAAAGCAACAAACGGTTATTTCGACTTACTCATCGAGGCGTTTTGGCGTTTTTCTGTGCTTGAGGGCGATATTGATGAAACGCTTGTAGTCACATCACAACTGAACCAGACCGTGCCGCTTTCGGATAGAAACGAACAGCTTATTGATAATAGTCTAAACCGTTATTCATTTGTCAGATCACGCGACCCAGAACCTCTATTCGATCAATCTAGCCGGCTTAGTGCGCAACACTTCGTTTATGGGTTTCTCATCGTAATAGCGCTCGCTGCTTTCTCCTTAGTGCTCTTCAAAATTACTAAAGAATGGATTTTTGAGCGCTTCTTTGGCTTCAACATACCACCATTTTTTCGTTTGAATGAGAAAACTCGCTACGACGTTAACCTAGCCTTACGAGACAAATTCTTCGACACTAACCGTCACCTGATTATCGTGCGACCCAAACTAATTACGAAGCATTACATAGATGCTTCTAACGATGCCGTCACTAATCCATTTAAGCCCGTATTCTCGAAAGCTCCGTTAATTGACAATAAGATAATTAATTTACAAACCATGTTTGCTGAAGCCGAGAGCGCTGAGTTTATGATCGATAATCTCATTGCCGGCGCAAAGCAAACGCATCCAGACATAGAAGAATTCAGCATTGCACTGTCTGATTTAGAAAATACCGCGTTTGACGAAAACACGCGCAAATTTACGCTCAACGTAATGGAGTATTTGCTGACCATACCCAAACTCAATATCATTTTGCTGTGTGATGTTGCGCCATTGTATCGCCTAACGCAACCCGAGATGTATCCATCGAAGCAAGGTGAGAATACCCCCTCAAGCTCTAGTGATATGGTGCGCTGGGCAAATGTATTGCAATCTTTTATTAAGGTATACGATTGGTGTCCTAACATAAAGCAACGCCTTAGACACGATGCTGACTCGGCGGCGACTCTAATCCAAGAAGCGCTTGCTTGGTCAGAGCTGCGTGCGGTTCTTAAACAATTTATCATTTTCAACAAGGCGACTCACCCAGAGAGCGCGAATGCCTACAACGCTTTACTGATTGATATCGAAGGACAAGAGCAAGAAACAACAAGACTAGGTGAATTTGTGCCGATTAGCATCAATCCAGAACTGCTTGAACAGACAGGTATAAACGAAGATTGGATCCCCGAACAAATTATCGAGTTTTTCGGCGCTAACTCAGGTGCTTTATACAGATTTAAATGGGAGCAGTGCACAAAAACCGAGCGTATCATTCTATTCCAAATTGCAGGCGGGCTAGAGCCAAACCCGCTTAATCGAGGCCCGCTTGAACACCTGGTTCGCCGCGGTTATATCTGTCGAGATAAAGGCTGGTTTATCGTTAACACCAGCTTTAAAGAATTTGTGCTCCATGCGGAATCCGCAGACACAGTAGACAACTGGCTCGCGGTAGCCAATGAGAGTATTTGGCAATACTTACGCATTCCGTTTTTTGCCATTGTTATCGCCCTAGTGGCGATAATGGCTTACACCGCAACGGATGCGGTAGAAACAGCCATAGGCGTATTGTCGGCAGTGTTCGCCCTAATCCCCTTAGCAATTAAAAACTTCAGTGCCGTCAAAGTAGATGGCTGATAATTAGGAATACACAGCAAATAATTAATGTGCTTATTGCACGACATATGAAAACCCAAAGGAGATGGTGATGACATCAAGCTACTTCAAATCGGTCGCCGAGCAAGAGGACGCATTAAAAATTCTTGGTTTGAGCTTACCCACCTATCGACAAGCATACAGCGACAGGACAGCTTGGGTTATGGCTGTCATGTCAGAGGTTGTGTACGTCAAGTTCAACCCTTTATTTGCGGTAACTAAGGGTATTAGTGATGACAAACAATTTAAATCTGAATATATCAAAAAGTACCTCATTGACGCATTTGAAAAAATGGAAAAAAAGGACGGATTTAGCATATTGAATATGCTTCGAGATAAGTTATCTCATGATCCTGAGGAAGCAAAAAGGATACTTGATTATCAACTAGCACAACTGGAATTTAAGGTTATTGACACTTTCGATTGCGAAGGTTCTCAAGCGATGTTGGTAGAACACAAAGAATACTTAGTACTCGCATTTAGAGGAACCGAAACAGACAGTTTACGAGACATCAAGGCCGACGCCGACGCAAATATCATTAAATGTGAAACACAAGGCATGATCCATCGAGGTTTTTATGCTGCTTATAACTTAATTCGCCAAGACATTGAGATAGCGATTGACAAGCCCGCACTCAACAAAAAGCCACTATACATAACGGGGCATAGCCTTGGGGGAGCATTAGCAACAGTAGCCACCAAGTTCACTAAGCATAAAGGCGGCTTGGCAGCTTGTTATACGTTTGGCTCTCCAAGAGTCGGCAACGATGACTGGATTAACAATATCAAAACGCCCATACACCGTTTAGTCAATGCTGCGGACTGCGTTACCATGCTGCCACCGGGAGATGTTTTAATATCAATCTCTACATTTTTTTTCAAACTGATCCCCGGGCCAGGATACGCAATTTCAACATGGCTAAAAAGCAAGTTTGGAGGCTATATTCATGCAGGCAACATGCGCTACTTAAGCAATTGTGCGCCGGGTGATTTCGACGATGTAAAGGTGCTCTATACCGTCAGCTTTTTATACCGAATGAAGGCACTTGTGTATAAATCATTACCGTGGTCTAACCTACTGTCAGATCATTCGATATCCGTTTACAGTAAGAAGCTCATGATCATCGCGTTTAAGCGTAACCGCAAGCAGATGGATGAATACACTGCGATAAAGCCAGCAGTTGCAAAAAAGCCGACTGCAAAAAAGCCGGCTGCAAAAAAAACAAAAGCAGCGACAAGCAAGGTCGCTAAAAATACAGAAGGCGAAAATAAAACGGCAGCAAACAAGTCAGTAGATAAAAAGACGCCAACTTAACTGAGAGTGTTATAGATTACATGTGAATACTGGAAACGAGGAGTATAGCGATTAAGCTTTTTTCGCTAGCTCAGTTCATTAGTTTAGTTGATTAGACAAATGTTTGTGCAGCGTTGTGTATGCCTGCAATACCCGTTGCGAGTCTTCTACAGTCCCTCCTTTGTCAGGATGGTTTGCATGCTGTAGTTTGCGGTATTGTTGTTTGAGTTGAACTAAAGACAAACCTTCAAGCGAGTCGATTTGAAGGGTAAGGCTTGCCTCGTTTAGCGCTTCTTGCGAAACGGGATATTGCATCCCGCCGCCAGCCATTGACTGCCAAAAACGCTTAAGCAATTCCTCGACGCCAGCCTGATCGGTGGCGCTAAAATTGTTCCAATCAAGGTAGTAATCGCCCAGCGGATCTGTTGCCTGCAAAGCGGCATCAAACGACAATATAGGCTGCAGTTTAATTAGCGTTGCACCGATGCTTAACTCGCCAATACTCTGTGCTCTCCACTCATTACGCAAATGATATAAGGAGTGAAAAAGTACAAAGTGAGTCTGAAACAGCATAAGCGGATCGCGCAAGGCATCATCGTCAAATAATGAATAAGGCGGCTTTTTTAGCTGCGTAATTATCTCAAACTCACTTATTCCCTCAATAAATTGCGCTTTAAATGTGCTTAAAATGTCTTGTAACAGAACCTGAAGTTCGTCGTGTTTATTGGGCAAAGCTTACTCGACTGATCAATCCTAAAATTCAGTCTAAAGGCTAGCACATAAATAAACTGTCGGACAATCTAGCTTTTGTTTACATCAACCACGACTCGCCCTCTTACCTTGCCTTCAAGCAGCTGCTCTGCCGTCTCGATCACTTTATCAAGGCCGATAAAGGTAGAAATATCTGCAAAGTCTTCTTGCGTTAGAACTTTTGCTAGTCGTTCCCAAGCCTCAACTCTATCGGCAATAGGGCGCATAACGCTATCAATTCCTTTAAGCGTAATACCACGCAAAATGAACGGTGCAACACTAGCAGGAAAGTCCATACCTTGTGCAAGACCACACGCAGCAACTGTGCCACCGTATTTAGTACTGGCGCATACATTGGCTAAGGTATGACTTCCAACTGAGTCGACGGCTCCGGCCCAACGTTCTCTCACCATCGGCTTGCCAGGTTCGGACAGTGTATTACGGTCGATCACTTCACTTGCACCCAGCTTGGTTAGGTAATCGCTTTCATTCATTCTGCCTGTTGATGCGACAACCTTGTAGCCGAGCTTTGAAAGTATCGTAATAGCAAAACTGCCAACTCCGCCATTTGCGCCGGTCACTAAAATCTCGCCGGACTCAGGGCTAATACCATTTTTCTCCAGTGCAATAACACACAGCATCGCGGTATACCCTGCAGTACCTATCGCCATTGCATGCTCTGGGCTCATGCCGCTTGGCAAAGAAATAAGCCACTCGCTTTTCAAGCGGGCTTTTTGAGCCAAACCACCACAGTGTGTTTCCCCTACACCAAAGCCATTCAACAGAACCGTATCACCAGCGCTAAAATTATCTGCACTAGATTTAGTAACAGTGCCCACCAAATCTATTCCAGGTATCATGGGAAAGCGACGCACGACGGGGCTTTTTCCCGTAATCGCCAAGCCGTCTTTATAGTTCAACGTGCTGTACATTACGTCAATATCAACATCGCCCTCAGGCAAAACCGCGTCGTCAATATCTTGCAATTTAACCGTGTATTTATCGTCAACTTTGTCTATTAAAATACCTGTAAACATAATCGTAATTCACCTTTATCTTGAGGAATGAATGTAAAATTTGAGATGCGTTGGAATACGGCGGTTAAACCCGCTTATGCAGCCGCAAATAGTGAGTATAGGATAAAATAGTAGAGCCTGCGCGTAGTTAGCGCAATACGCAAAAGTTAGGATGTTCTTAGTATTGACGCTAGAAGTAATGATACTTATTTGGCAAGTTTAGTCGCAGCGGGGCGTGCAGCTCAACGCTCCATATTCTCAACGTTCACTGTTTACTACTATTGTCTTAGAGAGCCAGCGGACGGATATCGAATGTCCGCTGGCGATTGGCCTTGTGTTGCGAATGCTTCAAGCTAAATTGCTTGAAGGCTCTCTGTTGCATGCTTTCTGTTACACGCTTTATGTAACAGAAAGCCTGTTACAGGTTTTCTATTACCAACCTTGAATCAAAGCGCTGCCGTCAATATTTCGCGGCTAACATCAGGTGTTACATTCCCGTGCTCGCCCAATTTCAACATTCCGTGCTGCGTTAACTTTTCAATAAGTAAATCGATATCAGCCGCACCTAAATCAACTTGGGACAAACGCGTGGGCACCTGCATGGTATCGAAAAACTGCTCTGTTAATTCGATAGCACGATTAATGCGTGAATCTTCATCGCCATCCGTTAGATTCCAAATACGCTCAGCATACTGTAGTAATTTTTCACGCTTGGCTTCTTTGCATACTTTCATCACGCCAGGTAACACGATAGATAAAGTACGTGCATGGTCAATGCCGTGAGTACCGGTTAGTTCATGGCCAATCATGTGAGTTGCCCAATCTTGCGGCACGCCTGCGCCAATTAAGCCATTCAGTGCCATCGTGGCTGCCCACATAATATTGCCGCGAACTTCGAGATCTTGCGACGTTTCTGGCGCGAGTGCTTTTGGCCCTTCTTCAATTAAGGTCAGCAATAGTCCTTCAGCAAAACGATCCTGTACTTTCGCATTTACGCTATAAGTCAGGTACTGCTCCATAGTGTGTACAAAAGCATCTACAACACCGTTGCCAACTTGACGCTCAGACAACGACAATGTCACCGCGGGGTCAAGCACAGCAAATATTGGACGAACGAGCGGACTATGGAAAGGCAGTTTATTACCATCACGAGTAACTACCGCGCCAGTATTCGACTCTGATCCTGTTGCTGGCAGTGTCAATACGCATGCTAGTGGTAAGGCTTTGCGAATGCGTGCTTGTTTACTTACGATATCCCACGGATCATCACCGTCAAACAAGGCTGCAGCGGCAATAAACTTCGAACCATCAACGACTGAACCACCACCAACCGCTAAAATAAAGTCGATATTATTTTTCTTAATAATATCTTGTGCCTTCATCAACGTGCCGTAGCTTGGATTTGGCTCGATGCCAGAAAACTCAAACCAAGTATGCTTGGACAATGCCGCTGCAACTTGGTCGTAAACGCCGTTACTTTTGATTGAACCACCACCATAAGTGACTAACACTTTTGCGTCACTTGGGATTTGTTTGCTCAAAGATGCTATTTGACCTTCCCCAAAATGAATTTGGGTAGTATTTTGAAAACTAAACTTTAACATTAAATTTTTTCCTTAAAATATGGCGCTTTTAAAACTGGGATAACAAACTTATGCCAAGGCTGCCAATAATTTTTTTGCAGCTAGTTCTGAACTTGCAGGGTTTTGTCCGGTAATTACTAGGCCGTCTTGAATTGCAAAAGCGTTCCAGTCGTCAACCTTTTGATACTTGCCACCGCGCTTAATCAATTCATCTTCTAATAAGAAAGGGACAACATCTGTTAACTGAACGGCTTCTTCTTCGCCATTCGTAAACCCTGTTACCGCTTTGTCTTTAACAAAATACTCACCTGAAACATCCTTAACATTCAAAAATGCTGACGGTGCATGACATACCGCAGCTATAGGTTTATTTGCAGCAATAAAGCTTTCAATTAAAGAAATCGACACGGCGTTTTCAGTAAGATCCCACATTGGTCCATGACCACCAGGATAGAAAACCGCATCGTAATCCGCAGCATCTACCTCTGCGAGCTTGAGTGTATTAGCGACTAAGTCTTTTGCTTTGTTGTCTTCATCGAAACGCTTAGTTGATGGCGTTTGAAAATCTTCTTGTTCACTCTTTGGATCGATAGGAGGCTGACCGCCTGCTGGAGAAACTAAGCTCACTTTCATGCCCGCATCAATGAAGGCATAGTATGGTGCTGCAAATTCTTCTACCCAGAAACCTGTCTTTTCGCCAGTATCACCTAAGTCGGCATGCGACGTTAATACCATTAGGATGTGCTTGTTTGTCTTTTGTGAATTCATCATTGTTCTCTCATTTGTTTCAAGTGCAGCAAGTCTAAACCTTTATATGATTTCTAACAATACACACTAAATGAACAACATTGTTTTAATTATTAATACAATCTTTGTTATCATGCCTTATGAATTTACATTTTGAACAACTCAAAAGTATGGTGGTCTTTGCCCAAGTTGTGGAACAAGGCAATTTTACTGCTGCTGCAAAGCACGTTGGCCTGTCCCGCGCGGTAGTCAGTTATCATATTAAAAAACTAGAATCACAGCTTGGAGTAAAGCTACTCAACCGTTCTACTCGCTCGATTTCGTTAACCGAAGCAGGGTCGGAGTATTACCAGTCTTGCCGAATTATTGCTGAGCGAGCAACTATGGCAAATCAACAAATAGAAAATCTTAAAAACGAACCTGAGGGTTTGCTGAAAATCACCTGCCCAGTGAATGTAGGTTTACAAATGATAGTGCCTGCACTGAATAACTTTCGCCGCCTGTATCCCAAAATAGAGCTTGATGTAATGTTGAGCGATGAAGTGGTGAATATTCTGCAAGAAGGTATCGACTTGGCTATTCGTGGTGCACCGCTGCCCGACTCCGGTTTACAAGCACTCAAACTGTCGACTCTAGCGACCTGCTTGTGCGGCTCGCCTGATTATTTAAAAAAACGGGGGCGACCGATGGCTCCCTCTGATCTGCAACAGCACGATTGGGTTATTTATAAAATGACATCGGGAGCCGTTGAGTTAACAAAAGGCAGTCTTTCATATAGCGTAGCCATCAAAGGCGGTATCAGTACCAATAACGCGGCAGCTCGAACCGCCTTTATTGAAGGAGGTCATGGATTAGGTAGAGTGCCAGTGTATGATGCAAGGCCCAAGGTTCAGGCGGGCAGCTTAGAGCTTGTTCTGGAGGAGTATCAGCTAAAAGATATCGACATATATGGTGTGTTTCCTCCGGGCAGCGCTGCCTCGAAGAAGTTACGTTTGTTACTAGATTATTTAAAAGCGTACTTCATTAAAATTGAGCGCCAAACACAAAACCTAAAGCCAAGCGTTAGGCGCTAAATTTTTCTACGCAACAAAGTAGTCATCATCCGTGGTAGACGTAAAGGTGGTTTGCTTAGGAAGTTCAATTTGAACAGCGGAACCATCTTGGTTTAAATTTGTGCCGGCGTTGAGCACGAGTTCTACATGAACATTGTTCTCTTTAAGCACTATTGATTCTAGGTTCTCTTTATAACCTAAATAAGCAACGAACTGTTTTGGCTTTGCCAAACCACAATGACTGCCATCTGCAAAAAATGCCATGATATGGTGAAAATACATAACATATTGTTTTACATCTGCGTGTGAACCATTCTGCAATGCAAAGTGCTTATCCAGCATTTCGCTTGGCTTTAAGTTGTTGTTAAACATCTCAGAATTTGCATACTTGACCATTTCGTCAACAGGAGTCACAAGCTCTGGTGCAAATGATTGTTTTTGAATCTCTAAGCGGGTAGCGTTCGCGATTGGCATATTCATAATATATTCTCCAGTGTGTCTTAATGTATGGCTTTTTGCTTCAGTTCATTGAGCATAGCGCATTTTTCTGATTAATTTCACAAAGGAAATTACACACAGTAAATTTTACAAAAAGTAAGCGTTAAACAATGGATATTCAGAATATGACAAGTTGCTTGGAGAAACGTAAAAAGGTGCGGTCTTTCGAGCTACTCAAAGCGATTGATTGTTCTCCAATAATAATAAATTTGATTACTCAGGATGAGATTTTCTTTTAGAACGCGCATTTCCTGACGTGTCGAATGATAAAACGGCAAGTAAACCAATAATTGAAAGTGCGTAAAATAGGTAAGGAAACAAAGAAGAGTTTCCTGCTTTTGCCTCTTTATCATTTACGCTCTGTGAGTCTGCGTTTGCCGATGAAGGTTTCGCGCTATCATTTTCATACTTCGCATTTGTTAACCCAGCAGAAATTGCTGAGTCGTTGCTCGTAAATCTTTCAGGACTTTTTGCTAGTGCACTCTGCGTGCTCAAAAACGCCCATGGGATGATCATAAGAATCATTAACACATTTTTCATAACAGCTTCCCTGAATGGTCAATTGATACTGCTAACGGTAACGCTAATTGGGCTAAACGCTGTTGTTAATTTATTGCAAATACTTGTGATTTTGTTGCAAGCGCTGCTTACTAGAAGGGAGAAACTTCAGAAGGAGATATGCCGCGGTGTTTTTTATATCGATTCGAAAAATATGCCAAACTTTCAAATCCGCATGCATATGCGACTTCAGAAACTGACATAGTCTGTTGTTTTAACAATTCGTCAGCCTGTTGCATGCGCATTTGCACAATAAGGTTTAAGGGAGTATCGCCGCACTCTTTTTTGCATTTTCTAATCAGTGTATCGCGCGACATGTGCAAGAGTGCTGCAAGCTTTTCAACGTTGAAAGACGGATCAGCAAGTTGCTCTTCAATTACTGCCTTAATTTTATCTTGTAAACTAAACAACTTTATTTTTGGAGCCTTAATCGCTTGCTTCATAGCGTACTTTGACCTAACTAACTTTCTAGCATTAATTTGCGCGTTGACCCGCATGATCAATTCCGAAGTATCAAACGGTTTAGTTAAATAATCATCCGCGCCAACACTAAAACCCGCAACAACCTCACGCTTAGTCGCTTTCGCTGTAAGTAATATAATTGGAATGGTTTGGGTGAGTTTGTTTGCCTTAACTTGCTGTGCCAATTCTAAGCCTGTCATTATCGGCATATTTACGTCAGAAATAATGAGGTCAGGCAGCGTTTCACAGGCTTTTTGGTAGCCTTCTTGCCCGTTCATTGCTTGGATAATTCGGTAACTGGCAGACAAACGTAAACTAATAAAGTTAAGTAATTCTTTGTTATCATCAACTATCAACAGAGTGGTGACATCGTTATCGTCCACACCAAGTTCTGACAAACCATTAGAAAGCCCCTCCAACTCATCTTCTTCTATTGCCATATTGTCAACTTGCATACCTTTCCTTAAGGTCAAACTAGCGACATCAATGGGTTCAATAATTTGTTCAGAGGCAAAATGTTGATTACCGGACTTGAGTGTCAACACAAAACAACAACCATGTTCTTTACTAGCATAGTCATCGCAAAGCCTAGCGTCGCCATGATGAATTTCCATTATCTCTTTCACCAGCGCTAAGCCGATACCTGTGCCTGGTTCTGACACATTCTCCGAAGAGTTGTCTTGATAAAAGCGCTCAAACACTTTGTTTTTTGCGCCCTCGCTTATGCCTACGCCATTATCCCGAACAAACACTTCAGCATAACTACCGTGGTTAACTAACTGTACTTGAATCGTTGAGTTTTCGCCGCTGTATTTGATAGCATTAGAAAGTAAATTTGAAACGCATTTATCGAATTGGTCGAGGTCAAACCAAAGCAGCAAGGGCTCTTCGCAATCCACCACTTGTATTTGCTGCTGATGCTGTCCAGCCCAAGATTCAAAACGTTCGCTGATGTTTCTCAGTAACTCAGCCATATCGTATTGGGCAATTCTGAGCGGTAGCTTGCCTGCTTCCAAGCGATTAAGGTCAAGCACCTGCCCCACTAAGGCCAGCATTTTACTCGCGTTATTTAATGCTGTTTTTGCTAAACGAGTTACTGGTTGAGTTAAGGCAGCTCTGTGTTCCGTCATCAGCGTTTCGAGCGGTCCGATCGTTAAGGTGAGAGGAGTCCGAAATTCATGCGATACATTACTGAAAAAGCGGTCTTTCAATATTTGTTGCTGACGCAGCAATTCCACTTTTTCATTCACTTCTTTCGTTCTTTCTTCTACCTTTTGCTCTAAGCGCAGATTTGCCGCTTCGAGCGCCTGTGTTCGCCACTTCTGCACAACATATGCAAATAGAAATAAGGTCAGAAAACCCAAGACCATATACATAAAGTACGCCACGGATGTCAAATACCACGGAGCCGCGATAACAAAGCTGACTGAAGCTGCGCTTGTTCTCTGCCAAGCATCAACAGCTTCCACCTCAAAGGTATAGCGACCAGGTGATAATTGCGTAAAATCACGATACGCCTCTTGCGACCAAGATGACCATGCAGTACTTTCACTTTTGCCTAGTCGCGTTCGGTATTCGATAGCAGCGGGTGAGCTACTGTCTGTTGAGGCATAGCTAAATCGAATGTCACTTTGTTCCGGCGAGAGCTCGGGTAATGTATTATTACTCGCTGCAAAATTAATCGCTTCATTATTCGATTCTAATCGGCGTATATTGACAGGAGCCATCTGAGGAAGCGTTTTTGCCGAGGCTATATCGACGCGATATATTTCAGCTTTATCTCTTACAAACCACAGTATGCCGTCATTGGTGACAAAGAGATCATTGAATCCGCCGGCCTCCACTGCATCAAAGATAGCGGTGCTTTCTTGCCACTGCTCATCCGACTGTTGCTCAAAGTAACCACTGCGCCCATTTTTTCGATACCAAATACGCTCCGGATTCGTTTTAGTTTCAAAGCTTTGTACTAGCGAATCTATTATCTCGCTGTCTGCCAGCCATGCTTCGTCGAATATTGGTAAGGCGCTTTTCATTTCAAATGCATTTTGCAACTTGCCATCTGCGTAGCTTAAAAGGCGACCGGCATTGCTGAATATGGCGTTTCCATCTATATTAAAAGTATTCACAGGGCCTAAACCAAGGCCGTCTTTTTCGTTCAAAACCTCAACGGCGGCGCTCGTTCCGTCCCGTGAAATATTCGCTAATTTAAAGAGCTCACTGGTTGGCGAACCCAGCCACAAGGTATCATTATTGTCTCGTGTGACGCTTATCAATGGGCCCGTCAAGGAAGCAAAATCGTCCACTTCCCACGTATCATTTCGTCTTTTAAATAAAAAAGCGCCATTTGAAGAACTCGCTATAATATATCCGTTTTGGTCTTTCACTAATGGACGACCCAACGCTACGTCTAGTAACTTAGTCTCATTAACAATCGCACTCGCATCCTGATTAAGACTTAACTCGAAAATGCCACCGCGCCCTGATTTGAGCAACACGTCATCTACTTGCATTAAATCAACACTACTCTCATTGCTACTAGACATGGCAACAAAGCTGGGTGTCCCGTGTTTTTTCTCTGATACTTGCAGAGCATACTGTCCGTTGCCCGTTGCAAAAAGACCTAAAGGAGTTTGCTGTAAACGTAGAATTTCAGTGGACGTGTTGCCTGCTTTTAGTTGGCTGATAATGTGCGGAGGGCGCATTTTCACAATATTGGGAATGCCAGTAAGCCAGATATTACCTTGCACATCTTCGTTAACTGAAAATACGGTGTCCATACTAATGCCATCACGCTCTAAGTAATGACGCACGATGTTGAGATCACTATCCAGAACAAATAAACCGCTATATGTCGAGCCAACATAATAGAAACCATCAGATGATAAAATTGCGTCATAAATTTGAATATCGTCAGCAAATGCGTCAGGCGCGAGTACCTGAACCACAACTTCGTTACTGACCTTAAATACACCATGGCGCTCTGTAAATATAATCAAATTGCTGTTGATATCACTGATAATTTCCATCACTCTTGCTTCTTTAGGGAGCGATATTTGTGTCTCTACGTTGCGATACTCTAATCCTGTAGCGGTTTGCACCGCGCTTAACTTTGCAATATTCGAAAGATATCTAGGTTTGTATAAAAAATCCCCTGCTATATTGAAAATCGCATGTTTGCTAGACACAGCGTCGGGTAATTCTCGTAAGCGCTGCCCATCAAAAAAGAAAGTATGCTCGGAGGCAACAAAAACCACTCCGTCGTCGTTTGATGCCGTTGACCATATTTCGCCGAAATCATCGGCCTGCTGCAACGGCATCGGCAATAAACTAATTGCTTCCAACTCACCAGCGCTGTCAACCTGAAGAGCGAATAGGTCATTGGTTGTGCCAAAATAGAGAGTACCCTCAAACTGAGTAATGGAACGCACTGGCGTTGAGTGTGGCGTCGAAAAATTGAACCACTGCTTGCCGTCCCACTGAGAAACGCCTTCGGTATGCCCAACATAAACCAAACCGTCAGCATCTTGAATTGACGTCCAGTTTTGATTGTGTCCGCCATGCTGTTTAGAGGTGTAGACTTTACTTAAAGGTTGGCCTACCTGTGAATAGGAATAAGGAAGAGAGTTTGCTTTTTCAGAAGAATTTGCTTGCTTCATTTGCAAAGATGATGCACTAACTGCATCGGAACACCCGATTAATAGCATACCCACAAAAACTGTGTGCAAGCTAAGTTTACTAAGCACTATAGAGCTAAGTGACTGCAAAATTGGTTTCCGTTTTGTGTTAATCGACACTCTTTATTAATCGACACTCTTTATTAATCGACCTCTTTATTAATCGACCTCTTTATTAATCGACCTGTTTATCAATCGAACTGTTTACTATTCGAAACTCTTATAAACCGACACGCTTTATTCATTGCGGCTATATGAAATCACAAAGACCAAACTTTGTCATGCATTAAGCAAACTTGTATTTACCTTATTTGGCCTTTAAGGCTAAGATGCAGCTTGACCCTTTCAACTAGGAATTCAAATGAAAACAACGAGAATTTTTTGCTGGTTTACAACTTTTACCTTTTTAATGGCTCTGAGCTATAACACGTTTGCTCAACAAATACTCATTAATGCTGACGCCTTACTCAACGTCGAAACGGGTAAGTTAATGAAGAATGTATCCGTCCTAGTTGAAGACAATAGAATCATTGAAGTCAATCAACAAGGCAGCATCAATGCAAGTTCAGCGAAGATAATTGACTTATCGGGAATGACTTTAGTCCCAGGTTTAATGGATATGCACGTTCATTTAAGCAGTGATGCCGAAGATAATTTCCTAGCAGCTAAAGGCAACTCGGTCCCCCGCATCACGGTTAAAGCGGTTAAGAACGCAGAAATAACGCTAATGGCCGGTTTTACCACAGTAAGAAACTTAGGCGCTGAAGGTTATTCCGTTATTGGCGTGCGAGACGGTATCAACGCAGGAGAAATCCCTGGACCAAGAATTTGGGCTGCAGGATATGCAGTGGGCGTTACCGGCGGTCATTGTGATGATAATTTTTCACCTCCCGAAGCACAGAGTAAATCGACCGGCGTAGCCGACGGCCCTTGGGCTGTTAGAGCGAAAGTACGTGAAAATATCAAATACGGAGCGAATACCATTAAGGTGTGTGCCACCGGCGGTGTATTCTCAAAGGGAACCAAAGTCGGTATTCAACAGCTGACAGAAGAGGAAATTGCTGCCGCTGTAGAAGAAGCACATATGCGTGGCTTGATTGCCGCAGCTCATGCGCACGGCACCAGCGGTATCAAAGCCGCAATTCGCGCTGGTATTGACTCAATAGAGCATTGCAGCTTTCTGGACGATGAAGCAATTGAGTTAGCAATAAAAATGGGTACCTACTTTTCATGCGATATTTATAATACGGAATATACACTTGCATTTGGTGAGGCCAACGGCGTACCTGAAGAAAACATTAATAAAGAAAAGTTAGTTTCAAAAGCGCAGCGTGACAGTTTCACCAAAGCGGTTAAAGCTGGTGTTAAGATGGTGCTTGGTTCTGATGCTGCTATTTATCCTCATGGCGACAACGGCAAACAGTTTTCTCGCATGGTTCGCTTCGGCATGACTCCTTTGCAAGCCATACAAGCAGCCACGATTAACAGTGCAGCATTGCTTAAGCAAGAAGCCGAACTCGGGCAAATAAAAAAGGGCTTTTTAGCCGATATTATTGCGGTGAAAGGCAATCCATTAGAAGATATCTCTGCGTTGGAAAGCGTCTCCTTTGTTATGAAGAATGGTGTTATTTACAAACAATAAATTGACAATTGAGCATGGAGGTCTTCATTTGCGGTGGAGACTTCTGACGCTAAGGAATACTTGTTGCTACCGCCACAATTAACCTCAATTCCCTCACCTTTTTTGTAAGATTCTGTCGCTACAATTGAACAGCACAGAAAGCTTCTCTCAGTTGAAGGCTACCCAAGCAAGCGACATGCATATGTTCCTTAGCTAAATAGATATCAGTTGAATAGTTCAGAATGCTCGGTTATTATTTTCAATCTTGCCTATAATTTTTTATAAATCGCTTTAGCTACCGTTGACAATTAGATGTCGTCTCGACCGAATCTGCGAAGCAAAAACTAAGAGCGCAGTTTAAATGTTGTAGGTATTCTGCCGTAGCAAGTAACTAGGCAACAGAGGAATAAGCCAAAGTGATGTCTGTTTTTCGCGCGGTTGTAAATACTGTTATTATCTTAAGCGTAATGCTTGCGAGCGTAGCGAGCGCGTATACAAGTGAGTCAAATACTGATATCACACTCGTTAATGAGCAACTTTATCTTCTCTCTGACCCTTCTGGTGACTTGACTATTAGCGAAGCGATAACATCGTTTCAGACGCAACAGTTCTCACCTAACAATAAGACTCAAGTCAGCTTTGGATTCACCCAGGATACACTCTGGACGGTGCTACCGGTCACAAATGAAAGCGCGAGCAATAACAAGCTTGTCATCAAAATAGATAATGCGTGGTTGGATGAAATTGATATCTATTTTGTTCAGGATAAACAAGTGGTTCAACGCGCGGCACTAGGGGATACTTTACCGTTTTCACAGCGACCCATTTCACGGCGCATGCCGGCCGTGGCATATCAATTTCCACCAGGGCGAACAGACGTATATTTTCGAGTACATTCAAAAGATCCTCTGACAATTCCAATTTATATTGGCGCAGAAGAAAGTCATGTCGCGGCAGCATCGCTAAACGCATATTTCTATGGCGCACTATATGGGGCCTTAGGCATTCTGCTTATCTATAACATTGCCTTATACGGTTATTTAAAAGAGCTAAAATACTTACTGTATTCAACCTATTTGTCCGCATTCACAGCATTTAACTTTACATATACGGGGCATGGGTTTTGGACATTGTGGCATGAATCAATCTGGTTACAGCAGTCGCTAATGCCGGTGCTAATGTTTGCCTATTTATTCTCTGGGGTGATTTTCACCTTAGAGTTTCTTAATACTCGCACCTATTTACCCTCTTTGTACGCATTTCGGTATAAGCTTTATGCTGGTCTTCTGATGTTGGCGCTCAGCCTACTTTTAATAAACGACCGTTCAATTTCGATTATGACCCAGTTAGTTATTCTAACGACTTTATCAATCTGGATGCTCGTCATTGGTTATTATTCATATAAGAGCGGCAACCCATTAGCGAAATTTTTTGTACCAGCTGTGATTATGGGGACCGGCGGGGCAACCATATCTAGTCTAGCTACTTGGGGCATCATTCCTTATTCACAGTGGGCATTTCGAGGCATCGAAATTGGCATGTTATTGGAGATGTCGTTGCTGTCAGTCTCCTTGGGATTCAACTTTAAGATGGCACAAGAGGCACGAAAAAGCGCAGAAATAAACGCCAGGGTCGATCCACTGACGAATCTGTACAATCGGCGAGCATTTTCAGATTTAGTTTATCCCCTGTGGCAACTGGGCAAACGAAATAAAAAGCCAATGGCAATTATACTCATTGATTTAGATTGGTTTAAACGTATTAACGATGAGTATGGTCACGCTGTTGGCGATGAGGTTCTTGAAAGTGTGGGTAAACAAATTAAGCAGCGCGTAAGAGAATCCGATATTCCATTGCGCTGGGGAGGCGAAGAATTTTTAATCTTCTTGCCGAACACCAAGACTAGTGAGGCCCATCAACTCGCCGATAAACTGCGCGAGCAGTTCGACTCAAAGAATATAACGCTAAATCACAAAGTAACTATGAGTATTGGTGTAGTTAGTGCACTACCTCACGACATAGAACTCGACAAGCTGATCGGTCTAGCCGATAAAGCCTTGTACCAAGCAAAGCAGAAAGGCCGCAACTGCGTAGTTTCTTTAAACTAGTTGCTGACCGACACTGTTGTTATTTGACCGATTGCCAAGACGCATCCGCCTTCCAATTGGACACCCAAGCAGGAATATCTGCAGCAGACATCGGCCGAGCTATGCCAAAACCTTGTGCCAAATGACAGCCCAATTGCAACAACACTGCACCATGTTGAATCGTTTCAACGCCCTCAGCAATAACATCGCGCTTGAAAGACTTAGCTAGCGCTATTACGCCTTCAACTATAGCCAAATCATCTTTATCGGACAGCATGTTTTGCACAAAGCTTTGATCTATCTTAATCATACTAGCGGGTAGTCTTCTTAGATAAACTAGAGGTGAATATCCTGTACCAAAGTCATCCAAAGCGAAATCAACACCCAATGCCATGCAGCCATTCATAATTGCTGACACATGGTTCACATCATACAACGAGCTCGTTTCCATTACCTCAAGCTGCAGGTAACTAGGATCAACATCTGGGTGCGCTGCTATAATGTTAGCTAACTTTTCTATAAAATCATGCTGTTGCAACTGCACTGCTGCAATATTAACGCTGGTGCTTACTGGAAGATTCAGCCCTGCTTTTTGCCACTCGCTAATTTGAGCAAGTGCCGAATCAATAACCCACTCTCCTAGCTTCACAATAATGTAGCTGCTTTCAATGACAGGCATAAATTCGATTGGCTCTAGCAGTCCTCGCTCTGGATGTTGCCAGCGAATTAATGCCTCAACGCCAATTACCTTGTCTTTGAGCATATCAACTTTGGGCTGGTAATGAAGCAAAAACTGCTGCTTGTCAATGCCATCTTGGATGGCTTGCAAGCTATCCCGCTGTGCCTTAAGAGCATCATCCTTTGCAGTATCAAATATGTGATACCTATTCTTACCCGACTCTTTAGCCACGTACATTGCTTGATCAGCATGGCGCATCAGTTGGTCGGCATCTACATTATCTTCCGGATAAAAAGTCACGCCGATACTTGCGGATACATTCAATATTAATCCGTCTATGGTGACCGGTTTTGACGCTGCTAGCAGCAAACGCTTTAGTACTGGCTCCGCACTTTCCAAGGAAGTTAAATCCGTTAATACAGCAACAAACTCATCGCCGCCAATACGAGCTAAACTATCGCCTTCACGCAAAGCCTCCTTCATACGAACAGAGATCGCAATCAATAGTTCATCACCGATATCATGACCATTGGTATCGTTTACCTGCTTAAAACCATCTAAATCAACAAACAACACGGCCAGTGACTGCTGATGTCGGTTGCATTGAAACATTGCTTGTGACAATCGGTCCGCGAGTAGCGCTCGATTGGGCAAATTAGTGAGCAAATCAAAATGTGCAATGTGTTCCAGTTGGTCTTGATACTCTTTCATTGATGTAATGTCAGAATATAAGCAGACGTAGTGTTGAACAACACCCTCTTCATTCTTCACAGCGCTAATTGTTAACATTAACGGGTAAATTTCACCGTTTTTTCGACGGTTCCAAATTTCTCCATCCCAGTAGCCTTGTGTTAATAGCTTCCCCCACATTTCCGCATAAAATTCTGATGAGTGGCGCCCAGATTGAAATATTCTTGGATTTTTCCCCAGTACTTCTTCAGAACTATAACCGGTAATGCGGCTGAAAGAATGGTTCACTTCGGTAATAGTGGCAGACGCGTCAGTTATCATAATCCCTTCATGTGCATGAATGAATACACTTGCGGCGCGTTTCAGCTTTTCTTCATTTTTCTGACGTTGCGTAATATCGTGGATCACCCCAACAATAAAGTACTTACCGTTTGGATCTACAAATCTATTTTTCCTTGTTAGCACTCTTTTACTTTGCATTCCTGTAGGAGAGAGTGTCTCCTCGCATATCACTTCTTTCCCTTCCATCAGGACCTTTTTGTCAACAGAAAAAAAAACTTCCATTTCCTCTGGCGGAAAACTTTCTGCTAGCGTTGAGCCAATGATTTTATCCCGAGATAAACCAAAAAAACGACAGCATGCGTCATTCACCAAGATAAACTTGAAGTCTTCATCTTTTACAAATATTGGATAACCGGTATTGTTGAAAATCGCACGAAGATACATCTCCATATCTTGCGGATTATCTTGTGACTTACTCAACAAGGGATCAGAGTTGTGCTGTTCTGACTTCATTACAAAACTCCTTGTAAAATAGTTCACACGAGAAATAGAGAAGAATATCGCTGCAATTCCTTGCTGCTTCTTTCGGCAATATAGTTAGTTAACCAAGGTAGACGTTTTTTAATCTAATTTTAATATTCCCGCAAAGTCTTTTTTAGATATTACAGGTAAAGTATGCGTCTACATTGATATGCATCAAAAAGCGAATGTATTTATAAGAGCATTTATAATGGCATTTACAAGAGCATTTATAAATGTTGTCGCCATCGCAGCAACTGCTCCTGTAGACTCGGAGAATGAGCTTTCTGAAAAACCTCATTTGGATTGTTTCAAGTAGTTAGCTAACCGTCCGGCCGATGGATTGACAGCAGATTGATTACTTTGCCAATACTAATAGGGATATTGGCAAACCCTTTTAAGACCAACAAACTGAGAGTAGAGTAGGTTACATTTAACAATGAAACTAATGTTCACCACTTTGCAAAGAGTAATAAAATGAAGGCTATTAACATGAAAAGAACAACTGTAAAAACAAGCGCGATTGCTATTGCCGTTTCAACATTGATGATTTCTACTGGCGCAGTCAATGCGCAATCAGTAGCCGACAGTGTTGTTGCAGCTCAAGACGCCGCCCTAGAAATCAACACGAATGGTAAGGGTTATGGTCCTCAATCACCGCGCGATATCGACCAAGACTATGGCACCAACTTGCGTAACTTTGGCATAGCCCCTAACCGTGCTGCCCTTAACCTTTGCAACATCCATTTTCACAAAAATGCGGAGCACAAAGGTGGGGAATTCACCACGTTCGCTGGTAATGGGGACGGTAAAGGAAAAAATACGGGTTACAAGTACAATGGTACGTTATCCGCAGCGCAAATGAAGCCAGTTAGCAGTCAGATATGTGCAGCTAAAGGCGATGCTTTGCAATCTGGTGACACTTTGGAAGTGCATTTTGTATACTCGTCGGCAGATGTCAAACCTGGACCAACGCTGGGCGCATGCTTAGCCGATAGCACAATGAACCCCGGTTTACGCGTTGAGGGACAAGTCATTGTTCTTGCAAACGATGACAACGCTATGGAATTTGACGATTTAGCAGAAATTGAGCAAATCAATGGCTACTACCAAGCGCCAAATGTCCCCACTAACATGGGTGTCCCGGTTCAGTATTTAGGCTCAACAACTGGGCCTTCTTACAATGAAAAGGCATCGCCGTTGCAGGTTACTTGGAGTGTTAGGCCAGAAGTTGCCGTAGTTGACATTAACAGCGTTGGCGAGTGGTGCAATGACAATGTATTCAAAGAGGATCATGCACACGGTGTTCGTAATTTAGTAAAAAACCCTAAATTATTGTCGCCTCTTATAAACTAGAGTAATGGCGTGAACTGCGATTCGCAGTTCACGCTACTTTAACGCTAAGCGGTACCCGTTACCGCGTAATGTTTGAATCGAGAGCTGCGGCTCTCGTTCTAATTTTTTTCTCAAGCGACTGACATATACATCAATAATGTTTGTATTCGGATCGCTGTAAGTTTGCCAAATACGGCTTAGTATTCGCTCCCTCGACAAGACCTTATTTTGATTTTCCACAAAGTATAAGAGTAGTTCAAACTCAATTTTAGTTAAGGATAATTCTTCGCCGTTCACCATCACGATGCGCTCTTGCAAAGCCAACTCTAAGCTGCCTAATTTTATTGTGTTTTGACTTGTCTGCTGCGGTGCATTCATTCGTCGTCTCAACGCAGAGATACGGGCGAGTAGTTCGTCAAAATCAAACGGCTTGCAAAGATAATCGTCAGCCCCCATCTCCAAACCTTTGACACGCTCAGAGACTTCATCTAGCGCAGTCAACATAAGCACCATAGGCGGGTTTGGTAGGGCTTTAACGGAGTCAAGAATGGATAAACTGTCTTGAGAACCAAATAGCCTGTCTAGCACAACTATTTGTGGCGAGCTTTTCTTAATAAAAGGCAGCACTTCGTGCAGCTCACTTAAACACGTGCATTCGAAACCTTCTGCACGCAAGCCCCGAGAAAGAAAATTCAACAACGGTTTTTCGTCATCGGCTAATAAGATATTCATGAGATGTTTCCAATGGGTAAAACGATTGAAAATACGGACCCTTGTCCTTGTGATGACTCCACAGAGATGCGGCCGCCATGCGCTTCAACAATCACTTTAGCGATTGGCAAGCCTAAGCCTAAACCTTCATTATGTTTACTGAAACGAACAAAGCGCTCAAATATATTATCAACTTCAGCTGCCGAAATGCCTTCTCCTGAATCTGTGATAGCAATAGTGATGTGTGTAGCTGATTTTTCTAAGGCTACTTCTATTGGTTGATCCAGTTTTGAATATTTTGTCGCATTATCCAGCAAAATTGAAAGTACTTGCTGGATACGTTGTTTGTCGATCATAGCGATAACCTCGTCTATCGCATCAGGCACTTTCAAAATAAAGCTGCGGTTTGGCTCGTGCTTTTCCCACTTCACCACCTCCGACTTCAACAATGGCATAATTTGAACCGGTATCAATTCTAAATTAAGCTGATTCATTTCAGCACGCGTCAGCAATAGCAAGTCATCCACCAACCTGCTCAAATTTACTGCCTGCTCGAGTATCGAAACCAATGTTTGATTGTAGTCCTGTGCAGATGCAGAGCGCATTCTGAGGGTTACCTGTGCTTCACCTCTAATGATTGTCAACGGTGTGCGCAGCTCATGCGACACGTCTGCAATAAACTGGCGGCGGCGAGAGTCTATTTTTGTCAACTGCAGGTTTGCATCGGTCAATTCACTCGTGCGCTGTTTAACTTCGAGCTCGAGCTGTTTTCGCAATGCACCTTCATTATTTTCATGCTCCTGCAGGCGTTTAGCCAGTTGATTTATGGATGTTGCTAGCTCATTAAATTCGTCGTCTAAGATGACCGATATGGGTTGATGATAATGCCCAGATGCAATGGCATTCGTTGCGTTGGCAATTAAAATAAGCGGCTGATATAACTGATTGAAAAGCCAGTAGCAGCCATACAGTATAAGTGGAAGGGACAGCGCTCCTAAACCCACAGTAAACCAAACGATTGTGGTATTTAACGTGTCGATACGAGCATTTATTGCAGCGACCACTCTACTTTGGCGCGCTACAGCTGAATTGATGGCTTCTCTAAATTGATCGTCAATAGTCACCTCGAGTAAACGACGAAGCTGCTCTTGTTGATTTAACGGAGCTTGGTTATTGCTAATAACAACCTCTTCAAATTCAGCAATGATCTCGTCTAACAGTCGCACTAGCTCATCGGTGTCTTCTACACTTCCTTGCGTAAACGATATTCCAAGCGCAGTGCGCTGTTCCAGTTCTAGCACTCTAATTTGCGTGACTGATTCCTGGATCAATTTTTGCTTTTTTCGGACGTAAGCCTGGTTCGCATTGCGTCCAAAAATGATTTCGTCGGTTAGCTGTTTAAATAGTCGATAAGAAATACTCGACAGCTTTTCGTGCTCAATTAACAGTGATTGAGCAATATTACTTTGCTGCAAATTTTCACGAGTTAAATGTGCGGATATAGCCGTACTGATAAGTGCGAGAAAGAGGATAAAAGCGGTGGTGAGTCCAAAGTAAAAAAGTTTGCGCTTGTACATGCTAATCTAATTGTGCTGAAGTTATTAATCAGGTTACACATACGCGTAAGCCATAGCAATAGACCAAATTAGCGCCTCAAGCTATTTTGCTTATGAACGCGCTAATTTCAGTGTTTGACCCACTGTTTATAGAATTGTTGCTTGAGTTCTTAGGATTTAACCAGCTAGTGCAGGATCTTTGATAAACAAAATATCCATAATAATAGAGGGATCCCATTCACGCATAGCTGCCTCGCAACTTTTACGAATGTCATCAAGTTCAGTAATTGTGGCCACCGAGAAGGATTCATCAACAATGATGTGAACAAGCAGATAAAGGTCTCTTCCGCTTTTACTGATGCGCACTTCAATATGTTCATACGGCACCGCTGTCAATGTTTGCTTCAGTTTTTTCTCAATAACAGCCGTTACAGCTTCTGGCGGCGCTTTATGTATGACTTCTTTTAAACTGTCGAGCATGATTTTAACGGGTATAGGTAAAATCGCGGTTCCCAACAAAACGAGTAATATTGGGTCAACAAAAGGAGCGTAGGAGGCAAAGCTTGTTTGTTCAATAAAATAAGCGATTGCGAACCCTAGTAGGATGGAGGCGCTGAGCACACCGTCTACAAACCAAGTGTGCGCGTCAACCCCAACCAAATCTGATCGCAAATTTTTACCTTGATGTGTCATGTAGCCAGATACCGCAAAACAACCTGCGGTAGCAAACGCGCCGTAAATCATGGCCAGGCCATACTCAGCCGAATTTCCACCAGTAATCAAACTATTGATTGAGCCAATTACCGCATACAGGCAAGTCGCGATAATAATCAACGATTTAAATAAATTCAGTGTGGGTTCAATAGCGGTATAGCCAAAATGAAATCGGTCATCGTCTGGCAGTTGCACAAGATTTGCAACCTTGAGTGTTAGCAAGGCCATGAAGAACGCAATAAGAGAATAAATACCGTCAAATAAGATAGCGCCAGAATGTGTTACAAGCGCAAAACCTAGTGCGACAAAAACGAACAAACCTGCCATATAAAATGACACTTTTAATAAACGCTTTTCTTGTATTTCGTGAAAACCAATAGCCATTGTAAAGAATTAGAATAGGGTGATAATTCGCGGAGTGTACTCCACTTTTAAGAATTAGATAGTGATTTTATAAATAAATTTTCGACTGTTTTCGGTCGCTATTTGAAGCCCCATTTTTATCGCTTTTTGGAGTAATAGATAGGTGGGTTTAGTCAACTAAGCTGGTATTCAACACCGTTTAATTATGCAAGCGTTAGAGGATACTTTATAACCTGCTTAGTGCTTGGTATTTGTGAATAAACACTTGCTTGTTGTATACAGCCAACTTACAGTTTATTTTACTATATCTATTATTAATTAATGTTAAGTAACATGACCCCCAATAACAGCTTGTTAATGCTAGTGGCTATTTCAATGGCCATTTTCAGCCCTATCGCTTTTGCGTCTGACATCCGAATTCAATGGCACCTATATTTATTAGGTATAGCGCTTATTTCAACATCGCTTGCGCTTCTAATCACCTATCGAAAAAAAAATGTTGAAAGCACTGGAATAAAAATAATGATCTGGGGGGTATATTTTTGGGCTGTAACATTTATCCAACTAATTCTCCTTTCTTTATTGTATGTGCTGGCTTGAGCTAAGTTGCCCTCGCTATACACCCTGAATCAGAAAGCTCGTCGCTGCTAGCGCCTGCTAGTAACCACTAGATTAAAAGAGCAGCCCCCTATTTCGTAACCACATCACCAGCCCTAAAATCAAAAAGCTAAAAGGCATAAAAAAGAGAATGACGATTACCTGTCGCTTTTGCTTGCTGGTTAAATCTAAACGCTCGACCGTCATTTTCTTATCACCAAGAAATGCTTTGTAGTCCAGCTCTGACAGCCAGTTCACCACATTCAGTCCCATTTGTGCGTTGCTGTATTGGTCGATGTAAACATTCGTTAAAAAATCTGCATCTGTGAATACGATTAATCGCGTGTCTGAGGTTTTTCCGCTTTTCATGTTCACAGCGTTTTTTTCATCAATCACAACATACGAGAACGGAACAGGACCCGCGGTATCTGTTCCTTTGTCAAAGCGTATCTCCAAATTGCGATTGGTTTCCGCCCAACTGTTTGTTGTCGATGCGGTGGACGCAATCACTGCGTGCTTTATGTTCGGGCGACGCTTTTCCAGCAGTGTGATTGAGCGTGGACGAATATAAAAAGTGTAATCCAAACCCTCTGTAATAGCTTTGTGACGCTGGTAGTTTTTGGTTGCTGGGCTGCCAACATCCTCGCCCACATAGTTGGTTATATCAACAACGATATCCGCTTCAACATTTAGCCCCCACTGATTCAATATTGAATTCAGATCAGGGTTTTTGGTTAATTGATCAGCACTTAAGGTTTTATCTGGTGTAGTAACAAGTGTGTGCTCAATTAAGAATAAGGCGTCTCCACCTGCTAACAAATAAGCCTCAATTAGCGCTTCTTCGTCTTCGCTTAGCTCACTTTTAGGGCCGGCGATAATCAATACATCGCAGTCCTCTGGAATAGACTGGCTAATGCCCAGCATCAAGGGTTTGCTGATAATGTTGTTGTCAGTAAGTAACTGAGCGAATTTGGATAAGCCCGTATTGTCCTCATTCTCCGTTGAATATTCGCCATGGCCCGTGAGGAAGTAAACGGTCTTTTCTGCTCGACTCGCACTCGCTATCGCATTGGTCAAAAGCTCTTCAGATAACGGGTTTTGGCTAAAATCGACATCTTTGCGGTTGCTGCCCGACTGCACAATAACTTTTTGTTCTTGGCTATTGATCACATTACCAAACTTCGCGGCGTAAGCTACTTGCTCAATGGGGTCAATAATCTCAGTAGTCACAAAACCGTTTGACGTTCTTTCGTATTCTTTAAATAAGTCCTGCAAATATTTTGGCGGTGTACCCACGAAAAAAGCCGTAAGCTGAACCTCTCGATCCAATACACCAAGAAACTCGATGGTGTTTGTCGACAAGGTATGCTGCTTGTCTTTTGTAACATCCCATCTTATTTCAGAATTGACAGCGAGATAATTACTTAAGCCAATAAACGTGACGCTTGAAAGAGTGATTACAATCACAACACCCAATTTTTTCCACTGTTTTGACAGCGACTGCGCCTTGTCGCTAAGCGCTAATTCTAGGCCTAATTTTGTTGCGCGAAACCGATATGCAAGGCTCACGACAATTATAACAATAAGTAAGAGCCCACTGCTGACAAGCAAAGCTGACGCAAAAAAGGAGAGCTGTTGTTCGATATAAAAAAGAGAGGCACCTAACGCTAGACCAATAAGTGATAGTCCGTAGAAAATTGGCAGTGAAACACGTGAAAATGAATGCAATCTAAATTGTGATTTGGTCATTATTGCCACAGCCTATTGTCGATGCTCAACCTAGTTAACACCAAGCAGAGAATTATCCCTGTTAGATAGTAGGTAATGTTACTAGGCGTGATAATGCCTACCGCAAAATTTTCTAAGTGCGTACGAGTGCTCAACTGTATAAAGAAGGCCTCAGCCGAACCGGTGAAATACTTTGTAAAGCTGGTTGAAAAGTACAATGAAAATATCAATGCGTAGGACACCAGTGCGGCAATGATTTGATTGCGAGTCCACGAAGAGACAAGTAAACCAACAGCTATGAAAAATGCACCTTCTAGCCAGATACCCATGTAGCCATAAAAGATACTTGCGGTGTCTGGATTGCCAAAATACTCTAAAATGAAGTAGTAAATAAGGGTCATGCCGATTAACAATGAGTAGAAAATCAACATACTTAAATACTTACCTAAAACAATCATGCTAAGGCTGAGTGGTGACGTCAGTAAAAACTCCATCGTTCCATTCGCTTTTTCCTCTGAAAACATTCTCATTGTTAACAAGGGAATTAAAAATACAAACATAAACTCCATCAATATGAACATATCCCGCAGCGATGCTTCGTGATTCTGATCAATAATGAGAAAAAAGAAGGCGTTGAACAGCGACAGGGTCGCTATCAAAATAATATATGCAATGGGAGAACTAAAATAACTGTGTAGTTCTTTTTTTACTATTGCGAAGGTTTTATACATGTTTTACAGCCCCTGTCCTAGTAAATTCAGTGGGGCTTGCTCTTGATGATAATCGATAAATATTTGCTCCAAGGTAAGCGGATGTGATTGAGTTGATTGCTTTTTCTTAAGTAATTCTTCCAGGGATTCATCAAGCACAATTTGTCCCGCCTTCATCATCAATACACGCTGGGCAACTTGCTCAATTTCATTTAACGTGTGAGTGCTTAGTAAAACAGTTCGCTGATCCCGTTGATTTTTAATTAAGGCCAACACCTGCAAAATTTGGATTGGGTCGAGACCACTTGTCGGCTCATCTAAAATCAATAATTTTGGTTCATGAATTATTGCCTGCGCTATACCAACGCGCTGTTTATAACCCTTGGACAAGGTTGCAATCTTTTGATTTTTTACGCGTAACAAATCACAGTCATCTAGCACTTTTGCAACCTGAAATGACTCTCTCTTTGCCGCAACACCTTTTATTTGTGCGGCAAATTTCAAGTAGCTAACTACTGTCATCTCGCTGTATAAAGGCGGTTTTTCAGGAAGGTAACCAATTTTTTCCCGCACTGAAAGGGAATGCTTAGCAATATCTTCGCCATCGATAATCACAGTACCAGAAGACGCAGTAAGAAAAGTCGTTAGAATACGCATCAAGGTCGTTTTGCCAGCACCATTTTTACCTAAGAAGCCAACAATGTCGCCTTTATTAATTTCAAAAGAAACGTTTTCCAAAGCTTGGTGAGCACCAAATCTTTTACTGATATGTTTAGCAATCAACATCTACACTGGGCCTCTCTTAATAGTGCGGTAATGGTGCGGTAATAGTTAGGTGGTGGTTCACAATGGTTCGCAACACGCTCGATGATGCTTACTGTACAGTGACTGCGACACTTTTACACTTGTGTAGAGTAAGACACAACATGTTTCTCTTAATTCAGACTCGAGCTTTTTGCTTCGAGCTCACTATTTGAATCTACCTGCACATCAATTTTGACATGTAAATTTGCAAAATTATTGAGCTTATCTTTAAGCCGCTGTGAATAAGTAACAAAGTTAATTAATGTACCGGCATCCTCGCGCGACGTGTCAGCCATGAGCAATAGCAAACTCCTGCTCACGTCATTAATTTCATGCTGCAGTTCTTTTTCTTTTGCACTTAGTAATCGTCTCTCCGGCTGGTGTTTCATGTCCAACATTTCACTCGCAATCTCATCAAACACATCCAGTGTTTTAATTGATAGCCCGCGGATCAAGAGGAGTAAATCACTTTTTAATTCGATGTATTTCTCATTTATCACCCGTTTCACCTTAAATAAGTCGTTAATTGAATCATGTATTTGAAACAAATAATCGAACTGATTAATCAGTTTTATCAGGGCCTTGGATTCATTTTTCTGGTTGATCAGAATGACTGCGCTAGAAAAATAGTGCATGTATTGATTCTTAAGATAATTCACGTATTCAATTCGTTTCTCTGCCGAGTTGAATACGCCTGTATAGTTGGTCTCTATACTCAAGGTAACCTGATTGTAATTTTCCTGCAAAAATCGAAATAAATGTTCTGATGAAGAGTCTAGATTCTGCTTTACTGATTCAAAATTATCGTCCTGTTTCAAGGTGAGTAATTCAATTCGTTCAAAATCCATTTTACCCTCCCCAAACAAGTGGTCGACAAAACGAGTAAAGGGGGTAATAAATGCGGTAAAAATCAGACTCGCTGTTACATTAAAAATCAAATGAATATTTGCTAAGGCAATGGCAGGATTCTGATCGAAATCAGCCAGCTTATAGCCGAATATTAGCAGTATGGGAAAAAATAATAGCACCCCACCCACATTAAAAAGGAAGTGGCTGAATGCGACTTTTTTAGCAGAAACATCCAAACTAATGACCGCTAAGAATGCAGTTGCGGTGGTGCCAACATTGGCACCTAAAATCAGAGGTACGGCATTCTCTAATCCCAAAACTCCCTGTTGCGTGAAAATAATGGCTAAGCCGGTAGTGACAGAACTAGACTGCACTAATGCAGTAAAGAGGCATCCAATCAACAAGGCATACAGCGGGTTTTGTGCTTGCGTTAGCATTGACACTAACGCCGCATTGCTTTGCAGGGGTTCTAGCGTGCTAGATATCAGGTTAAGACTGAAAAACACGAAGCCAAAATAAAAAACAGCCTTACCAAAAATTGAAACTTTACTGTTAATAATGGTTAGTATGAAGCCTGTAATAATGAAAATAGGCGCAAAATTAGTTAGTTTGAACGCCACAAGCTGCGCAGTGATCGTGGTTCCTATATTGCTTCCAAAAATAATACCCACACTATTTTTAAATGACAGAACCCCCGCATTTACCAAACCGATGGAAATAACGGATGTTGCAGAGCTTGATTGAATAATCATTGTCACTACAGCACCAATCAGCACGCCAAAAATGGGAATATTTGTTGCGGAACCCAAAAACTTTCGGAATCGCTCACCGGAAATTTGTTCGATTTCACGAGAGAAATTATCAAGGCCAAACACAAATAAGATAATGGCCGTTATGCCCGTCATGACAAGTTGTAGAATTTCCAATTGCTTACCTCAACTATATTGATGTTATATCGCTTTTTTGTTCAACGAGAAGATAAACTTTTTTCTAATTAAGTACTTTTCAATTTCGACAGCAATGAAAACGGTAGACGCGATGGCCACACAAAGCCCTAGGTCAGAAAGCGGTAATGGCTGAGTGCGAAATAGGTCATTAAATATAGGGACGTATATCAATGCCAGTTGCAAAAAAACGCCGATAGCAACGGCAACGATTAAAAAGGGATTTGTGAATATGCCTTGTGTGAACAGAGACTCAATGTCAGATCTGACCGCTAAACTATGAAATAATTGTGCAAATACAAGCACGGTAAATACCATGGTTTGCCAATAGACTAACTCATGTGAAAGAGCCCAGTGCAAAGTGCTCAAGCATAAGGCGCCAACTAAAATCCCAACCCAAAGAATATGTTGCCACATACCATTGGCGAAGATATTCTCTTGTTGCTTTCGTGGTGCTTTTTGCATTACGTCTTTCTCTGCCGGCTCAGCACTAAAGGCCAGCCCTGGGAGTCCGTCTGTCACTAAGTTAATCCATAATATATGAATGGGTAAGAGCGGAATTGGCATTCCCAGGATAGGGGCTACTAACAGTGTCCAAATTTCACCCGAATTGGAACTCATTGTATATTTTATAAACTTGCGAATATTATCGTAAATACGTCTTCCAGCGGCTACCGCTTTTACAATGCTCGAGAAGTCGTCATTGAGCAAAATCATATCCGCTGCGCCTCTTGCTACATCCGTACCTTTTTGGCCCATAGCAATACCAATATTTGCGTGTTGCAGAGCCGGCGCATCGTTTACGCCATCACCGGTCATCGCAACAAAATGCCCCTGCTGTTGTAGGGCTCTGACAATCTTGAGTTTTTGCTCTGGTGTAACACGCGTATATACATTGATTTTAACTACTCGTTGTAGAAAATCACTATCGGATAACGCGTCTAATTCATCACCATTTAAAGCTATGATTTCACCGTTTCCAAGCTCAAGCTCTTTGGCAATAGCGACTGCCGTCCCCTGGTGGTCGCCAGTAATCATTACCGGTGTAATGCCAGCGCTGATGCACTGCTGAACCGCTTCGGGCACTTCGCTTCTTACGGGGTCTGAAATGGCGACAAGCCCTAAAAATGTAAGCTCAGATTCAACACTATTTAGCTCATCGCGATGAGGCAAAGTGTCAAGCTTGCGCATTGCAAGTGCTAGAATTCGATCACCCTTGGATGACAGAGAATCGACTTTATCTAGAATACTTTTTGCACCAAAGCGTTGTTTTTCTGAAGTATATTCACCTTTTATACACTTATTAATGACTCCCTCTGGTGCTCCTTTAATGAAGGCAATAAAGCCTGATTCTGACTTATGAATAGTCGTCATCTTTTTTCGATTACCGTCAAAAGGGATCGTACTAACCAAGGGGAACTTATCCAACAGTTCCTTTTTATCAAAGCCATGTAATGCAGCCATGTTAAACAAGGCAACTTCAGTGGGCTCGCCAATCACCGCTTCACCACGCAACTCAACGTCATTACTTATCGCCATACCAACAGCAAGTAAATAATGCGCATCGGTCAACTCTTCAGTGTCATCATTACCATCGAAAATATGATTCGCCAGCATTTTATTTTCGGTCAAGGTGCCGGTTTTATCAGTGCAAATAAAAGTGACTGCACCCAATGTTTCAACGGCGGGTAAGTTCTTAATTAAGGCCTGCTGTTTAAGCATTTTGTTTGCACCCATCGCAAGAGAGATAGTGATCACTGCAGGTAAAGCTTCTGGTACGGCGGCAACAGCCAAACTCAATGCCGTCAGTACCATGGTCATGAAGGGGTGTCCTTGCAGAACACCCGCGAGCAAAACAACTATGCATACGCATAAAATAGCCAACACTAAATATTTACTAAAAGAGCTGAGGCGCACTTGCAACGGCGTTTTAGCCTGTTTTTCTTGATGTAACAAATTTGCTATGCGACCAATTTCGGTGTTAATACCGCTGGCAATAACAACGCCACTCCCCTTGCCTAAGGTCACTATGCTGCTTTTAAAAGCGAGATTGCTCTTATCTCCTAACGCAAGCTTTGATGAATCTAATGGCTCAGTTTGCTTAGTGACGGCAAGTGACTCCCCTGTGAGTGTCGACTCGTCAATTTGTAATCCTTGCACCGTTAATAGCCGGATATCCGCAGGCACTATATTTCCCTGCTCCAACAACACAATGTCACCAGGTACTAAGTTTTCAGTAGAGATAACAACAAAAGAATTATCGCGTAGCACCTTAACTTGCGGTGTTGCCAGTTTTCGTAAAGCCGATAAGGCCAACTGCGCCTTGCGCTCTTGATAGGTGCTTAACGCCGCATTGAGCATCAATATAGTGAAGATTATTATCGCATCTGTAAATTCACCTAAGGCTGCTGAAATCGCTACGGCAGTCAGTAAAACAGCCGTCATGATTTCGCTGAACTGGCGTAAAAACAGCATCACGATACCGGTCGATTTAGCTACCGGAAGCTGGTTTGTACCGTACTTTGCCAACGCTTGTTTAGCGCTCGATGACCTTAGGCCTTCTTTGCTTGAATTCAATCGCTCTAGCACGTCCTCACTTGTTAGCGTGTGCCAGTTTATTTGACTGTAAGCATCTTCCATTTAGTTTGGCCCAACAAAAAAGTAAATTAATAATGCAGTGGAGAAGCCTATCGCTAAAGTTTTCAAGCCACTTAAATACCAAGGAATACCTGCGACACCGCTGAGTAGCACACCGAGTACAAATAGTAATAGACCCGCAATACATAAGCTCGACCAGAGCGGAGCGCTCACCCATAAAAAGCCAGCATCGTTTAGCCATAAAGGGGTCATGATAAATATTGAAATAACAAGAGGAGCCAAGCCATTTACTAACGCTACGACAATGGGAACAAATGCAGCGGCTCGTGCATGCGAGGAGTCACTTAAATCCGCTAGCATTGCATCTTCTAATTGACGGAGAACTAGCTTTCGTTCAGCTCTTTCACTCACATAGGCACTGCTGACGCCTGAAACTGCCAAAGCAATAGCGGCACCCAAACAAACGTTAATCACACTAGGAATGTGGACATCTGCACTCAACATAAAACCAAGAATGAGGCCAAACATAGTGAGAGCACCATCAAATCCATTTACAACAAAATAGCGACGTATAATCGATTGAGATTGACTTAAACGTATGAGACTTATCAATCCCTTCAACATATTTTCGCCAACTTATTTAATTGATGAAATGCCGCTTGCTTCAACGGCATCGATGCTGTGCACGCTTGCTCCTAACTCATTTATTTTTGCCTGTATTTTCTCATAGTCAATGTGAGAGCCCGTTACTTCTAAACAGATAGACTCCGTGCTTTGGTCAATTTCTAAGACTTCAAGCAAGACTCTCCATGTGTGGTCTAATTCTGAAAGTGCCAAAGCAAAATCATAGGCATTGGGTTTATGGGGCTTTAAAACATCTAGTCGCAATCGACAAACGTTAGCCATGGCATGCACCTTTAAAGGCGCTTACTCATTGCCATCATGAACTCGAACCGCTAACACATCCTGTTTCACACCGTGCAAAACTGCGTTTGCGGTAGATCCAAGTAGTAACTTGAAGCCGCTTCTACCATGCGTCCCTATTACGATTAAGTCGGCATCGTTTTCATTCGCAATTTGTTTTATTTCGTCAGCCGCATCACCGGCCTTCAAGTGGGTATGCTGCTTTTTAATGCCAAATTTTTGAGCAATCTCTTCTAATTTTGCTTGCGCTCTAGCCAAGCGATCTGAGTCGTCGATAGCGCTGTAGTCAGCGCCATAAAGGTAAGGTTGAATATACATAGACGATAGTGGGATATAAGCCAAACTCAGGTCATCTGGAGACTGGCAGATTGTCAGTGCCTTTTTTATAACCGTCTCATAATCAGCGTTAATATCGATTGCCACTAGAATCTTTTTATAGTTACTCATAATGTTTACCTTTTTAAGCCCGCGTTAAAAAACAGGTTTTGCGTTTAAATTGTCAATTGATACTAACAAAGTAAAATTAGGGAAAGTTGACCCAAATCAAGTCAAAATCCTTTTTATCGTTTATTTTGTATTGGGTGCAATAACGCAAAGTTAGAAACAGGAGTGCTTTGCGTTGCACTTTATTAAAAGAGGAAATGATAATGAGTAAACGAACAATATTGTTTGGTCTATCGTGTATTTTTATTTTGTCTGCGTGCGATCAGGGAGCTAACTCACCTAAGGGTTTTAGTTTACCCGAAGGGAACCCTGAAGCCGGTAAGCTTGTATTTTTGAAACATCAATGTCTCGCCTGTCATAGCATACCCGGCTTAGTGGATCACAATGTTGAGCGCGAACATTCACCTCCAATTTCACTTAGTTCAAATTCAGCGATAGTGAAGACGTACGCAGAGTTAGTAACGAGCATTATTAACCCGTCTCATAGAATATCAAGAGGAGCACAGTGGGCAAATTATGATGAAAACAAAGAATCTATTATGCCCAACTACAATGATGTTCTAACGGTTTCTGAACTAATAGATCTAGTCGCGTACATTCAACCACATTATCAAGTCACGCCTTGGCCTTACACTGTCTATCCTATTTATAACTATCCTATTTATAAAATACACTAAACGGCGTCTAAAACACCATCGATTCGCCGCGTTGAGGTACTCTCACTCGTATACTTAACTCTTGCCATATGCGAGTAGAGAGCGCATCTAATGCCTTTGGTTCTCCGTGCACTAAAACAACAGATGGCTTATTTTTAAACCCTTTCAACCATTCCAACAGTTGATCTTGTCCTGCGTGCGCTGAAAACCCACCTAAGGTTTCGATTTGCGCTTTTACAGCAAAATCGTCGTTAAACATTTTAATCCGTTTTTTGCCATCTACCAGCAAACGCCCCAAGGTGCCATTGGCTTGGTAGCCACAAAAAATGATTGTATTTCTATTATCCCAAATTCGTTGTTTAAAATGATGCCGAATTCTGCCCCCAGTGCACATTCCACTGCCCGCAATAATAATTGCCCCTTTTTTGATACGATTGATAGAGATAGACTCTTCAACCGACACGGATAAGTACAAATTTGGAATAAAGTCCTCCAAAATCGAGCTTGCCAATGGAGTTGCGGATTGGATTTCATCTTGGTCTAGCGAACGGAACCATTTATCGTATACTCGCGTTACTTCAATCGCCATTGGACTATCGAGCGCAACCTGCCAGTTTTTTAGCAGGCCCTCAGCATGCAACGTACCGAGATAAAACAATATTTCCTGGGTACGACCCACAGCAAAAGCAGGTATGAGAATGTTCCCACCGCGTGCCTGTGTATCGATTAAAATTGTTTTCAATTGTTCTACGGTGTCTTCGAGGTTTCTGTGGTTGCGATCCCCGTAAGTACCTTCCATAAGCACCACATCTGCCTCTTCGATAATACTGGGGTCCTTCATCAATACTGCGTTTTTGTTGCCTAAGTCACCAGAAAAGACTAGTTTTTTAGGTGCGTTATTTTCATCAATGAAAAGCGAGACAATGGCAGAACCGAGTATGTGCCCAGCATCCTGAAACTCAACTCGTAAGCCGCTCAATATTTCTACTTGTTTCTGGTATTCAATACCTTTGCAAAGCGCCAGTGTATTTGCAACGTCTTCGTCGGTGTATTCAGGCACCAGCGGTTTTTTGCCTTTTCTCGCTCTGCGCACGTTTTCTCTTTCCAGATCGCTGAGATAAATACCGACGGAATCTCTCAACATTACACCCAACAATCCCTGCGTCGCGCTCGAGCAATAAATGTGACCAGAAAACCCTTGATTCACTAGTTTTGGCAGCATTCCACAATGATCAAGGTGCGCATGCGATAATATGACAGCCTCAATGTTTTTAGGATTGAATTCAAACACTTCTTTCTGCATTCGCTCAACATTGTGCCCTCCCTGATGCATTCCGCAATCAAGCAAAACACGCCCGAAACTGGACGACTCAACCATGTGACATGAACCGGTTACTTCTTGTGCTGCGCCGTGAAACGTAATTGTTGCCATGAGATTTCTTTATCCATTGTTAATAGCATGAAGCCTTGTGAGTAGGTTAGTTGCACAGATTAACTCGCCAGGTTGATGTAGGTAAAAAAGATAAGGTGTTCAAATAATAGAGCAACAGGGATATGAGTGTTTGATCCCCATCAATATGCGTAGCTAAAATTTGAAGTAAGCTTTTGGTCAGCTGTTCAGCATATTCCATTGTTTTTGATGAGAAGCGAGTTCACCGGCGTTCTGAACCTAAGGATAATTGATGAAATTTAAAGACTACTACAAGATTTTGGGAGTAGATGAAACAGCAGATTTAAAAGAAATCAAAAAGGCTTATCGCAAACTTGCTGTGAAATTTCATCCTGATACGAGCGGCCATTCGGACACCGAAGAAAGATTTAAGGAAGTAGTAGAAGCATACGAAGTATTGAAAGATCCAACGAAAAGAGCAGAGTACGACGAACTAAAACGCTACGGGGCAAAGTCAGGAGGAGGATTTGATGCCCCTCCAGGTTGGCAAGCCTCCGACGGAAGAAACCAATATCGACATCAAGAACACGGTGATTTTTCTGAGTTTTTCAATTCGTTTTTCGCCGACAGAGGACGCGGTTCTGAGCACTCGCCAGATTACGGGCCTGATTTGTTTAAAGGTCAAGATTTGGAAATGGAGTTACCTGTCTTTCTAGAAGAGGTCGTTGCTGGCACAAGCAAATCGATTGATTACCATGTTCCCGTATATACCAATAATCAACTTAACCAAATAAAAAAATCGCTTAACGTAAAAGTGCCTTTAGGTGTGACTGATGGTGAACGAATAAGACTAAAAGGCCAAGGCGCACCGGGCAGCGAAGACCGATTAAATGGCGATCTTTACCTCATTATTCGACTCGTTCCGCATCCATTGTTTGATGTGCAGGGGCTTAACTTAATACTTAGCTTACCGCTTACACCATGGGAAGCAGCGCTTGGCGCTAAGCTTGAAATACCGACCTTGGACGGCAAAGTGAAGCTGAACATACCAGCAAATAGTCGCTCAGGGCAAAAATTGAGGATCAAAGGCAAAGGACTGAAAAACAAAACAGGTCAGGGAGATTTGTTAGCGGTCATAAAAATCGATATTCCCCCCTCAACTAACAGTGAAACGAAGCGTTTGTGGAGCGAGTTAGCAGAGGCTGAAAAGTATAATCCTCGAACTGAGTGGAGTTAAAAGATATGGTAGACGTCACCTTATATATCGACATTGAAGAACTGTGCGAAAATGAGAGCATTAACGAAGAAGTCATCGTTGAAGTAGTAGACTACGGCATTGCAGTACCCCAGCGCGGTGGGATTTTTTCGGAGTGGATTTTTGATTTAGAGAATGCGTACTGGATTAAAAAAGCCGTTAAACTAAACCAGCAATTGTTACTGGATTGGGCTGCCATCAGCATGGTGATCGATTTAATGAAAGATAACGAAAAGCTAGCACAAGAAAACGAGCAATTGAGAAGCAGATTGAGTAGATTGCTTTGAGTAGATCGCTTTGAGTAGATCGCTTTGAGTAGATCGCTTTGAGTAGATTGCTTTGATTAGTTCGTGCTGCCTGCCAACGGTAACGGTCAATATTTGTCATAAGCCCGCGTTAGGCACAACGCTTGTACTGGGCGACTTAAGCACCGCCTAGTGGCAGGCAAACTATGACGGGCTGCACCGTAGGGCTTCAGGCTACGCTACCCTATCTTTTAATAATTGAACATCCGCAAAACGGCTCGGGATATCTTCTCGCTCGGTTGCGCAACGCAAATCCTTCAATTTTTCAAGTGAACGCAACAGCACAGGAAGAGGAGGCCCGCTTGCGGTGACTTTATCATAGGCTTGCTGGGATTCATTTTTTGCCATTTGTGCAATAAATCGTTCAACCAATTGGTTATGGTGTTGGCTTGCGGCGTAGCCATGCAGCTCAAGTACCTCTAAAAATAAGGCTCCATTTGTTTTAAACCACGCAGTGTTTGTCTGTTCAGGCGACACGTTTAACATTGAATCAAGCAAACTTTCGCGCCTCATGCAGTCTCGCAATGTGGCCTGTTCTTCTGGCAACATAAATAGAAACTTGTCGACTAGAATTTGTGAGTAATAAGGGTCATCACCTTGACAAACTCCTAGCAATAAATCAATGACGTTAATACCAGCAAAATCGCCAGCGTTTGCCCCACGGTATTCATTCTGGCCTACTCGATAAGGCTTGTAGTAAGGACGAACGCAATGAAAAAAGCGTTCAACATTTAATTCGTTGAATAAAATATCATTGTATTTTATGACATCCTGTAAGCCCTGTTTAGCAACTTGTAGCATGTCGCCAGCTAGTGGGTGTGACATGCCCATCGGTAATATTTTAAGCAGAGCATCGGCTGTTCGCATATAAGCCAAAATACCGCGCGTATTATAATCTAAAAACAAAATCTCATCTTGTAACGACGTAAAACTTTTGTATAAACCATTTACAGCACAATTATGCGTCGTTAAGTGACTGGTAGAAAAACGAGGTGTTACGCCTAGCGATGCCCCAATTTGCATAGCCAATGCGGATGCTTCAATTAACGGCGATTTGGTTTCACGGCTTGGTTCAGTAATGTCATGGCGACGGCAAGCAGCCATATATAAACCGACGTTGCCGAGTAAGTCAAAACCAGCATCAAAACCAGAGTCAGTATTGCCTTCTTTCAATAATTCAGCAATATAGGCACGGCCTGTTGCAGTCAACTCGTCGGTTAATGGTTTGCTAATGTTGGCTTGATGATTAACATTACTGCGGTCGCTCTGGGCAAAGTAAATTTCTTCTAATTGGGTATTGAGCTGTTTGAATTCGTTTCTGATCCACAGATCAAAATTTTTCACTGCAACGGTCTGATTGCTATAGCGCATAAGGTCTCCTGAGTTGCGCCACGGTTGCCATAAGGTAAATGAATGACCGCGCTCAGCGCCTATTTTCTTGAACTATACATCAAACCACAGCCGCTCAAAAAAAAGAAGTTTTATCTTTAATTAGATTACACTTAAGCCGACCACTTACTAACATGCTTATGCGGGTATGCAGTGAAAATATTCTCAAATAGTTTCGGTCATTTAAACACTCGGGTACTTTTAATCTGTAACTAATATCTGTTGAACAAGTCACTACTATTAATGATACTAGCAAGAACGCTGCAAATTTTAATGAGAAAGACGATTTATGAACCTCACCGACTCACGTAAAAACGCGATGAAACATGGGAAGCTGACTTCTATTTTTATGTTTTTTCTATTTTCTTGCGGCAACGCTGCATTCGCTAATGCCGATTTTCCGAGTCCTTCATCGTCAAACCTTCTGTCGACAGCTGAATCCGAGTTACAGTACGACGTTTTAGTCATAGACCTACAAGGCAAACCAGTCAAAAACGTGGTTGTGGAATTTCATTCAACTAGCCCGATTCTGCCGTCCACTGAAAAGAGTGCCACGATGGATCAAGTAGAGCAGCAGTTTACGCCACACATTCTGGCAATCGAAAAGGGAACCGTAGTCAATTTTCCTAATTCAGATAACATTAAACATCATATTTATTCATTTTCAAAAGCCAAATCTTTTGAACAAGGCTTGTATCAAGGGATGCAAGCTACGCCTATTTTGTTTGATAAGCATGGCATTGTTGATCTAGGCTGTAATATTCACGACTGGATGTTGGGCTACATCTATGTCGCTAATTCTCGCTATTTCGCAAAAACAAATGAATTAGGTAAAGTAGTGTTATCCATTCCTATCTCGATTGATAGCGTTAGTATTTGGCACCCAAGAATGCAAGAAAAGACTAAACGCGTTGTGACAATGACGAAAGACAGTCAAACACAATTCTCTTTTCAGCTGCAAAACGCCATGCTAGAAGATACAGAAGGCTATGAGGATTTATCATTAGATGCTTACTAACTCCCTGTTTATCATTCTGCTTTTTGCTATTTTCACTGGCCAAGCCAAAGCACAAATTCATCATCAAACTACAGGGATTGTGCAAGCCGGTTATGTAGCAAGCGATAATCAAAAAAGCTTTTTAAACAAAGGAACCGGTGTCTTAAGACATGATGAGAACTCTTTCATACTGCAACAAGCTGTTTTGCAAGTAGACTCTACTTGGACCAGCAGCCTTTCAAGTAAACTTGTACTCAATGCCTACACGGACGGTGATCAAAACTTTGCTCCCTCGCAAGTACAACTGAAATATCAGCCTATTACCAATACTGACATAAAATATAAATTACGCGTGGGTATGTTTTACCCTGAACTTTCGGTAGAAAACACAGATACAGGTTGGTTATCTCCAGATACTTATACTCAATCAGCAATCAACAGTTGGTTTGGCGAGGAACTGCGCATCTTTGGTATCGAAGCATCCCTTTTTAAAAGTGGTCGACGCAGCGCTAGCCCGTGGAGCTGGGATGCAAGAATGGGGCTATATAAAGGCAATGATCCCATTGGCACCTTGATCGCTTGGCGCGGGTTTGCCTTGCATGATCGCCAGAGTCTGTTTGACGAAAGAGTAGAGTTTGCACCTTACCCTTTCGTGGTAAGCGATCAAGGGATCAATCACCCGTCATGGCTGGAACCTTTCCACGAACTAGATGGTCGTATTGGCGCTTATTTAGGCGTGCATTTAAGTTACTTGCGTCGCACCGAATTCAAATATTATCGTTATGATAACTTTGCTGATCCCAACGCAGTAAATAGTCAACGCCTATATGCATGGCGCACTAAATTTCACTCACTCGCCGTGAATCATCAACTGAACAAAAACTGGCAGGTGAAAAGCCAGTTACTTCAGGGGTCAACCTTGATGGGTAATTACTTCGTACACGTTGACTATTTTGCAGGCTTTTTGCAGAGCAGCTATAGCTTTTCAACAACCAGCAAAGTGACAGCCCGCCTGGATGTTTTTGATGTTAGTGAGCGAGATGACATTCCTGAGGACGTTAACACCAGTTTTGGCCACGCTATCACGCTGAATTATCAGTATATAATCAATCAACATTGGCGAATTGGTAGTGAAATTCACTTCAATAAAAATGCAGCTTTAAATCGAGAATCGCTTGGCATAACCCCGCACCAATATGAAAAACAATGGCTTTTGATCATCGACTATCGGTTTTAATTTTCAAAGCTCGCTCAGGTGTATGAAAGTCTGTCGTTTGATCGACAGTATGTCGTCATAATGAAAATAGAAGTCTAATAGGCTTTTTTGCATGCAAGGTGTTGCTCAAATCATAGTCATCAAACTTGATGTGGGACAAAGTTCAATAGTTCAAATAATGTAATTTACTAATGAATGACGAGTGTACGTCTCATTGTATCTGCGCAGAAGCGTGGACATTATATGGAAGTCAAATATCATGATGCATTTGCAAAATAACTTATTGAATTCTTTTTCTGTAGATGATCGGGTTCAATTATTTCCTCATCTCAAGCTAGTAAACTTGCCATTAGGCACAATCATTTACGAACCTTACCAGAAACGTGATTATGTTTATTTTCCCATTGATTGTATTATTTCGACTTTCTATGTGACGGCTGACGGTGCTTCAGCTGAAATATCAATTGTGGGTAATGAAGGTATTTCAGATATTGCCTGCTTTATGGGGGGGGAAAGTGCGCTGAACCTTGCTGTGGTGCAAAGTGAAGGATTTGCTTATCGCTTGTCTGCAATTGAGTTACGTAAGCAATTTGATAACAATACTGACATTCGTGCTCATCTTCTTGTTTATACTCAATCGTTAATTGTACAGATATCTCAAACTGCCGTATGTAATCGCCATCATAGTATTCAGCAGCGTCTATGCCGCTGGCTATTATTGTCTTTAGACCGCACATCAAGTAACAACCTGACTATGACACATGAACTTATTGCCAGTATGCTGGGTGTTAGACGCGAGGGTGTGACTGAGGCCGCTGGTAAGCTGCAAAAGCTCGGAGCCATCAGCTACGCGCGGGGTCACATTAAGATTTTGGATCGCGCTAAATTGGAAGTGTTATCTTGTGAATGTTACCAAGTAGTGAAGAAAGAATCGGCTCGAATAGATAATAAAGTTTCAATTTACCAACAGCATTCTAGCGTTTGCTAGCTAAAAAATAAGAAGCATATTACTCAAGCTCTTTCTCCAATAGTGTGACTGTTTTTTTTGGCGTGCTACGGGTATGAGTGAAGTATTGCACCGTGGTGCAAGCGACAACATCTCCAAGCACATTTACAGAAGTTCGTAGCATATCTAAAATACGATCTACGCCAAGGATTAATGCAATCCCTGCTGCTGGAATACCGACACCCTCGAGCACCATACTAAGGATGATGATCCCGGCGCCAGGAGTTGCCGGAGAACCTATTGAGGCTGCAACCGACATGGTAACAATAAAGAAATAACTAGAGAGACTTAAATCCACATTGAAAACTTGTGCCAAAAAAACCGTTGCAACACCTTGATATAGAGCGGTTCCTGTCATGTTGATAGTCGCACCTAAAGGAACTAAAAACCGAGCAATTTCAGCGTTTACTAGTAATTTGTCTTCCACCACCTGCAGGGTAATGGGCATTACCGCAGCCGAGCTACTAGTAGAGAAAGAAAGCAAAAGGAGTTCCCGTACGTTCCTAAAAAACTGTCCCAAGGGCTGGGTAAGGGTCACTTTAGCAACCATAAAGTAAAGCAGACCAACAGTGAGCAAACCAAGCACCACCGTTGAAACATAAACCGCCATTCCTGCCAGTACGTCAATACCAAGATTGGCAACCAAGCGAGTGATTAGCCCGAAAACAGCAATAGGTGCGAGCAACATTGCCCAAGATACGATGCGCAAGCTGACCTCTTGTAGGGCGCCCATCAAGTCAAATAAGGGTTTAGATTGCTGTGCAGGAATGGCCAGCATTGCAGCGCCTAAAACAGCGGCAAATAAAATGACCTGAAGCATTTCACCTGACGCCATTGACGCCAACGGGTTTTTGGGTATGAGCTCTGACACTTTGCCAGGCAATTCTGACATAGCAGGAAAACCTTGTGCGCCAACGCCGGTAACAGTGACTGAGTTAACATCTATCAAAGCACTCGCATCGACAAATTGACCTGGTTGAATATTCAGTGCCAAAGCGATGCCAATTGTTGCTGCCACAGCTGTGGATAACACAATAAATGCAAGGGCAATTAAGCCATTCTTTTTAATTGCATCAGGATTATTATTCGCCGCTAATCCCCTTACAATCGAGGCCACCACCAAGGGCACAACAATCATTTGTATAATTGCTAAAAAAACCTGGCCGGGTAATGCGAGCCAAGCGGTAATTGTCTTAACCGTTACCGCCGAAATGAGCCCTAGGTCAGGCCCCAACAGTACGCCTGTCAGCACCCCCAGCATTAGAGCAATTAGCACTTTCAACCAAAGCCGATTGCTAATAAGCTTATCAAATTGCTCACCAAGATCTTTAAGATGATTTCCGAATAAGCGACCCATGTCATATCACCCTATTTAAAAAACGCCTTGGGCGCCATTCTGATCAATGTGTTATCACCTCTTATATAGTGATGAAATAAGCCAGCCAAAACGTGCAGGCCAATTAAGAAATAGCCAATAGTTCCGACGGTTTCATGGATCTCTTCAATTGACTCAGCCAGAGGCTTATTTTCTTGAATTAGCGCAGGTAAGCTAAGCCCATAAAATGGGATAGCCTTGCCTTCTCCACTCAAAATTAACCAGCCCCCCACCGGCATAGCAATCATGAACACATAAAGTGCCAAATGAACGGCTTTCGAAAGCCAAGCCTGCCAAGTAGGTAATGATGGCTCTATCGGTGGTGTGAAGCTCAACAATCGGGCTACAATTCTAATCCAGATCAAAACAAAGACGCTTAAACCCAAGGTAAAATGCCATGTTTTTAATGCTTCTCTTGGGTCGCTGCCCTTTGGATAAAGTTCACGTAATTCGATACACGCGTACACGGCAACAATCATAAAAAACATTAGCCAATGTAGGGTCATAGATAAGCTGCGATAGCGTTCGTTATTCATGCAATTAAGACTCCGATACAATTAATTGGTTATGGTTGTTTCTCACCGCTAACACATCTTGCTTTGCGCAATGCAGTACTGTATTTGCTGCCGAACCTAACAACACTTTATATCCAGGACTACCGTGCGTACCAATGACAATAAGGCTAGCCTTTATATCGCGAGCCGTTTGACATATTTCGCCTGCTATATCGCCGATGGGAGTATGAATGTTGTTTTGTGGAATATTGAATTTTTGTGCTATCTGACCTAGACGAAGTTTAGCTTGCAGCGTAATATCTGCCATATATTCAACGCCAAACGAGCTTATGTAGGGTTGAAAATAAGAGGTTGGTAGTGTCACAAAGACTAGATGTAGCTGACTCGGATCCCTGATTACGCACAACGCACTCTGAAGTATACTATCGTATTCTGAATAGACATCAATTGCGGCAATAATGCGTTTATAAGTTTTCATTTAGGGTCCCAAGACTCTTAGATTCAGCCTTTTAAATTCCATCTTTCATGATCCTGCATTCATAATAGGATAATCCATGCGTAGACTATTTTGACTAACATCAAACTTATTGCTTAATCTTATAAAAAACCGACTATCGCGCAAAGCTCTATTGATTTTAGTGAAAGTAATCAAGCTCCCCCATTTTTTATTGCAAACCTGCGGCTAAGGAAGAATAGTATGTTTCTTTTGAAAGAATTTGATGCAGAGCTTCAGTGTCTAAAATTACGAGATAACGATTACGAACGGAAATAACTTGCTTAAGCTGAAAGCTAGCAAGTACCCGACAAACAGTTTCAAGCGCCATTCCTAAATAATTAGCAATGTCGGTGCGTGTCATGCTTAATCTAAATTCTTTCCCAGATAGACCTTGGCTAGCAAAATTTTCCGCTAGTTCCAAAATAAAGTGCGCTACCTTTTGTTCACTCGAGCAAGAACTCAAACACATCATCATCAGTGAGTCACATAATAAAGAATGGCTCATTGATTTAAATAGACAGGTGCGGAAGTCGTCGCTGTTTTTGACCAAGTCATTTATGTCAGATTCTTTTATAAAACACACACTACTGGTCTCAAGAAAAACAATATTTTGACTATGCACATGCTCGTCAAACCCATCGACACCTAGCAGGTCACCCGGAAAGAAAAACTTAGTAATGCACTCTTCCCCCGCTGCAGAAGTAATAAATGCCTTTGCTGAGCCTGAGCGCATAATATATAGGCCTTCAAACGGCTCACCCGCTGATAATAGCGCTTGCCTGACATGAAATACTCGGTGCGAATTGCCAAGCGTAAAATTGTTTGATTTAGCAGCACTTTCTAAGCATACTTTAGACCAAGGGCTAGTTTTACTCGCAGGGTTGAATTGTAATGATGACATTTTCATAAGCTTTCCACCTCCATGTTAATTGTATTCATTTGACGGCAGGTAACAATACGACGCTCGAGCAGTCAAAAATGGTTTAATAAAATAAAGAATAGCGGCAAACGGCGAGGCCCGCTATCCGAATGACTACCTAAATGATTGCGGAAAGTACCTAGTTCTGCTACAAACAAGGATGTTGAAAATGAGTCGAGCCAAACAACCTACCATAGCGCAGATTTTATCAAGTGCAGATAGCAGTACGCAAAATATAAAAGATGCAAGCGCACGTCTAATTGCCATTATCGATGCAAGCCCTGACGCGTTCATCATCATCGATCAAGATGGCAAAATTGAGCTAATAAATGCTGCAGTTGAAAGCATGTTTCTTTACAGTAGAAAGGAATTAATGGGCCAGAATGTGAACATGCTAATACCAGGTTCATTGAAAAATGCCCATGACGATTACCTTTCATCTTATAAGAAATCAGGTAAATCGAATATAATCGGCACGGGTCGAAAGCTTCGAGCGAAAAAATCAGATGGTCAAGAATTCCCGATTTACCTGAGCGTTGGTGAGGTAAAGCACTCTAGTCATATTCAATTTGTTGGAATAATTCGAGATATTTCTTCAGAAGAACAATACCAAGCAACTTTGATAGACAATCAACAGAAGTTGATGCAAGCAGCACGACTAAGTTCAATGGGAGAGTTAGCAGCAGGTATTACTCATGAAATAAACCAACCGTTAAGCGCTATATCAAACTATGCTCAGGCCTCCAAGCGACTGCTAAACTCACCTGACACTGACCACACCAAAACGATATATAAAGCACTTGATACAATCGACAAACAAGCTCAGCGGGCAAGTGATTTTATTATCGGACTAAAGGCACTGGCTAACAAACACGCGTCACAACGTAAACGGGTGAGGCTTTTACCGCTAATGGAAGAAACCGTGATGCTAGCAAAGCTGGATGCACGTGTACTTAATCATGAAATTATCCTGCATTTACAAGAAAGTCAGGACATTGAGGTGCTCGCCGATCCTATCCAAATACAGCAAGTGCTTCTCAATTTAATTCGAAATGCTCTGGACGCTATTGAACAGATTAAAGATAGCCCCATACTTATTAAAGCCACTCGGTTATCTAGCAGTGATATTGAAATATCCGTCATCGATTGCGGTAAGGGCATTGATAAACAAACAACAGAACAGATTTTTACGCCATTTTTTACGACCAAAGAGAGCGGTATGGGCATCGGTTTGGCGGTTTGCAAAACAATAATAAACGCTCACGGGGGCCGGATATATTTTGTTGCAAACGATCCAAAGGGCTGTATTTTCTCATTTAGCCTGCCCACCTTTAAGCAAAGCCAACAGCAAGCAAAGGAAGCAAATGGAAAAACTTGAGTCGGAGAAATTACTGTCCAAAGCTATTGTTCACGTAGTGGACGATGATGAGGCTGTGTTGGATTCTGTCAGTTTGCTACTGACCAGCATAGGCATCAATCATCACACTTATAGAACCGCGCAAGCGCTTCTTGATGCTTACGCTAAAGCGGAGTTTGACCATTACAACGGCTGCATTTTAATGGACATTCGAATGCCATTCATGAGCGGTATAGAGTGCCAACACAAACTCGTTGAAGCAAAGTGCGACCTTCCCATTATATTCGTAACGGCATACGGCGACGTGCCTACAGCGGTAGAGACAATGAAAAATGGTGCGGTGGACTTTATTGAAAAACCCTATCGAGATCAAGTGCTCATAGATGCTATCCAAAAAGCCTTAGTAAAGAATATAAGCGGACAGTTGAAGATCGCAAAGATATCTGAGACTCAGCAAAAATTAGCAACATTAAGCTCTCGAGAAACGCAGGTACTCAAAAAAATTCTAAATGGCAAAGCAAATAAAGTGATCGCCGTAGAGCTTTCGCTCAGCCAAAGAACAGTCGAATTACATAGAGCACATGTAATGGAGAAAATGGCTGTTAAGTCGCTTGCGGAATTGATTAAAATAACACTAGATGCAATTGACTTAACGCAACTGTAAAGTTTTCATTTGTAAGCGCTTCCTATTTGCCGCAAATATAGACCCAACCAACTTAATCCGTAGAGTAAAAAAAATGATATGTGATATATATGTTAAATATTGCATTACAACTTTAATATAATAGCTTTTTCATTAACTCAATTTGCGGAGACCACATGAAATACTTTACGTTTATTCTCGCTTTAAGCGCTTTGGCCTTAGCCTCAGGCTGCGACCGTTCCAATGTAGCAGACCAAGTAAAAGAAAACGTTCCAGCAGCCGCTGACGGCTGGCGACTCAACTTCTTAGATGAGTTTGATACTTTCAACGACGAAAATTGGCAGGATCAGATGATATGGGTCAACAATGAAGACCAGTGTTATGTGCCTAACAATGAGCACAATACTCGCGAAGTGAGTAATGGCACAATAAAGCTTCGAGTGATTGATTTAGGTGAAAAGCGCCCCTGCGATAACATGAGTAAAGATGGCAAAAAACACCACGACACACAATATGTCGCCGGTCGCATTGCATCTAAAAATCTTAAAGAATTTGTGAAGGGCAAGTGGACGGCTAGATTGAAAGTTGAGAACAGCGGTCAATCAGGTATGTTTCCCGCATGGTGGTTACTGGGTGCTCTAAATAATGAAGCCCCCGTACAAGAGGCCGATGAGACCGTATGCTGGCCTATGACAGGTTCAGGCGAAATTGACATTTTTGAGCATCACGGCGATGGCGGGCCCGATCATTACGCAGCACGCATAATCAAAAGCCTTGGTTACTGTGACGGTGGCGATTGGCAGGCCGAAATGTTAGTTCAAGCAGCAACCTTAGGTGAATATCATGATTATTCTGTAGAATGGCTTGGCAATGACCTTATTTTTCGCCTAGATGAAGTAGAAGTTTACCGCATAAGTAATGATGAAGATCAGTTTCCTGAGCCTATGTTCGCCATCCTTAATTTTGCCAAAATTAACGACTCTCCGATGACGCAAAACTGGACCATGGAAGTGGACTGGGTGAAGCACGAAGTTAGAGAATAACAACATATTGTAGGCCACTAATCTTATGACAAAATTTACATTCAAGTATGCTCTTGTAATAGGCGCTTGCTTAGCGCTGATGCAAGCCTGTACGCTGCAAAAAACAGCGGCGCCTGCATTGACCGAAAAACCCAAAGTACAGTGTTTTTGGGGAAGCGATAAATTCGACATTTGCGGGTACAACAGTAAAGAAGCAATTGTAAATGCATTAATAGCAGAAATGACGCTGGATGAAAAAATTGGACAAATGACGCAGTCAGTCTGGCACAACAGTGTTTCACCCGACATTATTCAAGATAGGAATATAGGCTCAATCATTCACACCGAGGGACCAACCCCAGGACCGAAGGTGAGTGACTGGACAGCAAAATTTGACACGTTTCAAGCACACGCGTTAAAGACACGCCTCGGTATTCCATTGTTGATAGGCGTTGACGCAATTCATGGCCAAAATACTTTTGAAGGCGCCGTCATATTTCCTCACAATATCGGCATGGGTGCCACTCGTAATTACGACTTAATTCGTCGCGCCGCTGAAATTACGGCAATCGAAACAGCCGGAACTGGTTTTAACTGGACGTTTTCACCGGTAATAGCCATGCCTGAGCATGAGCATTGGGGTCGAGTTTACGAAGGCTTTTCTGAAGATGCTAATGTGACCACTAAAGCACTTATTGCATCAATACAGGGCCACCAAGGCGCCGATTTAGCCGCAGCCAATACCATTGCCGCAACCGCCAAACATTACCTTGGTGATGGCGCAACTGAAGGTGGCCGTGAAGGGGGCAATGCAATTATTAGTGAGCAGACCTTAAGAGAACGCTTTCTACCTCCGTATCAAGCTGCTGTTGACCACGGCATTGGTGCAATCATGGTTGGGTTTAACTCTGTCAATGGCACCAACATGCATCAAAATAAATACTTGGTTCAAGATGTATTAAAAGAGCAACTTGGTTTTGATGGCGTTGTAATAACCGATTGGTTAGGCGGAACGCGCTGGGGTGAGCCTCACACCGTCATTAACGCTGGTATCGATATTGCGATGCAGCCTGCTAATCACGATGAATTCATGGCTAAACTAAAAGAAACCGTTGTAGATGGCACCGTTAGCATGGAACGAATAGACGATGCGGTACGCCGTATACTCGGCTTAAAATTTGATCTTGGTTTATTCAACGACCCTTTCGCAAAAAAAGAGCTTTCGGCCTTAGTCGGCTCTACTCAGCATCGCGAGGTGGCGCGTCAGGCGGTAAGAGAATCACTCGTATTGTTAAAGTCTGAAGCAAACGCATTACCCCTAAAAGCAGATGAAAATATAGCCGTGGTTGGCGAGCATGCCAATAATAGCGGCTTACAAAGCGGCGGATGGACCATGCATTGGCAAGGCCAAACACACAGTTATGCTAATGCAACAACCATACTTGACGGCATACAGGCCTTTGCACCCGCAGTGCAATATCAACCAACGGGATGCACATCAGACATGCAGGCGGAGAAAGTCGTCGCCGTTGTAGGCGAGCTACCTTATGCAGAATTTAAAGGCGATTCAACAAACTTAGCGTTAACTCTTGCTCAACAAGCAATGATAAAAGACTGCAAAGCACTAGGGAAAAAAGTCATCGTCGTCTTAATTTCTGGCAGAGCCATGACGGTTACCGATACGATTAATCAAAGCGATGCGTTTATAGCTGCATGGTTGCCTGGCTCTGAAGGCATAGGAATAGCAGATTTCTTGTTTGCAGCAGATGGGTTTGAGCCGGTTGGTAAGCTACCAACATCGTGGCCTAAAGACTATGCTGACTTACCCTTGGCGCAGGACGCAAATAATGCGCTGTTTCCATTTGGCTTTGGCTTGAATAAGTTTTAGTATCGTAAAAACCTAATTTAAGGATTACATTATGCAAAAACTTATACGCCTAAAAACCACGCTACTCATCTTGCTGCCACTGATATTGTCAGCGACAGCAAGTGCGCAAATGTCTTCTTTCCAAGAAGGCTCTGTGATCATCGGTTTTGGAAAAAGTGCTGAAGTTCCAACTCACACAATATCAAAAGACGCAAAATTTAGGGTTGCGTTTGATGTAGCAAGCTCTAGCGATAATGGTAAACTTAACAGAAAATTTGATAGCTTAGCCCGCTTCCTCAATATGCATGTTGCCGCAGGCGTCAAAAAAGAAAACATCCAGCTTGCCCTCGTGGTGCATGGTAAAGCCACCTTCGATTTACTCGATAACGCGGGCTATCAAAAGAAATACGCGCTAGATAACCCAAACAAGCCTTTGCTGAATGCGTTAATGGAAAATAATGTGCGCGTAATCTTGTGTGGTCAAAGTGCGGCCGCTCATGAAGTTGATGTTAAACAGCTAATCAAAGGCGTCGAAGTCGAGCTTTCAGCAATGACCGCACATGCCCTTTTACAACAGGCTGGCTACACAGTTAATCCGTTTTAATTTTCCTTTTTACCGGATTCTGAGCCAAATAAATGTCTCGCTTGCAGATTCCTAAGCTCTAAGGTCCAATAAACTCCTTCGTCTCCAAATTGATCTGCATCAATAAGCAAAAGCATAGAAGCGTTATCTTAATTGTGGTGACGCTTATAAACTTATTAGTTGATGCACAATTTGATGATTAAGGAAGAACAATGAATAAATATTTTGTTTTACTGATGGCCGTTGGTGCTTTATCTCTTACAGCTTGTGACACTGGGCCTGATTCACCTAGAGGGTTTAGCTTACCTGAAGGCAATGCAGAGCAAGGGCAGTTAGTATTAGTAAAACACCAGTGCCTAGCATGTCATTCTGTGGAAGGGCTTAGTGATGAGAACATAAAGCCTGAGCTGGAGCTGCGTGTTCAATTAGGTGGACAAGCCACCAAGGTAAAAACTTATGCCGACCTTGTAACTAGCATTATTAATCCATCACATAAAATTGCCAGGGGCTACATGATCGATTCGGTGAGTGAAGCTGGAGTATCCAAAATGCGTAATTACAATGACGTTATGACGGTTGCTGAACTGGTAGATTTAGTAACTTACTTGCAACCTCTCTACAAAGTAAAGCCTTATGAATATACGCCATACGGGCGCTACTATTAAATTATCTTTTGTGAAAGATTTGATTTTCTAACGTGTGGCCATTAATAAGTTGCCTATACTGCCAACCTTGTTCGTGACAGCACTCTAGCAAAGAGATATCAAACGCTGAATCTGACTTTTGGTATTCAACTACGTATTCTTTTGATTGGCTCATATACACGCGATTGACGTTTTGCAGTTGTTGAAGGACTTGTTCAACATTAGGGTAACTTTGATTAAGTTGTAAGGTAAAAAAGTGGGTATTATCGGATACACGAGATTGTGCACTATGCTCGGTCAATACTCCCTGATCCAAGTGCAGTACTTGGCCACATAACCTTTCTAACTCACTTAAGTCGTGTGAGCTAAGGATAAACGTAGCTTCGCTACTTAATGCACTAACCAGCTCTCTTACTTCTCTAGCATGTATTGGGTCAAGTCCAGCTGTCGCCTCGTCAAGCATGACGATTCTTGGTTTGCCTAACAGAGCTTGGGCGATTGTTGCCCGTTTACGCATTCCATGCGATAAGTCCATCGGTTTTTGCTTCAGCACATCGCTCAAACCAACCAGTTCCAGTACCCTTTCACTTTCTTTATTGGCTTCTGATTTGCTCAAGCCTTGTAGCTGACCATAAAAAGTCAGCTGATGGCTGATGCTAAAGCGGGGATCTAACTGCGCATCCTGTGGTAGTGCAGCGAGTTGACCAAACAGCTGACGACTTCCCGGTTTGTTTCCTAAAATTTGCAGTTCACCTGCACTGGGGAAAATATAGCCGCACATAAGGCTGAACAGCGTTGTTTTACCTGCGCCATTTGGGCCTACGAGAGCAACCGGCGCACCTTCATTTATCTCAAAGCTAATATTATCAAGCGCCAGTTTATCGCCATAGTTTTTGCTTAAGCCAGAAGCACTAATCAATGAACTCATAGCGCACTCCTTGCAAATACTCTTTGTGCCAATAGCAGCAATATAAATGTTTGCCCTAGTGGCAAGCCTATACCCAGCAAGGCGCCCGCATTTTGCCCCGCCATTTGATCAAGTTGATAGCCTGGGAAAGCAAGATTTAAAAAACCTAGTGCGGGTATTTGCCAAACGACCAAGCTCACTAAAATACCGCCACCAGCAAAAAACAGCACAGCAAAAACAAAGGCTGAGCGCGCGGTTCCGGCAAAAGTATTGAAAAACCCCATTAATGCAATAAACGGAAGAACCGAAATAAGTAGATAAGCGAATAGCGACAAACTTCGGGGCAAAGCTGTTGCGAACAACGAAGGATCGCGAAAGCTTAACACCGCTAACGTGGCGCCTAATGTGAACAGTATTAGCAGCGCCAGTATCAATACCTGCCCAAGAAAGCGACCAAACAAAATTTCGCTTCTACTTGCGCGCAGCGTTAAAAATCGGAGTGTGCCTCGTTGCTTATCACCCACATTTTGGTCGCTGCTGAGAAACAAACAGAAGCTGGGGAAGCTATAGAGTGCAATTAACCAGTAGACGGCCAATTCTGATTCAGCCCAAGTTAATAATTTGCTTAAACCGATAGCGCCAAAAACACTATCAAAAAACCCTGCAAATTCAGTCGAACTAAGCAGCGTTCCCGATTCCGCTATTGGATAGCGTAAAATCAACAGCCAGCAAATCAAAAAAGCACCCACTGAGAGTAAACCACGCTTGGTCAAAAACAACCTGACCAATTCAAATCCAGCTATATGTGCTACTCTTTTTGGATGCAATCTACTTACTCCGTGCTGCGCAATTTGTATTGTTATTTTGTTTATTGTTGCGGCACGCTCAATTTGGGACCTGCATCAACTAAGCTTCTGCCATGTGCAGTATCGGTAAATTTCTCAAAATTATCAACAAATAGGCCAGCAAGGTCTTCCGCCTTCTCATACCAATGTTGTGCTTCTGCGTACGTGCCTCTTGGATCTAAAATGTTAGCGTCAATACCCGACAATTGTTTTGGAATACTCAGATTAAAAATGGGCAGAAGCTGTGATTCTTCATCATCCAAACTGCCGTCTAAAATGGCATCTATGATCGCACGAGTCGCTTTGATAGAAATCCGCTTGCCGCTGCCATTCCACCCGGTATTTACTAAATACGCCTTAGCGTTCGCAGCCTGCATGCGTCTTTCCAACACATTTGCGTACTGAGTTGGGTGCAAGGTTAAAAATGCAGCGCCAAAACAGCTAGAAAAGGTAGGTGTTGGTTCAGTTATACCACGTTCTGTGCCCGCTAACTTAGCAGTAAAGCCTGATAGTAGGTAATACTGTGCTTGTTCAGGCGTAAGTTTTGCTACCGCTGGCAGCACGCCAAAAGCATCGGCGGTTAAAAATATCACCTTCGACGCATGACCCGCTTTAGAAACAGGTTTTACAATATTTGCAATATGATTAATTGGGTATGATACGCGAGTGTTTTCGGTAATGGAGTTGTCATCATAATCAATTACTCCATCGTCGTCATGTGTTACGTTTTCAAGCAATGCGTCTCGCTTGATGGCGGCATAAATATCGGGTTCATTTTCTTGACTGAGACTGATAGTTTTTGCGTAACATCCGCCTTCTAAATTGAACACGCCATTGTCATCCCAACCATGCTCATCATCGCCAATAAGCTGTCTTTTAGGATCCGTTGAAAGTGTAGTTTTACCGGTTCCTGAAAGACCAAAGAAAATTGCTACATCGCCTTCTTTACCGACGTTAGCACTGCAGTGCATCGATGCAATGCCTTGCAGTGGCAAGTAGTAGTTCATGATGGCGAACATGCCTTTCTTCATTTCGCCGCCATACCAGGTTCCACCAATTAGCTGAATACGCTCGGTCAAATTAAACGCGACGAAATTGTCTGAATTAAGCCCTTGCTCCTGCCAATCTGGATTAGTTGTTTTCGCACCGTTCATAACGATGAAGTCAGGTTTGAATGCGGCTAATTCTTCAGCGCTTGGCGTTATAAACATATTTGTCACGAAATGTGCCTGCCAAGCAACTTCTGTAATAAAGCGCACCGACATCCTAGTGTCTTCATTTGCACCACAAAAAGCATCAACAACAAATAGTCGTTTACCACTAAGCTGGTTTGTCACTAACGCTTTAAGCTTTTCCCACGTTGCTTGATCAATCGCCTTATTGTCGTTTTTACCTTGATCCGACCACCACAAAGTGTCTTCAGTTACGCTGTCTTTTACAATATATTTGTCTTTAGGAGAGCGCCCTGTAAATTTGCCGGTTTTAACACAAACCGCGCCCGATTCGGTGATAGTTCCTTTTTCAAAACCAGATAGATCAGGTTTGGTAGTTTCGATAAAAAGGGTGTCGTAGTCGGGATTGTGAAGAATTTCAGCGTCTGTATTAATATTGTAATCTTTCAATGAGTCGATCAGGTTCACTAGCGGGTCTCTTTATTTGGGCTCGGATTTTGCCCACATCTTACTGGTTTTGAACTCTATCCTCCACCTTTTAGCCGCATACTCAGTATAAAAATCAAGAATAGACCTGATTTTTAGAATAACGCGGTATTTTGCACGCCGAAAAGATGAAAGTAAGTTCGTTTTATTACATGACGGCGATCAAAATAGTTATGAAGCTGTTACAGCTATCAAAGACAAAGAAAGCACTTACTGAATGCAACAGATACATCATCTGGTATCACTAGTTTGTATCTTGCTTGCTTCAAAAGGAACGAAAAAGTCAATTAAGCGGGCGCTAGCAAATATGTGCCAGAATAACTAAGCGCTTATAAGCAAGGAAGCTTTACTTTTTAAGGTCAAGCAAAAATCGGCTTTCTAATTCTTCGCTAGAAACTGGCTTACTAATTAAATAGCCTTGCAAATAATCACAGCCTTCCCTAATCAACCAATCTTTTTGCTCCTGTGTTTCAACACCTTCAGCAACTGTCTTAAGCCCTAAGGCTTTGGCCATAGCCACTATCATTTCAAGAACAGCGATAGAAGGCTGGTCGCCAGAAATGAAAGAACGGTCGATCTTTAATGTGTCAACCGGTAGGCGAGAAAGATAAGAAAGTGAACAATAGCCTGTTCCAAAGTCGTCAATCGATATAGTTATTCCATGCTTTCGTAATTGTTTTAATGCAAAAAAGCTCTCATCGAACTCTTTCATCAGTACCGTCTCGGTAATCTCTAGTTCAACTAAATTAGGATTAACGCCGTATTTTTTGATAATAGATAATACCCGCTCTACATAGGTCTCTTCCTGCAGCTGTCGAGCAGAAACGTTCACGGCAATAGGTATGCCGCCGTAGTCAGGTTCCCAGCTTTTGATTTGCTGACAAGCTGTCTCCAGCACCCAATCACCTATGGCAATAATTGAGCCGCTTTCTTCGGCTATTTTAATGAAGCCCTCTACTGAAATAGGCTCTGGATTATTGTTCCAACGTATTAACGCTTCACAACCCACCAACTTTCCATTTTGAGAGCTTAGTTTTGGTTGAAAATTTAAGTGAAATTCGTTGCGCTCAACAGCATAAATTAAGGCCTGCTCGATTTTTAAGCGGGTCTCGACTTTTTCTCCCATTTCTTTGGCATAAAAGTGCCAATGCGTTCCGCTACTTTTCGCTTCATACATCGCCAAATCTGCACAACGCATTAAAGTGCTTGTATCTTGGCCATTATCAGGGTAAATCGAAATACCAATACTTCCTGAAGTACGGATTTCACGCCCCTGCAAAAAATAGGGTCGGGTTAATGCATCATCAACTCGTTGCACGGTATGTACTAATTCATTAATTTCAGTCATCCCTTCAATGACCACAAGAAACTCGTCACCCCCTAAACGCCCGATTGAATCGTTGCCTCTGAGCACATTAGTTAATCTGTTAGCCACTTCAATAAGGAGAATATCACCAACATCGTGGCCTAAAGAATCATTAATATTCTTGAAGCGATCCATATCAACAAACAGCACAGCAACTTTTGTATTTGTGCGCTTGGCCGTAATAAGCGCTTGCGATAATCTATCTGCTATTAGCGTTCGGTTAAGCCGGTCTGTTAAGGGATCTCTGGTAGCTAAGTGGCGGAGTTGAAGTTGTGCAGCAATGAGGCCTTGTAACATTTGTTTGATGTGCGTTAGCAACTGGCCCATTTCATTTTTTTGATTAATCGTTAAGTTCGATAAAGCGAGTTCGTCGGGATTTTCTGGATTAATTTTCGATATCGATTCAGTAATGCGGCGCAAAGGCGAGGTTAATAAGTTAGAAGATAACCATAATAGAATTAAAGCAATCATCAGTGCCTGCAATAAACTAGCAATAATGACACTCGCTGCAAATGTCAAAAACTCGTGAGCAATCGGGAGCAAATTTAGCCTTATCGACAGTACTCCAATGTTACGATTCGTATTATTAACTTCGACAAATAAGTCTCTTTCACCTCCAATGTCTTCACCCATAAAATTCGCAATAACCCACTTCATCGTAGGCGTGCTTTCGGTAACTGACTTAGTCGATTTAGCCAGAATATTTCCAGCTTCACCAAAGAGCACAGCTTCTTGAACCATACCTAAGGCAGTCATGCTGCCAACAACTTGCTGAGCTAAAATAGGATCGAGAGTCCAAGCTGCATTAGCAGCTCCTCCTTCCGCAGCGGTAAGAATTTCTTGTGCCAAACTGAGCGCTTCCTCGCGCTGTTCAGATATTTGAATGCTGAGTGAAACCCCACTGACTGAAAGCCCAATTACTATGCTAAGCACTAAAGCAACTACGGCTTGAGTTAACGCTAACGATTTGCCTACGTAATCAATGATTCTCATTAAACTTACTGCCCTAAGATGCTACAACTCACAAAATGTTAATAACAAGTACTTCTTGTTTCACTATCATTCGGCATCGAAATACAGTACATCCTTATACTTTTTATCCTTTTTCACATTCTCTAAATTAGCAACACAAGCGTCTCTTGCTGCCTCGCTTTTAAACATGAAACCATTGGGGCTTCTGCCGAATAGAGGTTGTATATCTACCGAAACCGTTACATCAAGTCCAGTTTCTTTTAACATTTGTTGTCGATAATACTCATAAATATTACCATCCATTTGAATGAAATCTACTCGCCTACTAAATAGCATTCTCAACTGGTTTTTTTGGTTATGTGTCTCACTGTAATTCTTATTTTGTTTTGCCATATCTGCATATTCACCACCAATGTGTGCAATTGCTCCCTGCCATGAAAGCAAAGAATAGTCAGATAGCTCTTCAATCTTATTTATTTCAAACTTTCTATCGGCAAGTGAAAAAAGAAAATTTTCATACGCGTAAACATGGCCAGTGTAATAACCGTCAAGCTGTTTGTCGTTGATAATCTTTTCGTTAACGTCAGTGACCACATCAACTGAGTCAGTTTCAAATTCAAAAAGACGTCTCGCGTAAGGATGTAACTTAGGCGTTACTTTATAACCTGAAGGTTCTAAGCAGTCTTTTAATAAGTCTATCAGGATACCGCTGGGACCATTCTCCATGACATAAGGAGGTAATGTACTCCCGAAAGATGCGACTATCTCCTTGGACTGCGCAAGGGCAGTATTGGATATCATTAGTGAAATAACTACGAAAAAAGCTGATTTGCTCATTATTCTTTCTCACTATATTTGTTTGGGGGAACTGCTCTGCAAACTTCACTATATAGTTAATTGCTCACGGAGACAAATACTCTAGTGTGTCAGCACAACAGTTATTTCACTAGACCAAAATCAAGTGTGGCATGATTTAGTAACTCGTTCTTAAACACCGTGGCATAGCTACTCTGCTTAATTAAAGAAACTAACGCGTTCCAAAAATCTTATCACCCGCGTCGCCAAGACCGGGTAGAATATAGCCCTGCTCATTTAAGCGTTCATCTATAGCCGCAACATAAATATCCACGTCGGGGTGCGCCGTTTGTACCGCCTGTATACCTTCGGGTGCAGCAACCAAAAACAAGCCAAGAATATGCTCACAGCCTTTCGCTTTGAGCAAGTCAATAGTTGCTATTAAGGTGCCACCTGTAGCTAACATGGGGTCAACAATAAGACCAATACGAGAGTCAATGTCGCTTACCACCTTGTCGAAATAAGCTACAGGCTGCAACGTTTCTTCATTGCGATAAAGCCCTACCACACTAATTTTTGCGTTGGGCACTAAGCGCAGCACGCCATCCAGCATGCCTAATCCTGCTCGTAATATCGGCACGACTGTTATTTTTTTACCTTTAATCTGACTAACAGCAATGGTATCCCCTGCCCAACCTTTAATTGTTATGCCTTCCACGGCAAGGTCTCGAGTTGCTTCGTAGGTTAATAAATTGGCAACTTCACTCGCCAACTCACGAAAATCTTTGCTGCTGATGCCATGGGCACGCATTAAACCTAGTTTGTGTTGTATAAGGGGGTGCTTAATTTCGTAGACTGACATGATAATTCCTATTCGCAAAAAGCATTCACTTTTAATAATGGCGAATAGCATACTGCTAAACATTCAGACTGACAATTAACAGTGATAACCAAAGAAAAAAACATTCAATCTACTTTTCACATCACGGGCGAATAAATCCACGATGAGTGACATTAACTGAGTGTCAATAGAGTATGATAGAAACAATTTTATATTTAACTCATAGTAACTAAACAAGGACTCGTTCATTAAATGCTTAAATTACTGAATCGCTTGCTCATTGTTGGAATAATCGGACTGACAGGCTGCAGTCTCATATCAGCCGACGCTGCGGCCCAAACAAACATTGTAAACACAAAGGAACTTATTGATGCATGCCACGCTAATGGCTGGACAATGCAGAAATACATGGCCTTAAAAGAAGGCGAACTGGGTGAGGAAGGTGAAGAATCTGACAGACATAGTCAAGCGGACGTTAATGCTGCCATCTCACTGAAATTGCTAAACTGTTTAGCGAGTTCAGACAGCAGTTTACGTGACGGCATTGCCTATGAGTTAAACGCAAAATGGTTGCGTTCAAATCAAATCAATTCGCAAACCCAAAAAGCCATGTTCGATGTGCTGGTGACAGCATTGCAAAGTGATGTTGTTGACGAATACGGCGTATATCAACCTTTTGCTGCACTTATGCTGTCAGAAGTCGTTCGCGCTGACAGAATAGCACCGTACTTGAATAAAGCAGAAAGAGCGATTGCGGTAAACATCATTACACAATATTTTATTAATATAATCGATTATAGAGGATTTGATGAAAGTATCGGCTGGCGTCATGCAGTTGCACATAGTGCCGACCTGATGCTGCAACTCGCTCTCAATCCTGCAATCAACAAAGCGCAACTGACACAAATGCTAGCAGCACTATCAACTCAGGTGGTGCCACAAACTAACCATTTCTATCACTATGGCGAATCGAAACGCATCGCAATGCCCGTTATTTATATTATGCTGCGCGGATTTCATGAACCACAGGAATGGCAAAATTGGCTGGAAAACGTGACCGAACCGCTTCCATTTGAAGATTGGAACAGTATCTATCACTCTCAACAAGGTTTGGTTAAAGTGCATAACACGCGCGCATTTTTGCATGCTTTGTATTCATTAATTAAGCCCAGTGATAATGAAACGCTGATCATCATGGTTCCTGCTTTAGAGCAGGCAATCAAAAAAGTTAACTAGTGCAGTATATTTTGACTCGACGCATACTATGTAAAGCTGTTGTATGTTGTGTAGGCCAGATACTTCGTTTATTCTTTGTGAATATTTCACTTTTCGTAACTGGCATCTCATTGCAAGATGATCATGTTTTAGTTTAAATAATTAGGCACATCAAGAGCCACATATACCCAATATGACTGACGAAAAACTACCAGAAAATTTCAATGAAGAAAGTGCAAGCGTAAAGGAAGATGAGCAGCTTTTAATAGAAAATTCTTTGCAGGTATCAAGCTTAGCGGGGCGTATACTATTGGCTGTAAACTCAGCAATAAATCAAGAGTTGATTACCAACGCTCTTGAAAAAACTGCAGCCACAGTCGATTTAGCAGAAAACGGCCAAGAGGCCCTACAAAAAGCAATATCTGGTGAATTTGATTTGATTCTTATGGATATTCAAATGCCTGTTATGGATGGGAAAGAGGCTAAAGCATGTTTGCAACAACTGGGCATTGATATACCAACTTATGCTCTGACTGCAGATAACAACGCCGCTGATATCGAAGAATACATGGCTATTGGCTTTAACGGTACTTTGCCAACTCCTGTCAATATTGCTCAGCTTTATCAAGTACTAACTCAACACCTACGAGACGCTGTCAAAAAAAACAATCCTGAAGAATCAAACCAAGCCGATATTTTAGAGACAGCACCAAAATTAAAAACCTACTTTTTTACCGAATTACGTAAACAACACGCGGCCATTGCCGATAGTATAGTGACGTCAAATTATAACAATCTGATAAAATTTACACATGTAATAAAGGGCACAGCAGGTAGTTTAGGCTATGATGATTTAACGAATATGGCTGAGCGTTGTTTAACGCTATTGCGGCGAGAGCAGCTTGAGCAAGGCTTGCAAAATTGTATCAAACTAAACAGTAAAATTGCGTCTCTCATAAGTGAGAATGATAAGAGAGAACTAAAATGAGCATCAACATTAATGTTTTATTAATAGATGATGTGGAATACAGCAGAGAGATCCTCAGGGCTACATTAACAAGCTGTATTAATACTCAAAGCAGGTCGATAAAAGCATCTTTTTATCACTCATCTACTGGTCAATCGATCATTCAGCAAATAGAGTCACAAGAAATCGATCTTGTTTACTTGGACATCAACCTACCTGACATTAGCGGCCTCGATGTACTTAAGAATATACGTGTCGTGTTTCCAAAACTAATGGTAGTAATGGTGTCTGGTGAGAACTCATCTGAAAATGTGAGAAACGCAATTGCAAGCGGTGCAAACGGGTTTATCGTAAAACCCTTCACTTCACAGCGGGTTACTGATTCCCTCAAGAGTTACTTAAAAAAACAGAACAAAGTTTAAAAATAAAGATTTACAATTGGGTAAGTTATAAAAAGGTTTGTCATCGCTCGACGACAAACCTTCTTACGAACTTTTAAAGTTTTATTTTCTTTCGAGTTATTTACCAGTCCGCCAAAATTAATCCCACGAGCAAGCGAACGCTCCTTTAAATTGAATTGTCACGTTGAATAATTGGTATTAAGTCTGATTTTTTGCTGACCCGTCATTTGTATCATCTTGCTCAGGTTCTTCGGCTTCATCTCCTACTTTCGGCGTGCCATCATCATTAAATTCTGCAATAGACTCGCCAGATGATTCCCACCCTTCTTTTTCCTCGTCCGTTGCTTTAGGCGAAAATAAACCGGTGTAAGCGTAGAAGATACCGATGAGCGGTGCCGTCCAGCAGGCGAAAGCAAGAGGGATATATAAAAGATTCTCAATATTGCCTTCAGCAATGCCCAAACCCAGAGCGCTAATTACAAACGCACCGCCTGCATTCCATGGAATCAGGGGAGACATTAATGTTCCACCCTCTTCAATTCCGCGCGAAAGGTTCAGCGTTGAATAACCCATACCGCGATAAACCGGTGAATACATTCTTCCGGGTAATGCAACTGACAAGTAGGGGTCACCCGCAACAAGGTTGGTCGCAAAAGCGGTTCCAATAGCTGCGGTTTGAGTACCAGCAAAGCTACTTACCTTGCTCTTAATGGCATTAATGATTGATTTCAAGCAACCCGTTTTTTCGAGGGCACCACCAAAGCCTAAAGCAATCAGGATCAGAGAAATTGTCCACATCATTGATTGGATACCACCGCGATTTAGCAAGCTGTCGATTTCACTAATACCGGTGCTTATTGAATAACCATTGTTCGCATAGTCAAAAATTGACTGCAGGCTTTGCCCCTGCACCAGCATGGCAGTTGCGCCACCAACAACAACACCGGCGAACAAAGATGGAATAGGTGGATATTGCCTAATCGCTAAACCCATCACAACCAATGCAGGTAACAATACCCAGCCTGAAATATAAAAACTCTCGTCCAGAGTGCTCGTAATTCGTTCAATTTGTTCGAATGAAACACTTTGGGTATCAATTACGAAAAATCCGACTAATAAATAAATAATGAGAGCGATAAGCATCGCTGGGATGGTTGTTGCCATCATATTTTTAATATGAGAAAAAACGTCTGTTCCGGTAACCGCAGGGGCCAAATTCGTAGTATCAGAAAGCGGAGAGATTTTATCGCCAAAAAAGGCGCCGGAAACCACGGCTCCAGCTGTCCAGTACATAGGAATGTCGAACCCTTCGCCAATGCCCATCAAGGCCAAACCAACAGTACCTACGCTCCCCCAACTTGTGCCTAAAGAAACTGACACTACCGCACAAATTACCATACCCGCAGCCAGGAATATTTCTGGTGACAGTATCTTTAAACCATAGTAAATAATGCTAGGCACTGTGCCACTCGCAATCCAAACGCCAATGATCATCCCAACGGTTATTAGGACAGATACGGAGGGTAATGCGACATGAATAACGTGAAAAATACCTTTCTCAATAAATTTCCACTTAAGGCCTAGCTTAATACCAACAATGCTTGTAATGGCCAAACCGATGGCAAGTGGAATGTGTGGTTCGAAAACACCAAAGTAGAAAATTTGTGTCCCGAGAATAAGCAGAGTCAATACAACAGGCGTCAATGCAAGTAATAAGCCCGGTGATGCATGGTCTGTCTGTTTCATTTAAATACCTCGTGTTTGCTATGCATAAATTACGGCAACGAAAGGTGGTGATGTTGAATACAGCTGCCTGTTAATTAATCATCGGCATACTGTAATATAACGAAGGAAAGTTCAGAATAGATTAGCTGAATTGCATTACACCGAGATGTGATTGAGCGAAGATAAACAACAGTAATGATAAACGCTATGCAAACTTGATTCAACCTGAGCGATTTTTTAGCGTTTTGCTTAATCAGAATATTAGTAATATATAATGACAAATTCGGCTAAGTCTTTTGCGTATGTTAGTTCAATAATATGTTGAGGAATGGATGCAAAGCACAGTACAGAGACAGACAGACAGACAGACAGACAGCGTAATTTTAGGGTGCTTATTAAATGACCAACTTTTATTTTATTAAACACCCTAACATTCAGTCAAAGCAGAACCTTTAAGAAAATTGTTTTTTAGCAGATTTAATAGCATCACCCAAATCATCAGTGGCTTTTTGAACACCACCTTTCAAGTCTTCCCATGCATCCGAACTGGCCTTATTGACATCATCAAGCCTTGACCGTGCTGCTGCCTTTTTAGACTCAAGATCGCTGATCCATTTGTTATATTGAATTTCAGAGTCTGCCTCCTTACTTTTAGATTTTGCTTTTAGTTTATCAATCTCAGCCTGCCATTCGTCCATCTGCGCTTCTACTTTCTTTCTATATGCTTCTTTAGATGACATTACATTTCTCCATTTAATATTTTCACTATGAAAGTTGCGATACATAAAAAAAGGTCCATATTACTTAAAGTAAGATAGTCGAGCTTTGAATTAAATCAAGCATCTATTGGCAATCAGTTGTCGAACATAAAGCAAACTAATTGCCGTGCAGATGGTATTTCAATTGTGAACATTAGGAGAACTTATGAAAGCTGGCAGCAAAGGCTTTAACCCTGAGTATTCAGAAGATGCGCCAACACATGCGCAGGTAAGCGATTTGGCAGGTACGGTACTTATTGAATTCGGTACACCTTGGTGCGGGCACTGCCAGGCAGCCATGCCCGCCATAAAGGAAGCACTAGCAGATCATACCGAGCTGCCGCATATTAAAATCTATGACGGCAAAGGGAAATCGTTGGGCCGCGCTTTTAAAGTAAAGCTGTGGCCAACCCTAGTGCTAATGCGAGATGGTAAAGAAATTGAGCGCTTAGTTAGGCCTGTGCAGGTAACAGAGATTAGTCTATTGTTAAATAAGTAGTGTTAAAAAGTGATAACGTTAGTTAATAAGAAGCCGCGACCTACAATGCAGATTTAGTTACATATGTTTTGAAAAGAGGGTCATAATGTCGTCGACCCGTTATGGTTTCCCCACAGATAAGAGAATGCTTAATGCCTAGTCCTAACTCACAAGTAAAACAGCGTTTAAACGAGCTCGAGGTACACTTAAAGACCGAAAATCAACTCTTGGTAGAGGTAGTGAAAAGCTTTCGTAAACTTGACCGTGTTGCCTACCGCTTAGGGCTTTTAAAAACTGATCAATCCTTTGCTTTTCATGTGCCATGGTGGCCTATGATATCGGTACTGGGTACTTTTTCTGCGGGTAAGTCGAGTTTTATAAACCGTTATGTTGGCGTTAAACTTCAAGAAAGTGGCACGCAAGCAGTAGACGACAAGTTTACCGTTATGTGCTACTCAAAAGATAAAGAGTCTCGCAGTTTGCCCGGCATCGCACTGGACGCTGATCCTCGTTTTCCTTTTTATCAAATGCGTGAAGAATTAGAAAAAGTATCTCCCAGCGAAGGCGCGCGCATTGACAGTTACCTGCAGCTAAAAACCTGCCCCAGCGACATGTTACGAGGCCAAATACTCATAGATTCGCCCGGATTCGATGCTGATGCACAGCGAACGTCCACTTTGCGTATCACCGACCATATAATGAATATGTCCGACTTAGTGTTGGTATTATTCGATGCCCGTCGCCCTGAACCCGGCGCAATGCGCGATACATTACAGCACTTAGTTGGCGAAACAGTGACACGCAGTGATGCTAATAAATTTTTATATATTCTTAATCAAATCGATACTACTGCTACTGAAGATAACCCAGAAGAAGTGGTGGGTGCATGGCAGCGCGCAATTGCTGAAAAGGGATTGACCGCAGGTAAGTTCTACACCATATTCAATCCGGAACAGGCACGACCTATTGAAGACGACCGAGTTCGCGAACGATTAGAGGCAAAAAGCAACGCTGATTTGGCAGAAATTTATGCGCGTATGGGTCAAGTTAAGGTTGAGCGCTTTTATCGCATCGTCGCTAACTTAGAGCGCACGGCACATCAAATTGAAGACCAACTGGTGCCACGCTTGGTAGAATTAAAGAAAAAATGGCGCAGCGGTGTAGCTTGGCGCAGTGCTGTATTTATACTTCCACTAATAGTTGGTGCAGCTGCCGCTGGCGTATATGGCCAGTTGAATAGTACAACGTGGTTGAATTGGGCTGTTAGTTCGTGGCAAACCGCAGCAATTGTCGGTGTGCCCTTTATTTTAATATTAATCTGGATTTATGCCCTGATCAAAAAAAGCGCTGCCGCAAAAATTAGCAAAAGCATTCCCGTCAACGCTAGTGATCTTGGTGCAGAGCGACGCGAGGGTATTATCAATGCATTTGCTCGCAACACGGGTTTTTGGAACAGTATATTTCGCACCAGCCCTGTTGGCTGGCACTGGCGTTCTAAGAAAGCATTGCGCAAGGTATTCACTAATGCTGACCGCTACGTGCAAGAGTTGAACAACGCATACACCGACCCTTCTGGTAAGCAAGACGAAGAGTCGACACCCGCCGATGGAGCCGCTGCCCCAGTACACACAGCAAACGATGTCAGTGGAACAGAGAATGCTACACAAGAAACAAAAATAAACTAAAAAGAAGACGAATCATGGTTAATACCAAAATATATAAGTCCGTATATCAGCTATCTGAAAAATTAATGCAGGCGGCTGATGATGACAATAAAGCGTTATTTGATTTGCGTTTTGCAGAGCTAAAAGCTATTTGCGTCGACAACGAAGATACAAACAAAGATCATCCTGAACAATGGGAGACACTCGCCGACTTTACAGAAGATTTGGAGGAAGCAGTGGTAGCTTATGAAAAAGCGCTAGGGAAAGCGGTTGCGGTTAATTCAAAGGATCACCTGTCGTCGATCGCATTCTCTATGGCGACATTACAAGTTGAATTGGGTCAGAAGCAGGCGGCTATTAAAAACCTCCAAGACGCAAAAATTAGTGCTAATAAAATTGAAGACAAAGACCTTAAAGTTGAGATAGATGAGCTACTTGAATCGCTGCTAGCCGATTAGATGCAGAATAATAAAAATCGACAATTAAGCGCTAGCAACACCAGCACGTGTAGTAGCAGAAGCTTAATAGTGCTTAGTTTTATAGCCTAGATAATAAATTAGCGAAATTGAAATTGTCTCTTATACTTATAATTAAGTTTAAGGAGCAAAACTATGAAACTTAGCTATCTGCTATTAATACTTTTTATTTCCGCCTGTACACCTCAACCAGAAACATCCGCTAAAGACACTTCTAGCAGTGAAGCTATTCAACCTGATCTTGCCGTCGTCGTTGAGCAACCAGCAACACTCGACGATTGTAATTTAATATTGGGATTTGATGCTTGGGAACCCTATCAATATTCTGATGTAGGCGGACGGGTCGCAGGGCTGGACATAGAGCTCATTACTGGTGTTGCTGAAAGTATTGGCTGCAACATCTCCTATCAGCAAGGCACGTGGGTTGATCTGCTTGGTTTGTTAAAGCAAGGCAATATCGATATGTTACTTGGCGCCTCAAAAACAGAAGCGAGGGAGGAGTTTGCTTTTTTCAGTGACGCATATCGAATGGAAGAGTTCTCTTTATATATTCGCAGCGGAGACGAAAAACGAGCGGCTTATAAGACACTCTCTGAATTTGTTGAAAGCGGCAGTCGCATTGGCGTGGTGTCAGATTATTTGTATGGCGAAGAGGTTGCGGCCTTATTAGACGATCCCGACAAATCTCGATACTTTGTTAACGCCATTATGGGAGAGCTGAATATTGCTCGACTATTGGATCAAGACATCGCTGGATTTCTTGAAGACAGCTTTGTCGGCGCTTCAATGCTGAGACGCAAAGCGTTATCCGACCTGATTGTTGCACAAGGCATTACCATCGAAACTGGCAACGTATACGTCATGTTCAGTCAGCAAGGCATAACGCAAGACCAACTCGCTGCATTTAATGCGCAACTACAAAAAGTAAAACAAAGCCAACTATACGAAGACTTACTAAAAAAATACTCATACTAAAATCAAGGGGTCAGGTTCGATGAAATCAAGGGGTCAGGTTCGATGAACCACCCCACCCTCTCACTCCGTCAGAACGCTCGATAGCTGCCTACTAACGGCAACCATCGAGCACACCTCAATAAAGCTATTTATTTCAACATATTAACAAAAATTTAACTTTGACATATAACATGCTATTTTCTATTCAAACGAAATGGAAACGAATTAGGAAAGCCACTATGTCAGATACGAATCACAAGCGAAGACGATTTTCAAAAATTCTATCCGCTGATGGCAATGTAAAAAGCTCAGAAGAGCTACAGCTGCAGCGCGAATTCAAAGCAGGCAGAATTTCACGCCGCGAATTCCTAAAAATAGCAGCTGCGATTGGTGTAGCGGTGCAAGCTCCTCTTTTTCTAAGCGCTGCTCATGCACAGACCACGTCAGCCGAAGAGTATGACTATGTGGTGATTGGTGCAGGTTCCGCCGGATGTGCTGTTGCTGCTCGTCTGTCAGAAGACCCCGCAAACAAGGTGTTGGTCTTGGAAGCCGGTCCAGCCGACACCAATGACTATATTCATATCCCAGCAACGTTTCCTTACTTGTTTAAATCTCCGCTGGATTGGAATTATACCTCTGAACCACAAACTGCATTAAATGGTGGCACTCTCTATATTCCCCGAGGCAAAGTATTCGGCGGAAGCTCGTCAATCAACGCGATGATTTATCAACGTGGGCATTCATCGACATACGACACATGGGGCGAAACTAACACAGGGTGGAGCTATGCCGATGTGCTTCCAATGTTCAAAAAGTCTGAAAATAATTCTCGCGGTGAGTCTGCAGTTCATGGCGGGGAAGGGCCGCTGACTGTGGGGGAACTCAATGATCCAAACCCAATTACAATTGCCATGCTCAAAGCGTCGAAACAAGCCGGATTCGCAATGAATCAAGACTTCAATGACGGTGAGCAAGAAGGTATTGGGATGTATCAGGTCACCCAGAAAAATGGACGCCGAGAGTCTGCCGCGGTCAGCTACTTGCATCCCGCAATTGAAGCAGGTCGTCTCACGGCTCAGGCAGACGCGATGGTCCTGAAAATAATCATCACTGATGGTCGCGCTACGGGTGTTAAATTTCTTGCTGATGGAAAAGAGCACATCGTAACAGCACGCAAAGAAATTATCCTATCGGGCGGCACGATTAATTCACCGCAAGTTCTGATGATCTCAGGCATCGGTCCTAAAGCCCACTTGAAAGAGCATGGCATTGATGTGTTTAAAGATTTACCAGGCGTCGGTCAAAACCTTCAAGACCATTTTATGATGCCTGTAGTATACAAATGCACGAAACCGATCAGCCTTAGCCAAGCGGGAAGCGAAGAACAAGCCGCACTATATGCAAAAGGCAAGGGCATGCTAACCTCGAATATTGCAGAAGCGGGTGGTTTTTTAAAAATTAATCCTAAGTCGCCAGCTCCAGACCTGCAGTTCCACTTTGCTCCGGGTTACTTCATTTTAGACGGTGCAGGCAATCCCACAGACGGTTCTGATGGCTTCACTATTCTTCCTTCCTTGGTGCAAAGCAAAGGCACTGGAACAGTTAAATTAGCCTCGGCAGATCCAAGTATTAAACCGCTAATTGATCACAAGATTTTTCAAAACGAAAGTGACTATGAGACCTTAATCGCGGGCGTAAAAATTGCGCGCAAAATCATAGCTTCACCCGCTCTTGATGAACTGCGCGGAAAAGAATATTTGCCTGGGCCTGATGTGCAAAGCGACGAAGAAATAAAAACCTTCATTAATAAGTATGTTCAAACCATATATCACCCAGTAGGAACCTGCAAAATGGGCAGTGATGACATGGCGGTGGTCGATCACAAGCTGCGTGTACACGGTATTGACGGTTTACGTGTTGCTGATGCCTCAATTATGCCAACAATTATAAACGCCAACACCAATGCACCTTCTATTATGATCGGTGAAAAATGTGCGGATATGATCCGCAATTCATAAAGGACTCCCCATGGCAATGCTATATTTAAGTTTCATTACGCTAATTTCTATGCTGATTCACAGGAAACGCATGGTTGGCCGCGACTGGAAAACTGAGTTTTACGCGCGTTTGTTTAAACGATTCTTTTTAGCTGCTAGCAAGAAGGATCCTCAATGGTCTCGTAAAGTAATTGAGTCGGTCCCTACAAAAAGTTCGGCAATGAAGCGCATTACGGTTGAAGAGATAAAACTGTCAAATGTACCTGCACAGAAAATCATTCCGCATGCTCTCGACAAGGATGTATCGAGAGTCATTGTATATATTCACGGCGGTGGTTATGTTACAGGCAGTGCTAAAGCCTACTTGGCGTTTGTAGCTCGCCTAGCTGATAGAAGTAAACTTCTCACTTATTCTTTGGACTATCGACTCAGCCCTGAGTTTCCATTTCCAGTCCCGCAAGAAGACTGTTACGCCGCAGTCAATGAAATTGCGATGCAGCATCCAAATCAGCAGCTCATATTAATGGGCGACTCCGCTGGCGGCGCACTCTGTATTTCCACCTGCTTACACGGAGCAGACAGTCTACGTTCAAGAGTACACGGACTCGGTTTAATTTCGCCCTGGGTTGACCCCATCTCATCATCGGGAACAATGCTAAGCAACCAGCCCAACGACATGTTTACCTTAGATATACTAGCGAAGGGTTTTGCGCAGCACATACAAGGAGCTGACCCAATGGATACAAGAGTGAACTTTTCACAAGCGCAACTCGGAACACTGCCACCAATGCACATTCAAGTCGCAGGAGGCGAGGTATTTTATGATCAAATCATTAAGTTTGCTGAACGAGCAACAGCAGAGGATGTGCCAACGAAGACAGAGGTGTTTGCTTCACAGTTTCATGTTTTTCAAACAATCGCACATAGCTTTGAGGAATCGAAGCGCGCTATAGCTAGTTTAGTCACTTTTGCGCGCAATTAAATGTCTGGAATGTTTTTGCAAACTTATGGGCCGTTTCTTATTTTGCGGCCCCGTTATCCAGTAGCTGTTTTAGTCCTTGCATAAAATCCACAGGAACAGGAAAAATAACAGTGTTGCTTTTATCTCCGGCAATTTCGGTTAATGTCTGCAAATATCTTAATTGAAGAGCCTGAGGTTGCTTTGACAAGGTCGTTGCCGCCCGCAGCAGTTGTTCAGATGCTTCATTTTCACCCAGCGCATGAATCACTTTTGCACGACGAGTTCTCTCAGCCTCAGCCTGTTGTGCGATTGCGCGGATCATGCTTTCATCTAAGTCCACATGTTTAATTTCCACGTTTGATACTTTAATACCCCACGCATCCGTTTGTTTATCCAATATACTCTGAATATCAGTATTCAATTGATCTCTTTCCGCTAGCATATCATCTAGCTCATGCTGACCTAGAACAGATCGCAAGGTAGTTTGTGACAATTGACTCGTTGCCTCTAAGAAGTCTTCCACTTGAATTATCGATTTCTCTGGGTCAACCACTTTGAAGTAAACCACAGCATTTACTTTTACTGATACATTATCTCTCGATATTACATCTTGGGTGGGCACGTCCATCACAATAGTTCGCAAATCAACACGCACCATCTGCTGAATTAACGGGATGACGATGATCAGTCCGGGTCCTTTCACTTTTTGAAATCGGCCAAGGAAAAAAATGACACCTCTTTCGTATTCTCGCAATATTCTAAATATTGAAAAAATGAAAAAAATAACAAAAATTGCCAATGGCATCCAAACATATTCAAACGTTAATGTAGTATCCATTTTAATACTCCGATTGTTTTATAACATTTAGCGTGAGTCCGTTAATTGACGATACAACAACTTTGTCACCCAACTTCAGAGGCACTTTAGCTTGAACCTGCCATAGCTCCCCTTGCAGTCGTGCTAATGTAGTGTCGTTTTTAATTGACTCTACTTCAGCGGTTTCGCCCAATAAGGTTGCAACGCCGCTAACTATTTTTTGCTGACGCGATTTAAACAACATGCCAAATGTCAGAAACACAAATGCAACGCTGGCAATTGCCACAGAGACAATAATTGGCCAAGCAATTTGAAATGCCGGTTCGGGCGTATCAACCAAGATGACTGAACCAATAATCAGACTTACCGCACCAATAATACCGAACACCCCAAAACTGGGAGAGAAGGCTTCGGCTATCATTAACCCTAAGCCAAATAAAATTAACGCTAATCCAGCATAGTTTATGGGCAATACCTGAAAGCCATACAAGGCAGTTAAAATACACACAGCCCCGATAACACCCACTACTCCACCTCCAGGATTTGAAAATTCAAAGATTAAGCCATATATGCCAATCAATATAAGAATATAAGCGACACTCGGATTTCCAACGACTGAAAGCAGTTCTTGACGCCAATTTGCGGATACCTCAACCAAGTTAATATCCTGCGTATCGAGCGTAATTTGCTGCCCATTGAGCGTCACAGAATAACCATGCAATTGCTTCAGTAAGTCACCTATATCATCAGCAATAATGTTGACTACATTGGCTTCCAGTGCATCAACAGCAGACATACTGGCTCCCCCCAAAACAGCTTCGGATGCCCATTCGCGATTTCGGCCCCTAAGCTCAGCTAATCCTTCTATATAGGCGGTTGCATCATTGATTATTTTCCGTTCCATTGCGCTTTTTGTATTGGTTTCTTTACTTTGAGTATCAGGATCAGACGGTGTTTGAGGTATACCGATTTGAACGGGGGTTGCAGCGCCAAGGTTAGTAGCGGGAGACATCGCTGCTATATGAGTTGCATACAATATATAAGTTCCCGCGCTAGCCGCTCTTGCGCCTTTCGGGTGAACATATCCAACTACTGGAATATCAGAAGACAGTATGCGTTTAATGATGCTGCGCATCGCATTATCTAAGCCACCCGGTGTATCTAATTGTAGAATAATGACCGACGGTTGATTGATCATGCTCTCATTGTGCGCCGAATCAATTGAGGAAACTAGATACTCCATCGTGGCAACCCCAATAGGTCCGCGAACATTTAAAGTCCATACGATGTTTGTGGCTGAGGTAAACCAAGAGATACATAAAAGCATTAAAAACATCCAAATCCGTAAACTAAACATGTTTTTTACTCAAATTGACAAATCGTTCGACAGTGGGCAGATAAGCAATAGCTTACCTTCACTCATTTTAGGTGTTTGACGCAGATCAAAACTACTTCAGAAAGGAGTCATCCGAGGAATGTGGATGTTGAAAATACTATAAACCCATGGCCAAAATGACTTGACCACTTCAATGCGCAAGCAAACTCAGACTTAGCAATAAGATAAGACAACATTGCCCAAATTTTAACTATATTTACTAGATTAAAAAACTTAACCTGCCATTTACTGTGCAGAGTGAGTGTTACTCAAATAATAAAAAATCACCAAATCATAGTCCGATCCCACCCCATTTGCATCGCCACTTTCCCCAGTATTATTTTGCGAATAAGCACCTGCTTTAAAGTAATTCCATTCTTCCACAACATTGTAAGCACTATTTTCTATCTGCATATCAACAAAGTGATGACCAATAATTGGGCCACTCGAGTCTCCTCGGCGAATGATGACGTCAATTCGTGCGCCTTGCTGATCAATTTCGTAAGAGAAAACCTCTCCTAGTGCAATGCCTTGCTCAGGGTTGGAGCTATATATTGGTTGATTATCTTCGTTTGAGTGCCTTGGTCCCAGCACCATTCTATAAATATCGTCGCCACCCCTAATTTCGTGAGCGAAGTAGACGTAACCTCGATCATTATTGGGGAATTTTTTAAAATATAAGCGAATGGGCTCGTCATCGTCTGCATGGATCTGACCAATCACAACACGCCCGGTATGCGATTGAGTACCCGTAGTCGTGACGTGATCGACTTTGAGGGTGGCTTGCAATAGGCCTCCTCTGCCACCCACCTCACGCTGTGGGTCAGGTTGATAGCCCAAAATCCAATTGTTCAAGTTCACGCCTTGGGTACTAATACTTGTGTCACCTCGACGCAACATCTCGCGCAATTCTGAGCGCGTAAAACTCGTATTAGCTGACGTAGTCGCACCAAATATGGTGGCTTTAAATGCCATTCCACCATCAGCTGCAGTGTAAAAATAGTCTTCATCTACAAAACCATTGTCCAAGTCACGCTCGCTAGCTCTTAGCGAAAAGCCGTCATCAGGATCAGTACGCGGCGTATCTAAGGCCCAAGTCAACAAATCAAAGTTTGCGCCAGGGGCGGCATTAGGATCGAGGCTATATTGCGAAATATCTACGTTTTGAGTTTGTATGGGGGCAATAGTGACATCCAGCGGACAGCCAAAAATAACGATTTCGCTGAGTGACGTTTTACCGTCGGTGGAATTGCCATTACTCGTAAAGCGCACAAACCTTGCAACGGTGTCCGGTAAATCAAAGCGTTCGACTGAATTAGTTGAGCCGCTGCCGCTTTCATTACTTAAAATAGTAGTATAGCTGCCGCCATCCTCCGACACCGCAATATCAAATGAAGAACTTAATTGGTCGCCATTGAACCAAGCGGTACCGACTTCTTTGACGAAGTGTCGATAACCTAATCCAATCGTCAACTGCGCGCCGGCTTCACTTGTTTCCCAGCGATTACTTGGCGCTAAGCTGTTATCGATAGCCTTGCTTGCGTCGAATCCTGGCTCGCTTGATGCTGAACTTTCGATAATACTGCGCAATTGAATAACGTCATTGCCAGTGCAAGTGGTAGCAGTAAAATCAGGTGGAAAAATTGGATCCGGTACGCCTTCAACAACGACAGGTTGCGCTGTGGGAGCTTCAAAAACGGGCTGTTTGCTGCTTGATGAAGAACCACCGCAGGCAAACAAAGTTGAAATAAAAATAGTAGTAAAAATAGCGCGAATCATTAAATATCCTTTTAGCTTCTAAAACTGACTTGACCGCCACAATCAACGTGTATGAACTTGGCTTTATTGAAGATCTCTCTGCTTATTCCTCGCGGGATAAAGAAAGAAAAATGGTATAATTACCATTTTTTGTAAGAACAACTTTCACCTTAATTGTTAGAATTTTTAGAGCAAAAAGGGCGGTCAAACCGCCCTTTCTTTACATCTATCAACTATTAAAATTTGAAACCAATACCTGCAAACAAACGAGGGCCATAGTCGTTAACTTCACCCAAATTGTTTCGGACGAAGAAGTCTTGCGACTTGGGCTGACTAAACAAGTTAATTGCTTCAATTTTTACGCGTACATTTTTAGATATCTTGTAAGAAGCACGAGCCTCCCAAACACCCACTTCATCAATGTAGCGCAATCGAGTACCGTTACTTGTGTAGGGTTGGAAATAATCGCTGCGATACTTATATATAAGCGCCGTATCAAAATCACCAATCTGGTAATAAACTTGGCCACTGAAAACATGTTCAGAGAAGCCCGGCACTGCGCCAGGGTCAACAATCCCAGCGGTTAACTGAGTGGTATCACCATTTACGTCGGTAACGAAGGTATCGCCGTACAAACTATCTTCAAATTCAAAATCGGTATCAGCGTAGTTGTAGCCCAGCTTGATACCAATACCACTATCCCAGCGATAGGCAAACGAGGCCTCTAAACCCAAGATTTCGCTCTCATCATCTATTGTTACTGAGTTAGTGATTGGCAGCGTGATGTCCTCACCTTCTACCACAAAGTTTTCTAAGACAGTTTGCTGCTGGAATCCACCCTGAAATTGCTTGTAGTAAAGACTTACAGCAAGAATTGAATCTTCATTTGGATACCATTCAAAGGCTACATCATAGTTCCAAGACATCAAGGGCTGAGTGTCTGGGTTACCCGAACCATTTACGCCAACGAATAAATCAGCAATGGTTGTTGGTACTAAGTCATCGTCAGTTTGGAATGTGCGGCTAAAGCCCATATCACCAGGGTTGGCTCTTGACATGCCTCTGTATATACCTGCGCGAAGTAAGATATCCTCACTATAATCAACCACTAAGTTAAAGCTTGGAAGAACCTCAGTGTAGCTACCGCCACCAGTTATTTGCTCTAAAGAGTCAGCGGTTACTATACTAAGCCCGCCTAGTTCGTTAGATACAACCTCAAATTCATTTCTAAAGCCGAGTGATGTTACGTCAGTGTCGACCACACGCAGTCCAAAATTACCTCGAATAAATTTGCTAAACATCTCGGTATCAAAGTCAGCCATCGCATAAATAGCGTTAGTTTTTTCGGTGACGTCAATGGTGCCGGCATTTTCATACTCTACGTCAGGAAACCCAAATTCACCATTTCGAGATGCGACAATGGCTTGTGAAAAACACACGTTGTTATAAGTTGCCCAAGAAGAACCGGTACCACCCTCCACAACATTACCACTGCCGTCGACTTGGGTGATTAGATCGCCATCCGAGACACTGGAAAGGAAATCAGATTCAGGAAAGTCAATCTGACATCCCTGCAGCACATCTAAAGCTGAGGTGTTGCTTGTATCCAGCGTAAACTCATTTCTAGAACCATTACCTTGGCTGCCACCAAACTGCACAAATGTGAGTTCAGAGCGTCTAATGCCACCTTTCAACTTGGTAAACACTTCACCACCTAGCGAATATTCAAAATCTAAACGCACAGAAGAAACCTCGTTCTCACGCATGTTTTCTCTATCCAAACGCGTTCTAAGGCTGTCTGTGTAGTTTGATATATCCGTTACATCAAAATCACTCACGGTAAAATGCGGTATATTTTCGCCCATGTCCCAAGTAAAGAACTGACGATCAGCTGTTCTGCCTCGGTTTGAGATTTGTAATTCTTCACGCTTAGTTTGTGAATATGCAACATCAAAATTGATGACTAAATCATCATTTACAAAATGTTCAACATTAAGTCCGTAGCCGGTGTAGTTTTCTTCTCGCGAAAATTGTTCACCCGCTGATTCAATTCTTTCTTGCCCTTCCCAATGCAGTATTCCACCTACGTTGTTGGTAACGAGTGTAGGACCGGTTAAACCTGGCGTCGCTCTCTTTTGCAAGAAAACAAGATCGTGACGTGCTTCTTCTTGTGTTCGGTCAGAAATTTGCGCATCAAAGTTAATGTCCCATGCATCCGATGGACGGAATTGCAGCGCAAAGAAAAGCGCATCTCTTGAGTCTGATGTCTCGTTCTGACGATAGCTTCTGCTGCTGCCGGTCCAAGCATAAGGGGTACCGTCACTCTCAGCTAAACCAGTCTCAGGATCGATGTCTGTTTGGTAGCCCTGATTTGAACTGCCACTAACTTGGTCTTCACAGTCACCAGCGGAGCTGCGATAAAAACCAGTATTGGTGTTTGTCGGGTCGTTTAAACAAGCCCATAAAGAAGAGCCCGATGGGCTTGAACTTCTGTATTCCGCTTCAGGTTGACTAATATCTTGACGCTGAAAACCAACAGAAACACCCAATGATTGACCGTTATCAAATTCAAACTGGTCAACATAGCTCAATGTGCCGCGATAGCCTAAATCGCTTTGTAAGGAGTTTTCTACATTTGCTTGATCAGGATTGTAATTGAGTTTGACTTCACCTTGAAAGCTTTGCTTGCCGTAGTCTAAGGGCCTGAGTGTCTCAAGTGTAATTACACCAGCGACACCACCTTCAATCATCGAAGCGTCTTGCGTTTTATAGATAGCGACTTTGCGCATTAACTCAGACGGGAACTGTGAAAAGTTTACCGAACGGTCACCACTGCCATTAGTAGCCTCGCGACCATTGATATGTGTCGCACTTAGAAATGGGCCAAGACCACGGATGGTTATTTCGGTCGCTCCTCCATTTTCACGGTGAGAAGCGGCACCCGTTATCGATTCAAGCGCCTCGCCAATAGACAACGCAGGCAAGTCACCAATATCGTCTGCAGACAAACCATCAACGACCGTTGTTGATTCACGCTTTATAGCAATTTGGTCTTGTATCGTTTTACGCGTGCCAACAACATCGATGATTTCGATCGCTGAATCGTCCTGCGCCGTCGTTTCTGCCGGCGCTTCTTGGGCAGCGACTGAAAATGCGATTGAGCTAGCCATACCGGCTACGACTGCTGTTTTTACCCACTTTGCAATAGGCGATAATGTGAACTGTACGCTCTCGTTTTGCGCTTGCGCTACGTGAAAAGATTTCCCTGTTTTCAACGACATATCGACGTCTCCGTTGGTTATTTTTTGTATGTTCATGACTGCATATTGCTCGTTTCGGTTTTTATTATTATCCACAATGACTACTCTTGAGAGCTTGGCGCGACCCAAGTGGAGCCTACGCCCACTTCAGAAGCTTGGATATAGTGAAGACCTTTAGCACCCGCTAAGGCTTGAGCACCAGCAGGATTAGTTTCAATTAAACCGTTCGCTGCGGTGGTAAACTCAGGTATCTCTTTTCCATTTGCTGCTGGGTCTTGGTCAATAGCACCGTCAGAATCAAACTCACCGTTACCGTTTATGTTTCGTATATCAACCCAGAATTCATCCTCAACATCGCCAGATGCATAACTGTCGCTGAAACCAAAGTTGTTTGAAAAGAATGATTCCGTGTGGTTTATCAAATCACAATCGTATTCAAAGGAGTGGTCACTGCTGCTTGCATCAAATGGCAAGAATAAGCCTTGGGTTATTGCGCTGTCATTCAGACCGTTTGCGATTAAATTGCCATCGAAATCAATTACAAAGAAATTTTTGGTCAGCGCATACAGCGTAGGGTTAATAGCTGGTGTAAGCTCATCACAATCACCCACGCCAGCCCGAGAACCAACCTCTGTGCTAAATACAATTGGTTGAATAGAATTCAAGACCGTATTCTTAGAAACCGTTAATGTGAGGTCACCTGTACCGTCCAATATCGCTTGGTTACCAGAGTTTGGAACACCACCATCAGCTTGTGAAAATGGATTCGGAGTAAATACAATACCACCGGCTTCCTTATTTGCTGAACGAATACCGCCAATGTAGTTGTTTGTTACAACGTGACCTAACGGAGTGATTAATACACCACTTGGTCTGTCATTTGTATTTTCAATAGTCGTGGTTCGAATAATGATGTTGTCAGTAACGGTGTTAAAACCGCCATCTTCAAGTGATATACCGCCATTCGCATCCACGATGGTATTTCCGTGAATAGTAGCACCGGAGGTTTGCACTCGCATTAGGCGGCGTCCCGTCACAAAATTCTCTATTAAATTGTATTGAATTGTGAAGTTCGCCATATCCGCAGCATCCGAACCCGTGGTGCTGCCTACGTTAAAGAGTAATAGACTTGAGTTATCAAAATTTGGATTAACGCTATCACTGAAGCGGTTATATTGAACTAGGTGGTCAGAGCCAGATGAAGCCAGTTTGATTACTGAACCGTTTTCAGCATTCTCTCTACCACTAAAAGTATTGCGTTCAATGAGTGCACCGGCGCCTTTCAGCATTAGCCAATGATATGTGCTTTGATTAAGTGCGACCTCATCGCCATCCATGGTGTTATTGGAAAAGACAAAATTGTCACCCTCAGAGTAAATAATTGCGTCTTCCTCTGTTTCACAGAACGAGCCAGCTTTTGTATCGATATCATTGAAGGTAAGCTCGGTTATCATCGCACCATCCACCGCGTCAGCAATGTGAATGCAAGTTTCACCGGTAATTACGGGGGCTTCACCCTCGACAGCGCGAAGAGTGACTGCACTCGTCAGTAATATCGCATCCATATCGCTATATGTGTTTGTGCTAAGACCAACCACTGCACCGTTTGATAGTCCGTTATTCACTGTATCAACCAATGCTGCAGAATCAGCGACCACAGCGGTATACACCAACGTATCTAAAGCGTCAGTTACCGTATCCGTGAAACTATCATTATCAGTATACGAAGCACTAACTGAAATAAGCGCGCCAGCATTTAATGATGGCGTAAAAGTCTTTGAATTACTGTCAGCAACGGCAACACCATCAGCTAACCACGTGTAGACCACATTGGCTTCATCAACGCCGTTGTTGTCCGTAATTTCAGCAGTTAGCACGCCACTTGCGAGGTATGGCGCAGTACCCATTATCTCGATTGTCCCTGCTTGGTCGACAGCAACATTGCTTACCGGAATCGTGGGGTCTGAAATATTTTCTTCAGCAAAGCCGTTGTCATCAACGTAAGTTACTCGAACAGTGATAACACTCCCAACTAAGGAAACATCAACCACATATGTGCTTGCGGTAGCGCCATCGATAGCAACATCGTCAGCAAACCATTGATATGAAACGTCACCTGTAGCACCATCAGTATCTTCAATCTCAGCGGTTAGTGTGTTACCAACAGTTGGCGTACCCTCGATTATTACAGAACCTTCCGAATTCACGCGCGCAACTGTAGCAGTGGCAGCAGAAGTAGCAGTTTCATCAAAGCCTCTATCGTCAACGAATGTGACAGTCACTGTTATGATTGAGCCAAAAAGTGCTTCGCTTAACTCGAGTGTTGACGTAACTTCGCCATCAATCAGAATACCATCAGCAAACCAAGCGTAAGAAATATTTGCATCCTCGATACCATTGGCATCCGCTACGGTGGCGGTTAATGTTGAACCAACGAGTGCATCACCAGACAAGCTAACCGATGAAGCGAAGGCAATTGCGGCAACATCAGATGTTGGGTCACTGAGATGTGATTCGTTAACACCGCCATCGTCCACATAAAGAGCTTGAACCGCAATTGGCAGACCAATTTGATCATCCGTTAATGTAAATGACGAACCTGCAGCCCCAGATAAAATATCCGTTATTGCATTACCATCGGCATACCAAATGTATTGAATGCTTTCGGATATGCCGTCAGCATCAGTAACCGTTGCAGTTAAGGTTTCACCCGATAGAGGCGTACCAGCCAAGCTAATGGAGCCTAAAGTATTGGGGTTATTATCTGATTCAACGTTACAACCAGCGAGGGCTGCAGCAATGGCGCAAAGTGCAAATGTTTTCAACTTCATAGTAACTATTCTCTCTTTTAGTACAAAAGTTATGTCGTGAAATGGACTAAAACCCATCCTTGGCATTACCAATTGACGCCACATATAGTGACCAATTAAAGTTAACTAACGATGATTTTGTTTAATAATTGTTAACCTATTGTGTTATATAAACATATATCGGTAACTTTTTCCAACACTAATCAAGCATTATTGTTACATTAAATTCACAATGAGTTACTAAAGCTAAAGCAGAAAAGACCTAAAATTGGTAATAACAATAAACTCAATGTTATTACCAAAATACTTGGGCACTTGGAATTTAAAGAAATGATAAAGTTGCTAGTGTGGGGTTGCGAGGCTACACGCCGCTTTGCTAAGAATGAGCGAAGCGACGTTATTGTCAGGCTTTGATTGCTGACATAAAGCAGGTCTTAGTGAATATTGTTTAAGTAGTAGAAAGTAGCTTGTACATAGTCTCTGGGTTCACCACCATTGTTTTGATTATAAACACCTGCTTTAAAATACATATATTGATTGCCTTTGCTGTAACCGCTGTCACTCATGTCGAATGACTTTGTTATATTCGGCTTACCGTCTCTGATCAAAGTCACAAACAATCTGTCATTCTCTACCGTGATTTTGTAGCTGAATTTTTCGTTGAGCTCTATACCATCTTCAGGATCTGACAACGTATGTGAACGAGAACCCAACAAATCTATCCATTCATCATCGCCATCGTTAATTTCATGAGCGAAGTAAATTGAACCCTTGGTATTGTTGGGTAATTTGCGATAGTACAAGCGAATAGGCTCATCGTCTGTTGCATGAATTTGGCCAATAATCACTCGGCCGACCATTTTCTCATCACCGGTCGTGGATACGCGATTAACCGCGAGTGTCGCTTCTAAACTTCCCTCAACCGCTCCTGCTTTTCTACGTGAGGATCCATGCGCCGAAGCAAACACCCAATTGTTCTCGTTCACGCCTTGGGTTTTAATTCGTGTATTGCCGCGTCTCAACATTTCTCGCAACTCGGTTCGCGCATATTTGGTATTTTTCGATGTTTTTGCACCAACGTTCGGGCAAGCAAACACCATCCCGCCATCTTCAGCGGTATAAAATAAAGGCTTTAGTTCAAAGCCTTCACTAAGTGGTTTTTCATATATTGCATCGGCTTTTAAATCTTTATTAATGTCTGTTGGCAGCGTGAGCGACCAATCGAGTAAATCGAAGTTTTCACTTGGTTTTTTAGTCGGATCTAACTTTACATCTACCCCTAATAAAACACCATTAGTCAAAGCACTGTGTGAATCAGGCATGGCCTGCCCGAGGCTTGAAACTGATAGTAACAAACCTCCCACAATTGCTGTCGCACTCTGTTTAATCTTCTTTTCCAGAGTGTGATGATTGCGCATTGTAAACATCTGCAGCTCCTATTTTCAGTGCTTTTGTTCAGTTTAGAACTTGTCTGTCTTCATGTTTCGCGCTGACCGGCTCGATTTTCGGGCATAAGACCAATACGCTTATCATTGCCAAAATCGCCAGACCCGCGCCAATAACAAAGACCACTGTATAATTACCGTCTGCTGTAAGTGATGGCACCGCATATATTAGAGCCCCGGCAGCTAGCTTAGCCGCCATACCAGCAAAGCCTGACAGTGTTCCAACTGTTTTTCCGCCGAACAAATCACTGGGTAAGGTTTGCACATTACCAATTGAGGTTTGGAAGCCAAAGAGGATAGTTGCCATTATTAGAACGGCAGCAACTTCACCACCAGGATTAGATAACATCAACAGGGAGGGAAGCATGATTAAGCACCCAAGAGAAATAACGACTTTGCGCGTCTTGTTAACTGTCCAACCGGCTTTTAATCTGTTTTGTGCCAGTAGTCCACCAAACCAAGCACCAAACATCGCGCCGACATAGGGTACCCAGCCATAAATGGCTAAGCCTTTAACATCCATTTGATAAACTTCTACCAAATAAGTCGGTATCCATACAATAAACAACCACCAAATTGGGTCAATCGCGGCCGTCGCGATTATGACGCCCCAGCTTTGTTTATGCGACATTAGCTGCCCTGTTGAAGGTGTGTATTCTTTTACTTTTTTACCATCTTCACCCGTCACTTCATTCTTTTGACCGGTTAAAATATATTGACGCTCTTCTTCTGTAATCCATGGGTGAGTGCCCGGTGGCGACTTAACCACAATCCACCATGGAATTAGCCATAAAAGACCGGTCAAACCTACTAACACAAAAATAGCTTTCCAGCTGAAGAATAAGGCTAGGTACGCAATTAAAGGAATGGAAATAATACCGCCAATGGCCGCGCCAGAGTTAAATATGCCCTGAGCAAGCGCTCTTTCTTTTGTCGGAAACCACTCTGCGTTGGCTTTTGCTGCCCCAGGCCAGTTGCCGGCTTCAGACACTCCCAATATTGCGCGAAAAATACTGAAGGTTAAAATTCCCTGAGCAAACGCGTGCAATACTGTCGCTATGGACCAAATTCCAATAGATAGGACAAAGCCCAGTCGAGTGCCCACCCAGTCGAAAATTTTACCAAACAGTGCTTGTCCAAATGCATATGAAAACAAGAATACTATGCTGATGATGCCGTAAACTTCTTTAAGCTCTGCATCGGATTTTTCCGGATAAATCTCGTGTCCCATAAAGGGCCAAAGCACGCTTAAGGTCTGCCTATCGATATAGTTAATTACTGTGGCAAGCGCAACCAACGCGATAACCCACCATCTTAAGTTCTTCATTCTCATTGTTATTATCCTTAATACTGCCGAATTATGTTTGTTTGCGTTAGCTGTTAGTTCTAATTAAAAAGTCAGATTCTACAGGCGAAACAATTGCGCATTGCCCGTTATCTCATATTCATTATTCAAATAGGAGAACGGTGTTTTACTATTTTCATCCGCAGCTTCTTTTGCAATTGCCAATAAATACGTGACGTAAGGAGCGAAGGAAATTTTTATCACACTGACATTTTGCTGTTTTATCTGATCGCTGATGTTTTCTAAATCAGAAAGCTGGCTTTTGCTGTTAACCGTAAATTCTTTACTACCGTTGTATTCACCATGTACTTCGAGGACGCTTAAAAACTGATGGTTTGATGCGCTGCCAACTCTGTTGATGAGAGCTTCCTTAGCAATCAAATTAAAGTTGGGATCGTTTGCACCTAGTCGTGTCATCAAGAGCTGGTGATCGCTCCCTTTGCTAGCGACCGTTGAATGTGTATAAAAAGTCTTATCTTTTAACCATGTAACTTTGGCAAGAGCAGACGAAACCTTACCTTTAGCTTGAAGCCATAAGTGCTGATATCCATTTTTGTCGCCCAATACTGTTTGGGCAGTAGTCTGAGCCTCTAACGCAACGTTTGTATCAATAAATTGACCGTTAAAATGAACCGGCAGATCGTATTGGTGCTTATCCTTCGCTTCAACATCTAATAAGTCGACAACAAATACAAACCCTTCATCACTGTTGATAAGCGCCTGCGTGCGTGTAAATGTTACATCCTTATAGGCGTTCTCCATGCGTGCTGAAGAAATTTGCAATCCACGATCTGTTTCAGTAAATAACACATCGGGATGAAACTGGTTGCCTATTCTAGTACTGCCATCAAAATGGCTAGTTTCATCTACTACTAGCGTATTATGAGCAATAGTCTGTTTAGCATACGAGTTATTTTCAGGTAAGTAGTGACCGCCGTATTTGGCTTCAATATTGAGGAATCGCGCAGCGCCATAGTCGTAAACAATTTCTTCGCCCGCGTTGTAAAACATCCACTGTAGCTTATCAAAATGTCCATGACCTAGGCCCTGAGACGTTGCTTTAAATACCAAGGTCTGGTGCTCTGCTTGCCGATTAGCACGCATAACAACCAACGCACCTTCATCACCATTCACGCCGTCGCCGAAGCTTTTTGAATTGAATGGGTAGGGCTCCGCTTCACCATTATCGAGAGCTTGCGCTACTTCAAGGCCATCGCCAGTTAACAAAATCTGCGCTTGCTGCTTAGCAATACTGAGCAATCCCTTTTCACCCGTTTTATTAAACGCAATGGTAACGCCATGGACTAGTTCTATCGTATCGAGGCCTTTGTCTTTGATAGCATCGTTGATACCAAAAAACAATCCGTTATAGCTTAACTCAATAGTGGTCTTTATTGCCTTTAGTAATATTCCATTACGATGCTCAAATATATTTCTGTCTGGCTCATTCACATCAATGGCTTTCGCAAATAAAACAAACGGCATTAATGCGTAGCGCTGATAATAAGGGCCTTCGTTGTAATATCCTTGCGGTGAAAACAGTTCATCTAATTGACGCATGAAGCCGCCCGTGCCGGATTTGTCTAAGCCGTACAATGATTTTTCAACCCATTCAGGCTTGTCTAGCACGTAACCGGCCATACCGACACCCGCCACAGCCCAGGTACCGTGGTTATGTATTTTATTGAAGGTTTGTGGAGACTCGTCCGACAAATATGTCGCCATTGGAACGAATACACCGTTTTCGATGCGATCCTGCGCTTGTTGAGTTAATGCAGACTTAACGGCGTCATAGCCTTGAATACTATAAACTAACCAAACTGCCTCATTTAGGCTTTGCCAAAACAACTTACCAGGAGATTGTTCTTTTTGTTTTGGGTGCAAAGGCAACGTCGGGTACATGTCTGCATATTCAAACAGAATATCACGCACTAAATCGGCATACTTTTGTTCTTTTGTGATTAAAAACAAACGCCCTGCATCCCTTATTAAGGCGTAATTTTTCTTATGTACCTCGTGCGTATAACCGCCACCCGCATCTGCTGGCAGAGGCACATTGATTTTTTGTTCTAGCGTAGCATCTACAGCTGCTCTGCGCTTATTAAACTCTGAGGCAAAGGAGCCTTCTCCAGTTGCTGCTTCCTGCATCGCTTTAACTTGCTCAGGCGTTTCAAGCAGATTTTTGGCGGAACAACCCAACGTAAGAAACAGTAACAACGACGCTACACAAAGATTCATTTTCATTTTGATAGGTTTCCTTTCATGACCGCCGTAGAAGGCCCTTTTGCGAACGTTTCAGTTACCGTTGGTAAAGGTGAGTTAATAAACGAATTGTTGATTACTTGTGTTCGCGGTTCACCTACTGTGTGATCAATAGTGACCGCTTTGCTTGCATTGAACGTGTTGTTTTCAAGCAGTGTTTGTTGCACGCCCAATAGGAATATAGAAGATGCCGATTTGTTGCGTTTGCCACTACCAACGTTTGTTACGCTATTATTGAGAAACCTGAAATGCGGTCCAAATGTACTCTCATCGGTGCCGCCACGATAAACCTTTGCAATAGCACCTTGTATATCAGTAAAAGCAGAGTTTCTGATGGTTACGTATTCGGCATTATAGATACCAAGGTCATCTTGTTCCTTGTTTAAACGTAAAACGTCACCCGTTATGTCGCTGAACACGCTGTCGGTTATTTCAATTTCGTTAGCTAAACTGCGATAGCCAGCATCAAAAACATGAGCAGAATGGTTTACGTTTAGGTTTGAAATATGTGTATTGTGGATAAACAGTTTGTAGTTAAACAAGGTAGGCAACTTGGTGGTACGAATAAGTACATTGCCGGCACTGTCGGGCCCTTTAACGCCTGATATATCCAAGCCATCTAGCTTTAAGCTACCGCCGTCTTCAATTTCAAAGGTAAGAGAGCGCATTGGATAAAGCGTGACTGAACGAGGCTCTGCGGCTTTTATGGTCACTACTGTATTAACTTGCAGCTGTTTATTGAGGTCGTAGTTGCCTGGCGAGAGCAGAATGACACTCCCCGGTTTTACATTTGCAATCTTTTGCATCAACTCCGACGCCGAAGAGATCTCAATGGTTTCGCCTGAATCGAATGCCACATCAGGACTTGGTTTTGAATACCAACTGACCCCTGTTTCTTCTTTATCTATTGGGTTTAAGCTAGCGGCGGCCCCTACATTAATGGCCTGCGCCGTTGCGCTTTGTAGTAGACCATTATCGCCGCGTTTAATATCACTCTCTTGAATATCAAAACCCATAGCAATACTAGCCTGCGGGGCCTGACTTGCGATGTTATTCGAAAATACAATACCCGAGACATCATCAAAAATCTTAAACGGGTTTGCACCGTTCGTGTTCAGAATAAGGTTGTTTGAAAAACTACTATTAATTGGCACCGCGGTTCTTTCTGCATCACTGCCTGCGGCCAAGTTAATGTTGTCTACGTTTACAATGGTGTTATTTTCAATTTTTACATTTTTTACTTGGTGGTATCGATTTATGCTTGAATTAGGAACGCCATTCAAGACGGTAAAGCCGCCGCCAAAGCGCACACCTGTTAAACCTTCCATATAATTATTGCGAATAGTCTGGTCCGCATTAATAACTCGGATGCCGCCGGTATGCTCTTTACCGTTACCAAAAAAGACGTTGCCTTCAACCAAGTTGCCATTTCCATGACGCAACGTTAATGTGCCTCGACTTTCAAAAAATACATTATTTAAAAATTGGTTTTTACCTGATTTGTTTGAAATAATTTCTACTTCACCATTACAGCGATCGAAGTAATTGTTTTCGACGATAGTGAAAGAGTCGGTTAGTGAGTATTTACTGGTACCAATGCGCAGGGTTTCACCGCCGTTTGATCCTAGTATAGGACGTGGTCCAAAATAATTATGGTCAATGCGATGGTGATTTTCCTGACTTGATTCTGAGTTAAGTCTCACCGCCATGGTTACACCGGCGTTACTTTTACCCACAAGGTGGTTATGATCGAAGCGGTTGTTCTTCCCATACATAACAACCCATTTGTCAGAATTAAATTTATCAGGGTTACTAAAGCCATCAATTACCACCTCAGTGACCCTTGAATGATTAGCGAGTCTCTCTTTGTTTTCGCTAAAAGATATAACTTCTCCAGTTGGACTGTAGCCATTTTTAAATACAAGGCCTTCAACGACTAGATGCTCACCAGATAACCTTAAGTTTGACAAGCCGGTTAAAACAACTTTACCTTTCGTTTCAGCTTTTAAGGTTATAGGTTTGCTTTCGCTACCATTACCTTTGAATAATATTTCGAAATCGTTCCATTCACCATTAGCCAGTATAATCGTGTCGCCGGGCTTCAATGTTGCTGAATTTTCCGCAAACGCCTGCTTAGTTTTAACTAGGATACCGTCGGCGGTGCTGGTCACAGAAGATGACTCATCAATCTCCATAGTAGACTTAGATGGCTGACCACACCCTGACAAAATGGCAGAGATAGCAAGGGCGACAATTAGTGTTGAAGATAAACGTTTAACAAGCATTAATAACTACCTAATCTCTTTTTTACAGTAAGAAGCGCTTTTGTAAAAATCAAAAATCGCTGAACGGCGCTAAGCTGAACTATGCTGAACTATGCTTGTTAGTAAGCATAATCAAACTATTGTTGACACTGTGACCATAAATTTCAAGCCGTATCCAATGAACACAATGTAACCAATACAACAACAACATGTCAACCATTTATTAACAATTAACATTACCAATAAATGACATTTTGGTTTACCAATAGTGCAGCAAGATGTTTTACCTAATGCCAGCGGCATTATATAAGCATAAGAGAGTCAATAGAGAGCAGTTGTGGTGAGGTATGAAAAGGTATCAGCCGAGCTATTCAAAGGTTGAATAATAAAAAAACGGGTCTCAAAGAGACCCGTAACACTGGGACACAAATAATTAAATTTGAGTTACCACATTCGTTAAGAACACAAGCACCTTACGAACTCTTTCTAACAGCCACCTGCTATGAGAATAGCAAGCCGCCATTAATGTCTACATTGTTTCCCGTCATATAAGATGCATCGTCGCTGGCTAAGAATGCAACCAGCTTAGCGACTTCTTGAGAGCTTCCTTCGCGTTTTATACAAGTTGCGCTAGCAACATTGTTGCGCACGTTGTCGGGCGTAAAGGTGTCATGAAATCCGGTTGCAATCATGCCTGGACAAACTGAATTGACTCGAATGTCAGGGCCAAGCTCTTTTGCTAAGCCTCGCGTAAATGTGGATATTGCGCCTTTAGATGTCGCATACGCAACTGCACCGCCACCACCACCATCTCGAGCAGCCTGTGAAGCGAAAGTGACAATAGAACTTCCTGGCTTCATATGGGGGATTACCGCTTTGGTCATCATGAACAATGATGTTAGATTAACGTCAATTACTTTGTGCCAGTGTTCAAGTTCCATATCGACAATTTTCTTACGTTCAATCAAGCCACCGGACACATGCACCAGACAGTCAATAGATCCAAATTCAGCAAGCGCCGTTTCTACTGTTTTCGTCACGTCTGAACGATCAGTTAAGTCGGCTTGAATTGCTAGTGCCTTTCCTCCTGCTGCTTTTATTTTATTGACAGTGTCTTTCGCTGGCGAGGCACTTGCATGATAAGTGATCAATACACTGGCACCTCTTTGCGCTAGCTCGACTGCGCACGCAGCACCAATATCTCTGCCACCGCCCGCTACAATTGCGACTTTTCCTGTCATTAACATTTGTTACTCTCCAAAAGATCTGCCGTTTGTGGAATTTCGTACTCTAGCTTCATTATTCTTATGGTTTGAATGAAATGAATTAAGTAACTGCCAGTAGATGTTATAAATATGTAGCTAAGATAACCAACACTGACACAATTTGTCAACCAATTATTTACAATTAACATTACCAGAAGCATTTACCAAACAACCTATCTCCTTTAAATGCATTTTCAAAAAGCTTAAATATACTAACAGGCGGCTATCGCTTCTTTGCAGGCCTTCGTAATTAGATCCCACTCCTTATTTTTAACTGCCTCTTTAGGTACCATCCAAGTGCCGCCAACCGCGAAAACATTCGCTTGTGCCAAATAGGTGGATTGATTAGCTGGCGTAATGCCGCCAGTTGGGCAAAATGAGGCTTCTGTAAACAAAGACGACACCGCTTTCAACAGACCTACTCCACCAACAATTTCTGCTGGAAACAGCTTCATTTCAGTCACGCCATGTTCAAGCAGTGATGCGATATCACTCAATCCTCCCACACCAGGCAAAATAGGCTTACCACACTTCAGCAGGGCCTTAGTTAAATTAGGAGTAACGGCCGGCGTTACAATAAAGTCGGCCCCCGCATTGAGAGCTTGGTCCAGTAATTTTGTATTGTAGACAGTGCCTACCCCTAGAACCAAGTTGGGGAAGCTTTTCTTTATTTCAGCCGCTAATGCAAGTGCTTGTTCATTGCGCAGCACCACTTCCACAACCGACAGGCCTGCCTGTTCCATTGCACCAGCAACTGCAATACCTTCGCTGATGGTGTCTGCTTGAATAATGGGTAGTAAACTTTGATTCGCAAAAATATCATTAATATTATTTGGTGCGCTCATAAAAGCAGATTCCTTGTGTTAGCTAATTTGACGTTCATATGTTGTTTTGTTTATCAATTAGGTGGATGGCTCATCTCACAATGCGCCAATGCACCTTTTTTTTAGAGTCGTTGTCTTGAGATACTCTTATGAGGTGTTTTATATAGAGGTGTTTTATATAAAATAAGCATAAAAAGTACGGTGCTTACTTATTCTTACTCCGCCACTGAGTTAAAGCTTCAATAAATAAACTTTTTGGCATAATAGCTCCTGGACTTTCAATCACTTTACTTGCCGCGTAGTTGGCTAAACGAGTTGCATATAGCGCGCTTTTCCCGCTTAATCTAGCGCCCAAATAAACGCCATTAAAAGCATCCCCTGCCGAGGTCGTATCCACTACGTTTTGACTCGCAATTATTTCGTTAACCGCGTGGCCATCTTTATCAATAATATGCACAGCATCACTGCCTTGCTTAATAAGCAGTTCATCAAATTCATAAGCGCTACAAAACTCAATGCACTCTTCGATGGTGGACAATTGATAAAGCGCTTTAAAGTCATCTAAGCCCGGCATTAGCCAGTCACTTAAGGTAAACGCAGTATGTATTTCTGCTTTTGCTGTTTCCACACTTTCCCAAAGAGCTGGACGGTAGTTGGGATCGAAGACAATACGGGCGCCCATTGACTTCTGTTTTTTCAAAAACGTCCAGAATAGTTCTCGCTCCTTAGGGAGAAGAATAGCTATAGTAATGCCTGAGAAGAACACGATATCGTTTGACTCAGTTGCCTGATCACTTAATTGTTTTGCTAACAATGACATCATACGTTTAGCGGCGGAATCGTTGCGCCAATAGATAAATGAACGCTCACCATGCTCGTCATTAACGACCATATAAGCCCCCATATGGTGCTTGCCTGACTCAGCAATTAATGAAGTATCAATTGCTTCATTTTCAATGCAAGTAATGAACTCTTGACTGAGTTTATCTTGACCTAAGGCACTTACAAACTTCGCATTAAATTGTGCAAAAGCACGCTTTAAATAGACGCTAGTATTATATACATCACCCGCAAACGACTTTCCTAAATAGCCTTCGCTTTTATTAACAAGTTCTAACATCGCCTCGCCAATAAAAAGTAAGTTTTGCTTATTATTCATTACTTTTATCTCTTACCTATGATCATTACTTTCTTAAAATGGCTCAGCCATTGGGAACCGCTCCACTATGCGAGACATGTCTCAATGAGTATCTTCCGTAAGACTTTTTGAAACTACCAAATATAGTCTCCGTATCGGCTAAGTATTATAGTACAAAGGGCTTTTATCACTTGAGTCAGATTTCGAAAATGACGTTGTGCATTTGTGCAAGATCCTAAACTTAGACTAATATGGATAAAGTGCATGCTTAAATGTAATCAATATAAAGCACGATTGTCAAACCATTTAGCACATTAAACATTACCAATAATATAAATATTGGTAATACAGGTGAAAAAGTGTATGCTTTAGCTTGTTAAAGAAGATATTGCTAGTATTATCACTGCAATATCAAAATGAAACTTAGTAAAGCCTTAGAAGGTCTATCATTCAAACTGACCAAAGGCTCATAATTATTAGGTCGAAAATTAACAAAAGCAGCGAAAAGTTAAGTGAAAAGTCAACAAGGTAAGATCATGAAAAACCGACGTATGTTCTGGAAGATTGTAGAAAAAATTGAAGCATTAATTGATTCTGGTTTATATCCCCCGGGCAGTCGGTTGCCACCTGAGCGAGAGTTAGCAGAAACATTTGGTGTCAGTAGACCAACCATCAGAGAAGCCATTATTGCACTAGAAGTTAGGCAGCGAGTTGAAGTGAAAACTAGCTCTGGCGTATATGTACTCGAAACCGAAAAAGAAAAACAAAGCTCTATTAGTGTGAGCGCCTTTGAGTTAACTCAAGCCCGTGCTTTAGTAGAGGGAGAAGCTGCAGCGCTAGCCGCACTATCTATCACAGACGAAGAACTCGAACAATTACAACGCACCCTAGAAGCAATGGAAGCAAACGTAGAGCCGGAAAAAGCGGATAGAGAATTTCATCTAATAATTTCCGCAGCTACTAAAAATAATGCGATTTTATTGGCCGTTGAAAACTTTTGGATCTTGCGTGACAGCCAGCCAAAGATAAAAGCGGCATATTCAAGCGTTTGTAGCCAAAGCGACAAGGATCGAATAGAAGAGCACAGAGCAATTTATTTAGCCCTAAAAGCCCATAATACGCAGGCAGCTAGGGCAGCGATGCACTCTCATTTTAATCGCCTAATAAATTCTTTATTTGCGATTAGCGAGGCTACTGCCTTAGAGGAAGTTCGTAAAAAGTCGAACCAGACCCGAGACTTATATTCATTGAATCATTTAGTTGGGTCGTAACCTGACTATTAGGGCTCGATAAAGTCTTCACGCGCGGGGCTAAAGGTATCAATTAGAATGCCACCGGTTGGACAAACTGCACCATGGTCGACATGCGGCGGCACAAAGAAACTGTCGCCGGCTTTCAATATCTTGACGACGCCGTCTACGTTTACATGAAACTCACCTTCAACCACGTGGGATACTTGAGAATGGCGATGAGCATGAACATAACCTTCAGCGCCTTTATCAAACCAAATTTTGACAGCCATTAATTCATGGTTGTAGCCCAGCATCTGGCGCTTTAACCCACCGCCGATATCTTCGATTTCAGTGTCACTTCCAAATGAAAAGTGTTCGCTTTGCTTCATTGTCAATCCTACCTGTCTAATGTTCATTGAATTCGTTTTAAAGGTGCTTTTTGCTTACCAATAAAGCACTCAATATCGTCAGCAACAGCACATTCAAGATATAAGCGCATTCCTCCTAATGAGAGGAATACCCTGACGTCTATAATGTTAATTTTACTAGCATTGTCGCGACAAAAATTTAAATTACTTCTCTAATGTAAGAAAGTAATCATATATTTCAGGAACGTTACCGCTTTGCATACCGGCATCGAATGCAGCTTGTAGGTTAGCTGACGTACCTTCAGCAATTTGAGCGCGGGTTCCTAAATCTTTTACCATTTCAAGGAAATAGCCTAAATCTTTATTAGCATTGCCAATAGAGAAGCCCAAGTCACTTACTCCATCTACGGCGTATTTTTTACAAAATTGCATGAACGGAGAACTAGATGGTCCTGTCGACATAATGTCAAAAAGCTGTTGGCGATCGACACCAGCGCGATCGGCTACTGCGAATGCTTGCGACATAGCAGTAACAGTAGTCATGCCTATGAAGTTATTGATTAATTTAGTTGTATGCCCAGAGCCTAGTGCTCCTAGATAAAAAACATTCTCACCTTGTACGTCAAGGACTGGCTTCACCTTATCAAAGGTAGCTTGTTCGCCAGACGCCATGATATTGAGTAAACCATCCTTTGCGTGCGCTGGCGTTCTGCCAAGCGGCGCATCGATCATGCCCGCGCCTTTTTTCGCGAGATCTGCACCTATTTTGCGAGTCGAAGCAGGGATTGAAGTGCCAAAGTCAATGAGTACAGCGCCTTCCTTGATACCAGCGAGAATACCATCTTCTGCATAAACGATACTTTCTACGACCTTAGATGTCGTTACGCTTAGCATAACAATATCACTAGCAGCAGCCAGTTCAGCAGCCGAACTGGCCTCTTTAGCACCACGAGCAACTGCCGCGGCAACAGCGTCTTTGTTTAGATCCATTACAAACAGCTCAAAGCCTCTATTTTGTAAATTCTCAACCATGTTGCTGCCCATGAGGCCAAGGCCAATGAAACCAATGATCGGTTTTGTCATGTCTAACTCCTAAATATTTTGGTGTGTGCCTTTTTGTGCACAAAAAATTGAACACCTAAAGAACAGATTAATAGTTACCATTAGCACTCTGTTACACCACAACCGTGTGGACCCTTTTGCCAATGCTTTTTAATCGACAACAAAGACGTTAAATTTTGCTTCAACTATCTTCAAAAAACCCATACTAACCAATTGCAATTCATTTGTCAGCCAATTTTATGCATATTGGATAACCAAAAATAAATTAAAAACCAAAAATTGATAAACCAAAGTATTGCTTTATGGTTACGCATCTGATTTTAATAGGTTTTTAAGTTAGCTATGAATGCGTGAATGCATTTATTCAAATTCACTGGATGAAGATATTTGTTGATCAATACAAAATTATTTAAAAGGTAGGCGCAATCATTTTAAAATTTTTATGATGCATAAACTCAAATGTAAAGAAATCGTATGACTCGTCTGATAGGAACAATGCTTGCAGTGCAAAGAATAGCACTTAGCTATTTAAGGAATGTTGAACAACGATAAACCAAACTGAATATATGAGTTAGAAAAGTCGTTATCACAAGAAACTACATCTCTTAATAACGACTTTTCTTTTACACCCTATGTTTTGCAGTTTCGTTCGAATTTGCAAAACAAGCTAAACGCAGATTCGCGTTATTTTTGCAGGCTGAGTCTAAGCAAACGGCCAGTCCTGCCATCTTCAATTACATAAATATTACCGTCCGTACTTTGCTCCACTTCTCTAACTCTCTCACCCCACTCGTAACGCGCAGATTCCTCTGCTACCAAGGTAGGACGATCTTCTTCAACAGAAAAGCTTACGCGCACAAGTGCTTCAGATGACAAGCCGCCGATAAATCCGTTACCAAGCCAATCTTTAAACTTATCGCCCTTATAAATGATGAATCCAGCCGGACTAATCGCAGGAACCCATGCAACTTTTGGCGCATAGAATACAGGATTAGTTTCATGGTTTGGAATACTCACACCAGAGTAATGATCACCCTGCGATACTATCGGATAACCGTAGTTTCTAGCACGCTCAATTAAATTGAGTTCATCACCGTGTCGCGGTCCCATTTCGTGTGCCCACAGATTGCCATCTGCATCAAAATCGATACCTAAGGGGTTACGATGCCCAAGCGTCCATACTTGATTGGCAACTTCGCCGTTCCCATAAAAAGGATTATCTTTAGGTGAACTTCCGTCTTGGTTTATTCTCAGTATTTTTCCTAAATTCATAGCCATGTTTTGCGCTGGCGTGAATTTTTGTCTATCTCCAGATGTAATAAACAAATAACCGTCTGGCGATAGCGCGAGGCGATGAGAATAGTGACCGTTACCCGTCATTTTAGGCGCTTGACGCCAAATTATTTCACGTTCGCTTAACGACGCTCCGTTAGACGTTATAGAAAGCTTCGCACGCTCTACAATCGCCCCACTTAAGTTGTCATCTTTACTATCGCGCTCGACCATTGATAAAAATACGATGCCGTTGTTAGCAAAGTCTGGATGAACAATAATATCTCCCAAACCGCCTTGTCCTCGGGCCGCAGTGTTCGGCACGTTGTCTACCGTAAAGCGCTTTTTGCCAGCCTTATCGATTAGCCAAAGTTTGCCTGTTTTTTCGGTCACTAACGCGTGTCCGTCCGGTAAAAATGCCATTGCCCAAGGCATTTCAAAAGTTTCTAGGACATCAGCATAAATGGTGCTGTTGTCACTGCCCTTCATAGTGATTTTTTCTTGTGCCAAAGCTGATGCGCACAGTGCCGTTAATGCAACGCTTAGCGAAAATTTTGTTAGTAAGTTAATAGTATTCCCCTTAATAGTTTTAGAGATCCCAATATTTACGAATTCTTGCGTAATACAGTTCATACAACGCTATTTTAAAATCTGTTCGTCACAAATATAAGCTTACCTCACAAGCAGGACTTCAAGCCACTGAAATCCTGCGATATCTAATTAGTAGTGTGACTATTTTCTATTATAATAAAGTTTGCACCACATTTTTAATCTGCAATTTTTACTTTAATAACATGATAAGAATAAATGTGAAACGTGTTATGCGCGAACTCAAATATCATAAGCTATAGTAATCTACAAATTGCACCCAATAAAAAAGAACCTTAAAAAAGGTTCTTTTTTTTACGACTCAATAGTCATTGATACATCATCATTGATGAAAAACCTACTGAGAAACCTAAACACTCCAAAATAAATAACCGTCTGAAGTGTTTAGCATTAACTCAAATTTAAAACACAACTTGCACGCTTGAAGTACAGGTCGATGAACTTTCTTCACACACTAGATATGTGTATGAACCACCACCTTTTTTATTCAACGCATCTGTGTAAGAACCATCATTAGTCGTAACCGCAATTAGTTGTCCATCGCGATAGACATCAACATTACTCGTGGCCGCGCCAGACCAGCTAAGATCAACTACCTGAGTGCCTTTGTTTTTATAGCCATTAGCCGAAAGACTAAAATCGCCTGCTGGTGGCGGAGGCGGCGGTGGTGGCTCAGTGCCACCACACGGGTTGGCTGTTAAATAAGCGTCAGCGGCTGATGCTTTTACGATGCCATAGCCAAAGTACACGTCCTTACCCGCAGCTCCAGCATCCTCAGCTGTTGCTTTGAACGCAGCACGAATGTCTTCACCTGTGCAGCTAGGATGATTTGACCAAACGAGGGCAGCTAAGCCAGCTACAGCTGGTGTTGCCATTGAAGTTCCGCTCAAAAATCCATAGTCACTAGAGGTTATCGAAATATTCATGTTTGCCGCAGCTAATAAAGCACTTCTGTCTTCTAGCGCAGCACCTATCGCAGGAATACTTGTGGTATTGGTGGTACCTAGCGTGCCGCTTAAAATACCAGGCTCATTATTAATAATAACCGCACCAATACCGCCGGACAGCTCACAGTTATTCACTTTATCAAAAAACGAAACCACGCCTCGGTCAATAACGCAAATCTTCCCTTCTGCGCCAGCATTTGTTGCTTCTGCTGTGCCCATGAAGAAAGTTTGTCCTGCTGCGCTACCAGTGTTTTCCATTGCTGATGAAACATAATTAGTGCTGTCGGCAGTTAAGCCTGAAGAAGTAGCTAAACCAGCAGGGAAGGTAGACAAAGTATTCACGCCACCCGCAGTTACTTCGACACAAATTGTTTCATCAGTAGTTGTCTGTTTACGACGACCAGTAGTGCAACTTGGAAATTGTGAGAACGTAGCAATATTGTTGTCAGCATCGTTGGCGCCAATCATCATTATAGCGGAATAGCCAGCAGGATATGAACGCGTTGTGTTACCGTCATTCCCAGCTGCCGCTACAACAAGTCCGCCAGCATCTCTAAATGCTTTAAAAGCGTTTTCTTCGGTGCTGTTTGCTCCACCACCGCCTAAACTCATATTGATAATATCGGCACCGGCAGCTGAACACAGCTGAGCTGCTTTAGATAAGTCTGATGAATAACCATAACCTTCAGCGTTAAATACTTTAATAATATGCATTTCGACACCAGGAGCCATGCCGACAACGCCGAAACCGTTGTCCGCAGCGCCGACTGTTCCTGCAACGTGAGTGCCGTGCTCGCCACCTGCTTCAAACCAGTTACCTGTGCCTGAGTCATTATCACCTGTGATGTTATTCCAAACAAAGTCAGGATTTGATGAATCCAAACCTGAGTCAATCACGCAAACCTTTATGCCAGCGTTTGGGTTGAAAGTAACTTGATTCGCTTCTGATTGAAAGACCGCATAAGGCGTCACCTGAGTAGTCATCGGATTACCCGCATCGTCGTTATACACCGCCATCGATTTACGAATTTGGTCAACTTCGACTAGTTTGACATGGGGGTTGTTTAACACGCCTTTTACTTGCTCGAGACTAAAGCCATCAAATTCTGCAGCGATAAAACCGTCGCCTTCGACTTTAATATGGCCGCCGTTTTGTTGGGTTAATGCTTTTACAATGCCTTTGCCCTTATTGTCTATTTGAATGACATAACGTTCTTGAGCTTGCGCAACTGTTGCGCTCATTGCCATGATGCAGGCTGCGGCCAAAGGAGTTAGCTTGCTTTCGATCAGTTTTTTCATAGGATTTCCAAAAATCTTGTTGTTTTTAAAAGCGCGTATTTCAATGTTTGTTATTTTAATTATCATTAGCGCTATGAATTCGAATATATAAATTCGATTTATTAACTTACTCCAAAGTTTCATTGCCTGTAAAGAAAATTTTAATTAGATTGTTACTTTATGGGAGCTGTTTAATAACCAAACAATACGTCGTGTTTATTATTAAATATCATATAGTTAACGTTTAAATCGCAGCGACCAGTATTGAGATAATATCCCATAAAAACAGACCTTTAGCTGATATATAAAATGGGCTTAGGTTTACTTTTATCTCTACATAATTCATAGTCCATGGTCAAACACGGTTAGGAGATCAGCTTTGAAACTAGATGGTCCAAAGGATTATCAGTCCTTGGCATGTCAGCAATGTAAAAATGCAGATGTTTTAGCTTTTGATTTTACAATGGCATTTCAGCCAATCGTTGATTTTGAAAATAAGTGTATTTTTGGCTACGAGGCATTGGTTCGTGGTATGGAAAATCAATCTGCATTTGAGATAATCAGTCAAGTTAACGAAGATAATTTGTATCGATTTGACCAGTGCTGTCGTGTCAAGGCGATTGCCTTAGCGGCCAAGCTCGATATTCGATCCTACGTCAGCATCAATTTTCTACCTAATGCAGTGTATCGTCCCGAGCTGTGTATTCGCACTACCTTGCAGGCAGCAAAAGAGTTTGATTTTCCCATCGACAAGATTTTATTTGAGGTGACCGAAGTTGAGAGAGTAGCTAGCAATGAACACTTGAGTGAAATTATCAATTATTACAAAAGCAGAGGCTTTAAAACCGCATTAGACGATTTTGGGGCCGGTTATGCTGGACTAAATCTATTGGCGGAGTTTCAGCCCAATATTGTTAAATTAGACATGGCACTCATTCGGGACATTCATATTCATCCGGTAAAATTAACCATCGTGCGTAAAATGCATGAATTGAACTGCGAATTGGGTATTACCACCTTAGCAGAAGGAGTTGAAAGCATAGATGAATTGAGAGTTTTGCGTGAATTAGGGATCAATCTGTTCCAAGGATTTTATTTCGCAAAACCAGCGTTCGAGGCATTGCCTGAAGTTGAACAAGCTTGTTACAGCCTTTGACCTAAAAAGTAGTTAAGCATTACAAGATTATTCCTAGCGTTAATTTTGTCTACTCAATAGATAAAGCCCTTTCGCTGCTCCAGAAAGACGAAACTAATCTGATTGCCCCAACCAACGTTATGCTTCGCGAAACATTTCCTAGAAAAGCAAAACGCCGTTTTGGTCCATGACCCCTGCGGCAATACCTGTTTACTTAAGGTGGATAACACTGCACTACAAATATCAATACTTATTGATTATATTACCTACTTCGTCTATGTTTTTTATATCTATAACTACAATAATGATTTATAGAAACGCAATGTTGATAGATAACGACAGTTTAGTAAGCTCGATGTTAAATGCCTTTCAAGATCACATTTGTATTATGGATATACAAGGCAATATTTTGTTTGTGAATGATGCTTGGATTGCTTTTGAGAGGAACAATTCCAGTGGGGATTTGACCGACTGGCTGAGCGTTAACTACCTCGATATTTGTGACAAATCGATTGGCGATGGTTCAGAATTTGCAAAAAAAACGGGGCATGGTATCCGGAATGTTATAAATCAAAAAGTCCCCTTCTTTAAACTAGAATACCCCTGCCATAGCCCAAAAATCGAGAGGTGGTTTCTTTTATACTGCACTTTGTTTGAATTCGAAAATACCAAACTTCTGCTAATAACACATACTAATGCTACGCAAAAAATAAAAGCCCAAATTAACTCTCATACTGACGCACTCACCTTGGTAGGAAATAGAAGAGCTTTAGAAGAGTTTTTAGACCACGAATGGCGAAGATGCACTCGGTTGAGACAACCCGTAAGTGCGCTAATGATTGATATAGACGACTTTAAACAATTTAATGATATCAACGGCCATCTGCAAGGCGACGAGTGCCTTAAAAGAATATCTCAAGCATTAAAGGGATTAGTGCATCGCCCTAGCGATATATTTTGCCGATATGGCGGCGAGGAGTTTATTTATATCCTAGGAAACACTAATCTCAATATAGCATTAGAGTTATCTGACAAAATTCATAGTTCAATTGCGGATTTACATATTATTCAAAACCAAATTCAGCCAGATAACTATGTGACCGTTAGTATAGGCGTGTGCAGCATTTGCCCGACTAGTAACGAAGAGAAAGAAATATTGATAAAAAAAGCTGACCATTATCTATATCAAGCGAAATCACGTGGGAAGAACACAACCTGCTCGTCTGATAACATATAGCAAAATCGCCGACTATCTTTTGCAACGAGCCAACGCAACGTTAACAGGATATAAAGTTATTCTCCAAATTCTGTGACGCTTGATGTTAACGTTTCAACCAATCTATAGATAACGAAACAAGCATGTAAATTGTGTTCCACTCGACTGTAACATTTACACGATAGAGTGTGATAATTGTCTGAGTCTAATCGACTAATTAGGCGGCTTGTCTTTGTCGAATGTGCTTCTGCATGAGTTAATTGGCTAAAAAAATTAGAGATAAGTAGCATCTTCACACGGTCGCATAATACAACACTAACTGAACAAGCCTTGCATTAACATAAACCCGCATACCCTTAGTAATAACAACATGAACAGATAAACATAAATTGCCAACTAAGCAATATAGGCACGGTTAATCGTTAGTGCCCTCACTTTTTTGTACCGTCAAACTAAGAAATGTTAGCAATTGTATACAAGGCAGTCCTGCCATTTTAATTATCCCCTTAGCACCTAAATCATGCGCCTATTTTAATCGGAACGTTAATTGCAAACAGGCAATAACTAAAAGATAAATAAGTAAAGAGCAGCGAAAACACATAAGACTTTTAACCTTAAAAAATCATGGAGATATTATGCCTAATGTATCGGCTTATGCAGCAAAATCTGATGACGGAAAAATGCAGCCTTTTTCAATCGAGCGACGCGACGTTGAAGCTAATGACGTGCAAATGGAGATTTTATTCTGTGGTGTATGTCACAGTGACTTACACGCAATAAAAAATGATTGGGGCAATTCAAACTATCCGTTAGTACCTGGTCATGAAATTATAGGAAGAGTAACCAAAGTAGGCAGTGATGTTAGCAAATATAAAGAAGGCGATACTGTTGGCGTCGGCTGTTTAGTTGACTCATGTCTAAGCTGTGAAGCATGTGAGGACAATTTAGAGCAACACTGCTTTAAGCAACCCACAATGACCTACAACAGTAAAACAGATGATCCAGGCGGCATGACCTACGGCGGCTATTCAAAACATATTGTTGTACGCGAAGAATTTGTTCTGAAGATACCGGAGAATTTGGACAAAGCCGGTGCTGCTCCCTTGCTATGTGCAGGTATCACGACCTACTCGCCACTCCATCAATACGGTGTAAAGGAAGGCATGACCGTCGGCATCGTTGGTTTAGGCGGTTTAGGCCATATGGGTATCAAACTCGCTTCGGCAATGGGAGCTCGTACCGTAATGATTACGAGCTCAGAGGGCAAAGCCGGGGACGCAAAAGAATTAGGTGCTGATGAAGTGCTGATATCAAGCAATAAAGAAGATATGAAAAAGTGGGCGGGAAAGTTCGACTTCTTGCTCAACACGATCCCCGTCGGGCACGATGTTAATCCGTATATCAAATTGCTAAAACACGACTGCACAATGTGCTTAGTAGGCGCAATCGAACCCCTAAAAAATGTTAACGGCGCTTTGCTAATTAGCGGTAGAAAAGCAGTTGCAGGTTCATTCATCGGCGGCTTAAAAGAAACGCAAGAAATGCTCGACTTCTGTGGCAAGCACAATGTGGTATCAACCATAGAAAAAATTAAGATGGACGAAATTAATGAAGCCTTCGAGCGAATGCAGGACAGCGATGTTCGCTATAGATTCGTTATCGACATGGCTTCTCTCGACGAATAAGAGTAGTAGCTAAAAATAGCTCATTAGCAGTGCCTTTTAAGCGACTTATATTGCTTAACTTTAAATGTAACGCGTCCAGCCACTGCTCGTTTTTTACCGACAGTTTATTAAGGATATATTATGTCTGATTCAGTACAAACAATTAATCCATATACAGAAGAAACCATTAAAGAATATTCGCTGCTCTCAGAAAAAGAAGCAAGTGCCAGTATAGACAGTGCGCACGAGTGCTTCGAATCATGGAAACTAGTTTCGGTGAAGGAGCGCGCAGCGTTAGCAATGAAATTAGCCGACGTCATTGAAGCTAGTGAAGAAAGCCTGATCACCCTCATGACCGACGAAATGGGTAAGGTAAAAGAACAAGGAAAACAAGAAGTCGCTCTTTGCGCCGCCATTTGTAGGTATGTTGCTGAAATTGCAGAAAAAGACCTAGCCGACGAAAAAAGAGACTTTGAGCAAGGCTACGCTTTAGTAAGTTATCAACCTTTAGGCGTTATCTTAGGGATCCAACCATGGAACTTCCCGCTATATCAAGTTATGCGCTACAGTATTACCAATGTAGTCGCCGGTAACACCACAGTAATGAAACATGCATCGAACGTATTTGGCATGGCCGAAAAAATACAAGAAATGTATGAAGAAGCGGGTTTTCCGAAAGACTGCTACCAATCACTATTAATTGACGGAGAAGCCGCTAGTCGACTCATTAAACATCCGAAGGTAGCCGGTGTTACATTCACCGGAAGCGACGGCATTGGCAAGATGGTGGGTGAAGAGGCTGCGAAATACGCAAAAAAATCAGTATTGGAATTAGGTAGCAACGATGCCTATATGGTATTCGACGACGCTGACATTGAATTAGCGGTAAAAACTTGTGTGAAAGGCCGCGTTATTAACAACGGCGAAACCTGCGTTTCTGCTAAGCGCTTCATTGTTACCGAAAAGAATTATGATGCCTTTAGAGACGCATTTGCCAAAGCAATGGGCAATCTGAAAATGGGCGATCCAAACGATAAATCAACCGATTTAGGGCCAATGGCACGAGAAGATTTGAGGGACGAGTTGCACGAACAAGTACTTGATTCCATAAAAGCGGGTGCTACCGCGCTTGTAGGTTGCGAAATACCCGATCGAAAGGGCTTCTTTTACCCCGCATCTATCTTAGAGAATGTGACTCCCGGCATGCCTGCCTATGACGATGAATTATTTGGCCCCGTAGCTTCATTAATAAAAGTCGCCAATGATGAATCAGCAATGCGAGTTGCCAACGACTCTCGCTATGGCTTAGGCGGCGGTATCTTTTCAGCCGATGTAGAAAGCGCCATTGAGTTAGCCCGTAAACACTTTAATACCGGCATGATAAACATCAATGGCTACGGCTTGGCGCAACCTAATTTACCGTTTGGTGGAGTTAAGCAAAGTGGCCACGGCAGAGAGCATGGTGGATTTGGTTTGAAAGAGTTTGTTAATATCAAATCTATAATGGTGACACAGCCGAGCGCGTAACGAAGCAATTTTAGGTGCCGGTTGATATAGTCAACAATGCATGGCCTTTGTCGGCATCGTATAGGTGAGCAAAAAAAAGGGTGGCTTTCGCCACCCTTTTGTCAATATCGCACACCTCAAACGAGGCAAAAATTCACATTACTTTGCAGTAAGCGAACGGCGGCGTAATGCACCGCCAGCAATTAGTAGTGCAGCAAACAAGCCTAGTGTAGAAGGCTCAGAAACTGCCGTTGGCTCTACTGCAACCCGAAACGTTGGCGTATCCAACTCAGTTTGTCCTAACAATAGGCTATCGAAAGACGCAAACTCAGGAGTGAAATTTGCGGTGCCTGTGTCGATAGCCGTAAAAGTAAATATGGCTAGGTTGTAATCGCCCATAAAAGTTTCAGCTGTAAAAAAATCTCCACTCAGCGTAAAGAAAAGCACACCGAAGTCTTCCGACAGATCTAAACCGTCAAATACAGCATTAAAATCAACTAACGCAAAATCGCTAGTGAGGCTTGCTGAATCAAAACCGAGAAGCGAATCATCAAAGCTTAGAGAAAAGGTCAGAAAATCAAACTCTTCAAAATCAACCAAATCAATGGTGAAAGTGACAACATCACCCGCTTCAACATCCACTTGGTCGGTGCTGATTTCAATAATGTTTGCTTGCGCTACTGATGCCCACATTAGGGCGATTGCTAAAAATAACTGTTTCATACTACTACTTCCTTAAATTAAGCGGCACAACGCGCACGCGTACACAATGAAAGAAGAAAACGTGCATCAGCTGTTGTGATGCGGCCATCTTCATTTAAATCAAATTCCATACCAACTGGCTGACGACGCTGGATTGCGCGTAATAGCCCACGGTAATCGTTAATATCTACATCACCATCGCCGTCCCAATCACCTTTAACTGCCGCAGCGTCTAGCTGAATGGCAACTACAACAGGATCATGATCAGACATGCGATATACATCAGGTGCATACCAAGCGTCTTGTTGAGCCGTGCTTTGGAAGTTTAAGTTGTAGTCAAGCACAATTGGCTCATCAGCATTGATGTGCCATTCAGTGGTGTCTACAACATTGTCTAGCAAGCTAGCACTGGCAAGTGCGTGGTCTAAATACCCTAGCTCACCGCGAAAAGTATACGAATACGCTTCTGAACCACCAAACAAGTTAGCTAAATCGGTATAACCTTCACTTAAAATTGCCGTGATCGGATCTTCTTTCGCGTAAGCGTTAAGGTCACCAATAATTAACGTTGGCGTAGCACCGTAGTTTGCCGTTAAGAACGCGGTTAAACCTTGTGCTGCGCGAGTACGCGTTAGGTTACAGCTACCTTGGCCAGTAGTTGCATCATCATCACCGGCACCACATGAACTACCCTTAGATTTTAAGTGGTTTACGCTGATCACAATTTCTTCGCGATTTTCAACCAATGCAAACTTTTGAATATGTGAAGGACGATTTCTGCGATCGTTAAACAATGGTTCGCCATCTACAACAGGTGAGTTGCTGCTGTCTAAGATGATTAAGTTACCGCTGAGGTTAACGACCGAAGGTTTATAGATTAACGCGACGGTAATAGCGTCAGTGCCGACTGGACCACCAGCATCAACTATCGCATATGTACCTTCACCCATTTCAGCATTGATACCTGCAACCAAATCGAAAATTGCGCTGCCTTGACCGAAACCATTGTTTTCGATTTCCATCAAACCAACAATATCCGCATCCATTGCAACAATGGCTGCAACTGTTTTCAGTTTTTGACGGTCAAACTCAGTGCGCCCGCTGCTGTCAGTGCCATTGTCTTCGGCACCGCGGCAATTTGAACTACCAGTGGGTCCACAACTATTCCCTGTGTTGTTGAAGTAGTTCAATACATTAAGGCTGGCTACTTTCAAGTTACCTTCAGTCAATTCTGGGGCTGCTGTACGCGGGTTTGTAGCCGCGAACACAGGTGCCTCTGTCGCGTAGACCATGTAGAGGCCGCGAGTGAAATCAACTACGCCAGTCAATGACGATACAGTATCACCGGAACGCACTGTGTTACTCGCTGACAAACCACCGGTTGGGAATGGTATATCCAAAGGAGCACTTGAACCATTTTGCTCATCACTGCCATCATCAAGCACAATTGTGTTTAATGAATTGGCAATAATTCGTGCGTCATAACCTGCTGAGCCTGGCACTTCAACGTTAGTAGGAGTGAACAGACGTCCATTTGATAAGGTTAAACGTCCAAAACGACCAAGTGTAAAGTTATCGGTTACTGTAAGTGGTGCCGAATTGCTAATTAGCATACCTTCAAGTGCTTCCAGATCATCAAGCGATGTTACTGGTAGGCTGAAGGGTGTAGGAGCAAGCGAATTGTCGTTGCTAACAACTTCTGGTGCAGCCGACAACGACAGCTGTGTACGACCAAATTGCTCAGATACGAATCCGCGAACTTCGACTAGGTCACCCGTGCTCAGTCCAGCAAGCGCATTGTTGTTATTAGCAACGAAAAGACCTTCTGATGTCGCTGGATCAGCGTCCTGATCTGCCGCTTGTTCTTGAACAACAAAACCATCTAATTCAGGTAATACCGCAGTAACAACAGCTTCAACCAGTGCTTGTTGACCTACAAGCGGACTTTCATCACCGCTGCCCTGTATTGCTGAAATAGGCGTAACAACGTTGAGATCTGCTACTGTTGTGAAGCTAACGGTTAAATCGTTTTGCATAGCGTCGGCAGTACCATCTACATCTGTGACTGATCCAGCTAGCAAACTAAGTGAACAATTCTCTCCGTTTGCTAGTGAAGCCACTGGGGTAAGCGTATATATCGCAGCGACTAACTCAGCCGTCAAATCAACGTTGCCACTCACGTCACACTCCAACACAGGAAGCGCAGAAATTGCAACATCTTCACTAAATGTAACGACAATTTCAGTATCAACATTGACGTTTACTGCATCGTTCTCTGGCGCAACGCTAACCACTGTTGGCGCAACATCAGGGATTGTACAACCTGAGAAAGGCGTTCCGTCTAATCGAGTACCAGGTGAGAATAATGCACCGTTAGCTTCTGCAATGGTCGAGTGTTGCGTAGAAAGCTCGCCAGTGACATCAGGGTTGCGTGTTACCGACTGATTATTGCCTCCTTGAGATCCCGTGTACGAAGCCTCAATGCTAATTACACCATTCGACAAAGTAACCGTATCGCCACCGTTCGAAAGACCAACTTGACCACCTGTAGCTGTTTGTACCAGCGCACCGCCAAATACGCCAGTGGGCGCCCCACCGCCAAACACGACGACTGCGCAACCGGGCTCAACCACAGAGCCGGCAGGGAATAAATGTCTAACTTGGCTATCGCTGAGTGTCCAACCGCTGATATCAGTTGCCAATTCACCAACGTTGACCAGTTCTACGAACTCATCTTGGGCAAAGTCACGTGTACCATCGCCATTAGCATCGCCAGGCAGGTTCGCTGCCGGGTCAGCATGGATTTCATTAATCACAAAATCGATAGTAGCACTGGTATCAACAACGCTAAATGAGACTGTCACGTCTTCAGCTAGGTTGTCAGGTGTGCCGTCTAAGTCAGTAACGTCACTCGCGCTTAATGTAAAGCTACAGACATCCATTGACGCAAAATCTTGATCAGGGTCAAGGGTGTAGCTGCGGCCTCCGCCCGTAAGCGTCGCTGTAATCGCAACTTCGCTTGTGCAGCTAATCATATTAGTTCCGCTTAGCACAACATCTTCACTGAAGACTAGGCTGATATTCGCATCAACAGCAACGTTAACATCGCCGTTTGCCGGCGTAATAGATACTGTTGGAGGATTGTCGACAATAGCATCACCAAAAGATTGACCATTGTTTAGTGCGTTAGCTGTTGCTGCGTCTGATCCTTGCCACGTGAAATCAGCGTATTCATTACCTATTCCGGCAAGCTGAAGTGATTCCCCTGCAGGGTCACTGCCGCCCTCATTAACGCCAATATCTTCACTCGTTAGGCCATTCGCAACACCATTGGTTGCAGCAAAACTACCTTCATAACTAAGGAATTGAACGACAGCACCGGTATTATTGATTAATGCGAACCCATCCGGTCCACCATTTTGAATACCGTTAGCCGGAAGACTTATAACGGCAAACCCATATCCATCGCTGCTATCAGTCACCGTACCAGAAAGTGATTCTGTTCTATATACAGTGCCATTAGAGCCATTGTAGAAAACCACTTGCCAACCCGTAAGATCAGTTCCCGCTGGGGCGGCCACTTCGACGAATTCGCCGGAATCTGTGCCGGCATTATCATAATGCAGTTCATTGATAAATACGCTGGTCGCTTGTGCTGCAGATACACACAGCATGGACAACGCCGCTACTAATTTACGTTTCATATTCTCTCCAAAAGAAAATTCAATGCCGGTTAACCGGCTTCTAATTATGGTATTTGTCTTAAATTTGGTTAGCGATGCTCGTATACAACTGTGACATCCGTATGACAGAGACGAGAGAATGTAATTTTGTCGGCTATCATGGCCAACTTATTCAGTAATCGGGGATTCGCAAGCAAGAACTGCACCTAAATTTTTCATCATAAAAAACAGGTACTTGGTGCAGTAGAAAAACACCACATCATAAAAGTGATAAAAAACCTGACACTTTCAGGGCAACGCTTCACTATCGAAGTTCTGCACGACCAGTTCGGCTTGAGCCTTTTATTCATATTTTGCGTAATTGATATTATTAATCTCTAAGGAATTAACATGCTTGAGTATATTCAGTTATTAATCGTAGCCGTTATTTTGGGTGGCATGGTGGCCTTCCAAGTTTTGTTTGCGCCACTCATTTTTATTAAGTTACCTAGCGACATTGCTCGCCCTTTTATCAGAAAATTCTTTCCTTTTTATTATTTGTATTTTGGTTTTCTTAGCATAGTTCTGGCTGGTATTGCGTATCTGCTGCTCGGGCAAGACTTCGGCGTATGGTTACTGTTGGTTTATACCGCTTCGGCACTTGGGTTTATCGTTTCACGGCAGGTGTTTATGCCGTTAGCAAACAAAGCGACGGATGAGGGCAGGCAAGCAGACTTTAGTCGGTATCATAGAATAACTGTTTTGATTAATACTGTGCAGTTAATAGCTATGGTGGTTGTTTTATGGCTATTAACATAAAGCACGTTATTGTAAATGTGCTTGTATTGCTTCGTAAAAATACAGCAAACTAAAAGACGAGTGATATAAAGAGTATGAGTAGCACAGCAGAATTAATACAAGAGTACCTAACGCTGACGCGCGATGTGATGCCCTTACTGGCTAAGCAGGTAAACGTAGAGCAAGGTAAAGGAAGTACCAAGAAATGGCCCGTTAAACACGACCATTGCTTCCAACGGATCGTGCTCGATAATGTCTGTAAAGGTGCGTGGTACGAATTTATTAAGTCTCCTGCTTACCAACATTTAAACGCCACTCAAGCAAAAGCAGCGGTCTTGTTATGTCGCCACATTATTAACGGGCAGGCTGATTTAGCTCAGTTAAACGAATATTCGCTTAAGTGGCGGCAAAAACAACACACTTTTCCATTTTGAATACGAAAGCAGAACAATGAGTAAACGAACTTCTCCAAAAGATGCTGCAAACGTTAATCTTGCTAACGACATTGACGATATTGTGGTAGACAAACGTAACCAATGGCGTGCAAGCGCAGCAAAAGCAAGGCGCAGGCAACGTCGTTATAAAAGACTAATCACACAAGAGATTTTGCTAGACGCTCAACATAAATACGGCTGTGAGTAGTTACGCACTATTAAGAGCCAAGTTGATCGTCCAAATGATTCAATTTGATCCATCAATGGCCAGGCAGTAGAGCAATCTCTCGCGTTGTATAAAAATAGGCCACAATGGCACTAACGATAACCACAATCACAATTGTATAAAACATTGATATCATCGGAAAATCGTACACCATAATCAACACATAGTTAATCGAGCCTGGAATAACCAGTTGGCGCGCAATTCCCAAATATAAGGGGAACATAGGCTTTTGAATGGCCTGCAGAACCGCCACACTTTGAAACAACACTACATAAGCATAAAACGCTAATGTATCAATTCGAAGGTAGGTTACGCCTGTGCTTTTTATGCTTTCGCTGTCGGTAAATAAGCCAACTGTAATGGGAGATAAAAACCACATTAACGGAATAGATACCGCCGCCATGGCAAGTCCAATCAACAAGCTTTTTTGAAACGCATCGACGATACGTTCGTTGTTGCCCGCCCCCATATTTTGACCAACGATAGCCATAACAGCACTATTTAGTCCTAGCGCAGGCAACAAAAGTACTTGCTCAAGACGTAAACCAACGGTGTAACCCGCAACGTGTTCACTGCCAAATTGACCTATTAAGGCCACTGTAATGAAGCTGCCCAAGACAATCGTCAACATATTAAAACTCGCTGGCAACACTTGCCTGAGTAAAGCCTTATGTCGCGGCCAATCAAATCTGGGCCTGATACTGATATCTAAGCGCTTAGCTATCACCCGCAGCAAGTAAAAAGCCGTCGCAAACTTTATCACGACAGTTGCCAAAGCAATGCCACTTACGCCCAGACCTAGGGCAAAGGTAAATAATGGATTTAAAATAAAATTGGCAAAAAAACCGATGATCAAAGCATTGCGATTTGATTTGGTATCACCAAGCGCCATCAAAGCGCCTGCGGCACCAAACGACAAGATAAAGCCAACAGAACCTGCCAAAGTTACCCACAAATACTCCATCGCCAAGGGTTCAATATGAGTTTCGGCTCCAAGTAAAACCACCAAAGGCTGAGCGCTAAAATAACCAATAGTAAATGATATCGCACTAAAGCCAATAGCCATGCCACAGACATTATTCACCCAGTCTTTTACTCCGCTTGTGTCGTTTCGTCCTGCGCCAGGAGCAATCATGGCTGAAGCACCTGACTGGATCCCAATACCAATCGACAAGAGCAAGAAAAATACGCTTGAGGCAATCGACATGCCGGCCAGCGCATCGGCCGACAAATAACCCGCAAACCAAATGTCAGTTAAATTGTATAGTGTGTTAAACAACATGCCCATTGACGCAGGTATAGCAAGTCGGATCATATGCGATAAAATCGAACCACTTGTAAGGGAGGGATCAGGAGACCTCGTTTTCAATTCTGGTGTCGCAGGTTTGATGGCAAAATTCCCTAGTAGACAGTATCGGTGAATGTTTTGTAAGCAGCGCTTAAAGGTTTTGGTTGACGTCCATCTATATCTGTAAAGTTGTACTCTATGCCTAACTCAGCCGCAATTAGTCGTTTACCTGTTTTTTATTACATACTTGTCGGTCGCAAGCGCTGCAACTGCGCGTCCAATAAATTGTGGTGTTTCAGAATTCAGCAGGTCTAAATGCTCAGCCGCTTTCGCAGCGCCATATGCAACACCTTTACTATACCTCGGCTTGCGCCAGTTACCAGTGCTACTTGGTTTTATACACGACACGAGGAACTATTCGCTAACAAGAAAGAGTAATCCTGCTAATCAAGCTGGCTTATAAAATAGAACTGTCCCCTTTAGTTCTGAGGGCATAAGATTTCAGAAAAAGAAAACCCGCACTAAGGCGGGTTCTCCTACTATCAATTATAGGTATAGAGCTACTTTCTTTTTCTATAACTCAAGCCCAATAAGCCGAGACCCAAAAGGATGATGCTAGTCGGCTCTGGAACGGCAACGCTGTTGGCGGCGAAATTGCGAATCGCTGCGTTGAAAGCACCATTACCGCCAGCACTCGTGTCTTCCCATGAGGGGTGCAAACCACCATTACCCGCTGTAAAATATTCGCCGTTCGAAATGTAAGCAATTTCACCAAGCCCGAGCGTCCTAAGAGACCAGGCACAACCGCCACTGACGCCAGAGCGTGCTGAGACGCATGCGGTGTCCGAGTTCAAACCAGTTAGCGTGTCCCAGTCACTAAAATTCCCCGTAGGGTCAACACCGATTATGTCGACAACTCCTGTCGACAATGAATTGGAGCCGGTTATGGTGCCAGAGTTTTGATTGCCGCCGAAATCTACGCTCGAAGTACCGCCAAGAAAGGCGATCAAATTCGCGTCGAGGGGACTCGCAATTGAGTCGTAACCAGTTACGAATACGCGGCCACCGCCGATAACATAGTTGATAAGATTGGTGAAGGTTGCGGCACTGTGATTGCTTCCATACTGGGTGCCAGTAGCGCTCCAAAATACCGCACTAAACGGGCCAAACGGGCCCTGTAATACTGTGTTATTGCCGCCCGAGAAATCGTTGGTTACTGTGGTTACAGTATGTCCATCGCCGCTTAAAACTGTTCCTATGTTTAAATCGGAGGTGTTGTCAGAAACCATGAGTATGGGCACTGCCTGGACGGCCGATGCGCTTAACGCCAAAAGTAGCGACCCTAAAATTCTTCCTATACATTTCATTTTATTTCTTCCTATACATGGGACTAAAATTATTATTGACGTCAAATGCCGAATTGCAGGAAAGAAATACTCGCACTCAGACACATGATTGTTACTCGAAACGGAGAAGCACGTAGCGTGCCACCTTTAAAAATATTATAAAAACAATAGCTTATGAATCTTAGTCAGATTCTTAATCGACCTAGGCAGTAGTGTTGTAAAGAATTCTGACAACCAGTTTAGTAAAGGCTTAATGTGGCGTTATCGTCTGCAACTGCTTTCAAAAATTGATGTTGCTCTGAAGATATTTCTATTGATGGTCTCATAAACAAATCCATTAATGTTCATGTATGCATGATTAGACAATAAACAACAAGGTATCAATTTGTTGTTTATCTGAATCTCAAAATAAACTAAACACGCGTTTTTGGGTTTACAAATAAGTTGCGACAGGGCGTAAAAAAACGAACCTATTGGTTCGTTTTTTTAGTTGAGGGTGAAAACTAAATACAATGTTGGTGAACAATAAAGTTGTTAATAAATATTACAATAACCTATTGTTTAAATGGGGGATGGGAATCATTAAAAATATTAATGTTGTTAACTTTTTAATTTTTCCAGCTTGGCTTCAAAATTATTAATACAATAAAGTTGTTAACATATAGTTAGTATCTTCTCTCTAATTCAGTCAATACACAGGAAGATTTATCATTTTGCTTTGCAAATGATACCTAGTATTTTTTACTACAATTATCGTAGGTAAAAAATAATGTTTCCATCTGGGAAATTAAATAACCATTTCACAAAAATAAGGAACGCATCAAGCGAATTCATCACCTTGACTTCCAAGTGCCACTCCCATCTAATAGTGTTTAAGCTGAAAAATAGTGTCAACTAAGGCATTACTCTCGCAATACATACCTAGAAGCTCGTTGACCAAATAATCGATTATGGGAAATATCAATGCTAAAATTCATGTTTATTGCTTTAATTATCTGTCAGTTCGTTCATATGCCCAATTTATTAGCAAAGGAAATCGATCTCTCCAACATGTCAGACCCAAGCGGTATCTTTGAAATCGCTCTGTGTGCTCGTCCTTCTCCTGACACAACACTCAGCCTCCCAGGACATGCCTTCGTATCATTCGCTCACATTAAACAAAACGGCGATATCAAGCTAACCAGTATCGGTCACACGACTGATGCTAGCGCTATCTCTGCATTAAACTCTTACTTTGGCGATCCTGTAAGTGGCTACTTGGGTGAGGAGAAATATACTAGCTCTATGCAACGCTGCTTGCAGATCAAGGTAAATAAGGCAGACTACGACCGAGCCTTTGATTTAACAGCATCACCTCTTCAACAATTGGGTCTCGCCGGCGACAACGACCTAGTGCTTCGTTCATACGCGCTCTCTGAAAATGACTGTTTGACCTTTATGATTGAAGTCGCTGATGTGCTCAAGCCTCTTGGACTAAACGTTCCCGCGCGCGGCTCAACAGAACTTCCGCTTAAATACATGGAGCGTGTGATAAGCAATAACTGACCGCCTTGGCCCTGCAGTTTATTAGTACTTGCGACCTTGAAGCCATTACGCACTGACTAAGATGCAGGGCATTCAGCCCGCTTTAAGACCTCGGCATCAAGTATTACCTCGATCTCGTTGATACCGGCTATCGTTTCGTAAAGTGCAGAGTCAACCTTAAGGGTGGCATTTATTGGCCCTGAGTTATCCTTATTAACGTTTGTATCTGCATCGAGATCGCCTTGGGAGTAGCTTACACGTACCATCACATTCTGACTCGATTGAGACAACGTTTCCTCAACATGTCGCAATGCAAATTTCCATTTCCCATAGCACGGGTTCTCTATCCATAAATAGCCATACCCTTTGCCGTCGACCGTCTGATCACGCTCTGAATTTGCCATTTGAAGCCCTTCGGTGGGCTCTAAATAGAATCCATCCATGCTGATACTTTGCGCAGGAAAGGTTTGGCCGACATCAAAGTACCCAGATAACAAGTCATAGGGTAGCCACAAGCGAGAGTTAGCTGCGTTTGCTGGCGACGCAAAGCCAAGAGTATGAAGGCTATGCTCAGGCACAATTGGCTGATCCAATTGTGTGCTGTGAAAGACCGAAGGGCTGAACACGTTAAGTCCCGAGTCCCAACCCTGGTCCCAATAAAACTCTACCAACACAAACGGGTATCCACCCGACCCAATTGCTGGAGCATTGCTCGATGGGCGTCCCAAAGTGGTCATCAAAACAACACCAACAATAAAGCCACCAAGGAAAATATCGAGCAGTAGGTAGGATAATCGAATTTTAGCTCGTTTCTTTTTGTAGGCACTCAGTTCTGACAGGTCCATTCCGCCTACCTGATTTCGATAATGTTGAGACTTTCAGGGTTTATTACTGCGACGATTCCTGCATTACTATGAAAGGGCTGAATCTGCTCTTGAAGTGCAAACCCTCCGATATTGAAGCTGAAAGTAATCGGGTGTTCCGAGTGCTCAATCGCACTAAGTTGAAGTGGTGCACCTTGCAAACCTTGCGGAAAAACTAGGTTTTGTACAATACAATTTCCTATGCGGCCCGCTGAAACTAAAGGTTTCTGAAGTGCTGTGGTTAACACTTTAACAGGCATTGCTTCAATCTTCATCGCCTGTTCATTCGACATCGACTCAAATGTCGCTCCACAACTTGAAATTCGAAGCCTGACTAGAGGATAAGCATTTAAATCACGTAGACCTGGCGGCAAAGTGAGATCACTATCAGCCGTTACACTGCCTTGCCCTTTAATCTCGACAATCTTCAAGAAGGTCAACAAGACGATGATAATCCCCATAGCACCCATCATTAAGTCAGCGAACGAGTGCGCAAACGTTGGGTTTCTAAGCTTTTTAAATTGATTTTCTATCGACATGGTTTTTCCTTAGCCTTGCAAATATTTCCATATCAATACCTCTTCAAAAGTTTGAATTTTCTCCCAGCAGTACTCCAGAACAATAACCCCTGCCACCGCAATCGCCGTTGTAATAAACGCAAGACCTAACTGTTCGAACAATGCATTTACACTAGCAGCAGCGGCAGGGCCAGTGCCACTCACAGCGGCCGCGGCGTTGGGTAACGCGCCAGAAATACCGTAAACCGTGCCAAAGAGACCAATGAGAGGTAGCACGTTGATAAGCTGGTCGATCGAGCCGCGGCTTCTGATTAATTCGCGTTCGTAGTTCTCGGTGTCAATTTCGCCGCGGGTTAGTACGGCCGATGGAATCAACGCTCGGCGTACCCAGCCCTTCTGTATTGGTTGATTGACAATGACCTGAATTACCCGCCAGAGCAAGCGTATGGCGAGATAGCTGATCAAGATAAACAATGCGAGCTGAATTTCGCCTCGAAACGCCTGATAGATGAAGCGCGGATCTTTCACATTATCGTGGCGGTAAAGCTCATTAACCAGTAAATACGATAATCGAAATACCGCATCGCTAAGCAGTGATGGCTCTTCGATAAACCAATTTTGATTGACTAGGTCGACATCGCTTGCATCCGGTAACGCCGCATAATAGACACCGCCAACACCGGAAGGGTTGAAAACCATCGGTTGAAGCTGATACGAACTCGTCGTTAACGCTGGGTCATAATGGCGGTAGGGTCTTTTCATTAAGTTCTTGATCGACGAGGCGATATCAACATCTCTAATACTGTCGCGTCCGCCTGATGTGAAGGTGATAGTATTCAAAGCGCTGCATAAGCTACCATTTAATGGGCAAAGCTCTGGGTTCATGCCCGCTAAACTTTTAGCAAGGGCTTCACGATGAAAATCGATATCATCAATTGTACTCTCTGGCTCATCGCCACCGAACCCTGTTTTACGATATAGACGCACCAGTACCTCAAGGGTCGGTACCAACTCAGGCTTACTGTCGGCTGACATCCGCGGCAAGCCCGCCATCGCACCAACCAAATTTAGGTTATCTGATTGCAAATCTGTGTTCAGTAGTGTCGTCGCTAACCAAGCACCAACTCCTCCGTTCTCAACATCAAGTATCGCATCAGGGTCAGTAACATCTCGGCTCTCGACGATTTCAGCGGCGAGAAGCAGTTCAGATAATTCACGGTTTGAGAGTATCTTGTCATCGGTTGTTACTCCATCGACAGAGATACCACTTGTGGAATAGTTCTTTAAAACATCAGGTACAACCTGAGTCGTGCGCAGCCCATTCAAGAAATCATCATGTGATTTGACCAAAAAGCTCTTATAAACGCCGTAGCCAATCAAGATTGAAAAATAGATGATCAGCACATGGGTCACGAAGTAGATCGGAAATAGTCGACTCCTCACTGCCGTCGAGTCTGAAGTGATCACTTGAAAAACACTTTTTATTTTTTCTATTATATAGCTCATTAGTTGACCCCACAGGACAGGTTTTCGTTGGCGGATAGCGCGCGCAGAAGCCGCACAAGCCCAATGCCGTAACGTTGAGTTGGATTCTCCACTGCAAACAAAGCTTTAACTGAGCCTACATGAGGATTATTCGGAAGTTCGGCTAAACAGCGTTGAAGACTGGCAAGACTGATACTACTCGCTTCGTTAAACTGGTCACTTCCCTCTAGTGGAAGAGCATTTACGCAGCTAAGGTCTTCTTGGCCAGTGCTGTAATTCACGCAAGCGAAGGGACGCAATTCAAAACTAACGTATTCTTCAAGCTGCAGCTCTACCAATTCAATGCGCTGGCTTCGGTTTACATAGATGTCAATCCAAGCGCCATCGCGCTTTGATATGCGGCTATATAACTGCCCCTTGGTGACGTCCAATAATCCAATGCTATTGGTTTTTAAATAGGGATTAAATTTAGGAACAGTATACTGCGCAATCGGCTGAGAATGCTGGATATCGGTTACGGCGTAATATTCACCTTCACCCAATACGCTATAGAACAGAATGGGCTGTGAACTGCGCTCGCCTTCGGCATATTCCAGCCATACACGATGGTTTTGCAACCACTGCTCGGGCTGATCTTCACAAACCAAGAAGTTAGCCATGGTGTCGATTAGCACTTGGTTACCGCTGTCTGCCCAATAGGCGTGCTGTCCATGTTTATCTACAGTGACATTCTCAAAGCGGCTCTGTCGGCCATCGCTCATCCGCGCTCTAAATTTTAGCCGATCCTCATCTTCCGTCATCGTAATATGAGTCACCCCACAACTCGCTACTTCTGAGTCAATGGGAATGTTTATTCCACGTTCGGGTGGGACACGCCCCGTCAAAATATATGGCACCGCATCGTTCATAAAACGATCGGTTTCATCCATATTCAGTTGCAGTATTTTGTTTGGCTCGATGGTGCTGCGCATTGCACGTAAGCTCTCAATTGCGCGCTGATTTCGTTCGTCAAAAGTTGCTGATTCGCCGTCCACGAAACAATCACCGCGCAGTTCTGAACGCCACCGTGATAAGCAGCGACGCTCAAAGACGGCGGCGTCGTTTTTTTTATTCAACCAGAAGTAGAACTTTTCATAACCGTTGTGAGTTTCACTGAGCGTGACTGTATCAATTGTAACCTTGAGCGACGTGCTGTTTGAGAACCAGCCAGATAAGAAAGGTTCATCGATCTCTACGAGACAGGAGGAACGGTAGCCCGTTTGGTCAAAGATCATCCGCTTAATGGCTCGGTCGGCGCGTTGCGTTAGCGTCTCCGCCTGGTTTAGTGTGCACGAATCGCCCGACTGATTGACCTCAAGAATATAACCTTCGAACTGCTCCAGATCGGCTTTTAGAATTTCGATTTCAACCGTTTGTCGAATTTGTGTCGACGCTACCACTTCTTCGAAGACACGCCCGTCAAAGACCAAACTTCTCGCCAAAGGCTCATCGCCATCTGCCGGATGTGTGTAGCGTATATTGTAGACAGGTAACCTCTCTGAAGCGTAGTATGCGCGTTCATTGTCTTCTTTTTGAAGTGCTAGTTGCTCACGATTAGTATTATGCCTTGCCACAGTCTCAACCAATCGATAGTTGTCATCGACGTAATAGACATCTATGTCGCCCCAAGTTCGTAAGTTGCCGGGCTTATTACGTTTAACACAAATAGTCTCAAAGGCCCCGTCAGTAAGCCGTTGGCGAGGATAATACTCTAGGCGTGAACGATTCGACCATCGTGTCACAAAACCCCATGTTTTGTGATGGAAATCACAAGCGACGGCTGAATTGCCATCAACTGTTGGATTACGAGATGGTGGTGCATCGTCTAAAACCTCAGTCTGCGCGGTATCTCTCAATTCCTCTTCAGACGGTTGTAAGGTGCAGCATGGGTTACTTCCACCTCGGTCGTCGCCACCATCTTCGCCGTCGTCGCCCTCACCATCGCCGTCGCCGTTGTCATCACCTGAACTTGGACCGCCCGCTGGGGCAAGTTTGATTTGAGGGTTTTCAAGCCACTTCAAAATATCTTCGAGGTCGACATTGAGCAAAGAGGCAATTACTGCCGCAATATATTCGGGGGTCATTTCCTTTTTCGACGGAGTCGTTACTCTAAAGGTCAAGGCATCGAAAACAGTCGCTCGCAATTTAGCTCGAGTAATCTCAGCCTCAAAATCAGCACTCCCTAGCTCCTTGCCAAATAGATTCAATTCAAAGCCCATTGCGATGAGACCATCAACAATGAAGGGGCCAAACTCGGCCGAAAGCTGGCCGCTGCCGATACCCAGATCTGCGGCAGCGGAGCCTTTAATGCATCGATCAGGGCATTGATTAACATAGATGGCAAGAGCAGTTTTGATCAATTCAACATCGAAAATTGTCACCCGAGTGCTGATTTCTGCTAGTTCCTCTTTCGGCTTGAATGCACCATGCATAGACGCGCTAAAGATACGCTCAAATATAGGTGCTGTTTGCCCGTCAAAAACCACTTGCGCATTCTTGAAGTCGAGCACGCCTCTCGCTTGAAGTAAGGGTACCGTGTTAATCACAATCAATTCGCCCTCAAGAATAAGTTTCTGAAGGAAGCGTTCGGGGTCATCAGTTGTTAAAAAAGCGTCTATCTGTAAAATCTCAGAAAGTGGCGGTGCGACGATTGTCAGAGCACCAAGCGCTCCAACTTCTTCTTTTTCAAAATCATAGAATACACCGGGGCGTACAAGGAACACTGGGACCGGCGCTGGAATCAACGGCAACGAGTAGGATACCCGTACCTCTAATCGGCCTCCGAATTTTACTCCGGCTTGAGAAATGTAGATCGGATCTGCTTTCAGCTCTCCCAAGGCATCGAGCTTGATATTGACAAAGGCACTCAACATAATATCGTAATTTGGTGCAATTATTACGTCTTTGACTCCTGCTTGAACTGGACCGGAACTGAACTTCACATAATCCTTCAGGAAGCTTGCCATTTGCCCTTGAAGCGCGTTTCTAATCGCTGCTTCATCGAATTGAATAGCAAATTTCGGATTAGGTAATAAATCGATTTTACCTGTAATCAACGGTAGGTCATCATTAACTCGAAGGGCCACTTCAGCACCAGCTTCCAACTGACCGCTCGCGCTAGGCATTTTGATGTTGATATCAATGCGCTCTACTTCTTTCGGCAGCGTTCTTCGCACCAAGGTCTGAAGTTTCGACTCGAGGATACTCGCGACACGGTTTTTAAATATGCGATCAAGTTCGGCATCGACCGAAACGTGCCCTGAAGCATGAACCGTCAGAGTCCCGAAAGAGATTTTCCCGAAAAGTTCGGGGCGGTCCAACGTGACGTCAACCAGGAAGGCATTCTTGGAAAAACGAGTATTACTGAGCAACAAGCCCTCCTTGGCTACATCGCCAAGAACGCGTTTAACTTCACTTTCCACAAACGGCGCTAAAGTGCCGTCGTCCTTAACTTCAGAGAAATCATAACCAGGACCTTCTTCCGTGACTTTAACGAAAATATCACGCAATTTGATCGATTTCCCCGCAACCTCGGTGTCCACCGAAATCTTGCATTGAATTAGTTCATCTGATGGCGTCGTTGTCGCCACAGCTTCATCTGCTGCTACATTGATGCCAAAGAAATTGAGTTGCAAACTATCGCAACTTAGTTTCTGATCAATAACATCAGCAATCAGTCGAGTACCTTCACATTGAGCAAGTGATTCCACTTGAGTTCTGAGTGCATCGTCAGATAACGTCAATCCAAGGCTGGGGACATGAAGGCCAACTTGAATCGATTCCGCCGCGCAATTAGGTGTAGAAACCTGGAACGCCAAGGGAAGAGTAAAATCATCGAGTTGCTCAATGTATCCAGGAGCATCCAATAATAGGTCAACATCCACGGGCAGGCCGCTTAAAACATCGCTCATCAGCTGCTGTTTGTAGGCCTCAACTTGATTGATCAAAACCTGTGGTGGCGCGTCAAACTGAAATCCTTTAACTGTTACTTCATCGTTCAATACATTTGCATACACGTTGACTTTCCAGTCAAAGCGATCGCCGTTCACCGATCCCGATAGTACTAGCGCCATCTCAGTTGCCAGCTCAGCCGTTCCGAGAGCCGGCAGTGCGTCGTTACCATTATTCACTGCTTCGTAGAAAGCTCTGCAGCTATTCGCGCTAATTGCTGCGCTACCTTGCCCTTCAAATGCAAGTGCCCAATCTTCAGCTATTGGTACTCGGTAAGCCGCTGTCCATTCTTCGAGCACTCCAGGGAGGACTTGTGCGGTGATAGTTTCGCACATCGCCAGCCCAGTCTGTTTGAGATCGAGTACGACATGACCATCGGCAATAAGGGGTACAGTGGTATCCACCTCACGAAGCGGCAAAATCATATCCACCTTGCTGAAGTCATCACTGATCGTCCAATAGGGAGCATTATTTATCCAACCCCCCATTAGGCCTAGGCTATTCAGTGCGCGACGTGAATCTTGAATGTTCGAGATTATTGTATTCGCCTGGACTTCTAAACGGCGGAATCCCTTCGCCACCGAGTCGATGGTTTCAGCCCGAACAATATGGTCAATAACAATACCGGTATCGACGGCTTTAAACGCCAAGTTCCCCGGGTTTGGGCAGTCGCCTAAATATTCAACGTCCGGCATTCGCACCAAAATTTCCAACCGCGCCTTGTAAAGTTGGCGATTATTAAATTGACTGCGCCGCTTGCTTTGATCTTCTACAACAGAAAACCGGTAGCCCACTGGGTTTTGAGTAGTTGGCAGTTGCCCCCATGCCGATGGCCCCATCTCTGCATCGCTCGTTAAAACATCAAGTTCGTTACAAAGTTGGGCCGCAGTATACTTCTCCGTCTCGTCGAGCACTTGATCAACTGCCTGGTCAACATCGTTCAACTCACCGAGTTGATCCGCAACCACTTGAATGTTCGCACCAACAGAGTACACGTAGCGTATGATCTTCTGCTGTGCCGCAATGAGTTGCGCAATATCAACTTTTGTCTGCTGAATTTGCTCGTTAGCCTTAATAAATTGACTTTGATCAAGTAACTGACGAGCCGATTTAGCCTCTGCTCGGATAGCTTTTTCCGCCTCCCCTTCAAAGTGTTCCAGAGCATCGAGTGGCAAAGTATTGATAACATCAAATAGCCGAGCGTAAGCTTCAGCCTCGATAGCTCTAAGCACAACATGCTGCAGTCGCTCGCCGATTTGTCTTGGATCGCTTTGGCCAGTAATAGCCGAATCTAATTCCTTCCGTAGAGGCGAAGCAGGTATATCAAGCCGATGGAAAATAACCGGTAGATAACGAAAGAATGCAGCTTTAAGTGCTACACCTTTAGCATCAAAATAAACCGTCTCCGTAGCCTCAGGGAAAGCTCGAGACACAGCATCATTGAACGTATCAACGTTAAAGTTAGTAGGTGACTCAGCTAAAACACGAAGTGAGCTTTGCAATGCAAGTACTCGTTGACAGGCACTGTCGTAAGCAGAGGAGTTGTTGCTCCGTTCACTCTCAGACACTTGTGCGGCCCGAGCCAGAAGCTGCATTTCGATGAATGAATAAAAAACAAGCCCACCATCTTTAGCGAGCGCGGATAGCCGTGCTTGCATAGCGGCCGCGGAGGTATCGATTACTAAGTCGGTAAGTGCAGCGCAGGATTCTGGCGCTAAAGTTAAATCACCTTTAGCATAAGCGAGTAGAAAACGACTGAAGTCGATGAACAGTCTATCGTCAAAGCCATGATCGCTGAGAGTCTGATCGATAAAAACCAAGCTACTTTCATCGACCTTTCCGGACGATAGTTTCTCGATTTGATTGAATTGGTATTGGAGTTGATAGAGCTGGTATTCCCAGTCATTTAAGTATCTTGGCGTGGTAGGCTCTGCGCAAATATATGCAGATAAAAATAGAACAAGCGTAGCTAAAACGCGCTTTGTAAGCATCATCAGCAAAGTCTCCAAATCCCTGGTCAAAGTGCTAAAATGATTTTTATTGTTCTACTACAGGTGTACTGACGGTAAATACCTAGCCAATAAGTGCACTTGATTTTCCACTTAAGTAAACCAGATTTCTCGGAATTTAACAACACAACTGGTCAAAAAACATTTTGACACTATCGCAAATCTGTATCACTGCCTTTAGAATCACGCCTGTAGGTGAACAATGAAGTTGTTAACAAGTAGTGCAGTAACACTCAGATAGTTAATGAGAAAAGCGTCGGATCTTCTCGATTAGTTCAAGGAAACCAGCATTATTGTCTGCTCCTTTCCAACGATTAGCGAACTTGCAAACGATCTGCAGGTTGCCAGGCTCATAATGTCCTTCACTATCAATACGATCCAATGATATGTTCATTTCTGCATTATCCTTGTCATCTTGTCGATTAAATGGAAGCCCTGTTAATGCGCAGACATATTCTTGATCGGCAGCTAAATTCGATAAGTATTTTTCAAGTTCCACTAGCGACGAAAATCCCATATTCTTGATTTTTGTCGTTCTTTCTACTTTTCTACCGTCCGCCTGCTTGGCTGTATTAAATGCTGTATATGCGATTCGATACAGTGCTCGCTCCCAAGCTGTAAATACATTAACCTCACCGCCTTTTGATGCTGACTTTGCTAATTTAGCTTTCCAATCTTTAGAATTGTGCCAATCATCTAACGATTCTCCCTTTATAAGAGCTAGCGCATACGAGGCATTTTCTGAAGATAAACATTGCAAGGTAGATTCAGTTGAAAGAAAATCACGACTTTTTGGGTGAATAGACTTCCACTTTAATGGACGACCTAAAGCATCGCTCTTCTGCCATTTTTCACAAGGCTTATGACAAATTATTACTTCTCGATTTGGAGATACTGGTTCAATGAGTGGCTCAAATATGGCAGGTTCCGCTTTTGATGTGGTCCACCAAATATCATCACCATCTTTATGGATCCAATAGTCATTTTGCGTCTCGGTAATTATGCTCATAAGCTTAAACCATCGAGATGCTGTTGCTGGGACAGGAGTTAGTCCCCTTGCTGTTTTGTAATATTTTATACAGTATTCTACGTAACTCTCTTTATCACCGCTAAGCCAATAGTCGTGCACATCGATTCCATTCATAGTTGCAATTGACGGTCTTTTTAAACACTCTTCCCAGGCATAATTTTCCCGTCCAAAATTTGCAATATACACTGCCATTAATATTTACCCTATTTTAAAACTAGCGTTTGATTAACTGAGTAACACATAACCAACTATCGATTTTCAATTGGTGCGATCCTTTTCTAAATTAGCATTATATTTTCTAGGACTACTCATGCCGTAGGACATATTTACAGCTTAGTACGAACTGCAGGCCAAGAAATTAAGTCAAATCCAGAGCTTTACTTTCGTCGCATTAAAAATGTAACTATTCATCGATACTACCCGCCATAATATGGCGAAGGCAACTCTGGATATGCTCGGTAAATATGCAAAAAGACCTTTTCGGAAATATCTGAAATCTCATCTTCTTCATACTGCTCAATAGGCAGCCCCGTTTTTTCATCGTATAAAAAATCAAAGATCTGCTGTTTTACTGCATCTCGAGAAGACTCTTTTTGCTGCCAATTTGCGACTCGCAATCGTTCTGCCTTAAGCAACGTTAACAGCTCCATTGCTACTGTTTTAATTTTGGCTATCTCTTTTGGTCTTAAGTCAGGCTTGTTTAGCAGGTCAAAAAGCACCAATGATTCTTCGTCTAAGCCCTCTCGTATTGCCCGCTTTTCTTCGTGCGACAATTCGTCATTTAATTTCAATAAGGCTTCAAATGTTTTTTCTATGAGTACTCGATCCTTTTCTTGGTTATATTCCTTCACTAAGCGTTCGTAGTGTTCCTGATAATCAGTTCGAAGTGGGTTTTGCATCATCAGTTTGGCAAGCCTTTGCTCAACTGCATTTTTTAGTGATTGAACTGTAGTATTTTTGCGTTCAGACTTGGCGAATTCTTGTCGGAGCCTTTCAAAATCGATCTGACTAATATCATATATTCGCTCATTGTCAGGCTTCATCTCACGTACTTGACGAGAAGTATCAATATTTGCATTAACAATTTCATAAAGCTCTTTCATTATTTCAGAAATATCAGCTGATTTTTTATCTTCTTGTAAGCTTTTATAAAGGACATTGATCGCGTCCCGAAGATCTCGATAGCCATTTACACCGGGTACATTGATACAGGCTTTGAATTTGTTAAACACTTCACGAGCCATCACTTCAAAACGTTTGCGCGTTTCGTCGTTTTGATTGATCACTTCTTTAGCTTGGGAAATCGCCGCATTTTTTGAAAACCCAGTTTCGGTCACTACCCTACTTAACTCAAAGTCATGTTTTCGTAGAAATTCAACGATAAAGCTAATTGACTCGTTCAGCTTCTCTAGTAACTCTTCATTTGGTTTGGCAGGGTCAGTATCTTCATCTTTGCTGCCATGGCCTTCATCACCTGTTCCTGCAAAGGTTGCTAAGGCTTTACGAAGGTTTTTTAATATTCCGCAGTAGTCGACAATTAATCCATTGCTCTTGCCTTCTGCGACTCGATTAGCTCTAGCTATAGCCTGCATCAACGTATGAGCTTGTAGCGGCTTATCAAGATATAGTGTTGCCAATGAAGGCACATCAAAGCCTGTTAACCACATGGCACAGACAATTGCGACTCGAAATGGATGTTCAGATGACTTAAACGCTTCTTCCATATCAAGGCGCGAGCCATCTTCTAATTCAAACCCTGTCTTGATTAACTGCCTGTGGGGTTTAATATCAAGCCCCCACTTTTCGAATTTTGCGACTTCTCCCTGCTCTTCACTTACTACTACAGCTGTAAGTGTTTCACGCATCCAAGCAAGTTGTCGTTCGTTCCAAGTTAAGTCTTGTTCATCGGTGGCATGAAGTAGCGCTTTCTCTTTTGCTTTAATTTCTTCTTGCCAATAAAAATCAATTAACTTGTGCATTCGCACGCATGTAATTTTATCTAGGCAAACAAACATTGCTTTGCCTGTTTCCCAGCCATTTGCATAGTGGGTAACAAAGTCTCTGGCTATTTGATCCAAACGACTACTAGCTGTAATTATATGATAATCACGCTTTAGTTCGCGTTCTAATCTTTGCTGAACATCAACGTCTTGAATTTCTAGCTCAGCTATTTTTTCAGAAATTTTTTCGTTTAGTCCTTTCGGATCCGCCACATTATGTTGATTGCCCTCGTCATCGGTAAAGGTTAATTCATCTCCACGGGCATCGTAATATAATGGAACCGTTGCATTGTCTTCTACTGCACGTTGAAAGTCATAAGTAGAAACATAACCACCAAACACTTTTTTGGTGATTTCATCGCCTTTGAATAAAGGTGTCCCTGTAAACCCTATAAAACTAGCGTTGGGTAGGGCATTACGCATATTCAGCGATAACGTACCGTACTGGGTGCGGTGTGCTTCATCAGTGATGACTATAATGTCATCTCTTTCAGAGTAAGGATTATTCGGATCAACCTTTTCATTAAATTTTTGGATCAAGGTAAATACAAATGCTTTTTGTTGTCCAACTAGAGCTTTAAGATCTTTCCCACTATCTGCTCTACAAGGATCTTTGTCATTGTCGACTAGGCCACAACCCGCAAAGGTTTTATATATTTGTGTATCTAAATCTTCGCGGTCGGTCATTACAATAAAGGTATAATTGCCGCCTAACTTGCGGTGCACCATTTGAGCAAAAAATACAATAGAATATGATTTCCCTGAACCCTGTGTGTGCCAAAAAACACCTAATTTACCTAATCTTTCCTGCCTATTTACGACGGCGGTTATAGCTTTACTCACCCCTAAAAATTGATGGTTTCTGGCAACGATTTTCACCATTTTCTCTGAACTTTGATCGAATAAAGTGAAGTTCTCGAAAATATCCATCAGGTTAGCCTTAGAACAAGTGCCTTTTAACAAGGTCTCCATATCAACTACACCAGGCTCTTCTTCTTTCAATCGCTTCCAATCATTAAAGTGCTCAAACTTACTGGAAATCGAGCCAAGTTTCGCATCTATGCCATTACCTAAAATGACAAAAGCATTGTGATAAAAAAGGTGAGGTACAGTATCTTTGTAATCGGCCAGGTTTTGTTCATAAGCGGCTCTTATGTCTTTATGAACATTCTTCACTTCCATAAATAGTAACGGAATACCATTCACAAAACCGACTAAGTCTGCTCTGCGTCGATAAATATCCCCCTTTATCCAAAACTCACGCACTAATAGAAAGTGATTGTTTTCGTAGTTTTCAAAATCGAAAAGACGTAGGCGTTTTTTTACTCGCTCGCCTTTTTCGTTATGAAAACTGACTTCCACGCCATTTTTGTGTAGCGCATATTTTTCTTTATTAACCGCGACAATATTAGTTGAAGCGGGCATTTCACAAACAATGCGTAGTGCCTCTTGGTAGGCAACCTCAGGCAAACCTGGGTTTAGCTCTATCAACTTTTCACCTAAATAACGAGTGAGAACAACATCTGTTTCAGACTCACGACCAAAGTCGCCTTCCTTGCCTAACTTTTCAAACATGCCCATGACAGAGGCATCCCACTTTAATTCATTCAATAAGTAGTCTGCTGTTACCTCTTGAACCAATGTTTCTTCTGTCATTGCCATGGCAAAATCCTTTTATTTTTTATTATCCAATTGATATCTAACAGGTCGATTCAGTTTTTTAACTGAACCTTCTTCAACAGCTCGTTTTAACCAGTCATTTAATTGTGATTTATGTAATCTAGTTGCTTCGAGTAATTCATCCAATGATTTCGGATTCATTGCTAATATTTGAAGCTCTTTAATGAATAACTCATAGAAATTGACGGAAGTTAAGTCAGATGTTTTTAATTCAGCTTCTGTGCTTACTAATGTATTGATTTCGGATTTTTCTTCGATTCTGGTTGGCGTTTCAATTGTTTTTTCTTGCAGAACCTCTGGTTCAGCCTTTGAAAACAGGTCTGACTGTGTGGTTGTTGAAAAGAGGTCAGCTTGTGCTACTTTTTCTTGTGGTTTGATAGTTGAATCAGCTTGAAATAGGTCAGATATCTTTAAACTATTAATATCTGATTCACACCAGTTCCCACCTTTTGAAACCAAACTGGCATTACCAGCATCAATATCTGTAGTCGGTTTCACCCAAAGCGGAACCCATTGCTTTTTCAGGTTTTCTTCCGCTCCACTTATTGTCCCGCCTTTTTTCCCAGAATGAACAACAACGGAAGTATCAGATAAGCAATAGATATATTTATTTCTGTCCATGGCGTTAAATTTATTAAAGCCTGCCTCTGGATAAAAAGGAGATGTTAATACTAAATTGCCGTGCAGCAAGCCATTGCGCCACTTTGCTGATGTAGCTGCTCGTAACAAACTATCTGCCATAATCCCTATAACAGGGCCGCCTGCATTCATTGCTCCTATCATTGATGTCTCATCAACACCTCTTGCGCAACCTGAAACTGTACCAACACCTTCTTTTGCTGCTAAAGCTCCTAAGTGCTCTGCATATAGAAGGTCAGAAGGTGATGCATTTCTAGAACCAACCACAGCAACACCACCCGAGTTTATAAGCTCTTTATTACCACAGCCATAAAGTACAGGGGGAGCATTGTTACCTAACTTTTTCAAAAGTCTTTCTGGATACCATTCTCTATCAGCTCTAGTAATAACCCAAAGGCCAGAGCGCATCCACTTCTCCAATGCTAGCGCCATACTATGACCACGAGCCAGTAACTCTTTAAGTCTATCAGTTGTAACCTTTCCTTTGGGATCCACCCATTGCTCAAACACCTTGTCTTTAGTTTCGGTAAGCAATTCGGAAGGACTAATTCTATTTATCTTTAACCACTCCGCGAATCTCGCCCACTCAGCAATTGTTAAAGGTTTAGCCGTATCTTTAGTTTGTTTACTAAAATAGCTAGTAAGTAAGAGTATGGCTTGTGCTGTTGTTGTTAGTTTCATTAATCAGATACCGCAGTTGAAGCTAATGCGACAGGATAAACGTTGCCGCTACCAGCTTGTTTAAGTAATGCTGCTGCAACTGTAAAAGTCCAGCGTGAATCGACCATATCGTCTACCAATAAAACTGCACCTGATAATGCTGACGAATCAACTTGAAATGCGCCGTCAAGGTTTCTACATTGAAAGAATCGATTCTGTTGCTTTTTTTGCTCTTCATTCACTTTTGCTTTTGTAATAGCGTTAACAAAAGGTAATCCCAGTTTATTTGCTAGCCTTTGCGCGAAATCAGGTACTAATGTAGTTGTTCTCATTGAAGGTATTGAGCAAACCCAAGTTAATGGTTCTGTTCTAGGCCAGCGATTCTTAATCATATCAGCCATAGCATCGACAAGCTCATCATCGAAATGCCCACGTTCTTTACCATTCGCTACCATTTCGCCCCAACCAGCATCTCTCCAACGAGATAAAACTCGGCCTTTTTCAGCCGCTAACTCCCCAAGTTGTCTAGGGAAATCATATTCTACAAAAGTTTTTGCGGCTTCATCATTTGATTGTGCTATCTGCTTTCTGGGCTCAATAACTGATTCAGTTCTCTTTAAGTATTCCGCAGCCTCTAGCCCTATATCTCTATCAATAAATGATGAAACAACTTCTGTTCCAAGGCAATTATTACATTTGCCGCAAGGTTCATTGCCGTTATCATCTAAAGCATTCCTAACAGATTTCATTAGACATTCTTTAGTGTTCAAATAAGCTTCTATTTCAACCCATTCGGCTTCTCGTATATTCGTGATCTCTTGGATCTTGTCCATATCCATTTGATAGTGAACAGGTACTCGCCGAAAGGTCTTTCCGCTACTAACAACAGGAGGATTTTGTTCAGCAGCTAAAAACTTTAAAGTATTCTCTATACGACCTTGGCGCAAATTGGCCTCTTTTTCTAATCGTTCCACAGTAAGGCCATCAGACTCTTCAAGTGCTCTTAAAATTCTGTTTACATCATTCTCTGTAGGAAAAGCTGTGCTGCGGAAAAATGCATGAATTCGCTTATCTTCATCGCCAGATAATAAAACACCTACAGCAGATTTAATTGCTCGTCCTGCACGCCCCACTTGTTGATAAAAAGCAACGAGTGAACCAGGGGCTTGGTAGTGAATAACAAATCCTAGATCAGGTTTATCGTACCCCATTCCTAATGCAGTAGTTGCCACAAGTACTTTGATTTCATTCTGAAGCAGCATTTCTTCCAATTGTTGGCGATAAAGGTTTGAATCTTTATTTCCACGAGCGTCAATAAAATCCTCATGAACAACTCCACTGTAATATGGGCGTGCATTAATTGCTCTAATATTGAGCCAATTTGAAACTAATTCAGCATCTCGTTTAGTAAGCACATATACGATCCCTGTCTTATCTAAATTTGGAATAGTTTGCGCTAACCAAGCCAAGCGAGAAGGTTGGTCAGGTAATTTAATGTTTTGAAGGGCTAAGCTCTCGCGAATAAGCGGGCCCCTATGAACTTGAATATTACCAAGCTGTTCTTGTACATCGTTAACAACCCTGTCATTAGCGGTAGCAGTTGTGCCTAACACGGGCGTATTTTCAGGCAATAGTTTTAAAATTCTAACGATACGACGGTAATCAGGACGGAAGTCATGCCCCCAATCAGAGATACAATGAGCCTCGTCAACTACCATAAGCCCTATTCGATCTGAAATTGGTCTCAAAACCATTTCCGTAAAATCATCGTTTGCGAGACGCTCTGGTGAAATGAGTAAACAGTCAATGTCATTGGCTAATATACTTGCAGTAATTTGTTGCCACTCATCTCTATTTGTCGAATTTAGCGTTTCAGCATTGATACCTAGTCGCTGTGCAGATTCGACTTGATTTCGCATTAAAGCAAGCAAGGGCGACACAATAATCGTTGGTCCCATGCCGCGATCACGAAAAATCTTGGTGCTAATAAAATAAACCGAGCTTTTCCCCCAACCTGTGCGTTGAACCACTAACAGCTTTTGTTGATGATTCACCAAAGCATCAATCGCTTCCCATTGACCGTCTCGAAATTGGGCAGCCGAGTCGGCTAATGAGGTTTTTAGTAGTTGTTGGGCTTGTTCTTTATTCATGTTTTCAATCCTTTGATTTATACAGTGAGCTCTCCGCTCATTAGTTTAGGTAGCAACAAGTCACGGGCTTGCCCGAGTTTTTCATTATATTCTTTTAGCTTGTCGACTTGCTTAAAAATGTTTTCCACTTGGAGTTCAAATTCATTCATTAAATTTTCAGCAGGGCAAAGCACATCGACTTTATGCACATCATTTCTATTCAGGGTAGGAACAGCAGCTCCGCCATTGTAACCCTCTAGCTTCATGGCCCTAAGCAAGAAGGTGGCAAAAATAGGGGAAGCCTTTTTAAATTGTTTCACCCATAGCGCAGTATTCAGCGGCCAAAAATCGCTAGCCACATACATAACTGTTCCTAGTGAGCCGGATCTACCTGTCACAACCCCAGGACCATTGACTTTGGCAACATTGTGGAATCCGTTAATCCCAGTAGATGCATAAATGGGAACCTTTCCGTCAACTCGTTTGGAAACTGGTAAGTCGAACCCACGCTGGAGAATCAATAAGTTTTCTAATGGTTCTTTTGACCACCCTTCCGGCACACCATCAATAATTGACACTTGCTCATGTCCGGGGAAGCGCAAATGAACAAACCACTCTTGATATAGCAGGCGAGCGGATTCTTCCAGCAATTGAATGCGTCGGCGGTTGTTTTCGATTAGATCGTCGTAATTGAAAATAAACTCAGCATTTTTCTTCTGTTGTTTTAGAGGAGGGAGTTGAATTCTGTATTTTGCAAGAGAATCAATTGTGATTTGAGCTTGTGCTGCACCTGAGTTTAACTTGTCCTTTAGGCTCTCCCTATTCAGCAAGTAACACAAATATTGTTTATTTACCTTCAAATTGTCAAGATCTAGAACGATTGATAAATTAGTAACCCAAGCATTGGGCGGTGCTATTTTTACATCGCCTGTTCCGCCTACCCCACGAGCTACCACTAAAAGCATAGGATCTTTGTAAAGATATTCTTTTGAGTATCCAGTTATTCTATATCCGCTGTAAACAGGGAAACCTTCGTTAACTGCCAAATCTTTGGGCAGCATTTTTCCATATTTCATGGTGCAGATTTCGCCTAATTCAACGACTTTCAAACCCCCAACTCCTCAAAGTTACGTGCAATCATATCTGCTAAATTCGATGCTTCAATATTAAGTCCTTGCAGTTCGACATGAATATCACGGAGTGTTTCTTCAAAATCGAAGTCTTCATCCACTTCTTCCGGTGCTACGCCCACATAACGACCAGGGGTTAAGCTCCAATCGGCGGCTTCAATGTCTTTGATATCCACCAATTTAACTAGACCTTCAACATCGCGTAACTCACCGCCTGGAAAGCGGCTTAATAGCCAGTGGGCTTGTTTGTAGAAGTAGCGGACCTGTTTGAGTTGTTCTACCGCTAATTTTCGAGCTTCATCAGCTTCTTTTTTTAGATTGCTGCGGCCACGGCCATTTAGCAAATTGTTGTCCCATAGTCCACTGTCTTTAGCACTATTGGCTTCGGCAAACTCTATTATGCGAGTGGCTAATTTGTATGCGTGATCGACATTTTTTATAAGATCTCTACTGTGCTCAGCTAAATCTTTCAAGCAAACATCTTCTTCAACAAATTTATATAAGCTAGCCGCATCGTTGTAATCGTATTTGTTCCACCACTTTCGAAAATTTCTGGCAGAGGATTCAAATGAAGTCCATCCACCTTCAACAAGTTGCTTGGATTCTAAAAATTCATCGTGAATTTGAGTGTCGACACCATCTTCAGCCAGCTTAGTGATAAAGTCTTGAAATGCATTTTCGAGAGTATCAATAGTCTCAATAAAATCTGGAAGTGGGCAGCAAGACAAAGCCTCAGAATGTGCACAGAATTGCGCTTCAAATATTGTTTTATGGATATACTCGCGCACTAAATCTAAAAAGCGTTCACTTTCACCGCGGTAGAGCCATACGACTGCAGTGAGGTTTTGTTGTTGCTCAGGGCTGAAATCGAAAATTTTGCGAGTGACTTTTCGGTATACATTGCGGGCATCCAGCATGAGCACTTTGTCTTTTAAGTGCTCAGGCTTATTTTTATTCAAAAACCATAATTGGCAAGGAACAGAACGGGTATAGAAAAAGTTGCCGCGAATATCCACCATGATATCGACATGGCCAGTTTTTACTAATTGCTCACGCACCTTGGCCTCATCGCGCCCAGCACTGGCCGCCTGTGACGACATGACAAATGCAGCTCGGCCTGTTTCGTTTAGGTAGCTATAAAAATATTGGATCCAGAGATAATTACCGTTGCTTACTTTTTTATTTTTATTTACACCCGGTAAACCAAAAGGCAGACGGCGTTTATCACTTTTAATTTTGTCTGCATCTACTTCATCTACGTTAAAAGGTGGATTAGCCATAACGTAATCTACCGTTCCAAACAAACCTTCGTGCGGGTCGTTGTAGTAAGTAATCGCACTTTCCCCTCCTTCTACGTTGCCTTCCAAACCATGCACAGCTAGGTTCATTTTTGCTAGACGTGTTGTTACCCGGTTTTTTTCATGGCCATAGAAGGTTAGCTCGTGAGGATCTTGAGCGTGGCGCTCCATAAAATGGGCGCTTTGCACAAACATGCCACCCGAACCACAGGCAGGATCAAATATTTTGCCGTGATCAGGTTCAATTACATTGACCAGCAATTGGACTAATGAAACCGGCGTGAAAAATTCACCGCCATCGTGCGCACCTTGGTCGGCAAACTGAGTAAGAAAATATTCGTAAATACGACCGAAGATATCCCCCGTTGCCTTTTTTAACTCTTCGGGGTTCAAAGTACGCAGTAATGTGCCCAGTACTTCATTGGGTATATTGTTGTATTCTTGTTTAGGTAGCTGGTTTCTAAGATTGGAATAATCGGCTTCAATGGCTTCCATGGCATTTATAATGGCTTCGGCTCGATTATCGGCATCGGTCAACGCAATAAGCGCATCAAACTGCGCTTCGGGCTTTAAATAGATGGCACTTTTTTTCGAGAAATCTTCTTTGGTTAAGTCTCTAGTTTTGCCCCCTCTACTGGGAAGAGTTTCAACAATGTCATCTTTTACTGATAAGAAACGGCTGTAAGCATGGCGTAAAAAGATTAAGCCCATAACCGGTAAAAAGTATTCGTTACTAGCTAGCTCTGAGTTTGCACGCAAAGTATCAGCCGATTTCCATAGGCGTTTTTCAATTGCTTCAATGTTTTCTAATTGTGCCATATGGCTGCTATTCCTTTAATTGGTTCTTTTGTTCGCTTAAGTTGGCACGGTTATGTTGCGACGTAATGTACTGCTCCAGCTCACTCTGTTTAAAGCGCCACGAGTTACCCACCTTAAAACCGGGTAACTCGCCGTTTGCGGCTAATCTGTAGATCGTACGCTCATTGACCTTCAGGTAATGAGCTACGTCTTTAATGGTAAGTATAGGGTCGCTCATGACGAGAAATGTCACCAATGTCGAAAAAGTACAACTAAGTTCAGTTTACTCTTTTACTTTAAGAGGTCAATAATGAGCGGAGGGCTCTGCAAGTTAATCACAAATCAGGGAAGAATAGCTTTAAGTCTCGATGCAGATTAGCAGGACAATCACCAATTGCTCGCCAGTAAGCCACGATTGCTTTTACCTTTTTCAAATCTGCATGGTTGTTATTATGCATTATTTTAAGTAGCTCTAGAGTTGGCATAACCGTAACTTCAAACTCTAATGCAAGCTCAGTCATATCTTGGTCATCAGTGACAACCGGAACCCCAAGCTCTAAAGCGTAAGCGATATACATTGCATCAACCCTAGATGGGCCAAACAATTCGGTTTCAACAAAATCCCAAATAAACTCAAAGTTCGTATTTATAGCTCTTTTTTGATTGCGCCCAACGGTTGGGAAATTTTTACGGTTTTCTGAGTACTCCTCTTCATTAACCCAAGGAAACTTTGAATTTAGGCGCCTATTTGCCAACTCGTCATTTAGTTCGGGCAAGATATAAAGGCAGTACTCGCTATTGCCAAAAGGCACAAACAATAATGGACGTATAGTTTGTGCTAGTCTGAGATAAGAATTGGTATCTACTAAAATCTTGGATTGAGGCATTAAGTTAACTCAGAGTGAAGGCTCCGAGCGTCTAATAACGGCATATCGGTTACAGTTTGCACGTAACCAGCCCCTTTATTCTGCTCTTTAAGATACTTTCTTAACAATTCAAAGAAAGGCGTTTTAAAGGCTTCCTCTGTTTTGTTTATGTAATCTCTGGCATCAAGGCCCTCAAGATCTCCTAACAATGCAGTGCTTAGATTATAAAAACGCTTGTTGAAGTTGGTTACAGCACCATTAAAAGCTTTGCTCAACTTAATTTCAGGCAAGTCTGCAAACGCAGCAAACTTATTGGCTTGCCCTAAAACTGTATAAGGTGAGATCGTATGTTCATCAGCTAGGTCAATCACTTTGTTTATTTTAAGTCGACTTGCCATTTCGCTGTTGATCTCTTTATACGCTTTTTCAGCAAGCGCATGAGGAAACAGCAAAGCCCCTGCAAAATCATCGGCAAAATCTTCAGCCTCATCACCAGAAAGTGAAGGAGATAAGCAATGACCTAATTCGTGAGCCATCCAAAATTTAAAATCATGAATGTTAGTATCTAAGTTAAGGTATACCCAAGTTGTTTGTGAATCAGGCAAGTAAATGTGAATAGCATTTTCATGACGCTGCTTAGTACCCCATAGAACAGGCACAACAACGGCTTGGAGCTCGTTGAAACGACGAATTAAATGTTCAAAATCAACTGTTTCAGTTTCACCTAGATTAATATCTTTACGAACCTTTGACGTTACTTGACGCAAGTAATCGTAATCAAGATTAGGAGACTTTAGCACCGGTGGCATTTCTAGCGTATCAAACGGTAAGTAAGGGACTAGATGACGTAAAAACCGACCGGTTTGTTGTGCTTTTTCAACATGATGATCTTTTGTTTTTGCGCTACCTTTTTTTCTGAAAGCGATAACGGGCGCATTGGGGTCTTCATTTATAACTAGGTCACTAAATCCTAAATTTAATACCTTAGCAAACTGAAGTAGTTTGTTTGGACGCGGAAACGCCTTCTCTTTCAGCCACTGAGATACCGCTTCCTTTGTCACTCCAAGTTGCTCAGCAACTGCTGTTTGGGTCAAACCAGAAGTTTGCATTGCTTGGTTAGCGTTTTTAACATTTAGTCTTTTTTTCATGGCGCGAAGTATAATGACTTGTCAAGTCTTGTCAAGTTTTGCTATGCATGGCAATAACCTTAATATAAAAATTAAAAAAGGACTTTTTAGTTTAATCGACTCATCCAATTTGCAACTCTTTGCGCCCACGGGCCTATTTCTTCTGGAGGAAGCGAGCCAGGATGTTTAGATTTTGGATGCGGTATGCCTTTGTAAGCTTCTTCCCCAAAATCCCGTTTGAAAATATCACTAGGCCAACCAAGCGACTTATTAATTACTCCTTGCGCTATAGCAGTTTTGTTGATTTCGACTTTAACTGTACCCGACGTTACAAGCATAGTAGATAGCTTAGCTGCTCCATCGGATGTGTCTACCTCAAGAAGTGTAAAAAACTTGTTTTTATGTTCTAACTCAACAATAGCGAGGCAACGCGGATTCTGGGTATCCTCCAACCAATGCTTTTTGCCATCTCCTAGCTTTGGCAACTTAGTTATGTCTTTATTAATTAATAGGCAGTCGTACTTCACTACCAAGCTTTCGACCATCTGGAAAAACGATTGAAATTTACCAAGATAGAGATGAGCGTCATCCGTTTGATCATCTAAGTTGTTCCAAGCCCCCCCTGGCAAACGTCCTCCTTCCTCTTTCTCATTCGGACTTAAGTTCTTGTCCAGAACCTTATTAACATTATCACCAATGACACTGTTTACTGACTTATTTTTGTGAGCAACTCTATTGGTAATAAATGGTGTTTTGAAGGAGACCGAGACGCGCTCTGAAAGCAAGGCTAGTGTTACTTTATCAGTATCAGAAAGCTCATCATCATCCAATTCAAATTGTTCAGGTGCTTCACCCTTTGTTCCATCACCTTTTGTAGGTCTTCCACCTATTCTTCTCTCATAACGTGGATGAAAAAAATCAATTTCACCCGTGACATCTGATGGTAAGCCGTCAAGTTTGGTTATCTCCCAAACAAAAAAGGTTTTTGACGCATTATCGTGCCAACCTCGAACACCTACCTTAACTCCATTTAGCAATGGTGGCGTAAATTGAAAGTTCCAGCGATGATAGCCATTCTTAATTGTTTGGTTTTTTATCAAATGTGTGCTGATACTTTCAAAAGATGCTCTCGCAGAAGAATCAAGCAGCACCCAACTTAAAAAGCGTCGGTTGTCATCCCTATTGAAATAAGTAGTTGGATACTCCGCACCTTCCCTTACAACAATCAACGGCTGCCCGTCATTCCCAATTTGTAGGATAAAATCCTCTGAAAGTGAATTATGTTGCAGACTGAGGCGAGCCAAAAATGGATCATGATAAAAAAGTACTCGAGCCATCTCTAACTGAGGAATAAATACGCGTACACCCTCAACTTTCGCAACAAAACAAGATTGATTGAAATCGCTTCCATGCTTATGCGCATTGTATGCCGAACAGTCTGAAGCTAAAGCAGTATTCCAAGTCTGGGTATTAGAAATAGTAAAATCAAATAGCTTGCCAGCCAAATCATATGGTTTTGTCGCATTCAATACTCGCTTGCGGGCAATTACAGGAATATTACTGAATTGTAGGCTTTGCGAAGCGCCACCATTGAAATCAATATTGAGCGCCCAAGATTTGTTACCCAGTCCGCGAAATAATGACCCAATCCCAAGAATCTTTGAGTCTTCCGATAGCTTTTTAAACCATGCCTCACGCATACTCAATCAATATCTCCCTCAGTAATTCTGAAACCGGCTTTGTCATTCGCTCATCACTTAATCCCGCTTCTCTGAGCAACGACCATCGTTTAATTGATTTGTGATTTTGAATCGTCGTAATACAAGCTCTTGCTAATCGCCTTGCTTGATACTCAGAAGTACTCTCGGAGTAGAGTTCTAATAATTTTGCACAACGCGGCAATTGGCAAAGGTTCTTTTCAATAGTCGAGCGGTATTGCAATTGATGAATTAAAAATGTTTTGCTTAGATAGGGAGCATCTAAATCTTCCGAAAGCTTACAACATGTACGATATAAAACTCTTGCAAATTGTTGGTCGCGTTGTACCCAATTTATACGATTTCGAACTACCTTTTTCTCTGCACAATAGTGCATGTTAATGTACAAAAGCCAACTACGATGCTTGCGGTACAGCCGCGCGTAAAGTGCTGGTTTCTGTGAGCGAGCTTGCTTAGGAGGTTCCTTTTGAACTAAATCTTTCCAATTTGCCTGGTCCTCCGTAAGCTCTGCTCGGTTATCTGGCACAAATATGGATTTTTGATTAGATAGTTTGATCTTAGTAGCAACGGTGGATGCACTCTCAATTGCTTCTGAAATACTGACCGTTCCTTTAGATATTCCCAATATAGCAACTATATGCTCAGCGAAACTGAAGCTTTTTCTATGTTTTCTCAAAAGTGCTTTAAGCCATGTTGTTTCTTCGCTAGTTGGCAAGATCCCTGATACTGCAAGCCACTTCTGACCCCAAAAATTAATAATACAATCATAAACCGCGGCGTGGTCAATCCGCTTACCATCCACAAATTTATGTGTGGATACAAATTCCCGATAAAATTCTGTCCATTGAGCAAATTCAATAGTTACGGCTTGATTGTGCATCAGTTGATTGACTTGTTCAGTAAAAAGGTTATCTGAATTCGATACTTTTAATAGGCTTTTTAATTCCATAGACTCCACAGGAATATATCTATGCCGATGATCTCCATTAACTTTTGTATTTGTAAGATATAACGGTCCATGGTGAGGGCAAACTTTTATTAACGGAACCTGCCAAAGTCGATTCAAATAACATTCTCCAAATTTGTCCTTCTGATTACTCAAACATTTTGGACATACATAGAAGCGTGTCTTTGATTTAACTCGGGATGCAACAATACCACTTGCCAAATGCGCCGCTCCTCTTGAGTAGCCACTCATCCAATTTAACAATTTATCGCTGCGTTCTTTAGGCTGAAATGATGCGTATAAAGGCCATAATGTATGCAAATCAATTAACTTATTTGCATTTAGCTTTAAAGATTTAGGATAAAGTGCAACGATGGATTCGAGATGCGAGGGCAAGTCTACGGTAGCTATAACTTTTCGGTTGTTGTATACAAGATCGAGCAACTGTTTAGGGGAGGTTTCACCATCATGTACACCTGCCCTAGCAACAACACTATATATTAGCTCATTTGGATAAGGCGTTGGAAAGCCAAGCATTAATGCCCCAGTGCCCAACCATCAAGGTCAAACATCTCACCATTATTTTCTAGGCGCTCTACCAAAGATAGTTTTTGTTCTTTGCAATAAGCATATTGATATCTAATATCGTGCACATCCAAATCAAGCCAATCCTTTTCTTTCACCTTTGTTTGCAACTTCTTGTCGTTAACTGGCTTTTCTTCCAATTCATACCATGCAATAAGTATAGGAAGCATCTCGCGCATACTAGTACCCGGATACTCTTTGAATATCCGGTTGACGAGTTTTACCACAAGCTGTTCATCAAAAGATTCTTCAATCTGCAATATCAAATTGTACAAACGCAACGCATCTTTATTGCCATCAAACATTTTTTCTTCTTGCTCATGGACTGTTGCTCGTATTTCCGCTGCCAACTCGATTAGGCGCTTATCCATGTCGACTATTCTTAAGTCAGAAAATTTGACAATTTTTTCAGGATCTCCCGAACGCAAAGCTTCAAGCATTGGATGTACAGGCTTTAACTCTTGCTGATAAACAGAATTCAAGATACCTACTGTAATACGTTCTTTACCATTCGCAATTGCTCTGAGTTGTGCTAAAACAAATAGTTTTACGACAATATCCAACACACCTTGCGAAAGTCGAAACCAGCAATCTCTGATTTCATCGGTGAGCGGATCATCGCCATGTTTCAACCACTGATATTTCCATAAACTGTTTGATAATCGTACCCAATTTGGATTTGGCGTTTGCAACTTACTATTGCAAGCAAACTCGGGGATCGTCTCCCAGTAAATAGAACCAAGCCCTGCGCTCCTTCTAGCAGATTGGAGTTCTAGCTCAAATATTGGCCTTGCCTTAGGAGTTCCAATAAACACAATTGGAATGCCTACTGTGTTTACTAATTCAACAAAGAACTCAAGCATCTCTTCTTTACCACCAGAACGCACTTGGCTGAGCCGCTGTATATCATCTATCACCAAAATACCAATAGCTCGATTATTGGCAGTTTGTCGCATCAAAGCTAACATTTTTGGTAATGAAAGCCGTTGTTTGGCATAGCGCCGCTCATAATCAGTGTTAAGCACGGTATCCACAGCACTGAAAAAGTTTAAGCAAAGACTCTCCAGATTGCCATTACTTGGACACTCTATTTTTAAGTAAGTAACTTGAAAGAAATTCTGTTGCTCATGATAAATAACTTGAGGATAAGTTTCTAAAACACGCTCTAGTGAACTTGTCTTTCCGCTACCCGATATTCCTACTAAGAAAATACTTCGCGCTGTTGTTTTCTCTACAGCGAAATTAACAGTATGCTCACCACCAGATTTAATTAACTCATAGCCCTCTTGAAGTTTTCTATTTAACGAACCATCACTAATATTTCTTCCAACGTAGCCTATTCGCAGCATCATATCGATCTTTTCTTGCAACTGAACATGCTGAGATAGTGGTTGGAAATAATCATAAAGCAATAAGGCAGTCATGTGCATTCTTGATTTAGGATCTGCTAATCGATCTGATGGATGGAACGTCACTTTACCTTTTATACTTTTTCCGGCTTGAGCAACAGACAGGATTGGTGGTAAAGCTTCAATAAACGGGTTGCCGTCATATCTTGCTATTCCGGTCGGTTGATACGATGCTTTCACATAATGATTAGGTTGCAACATCATTCATCTCCATCATCAAATAGTTCATCCTCGAAATCAGGGTAATCATCGCTATCCTGAGGTTTTGCCAAATGAACAACATTTGCCGGCCGGTCGCCAGACGATTTTTTAGGCCTGCGGTTTTGGCGCTCTTTAATAAGCTGCTCAGACCGAGCATGATTTACGCCTGACATACGATCTGCATTTGACAATTGCGTCTTAGGCGTTTGTTTGATTGCAGATGAAATGATGTCGTCAACGCGAGTCTCATGATCCTTACGAATTTTGTCAGCTTGTAACTTGTCCTTCGATCCTTGTACCTTTATTTGTTTCTGTTTACGCCAAATTTCCCAGAAAGTTAATCCCCTAAATTCCCGAGACATATCCGTAATTCTACAAACCCAATGGTCTCGATTTCCTTTGGTGTGGAATAAATAAATTTCATCAGCACGGTTAGGATCATATGCAACTTCAACTTTAGGGGGCCTATTAGAATTACTTGAACGATGCATCCAACCAAGCTCAACTATTTCTGATGCAGAATAGTAAACTCCAAACAAACATATCCCTTTATCAGATGTCGTGACTTTTTCTCTTGGTAACAGAGCTATTCGAACCGATTCTTCGTTACTCTTTCTCAGTCTTCCTGTGCGATTTTGAAGCCCCCAATTCCAAAGGTGAATTGGTATCGACGGTAAATTGGTTGGCATATCTGCCGCCCTGTCATACTTTTTCATTGGATCGACAAAATTTCTCATAACAATAGAAGAAGTAATAATTTCAGTAAATTCCGACACTGTTAATGTGCCATCAAGCCAATAGTTATTTCCACCTCGTTTTTTAACTGTCGGGCCAACCACCTCTCCTGGCGTGAACTTTTTAAACTCAGCTTGCAATGTACGAAAGCTTCGCTCGACTATTCCTTTTGCTTCACCTCGATAAGGAGGGGTATTTTCTATCCTAACTTTGTAGCTTGATTCTAAACCCTCTATCTGATGGCCTATAAGCTCACCTCTATCAGCAAGAATTGCCTCAGGCAGACCTGGGGAAGGCCATACAAAGTTATTAGTTTCAATTTCAAGATTCTGAAAGATATGATTTTTATCTATGAGTGCAAGATAAAGCGCTTGAATTGCTGCAACATATGATGGGTTTTCAAATCCTATATACCACCCCACGACTAGTCTAGAAAATACATCGATAATAATATAAACCGTCGGACGTCCAACTGGTTGATTACGATCATGGTCTGAAACCAATATCACATCAGCAATAGTCGCATCAATCTCATAGCGAGAACCCGGCCCTAAAGCTTGTAATGTAGCAGTGCTTAACAAAGGTCGGATATCTTTCTTATAAATTATGTCTGGTGATATGGCTTTGATTTTTTCGACATGTGTATATTCACGATCAAAAAAATAACTCAGTTGGCGTATCGTCGGCTTTTCTGACTCAGGCACACCGGGGAAAACATTGTCATAGAGCCCTTTAAATTTGCGATGTGCTCTTGCTATTGAAAATTTCTTTTTGAGTATGTACTTATCAATAATTATTCGAAACAGCTTATTGGTGTGTTCATCAATCAACGCACCAGTTCCCTCCATTATTATTCTGGGGCGGCCTAGCTTTTTCTGCTTGGCGATCCGCCTCTGGCCTTTACCACCTGAGTTTTTGTAATCGGGTAAAAGTGCATTGGGTATTTGTCCTCTCTGCCAGTATCGACGTATTAATTTGTAGAGATAGGGCCGAGAAATTTCACCCGTATCAATAATTTTTGCGAGGCATTTTGAGCGAATATTTTTAACATAGAAATCTGGAGATTCTACGATAGGTTTAATAATCTGATAGTTCTTATCGCGAATAATTGTTTCTTTGGACTCTACGGAGGGCAAAAGGTCAAGAATATAAGAATATGGGTCGTCAGTTCGAATAAGCTTTTCTTGTAAAAGCAAAGCTTCTAATTCTGCTGAATCAACTATCTCAGGAAAAGCTTTATCGTCATCGATAGCGATCCAAACTACACGGTTTATCGTGTTAAGAAGTACTCTATAAATAGTACCTTCTAATTGAAGCACTTCATTTACTTGAAACACGCCATCCCTCCTGCAATTCATCGAAGCCTTCAGCGAATAAATCAGAACAGCGGAGCGCTATAAAAGGTTTTGAAATATCGAAATGAAAATACCGTTGCGCAAGTAATCGTTTAATCTGATATAAGCTTTCACCTGGCTCAGAGTCGAAAGCGGTATCTAGCTGCATGCAAAAATCGTGAATTCTGAGATTACCTCTATTAGGCAGGTGCTTTCTAAAAAACTCTAGTTGAATTAATAAGTCTTCCTGTTCATTTTTGTCACTGCTATCTATATGATTATAAAGCAGGTTAATATTCTCAAACACTACTGGTGGAATTTGATTTTCTGTCACCCAACTATAAGGCACATTTTTTTCAAGCCAATAAAGTCGCTCTACTTGAAGCTTTTCAATTATTCTAGCATCAAGAAATGCCTCTGCGCTCTTGACCTGCAAAACAAATCTAGGCCTAGCTGTTTCGAGCGTATCGACTACAAAGTCGCTACTCATATATTGGTCTACGCCACGCAGGTTTGGATGCGTAATACCTGAATTTGCACAAATATCTCGAGTTAGTGACCTATCCAATGGAAATTGTTCTCGAATATCTGTTGTGGAAGAGCGCCATTGGAGTAGGAGGAAAGTGGCAAGTTCTAGGTCAGAGAGTAAATGATGAGTGCGCTGAGTAAGATGGCCGAAAACTCGATGAGAGCGACCTTCAGAGGCAACGTCTCTAACAGTGAGCCATGGTTTATAGGTTTTACCTGTACCTTGCCCGCGTCCTTCTTTAATCCAGCGCTTATTTTTAGCTTCAGAGTTCCAGTAATGTTTCTTCGCCATTTTCGCCGCCACCCTGACTAACTTATCCTTAAGTTAGCCCAGATGGCGAAAATTAACAACTATATTGTTGTGTTAGCAACTATATTGTTTTATTAACAACTTTATTGTCGACCCACATACAAAAATAGCTTACCGACTCTTATCACTCAACCGTAACCGACTTCGCCAAGTTCCTAGGCTGATCAACATCAGTACCCTTAATCACTGCGACATAATATGACAACAACTGCAGTGGCAAAGTGTAGACAATTGGAGCAATTGGCGCTTCACAATGCGGTACGTTGATAACGCGCATGGTTTCGTCACTAGCAAAGTGAGCTTCTTTATCAGCGAATACATACATAATGCCGCCGCGTGCTCTTACCTCTTCCACGTTCGATTTTAGTTTTTCCAGTAATTCGTTGTTTGGTGCAACGACAATAACCGGCATTTCATCATCAATAAGTGCTAAAGGACCATGCTTCAATTCGCCCGACGCGTAAGCTTCAGCGTGAATATATGAAATCTCTTTAAGCTTCAATGCACCTTCCATTGCGATTGGATATTGATCCCCACGTCCCAAGAATAAACTGTGTTGCTTATCAGCAAATTCTTCCGCCAACTGCTCTATGCCGTTAGTCAACGTTAGCGTTTCTTCAAGCTTAGTAGGTAAGCTGTGTAGGCCGTCAATAATCGCTTTTTTGTCTGCGGCTAGCATGCCGTTATATTTACCTAACGCTAGAGTCAACATTAAGAAAGCTGTTAATTGCGTGGTAAAAGCTTTAGTTGATGCTACGCCAATTTCAGCACCTGCTAAGGTCATAAATGACATATCCGACTCACGTACAAGCGACGAACCCGGTACGTTACAAATAGTTAAACTTGATTTGTAGCCGTTCTGTTTGGCTAAACGTAACGCCGCTAATGTATCTGCAGTTTCACCTGATTGTGAGATGGTCACAATCAAACTGTTCGGGTGCACTACTGATTTGCGATACCTGAACTCAGACGCAATTTCGACATTACACGACACATTTGCGTATTGCTCCAACCAATAACGCGCAGTCATGCCCGAATGATAGCTGGTGCCACATGCAATAATTTGCACATGTTTAATGTCTTTTAGAATATCTTCCGAGCCGGCACCAAATATGCCTTCAACTAAATCATTTTCACCTAAACGGCCTTGTAATGCATTGCGCACAACCGTTGGTTGCTCATGAATTTCTTTAAGCATGTAGTGGCGATAACCACCTTTGTCACCGGCGTCATGTTCTAATTCTGAATCAAAAACTTCGCGCTCTACTTTGTCACCGTTGTGATCGTATATAGTCACTGAAGTGCGTGTAATTTCAGCTACATCGCCTTCTTCTAAAAATATAAAGCGACGTGTTACTGGTAACAATGCCATTTGGTCTGACGCGATGAAGTTTTCACCAATGCCTAAACCAATTACTAAAGGACTACCTGAGCGAGCAACAACAACGCGGTTTGCGTCTTCTTTGTCCATGATCACCGTGCCGTAAGCACCGTGAAATTGCTTCACAGAATCTTGTACGGCTAGCAATAAGTCTTTGCCTTTCTTCACTTCTTCGTGAACGGTGTGTGCGATGGTTTCAGTGTCAGTGTCAGAACCAAAAGTGTAACCCTTGGCCTGAAGATCGCGTCTCAGCGCTTCGTAGTTTTCAATAATACCGTTGTGTACAACGGCAATACGCTCGTTAGAGAAATGCGGATGCGCGTTCTTTTCGTTCACGCCACCATGTGTTGCCCAACGTGTGTGAGCGATACCCGTCGCGCCTTTTATTGGATTGGCAGTAATAGCGTCGCTTAACGCTTTTACCTTGCCAACTTGTCTCTCTCGCTTCAAGTTACCTTCGCCGTCAAGCAAAGCAACGCCCGCTGAATCGTAGCCACGGTACTCAAGACGGCGTAAACCTTCTAATAAAATTTCTACAACGTTACGTTCAGCGATTGCGCCTACAATTCCACACATATTGGTATCCTAATTTGTCTTTGCAGTCTTCTTTCGTTACTCATCGAATGCTCGAAAACAACGACAAGAAGCATGCTTTTGAATAAAATGTTTAAATAAAATAGTCTAATCAATATAGGACGCACACATTACTGTCACGCCCTGTTTTTCTATCTCTTGCTTGGCCTCTTTGTCGAGGCCTTCATCGGTCACCAAAATGGATATTTGCGACCAGGGCAGTTCCACATTGGGTATTTTTCTTTCTAATTTTTCGGACTCAGCCATTACGATTATTTGCTTTGATACTTCAGCCATTGTTCTGCTCAAGGAGGTTAGCTCATTGAACGTAGTCGAGCCACGCGCAATATCAAGGCCAGCTGCACCTAAAAATGCTTGGTCAAAATTATAAGCCCTAAGCATGTTCTCCGCCATTTGTCCTTGGAATGAGTGAGACTGTGCATCCCAAGTGCCGCCTGTCATCAATACCTGAGGTTCGTTTTCACCTTCCAACAAGATATTGGCAACATGCAGTGAGTTAGTCATGACCACCAAACCCATTTTTTTAGGTAAATGCGGTAATAAAGCAGAAGTTGTGCTGCCGCCGTCAATAATGATGCGGTTGTGATCTTGAATGAGAGTTGCCGCTAGAGCCGAAATAGCTAACTTTCGACTCGAAAGTTTTTCAGATGAAAGTTCAGAAGATTCTTTAGGAAGTAAAACGGCGCCACCAAACCGGCGCAACAACAATCCGTTGTTTTCCAGCTCCGCAAGATCTTTTCTAATCGTAACTTCTGACGTCGAAAATACTTTTGCTAAGGCATCCACAGCAACTTCACCGCGCTCATTCAGCGTTTCTATTATCGCGCGACGGCGTTGCTGTGTGTTTCGTTTCTGCAAAATCGAAAGCCCTAAGTTTCAAATCGAAAGGCATTATATGAATTAAATTTCGATTTGCAAGTTTTAAGGCTATTTAATAGGCTGTTTACTTTTTCTTGGGCCGTTCCCAACCCGCAATCGCGCGCTGCTTGCCTCTCGCGATGGCAAGTTCATCGGCGTTAACGTCCTTAGTGACGACAGAGCCAGCGCCTATGGTCGCATTTTCGCCGATACTAACGGGGGCAACCAGGGAGCTATTGCTGCCTACAAATACGCCGTCAGCAATGTTAGTTTTGAATTTATTCACCCCATCGTAGTTACAGGTAATGGTACCTGCACCTATGTTTACACCTTTACCAATCAGGGCATCGCCAATATAGGTTAAGTGATTCACTTTTGAACCTTCACCAATAACGGACTTTTTCACTTCACAGAAGTTGCCTACTTTTGCGCCGTTGTGCAAATCAGCGCCTGGGCGAAGTCGCGCATAAGGACCAACATTGCAGTGTTGAGCTACAACGGCATCTTCCACTAAGGAAAACGCTTCAATACGAGTACCATCACCAATTTTACAGTTTTTAAATACGCAATTTGGGCCGATAACCACATTGTTGCCAATCTCAACTTCGCCTTCAAATATCGCGTTAATATCGATACTGACATCTTGACCAACGGTCAATTTGCCGCGCACATCAATGCGATGCGGGTCGGCTAAACTGACGCCGGCTGTCATAAGCGCTTCTGCATTGCGGAATTGATACGCCGACTCTAATGATGATAGTTGAACGCGATTATTTACGCCTTCTACTTCGCGCTCCCAAACTGGATGAGCTGCGCGAATAGTCTTCCCTTCTTTGGCCGCCATTTCGATCACGTCAGTCAGATAATATTCGCCTTGGGAATTGTTGTTAGACAAATTGCCTAACCAACGCTTTAGGTCTTTGCCTGACATTAACATCATGCCTGTATTAATTTCGGTAATAGCACGCTGTGCATCGCTAGCATCTTTATGCTCAACAATGGCGGTAATATTGTCACCTTCACGAATGATGCGGCCCATGCCCGTTGGGTCATCCAAATGCACGGTCAATAGAGCCAGATCGGCGTGTGCCTTTGCATCAACCAGGCGTCGTAAGGTTTCACTGCTGATAAGAGGGGCGTCACCAACGAGTATCATCACATCATCATTATCTTGAATATGCTCAACTGCTTGCTGAACAGCGTGGCCTGTACCAAGTTGCTCGGCCTGCAAACACCAATTGACTTGATGATGACCGAGTGCTTTTTCGAGTAAATCAGCGCCATGTCCATAAACAAGGTTAATGTTGGAACAATCAAGTTCTTTTGCTGCATCAATAATATGCTCAACCATCGGCTTGCCCGCAATAGGATGCAATACTTTAGGTAACGACGACTTCATTCTTGTTCCCTTGCCTGCTGCAAGGATGATAACGCTCAGTGACATAGCTGGTTCCTTTCTAATTTGGCGCATAGTGTATCTAACTGAAAACCGCTTGTCAGTAGACTTTGCTCAATATTTGGACTAACATACTCAACAAATAACAGGATGTTAACTTACATTGAAATAATGAATATTTTTCGAACACTTCATCGTAGTATCTTAGTTTTGTTTGCAGTTGTCGTTGTCTCTATTGTGACACTGATACATTTTAGTATTACTAAAATTGTCGCTGAACAAAGCCGCTCCCACCAAGAATCTCTGTCGCCGGCAGTAAAACTTGTTGTTAAACAGGTCATAGAACCGCTGCATGTCGCTGAAACACTCAGTAAATCTCGAGAGCTTAACGAAATTATGCAGTTTTCTGCTGCTAACGACGCTAGCTTTAATGAGAGCAAGATATTTGCAACGCTCAAACGACTCGAGCAAGAGTTTGATATGGGCTTTTTCGTGGCGCTCGAAAAGCAGCGCATGCAATATAACTCCGACGGTACCACGATTGAACTCGTTGAAGGCGACGTAAATTGGTATTTTAAATTTCGTGATCGTCCTGAAACGTCAATCGGAGATATTGGGAAGTGGGAGGACACACATTTTTATATCGACATCAAAATATTTGATGAAAACAATCAATTCATTGGTTTCTTTGGCGTAGCAAAAAGCTTGGCGCAGTTCATTGATGTATTCGAGAGACACAAAGCGACCTACGGCAATGACTTCATTTTTGTTGATCCGACCGGCACGGTGATGCTTTCTTCGGATCCTGCGCTTAACGCAAGCAATTCGAAATTCAATAACCTTAAAGACACTTCATGGTACCAGCAAACTATTAAGCAGATGGGTGTAAATCCTGAGCTTGCGTTGGCCAAAGACGCTCCAGTTGAGGACATTAACAATCAGTTAGTAAATATAAAGGAGCAAGATATCTTAGTTGCTCAAGTTAATCTTGATTTGTTCAACTGGACAATGTTGTTAATGTCACCATTAAATGAACAGCAGGTTGAGATTAGCAGCGGTTTTATGTTCTCCGCTATTTCGGTTTTAGCTGTCATTTTTATGCTGTTTTTAATTATATATAACCTTTTATATTATTTTCGCAAAGACATGCAGACTGACGAACTCGTGCTGCCTTATTGCAAAATGCCGTCAGATGAAAAAATTAAGTATGTCATCGACTCTAAAGCTTATGAGGACGAAGCGTACTTAGTGCTTATTCAACTTAATGACTTTTATCAGCGACCCATTACGACGAAAAACTTGCCCGTATTAACGAGTGTTGGTACAAAAATTTCTGAATTTTTACTGGAGTCGGTTCGCAAATTCAATACTGAAAGCGAGTTTGGAAAGGTCAATGAAAGTCAGTGGCTTATTTTGCTACCGAAGACAAATGACGATGAAAGCAAAAGGTTTATGGAAAATATCCGCCATGGTTTAGCAACCATTCAAATTGAATGTGAGAAGCAGCAAGATGTGCTTAAGTTTTCAACCTGCAAAATAAAACTGAGCGATGAAGACAACTTTGTTTCGGCAATTTTACGCTTAAAACCAGCGTTGGATAATTTAAAAACGGGTGACTCCTTAAATAATGTTGTCGACTTTTAATCAAGTTGAAAAGGTCATAGGCAAACTACAGATTTGCCTTTGCGCGCCTCCTTTTTAAGATACCCGTGGTGATCATCACCCCTACAATAATCAAACTTCCACCTATCATGGCGTAGTTTGAAAGCACTTCGCCCAGTACGATCATGCCCCATAAAATACCAAACATAGGCACAAGATAACCAACCGTCATCGCTTGCGATGCTCCAACTTTAGCAATTAAATCAAAATACATAATGTACGCAATACCGGTGCAAACAAGCGCTAAAACCAAAGCGGCACCCCACGTACCTGCATCAGGGTTTACTTCAGGCCAAGCGTATAGGGCAAAAGGAAGTAGTAGTAATGCAGCGAACACCTGACTCCCCGCCGCGATCGCAAAAGGTTTCACACCGCTTAGATGTTTCTTCATGAAACATGCTGCTATGCCATAGCAGCAAGTGGCAGCTAGCGCAGTTAATACGGGCAGCAAAGTAACCGGGCTGGCGGATTGCGTATCTTGGCTGATAATGACCACACCCAAGAAACCAAGAAAAGTACCAATAACTCCGTGTACACCAATCCGGTCTTGCAAATAAAAGTAAGCTATCACAGCACCAAACATCGGTGCTGTGGCATTCAGTATTGCAGTTAAGCCTGCATCCAAATGTACGCTGGTGTAGGCAAATAAACTAAATGGAATGGCGGTATTGATTGCGCCAACAAACAGCAGCTTGGCCCAGTTTCCAGACAAGTCTGCCCATTGGCGAGTAAAATAGACGACCGGCAACAAAAATAGTGCTGCTAAGCTGGCACGGACCTCAACCAGAGCGAAAACGCCAAAAGCCGGCACTGTCGACTTCATTAACATGAATGAAGCCCCCCAGATTGCGCCTAACACTAACAGTTCAATTAAGTGAGAAGTTTTCAATATCGTCCTTTTGTTGTAACGAACTTGCTTTTGATTCGAGAGCAAGTAAATATGTTTTTCGAGTTAAACCACCAGCATAGCCGGTGAGCTTGCCATTTGTGCCGATTATTCGATGGCAAGGAATAACGATGGGTATTGGGTTTTTGCCGTTTGCCGCACCCACTGCCCGGCAGGCTTTTTTGTTGCCTACAGCTATTGCAATATCGAGATAACTTGCGGTCGCTCCGAAAGGAATATCCAATAGCGCTTGCCACACATGCTTTTGAAAATCAGTGCCATCAGGGTCGAGGGGTAAATCAAAATATTCGCGCTGGTTGGCAATGTATTCTGATAGTTGTTTAGCTGCAAGCTTTGATATTTTATTTTCATTAACCAGAGGGTGAGTATCACTGAAATCGATAGCCTTAACGGCGTTCTCGTTAGCAAAAATACTTAGAAAACCATGCGGCGTTTTGACAATGCTTTTGTACAAATGAGCGAACTGAGGGTAATTTGTTTGGGGTTCAAGCATTTTTAGATCATGCTTTTGTAAATCTTCTAATTGCGAGTTTTTTTTCAAGTCCTTATTCATGCTGCACTTCCTTTTTACTTTGTGAAGAGGATTTGTAAGATGCGTCACATTACTTTGAGATAGATTCCACAGGCTCAACGTAAGATAGCTGCGCCACGGAGCAGCTAAATCTGGTTGCACAGAAACCTGACCGTCAGCTAGCTGTTTGAGCTGGTTTTTAACCACCAAGTCGGTCGCCAAAAAAACATCCGGGCTATCGCTATTGCGCATGGTTACATAATTGACCGTCCATGGGCCAACGCCTTTGATATTCAGCCACTCCTCCATGTCTGCTTCAGGCTTTTCTAACATAAACTGAGCAAAGGCTTTTAACGTCTCCTTGCGGGCAGTGGGCATTTTCATAAAAGACAAATCGGCTTCAGCAACCTGTTTTGCCGTGACAAAAGCGATTAATGCGTTCTGGTCGACGGCTGTTTTAGTGCAATTAATTCGCGGGACATGTTTCAAGCAATCTGACCCCTTGATTTGGTTCAACGAACCTGACCCCTTGATTTTTTTGTTGTTGAGGGTGTTTTGGAGTAGGTTTAATTGTCCGATAGCGGCTTTTACGCTGACTTGTTGTCCGACAATCGCTCGGCATCCTGCTTCAAATCGATCGGTAATGCCGGGCAATCGAAGTCCATTTAAAATAGCGTTCGGTGGCAATCCGGCTTCCTTTAATGCGTCGTAAATTGCATCTGGTTGGCAGTTTAAATCCAACATTTTTTTGAGCGCAGCAATACAGGCCTTCAACAAGCGTAAATCACTTAACCAGAAAGTAGCTTCAAAGCGGTTTTTATCAGGCTGATGAACAGCATGGAAGAAAATGCTGTTGTCGCCCAAACGCATTACTTTACGAATGCTATCGCTTTCTATTTTTTCGTTCGATTGAATTTCTCTTAGTTTGAAAAAATCATGAATGTGCTGCCACTGATAAGGCGGTCTATAAGCTAAATGAACCTTCACCTCACTTGCTTCCGTATCTGCTTTTACGCTGTTAGAGCGTCTAATTTGACTCGGCGTAAGCCCCGTATTTAGCTTCATATGGTGCTGCAAGGGTTTCGCCGCATTGAAGCCGCAGGCCTGCGCCACCTGCTCAATTGGCAAGCCTGACTCGTGCAACAACTGTTTGGCAAAAAGTAAGCGACTCAGCAACTGATAGCGCTTGGGGGAAATTTGCAAATGCTGTTCGAACAATTTAGTGAAATAGCGAGTGCTTATACCTAGCTTGTCGGCAATTTCAGCAATACTGAGTGACAAGTGCGCACTCAGCAGTGTGACACCGCGCTCGACGGTAGTTTCAACTCCCTTCCAAGCACACGACCCCGGAGCGCTGTCAGGTCGGCACATTAAGCAAGGTCGAAACCCCGCATTCATTGCTGTGATTGCATTGTCATAATAAGTGACGTTTTTTTCCAATGGCATGCGCGCTTTGCAAATTGGACGACAGAAAATGCCCGTTGTCCTGACCCCGATAAAAAATAATCCATCAAAACGCGGATCTCTGGCAATACGCGCTTTTTGAACGAGAGGTAGAGCGAGCTTCAACATCATTTACATACCATTAATCAGTTCTGCGATAACAAACCGTCTAAAATCTTAGTCATAGTCTACCGAACATTTGAATAAAAACACGTTGTTTTCGGAACAAGTCATGCGTTCTGACTGCTGATTTGTTTATAAATTGAACTTAGGTTGAATTCGCAGTGCCTAATAGCTGATAATAAACCCTTAACAATAATAAAAGTGGTTACGTTTGCAATTTTCTAAGTCGGCGCTTCTCTTAATAATCGTATTTACTGTTCTCTCACTTCCTGTTTGCGCTAGCACTTGGGTGGACGATTTTGCAAAAGAAATGAAAGCGACGGCAAAGAAAAAGAAATTGCCAGGCTTAGCATTTGTGATGGTTGCGCCCAACCAGCCAACGCGATTTGAATTTTATGGTAAAACCGAAAAATCGGGTACCTCAATCGATAAACAAACGGTGTTTAGGTTAGCCTCAGTTTCAAAAACGTTTACTGCTGTATTTATGGCGAAGCAAGTCAAAGAAAATAAGCTAACTTGGCAAAACTCTTTGCAAGAATTATTGCCTAATTACAAATTTGATAATTACACCGACGCTCCCATTTTGTTGCAGCATATCATTGGTCAGTCAACTGGTTTTATTCCTAATGCCTATGACAATCTCATTGAAGCTAACTATAAGTTGCCGCGCGTTTTACAGCATCTAGAAAAGCTCGATTCGTTATGTAAGCCCGGCATTTGCTATACCTATCAAAACACGTTCTTTGGTGTGCTTGAAGAGTATTATCGCCAGCAGAAAACCACGTTCGCAGAGGAAATAACCAATAGCATTATCACGCCGTTGAAGATGCCAACCGCAAGCGTCGGTCGAAAAGCATTGATGGCGTCTAAGAAGTGGGCAAAACCTCATGCAGCTATCGACAAGAACAAGTGGGTGAGCGTTCGCGTTAAAAACAATTATTACAAATACTCGCCAGCAGCTGGCGTAAACGCAAGTGCTGTCGACATGGAAATTTGGTTAAAGGCGATGTTATTGGAATACCCGGATATTATCGATCAGAGTATGGTTGAATCGCTCATCAAAACAAGAGTTAAAACTAAACGTGAATTGTATCGCCGAGAATGGCGTAAACAATTGAAAGATGCTCACTATGGTTTAGGTTGGCGCATTTATAACGTTGATGACGTTGAAATTATTTATCACGGTGGTTGGGTGCAAGGATATCGTGCTGATGTCGCTTTCTCACCTGAATTAGGCGTTGGCTATGCCTTGTTAATGAATGCGGAATCAAACGCAATCAATGAGCTAACAGCAACGTTTTGGAAGAAACAAATAGAGGCACATCAATCTGCCGCTCTAATAGGCGTGGATTGATTTAAGCGTTTGCTAACTCATTAAGCTTTTTCGATCCATCTGAATCATAACATCAAAAAGTTAGTCGGTTTTTCTCGCCGCATATTTCAATGGTGAGATTTGTCGTTAAATAGTGTGATTTGGCCTGAGTGAATCTAAGGGATGTGATACCAAGAGATGTGATAGCAAGAGCTTAGTAGAACCAAGCTCTTGCTAAGCGTCTATTATGACGTTTTCAGGTAAGTATATCCCTTCAAACAGTTCTCGTAGAAGTCAGTCCATTTAACACCTTCACGCGGCGGTATTTGACCATTAGCAACTTCTTTGTCAATCTGCTTTTTCACATCAATTGCCATTGCGCTGGGGTGATACTGCATAATCGTTAATACATCTTGTACTGACGAACCGGCAACAAACTCTTCAATGTAGAAGTCTTCAGGATCATCATCATCGCTGAAAATATGGACTTCATTCACACGCCCAAACAAGTTGTGCATGTCGCCCATAACGTCCTGATAAGCGCCAGTTAAAAATAAGCCTAAATGCGCTTTCTCGCCCGGTTTCAATGAACTGATTGGGATAATATTTTGTAATTGACGATCGACAATAAACTGATCAATCTTACCATCGCTATCACAAGTAATGTCGACGATAGAACAGTTGATATCCGGTTGCTTGTGCATACCGGCAATCGGCACAACAGGAATTAACTGGTCAATCGCCCACGTATCTGCTGCCGATTGAAAAATCGAAAAGTTACATAAGTATTGAGACGACAGTGAAAAGTCCAAATGCTGCAAGCCTTCTGGTACGAATTCTACATCACGATAGAATACTTGTAAGCGGCGCATTATCTGCCAATACAAGGTTTCGATCTTGCCGAGTTCTTCTAACGAAACAACGCTTAGCTTGAATGCACTGACCGCTTTTTCTTTCCACTCAGACGCGTCGTTATACACTTCTTGAAGATTCTGATCTGCGTTCAGGTAATCCAGCAATTCGCGCATGTTCTTGAGCAGTACGTGTTCACCTTCACTCTTTGATGTGTCCAACATTGCGCCATCAGCTTTAATTTCACCGACAATTTCAGTTACAACACAACTGTGATGAGCCGTAATTGCTCGACCACTTTCTGTGACTAAATTTGGATGCGGTACGCCTTCAAGATCGCATACTTCTTTCATGCCATATACAACGTCAGCAACATACTCATTCAAACTGTAGTTGCGCGAAGAATCGTTAGTTGACTTACTGCCGTCGTAGTCGATACCTAAACCGCCACCAACGTCGACATATTCAAGTGCAAAACCCATTTTGTGTAGTTCGGCGTAAATCCGCGCACTTTCATTCACCGCATCTTTAATTGCACGAATATCTGTCAACTGACTACCGATGTGGAAGTGCAGTAACTTCAAGGTGTGTGTCATGCCTTCTTTCTCAAGAAGCTTTGCAGCATTAATGATTTCCGGGATAGTAAGTCCAAACTTCGCTCTATCACCGCTAGAACCCTGCCACTTACCTTTGCCTAAGGCTGTCATTTTAGAGCGCAGACCAATAATGGGCTCTATGTTTAATTCTTTCGATATTCTGATCAGCAAATGCAGTTCTGAAAACTTCTCAATGACCACAACTACTTTGCGGCCTAACTTTCTGCCGAGTAATGATAAGCGAATGAATTCTTCGTCTTTATAACCATTTAAAATAGTTAGCGAATTCGCATTCGTATTGTATGCGAGCACTGCCAATAGTTCAGATTTCGAACCGGCTTCGAGGCCGTAATCGTAGGGTGCACCTGCGTCAACAATCTCTTCAACCACTTCTCGTGTTTGGTTAACTTTGATTGGGTAAACACCGTTGTATTTGCCGTTATATTTAGCATCAGCAATAACTTGATTAAAGCATTCGTTAATGCCGACAACTTGAGAACGTAGAATATCGTGGAAACGAATGACTACAGGGAACTGAATGCCTTCTTGAGCAATTTCATCGACCACTGACTTAAAGTCAATTCGTATATTTGGATTTTTTGGATCAGGGGAAACCTGGATGTTGCCATTTTCGCCTATACTAAAGTAGCCACCACCCCAACTGGATACGCCGTAGACGCGCTCAGCATCTTCAATTGACCATTCAACATTATTTGTTGTCATAACAGCGTTACCCCATCAAAATCAAAATAAACAAAAAAGAAATCCCAATCCCTAAAAAAGGTAGGGCGCGTATTATAATGAAGTTTGGCCGTGTTACTAATTTTTTTACGGTATTTACTGTTTTATTTGTTCCCATTGCGTAAACATTAAAGTGTAAATATACTGTAATAGAAAAGTTATATTGCAAAGGTTGGGTAATAGTAAACGCTTCCCGTTGAACAAGTGAAGTTGTTAGTTGTCATTGCTTGAATTAACAGAACAGAATTGGGATGACTATTCAAATGGGCAACGCAGTGTATAAAGAAAACGTAGCCGAGCAATCTATCTATAGAGTTCTCGTTATTAACGATAGCGAAATTGAATTGAAGATGTATCTTAACGGCTTGGGCCAAGAGTTTGACGTATCTTTTTCGCCCAATGCACGCACGGCTTGGGAACTACTTAATAGTACTCCGCTACCCGACGCTATCATACTCGACATTATGACACCCAACGAAGACGGCATAGAGCTATGCACGCGCATTAAAGAAACGCAGTTTATCCAAAATGTTCCGATCATTTTTGTCTCATCATTAACGGGCCCAACCATAAAGTCACAGGCTTTTGAGCATGGTGGTGCTGACTTCATTAGCAAACCACCTAACATGAGCGAACTGGTTGCGCGTCTTCGCCGGCATATGGCCTTGTATCGCAAAACCAAGAAGCTTGAATCCCTTATTTTTATTGACCCACTCACTCACTTACCCAATGCCTCTAAATTTCAAGAAGTACTGAGAATCGAATGGGCACGATGCGCAAGATATTGGCACCACATAACCCTATTAATCATACAAGTTGATAATCTTAACAATATCCGCGAGGTCGATGGTAGCGATAAATATTTTGCTACTATTGCAGCCGTTGCAGATGGTTTGACTTCGGCTGGAAACCGGCCCGGTGATTTGGTTGCAACCTTGGCTAATGACAGATTCGCGATATTGCTTTCTGATTGTGGTCACGAGGGCGCTACACTTAAGGCGAAACAAATAATGAGCAAGTTTGACAATGGTGAGCTGGCAAATACAGGTACCGCTTTAAGTTGCACTATTGGCTATGCCGTTGCAGCCCCTGCTGGCGGGGGATCATCTGAAGCTTTGTTTTGGGCCGTTGAAAATGCCCTGTTTGAAGCGCAGGAAGGCGGCAAGGATAAGATATATGCTGTGAAGGGTATTATTGGAGTAACTGAATAATTTTTTTACTCACCGCTGACGTAAGCACCTAATGATGTTCTAAGTCAAGAAATTAAAGGGATCCTCGTTGTGCATGTAAGGATCCCGTTAAACCCGTCACATCATTATTTTATCTAATGCTTATTCAAGGTTTTTCAGCGTAAGCTCTGCGTTATGAAGCTTCTCTAAACCAAAAAGTCCTATCCGGAATGTTTTGAAATCTTCAGGTTCATTACACTGCAATGGCACGCCTGCAGCTATTTGTAAGCCGACGGCGGCAAATTTTTTACCATTTTGAAATTCCGAGTCGTGGGTATAGCTCACGACAACACCCGGAGCCTCGAAACCTTCGGCCGCAAGGCTTTTGAAACCTTTTTTCGACAATAAAGCCCGCACTTGCTTGCCTAACTCCAACTGTTCATTACACACTTTTTCAAAACCGTAGTGTTTGGTTTCTTGCATAATCTCACTAAAACGCGTGAGGCTGTCCGTTGGCATCGTCGCATGGTATGCGTGCCCACCATTCTCGTATGTTTCCATAATCTGCAGCCACTTTTTCAGATCACACGCAAAACTGCTGCTAGTGGTGTCTTCGATACGCTGCCTTGCTAGTTCACTTAGCATAACTAGCGCGCAGCACGGAGATGCACTCCACCCTTTTTGCGGAGCGCTGATCAACAAATCAACGCCCGTGGACTGCATATCAACCCAAACGGTGCCCGAGGCGATGCAATCAAGCACGAACAGTCCGCCCACGTCGTGCACGGCTTTTGCAACTTCTCGTAGATAATCGTCTGGAAGTATGATGCCGGCCGACGTTTCAACGTGCGGCGCGAATACAAGGTCAGGCTTATTCTGATGGATACTAGCAACCACTTCGTCAATTGGCGGCGGGGCAAATGGTGCCTGCGAGGCGGCTGAGCTAGTTCTCGCCTTGAGCACCGTTTCACTGGCGGGAATATTTCCCATTTCAAATATTTGCGTCCATCGGTAGCTGAACCAGCCATTGCGCACTACCAGTACTTTTTTGTCAGTCGCAAACTGACGAGCAACAGCTTCCATACCAAAAGTACCGCTGCCGGGTATTACTGCAACTGAGTGAGCGTTATAAACACCTTTCAAATCGTGTGAAATAGTCTGCATAACCGACTGAAAAGATTTAGACATATGGTTTAAAGAACGATCAGAATAAACAACCGAGTATTCTAATAGTCCGTCGGGATCAATGTTGGGAAGTAATCCGGGCAAAAGGTGCTCCTTAGAGTAGATGGTTTGAAAGTTAATTAGCACATACTAAATATGGGAGTTTATCTTAACGGAAAAAAATTACCTCCTTAAATAATGCATAAGATGTATGCTTCAATTTGGCCAGCAGGCTTTGCAAGCTCTGCGCGGATTCACTTTAAAGCTTTCCCATCTTGATTCCATTGCGTCGAACACCTGCAGCTTATTGATTGCAGCGTTGCCGTAACCCGTCAATATTTTTATGGCTTCATTGGCTTGGGTAGCGCCAATAATGCCCACCACCGGCGACATCACACCTGATTCTACGCAACTCAAATTCTGCTCGCCGAAAAAATGGCTAACACAGCGATAGCAGGCCGACTTTAACTTTGGAACGACACAGAATACTTGGCCTTCCATTCTTATTGCTGCACCCGATACGAGGGGTATATTTGTTCTGTAACAGACGTCGTTAAGCGTATTGCGCGTCTCTATATTATCGCTGCAATCTAAGACGATATCATGCTCTGCTATTAGGCATTCAAGCTCATCATCAGTTTGCCTGCTGTCAATAGCCTGTAGAACAACGTGGTGATTGATTTTGCTTAAGGTAGACACAGCAGAATCAACCTTTTTCGCGCCAATATTCTCCTCAAAATGCAGTACTTGGCGCTGCAAGTTGGTGGTTTCCACAACGTCATCGTCAACCAACGTTAATTGACCAATACCGGCGGCAACTAAGTATTGAGCTGCAGCACAGCCCAAACCACCCACACCAATCATCAGAACGCGACTATTGATGAGCACTTCTTGCTTATCGAGATCGAAACCTGATAGCAGTATTTGTCGACTGTACCTGAGCGCCTGCTCCGTGGTAATCACCTTGTCTTTCATAAAAAGCGTTAACTCACTATCGAACTAAAAGGAAGTATGTGAACGCTTTCTCCTACCGAAACGCGACCTCGTTCACTTTCTAATACGGCATAACAATTACTTTTTCGAAAGCAAGATAAAACGCCAGAACTCTGTGAACCAAGAGTTTCAACGCTCACTTGCCCATTTTCATTGATGAAGTAATGCGCTCTTTGGTAATCGGTGCGTCCGGGTCGCTTCTTAAATGTGCTTGCTGCAATTGCAGGCAACAGTATTGGCGCCTTAATTTTACACCCCGCTAATATAGCCAAGGCAGGCGCAGCAATCTGATCGAAGGTAACGGCCGACGATACTGGGTTGCCAGGTAAACCAAAAAAGAGGCTGTTAGGCAGGCGACCAAAAGCCAGCGGCTTCCCAGGTTTTATAGCGAGCTTCCAAAAATCGACATTGCCATATTCTTCTAAAATTTCACGTGTGTAGTCTGCCTCACCAACCGATACTCCCCCGCTTGTAATAACGCAATCGGCCTGCTGATTCGCATATTCAAATGCGGCTTTTATTTGTGCTTTGTCATCTTCAATAATGCCCATATCGATTGTATCAACGCCCATCTTTGATAGCATTGCGAGGAGCATTGGGCGGTTGGTATCAAATATGCGGTCGCTACGAGGCTGCTCACCTACGGCTAATAATTCATCACCTGTTGAAAAAACGGCAACGCGTAACTTTCGGTAAACAGGAATACTGCTAACCCCGAGTGACGCCAATAAACCAATATCGATAGCATTAATGCGGTCACCTACTTTTAAGATAGTTGCCCCTTGTTTTATGTCGTCCCCAGCTAACCTTATTGCATCTCCTTTGCTAACTGAATTAAAGGTAATTTGCTTGCCATTCGCTACCGCATTTTCTTGCATTACGACAGTATCGGCACCCTCCGGAATTTCGGCGCCGGTCATAATACGCACGCATTCGCCTTCCTGCATCGTCCCTGTGAATTTGCTTCCAGCGAAGCTTTTGCCTACTAAAGTAAGGGTACTCGATGCCAAATAATCAGCGTATCGAAGTGCGTATCCGTCCATTGCTGAATTATCGTAGGCAGGCACATTAATGGGCGAAACAATGTCTTTTGCAATAACTCGGTCTACTACTTCGCCTAACTCACAATGAGCAATATCGGTAATTGGTGAAATAGTGTTAGCAATTATCTGCATCGCCTGTTCTATTGGCATTAAGCCCGGTGTGTCGCATCCAGAATTCATTGTTTACCTTATTACTTGCGGAGCCTTTAGTTATATTAATTACTATACACTAAGATAATGTTGATAAAAAAATGAATATGTTTAGAAATTATGGTGGGGTTTACAGCTACAACTAATTATCGAAAAATTTGAACTAGATAAACAGCGCATACTAGGAAACTGGGCCTTGTCCTAGACCTTAAAAAAATGCACATTGCACATAATCAGCTCAATGTGATGCGCACAAGGGCTGATTTAAGGCGTTTTCTTCATCCATCTGAATATTCATTCAAAACTGCAATCAACGATGCATCTTTCACATCGAGTAAATCGGTCATTGAATATAAAGTAGTTGTCAGTGCTGCAGGCAACGACGCATTTGATAGTTAAGTCATCTGCTTTTTCAATTCTGAGCACAATTGGTACAACAGCGGCATTTCTATTGGTTTAGCTAGATAGTGTTCAAAGCCGGTTTTTGCGAACAGTGAGATATCTTCGTCCATTACGTTCGCTGTAACCGCGATAATAGTAATATCAGGATAGATTTTCTTAATTAAAGTGCACGCTTCAATACCATCCATAATTGGCATTTGAATATCCATAAAAACAACGTCTGGCCGAAATTTTCCAACTAAAAGCACGGCATCCCGTCCATTATTAGCGGCCATTATTTCAATGCCTGTTTCCTTCATCATCGAAAGAAATATGGTCTGATTTATGATGTTGTCTTCTGCCAATACCGCCTTCATTCCTGTTAAATTAGGTGTGTCGATAACACCTGCTTTAGTGGACAATATACTGCCATGCTGCTCCTTTTTCAGAGGCAATTGAAACTTAAAAGTAGCGCCTTTTCCCAACTCACTTCTTACTTCAATTTCCCCACCCATCATATCAATCAAATTTTTTGTAATTGCCATGCCCAGACCGCTACCGCCATATTTTCGGGTAGTTGACCTATCTGCTTGTTCAAATCGACTAAACAGATTCTTTAGATAATCTTCAGACATACCAATACCTGTATCGGATATAGTGACTTCCAAGCTCTCATCTAATGTTTGACCTAGCGTTATACTTACCTTGCCTCGTTCCGTAAACTTGACGGCGTTAGTCACTATATTTAGCAGAATTTGTTTAACTCGAACGGGATCCCCTTGCCAAAAGGAATGATAGTTTTCAGCTCGGTTCACTACCAGTATGTTTCTGAGTTCTATAAGTTGGCTTTGTACCGAATGTTCAATACTTTTTATTATATTGTCGAGGTTAAATGGCACGCTTTCTAAACTTAATTTTCCGGCTTCAATTTTGGAAAAATCTAAAATATCGTTAATAATTGTCATTAGCGCGAGGGAGGAAAGCTTCGCGTTGGTCAACAAATCGTGACTTTCGTCCGATTGTGGTTGCTGATTTAACAATTGCAGGGTGCCTAAAATACCGTTCATTGGCGTTCGTATTTCGTGACTCATGTTTGCCAAAAACAATGACTTTGCTGAATTCGCATTGTCAGCCGCTTTCTTGGCTATTGCGAGCTCATTATTCTTTCGCTCCAATAGACTTAAATTCTGTAAAAGTTGATCATTTTTTTGACCTAACGCTACCGTTTGTTCATCAACCTGCTTAATTAAGCGTCGATTAAAGTACCTTTGCTGTGATGAGTAGCTAATTGCAGCAATGCACAGCACTAGCAGTGCATATAAATACCGCTGGTCTAATTCAAAAGATGATGCTGTGTAGTCCGCCAAGAAAAGCCCATCGATGTTTGATTGCTTGTCGACCATTCCTAAGTCTCTGTAGGTTTGCGCGATACTCTCGAAACGCTCTGGGAACACAGTGCCTATTTCAACAATTTTGTGTTTAAGCATATTGGCGGTTTCTTTTGCTTCCGCAAGAATTACTGCTTTTTTAGTGGCCACCTGATATTCATCTATTAGCAAATCCGCTATTTCTTCTTGATGTTCCAGTGCATAAATCCAACCTTTTATTGATGCCGCCACAAACTTCTTAACGCGAGGTAAATTTGATTCGACTTCACTTTCTGTCGTGAAAATCAAATCACCATAGAAGTCGACGCCATAACTGCTGGGGTCGATAATGTTGATGTCTAGCCCCTTTTCCGCATACTTTATTGGTTGGTTCGAGCGATAGCCCGACATGACGTCTGTGGCACCACTTAATAAAGAGTCATCGTCAAAATTATGCTCAATGTAGGTGTAATCAGAGGCGTCAATACCATACATTTCCAATATAGCTAGTAGCGGGGCATCATCAACATTGCGTTGAAACATAATGCGCTTTCCAGAAAGGTCATACGGATTTTTAATTGCTTTGTCTGCCAAAGACAGAAATATCAGAGGACTGGCTTGGTAAATGGTACTGGCTATTACAACTGGTTTTCCTTCCATCCGTTGTACAACGATACTTGAATCGGCTATACCATAGGACGCGACACCGTTGATAACATCGTCTATTGCTGATGTAGAACGATCGCGCTCACGAATTTCCACATCCAGCCCAACGTCACGATAATAACCTTGCTGCTTTGCCGCATAATATCCAGCAAACTGAAATTGATGAAACCACTTTAATTGTAAAACCACTTTTTCCTGCCCCCACGACGGAGCAGAAACAAATAAAAGTATGAGTAAAATGTAAACCAAGTATTTCTTCAACTACGAGTCCATCTATAAAAACAGGATATCAAGGGGTCAGGTTCATTGAACCAATCAAGGGGTCAGGTCCGTTGAACCATATACAACATAATCAAGGGGTCAGATCCGTTGAAACATATACAACATTCGTTATTTTAGCGATATAACCTCAAGAATTCACCACTTTATTCCATGCCCCCATTCATTTGAGCTATTACAGCTTGATTCGCATCATTGACGCCCTCCATCAGACCCTTTACAAATGAAACTGAAGTGTCGCGAGTTTCAGAAAGCAAAGATAAACGTGTATCGAGAACTGCAAGAATGTTTTTTACACCTTCACATACATCTTGACTGTTGAGCTGTTGACATTCCAACTGCAACTGCATCGCAATCACGACAACTTCATTAATGTTTTTAGATGCAAGCCTCTCAGCGACAACATTGGACTCATTTTTCGGGTTTTTGCTGACACCGGAAGACGAATTTGCTTGCGCCACTGCGCAAAGAAAAATTAAAGCGCAGGCCAGAAAAATAGGTTTCATGACTATGTCCAGTAATGTTCTGAGTGTAATTCTATTATCGGCTACTTTATTAGAAGCTGTAGCGTTAATAACAAGTTAACGAGGGCGCCATTCAAGCAATCAAGGTGTCAAAATCAAGGGGTCAGGTTCGTTGAAAAATTCAACGAACCTGACCCCTTGATTTGCTTGATTTTTGATTTCAACGAACCTGACCCCTTGATTTTTGCTTGATTGTTTGTAGGGCTTTGTTGGCTATTCTGTTTGTCCAAAGTGCGCCAAGCATGGCGAGTATAAAACCGGGGATCGCAATTAACTTGGGTACTTCGTCAGCAACTAGCCAGGCGACGAGGGCGCCAACAGCGGGAACCATAAACATAATCGATGCTACTTTAGCGATCGAGCCCTGTCTTACCATTGTGAACATCAGGAGTATGCCGACAATTGAATTGCCAAATACCAAAAAGGCAATGGCTCCCCAATAGGGCGCTGCGTTTTCAAAAACGAGTCCTTCAAAGGCTAAAGCGAATGGAATAGAAATGGCCGATGCAAAGGCATATTGCACCCAAGTTGCCACAATCGGGTGTACTCCTAATTTACGTTGCTTTTCAATTACCTGCCCAATGGATAGCCCAACAACGGCGGTAAACCCTAGTATTGCTCCCAATAGATAACCGTCGTTTCCTTGCATATTCACGCCAATAATCAGCGCTGCACCCAACAGCCCTAGCGACAAACTCGCCCAGACATTCCATGCAGGTATTTTTCGAGCAAGCAGCGCGCTTGCGATAATGACCAATACCGGTTGTGATGCGGCAAACAAGGCCATGATGCTTGCACTTGCGCCCAATTTCATACCCACGTAAATACTGCCAAAATGGCCGATGTGCAAAAACAGTCCTGTGCCCATAAGGGCATATGATTTTCGAAAGTTGGGAATAGGCAAACGCAATAATATAACCAAAGGCGTTAACGCTAAAAACGCGCCTGCAAAGCGAAAAGCCAGTAAATTCAGCGGTTCGGTGTATACCAATGCAACCTTCCCCATAGCGTACCCAGCACTCCAAACGAGCAAAAATAAAACAGGATAGAATGGTTTAAGTATCGAGAGCACAAGTATCTAATCAGCAAGAAGTAATGCATCGATGCTAGCACGCAATTAAATATGGTCAAATCCAACTGAAGTCGCATATCGCTCATTTCAACTTTGCATTATTGTTATTGGTAAGTTATGACGCAAGCCGCAGTTCAAAACTGCCGTCATCGACACTAATTTAATAAGGTAAAAAGTTATGTCTTATGCAACAGAATATCAAGCATCAATTGACGCTCCCGAAACGTTTTGGGCGGACAAAGCCAAGCAGCTACCTTGGGTCAAAGCACCCGAAAAAATATTGTCTGATGACGAAAACGGTATTAAACGATGGTTTGCAGATGGTGAGATGAATACTTGCTACATGGCGCTAGACCACCATGTAGCTCAAGGCAGAGGCGAACAAGCCGCTCTTATCTATGACTCGCCTGTTACTGACACAAAAATGCAGCTGACTTACAGCGAATTACTCGACAAAGTCTCACGCTTTGCTGGTTTATTGCAAGCCAATGGCGTTAGTAAAGGCGATCGCGTTGTGGTCTACATGCCAATGATCAGCGAGGCCGTTATAGCAATGCTAGCCGCAGCTCGAATTGGTGCCGTACATTCAGTCGTATTTGGTGGATTCTCCGCTCACGAGCTGGCTGTGCGAATTGATGATGCTCAACCCAAGATGTTAATAACAGCGTCATGCGGAATCGAGATAAACCGTATCATCGAGTACAAGCCAATGATCGATAAGGCCATTGAGCTTGCCGCTTATAAACCTGCAAAAGTTGTCTTATTGCAACGTAAGCAGTGCATTGCGAGCATGCAGGAGGGCCGCGACATTGATTGGGCTGAAGCGGTGCAGACCGCACAACCGGCTGAGTGCGTAACTGTTAGCGGAACAGATCCTTTATATGTCCTGTACACGTCAGGAACCACAGGCAAACCTAAAGGCGTGGTGCGCGACAATGGTGGACACGCGGTTGCTTTAAAGTACTCAATGTCTGCAGTTTATAATATGCAGCCAGGTGATGTATTTTGGGCGGCATCGGATGTAGGCTGGGTGGTCGGCCACTCCTACATTGTTTACGCTCCACTATTGCACGGCTGCACCACAATAGTCTATGAAGGAAAGCCGGTAAGAACGCCTGATGCAGGCGCATTTTGGCGCGTCATTGAAGAGTATAGAGTAAAAGCCATTTTTGCTGCACCCACTGCGTTTAGAGCGATTCGCAAAGAAGACCCAGACGCAAAATTACTCGAGAAGTATGATCTATCCTGCCTAGAGAGTGTGTTTATGGCTGGCGAACGACTTGACCCGCCAACCTACGAATGGACGAAACAAAAAACAGGAAAACCAGTTATCGATCATTGGTGGCAAACCGAAACCGGTTGGGCCATTGCTTCAAATTTAATTGGTATTGAAACATTGCCCACTAAGCCAGGGTCGGCAACCAAACCTGTACCTGGTTTTAACGTACAGATACTCGATCCCCTCGGACACCCCGTCGCAGCGAATACGCAAGGCGCAATTGCAATAAAACTGCCTTTACCGCCAAGCTGCCTAGCCACTATTTGGGGCGATTTTGATCGCTTTGCTTCCGGTTATCTGGGCGAATACCCCGGCTATTACTGCTCTGGCGATGGCGGCTATATAGATGAAGACGGCTACCTATTCGTTATGGGTCGCACCGACGATGTCATCAACGTTGCTGGCCATCGCTTGTCAACTGGTGAAATGGAAGAAATTTTAGCCGCTCACGATGCTGTAGCCGAGTGCACTGTCATTGGCGTTTACGACAGTCTCAAGGGCCAAGTTCCTGTGGGTCTGGTGTTATTGAAAGATGGATCGACAATAAGTGATGCAGACCTACAGGCGGAGCTGGTCGCCATGGTGCGCAGCGAAATAGGCCCTCTCGCATGCTTAAAGCAAGTGCTTGTTGTGCCTCGTTTACCAAAAACGCGATCGGGCAAAATATTACGCAAACTGCTGCGTCAGATAGCGGAAGATCAAACCTTTGCTATACCTTCAACCATCGACGATCCGGCAAGTATCGATGAAATTAAGGCGATCATGCAAGAAAATGATCTGGTGAAGCCATCGGTGAATTGTTAACAACATTTGCGCTACGCACAAACCTGCCATGTATACTTTAGATGAGTGAGTCAGCTCTGCGATCTCACTACTCTCATCCCAAGTTTGGCTGCCCTACTCGAATGCAAGTCAAGGCAGTCGTTTAAATACACGTTTTTTAAGCAATAACCTTCTAACGCAATAAAACTGTCATACAGTTAAAATACACTCTTCAATATTCTTGCTAAAAATAGCGATGAATCTGCCGATAAAAATCTAATCGAGAAACAAAATCAGTCGAACATTATTTCTAACAGTATTGAAACTGATTACACAAAATGGTGCCAAGGTACACATGCTTAATAAAACCACTTCAAAGTTTAAAACGCTGAAAACTAAAATTTTGGCGCTTGTTACCGTAGCACTCCTGATTATCGGCGTTATAGCCGTAATTTCTAATATCATGCTCTCATCGCAAATAAATCGGTATCAGAAACTCATAGAAGTCGAGAACACAGCGGTTTCTCAAATTGCTGCTGTAAATTTGCAGTTCAAAACGCAAGTTCAAGAATGGAAGAACGTTTTGCTTCGTGGTCATCAAGAAGAAGATAGAGAAAAATATTGGAGCAAATTTGTTCAGCAACACGAACTAGTGCAGCAATTGGCAACTGACATTTTGTCCTTAAATCTAAACTCTTCAATAGAAACCCAGGTACTAGAATTTAGACAAATACACGCATCGTTATTATCAAAATATGAAATTGGCAAGCAAGCATTTATCGAAGCTAACTTTGATCACAAAAAAGGAGACTCAGCCGTAAGAGGCATCGACCGTGCTCCAGCCAAAACACTAGAAACGCTAGTTAAGGAAGTTCAGCAGCAGTTGAACAATAAAAATGCAGTACTGGAATCGCAAGCCAATCAGAGCAAATGGATCGCCATTTTCGCCATATTCATTTCTGTTGTCATCAGTATCATCTTTGCAAACCTATACATGAACAAAAGAGTCATAAAGCCAATTGTTTCCCTAATTACGCAGTTAAAAGCGCTTAGCCAAGGCGATTTTAATGCCTCAGTGGTTGCTAATAGAGAGGATGAAATTGGTGAAATGTCTGTCGCAATTCAAGTCTTAAGTCATAAACTGCGAAATGTGTGTGAGCACTTACAAGAGATACAAGCAAAGCTTGCTAAGGTAAGCAATGGAATAACCCAAGGTGCCAACAAGTTAGTTTCTAGTTCTAAGCAACAAAATACACAAACCATGGATGCGGCAGCCGCAACGACTGAAATGGCACTAATGTCGGTACAAGTCACAAGCGACATTAATCAGGCCACTCAACTTGCAAAAGAAGCTAAAGAATCCGCTACCTCAAGTCAAAAAGTGATGCAAGAAACAATAGAGACAATTCGTATGTCGTCCAAGCAGATAAAAGATACTGCAAAGGTCATTGAACATCTCGACGATGATGCTAAGAATGTCGGCACCGTTGTTGATGTTATCAATAGTATCGCTGAACAAACTAACTTACTTGCCCTTAACGCAGCAATCGAAGCAGCGCGCGCAGGTGAGCAGGGTCGTGGATTTGCTGTGGTAGCAGATGAAGTCAGAACATTGGCCTCAAGAACGCAAAAATCTACAGAAGAAATTCAAACCATCATTGCTAAGCTGCAGCAAGGAGCTATAAATGCCGTTGAAGCCATTCGAATTGGCAGCCAAAACGTGCAGCTTAGTGAAGAAAAAGTGCAGCAAGCAGACAGCATTTTACGCGCAGTGGATACATCAGTTTTTCACATTACCGAATTAAATCAGAAAGTATCCTTGGCTATGGCTAGTCAAGAACAAGCCAGTAAGGGTATTAGTGAAACAATTGAGTCCTTGCGTAAAGTATCCGAATTGAATCATGAGGAAGCGCAGGATCTGCAAACTGATAACACTATTTTATCCGAAATTAAATTAGATCTTGAATTAGAGGTTCGGACCTTATCCAATTAATGTTGCATGCACAATAGTAAACAGCTTCACGCTACTTTTGGGGCTTGCTAAAGAAAGTGAGTGCACCAGCGTCAATGCCAGAAGAGCTACATTAATTTTGCAAACATCTCAGCACTTTGTAATCTGGCGTTTATGTCATGTATCGGCATCGACACTATCAGCTCATCGACCTCTGTGGCGTCAATAAATTTATGTAGTTTGTCTGCGACTGTCTGTGCAGAGCCTACCAACGCATAACGCAAAATGTGTGAAAGCATTGCTTGATCTGCATCGGTGCAAATTTGCGCTAGGTCATCTACAGGTTTAGCGAATGGGCGATTAGCACCTCGTCGCATATTCATGAATTGCTGCTGCACGGAGGTAAACAAATATCTCGCTTCTTCGTCAGTATCTGCCACCACAGCCATTACACCAGCCATCACATAGGATGCATCGCTCTGTTTAGAGGCTTGAAACATTGAACGGTACAGGCTAATTGCGTCAAACAATTGATCAGGCGCAAAATGTGATGCAAAAGAAAACGGCAGACCAAATTTACCGGCAAGTTGTGCGCTATATAAACTCGAACCCAATAGCCAGAGCGGCACATGAGTATTGGCACCGGGAACAGCAATAATACGCTGCCCTTCTTTTGGTGTAGCCAAGTAGTGCTGTAGTTCGCGAATATCCTCTAGGTAACTATCCACGTCGGAGCTGAGGTTTCGTCTCAACGCATTAGCCGTAGCCATATCCGTGCCAGGAGCGCGGCCTAGGCCCAGATCGACCCTACCTGGAAACAAAGTCGCTAAGGTACCAAATTGCTCCGCTATGACTAAAGGAGAATGATTAGGAAGCATCACGCCGCCTGAACCAATTCTAATGGTTGTCGTGGCCGCTGCAATATGTCCAAGCACAACTGCAGTTGCAGAACTAGCGACTCCATGCATACCATGATGCTCCGCTAACCAAATTCGATTATAACCACTTTTTTCTGCTTGAACCGCCAGTTGACGAGAGCTATCAAGCGCATGAGCGATACTAGCGCCTTCGGCAATTGGGGCAAGATCTAACAATGAGAACGGCAGTGTCATAAAAACCTGATGAACTAAACATGGGAAAGCTGACACTATCATAAATGAATTGCGATAAGAGAGCTTTACAGCTTTTGATTTATTATGTAATTATAACTTCAGTTACTTTTAAATTGTACGATAAAAGTTAATATGAAATTAAACATAAAGACATTTAAGCGGCACAGCCGAGTTTAAAGGCTTGGATTATTGCTAACGAGGTCGATTAAAACAGCAAAATTATTCTGTGAAGTCTATTATCAAGTTAGCTTCATGTATTTATTTCTTTTAACTTGGAAGCAATAATATCAGTACTATATTGACCCATCAAACAGCCACAAATGGCTCTATTCATCAGCTTTTCGACGCTGTAGATGCTATCTCTGTTCAAGGATATGATGAACAGCGCAGGGTTATTTATTGGAATGTCGGCAGCGAATTACTGTACGGATACACCGAGGCAGAAGCCTTAGGAAAAAAAATAGAGGAACTCATTATTCCTCAAGCTATGCATCATCAGGTTGTTAGTGCGCACAATGATTGGATAACGAAGAATATTGAAATTCCTGCTGCAGAAATTACCTTATGCAATAAAAATGGTGATGATGTCAGTGTTTATTCAAGCCATGTGATGTTCACAAACCAATATGATAAAAAACAGATGTATTGTATTGATATTAATTTGGCTGACGTCATTCAAGCTCAAGAACAGGCCGTATTTAAAGCCAATATGCTTAAAGCAGTATTTGAGGCTACACCCGATCTGTTTTTCTTAATGGAAGAAGACGGAACCATTATTGATTATCACGCAAGCAACACCTCAAAACTCTACGTTCCACCCGAGCAGTTTATTGGCAAAAAAATAGGTAGCGTACTACCTGAAAATGTGTGCCATAAGTTCGAAACTCATATCGCTAAGGTATTAGAACGGGAGGGCGTATCCAGTTTTGAATATGAGTTAAGTTTGCCTAAGGGTAAGCACCACTTTGAGGCGCGAATTAGCCTTTTGCAATCATCCCGGCAAGTTGTCGTTATTGTTCGCGATATTACAGAACAACATAAATCAGCCGAAGTCATACGCCAGCACGCGTATTTTGACACCTTAACTGCCTTACCTAATCGCTTTTTATCCCTCGATCGTTTGTCTCAGATGCTTAACGAAGCAGAAAGGAACCATGAAAAAACGGCCGTCCTATTTTTGGACTTAGACGATTTCAAAAAAGTAAATGATTCCTTAGGTCACGAAGTTGGCGACAAACTCCTGATTGAAGCCGCTAACAGATTACAGCGTGCATTGCGAAAAGAAGATACCGTGGGTCGATTAGGTGGCGATGAGTTTATCGTATTGTTACGCGGTCTAAATGACGATAATAACACGGTAAATATTGCTGAAAATCTTCTTGGAATTTTTAGAGAACCTTTTCGAATAGATGGTAGAGAACTTATTCTGACATTGAGCATCGGCATCGCAATTTACCCTGAAAACGGTGATTGCCCATCTGACCTGCTGCGCAACGCCGATACCGCAATGTACCAAGCAAAAGCATTGGGGCGTAACGCCTATTCATTTTTTACCAAAGAAATGAATACCATTATGACACGTCGCTTTGAAATTGAAGGGCAACTGCATGGCGCCCTAGAACGTAATGAATTTGAAGTTTATTATCAGCCGCAATTGAATGTAAAAGACGGCGGCATAATGGGTGCAGAAGCGCTACTTCGCTGGCGTAATCCAATGTTGGGCAACGTCACGCCTGACGAATTTATTCCCATCGCTGAACAAACCGGTTTAATTGTTCCTATCGGAAAATATGTCATTCAGCAGGCGCTTAGCTTTTTGAGTGAGTGGCAACATGCTAATCAACAGGATTATATGATTGCGGTAAACTTGTCACCCCGTCAATTTAGGGATAACGAGTTAATCGGCTTCATCAAAAAAGCGCTCAGTGATACCAATACGAACCCAGATCATTTAGAATTTGAGATCACGGAAGGCGTGTTGATGATAGGTAAATCCTATATTGATGAGGCGCTTCTTGAGCTGCATAAACTGGGAATTAAGTTATCTATGGATGACTTCGGAACAGGCTATTCATCATTAAGCTATTTGCGCCAATATGCTTTTGACGTACTAAAAATAGATCGAAGCTTCATTGACGGCATCACGCTAAACAAAGAAGACTGTGACTTGGTAAAAGCGACCATCGCCATGGCTCACAGCTTAGGCTTAGTTGTTGTTGCTGAAGGCGTCGAGATAAAAGAGCAGCTTACTTTATTAGAAAAGTTTGGCTGCGATTATGTGCAAGGCTATTATTTTAGCAGACCTGTACCCGCTAAAGAACTTCTCGAATATAAGTACGTTAAAAATTCTTAGTTTTACTGCTTAAGCTCGTATCTGCACACAACCTTCAAGTTATGAACGTGTTGTCTATTTCACAAATTTATAAGCCATCATATTGATGTTTTATGCATACTGTTGCATCGTAATAAAGAATACTGTTTCTTGACCTTACTTCTATTTACATTAAGTAATAATGAAACCTCCTAGGTTGACATACTTTTTAAGGGCTGGCGCTTATGCAAGGATTTTGGAGTGAATTTTTTCGTGGGGACTATATGCCGCATGGCCATTGCTACTTGTGGCAGCCAGGTATCCTTTGGACCAATGTAATATCTGATCTGGTTATCGCATTTTCTTATTTCTCTATCCCTTTTGTGCTGCTCTATATGGTGCAAAAACGCCAGGATCAAAAGTTCAAAGGCGTTTTTGTTTTATTTGCGTTGTTTATTTTGTCTTGTGGCCTCACGCATCTCTTCTCAGTTTATACAATATGGAACGGCAGCTATGGTACGCATGGCATACTCAAAGCCATAACGGCAGTTGTGTCAGCAATAACCGCGGCAGTGTTGTTTCTAAATTTAGACAAACTCATTGCCATACCCACTCCTGCTGAGTTGAAAGCGGCACAGAAGAAAGCCGCCGACGAAGAGGTTAAAAGAATGCGGCTAGAGCTTGAGTCTCGCTCCAATTCTATATTTCAGTTTGCTATTGAGCTATTCCCCACCGGCGTGCTGGTCATAGACAAAGAGCAGAATATTCAAATTACGAATAAACTGTTGGAAGAAACGTTCGGATATACAAAAAACGAATTAATACAAAAAGATATCAGTATTTTATTACAAACTAAGCACGTCGAAGATCACAAAGCACTGGTTGCCGACTATATGAAAAACCCCTCGGGTGAAAGGCAAATGGCAGCAGGTAGGCTAGTGTGAGGGCTCAAAAAGTCGGGTGAATCAATACCCGTCGAAGTGACCTTATCAGTGCACGAGTTTGAAAATGAACGATATACATTTGCTTCCGTCGTAAGCGTTAGTGACGTTGGCGTTCAGAAAAAGCGCTTCTTAGAAACCTCAAGACGTTTGCAGCGAGCCGTTGATGCAACCGGTATAGGCATTTGGGAATGGAATGTTTTAACCAATAAAGTTTGGTTTAGTCCAAAATTTACTTCATTTCTCAACACCAATAAACATGAAGACGATATGCTCTTTGACGACTGGGTATCACATATTCACCCAGACGATCTCGCAAAGGTTAAGGCATCTTTAGACACGCATCTCGAGGGCAAAGGTAGCTATGATGTCTTGTACAGAGGCAAAAATAGCAACAATGATTACATGTGGTATAGAACCGTTGGCAATACAATTTTTGATCAGTCTGGAAAGCCCCTTTTAATGTCCGGTACCTTAACAAACGTTAACCAACTAAAAGTGCTACAAACAGAATTGGAAGAAAAGAACCAGTTCTTAGATGCAGTTTTAGCGCAATCAAACTCAGCGATATTTATTGTTGATATTGAAACTAAGCACTTGAAATTTGCTAACAAGCAGGTGAATTCATTATGGGGATATAGCAATGAAGAGCTTGAACAATATATTCATGAAGAGCGCCTTTCTGCACTAATCCATCCGCAGGACATTGCTGCCGTGAAACACCACATAGAAACGCTAAAAGCCTCGAAACCACATGAAACAATTACGTTTGAATCTAGGGTTTTACATAAACAAGGACACTGGTTGTGGTCGCTATTTAGCAATGCTGCTTATTCGACTGACTTACAAGGTAATCCCCGTGAAATCCTAGGTTCGGCCGTTGATGTAACAAAAATTAAGGAACGAGAAGAAAATAATAAACGTTTAGCTAAAGAATTTTTAGATACTTTTGAGCAGGCAGCAGTCGGGATTGCACACGTGGGCCTAGATGGCAGTTGGTTAAAAGTGAATCGTAAAATTTGTGAAATATTAGGTTATGAGCGTAACGAACTCTTAGCCCTAAATTTTCAGAAAATCACTTATCCAGATGATTTAAGCCGAGATGAATCATTATTGAAGACGCTGCTAGACGGTGAGTCAAATTATTACACAATGGAGAAACGTTACATTCGTAAAGACGGCGCGATTGTTTGGGCTAGGTTAACAGTATCGATCGTTCGTCATGATGATGGCACTTCTAATCACTTTATTTCTGTCATCGAGGACATTAATCAACAAAAACGCTTAGAAAATGATTTGCTAAAATCAAATGAGGAACTAGAGCAATTTGCCTATGTTGCTTCGCACGATCTGAAAGAACCGCTGCGCACAATGCAAACGTACACCTCTTATTTAATAGCGGACCTAAAAGCGAACAAAACAGAGAGAATAAAGCAGGATAAAGAATTTATCGATAAGGCATCCAAAAGAATGACGTCGTTGATTGATGATTTGCTTCGATTCTCAAGAATAGGTAACGCTGAGGTACAGCTTGTTGAGGCCAATCTGAGTGACATTATACAGCACGTAGTAGACGATCTTCAGACCAAAATAAACGAAACACAAACAACACTTGAATTCGACAAAAAATTACCCAACGTTATTACTGACCCTGCGCAGCTGCGGCTCGTATTTCAAAATTTGATTCAAAACGCAATTAAATTTTGCAGTGAGGGCACGACCCCATCTATTTCGATAAGCGTCGAACCAAAAAATGATAAATACTTGCTAATACACGTGAAAGACAATGGCATAGGCATCGAACCTGCGAATCAAGCACAAATCTTTGGTTTATTTAAAAAGCTACATAGCGATACTGAATATCAAGGAACAGGATTGGGATTGGCTATTGTGAAGAAAATAATGCAGAGTTTATCTGGAGACATATCATTAGTCTCGGCACCTAAGCAAGGCTCAACATTTACTCTGCAAATTCCGCACGCAAAAACAGGAGAATGATAATGAGGAGAAAAGCCCAGATCATGTTGGTTGAAGACAATGTCTCAGACCAAGTTATGGTTGAAAGAGCGTTAGAGGACGGCAAGATTGCCTGTGATCTAAGCATTTTATCGAACGGAAAAAAGGCCTTAGAGAGCCTAAGAGAATTGGTTTCGTTAGATACCTTACCGGACCTTATACTCATGGACATTAACATGCCAGTCATGGACGGAAAGCAAACGCTTCAGGAAATAAGGAATGATGCTGAATTGAGACATTTGCCCGTGGTGATGCTAACAACCTCCAATCAAGACAAGGACGTTTTAGAGAGCTATAGGCTAGGTGTAAATGCGTACTTAACAAAACCAGTTCTGAACTCAGAGTTCATTAAAACCATTCAGCAATTGGAAAATTTTTGGTTTGAGTTGGTAGTGTTGCCAAGTAAAAGAAAATAAGATTTTGTTACAAGGTGTTTTAAGCGCTTGACCTAATATATTATTTAAGTACTGGACAATTCGAATTCTTAATGTAGACTTTAGTATAATTTAGCAAATCAATAATGGAACCTATAGGAAATTTCGTTGTTGTCGATATATTGTTAGACACAACATGAGGACTATTTTTTATGCGAACACAGATTCGTGTGCTCTCATCAATACAAACTCACCATCCTCGCTATTAAGCATCCCATAGCCGCGAGTAGAGGTTAACAATTATGGCCTTACAAGCATCGTCGCTTCTTATTGTAGAAGATAATCCAGCTGATATGACACTGTATCTTCGATTGCTCGAAGATGTTGACCATGGTTTTGAACACATCGAGTGTGTCTCTACTATTAAGGCTGCATCCGATTGCCTTGCAAATGATTCACAGCATGCATGTTGTTTACTAGACTTTAATCTGCCCGATGGTAGTGCTCTAAACTTACTTGAGTCCTTCGAAAAAAATCAGAAAATGGCGCCTTGTCCCATCATAATCATAACCGGGCAAGAGGACACTAAAAACGCAGTGCGCTTGCTCAAACTGGGTGTTCAAGATTATATTGTGAAGGATGAGCTTAGTCCTAATACGCTTATTCGAACCATACAAAACGCGATCCAAACTTGGCAACTGACCAAGCAGTTGGAGCAACTTGCTCTCTACGATTCGTTGACAGGCTTGACTAACAGAGGTCTTTTCCTGGAAAAGTTAGAGCAGACATTTAACGAATCCATCAGATACAATCATGGCTTTGGATTGATACTTCTAGATCTTGATCGATTCAAAGTTATTAACGATATTTATGGGCATGAAGCGGGTGATTACGTGCTTAGTGTCGTAGGTAAAAAGTTAGAAGGCTTTATTCGCAAAACCGACACGGCAGGTAGGCTTGGTGGCGATGAATTTGCCATTTTACTGCCTGAAACCGACGAAGATTCGTCGCTTTTAGTTGCTGAAAAACTGCTTTCTTCACTCACAGTAGATATTGTATATCGACATTCCGTAATTCCTATTACGGCGTCAATTGGGCTCACGGTTTATCCCGGCCAAGCAGAAAACAGTAAAAAGCTCATGCGACAGGCAGATATCGCTTTATATCGAGCTAAAAACAAAGGAAGAGCCCAGTATGTAGCTTACAATGAAAAGGAAAAGCGATTTGAGGACGAGAGGGAACTGCTGAAAGATGCGCTACCTGCGGCACTATCAGAAGGAAAACTTCAAGTAGCGTTTCAGCCCATTTTTTCAGCACACGATAATACGCGAGTGGTGGCAATAGAAGCCTTAACTCGGTGGCAACATTTCGATAAATGGATTAATCCAATAGAAACGATTAATTTAGTCATGGAATTGGGTCTTGATATAGAGTTTCATGATTGGTTGCTGAAGCAGTCATTCACTAAATTCAAAGAGTTTCAGCGTTCTCAGCCAGACCTTCAACTTTGCTTAAATCTGCCTGCTAACGTCTGTCATAATCTCCAATTTTCAGAGCTTGTTATTGATTTAATATCGCAATACCAAGTTGCCCCTGACAGCGTTATTTTAGAAGTGACTGAAACGCATTTAATGACCTATCCAGAAAAGGCAAGGGAATGTTTATTGCGTTTAGTTGACGCTAAATTTCAAGTTGCTATTGACGACTTTGGTACGGGTTATAGCTCAATGGAATACATTGCCGATTTACCCTGTTCAATCTTGAAAATTGATAAAAAGTTCTTTTTAGAACTCGAGCGAAATCAACGTAATGCTAAAATAATTGAAGCGATCTGTGGTCTTGCTCACGGCTTAGACATGCGAGTTATCGCCGAGGGCATTGAGAATGAAGTGCTGTGCAAGTCTGCGCTAGACTTGGAATGTGATTACTTGCAAGGCTTTCATTTTGGATACCCGGCAATTCCAAGTGGAGATTGGGAAACGTTTCTGTGCGAAAGCGCAAAAGGACCGGCGACTTAATCTAAGGGATTATACTCCCTTCTTGACGGCAGTCAGCTCTGACTTGCATTGATGATCGAGGGGCGGCAAAGCGTGACTCAACTCTTTCACCTACTGCCCATACTAGTGGTTTTCGTGCATGCGCACGGCTAGAACATCCTGCTTAACGCCGTGCAAAACTGCATTTGCAGTTGAGCCAAGCAGCAGCTTAATACCACTGCGACCGTGAGTACCAATAACAATCAAATCAGCATGTTCTTCATTTGCAAATTGCTTTATTTGCTCTGCAATTTCACCCAACCTAACATAGACGTTTTGCACAGGAATACCAAATTTCTTGGCAATTTGTTTGAGTCGTTTCAGGGCTTGTTTCATATGGTCTGCATCACTAAGCTCCTTCGTGCTCATGCCATACAGATAGGGTTGAATATAAACTGACGGCAGAGTTACAAAAAGCAAACTTAAATCTTCTTTCGATTCCGCTATTTTTAACCCGCGATGAATAACATTTTCATATTCTGTATGAAAATCGATAGCGATTAAAATTTTTCTATAGTTACTCATAGCCCTATCCTCAAAGCAAACGAATGGTTAAAACGTAATGTGTTATTGCCATCACATCTTAATGCATTCGAGACACTCACTCTGTGCGGTAACACGCAAAGTCAGACTTGGCGTAAAACAATGCTGCGTGCAATCCAATGTGCGCATCCGCACAGACAGTTAGCAACCTGAAGCACAAACTACCGTGCAGGCTCAAAAAATTAGGCACAAACATACTCGGCAATGCGTTTTCAAAAACGCTTATGTATATTTAGCCCTTAAACAGAAGTAAACCCTATGAATCTTAAAACTTCTTTCATTTCGATATTGCGTCGTCTTAAGCAATTACGCTGGCGGCCAACGTCTCCTTCGTCGATTCAGCAGACACCAATGAGAGCAGAGTTACTCAACACAGAGCAAATGAGAAAGCATGCGATAACTCTGGCGAAAAGTCATGAAATTGAGCGACGTAATACGCACGACAAACTTTTGAGTCGCCTAGATTCAAATGAACGCATACTATTCGATACCAATCATCTATTGGCTAATGCTATTAAGTCTAAGCAAACTATTGCGCCGTCGGGAGAGTGGTTATTAGACAATTTTTATTTAATTGAAGAACAGATCCGCACTGCTCGCTTACACCTCCCAGAAGGCTACAGCAAAGAACTCCCACGATTAGCACAAGGCGTTTCCACTGGCTATCCGCGCGTTTATGATATAGCGCTAAATGTTATTTCTCACGGTGATGGACGTGTGGATGCCGATATTTTTGCACAGTTTATTGAAGCTTATCAAACGGTCACACCGCTTAAACTAGGTGAACTTTGGGCAATTCCGATCATGTTACGACTAGCATTGATTGAAAATTTGCGCCGCGCTAGTACTCGAATTACGACATCTCGTGAATATGTAAACTTGGCTCAACAATGGGCAAATAAAATGCTTGAAATGGCTGAGAACGATCCTCAAAACTTGATTTTGGTGATTGCCGACATGGCGCGTTCAAAGCCTCTATTAAGCAGCGCCTTTGTGGCTGAACTAACTCGGAAGCTACAAGGGCATGGCTCAGCCTTGGCACTGCCTCTAACGTGGATTGAGCAAAAGCTCGCAGAATCAAGTCTAACCATCGAGCAAATGATCCAAATAGAAACGCAACAGCAGGCTGCAGATCAAGTGTCCGTTAGCAACACGATTGGTAGCCTGCGCTGGCTAACTGCAATGGACTGGCGTGACTTTGTTGAAGCCAACAGTAAAGTTGAGCAGGTGTTGCGGCAGGATCAATCAGGGTCATACGGTGAAATGGACTTTGCCACGCGTGACAGTTACCGCCATGTGATCGATCGATTAGCTAAACGCAGTCCCTATTCTGAAATTGATATTGCCAAAAAAGCGTTGGAATTGGCGCACAAGAATGTAAATGATGCCGGTAATAATACTGAGCCTACTAGCCACGTTGGCTACTATTTAATTGACTGCGGGCTTACTCAATTAAAAGATGCAATCAAGGTAAAAACGAGCTTTATGACTCGCTTGCGCTTATTTTCTCCAAGTATGCCATTGATAGTTTATCTTGGCTCTATTGCAGCGTTAACTTTTCTATCAGCTATTGCTTTTTTTGCGGTGGTTGGAGGAATCGGTGTCACAGATTGGCGTTTTATTCTATTGGTGTTCGTTACACTATTATCTACTAGTCAGTTGGCATCCGCTTTGGTTAACTGGCTTGCCACCGTGTTAGTAGAGCCGAAACGTATACCGCGTATGGACTATTCAAACGGTTTACCAGCAACAATGCAAACTCTGGTCGTTATTCCAAGTATGCTGAGCAGCGCCAAAGGCATTGAATCATTATTAGAAATATTGGAAGTGAGATTTTTAGGCAATCGCGATCAACATCTGCACTTTGCACTGTTAACCGACTTTCATGATGCCCCTGAACAAACTCAAGAATCAGACGACGCACTACTGCACCAGGCGCGCACGGGCATAGAACAACTGAACGCCAAATATCCTGTGTCTAGCACGTCATTGCCTGCTCAAGCTGAGCGTTTCTTTCTTTTGCATCGTCCACGTACATGGAACAAACAAGAAAAGCTATGGATGGGCAGCGAACGAAAACGCGGTAAATTAGGAGATTTGAACGCACTTTTACGTGGGCAAAATCTGGACAGATTCTGTTTAATTGTGGGCAATATTGGCGCACTTTCGCAAGTCAGATATGTCATTACTCTGGATACTGACACACAGCTACCAAGAGACTGCGCTCATCAGCTCATTGGCGCTATGGCACACCCGCTCAATCAACCTCGTTTTGACGCTCAAAAACAATGTGTTATTAGCGGCTATGGTATTCTGCAACCCCGCATGGCAACCAGTATTTCCCGAAAAAATCCATCGCGCTATTCGCAATTATGTGGGGAAGAGCCAGGCATTGATCCGTATACCCGATCGATATCGGATGTCTATCAAGATTTATTCGGCGAAGGCTCTTACATAGGTAAAGGCATTTATGATGTGGACGCCTTTGAAAGTTCACTTAACAATCGTTTACCGGAAAATCAGATCCTCAGCCACGATTTACTAGAAGGTTGCTATGCCCGCTCTGGGCTGCTAAGTGACGTGCATATGTACGAAGAATATCCTAGTCGCTATGACATTGACATGCGCCGAAGGGAGCGCTGGATAAGAGGCGATTGGCAGATAGCACATTGGTTATTACCGTGGGTTCCTAACGCAACAGGCAAAAGCATTCCTAATCCATTGTCATCATTATCACGTTGGAAAATATTGGACAATTTGCGTCGTAGCGTCGAACCATTGGCTGTCATGCTCACTTTATTAATGGGTTGGTGGATTGTGGAAAACTCCCTAACTTGGACATTTTCCGTTCTTAGCATTTTTTTCTTGCCGCCTGTGTTTACCGCTCTGCTCTCTGCTTATAGAAAGCCAAATGAAATGCGGATCGGTCATCATTTGCATTCTGTATTGCGTGATTTCACGCATCAACTTGCACAAGCTGGATTTAGAATAACATGCCTCCCCCATGAAGCTGTTTTCAATGTATCCGCGATTTTACGCAGCATTTGGCGCATGTCGTTTACCCGTCGTGGTTTGCTAGAGTGGCAATTAAGCGAAGAGCCCGCGCAGCATCATAACAATCAATTGTTTCAAAGTTATCGCACGATGTGGGCAGCACCTGTAATCGCCATTTTCAGCGCCCTCCTAATTATTGCCGTGGATACGCAAAAGACTGGCAGCAGCTTTATTTGGCTGCCTAGTGACACAATCAATTTAATAGAGGCTTTTCCCATACTGTTCATATGGCTTTTATCCCCAGCCATAGCTTGGTGGTTAAGCTTGCCTGAGTTTCGCGTTGAAACCACACTCGAACCAGAGCAAACCGCTTTTTTGCATAGCATCGCTCGCAAAACGTGGGCTTTTTTTGACCACTTCAGTAAGGCTGATGATCATTGGCTAATCCCTGATAATTTTCAAGAACAGCCAGGCCCAGTTACTGCTCATCGCACTTCACCTACTAATATTGGTTTATCTTTATTGGCAAATGTGAGTGCCTACGATTTCGGTTTTATTAATGCAAGTTGGCTACTACACCGATGCACTGACTGTTTTGCAACCTTAGATAAGTTAGAGCGCCACAAAGGACATTTTTATAATTGGTATGACACGCAATCGTTGGAGGTTCTGCAACCAAGATACATCTCATCTGTAGACAGTGGAAACCTAGCTGGACATCTATTGACCTTGCGCTTAGCTCTTCTTGAATTGCCCGATAACAGCATTTTTCATCCACGCTTTTATGCAGGTATAAACACCACACTAGATATTCTGGCAAGCTCATATTCTGATGAACAACTGCATTACGAGTCGACGAAAAACTCTGATGAAGAGCTTAACACTCCTTTGGATGCAATTGAGGCAATGCGTAAATTGCTCAATTCTATTCAAGCGCAAGAACCAACTAGTATTCAGCAAATCATTCTGCATCTAGTCACACTTACTGATGCCACAGAAACAATTAAAGATAACCTACAAAGCGATTTGCACGATGCAGTTTATCCGAAAAGCAAGCGTTGGGCTGAGGACTTGCATCAACAATGCCTGTCAACTCTACAAGAACTACGCATGCTCGCGCCTTGGGTGGGCTTACCTCAAGCACCTCGTAATTTAACATCCTTTGCTAAGCAATTTATGCTAGAAAGCAAGATATCAAGCATACGCCAACACGCTGAGCAATGTAGTGAGTATATACTCACTATTGGTTCACAGCTTGCTTTGGATATGCCTGGGAACGAGAATCAATGGCTTAAATACCTTCGAGATAAGATCGCAGCCGGTTTAGAGCAGACAAAAAGTTATATCATATCATGCGAAGAGTTAGCCGAAAGAGCAAGCAAATTTGCCGACATGGATTTTGCATTTTTATACAATAATACAAGGAATCTACTAGCAATTGGCTATAACGTTGACGATCAACGTCGAGATACTAGCTATTATGATTTATTGGCGTCAGAAGCACGATTAGGTAGCTTTGTCGCCGTTGCTCAGGGCCAATTGCCTCAAGAAAGCTGGTTTGCTTTGAGCCGTTTACAAACTAGTGCGGGCGGCGAACCCGTCTTAGTTTCATGGAGTGGCTCCATGTTTGAGTACCTCATGCCTATGCTAATAATGCCAACCTACTCAGGCACCTTACTGGAGCAAACATGTCGCGCAGCCGTTGCTCGCCAAATTGCCTATGGCAAAATGCGAGCAGTGCCTTGGGGAGTTTCTGAATCCGGTTACAATACCGTAGACGCTAGTTTAAATTATCAATATAGCGCTTTTGGCGTGCCCGGTTTAGGGCTAAAACGAGGACTATCCGAAGATTTAGTCGTTGCGCCCTATTCATCGCTTTTAGCCTTAATGGTGGCGCCAGAAGCTGCCTGTGAAAATTTACAAAAACTAGCTGCTAGCGGCATGGTAGGGCAATACGGCTTTTATGAGGCTATCGATTTCACAAAAGCGCGTTTGCAACATGATCAGGACAAAGCAATCATCCCTTCTTTCATGGCTCATCATCAGGGTATGAGCTTATTAGCACTTTCTTATCACTTACTAAACCGTCCAATGCAGCGGCGCTTTGAATCTGACCCGCTGTTCCAATCGGCGCTGCTGTTATTGCAAGAGCGCGTGCCAAAAACCTCCATTTTTCAACCAAACATTGAGCAGCATGCTGAAAGCGGTGTGCTCTTTGACCACCCAGAAGTTTCGGTTAACACGCCTATTGGAGCACAAACACCGGCACCCGAAGTTCAGCTACTATCAAACGGTTGTTATCATGTGATGTTAACCAACACGGGCTCAGGTTATAGTCGCTGGCACGATTTGGCGGTGACACGCTGGCGTGAAGATGCAACCTGTGAGAATTGGGGAACCTTTGTCTACGTACGAGACACCAGCAGCGATGAATTTTGGTCTGCAACGTACCAACCCACGTTAAAGACAGCCCAATCATACAGCGCCTTATTTTCCGGAGGGCGAGCAGAATTTAGGCGTTTCGACCACGACATTGAAACTTATAGTGAAATAGTCGTTTCGCCGGAAGACGACATTGAACTGCGGCGTATTCGTATATGTAATCACACAGACACGCATCGCCAATTAGATATCACTACTTACGCTGAAGTAGTTATGGCCTTACCTTCATCGGATAATACGCATCCTTCTTTTAGCAACCTTTTTGTGCAAACAGAGATCATTGCAAACGGCCAAGCCATTTTATGCTCTAGAAGGGCACGATCCGCAGACGAACAAACACCGTGGATGTTTCATTTATTAGTACCTCACGGCAATGGTGATGGCGTCGAAGTTGGCAAGGTATCTAGCACAACCAACCGCTTAGAGTTCATTGGTCGTGGCCGGAGCCTAGTTTCACCGCAGGCGTTACTTGAGTCAGGAGAGCTATCGGGTAGCGATGGCTCCGTGCTTGACCCAATAGTATCTATCCGCTGCCCCATATTTATAGATGCCGGTGCTACAGCTAAAATAGACCTTGTGACAGGCATGGCTGACAGCCGAGAGGAATGTATTGCACTTATTGGCAAATATCAGGATCGCCACCTCACCGATAGGGTTCTTGATTTAGCCTGGACGCATAGTAGTGTTGCTCTACATCAAATCAATGTAAGTGAATCTGATGTGCTGCTTTATCGTCGTCTTGCCAGCGCAATTATTTATCCTAACATTTCGCTGCGAGCAGATGCCGCATTATTAGCTCAAAATCGACGCGGGCAATCTGGTTTATGGGCTCATTCTATTTCCGGTGACCTTCCTATTGTGTTGCTTAAAATTTCAAGCAGCCAGCATATTGAATTGGCACGCCAGTTGATTCAGTGCCATTCCTATTGGCGCTTAAGAGGCCTAGTGGTCGATCTGGTAATATGGAATGAAGAACAAATGGGTTACCGCCAGCTTCTGCAGGACCATATCATGGGCCTTATCGCTTCGGGCACTGAGGCCAAATATATCAATCGTAAAGGCGGTATATTTGTGCGCTCTGGTGAGCAAATTTCAAGTGAAGATAGAATTCTTTTACAAGCTGTAGCTCGCGCTGTCATTATTGATAATCAAGGCACGCTAGCCGACCAAATAAACCGTCGTATTTTAACCGAAAAGCGAGTTGCATCACTAAAACCTGCCAATACTTCCAGACTAAAAAAACCTGAACCGCAGCAGCCACCTCTGCAAAACCTCCAAATAAACAATGGTCTTGGCGGATTCAGTAGTGATGGTCGTGAATACGTAATTACCACTAGCGCCACTCACAAAACCCCCTTACCTTGGGTAAACGTATTGGCTAATGCTCAATTCGGCACTGTGGTTGCTGAAAGTGGACAAGCTTACACTTGGAGTGAAAATGCGCACGAATATCGCCTAACGCCATGGAGCGAGGACAGTGTTGGCGCAAGCGGCGGAGAAGCTTTTTATTTGCGAGATGAAGATAGCGGCTATTTCTGGTCACCCACACCGATGCCAAGCGCTGGCAAAACCCCTTATGTGACTCGGCATGGTTTTGGATACAGTATTTTTGAGCACACGGAGGACGGCATAGAGTCTGAACTATGCGTATTTGTAGATCTAAACGAAGCGGTTAAGTTTTCTGTGCTCAAAATTCGTAATCATTCGGGTTCGAAGCGACGATTAACCGCCACTGGTTATGTTGAGTGGGTACTTGATGAACAGCGTGCAAAATCCGCAATGCATGTAGTGACTGAAATTGACGCCCAAAGCGGAGCCCTGTTTGCCCGCAATGCCTACAATTCTGAGTTTGGTGACCGAGTGGCTTTCTTTGATGTTGACAATATGTCTCGCAGCTTAAGTGGAGATCGGAGCGAATTCATTGGCCGCAACGGCACTTTACAATGTCCGGATGCCATGACCAAAGAGCGTTTGCCTGGTCGCTTGGGAGCAGCTCTCGATCCCTGCGGCGCAATCCAAGTGCCGTTGGAACTAGTTGATGGTGAAGAACGCAGCATCGTTTTCCGACTCGGAGCCGGAAAAAACATACAAAAAGCTCGGTCTTTAGCATTGAAGTTACGTGTAACGGGCTCTGTTCGCCGAGCACTCGAAAATGTCCACCACTTCTGGCAAAAAACCTTAGGCACTGTTCAAGTAACGACCCCCGATCCTGCAATAAACATAATGACCAACGGTTGGCTTGTTTATCAAACCTTAGCTTGTCGCTTTTGGGCGCGCAGCGGTTTCTACCAATCCGGCGGTGCATTTGGTTTTCGCGACCAGCTACAGGACGCCATGTCGCTATTGCATACTCAACCGCAACTGCTGCGTGAGCACTTACTCACTAGTGCTGCTCGACAATACCCAGAAGGTGATGTTCAGCACTGGTGGCATCCGCCAGCTGGACGTGGCGTGCGCACTCGCTGTTCAGACGATTACCTATGGCTGCCATTGGCAACTTGTCGCTATGTTATCGGTACAGGGGATATTGAAGTGCTGGATGAGTTAGCGCCTTTCATTGCGGGACGGGAGTTGAACGACGATGAAGAGTCCTATTACGATTTACCAACCACCACTCATGACAAGTCGACCTTGTACCAACATTGTGTACTATCAATCCTACACGGTTTGCGCTTTGGCGAAAAAGGCTTGCCCTTAATGGGCTCTGGCGACTGGAATGATGGCATGAGTACAGTAGGTATTGAAGGAAAAGGTGAAAGCGTCTGGCTTGGTTTCTTCTTATACAAAATACTGCAAGAATTTGCTGATGTTGCAGATTTATATAAAGACAGCGCCTTTTCGGAGCACTGCAGAAACGAAGCCGACAAACTTCAGAAAAATTTAACGAAACATAGCTGGGATGGCGCTTGGTATCGTCGAGCATGGTTTGATGATGGCACTCCCATAGGTTCATCGCTTAGTCCTGAATGCACTATAGACTCTATCGCCCAAAGTTGGTCCGTACTTTCCGGTGCTGGAAATAAAGAGCGCTCAGTTCAGGCGATGAATTCACTGGATGAGCATCTAGTGCGAAGAAAAGATAAAATAATCCAATTATTAGAACCTCCATTCGATAAATCGGAGATGAACCCCGGCTATATCAAAGGTTATGTCCCCGGAGTGCGAGAAAATGGAGGTCAATATACCCATGCGGCAATTTGGGCGACCATGGCTTTTGCAAAAATGGGCGATAGTAAACGCGCTTGGGAATTAATGAATATCATTAATCCGCTTAATCATGGCCTCGACGCCGAGCAAGTGGCAATTTATAAAGCCGAACCCTATGTTGTCGCTGCAGATGTCTATGCCGTTGAGCCTCACATTGGTCGCGGTGGTTGGACTTGGTACACAGGTTCAGCTGGTTGGATGTATCGCCTAGTAGTGGAGTCCTTACTAGGGATCACAAAAGAAGGCGAACGATTGAAAATTGTGCCGTGCATTCCAAAAAGTTGGACGACCTATTCTGTTGACTACACTTTTGGTAGCACTCATTACCATATTGTTATCAAGCAAACTGAGCTTGACGAAAAGCAATCGAAAGTGACTATGACACTAGATGGAAATGCTCTACAGCCACCTTATTTGCCTTTACTCGATGATCAAGCTACTCATGAGGTAGTACTAACCTTGCAACAAGAATAGCTTACATAGCATTAAAAAGGCAGGGACTTTTTACCAGTCACCTGCCTCTTTCATTTTTACTTTTAGTCGCCCTTCGCGACCTCGATTACATAAACTTCATATCTACACCTAAGAAGAAGAACCTCCCTCTTGGCCCAACAGGATAAGCAAAGTTAGTCAAAAACGGTTGCTCGTCACTTAGGTTATTAATACCACCATAAACCGTAAAGACTTCATCGATTTGATAGCTCGCATTGATGTCATGCAGCCACACTGCATCCATTTGCACAGAGGAATCATAATCACCGCGCTCAAACTCTTCTATTTCGACAAAACCAAGCAGCTGCTTGCCAATATATTGGTTTTGTAAACCTATACTAAATACATCGTTTGACCAGTTGAAGGCTAAGTTGCCGGCATATTCAGGACGCTGGATTTCACCTAGTTCAGGGTTCACTTCAGATAAATCGTTCGGGTTTGTAAACTGGTCTAGTTCGTTTACTTTAGAGCCTGATAAGGTACTTCTGAGATTACCGTCGAATACATCATGCTCGTATCCAATAGTAAAATCTACACCCGAGGTTTCTAATTTAGCAAAGTTAATATCCGTGGTTCTTAAGAAATTCAAGCCACCAAACTGTGGTGAAGCTGAATCAGTGTTACGTGTAAACAAACTACAGAAGTTATCGTTCAACTGCGCTCCACTATAACAACCGTTGACAATGTCATCTGCTGATACTGCTGAAATGGCTTGATCAATTGAAATCGACCAATAATCCACAGTAACCGTTAAACCATCAACAACGCTAGAGTCGTAAACAAATCCAATCGTTGTTGTGTCTGCTTCTTCTTCAAGAAGATTAGGATTACCGCCTGTGACACCGCCAAATGCAGCCGACAACGGATCGGTATAAACATAGTTTCCTTCTGTATCAAACGGGTTTAATCCAAACGTGTTAAAATCTGCTACGCAGTTCGCTTGGATTTGCGCGGCGGCTGCTGCATCGTTCCCAGCAATACCTTGAATAACGCTCGCATTGCATGTGTCAGTGGGGCGAAAAGTTACGCCCGTTTCTGGCGCAAACAACTCACTAATATTTGGCGCTCGTACCGCTTTTGATAAGGAGTAGCGAATTCGCAAATCAGTGATCGGCGAATACATCAAATTAGTGCGCCACGTAAACGTTTCACCCACGGTGGAGTAATCTGAATAACGCGCTGCGACATCTAAGGTTAATTCTTCAACAAACGCTTCGCCCTCTATTAAAGGAATACTGGTTTCAACAAAGGCTTCCCATACATCGTACTCACCGCCTTGGTTACGACTACGTAATGCGGGTCTAAATACAATTGAATTGTTGCTAGAGTAATCCGCAATGTTCGTACCTTCGGCAAACGGAGAACCGGCAGGAATAAGGCCTTGACGGAAATCATCAATAGTAGAATCTGATGACTCTTCACGATACTCAGTACCTACAGCCCAATATATCGGCCCGTAAGGCATTTCAAACCAACTTGAACTGTCCCCCGCCAAGTTTGCAGCAATAACCAGTTGATCAATTTCTATCTTTGTAAAACTATCCTCGGTTATCCAGTCTACCGCTGCTTGGTCAATACCAGGTCGTCCAGCCCATATATTTAGAGGTACACAAGAGCCATCGCCAGGCGTAAATGTAAAGTATCCCGGATCGTATGTAGGGATATTAAAGGGTGTGGAGATTTGAGGCGCTGAAGCATCCACGTTAACGCGACAATCTGGCGTCCCATTATTAGACACAGCATCAATTGCGGAGAAAAATCTATCTACAACCACAAGATCTTCCGTACCCCTTGCTTCACGAGTAAACTTCCCATAATTGACATAAACTTCATAATCATAGTAATCAGCTAACGTACCTTCAAAGCCGGCGACTATGCGAACGGTTTCGCGCTCTTGCTCTAATCTGCCAGAGCCAATACCTATTGGGTCGGCGGTAATAGCGACACCACCGGTTGCATCCGCGATAGGTTGAATGAATGCGGGTAGATAAGGGTTGTCAGGAGCACCGAATAATAAATCCCAGAATGCGGTAGGTTGAGATTCGTTTTCAGTGGTTTGCAGCACATACTTAGCTTCAGCAAATGCACGCATATCGTCTGTAAGGTCATAGTTGAACAAGAAGTTGACGGCCACTTTGTCATTCGGCGTAATGATGTAACCTCTTTGCTGTTGCAAAGTATTATAAGAATCACCACCAAAACCTTCAAAGTTACCCGATACTAAGCCATCCCTAATGGGTCGATATGAACCATCTTCGTTCACATTCCAGCAGCCACCAAGCACGCCAAATGAAGCCGCACCAAATACTGAGTTGTAGCCGGAAAAAGAATCTAAACAATCTGGTGTCCCATTGCCGTCTAAATCAATTGGCGTATTGGGATCAAATCCGTCGAATGTATAAGGGTTGCCGGGAATGATATAACCGTAACCAGACGTAAACGGAAACGTTCTATAGGGTAATACTGCTCGTGGAGCGGCCGTTGAAGCTTGATTAAAAAGCGCCATTTCAGCGTCGGTCAAATTAGGCGCTGAGCCAAACTCACTTGTATAGTTGCTGATAAAAGCATCCATTGAAGGAATAGACAACCCAAACGGGAATAATCCGGTGTTGGCGAAGTCATAATATTGGCTTAAGTTTGGCGTACTAGCGCCCAAGTCACCCTGCTGGAAGCGCAATGCAGGATTTGTCCAATCTCTAGCTGAACCTCGTATGAGTCCGTCATCTCTTTCACTAACACGCAAACCCTTGTCGTCCTGGTATTCAACCGAAACAGCAAAGTTTCCTCTGTCATTGTCGAAGTTGGTACCCCAAACGCTTGAAATACTCAATTGTTCCGCATCGTTCTCGCCTGAGCGACCGGTTTGAATATCTATTTCAAAACCTTCAAAGTCGTCTCGCAAATTAAAATTCACAACTCCAGTTACCGCATCAGCGCCATACACAGCTGATGCTCCACCCGTAAGCACATCCACGCTTTCAATCAGCGCCATTGGAATAGAACCAACATCGACCGCGGCACTGCCGCCAACACCGCCTACATGGCGACGACCGTTTACAATAGTCAGCGTTCTTGCGCTGCCTAAACCGCGCAAGTTAAGAATATTCGCGCCGTCAGCGAAGGCAGAATCAATAGAGCTTTCTGCTGTCGTCGATGAAAATAATGCTGGAATATCGTTGATGACGTCGGTAATTGAAAATTCACCTGATACCTGTATCTCCTGAGCAGAAATACTCTGAACCGGTGATGGCGCAGCTAAGTTGGGATCGCGTGCTATACGCGAACCTGTTACTTGAATTTTCTCGATGACTGTTTCATCAGTGGTCTCATCCGCGCTTTCTTGTGCAAATGAACCTAAAGAATAAGTTACCGCGAGCGCTAATGTAGAATATTTAAAAAATCGATGTTTGTTGTGCATTTATAACCCCTATTTACTTAAGCGCTCAGGTAATATCTATTTCGTTATTTGAATGTGTTGTTCGAAATCCAGAGCTTAAACTATGTCAAAAACCGCTTAGTGAGTGCATACCTTGCACTATTCACAACAAAATAAAGCAAGTTCTATTCCTAATCGCCTTTGAATTAAAAAAATATAAGGACTTGTTTTTATTTGCCTTTAATTTAAATCCATTGATTTAAAATGTGAAGCTTGTCGAGCAACGCTCCAATAAGGTGCAATATTATTTAATTGCTTTTATCTGGTGCATCATACAATTCTTCTGATAGGTACGGCGGCATAGGCTTGGGTATTTTATGCTCATATTAAATGCTTTGAGTGCGGCCACTGCCAGGTACTTTAACGTCTTTCATGACTTCCTTTTTTACCAACAGGAATACCAGCCGAGGCAAAACCGAGCTTGGCCGAACAACTGATCCGCCCAATATTGCCGACGTTTGCAATAATGATTTGTTGTATCTATGTTAAAACAATCATACCTGAGAAAATTAAAATAGGTATAACAATCATTAATACGCCAATAACAGAACGAAAATACGCTGTTGAATGCCCCCTGGGCTTGATCACGTTTACAGTAGGATCCGAAGGTTTGTAGTAAATCATAAGAGGGTCGTTCTATCACCAGATTTTGGCTGAACTCAGTTTCAAATATTAAAAGGTTTGGAGATTCTCTTAATCCTTACTTTTTAATAAACGAAAGAAAACATATGAAAAGAAGACAAAAAACAGCCAATCATTAATGCCATATATTGAGTAGAATAATCCAGCCATTGTATCCTTTTCATAAACATCATAAATAGTATTATTCAGAAGCCAGTTTATCCAAACGCAGCCATAAATCAGCTTTTCAACAGCAAAAACGCCAACGAGCCATTTTACTTTGGCGTAATTTTTTGCCGCTGATATATAGGCAAGCCCCCATATGAAAATCATCAATAATCCGAAATTCGACATTACCACAGGGTCAAATTCCGCAATTGCAGAGTTAGTAAAAAAGCGCGAAAAAACCAGAACAGAAGAATTCATTAAACCAGCAAGCACAAAGCCTTGCGTAATCGTTTTGCTATTTATATTCATGTTTTTCCTCATCTGTTATTAAGGCTTAATTGCCGCTCACGCTTTTTCGGTTTCTGATGCTCTCAACAATCTCGCTACGGCGTGACAATATTGAACCAGAAAGGAAACTCTTCTAACATTTGTAAAATAGAAACAAATGCAGTGATGTCACCCTCATAGGTAATGGCGCCACTTTGCATTAGCTCAGGGAACGTTTTCACCTTCATTAACATTAAGTTTAAGTCGCTTCTGTTCATTGTAACGCTTACGTCCGCGCTCTTTGATTGCACTCCTTCGATGTTATTCAGGTGCGCATTCTTTAATTCAAGCAGGAATTTTTCATCTTTGTCAGGGAAAACAATATTCACCGAAACTGTTTTACCAAGTGCTAACTCGCTATTGAGCCGAACGCCTAAGAAGTCAAAGATAAGCTCAGAACTCATTGCAATGATGAGGTCAGGACCTACCTTCGCCGCATTTATTTGATCAGGTAATCCATTTCTCAACTCAAACGCGCCAGCAAGATATGTGTTGCGCCAGCCCGCGCTTTCAGCTTGATATCCCATTTGCTCAAAAATATTCGCCTGCAATAGTTTTGCAGGTATGTTGTCAGGTTGAGCAAATATGACATTGTTGAGAAGTTCAGCGGCCCAGCGGTATTCACCATCATCATAAGCTTTTTTTGCCATCGCTATGATATTCTCTGCACCGCCCATCGCTTGTACATATTTAGGTGCTGATTCTGCAGGGCTGAGCTTATTTAGGTTAGCTGGGTTCATATCAAAAAAGCCTAAATAGCGATTTAACACACCTCTGACATTATGCGAATATGAGCCATGGTAACCTCGGTTATACCATTCATGAGCAAGCACATCGGGCACATTTAATTCGTTGTGAATTTCATTGATGGTAACGCCCTTATTCGCCAAGTTAAGCGTCTTGTCGTGCAAGTAGCCGTAAAGGTCTCGCTGTTTCTCTAGCACACTCATTAAATATTCATTACCCCATCGTGGCCAGCTATGAGAGGCAAACATCACCTCTGTGTCCTTTGCGTAGTTGTGAATAAGTTTATTAATGTACTTACTCCAACCCTGAGCGTCTCTGACTGCTGCGCCGCGCAATGTATACACGTTATGCATTGTGCCAATCACGTTTTCTGCCGTCCAAAGCGCCTTAAACTGCGGGAAGTAAGTATTCATTTCTGACGGTGATTCTGTGTCGGGTGTGTTTTGAAACACCATTTCTACGCCATCTATTGTTAGCGATTCTTCATCGTCTTCAATAATCAGTGTAGGCGCAATAAGGCCAATAGCACCGTTCGAAAGACCTTTCCCAATTGCGGCGTCAACTAAACCAAATTCAGATTTGGGTAACACGTTTCCATATTGATAGCTGGCTCGGCGCGTCATGGCATTTCCTGCCAGCACGTTTTCTTTTATGGCATGTTCCATAAAATCTCGTGGTGCTATTATTTTTACTTCTCCGCTGTCGGCCTGTGCTTGAGAAACTATGCCTCTTACACCACCGAAGTGGTCGGCATGGGCATGGCTATAAACCACTGCCTTTATGGGGAATTCGCCAAGCTCTTGGGTAACCAGCGCAAACGCGGCTTTGGCTGTTGGTGGCGTTAACAATGTATCGAAGATTATCCAGCCTGTGTCGCCTTTTATTAGGGTCATGTTGGCTAGATCGTAGCCTCGCACTTGATAAATGCGATCGCTTACTTTGAATAGTCCATACAGCATATTCAGCCTTGCTTGGCGTTCCAATGATGGATTGATGCTGTCGTGATATTTTTCAGCTAATAAAAATTTATAGTTACCAAGCTCCCAAACGACTTCACCATTTTCATCGCGGATCTCTACTTTTTCAGGACGTTTAATCAGCCCTTTTTCAGCTAATTCAAAATCTTTTCTATCTAAAAACGGCAGTGTATTCTTAACTGTTTTCTGATATTCCAAAGTGGCAGCTGATGCGGTTTGAGGAACTGCCGGTTGCGAGAGCGCTTGTTCAGATACGGCTTGATTTGCGCTTATTTGAAATCCAGAAACAACGCTCATAATGAGGCAGATCTTGAGTAAGTTCATATCTTTTCCTTATAAAAAAATGGCCCCAACAAAGGAGCCATCATTACTCGTCACATTGATATTCTAACGGCCTAAGCGACGCAATGCAGAAGAAGAGAAATCACGACGGTCGACTTGCTTGCCCCACGTCATGAATTTTGGCTCTTCGTTCGACAAACCTGTCACTAAATATCTACCAGAGTTCAGATCGTATAGCGTCTCAGCTACCATCCAAGGCGTATCGACATCATAGAACATGATGTTATGCGCTTCTGACACACGCCACAAATCACCTCGACCATCATAATGATCAATGATTGATGCCTGCCATGTATCTTCATCTATATAGAAAACACGCTTAGCGTAAATATGGCGAGCGTCATCTTTCACTGTCGCTTCAAGTACCCAAGAACGATGCAGTTCATAACGCAGGAAATCTGGGTTTAAATGCCCTTCCTGCACAATGTCACCATAACTAGCAGAAGTATCCATCAGCTTGTATGAGTTATACGGCATGTAAACTTCTTTTTTGCCTATCAACTTCCACTCATAACGGTCTGGTGCACCATTGTACATGTCATAGTTGTCTGTCGTTCTCAAACCATCGGTACCAGCTGCAGGTCCATCGTAGGCAACATTTGGTGCACGACGAACGCGACGCTGTCCAGAGTTGTACACCCACGCTCTACGCGCTTCTTTAACTTGGTCAATAGTGTCATGTACCAATAAAGCTGTACCCGTTAGCCTTGAAGGTGCAGTAATAACCTGCAGATAGTAGAACAACACGTTGTCATCTTCTGCTTCACGTCCGGTAGCTAAAAATTCAGGCCAAACGAGCTGGTCATTCAGTTTAACTTCAACAAACGAACCGTCTGCTTGCACGGGTATGGCTGTTAGCATACGTTCAGCTGAGCCGCCACGATAGCGTGTGATGTGGTTCCAAATTATTTCAAGCGCATTAGCCGGGATTGGGAACGGAATCGATGTATCAAAGTTGCTTAATCCATTTCCGCCTGCAACTAGCTCCGTGTTTAGTGCGTTTTTCTTGATAATGTCATACATATCACTCGGATAAGCAGACGTTCTCTTGGTTTCATATACCGGCATCTTGTAGTTGGGATATTTCTTAAACATTTCCAACTGACCAGGGCTCAAGTTATCTTTGTATTGAGCAAGATTGCTGTTATCTATAACAAACTTCGGCTTTTCGTCAGCGAAAGGATTGTTTGGTCGACCGGAATCTTCACTCTTCATTCCGCTTGTACTGTTCAAACCGCCTGTCCAAGAAGGAATAGTACCTGCAGCGTTACCCGCCATCTCTGCGCCCATTGGCGTGAGTGACGTACCCAATTTCTGTGCCTCTTCAGGAGTCACTTTTGCAATTACCGAAGAAGATAGGAATGACAGAGAAAATATCCCTGCAATAAGTAATTGATTTTTCATTTGATTACTCCTTAAATTAATATGAAACAGCGAAGTTTAAAGATAAGAAATCTTTGTCTTCTAGTATGTTGTGACTACCGCCAGAAAATGCTCGGTAACCAAGCGTCATACTGTATTTCTGTTGATACAAAGCTTCTAACGACACGCCGAATGATTTAGCGCCCTCGTTGAACTGCTGACCCGGATCGGGAGAATATCCATTGACGTCATGCTGCCAATCAATTGTAGGTTTCAAGCTAATACCAGCAAACACGTTGGTATACTCTAGCACGCCTCTTATGCGATAACCCCATGCGCTGTCGGTTACGTAACCGTCGGCTTCACAATCAGCGCCTATAGCACCCGCAGCCTGCAGGTTGGTGCAGTTGGTGCCGCCACCCAGGTCGAAGTCGCCTAATCCAAATACAGAGTTACGTCCGTAACGCTGGTCGGCATCTTCGATGCCATCAGTGAAAATGATACCGGCTTCGCCGATAACGGTTAAACGTGACGCGCCTAGCACTCGCTCGAAGAAATGTAGTGCTGTTATCTGCATTTGAGTCACATCAAACTCATCATATCCACGAATTTCTTCGCCACGACCAGCGGCCAAAACGCGAGACGAATAAGGGAACAGTGGGCTTTCAGAAAGCACACCATTAAGCAGTTCAGGACCATTGATTTGTATAGGCGTATCTGGCTTATACGAAATCTCACCTGACACTGCTGTACCGCCAATGTTGGTTGCGAAACTTGCGCCATAATACTGCAGGTCTTCAGGGAAGACGATACGGTACGATGGGTTTAGTGCTGACAGAGCACCATCAGTCGGATCGAGGGCTGATGGTATAAACACTGATCCTACAGATTCCGGTATTGCCGTTCTAATTGCGTTAATTAGGGGTAGTCTCGAATGAAGGTTCATGAAGTAAAGACCAAATTCGGTATCATTCAACTCTGCTGCATAGTAACGCAAAGCAAAACCATACTGACCGCCGTCATCTGGCTCACCATCACCTCTTCGCGATGTGTCTGGGTTATTGTCATAAGCTCGACGGTCCGCAAAGAAACCACCCGCTAGCGCCTGCCGGTCTGGAACCGCAATCGTCACAGCAAAACAGCCGTCTGCTGCAAAGTCAGCGCCAGAGAAATACGTGCCGCATCCATCAATTTGAGTTTTTTCCCACTCATATTGATAGAAAGCTTCAATCGTTAGGTTTGCAGACACGCCAGCGTTAATGTAAGCCATGCCTACAGGAAGCAGGCCTTCTTTTAATTCCGCACCAGGGCGACGCAATGCATTCACGTCAAATGGATTAGTCGAATTCAATCCACCTTGGATAAACGTACTTTCACCCCAACTGATTACTTGACGACCCAATCTAAATTCAACGGGTGCCTGGCCAATATCGAAACTGCTATAAAAATAGGCATCCATTAGCTCGATGCCTGAAAACTTGGCAAAATCAGCAAAATCATCGTCGTTGAGTGGTGCGCCAGGAGTATAGCCATTTGGCGAATGACCATGCGGACGAGATTCGTCTTTCAGCTCTTTGTCATACCAATATTTAACGCGAGCAAAAAAGCCGTAGTTGTCTTTTGAAAGCTGTATATCATGAGAACCTTTGATAATCTTAGAAAATGTATCATTTTTACCAAAGTTTAGATTGCCGTCATCCGTAGTTGTTGTGCCGCCTGTGCCGCCATTAAGCGCACCAATAAAACGGGGATCAGCATCCTCCAATCGCCAACTTGCACCCATAGATAGCTGCGAAGTCACCTGCAAATGAATGCCGTCATCTTCGCCAAAGTAGAAATCTGCAGCATTGGCCGCACCAGCATAGAGAGCTCCGCAAACAAGGGACGCTACCATGGTTTTATTTAAGTTTTTGTTCATATACCTTCCTCTATGGGAGTATTTACAGTTCGTTTACATTATTAACATATAATTAAACTAGCATAAACGTTAAGCTATCTGTGCCAATTGATTGTCATTTCATGCAAATTATTTATAATCTGTGACTTGGCGTTCATTCTTTAATATAACTCTAAGGGCTTTTTAGTTTGCCAGATTACTATTCGACGTTAAGTGGTTGGTTAATACCGTTTTCAAGAGCAATGGAGAGTAATGGCCTTAATTTTCAGGCTGAATGCATGGAGTGCCAAATATCGTTAACCGATTTAAACAATTTAGAGTCACGCCTTGCCGCCGACAAGCTAGCAACGTTAATGCGGCATTGTAATCAAAAGTTACATCGTCGCGACTTTGCAACTGAAGTAGCAAAACATTTTCATCCCTCAATGTTTCATGCCCTAGGGTATGCGATGATGTCTTCGTCTTCATTGCACGATGCATTAGAGCGCTTAGCGCGATACAAACGCGTTGTTTCCAATACCTGCACAATAGAAATGACCGAGCAAGATAACGACCTACTGTTTGAAATGCATATCGATACGTATCCAGATTCGAAGCGCCCCGTTCTTGAGACTTGTTTAGTTGAAACTTTCTTAGCGACGATTATGACCTTCTCTCGAGAACTTGTTGGCTCACAAATGGCGCCGAAAGTTGTTAAATTGACGGCTGCAAAGCCTGATATTGATGATGAGTATTTGGAAGCATTTTTTAACTGCAAGGTTGAATATGCTTGTGCAAGTAATTCACTTACCTTCAGTCGTGAGGTTGCGGACACAAAGTTAATGGTTGGCAATACAATTATTACTCAAATACACGAAAAAATATTAGATGAGTTGCTTAATAGAATTGATAAAGATGACTTAATTTACTTAGTCAAAACCATTATATATAGAGAGCTTCCGATGGGCGCCCCCTCTCAAAATGACATCGCGAAACAGCTCGGCATGAGTTTACGTAACTTACAGCGAAAGCTCGTTGATAAAGGCACAACCTACAAAGACTTGCTAGATACAACGAGGAAAAAACTAGCATTGGACTATATCCGTCAGCAGCATATTTCATTCAGTGAAACAGGTTACTTGGTTGGGTTTGCTAGCGTAAGTAACTTCAATAGAGCATTCAAACGCTGGACGAACAAAACACCTACCGAATATAGAAGCTCTCAAATCTAAAAACGCCGAAAGATAGCGCTCCTAAAATGTAGAACAGGTCATTAGCTATTCTATTTTCACGTACAAGCCCGCTATCCTATTCTATTTTACTACGTGCAAGCTCGACCCCTAATAAAGTGTGAATGCTGAGATAAGCATTTGGCATGTAAAAACAAGACATATTTGTTAATTTTGTTAAATTTGTGTTACTCAAATTTTTAATGTGTTTTGGAATTGTCATTGAAAAAAATCATTAGCGGGTGTCTTTCTCTTTTATGCTGCTCAGGGCTCTTATTCAGCTCAGGGCTCTTATTCAGCTCAGGGCTGTACGCGCAAAATAACCTCGAGCTTTTGAACGAGCCGGCACTCGAAAGCCAATTGGCGAGCAAGAGCGTTTTACTTAATATGACTGCACATGACAGCGGTTATATTGCTGTTGGCGAACGTGGTCATATTATTGATTGGAAAAACCCGGAGCAATGGTCACAATTCGCCGTCCCCGTCAGCGTTACTATTACCGATATTAGTAAGCTTAATAATGGTGACTTAGTCGCAGTCGGTCACGACGCCGTTATCTTACTCTTCAAACAAGAAAGCCAAGAGTGGGTAAAAGTATTCGACGGCTACAGCTTGACAGATTTATTGATAACGTCGCTAGGCAAACAGATTGAAGCACAAGAATTACGCCTTGAGAACCTGCCGCCTGATGCAAGTAAATATGACGAAGAATATTATTTAGAAGACTTACAGTTTGCCCTCGAAGATGCGCAAAAAGAAAAGCAAGCCGGCCCTAACAAACCGCTACTTTCGGTTATTACAGCAGATAACGGTACTGTTTTTGCGACCGGCGCTTATGGCACTTTGTTACAAAGCAAAGACAATGGACAAACATGGGAATTCATCAACAACAGAATCGATAACGAAAGTAAGTTTCATCTCAATGCAATTTCAAAAGACGCCAATGGCAATCTTTTTATTGTGGGTGAAAACGCAGTAGCGGCAAAATCAAGCGACCACGGTGAAAGCTGGGAAAGAGTAGATTTGCCCTACAACGGCAGCTTTTTTGGTATCGAAACATCGCCCAATTCCGATCATCTCGTTGCGTTTGGCTTACAAGGGCATATCGCCGTTTCAGACGATAGCGGCGAGAACTGGGTTTTGCTTCCAAAAACGCTTTCGATTTCTTTTTTGGGTGGCACCATTGACGAAAGCGGCACAGCCTATTTGGTTGGCCATGGAGGACTTATTCTAACCCTCCCTCTAACAAATCCTGAAAATCAAAGCATTTACAAACATCCGTCTGGAAGCACTTTTGCTTCTGTCATGTTGACAAGCGATAAGCAACTCGTGCTTGCCGGTCAACTAGGTATTAAACGATGGACCATCGGTAACTAAGGAATCAACATGTCTTCAACACACTTATCTACCGAGCGAATTATTGAGAAATTCATGTTCGCAAACCGCAAACTGATACTTTTCATACTCACCATTATTTTTGCTTTTTTAGCGACGGAAGCGATACAGGTAAAACCAGAAGCCAGTTTTAGCAAAATGGTACCGGGCGATCATGAGTTCATTAATAACTATAAAGCCTATCAAAGCGAATTAGCCGACTTAGGAAATGTCATTCGCGTTATTGTTGAAACCGAAGAAGGCGACATTTTTACACAGGAGTTTCAACAAACACTAAGACAAGTCACCGACGATGTCTTCTTTATCCCCGGTGTAAATCGTAATGCCTTGAAGAGTCTTTGGACGCCTAGCGTACGCTGGCAGGAAGTAACCGAAGAAGGCTTTGTAGGCGGCGCTGTTGTGCCCGATGGCTATGATGGTTCGGACGACATGCTAGAGCAACTTAAAACCAATGTATTTAAGTCAGGGCAAGTTGGCGTGCTGGTTGGCAACGATTTCAAGTCGGCAATTGTGCTAGCGCCACTGCAGGAGAAAAATCCTGAAACAGGGCTTCCCCTTGATTATCGCGAGCTATCAGAAAAACTCGAGCAAGACATTCGCGATAAGTACGACGATGACACAATCAACATTCGCATCGTTGGCTTTGCAAAAGTCGTTGGGGACCTAATAGACGGCGCAGTTCAAGTTGTGATTTTCTTCGGCCTAGCAGTAGTGATCACGTTCGTTCTGTTGCTTTTATACTCTCGTTGTTTACGCAGTACCATCGTTGTCCTTGTGTTTTCAATACTGGCGGTTATTAGTCAACTCGGCATACTTAATTTACTAGGCTTTGGGGTTAACCCTTACAGCATGTTAGTCCCCTTTTTGGTGTTCGCCATTGGTGTCAGCCATGGTGTGCAAATCATCACCGGCATTATTCAACATGTGAAAACCGGTTCCGATAAATTCAACGCATCCAAATTAGCATTCCGCTCTCTGTATCTGGCCGGCATCACAGCATTAGTCAGTGACGCGATTGGTTTTACGACACTAATGGTAATCGATATTGGCGTGATAAGAGAACTGGCTATTGCTGCGAGTATTGGCGTGGCGGTGATCATCATTACCAACTTAGTTGCGCTACCGATTGTAATTAGCTTTATCGGTGTATCCGCGGGCGGGAGAGCTCGACACACCGCTAGCGCAAGTTCAGCTGATGCTTCTTCCCCGAATAAATTAGCGGCTTCAATTGCAGGCTTTGCGCGTCCGCCAAAGGCTAAGTATGCTTTGGTCGTTGCAGTGCTGTTGAGTATCTTAGGTTTGTATTACTCACAATTCCTGAAAATTGGCGATCTCGACGCAGGTGCACCTGAATTGCGCGCAGACTCACGCTACAACTTAGACAACGCCTATGTGGTAGAAAATTACAGTACGAGTACTGACGTATTCGTAGTGATGGCAAAAACCACGCCCGATACCTGCATTACCTACGACAATCTCACATGGATAGACAAATTACAGTGGGAAGTAAAAAACGTCAGCGGCGTGCAGGATGTTAAGTCGGTGGCTAACGTCTCCAAGTTCGGCATGTTTGGCATGAACGAAGGTTCGCTGAAATGGTACGGCTTGAATCGAAATCAATTTATGACCAATGCGTCTGTTTCAAGAACACCGCCAGGATTGATCAATCAAGACTGCTCCATGGTTCCTATCCTTATCTTTTTGGATGATCACAAAGCAGACACCTTAGATGCTGTTGTAGCTAAAGTACAATTATTCAAAGAAACGTACGATTCAGGCGATGTCGAATTTTTACTCGCCGCTGGTAATGCGGGTGTTGAAGCCGTAACGAATATGGTTATCGAGGATGCGCAAACCGAAATGTTGATTTGGGTATATTCGGTGGTTATCGCTCTTTGTTTAATCACCTTCCGTTCAGTCAGAACCGTTATCGCCATCATTTTACCGTTAATGTTAACGTCATTATTGAGCCAAGCCTTGATGGCAAAATTAGGCATCGGCGTAAAAGTAGCAACTCTTCCTGTGATTGCCCTTGGGGTAGGAATTGGTGTTGACTACGGCATTTATATTTTCAGCAAAATCAATGAAGCTTTAGCGCAACGAAAATCCTTGTATGACAGCTACTTATTTGCATTAAATCAAACTGGTAAAGCCGTTGCCTTTACAGGCTTAACCCTTGCTATTGGCGTCGCTACTTGGGTGTTTTCACCCATTAAATTCCAAGCAGATATGGGCTTGTTGTTAACCTTTATGTTCATATTGAACATGGTTGGCGCGCTTACCTTAATTCCAGCGATTGCGTGGCTACTCAGAATTGGTGCCAACAATAATACTGAATCAGAAAATTCAACAGAGGAGCCTAATCGTGTCTAATTTAATCACTCAAATAGAGGCCTTAACGCCCGTTCATGAAAAGCAGAAATTAGCGTTTAATGCGGCCCCATTTCCTGATTATGCGACTCGGATTAACAATTTGAAAAAATTGAAGAGTTTGATGTTGGATAATCAAGCAGCGCTGATCGAAGCGTTGCGTTTAGATTTTGGTCAGCGTAGTGCCGATGACTCACTCATTGGCGACCTACTGACCACGGTTTCAGGCATCAATTACACGATCAAACAATTGAAAAAGTGGATGAAACCCAAGCGCAAACACATTGGCATATTGTTTCAGCCAGCATCAGGGCACGTTATGTGTCAACCGTTGGGTGTTATTGGCATCATTGTACCTTGGAATTACCCCGTGTTTTTATCGATGGGGCCGTTAACTACAGCGTTAGCCGCAGGCAATCGCGCCATGCTTAAAATGTCAGAGTTCACGCCAAATACCAATCAGTTGCTAGCTGATTTACTTGCCAGCGAGTTTGCGAATGATGAAATTGCGGTGATTGGAGGCGAAGCTGATGTTGCAGCCGCTTTTTCCGCCATGCAGTTTGACCACCTGTTCTTTACTGGCTCAACGCATGTAGGCAAGCTGGTGATGCAAGCCGCCGCGAAAAATCTCGTGCCGGTTACCTTAGAGTTGGGCGGAAAATCACCCGCTATTATTGCAGATGATATGAACCTAGGCACTGCCGTTGAACGCTTCATTTTTGGTAAAACGCTCAACTGTGGACAGACTTGTGTAGCACCGGATTACATATTTTGCCCGCAGGGAAAAGTAGAACAATTAGTTGCAGAGCTACAAACGCGATTTACGTCTATGTTCCCTTGTGTGCAAGAAAATAACGATTACACCAGCATTATAAACCAACGCCAATACGATCGAATTCAGAGTTTGCTGGACGACGCTGTGCAAAAAGGCGCAACAATTATCCCATTAGCGGATGAACAAACTGACATTGCTAAGCGAAAAATACCGTTGACCATTGTGACTAACGTGACCGACGATATGCAAATTATGCAAGAAGAAATATTTGGTCCTCTGCTGCCTATCAAAGAATATAAGAACATCGACGATGCCATTGACTACATCAATGCGCGGCCACGCCCATTGTCCCTATACATCTATAGTTTCAATAAAGACATTCAGCGCAAAATATTAGAAGAAACTATCGCCGGCGGCGTTTGTGTTAACGATGCAGCATTTCATGTCGCGAATGATGATCTTCCTTTCGGCGGCGTTGGCGCCTCAGGCATGGGCAATTACCACGGTGAAGAAGGCTTTATCAGATTTTCACACGCTAAATCAATATTGAGAAGAGGCAAGATCTCGTTCGCTAGCCTCTTATTTCCTCCTTATGGAAAAGCAGTACATAACTTAGTATATAAATTTTTTATTCGATAAATACGTGCAGGGAAAAAATATGACACCAATAAATAGCTTGGCTGATTTGATCGAAGAAAGGCTAACAAAATACGCAGATAAACCCGCATTCAATTGTTTAGGACAAACCCTAAGCTTTGCTGAAATTGATAAGAAGTCTTACGCATTAGCGGTTTGGTTGCAGCAGCACTCAGGACTTAAGCAAGGTGATCGAATCGTTATTCAGTTACCCAACCTTATTCAATATCCGATTGCGGCTTATGCTGCCCTTCGAGCTGGGCTTGTGTTAGTGAACACCAACCCACTCTACACAACACGTGAGATGCAGCATCAGTTCAACGACTCTGGTGCAAAAGCGATTATCATATTAGCCGATTTATACCCTAAATTAGCTGAAATTCAATCGCAAACAGACATCCAACAAGTCATTATCACACAGGCTGGCGACCTACTATCTACAGGTGAAACACCCGATGCACCAGCAGGCACGCATCAGCTGCTCGACATACTGAATGCTAAGAACAATGAGTCGCTTGCACCGCGTCAAAATCAAGCACTAGACGATGTCTGTGTTTTGCAGTACACCGGCGGTACAACAGGTGTGTCGAAAGGCGCTATGCTCACCAACGACAGCATTATCAACAATGCACTGCAAACTGCACCCCGACTGGGCATTGATCCTGAAGTTGGCAACGAAATTTTTGTGTGTCCACTGCCGCTTTATCACATATATGCATTCACAGTGAATATGGTGATGCTGGCTTGCAGTGGCAATATGAATATATTGATCCCAAATCCACGCGATATGAATGCCTTCATTGAAGCGATTAAACCGTTTAAATTTACCGGTTTTGCGGGCTTAAATACCCTTTTCATTGGTTTATGCAGTCAGCCCGATTTTCACAAGCTGGATTTTTCTGAATTAAAGGTGACAATTTCAGGCGGAACGGCACTCACATCCTCAGCTGCAGATGTGTGGATGAAGGTAACAGGATGCACTATTTCAGAAGGTTATGGTCTTTCAGAAACATCCCCAGTTGTATGCATGAACGAACCAGGCAAAGAAGTGATGGGAACAGTGGGTTTACCATTGCCTGATACCATCATTAAGTTCATTAACCCTGAAGGCAAAGATGTAGCCGATGGCGAAGAAGGAGAGCTTCTCGTTAGCGGTCCGCAGGTGATGAAAGGGTACTGGCAACGCGCCGATGAGACAGCAAAATCAATCACTCCCGATGGTTTTTTCAAAACGGGTGACATTGGTTTAGCTTTACCCACCGGCCATATAAAAATTGTCGATAGATTGAAAGACATGATCATTGTCTCTGGATTCAACGTCTACCCTAACGAAGTGGAACAAGTTATTACGCAGCATCCAAATGTAGCGGAAGCTGCGGTTATTGGTGAACCTTGCGAGCAGTCAGGTGAAAAGGTTTGTGCCTATATTACCGTTCAAAAGGATATTAGTGAGGCAGAGTTAATTAAACACTGTCGCGAGTTCTTGACCGCATACAAAGTCCCTAAAAAGGTCGTCATTGTTGACGAGTTACCGAAGTCCACGGTAGGTAAAATTTTACGCCGTGAATTACGTAAATAGTAGGTTTAATTTAGCGCTTTTATAAACAATAGTCCTTGGCAATCGTTAGTTAACAAAAGTTAATTAGCATTGGAGAAAACTCATGAATTTTGACTACATAATAATTGGTGCTGGCTCAGCTGGCTGTGTCTTAGCAAATAGACTGACAGATTCGGCGCAAAATAATGTTTGTGTACTAGAGGCCGGTTCTGACAACAACAGTTTTTTAGTCAATACGCCGGGTGCTTTCGCTGCTTTTATGTTCCTCAAAAAATATAACTGGAGTTTCAACGCAGAAGTGAAGTCTGATATACGCAAAGGCGAACCCATGTTCATCCCTCGCGGCAGAGGACTTGGCGGCAGTTCAGCAACCAACGCTATGCTTTATATTCGAGGGCAAGCAGAGGACTACAATCATTGGGCGGCGTTAGGTAATGCAGGCTGGTCATTCGATGACATGCTGCCTTATTTCAAAAAATCTGAGCACAACGAAGATTTATCAGATGAGTTGCACGGCCAAGGTGGCCCATTAAATGTATCCACTCGACCTGTTAACTACGAGATCAGCAAACGCTTTATTGAAGCAGGTAAGCAAGCTGGGTTTAAATACACAGACGACTTCAATGGCGCAGACCAAGAAGGTGTCGGTTACTATCAATGTACAATAAAAGACGGTCAACGCTGCAGTGCTGCTAGAGCCTATCTTACTCCCGTTATGTCGCGACCTAATTTGACTGTAAAAACAGGCGCTCGTGTTAAACGCATTATCATTAAAGACAGCAAAGCAGTTGGTGTTGAAGTTGAGATAGCTGGCAACACACAAACAATCATGGCCAACAAAGAAGTTATTTTGAGCGCTGGCTCTATTCAATCTCCTCAAATTCTAATGCTGTCAGGAATTGGAGATAAAGACGAGTTAGAAAAGCACAATATTGCTGTTGCAAAACACCTACCAGGCGTTGGTAAAAACCTCCAGGAACACGTAGATTCTTGTGTTTTAGTGCGCAGTAAAAAGCGAGATGGCTTTACCAGTTCGCCAATGAGTATGTTAAAAATGCTGCCCGACACGCTAGAGTACATGTTCAAGAAGAAGGGCAAATTGGCCAACAGTATGCTGGAAGCGGGTGCCTTTTTAAAATCGTCCGATGAACTTAGCAGACCCGATATTCAGCTGCACATGGTGCCACTGTTATATGACGACAACGGACGAGACATTAAACTCATGGGCGGCCACGGTTACTCTTGCCATATATGCGTATTACGCCCAGAAAGTCGAGGCAGTATTCAGCTCAAATCGAATAATTACCTAGACGACCCAATTGTTGACTTTAACTTTCTTTCAGATGAGCAAGGAAAAGATCGAAAAGTGATGATCGATGGTATGCGCCAGGTTCGAAAAATCATGGCAGCGCCAGCATTTGATGACTATCGAATAGATGAAATGCATCCAGGCTTTGAAAATGAATCAGACGAAAGCATTCTTGCCAAAGCAAAAGAGCGTCTTGGCTTAGTTTATCATCCCGTAGGTACATGTAAGATGGGACACGATGAGCTTGCCGTTGTCGACACTGCATTAAGGGTACATGGAATTGAAGCGCTTAGAGTAATTGATGCATCGGTTATGCCGACGTTAACTAGCGGTAATACGAATGCACCGACTATCGCAATTGCAGAAAAAGTCGCTGATATGATATTAGCTGGTTAAAAAGTAAAAGGTAATGTTGGAATGTAATCTTGAAATGGCACCGCCCATATTTGCGTATGAGCGGAGCATTGATGCATTACTAGAATGCATCAATTAATACTGTTTAGATGCAAACGATATTTTCTGCTTGAGGTCCTTTTTGACCTTGAGTAACAGCAAATTGTACGCGTTGACCTTCAGCTAAAGTTTTGTAACCTTCGCTAACGATTGCGCTGAAATGAGCAAAAACGTCAGGACCAGATTCTTGTTCGATAAAACCAAAACCTTTAGCTTCGTTAAACCATTTTACTGAACCAGTTGTTGTAGTAGACATAATAGATATCCTAGAAATTAATTAATAAAAAGTGCGCCACAAAAATGGGCGATTGAGCATGAAGAAAACGAATATTTAACTGAGGATAACGCGAAGTATTACTAATAGATGCTATGAATAAAAAACAACGTGGGTATACACAAAAATCAGGTCTTCTCTCAAACCTTGGTGCGCAAAGTAACTCAACAAGTAGCTAGTCGTCAAGCTATATTTCTAATAAGCTTAGGAAGCGCTTGCCATTGTAGTTTTATTGCGGCCTGATTTTTTAGATAAAAGAAGAGCGTTATCAGACAAAGCTAGTAAATCAGCAAAGTTAAGCTGCGAACCTTTAGCACTCACCGCTCCTCCAATACTCACTGTTATGCTAATGCCATCAAGTTTTTGTTTAGCAACGTTAGTTCGTATCTTTTCAGCCACCGAAAGTGCACTTTTTTCGTCAATATCAGGCAATACGATTACAAACTCCTCACCTCCCACTCGGGCCACTATATCGTTAGCTCTGCGACCTTTCAAAAGCACTTTAGCGAATCGCAGCAACACGCTGTCACCCACTTGATGCCCATGGGTATCGTTAACTTGTTTAAAAAAATCAACGTCTAAAGTGAGTACTGCATAGGAAGACGAGTTTCGGTCCATTTGACTCGCAATGTTCTCTGCTTGAGCGAATAACTCGCGTCGATTTAACAAGCCAGTTAAGGGATCAGTGGTGGCTAATTCATATAGATTTTCCGACTGCGCTTTTAACTCTTCTTTTGTCTTAATCAACTCTGTGTGCAGTTTGTCGCGGTTGCTGCATGTATATAAAGACCAATACGACATACCGTTTTTAGCTAACTTGATGTTGATCACTACAGGGATAACGTCACCGTTGCGACTACGCCACGACATTTGGCTTTCTGTTACCACCTTTTCGTGAAGTAACATCGGATAAACGTAGGCGTCCAAAAAGATGGTTGAGGCTTTGGTAAAAAACGTGGAAATAGATTCACCGATAAGTGCTTCTTGCGATATTTGACTAAGAGAAGCAAGGTAGTCATTACAGAACACGATTTTTCTTTGGGCATCAAGCACCAAGTGACCAGAACAGAATTCATTTAAAAATGCACGGCTCAGCTTATCGCCAATAGGACGTTGAGGAACCGAGTCTTGATCGCTCACCATAGCTTACTCAAGGAAGGCTATTATTAGCGGACTGATTTCGCGAAAGTGAGTCATATGTAGACAGTGGCCTTGTGCTTCGACGACCACCATTTGACTATTGCTTATATTGTCCTGCATATATTGTCCTACCTCAACGTCCGCTAGGCTGTCGGACGCGTTTTGCAAAATTAAAGCCTCGCAGGTTAAGCTTGGCAAAATGTGTCGGTAATCAGAAAAAAAAGTCGTTCTCGCAAACGTCTTTGCAACGATCGGATCAGTGCTGCAAAAGCTCCCTGAAAGTTCGCCTATCAGTTCTGGTGAGTTCAAGTTGCCCATAACAAGAGGCGCTAAGTAATTTGCCCAACCAATATAGTTTTTATCCATCAAGCTGAAGAGTTCCTCAAAGTCACTCTGCTCAAAACCACCGTTATAGTCTGGGGGACGATTTAAAAAACAAGGAGATGGGCATACCATCACAATCTTTTTTATTATTTCTGGTCGCTGCAGTGATGCAATTGACGCAATGGTCGCGCTGACGGAGTGGCCAATAATCGTCACGTTGTTAAGCGACATGTCGTCAATGATGTCAACAATATCTTGAGCGTACCCCTCCAGGCTGGCATATTTTTCAGTTGAGTAATGCGCAAGAACAGAATTACCCGACCCAACGTAATCAAACAAAATAATTTGGTAGTTTTCAACCAAGGTCGGCAATATAAATCGCCACATGTTTTGATCGCAACCAAAGCCATGAGCAAGCATCAATATAGGCGCGTCAGCTTTGCCTAGTACATTCACGTTATTGCGTAGTTGGATATCATTCAAGCGCATCATGGCCTTAATATTAGACTAAAGTTTGAATAATGTTCAATATACCTAAATTAGTGCACTAAAGACACCAACATTGTCATTATCGCTGACGAATAATCTATGCTAGGTGCTTCAAACTTTTCCTAATCGCTTGTTCACTGCTCGGAGTATTATTTAGTGCTTATTCAATCAGGCTTGTCGGTAACAGCACCCGTTGAGGCAGAACTCACTGTTTTCGCATACTTAGCGAGCAGTCCTCTCGTGTATTTAGGTGCAGGCTTTTGCCAGCTGAGTTTTCGCTTCGCCATTTCTTGTTCACTGATATTCAGCGACATCTCGCGGCTTTGCGCATCAATTGTGATGCTATCACCATTTTCCACGAGGGCTATTGGGCCGCCTTCGAAAGCTTCAGGCGTAACGTGACCAACAACAAAGCCTCTGCTGCCACCAGAAAAGCGGCCGTCGGTAATTAGCGCAACATCGTTGCCTAAACCTCGGCCCATAATTGCTGAGGTAGGGCTCAGCATTTCGCGCATACCAGGGCCTCCTTTAGGCCCTTCATAGCGGATTACAATCACATCCCCTGCCACTACTTGACCATCGATAATGGCAGCAAAACCCTGCTCTTCTGAATCATACACTTTAGCTGTGCCAGTAAAGGCTAAGCCTTCTTTGCCAGTGATTTTTGAAACCGCGCCTTCGGGTGCTAAATTACCGCCTAATATCACCAAATGACTGTCTTTTTTAATCGGCTTGTCGAAGGGTAGAATAATGCTTTGACCTTCAGGGTAATCTGCTACGTTCGCCAAATTTTCAGCCATGGTTTTGCCAGTCACGGTCATGCAATCGCCGTGCAGCATACCGGCATCCAGCAAACGTTTCATCAAGGGCTGAATACCACCTATTTCAATCAATTCAGACATCAAGTATTGGCCGCTTGGGCGAAGGTCGGCTATGACCGGGGTTTTATCGCCGATACGTACAAAATCATCCAAGGTCACTTCAACACCTATCGCATCCGCCATTGCAATCAAATGCAACACGGCATTGGTCGACCCGCCTAAAGTGATAATAAGCGTGATCGCATTTTCAAACGCCTTTTTGGTCATAATGTCGGAAGGTTTAATGTCGTGTTCTAATAAATAGACAATGGCTTTACCCGCATCAATACAGTCTTGTTTTTTGTTCTGCGAAACCGCATTTTGTGCAGAGCTATTGGGCATGCTCATGCCAAGCGCTTCGATGGCTGACGCTAAAGTATTTGCAGTGTACATGCCACCACAAGACCCCGGACCGGGTATGGCTGTTTTTTCAATATGTTCTAGTTGAGTAATTGGAATATCACCAGCGGCATGACTGCCCACAGCTTCAAATACAGATACAATATCAGTGTGATTTTCACCGGGTAAAATCGTACCGCCATACACAAATATTGAGGGGCGGTTTAAGCGCGCTAGGCCCATCAAACATCCCGGCATATTTTTGTCGCAGCCACCAATAGCGATAATGCCGTCGTGGCCCATTCCAGCAGACACCGCTTCAATAGAATCGCAAATGACCTCACGTGACACCAAAGAATACTTCATACCTTCAGTACCCATAGAAATGCCGTCAGATATGGTAATAGTGTTGTAAATTATGCTTTTTGCCCCCGCGCTATCGACTCCCTTACCGACTTCTTCAGCAAGCGTATTGATGTGCATATTGCATGGCGTCACCATTGACCACGTTGAAGCAATACCTACTTGAGATTTTTTGAAGTCTTCGTCGCCAAAGCCTACGGCTCTGAGCATAGAGCGGCTAGGAGCCTGAGCTGCACCATCTACTATCTTCTGTGAATATTGACGTGGTTTATCTGTAGGCATTGCATGTTCTTAATTTTCGACTTCGATGCATTCACTATAGAATTGAATGGCAAAATAAACAATACAAGTTAAGGCATGCGCTAATGATTAAACAAGAAACCTAAACTTTGCAGCGTTATTTCTGTTCGGGAATATCCTCGATTAGCTTGATGATGTCGCGGTTATCATTCATTTTGGCTAAGTCGAGCAAGTAGCCTTTTTCAAGTTCTTGCATTGCTTGCTTTGATAATAATTCTTTTACCAGCTTCTCCTCACCGTTTACTATGGCTGTTTTCAAGGCTGCAAAATTGGCTATGCCGTGTTCGTTTTTATCCGTCATTTTTTAAATACTTCCCGTTTTTAATATTTCATTAATTTTTTGTTTCAGAAATATTGCTTGCCGTTAGCAATATGAAGGTATCTTTTGCAATGCGCCGGTGTGGCATAAGCTAGTGCTCAAATTTAAGCAATAACGAATAAATCCATAAAGCGGTTTACTGCCGTCGATTCTAGCGCGGCTTGATCTTTACACAGCATGAAAATAGTTTTGCATTGCTGGCTTGGAAAACGCGTGGCTAAGTTGGCTTTAAACTTCTTCTCCAGTAGCGGAATTCCCTCTTCCCTGCGACGACGGTGACCAACAGGATATTCCACCTGCACTTCTTCAGTGCTGCTGCCATCCTTAAAGAAAATTTGAATGGCGTTGGCGATAGCGCGTTTATCTGCTTCTAAATACTCTGCAGTAAAGCGTTTATCCTCTACCACTTCCATTTTATCGCGCAGTTCATCAATAATTGGATTTGCCTGGTGAAAGTCGTCTTCATAGTGTTCGGCGCTTAGGCCGCCAAATGCCAGCGGCACCGCAACCATGTACTGCAGACAGTGATCACGATCTGCAGCATTAGCGAGTGCCCCTGTCTTAGATATAATTCGGATAGCCGATTCGTGGGTGCGAATAACGATTTTCTCAATATCGGCTAAGCGATCCTTCACTTCAGGATGCAGAATAACAGATGCTTCTGCCGCAGTTTGCGCGTGGAACTCGGCAGGAAAAGAAATCTTGAACAAGATGTTTTCCATCACATAAGACCCATATTCTTGAGAAAACGAAAACTGACGTTCAGCCTCTGGTTTCAGTGCTTGGTCTTTGTTCGTTTTAGAAAAAGAAACGTCGTAAAATCCCCATTGAGGAGCGGTTAATACACTGGGAATACCCATTTCACCGCGCATCGACATATCAGCTAAACGCACAGCTCTGGAGGTAGCATCGCCCGCTGCCCATGATTTTCGAGAACCCGCATTAGGGGCATGACGGTAGGTGCGCAGGGCAGAGCCATCAACCCAAGCTTGCGATATTGCTGCCATGATTTGCTCTTTGTTGCCGCCCATCATCTTTGTAATAACCGCGCTTGAGGCGACGCGAACTAACAATACATGGCACAAACCGACACGATTAAAAGAATTTTCTAAGGCGATAACACCTTGAATTTCATGCGCCATGACCATGCATTCAAGCACTTCCCGCATGCTAAAAGGCTGTTCGCCCCTCGATATTCTGACCTGAGACAAATGATCCGCCACCGCCAAAATACCACCTAAATTATCAGATGGATGCCCCCATTCAGCGGCTAACCAAGTATCGTTATAATCAAGCCAGCGGATAATGCAGCCTATATCCCAGGCCGCTTTTACTGGGTCAAGGCTTAACGATGTGCCCGGTACTCGTGCACCATTTGGCACAACGGTGCCTTGAACGATGGGTCCGAGGTGTTTTGTGCATTCTGGAAAGCGCAGCGCTAAAAGGCCGCAACCTAAAGTATCCATTAAACAGTTACGCGCAGTATCGAGGGCTTCTTCGCTAGAGACTTCAAAATTTACTACATAATCAGCGATATCTTGGATGACATGATCGTAATCGGGGCGATTGTTAACATCTGCGTTACTGTTCATCTGTGCTCCTTAGGTTTTTAATCTGGGCGACGTATGTATCTAGAAGCCAGACATCTGATATGTACTTGATAGATACTAGCTCCCTCACCTTCATTCTGCCAACTTCAACTCTCAAAAAGCCTCTCCATTCATAGTATAAGTTAAATCATAGAGAAACCAAGGGGTCAGAGTACATGAAAAAACCAAGGGGTCAGAGTACATGAAACCAGTTTCATGTACTCTGACCCTTTGGTTTTCTGACCCTTGGTTTTGACCTCTTGGTTTTGCCCCCTTGGTTTTGACCTCTTGGTTTTGCCCCCTTGATTTTGACCGCTTGATTTCATGTACTCTGACCCCTTGATTTGACTGCTTGGTTTGTGGATGATATTTAGGAATGATTGTTTACGTGCGGTATTTTTGTTAATTTCAGGGAACTACCAACTACTCGACATTAAGAATCGTATCGCGATGAATCTTGCTGCTTTAATTCAGCCACAAACCTCACAACAAATTGAATCTTTATATCAGGTTTTCTCTGGACTGAATAAGTCTGAACAAGCCCTGTTAATGATTTTGTCCGTGATCTACAAACCAATTGGCATTGCCAAGCTGGATCAAGTAGTCGATTTATTAGAAAGCAGAGGCTTTGTTCTAGACAGCAAAAAAGAGCGGCGACTAAGCGCACAGCAAAAAGACCAACTGATTAAACAATCGCTCCTAATATCGACGAGAGATGGCCTGCAGGTTAATCGCCTTCTGGCTAACAGGTTAACGACTGAAATTGACCAATTGCAAACTTCATTTACCTGCACGGCGCAAGAAAAACTGCTTGAAATAATCATGACTGCAGAAGAGATTGTGCCGGTAATTAACAGCCATATTTGGCAAAAAAAAGCGGTTGATAAGCGCAGGGTTGCTCGTGATTTATATTACCTAGGCCACATCGCCCCACTTGAAAATGAATTGGCGTTCAATAAAAATCCACAAATTATTGATCATATTAACAATGGTATTTTAATAGAGGTTTTATTCTTACCTTTTAATTTAGCTACTTTTTTGCAATTACCCACTATGCTGCAGTATCAAGCGTTCGCAACACTTATCCGAACGTTCCAAATACATGGACAAGCTTGCGACTACCCCATTCAATTACTAGAGCAAGTTTGCGCAGCGCACAACGATAAAACCAGCCCATCATTCAATGAACACTGCCATCATTTACTCGCCGAACAGTATCTATATCAAATGCGTTTTGCCGACTTTGAACGCCTGCACGATCCTCAGGATAACAGCAGTTATGGATTGCAGTTGCAAGGCGCATATTTCTTTTTAACCGGAGATAACCAGCAAGCTATCGCCTATTTTGAAAAAGCCTTGATAGCAAAAAACAAAATCACTAAACGTAAAAAACAATATCTGAATGAGGTTCTCGGATATTTTTATAAACTAGCGCTCATGGTTGAAGCTAATCAGCACGATGTAAGTTACTTTTCAAAGGCAATACAGCAGGTTGAATTTGAAGAAAGTGATCGTAAAGTTAACAGCGATTTTTACAGTGTTGGCCGCAGTGTTTTAAAACCCATTCAAAGCTTATCAACTGGCGAAAAATATAACATTCATGTTAAGTACAGCTGTGCGGATGCAGAAATTGACTTTTTTGGCCACCAACTCGGTTACTTTAATTATTTGCTGGCGCAGGTTTGGTGTAATCAAAGCAAAGACCCTGCGTTAGCTCAGTTGGCAGAAAAGTACCAAGCTAACTTTGAGCAACTTGCCTATCCCTTATTTGCTCAACTGTGTGAGCAGTTAGCGGCCAGTTTAAGCAACAAACAACCACTTATTGAATCAAATTTGCTGGATATTACCGCACTTGTGAAAACAAAATCACAGTGGGACTTGGCCCTAGATAAGTTAATCGCACTGAATCCAAACGTTGAAAGCGCGTTAGCTCAAGCCCCTGAAGTAGAAGCCAAGCCCGTTCGCTTGATTTGGGAGTTAGTGCAAGATTATGGAAACAGCTTAATAGCTCGAGAGCAAAAGTTAAACAAAGCGGGTTGGACGAAAGGCCGCGTAATATCACTGAAGCGGCTGAAGGAAGAAACTGAGCTGTTTGATTACCTAAGCGAAAGCGATAAGAAAATTTGCGCCACTATTACCGCGCAGCAAAGCTGGGGCTACTACTCAAAAGTAGAATATTCGCTGCAGGGCTTGCCCGCCTTAAATGCAGCAGTTGGGATTGAAAACTTATATAAAACTGATGCTTTAGAGCACCCTATTGAGCTAATAAAGCGTGAACCTGAATTACTAGTTAGCCAACAGGGTGATCAATTGTGTTTGAGCATTGCCGATTTATCCGACGATATCGACGATGAATTCGAAGAACAATTTGATGATCATAGAGCCCACAGCACATACAAGCTAAAAGCCATTTCTGATGATCAGTATCAACTCACCGTGTTTTCACCTGATCACATAAAGGTGGCTAGAATAATTGGTGAAGGCGGTCTACTCATTCCCATTAGCGCAAAACAAAAAGCCCTAGAAGGTATCTCCGCCATTGCGCCTTTCTTAAATATTCAATCAGATATTGCTGAGCTTGATACTGGCTTGGAAACCCATGAATGCGATCGTAATTTGGTGGTGAATATCCAGCCAACGCAAAGCGGTCTAGCGTTTACCTGCGTGGTAATGCCTTTTGGCGAAAACGGCCCTACATATAAACCCGGCACCGGTAACGCCAGCTTAAGCACTGACATTAAGGGCAAGCGCATTGCCACTCAGCGCGACTTATTGCGCGAAGAAACGCTGCTGGACCAGCTAGACCAAGCATGCCCTGCTTTTTTGGATATGCCCGACAACGTTTTGTTATTAGATGACTTACAAACGGCGCTTGCAGCTCTTGAGCAGCTAGAAGCTGCCATTGCTCAGACAGACTTTGACTTACTTTTACGCTGGCCCAAAGGCAAAAAGATTAGCCTAACGAAAAAGTTAGATAGTGAACACCTGCAGCTCGCTGTGAGTAAAAAAAGTGAGTGGTTTGATATTACCGGCAACCTGCAAGTTAATAACGAACAAGTGATTGAATTGCGTAAATTATTAGAGCTTGTTAAAACCAGCAACGGTCGCTTCATTGAGCTGGGCGCTGACCAAATACTTGCGCTATCTGACGATTTACGCCATAAACTCGAACAAATGAACCAACTTACCGATGATGGAAAGTTTCATCCGCTTGCTAGCTTGCAAATGGAGGAAGCAACAACCGGTATGCGCATGAAAACCATCCATGCGTGGGACCAACAAACTCAAAAAATGCATCAAGCAAATACAATCGAGCCGAAAATTCCGTCAACCTTTCAAGCCCAATTGCGTGACTATCAGCTAGCAGGGTTCGATTGGGCATCACGTTTAGCGCATTGGGGCGCAGGCGCCTGTTTAGCCGATGACATGGGGCTTGGGAAAACGCTGCAAGCGCTCGCTGTTCTATTGGCTAGAGCGAGCCAAGGGCCGAGTTTAGTCATTGCCCCAACATCGGTTTGCTTTAACTGGCAGCAAGAAGCATTAAAATTTGCGCCTACACTAAACATAAAGCTTTTTGCCGACGCAACTAGCACTTCGCAACGCATTGAGCTATTGAACGATTTGAAGCCCTTCGACTGCGTGATTATCAGTTACGGTCTATTGCAGCGCGAAGCCGACATACTCAAAGAAGTGCGTTGGCACAGCATTGTTGCCGACGAAGCCCAAGCGCTAAAAAACCCTTTAACCAAACGCACTAAAGCGGCGATTGCGTTGAAGGGTGATTTCAAAATGATCACCACCGGCACGCCAATTGAAAATGATCTGACTGAGTTGTGGAGCTTATTCCGCTTCATCAATCCCGGCTTGCTTGGCAACCTTAAACGCTTCGGTCAACGATTCTCTATACCAATTGAAAATGCAAAAGAAGATAAGCTAGCGGCACGGAAAGCGAGCCAAGGGCTAAAGGCTTTGATCCAACCTTTTATTTTGCGCCGAATGAAAAACCAAGTTTTAACGGAATTACCGCCACGCACAGACATTACAATTCAAGTAGAAATGAGCCAAAAAGAGCGTGATTTTTACGAAGCCCTGCGACTTAATGCCATAGACAATATTAGCCAAGCAGGTCAACAAGCCAACGCCGGCGAGCAGCGCATACGAATGCTTGCCGAGTTAGTGAAATTGCGCCAGGCTTGCTGCCACCCCAAACTCGTCATGGCAGAAACCGACATTGCTAGCGCGAAACTGGCAGCACTCAACGAATTGCTTGAAGAGTTAACGCTGAACAATCACAAAGCGCTCATTTTTAGCCAGTTTGTGGGGCACTTAAAGATAATAAAACAGCACTTGGAAGCCAAAGGGTTTAGCTACCAGTATTTAGACGGTTCGACGCCACAAAAAGAGCGTCAAAAACGCGTTAATGCATTTCAGGCAGGCGAGGGCGATATATTTTTAATCAGCCTAAAAGCCGGTGGTTCAGGTTTAAACCTAACAGCTGCAGACTATGTAATACACATGGACCCTTGGTGGAATCCTGCCGTAGAAGAGCAAGCCTCTGATCGCGCCCATCGCATGGGACAAAAACGCCCAGTGACCATTTATCGATTAATTACCCAAAATACCATAGAGGAAAAGATTGTCGCCTTACACCAACATAAACGAGACTTAGCCGATAAACTACTATCGGGTAACGAAGCCGCATCTAAGCTTTCGGTTGAAGACATGCTGAACCTTCTGAAAGACACGCTGTAAGTATCAAGCTCGTCAATTTACGTATTAACACTAAACAAAAGAAAACAACCCTATGCAAAAACTGAACAAACCGGTGACATTTAAAAACGGCATGAATATGCGCAATCGATTCATGTTGGCGCCATTAACAAATTCTCAAAGCCACGCAGACGGGACACTTTCTAATGAAGAGTTTGATTGGCTAACGATGCGGGCAAAAGGAGGTTTCGGCTTAACCATGACCTGTGCCTCGCACGTCCAGTTTATTGGTAAAGGATTTCCAGGCCAACTAGGTATTTATGACGATAAACATATTCAAGGTCACACACGTTTAGCGAGCGCGATTAAAGCTAATAACAGTTTGGCTTTCGTACAATTACATCATGCTGGCTTGCGCTCGCCTGAGGAGCAAATTAAGCAACAGCCCGTTTCTGCATCAGATGTTGAGAAACACAATGCGCGTGGGTTATCTTTGCAAGAAGTGCAGCAATTACGCGACGATTTCATTGCCGCGGCGGTGCGTGCCCAAAAGTGCAGTTACGATGGCGTTGAAGTACACGGTGCTCACGGCTATATTTTGACGCAGTTTCTAAGCACCGAAACAAATAAACGCAGTGATCAATACGGTGGCAGTTTAGAAAATCGTTCACGCTTACTTTTTGAAATCGTCAATGGTATTCGAGCTACTTGTGGCTCTGATTTTTTGCTCGGTGTAAGGTTGTCTCCAGAACGTTTTGGGATGCAGCTTGATGAAGTAAAAACCGTCTGCGAACAGTTAATCAATGAGCACGATATCGACTTTTTAGATATTTCACTCTGGGACGTTTTTAAACAACCCGAAGACAAGGCCTTCCAAGACAAAAGCTTACTGCAACACTTTACCGACATAGATTACAAGAATGTGAAACTCACTGTAGCTGGAAAGATAACGACCGGTGCTGAAGTGCAGGCTGTTTTAGACGCTGGCGTTGATTTCGTAACAATTGGTCGTTCTGCTATTTTACATCGCGACTTCCCAACACTAGTAATGGCTAACCCTGACTTTGAACCTGTAAAACTGCCAGTATCCGAAGCACATTTAGTGAAAGAAGGCTTAAGCGAAAAATTTTTGACCTACATGAAAAGTTGGGATGGTTTTGTGAAAGTTGACTAGTTAATCTTCAAGAAGAGCTGGCCACATTTGAATTTGCTCACACTACCACTGGGTTAGAGTTTGCTGGTGAGCAGCGCCGAGATAACGAAATGCACAAGCAAAGCGGCGAAGCTGGCTGACACTCTCATTAAAGATAATTTAAAGGATAAAAGATGACAACAATTGGTATCGGTACGCAAACACCTAAGCAAGCCTTAGCGACATTAAGCGATATGACACACGCGCTTACTCCAATTCAAGCAGAAGAATATCTTACGCGCATTGCTAGAGCCCAAGCGTACATGCACGCAAACAGCATTGACGCTATTTATCTCAACGCGGGCAGTAATCTCACCTATTTCACAGGCATGAAATGGTATGCGAGTGAACGCATGGTTGGCGCGATATTACCCGCTACTGGTGATGTGCAATATATAGCACCTTATTTTGAGATTGGCACACTAAACGGTTTTAAAGTGATTGAAGGGCCAATACACGGCTGGCAAGAGCACGAAAACCCTTACACATTATTTGTCACCATATTAAATCAATTGAACATTAGCAATATGGCGACTGTCGGCATTGATGAAAGTGCGCAGTTTTTTATATTCGACGGCATCAATAAAGCGCAAAGCGGTTTGAACCTTATTAACGCGAAAGAAGTGACCGCACATTGCAGAATGCAGAAATCCGATAGCGAAATTGCATTAATGCAAGGCGCAATGAATATGACATTGGCGGTGCATCAAGCAACGGCAAGTATGCTTTGTGAGGGGATCAGCACCACCGAAGTGGAAGCGTTTATTAAGCAAGCTCACCAAAAGGTAGGTGCGCCTGGAAACTATTTTTGTATCGTGTTATTTGGCGTTGCCACCTCTTTTCCACACGGAGTGAAAGACGCACAAACGCTTAAGAGAGGCGATATGGTGCTTATCGATACTGGCTGTAAAGTACACGATTATTTATCTGATATTACCCGCACATACGTTTTTGGTGAACCAACAACTCGCCAGAGGCAGTTTTGGGAGATGGAAAAAACCGCACAACTCGCCGCATTTAACGCAGCCCAAATTGGCGTGCCTTGTGAAGCGGTCGACGGCGCAGCTCGCCAATATCTGGCGTCTCAAGGTTTAGGCCCGGAATATCAAACACCCGGCTGCCCGCATCGCACAGGACACGGGATTGGTTTGGATATTCATGAATGGCCCTACCTTGTAGGCGGTAATAAAACACCACTAGCTGCAGGAATGTGCTTTAGTAACGAACCGATGCTCGTCATACCTGGTGAATTTGGTATTCGTTTAGAAGACCATTTTTACATGACCGACAATGGGCCTCGCTGGTTTACAGAACCCAGCCACAGTATCGATAATCCCTTTGCTTTATAAAGTCAGAGTGAGGTTATGTGGGCCTAGATAACTAAAACTAGCAAGGTGACAATAAACAGGAGAATTTTACGACCCATTCGCTTTACGCGGTAAATTCAACCTTTTTTGTACCCTGCTATGCATCTGCTTGACCCCATCGTGAGTAGGATTGAGTTCTAGTGCATTGGTCGAGTAGATGAAGGCTGACGCAGGGTCTTGCTCCAGCATATACAGCGCCGCCATATTGTTGGACAACTTCCAGTTACGCTTCACTAACCATTTAACGTGTTCCGTTTGCAGTAATTCCAGTGCCGTACTTGTATGACTTGGTACTAACTTGAATGCTAAGGAGACTCTAGCGCTGCTGTCCTCGGGATGGTTGCTGGTGTGCTTGCGCGCAAGAACAGCGAGTTCATCGGTGCGACCTGCTTTTTGCAACACTCTTGCTAAACTTGTCACAGAGGTAAAGCTAGGTGACGTTTGATAATAGACACTAAAGTAGCTAGCAGCCTGCGCAAGGTCGTTACGGTGCTCCATTATGCGGCCACGCACATACCACTGTGCGTCAGATAGTCCTTGATTTTGATCCAACGAAAGTAACACTTCTTCTGCTGCATCATCTTGCTGCAGTGATATCAAAGCCGATGCTTTGACTAACCTCACTGTATTGAGCTGCTGCGTTTGACTCTCTAGTCCATCTATCAATGCTAGTATCAATGCAAACTGACTGTTTTCTTCTAAAATGGACAATGCAAATATGGCCTGCTCAGCCGAGGAATTCTCGCGACTAAACAAAGTATAGTTTGTCACGAATTGCTCTGCTCCGTTGAGGTAGTAACCGTTTTTAAGCCACACCATCCACAACATATCAGACCATTCTCGCTCTGCCTGATAGCTTTCCAAAAAGGTATTTAAACGCTGATACTGACGCCATTGAAAAAGAGTATCTGCAATAGCGACGACTTGATCGTCACTGACACTGCTGATGCTAATCAACTGCAATAAATCGTCGAAGTCAGGCGTGTCGGTGCTAACAAAAGTCATCCGCAGTAGGGCTTGCAGTGCTGATAGGTTCGCTGGGTTTATGCTTAGTACTAAACGGTAATTATCTTTAGCAGCGATATAGTTACCCTGCAGAATAGCTGTATTTGCGGCAAACAGCAGGCTAGGAATATTGCGAGGCTCCACCAGCAGCGCTCGTGAATATAGTGCCTGTGCTTCCTCTGGCATCCTTAATTTTTGATATGTATATGCAAGTAAATTTAAGGCATCGATATTTTTGGGCGCATCGGCTAACCATTGCTCGGCTCGAACTTTGGCTTCGGTCAACGCATTACCCTGAATAAGTAACAAAATAGCAGCTAAACGCCCAGTATCAGCTGACTCACTCTTTTGGGTACTCATTTCCGGGGAAGCTAAGGCGTCGATAGGATCCAGCCGTGTTTTCAAGGCCATGGTTTGTAGCCGAATCGCAGGATGGGAATTAGGCACGTTTTCCAAATAAGCTAGCACGTTACTCGCGGCCGAATACTGCTGGTTCTGTATTAATTGGTACGCCATGGCATTTCCAAACAACAAGTCTTGCACGGTTCTCCCATCTTGGTTCACAAATTGTTCCTGTGCTTCACTAAGCGACCCTAATTTTACTTGGATCAATAGCAGTAGACGCTGCAGTTCGCCATTGTCAGGATAAAATCTAACGGCCCGACTCAAATGTTCATAAGCGGCTTCTAGGCTGTCTACGTGATAGGCAGAAACGCCAGCCACCAGGTAATTGGCAGGCGGCTTAAAGCCCCGAGAGATTGACTTTTCAGCATAGTCCTTCGCGGCCTCATAATCACGGTCAGCAAAAACGAGTAGCGCTTTGAGATGATTCGCAACCGGTTGGCGCGGGTCCAAACTCAATAAGTTATCAACATGCTTGGTAGCGGCTTCAGCATCATCCATTTGCAAAGCGCTGATGGCCAACAAAAGATGGGCATAAGCGGTGTTAACTTGTATTTTTTGAAACTGCAGGAAGTTGCTATAGGCCTGTGATGGGTTGCGTAAAGCAAAATATAGTTGACCTCTTAACAAATAGGCCTGAGCATTGGCAGGATACTTTTGTAATAATTCATCCAATGTAGAGAGCGCCTTGGCTGGCGCATGATGGCTTTCTAGTTCAGCCAAGGTCAATAGACATAACTCACAATCTAGAGGTTCATCCCAAAGCGCGTCCAGCGTGCTCTGGGCTAATTCAAGCTGTTCAGTGCGCGACAGCAACAGCACTTTGTAAAGAGAAAGCGCTAATTCAAGAGTGGGGCTTGGGGTCGCTGCAGGTTCGTTTGAAAGCTGTTGCTCTAACAGCGTCTCCAGCTCGACAAGTTTATTTAGCTGCAAATAAACCGACGCCAATAAAGGCAATGCTTTTTCTGTTGAAAACTCCTTCTCAACCGCCGCTGCCAGAAAACGTTCAGCGTCTTTTAAGTGCCCTAGCTGGGCGTAAAGTTCACCCAATTCAAATCTGGCTTCTATCAAGCTAATGTCTTGCTGCAATGCTTTTTTATACAAGATTATAGCGGCTGAATAACGACCATCCGCTTTGGCAGAATTGGCTTGAGAAAGGAATTTCTGAGGGCTGCTTTCTCCTGAGCAGGCGCTCAAAATGAATACAGTACATACAAGTAATATTCGACTTAGCATGAGTTTCCTTAGCATTGTGTCGACCCGCCATAGCATGCCACTAAAAAGCCAGGACACCTAAATGATGTCACTGGCCAAGCATGATAATGTTTGAATTTATCGCGCTTCTTACCAATATGAACTATTAATATCAATATTAAAATGGAGCGCTTACACAGACTTCGTCTTTGCTCTAGCGCGCCAAATTAGCGCGACAAAACCAGACAAGAATATCAATAGGCTTGCAGGTTCAGGTACATCAACTTTCGCGACAATTCGTAAATTTTTGTACAGGTCGGTATTGTCGGCAATGAACGAAAAGTTAAGATCCCAACCGCCGCCGATATTTCTAATCCAGTTACCCGCCCAGTTATCGGCCATGGCATCAGAGAAATCAACAAACGCAAACGAATCCACTAGCATGTCTCCGGCGCCATTGAACAAATCGCCCGTAATAGACAAAAAGTTAAACTCTTGCGAAATTAAAGTATCGAAGTCGAGCAGTGCCAATATTGTCATTTGCATGCCGCCAGCGAAAGTGAAGTCACCGAAGACATCCACGCCGTCATAGTCAATGCCTCTTTGTGTACCCCATATTTCCATTACCCAGTTGACATTTTCGGTCACTAAGTCGCCGTCAAAAGTAAGTAGACCAGGACTATTGCCGGGGTTAACGGTAGCGGTGTATTTTCCTTCTTTTCGGGCTTTTGCAGGGTCATTTAGCATGCCTTTAATCAACGTACTGCCAACAAATGTGCCGTTGCCTGAAATACTCCCGGTTAGCGTGAGTACTTCGTCGTCTTCCATTGTAATAAAGCCGTTGTTATTCACGAAGCCACCAAGCTCGGCCGATTCGGCAAAAGCGATTGTGCCGGTTTCGGTGTTGTTGATTAGGCCTTTATTGGTAAACGTAGATCCAAGCTTATTATCAATGAGTCCGGTATTGTGCAGTGCGCCGTAGTTTTCAATATTTGCACCGTCGTTGTTAATAATCTCACCCATATTGAGTAGGGTGTTAACCGCAAACAGTTGATTATCTAGTACAAACGCATTATCAGTGCCAATTTGAATGTTGCCACCCGACTCATTATTAATGCTGCCTTGGTTAATAAGCGTTGCACTGCGGTATTCTTGTAAATCGATTTTTCCGCGGTCTCCTACAGTGCCAGCAGCAAGCCCTGAAAGAAGGATGTCGCCGCTATTGTTAATCACTGCAACGCTATCTTTAAGTGTGCCGTTAATGAATGAACCAGCCGAAACATCTACCCGTCCTGAGTTGTTGATAGTGCCGTTGGAAATCAACATGCCGTCTTGTTTAGAAGTAAATGCCTCACCATTTGCCGCGGTTCTATCTACACTAACTTGCTCAACTAAAAGACTCCCTGCATTGTCAATTTTTCCTTCTTTGCCGACTATTAGCACACCGCTGTTGCGTATAACGCCACTTTCATTGTTGCTGATTGTTGCCACATTATTGAACAGGCCGCGGTTGTTAAACGTCCCGTTATTTTCAAGTTCGGCCGTATTCACTGAGCTGATAGCGGCAAGGTTAATGAAAGGAGCCCCTTCAACTGTGTTTCCATTTGCATCGACGAATGTTTGCACATCAACGCTAGCAAGCCCGCGATTAGCGCTAATAGCGTTACTCTGCTGGTTTCTAAGGCCGGTTTGCGCATCCCGAACCAACTGAGTTTCAGCTTCAGCAGCAAAGGTACTGATATCATAAGCCAAACGAAGGGTTTCATTTAAGGCCTTAAAAGGAAGGTTTAGAAAATTATCAAAAAGTGGATTGCCAGTATCAAACAAAGGTATTTGCGTTAATTTCACCAAGCTTTCTCTAGCCTTGCTGTCTTCAATCTGCTCCTGAAGCTTAACTATGCTTTGCTCACTTACCTTTATCGTTTGTTTATTACGGTAAAAATTAACCGCATCGGCAATCACATTGCTGACAGAAAAAGTATTGACATAATCGTCATCGGTGAGCTGTTTGCCATTGTTAGGGTTTTGACCATTGTTGAACACACCATCATTGGTAATAGTGCCATTGTTAACTAACTTACCGTGATTATTTAGTTCGGCTGCGGCTTCGTTATTCACTAACGCGTTATTGTTAAATTGCCCAAGGTTACTCATTATGCCTGAGTTAAGTATCAGTGCAGGGCTTGAAGCAGAGGCAGTCGTTTGGTTATCAAGCAGACCATAATTAATAAAGGTGTCATTGTTAGCCAACTCACCTTCATTCGTTAATGTGCCGAGATTCACCAGCTGCGCAATATCTAAAATGCCAAAGGTGTTACGCGTATCGTTTATGCCATTGTCAATAACGCCGCTATTCGTTAGCTTTGCGCCAACTTGATTCACTAATGCACCATTGTTGCGGATATAGCCGCCGACATTATCGATTTTTCCACCGGCATCGTTATATATGTCTGCGCCGGCTTGATTGAGTAACAAGGAGTGGTTAGTTAACGTGCCTTGATTCAGCAGCGTGGCGTCTTTTCGGTTTACCAATATACCTAATCCAGAACGCGCCGCATCTTGCTCAATTTGACGCTCAATGCCCGCATACACAACTGCACCATTTGCTTTAGCAATGGCAAGATTGGCAAGCTGTGTGCCGTAGCTCGTTTCAGCGCTACGCACATCGGCGCTGAATACATCTTCATAGACCCTCGTAAAGTCTGAGGTGAATTGATTTAACACAAATTTCTGAGAATTTTCTGCTGCTAACTTATCGTCATATATATCCTGCTGTTGTATGAGAAGATTGTAAGCAAAATCTCCGAAGAAGGGCTGTCCGGCAACGTTGAAAAAGTTTTCTCTCGCAGCGTCTACATTGAGTTTTTGTGCCATTGACGCCTGCACGGCATTGTTATAGTTGGTATTAAACCCAGAGGTAACACTTTCAACAAAGGTTCTTGCATTGTTGACGTATTCGCCCGCTTTGCTTTGAAAAAAGTTGCGAGCAGCAAAGGTATCTTTTACGCCTTGAGCTGTTGTCGCATTTGCTTCGTCATTGATCAGTAATGATGATGCAATTGACGCTTCGCGCAACTTTCTTGCCGCAGCAAGAGGGTCTTTCATATCTCGGTACTGACTCCAATCATTACCTGCTCTGCCATTGACTATCTGATGACCTGCTCCATTAATAATAAAGCCGCTGTTGTCAATAATGTGATTGTTTTGCAATACGAAACTATTGGCCGAGTCGCTGATTCTGGATTTCAGTTCAACTTGGCCGCCTTTTTCAATGATTATCTCGCCAGTATTGTTAAGAGCAGTGGTTCTGACAGCGTCATTTCTACTATCGGCAAATAAATTAAGTTCTGCGCCGTTTCTTACGTTTATCAAACCTCCTTGATTGTCTAAAGATTTACCGAGACCCCACGTGTCACCTGAAATATCAAGATTCCCGTAAAGATCCAACACCCCGCCGTATCTATTTCTAAACAGGCCAGTTGATGAGTTATTTTTTGAGGTAAGCTCTAAGTTGCCGGCATTGAGCATAACGCCTGCACTTTCAAATGTGCCATCAAACTTGAGTTTACCCGTTTGACCGATGGACAATTGGCCTGAGCGAGTGTTAGTTATCTTATAGCGATTGGCATCACCTTTTGAGAGTTCGTCAGCGCCCATGTAAACGTCGCCATCTATTCTAAAAATTTTCTCATTTACTAGGCCGAAATTGTTATTTACACCGCTATTGCTGCTGCTAGAACTGCCGTAAAAATTGCTTGCTCCGAGCTCAAGGCTGCCACCTTGCTCAACAAAAAAGAAGCCAGAGCTGTTTGATGAAATCTTAAACTGGCCATCGGTCATAATTTGAGCGTGTTGGCCCGTGTCTATTTTGTAAGACTCTTCGACTGAACGTCTCACGTTTTCATTCTCAAAATCGAACACACGACGCACAGGGCGGTTTGTTACCTGACCGTCAGAATTTGTAATGCTAGATAAATTCAGTGCTTCACCCCGAGCGTTTATAGCGCCTGAATAAGCGACTTCCTCATACCCTCTCTGCTTGATTTCAGCAGCAATTAGTTTACTTGTAGTCATAAATTGCTGCACACGATCGTCAGTTAATGCTACGTCATCTTGCCTTGTTTTACTTCTTGCTTGAAACACAACTTCGCCAGAACGATCAAATGTCAGCGTTTCGGAATTTGACGATGCGCCTTGAATAGGCACTAGACTGGAGTCTTCTCTTACTCTATCGGTACCTATATTGCGGTCGTCTCCAGTCGGTGACGCCCATTTTCCGGTGTTAAAGGACGCGTTATAAATATCCACTTGCGCCAAGCTAGGAGAAGTGAATGTTTCATCGAACACAAACCCTGTATCTAATTCGCCAAAGCCGTCTATACCTACGGACGCACGCAAACCCTGAATATCAATTTCTGCTGCAACATCCAAATAAGTTCTATTAGTTAGCACTGCATCTACTGAAAAGGTCGGTGTTGCCGTCACAATGTCATCATACGATACAAGCCCAACGCTTTGTGAAGGGTCAGGCGCTATCAGTGCGATATCAGGGATGTTCTCCCAAGTGCCGACGTAGCGAGTTTGTTTGCCTATCTCCCCTTTGATAAGCACGCCTTCGCTAAAAGTAATGTCGACCATAAGCTCAGGAGCTAAGGTAAGTTCGGTTTTAAGGTCGATGGCTGGCCCTGCTTCGATGTTAAAAAGCTCAACTTCTGCAGAAACCGGCACGTCTTCAAAACCCTCGATGCTGTTTAAAGACAACTTGCCGCCATCGGGTAGTCCAAAAGCGTAACCTAGCACTTTATCTAAATCGAGTTTAACTTCGGCTATTCGACCACCAAACTCGGCAGAGGCGATTTCGTTGCTGTATTCGCCAACTTTGTCTTCGGTGTAAGGATTAGAAAAGGTTAAGCTAATTGGGCTTTTTGCTATGAAGCTCTCGGCCTCATTGATATCTTTTAATCTTTGTTTATCACTTTCGCTGCCGTTTTCCAATTGACTTTTGTATGAGTCCCATTGACCCTGTGACACCCGACCCAAGACCGCAGAAATATCATCATATAAAGCGGTATTGGCTAGCTCTTCAATGGAGTCGGGGGGATCAGCAATGAGATCGACCAACAAAGACCCTAAATCGACTAAGTTAGTTGGCGGAGAAAAAATCCTGCCCACTGAATTTATTGTATCGATCTCAAGCAAGGGTAACTTAAAGTCGAAACTGGCCAAGTTGTATGTTTCGTCAACAAAACAGCCAAGTAAACAGGCCTCTGCGAACAGGTTGAGGTCAGTGCTAATGTTGAGCCCCGTTTCAACCCTAAAAGAAGGTGACTTAACCACAAAAGTAGAATCAAACTCTACCGTGTCTGTAAACCCTGAGTCCGTTTTTAGCGTAATGAAGTCAGAGCCTAAGCCGGCAAACTGATAGTCTACAGAAGGCTGGTAATGTACGGTTGCGTCAAAAGTTCCGGGTCTTAAATCAGCCTCGAAATAAGGTAATACGTAGGCTTCAACCTCAATACCTGCTTGCGCACCCGCTTTGACACACACACCCAAAACACACTCATCAACAATACCACCTACACCTACTCTAGCGCGGGGAGGTCGTCCGAAAACTTTATCCCACTGCTGCTCGGTTAGTTGCCAATCAACACTCAAAGCGCCAGGACCATTAGGGCTCCATACGCTGGCATTTTCAATCATATATGCGTTGGTTTTAAAGGTGACTAGTTCTTGATTGTTTTCGGTCGGCACACCGGCAAATACATGCGATGTAAATGCGAGTGAAAAAGTGGCTAAATAAATATGACGTGTTTTCATGACAACTACTCATTATTAAGTTGATGCTGTTTGTGAATGATAGAAGGGCTAAAAAACGTCAAACCTTTCTCTAGTATTTCCATAGTACGCCTGTGAAAGACACTTCATAAGTATCCATAGGTCTGGGTTTGATAAAAATATTGTAAAATATTCCGACACAATGGATGATTTGAAAGCTTAATAGACTCAAGTTGACGATTGGGATACTGTAAGAATACTTTCTAAGTGCTATTTTACTCAGTGCTAGCAGCTGTCTTTTTTAGCTTTTCTTGAGCTCATAACATACGCAGAGTCAAAGGGAAATATTGTGACAGCAGGTATCAAGCACAGCATAAAAGATAAAATCAACGCTGAACAAATCAGAATTATGCACGGCTCCATCCCTGTGCTTTTATTCATTAACATTTTTGTCGTTTTAGCATTGTCCTACGGTTTTTCGGACGTGGTTTCGCACAGTTCAATTAAAATTTGTTTAGGACTACTGCTTTTTATGGTGGTGGTTAGAGGTGGCTTATACCTCAACTATAAAGATAAGTTCGACCCAAGAAACTTAAGACCGTTGGCCCTATCATTAATTCTAGGAAGCGCACTAGCCGGCGGCCTATGGGCTACATTGAGTATTCTTTATTTACCCGTGGATGACAAAACCTATCAACTTTTCCTCTTGTTGGGCTTAATGGCTATGGCAAGCGGTTCCGCGTTTACATTCAGTATTTATTTGCCAAGCTATTTTGCTTATATTCCGGCGACATTACTTCCCATCACATTCCAATTTTTCGCGATGGGTAGCAAGTTTCATACTACATTGGGTATTGCTACTGCTGTTTACTTGCTGGTACTCACCATATTTAATATTAAAATTAATAAAAACTTTAAAACTACGCTGGCCGTGCGTTTTGAAAACCTAGCGTTGATTGAGCAACTTCAGCTGCAAAAAGACGAGGCAGAAAAAGCCAATAAAGCCAAATCAAAGTTTTTGGCCGCCGCCAGTCATGACTTGAGGCAGCCTCTATATGCATTAAGCCTGTTTACTTCGGTATTAGATGAAACAATTCAAGACTCGAAAGGTAAACATGTGGTCAGTCAAATAAACGCTTCTGTACAGTCTCTCACTAACCTCTTTGACAAATTATTAGACATCTCTCAACTCGATGCCGGGGTCATTACGGTAAACAAGCAAGACTTTTCACTAAACAAAATTTTTACTACGTTACGGCAGGCACTCACTCCACTGGCAGTAGAAAAAGGACTGACGATTGAATGGCCTAAAATTTATCCCGGGGTACACAGTGAACCGGAGCTATTGGAGCAAATCCTCAGCAACTACTTAAGCAATGCTATCAAATATACACCTGAAGGTATTATTACAGTGTCCTGTGATAACAATGATGGCGTGGTTACGATCACGGTATCAGACACCGGAATAGGCATTGATAAAGGCGCGCTGGATAACATTTACGATGAGTTTTATCAGGTTGGTAATATCGAAAGGGAGCGGGAAAAAGGTCTCGGCCTTGGTTTGTCTATCGTGCGCAGAACGGCGAAATTGTTGAAGCACGACATAAATGTGTCATCCGCACTTGGAAAAGGCTCACAGTTTTCTATTTCACTTGAGCAAGCCAAAACCGTTGATGTTGATAATCTATCGACAACGGATTTACTCGCAGCTGAAAAAACCGAAACTAACGCATTAGTGCTGGTCATTGATAACGAACGAGATATTCGAGAAGGGCTGGATAATATTCTGCAACTCTGGGGCTACCACGTGATCACGGCAGCCGATCTTGAGGATGCTTTAGAGCAGCTTACATCTAAAAATCAACAACCGGATATTATTATTTCAGATTACCGCCTTAAGGCAGGGAAAACCGGGGTTGATGCTATTAAGGCGCTTCATATAGCCTTCAACAAAGTCATCCCTGCGTTAATTATTACCGGCGATACCGCGACCGACCCTTTGTTGGACATCAATAAAAGCGATTTTCAAGTACTATTCAAACCGGTGGCACCTATGAAACTTCGGGTATTTCTGCGCAATGTTAGCGAGTCACAGCCTTAGATTTAGCCCTCGCTCAGTTTTTGGGCTGCTATGGCCGCTTCAGTCCGATTATGAACTCCCAAACGTTTAAAAACCGAGGTAACATGCATCTTAGTCGTTGACTCGGATATGCCTAACTTTAGGGCGATACTTTTATTTGATAAACCCTGACCTATCATCGTCATGACTTCTATTTGTCTCGGAGTAAAAGGGGTACAGCTGCTATCAGATGCTTTCTGGGCAGAAGCTGTCTTGCCAGACATCGATGTTGGTATATAAAGTTCACCCGCTATGATCGTCCTTAAGGCACTGAGCATAATCTGACTCGTTGTGTGTTTTGGAATAAAACCCATGGCTCCAGATTTGAGTGCCCGCTGCATATCGTTTGGGTTTTTAGAAGCAGACAATACGACCGTTGCTATGCTCGGGTAGGACGCTCGACAAAACTCTAATAGACTAAAACCATTTTCGCCGGGCATCAAAAGATCGAGAATGATTAAATCAATATCACTCAAGTTCTTTAGATGACTAACCGCCTGTTCATAGTTATCGGCTTCAACAATATTAATGTTATCGGTTAGCTTTTCCAAGACATAACATAAACCCTCTCGGACAAGAATGTGATCATCTACAACGAGTATTTTCAATCAACACCCTCTAGAAATGGCTTAATATTCATATTGCTACAGCAAAATATTTTATTGTTCACCACTATAGCCTATCCAAAAGCTATTTACCTGACTATTATTTGAGCGCTTTGGTGCACGAAGCGGAACGCAATCGAAATGCTTTATATACGACAAAAAATTGAAGCATCCAGCATGAGCCTAGTTAGCCCGGTAAATGGGATTAAAGCTAAAGCAACAGTGAAACACGTACTCATCCTGCGGCGAATTGGATAGCGCTTTATTTTGACGATTTATAAAGCCAAAACCACCAAACAATAATGGCAATAAGAGCCACTCCGATTAAATTTATCCACAGCATAACTCAATTCTCCTAATGGTCTTTTGCTTTAAAAAAACGCAGGCGATTAGCGTTTGTCACTACAGTGAGTGAAGAAAATGCCATTGCGCCACCAGCAATCACCGGGCTTAATAGTAAACCAAAAAACGGATAAAGCACTCCCGCCGCAATCGGCACGCCAGCCACGTTATAGATAAATGCGCCAAACAAATTTTGCTTAATATTGGTTAACGTTGCTTTGCTCACCGCAATGGCGTCTGCTAGGCCGTGTAATGACCCGCGCATCAGGGTGATATCGGCGCTCTCTATCGCGACATCAGTACCTGTACCGATAGCAAAGCCTACGTTTGCTTGCGCTAAAGCCGGTGCGTCATTGATACCGTCACCGGTCATCCCTACTATTTCTCCGTTACGTTGCAATTCAAGTACTTTATTTGCTTTATCCTCAGGTAAAACTTCAGCAAAGTATTCATTTATGCCGACTTTTTCTGCAATCGCCTTTGCTGTCAGCCTGTTGTCACCTGTTAGCATCACAACTCGAATACCGCCGTTCTGTAAGCGTTGAATCGCTTCGATAGAGTCACTTTTAATTGGGTCAGCAACTGCAATTACCGCCGCTAACTCGTTGTTTACCGCAAAATACATGGGCGTTTTTGCTTCTTCAGCGAATGCTTGTGCTTTATCTATAAAGGCTTCTATATTTATGCCGCGCTTGGCCATTAGCTTTTCGTTCCCAAACAACAGCACGCTGTTATCTAACTTGGCTTCAACACCTTGTCCTGCAATCGACGCAAACTCGGTTACCTTTTTAGGCTCGATTCCTTGCTCTTTGGCACTCTCCACTATCGCCATTGCCAGCGGATGCTCAGAGCCTGCTTCGATGCTCGCAGCGAACATTAATACTTCTTCTCGCGTTAGTTTATTTGTAAGAAGTACATCGGTAACTTTTGGCGCACCTTCAGTAATAGTGCCTGTTTTGTCTAAAATCATCGTTGTTATCGTTGATGCAGTTTGCAATGCTTCGCCGTTTCTTATTAATACACCAGCTTCAGCCGCTTTACCTACGCCCACCATTACCGACATGGGAGTGGCTAAACCCAGTGCACAGGGGCACGCAATGATCAACACAGTCGTTGCTGATACGATGGCGAAAGCAATACTCGGTGTCGGTCCAAAATTTAACCAAGCGAGCGCACTCAACACTGCAATGATCATAATAACAGGCACAAAATAGGCGGAAATCACGTCTGCCATTCGACCAATAGGGGGTTTAGAGTTTTGAGCTCGCTTCACCATATTGATGATTTGCGCTAACGCGGTATCTTTGCCTACTCGCGTTGCCTTAAATACTATCGTTCCTGATTTATTAATGGTGCCGGCAACGACTTTGTCGCCTTGCGTTTTTTCGACGGGCATCGGTTCACCCGTCAACATCGATTCATCTAAAGCTGAGTGTCCTTCAGTCACCACGCCATCAACCGATATTTTTTCACCCGGACGCACTCTCACCAAATCATCAAGCAGGACATTTTCAATGGGAATGTCGATGTCTTTGTTGTCTCGAATGACTCTAGCGGTTTTAGACTGCAAACCAATCAGTCTTTTAATCGCCTCAGAGGTTTTGCCACGGGCTTTTACTTCCAAGGCTAAGCCAAGGTTAATCAACCCGATGATCATGGCGGTCGCCTCAAAATAAACGTGTCTTGCCATGATAGGGAGTAAGTCAGGCACCGCGACTACCAGCATTGAATATATCCAAGCGGTGCCTGTACCTAATGCAATTAAGGTATCCATGTTGGCTGAATGATTTTTAACAGAGTTCCATGCGCCAATGTAGAAATGCTTACCCGAAAAGATCATGACACCTAGGGTCAATAGTCCTACTGTGAACCACACTAGCCTTTCTGTCGTTGTGGTCACAGTCATTTCACCAATTACCAGCCCGTAAATCATGAGTGGGATACCAATTAGCAGGGCAATAGTCATATCGCGCATTAACTTTTTATAGTATTTCGCATCAGCCTTATCTTTTTCATCAACCGCCTCTTCTTCCGACTGACTGCTATCAATTTTTGCGTTATAGCCTGCTATCTCAACGGCTGAAATCAAAGCGGCAACCGGCGCACTGCCAATAACCATGACGGTTCGCTGCGCAAAATTCATTTCTGCACTATGAACGCCTTGAACAGAACTCAACGCTTTTTCAATCTTACTTACACAACTGGCACAGCTTGCACCGTCGACTATAAGCTGCTGCTCTGGTAATTCTTGTTCGTTTGCTGTTGGCGCTGTTGCTTCTTTGCCATTTGAGGCGTCTCGCGGCACCTTATTTTTGGGCTGGCAACAAGCATGCTCAGATTCAACGGCGTCGCTGGCGCTATTGTTGGCGCTATTGTTGGCACTATTCTTATCATTATTCATAAAACTCTCCTTATCGAGGGTCGCATATATGACCGTTTGTTGTGCGTTACTTTCTTGTCGCCTTTTTTACGGAAATATGGGTATCTTGCTCAGTTACGCAAAATGAGTTGGCGTTTTATATTAGTAAGCATAAACCTTGGAGGCACTCAAAGGTCAAGCGTTTATTTTGTTTACCACATTGACTAAAACGCTACTTGCATAGATCATGATGCCCCAGTATTCGCCTAGATGTACTCACACTACAACAGTAAGTAGCCTTAATGATTGAAATAATATTTCTCGCAATAGCCCTAAGCATGGATGCATTTGCAGTGTCCTTAACAATCGGTGTTAGTAATCCGAAACAAATTCAAAAAATGGCTCTTTTAGCAGGATTATACTTTGGCATTGCCCAAGGCCTAATGCCCTTATTTGGTTATCTTGGAGGCATTGCAATATTCGGCTGGCTTGGTGAGTATACGCAATGGATAGCGTTTATCTTACTGGTTATTATTGGTCTTAAAATGGTATACGAAGCGCTCACATCGCAACCTGACAAAAATGCGGCATCAAAAACATACTCACACTCTGCACTGTTAGTGCTGGCAATTGCTACTAGCATTGACGCACTTGCTGCAGGTTTCTCCCTAACCTTGATGAGTATAAACGGTATTTATGCCTGTATTATCATTGCTGTTATCACATTTTTATTCAGCTATGCAGGGGTCCTTGTGGGTCGCAACTCATCGGTGTGGCTGGGTAGTAAAGCTGAAGTTTTTGGCGGTGCAGTGCTGATATTTTTAGGCTTTAAGGTGTTAATGTGAGCAACTTAACTGCATGACCTTAGTATAGCTTGATATTATTTTATACCTTGTCGGGCTCCTTATAGCGATGAGCGGAAGTTCCAGCTTGCGTCACTGACAGGCCGCTTTGGGCAGGTTGCTGCCCTTTGCTTACTTTAAAATGTTGATACTCCCTAGGTCATTCCTGCGCAGGCAGGAACCTCCCATTATCTACAGTAAACTCAAAAATAGCGCCAAATTGTTAACTCTCCTGTGGGTTTAGGAGATTCTTGCCTGCGCAAGAAAGACGGTAAGTTGTTTCAACGACTGCAAATGGCACAAAGCGCCAATTAACTGAAGAGCCCTATCAGTCGACAATGAGGCGGTAAGCGAACATATCGTTTTTAAAATGCACTATCACAATTTTTAGCAAATGTAGGTTTCCAATGCTTCTGAACTTTTACTAAACAGCTCTGTCGATAGTTGACGCGCTATAGTGAATAACGGATAAAAATCAATGAAAACAAACATAACTATCATAGGAATTATTCTATTTTTCTCGATTTTTTCTGTTCGTTCGCAAGAACAAAAAGTAGAATATGAAGAGTTTAATCAGGTATTAGACATTGCTCAGAATCACGTTAATTCAGACTATTTCGTTCGTATTTTTAAAGTGAAGATTAAAAATACAGACCTTAATTACGACGATATTTCGATTTGGTTAACGCAAAACGGTAAAGAAATCGCAACAGCGAAGATTGATGATAAAGGCAATATTACACTTCCTGTATTAAATCCTGATACAGCTGAAAAGACCATGCTGCACCTTAATCAACTCGAACAGAACGCTTCGATTTCTTTATATACTGATGTCGCCCCGATAACTACGAAAAAAGTTATGTATAGAGATTTATTTATGCTTTTGGAAGACATGAATCATTTTACAGATGTTATGGCTGGCGGCATGTCTTGGTTGATACCTAGTTTGGATGAAATTGAGTTTAGTTTTGAGCGATCTGCAACAATTTCATTCAATAAAGAAAATGGCGACAAACAAGAATATGTAACAGATAAGGCATACAAGGTGACGGTTCCGCTAAAAAAGGCTTGGATGAAACTTAATCCCGAGCTTGAGTTTAGTGATTTGCCAAAGAGGTACGAGCCAAAACTATAGACACTTTGGATGGCTTTTGCCACTCAGCTAATGTAGTTGCTGCATTTTTACTTCCCGAATTTATAGCAGTTCTGCAGCAGCTTTTATCATTTTATTTTTGTTATGACCGGTGTCGGGGACGATTTTTACTTGCCAATTAAACTCATACCCACGGTCCGCTGCTATATTTTCACTTACATTAAAAAAGTGCTTACCACGCTCTAGTCTATTCTTGCCTTGTTTCATCGCAAGTGTAGATTGATCTAAAAAACCGCTGCTACTAGAAACATCATTTTCACCAAGAAGAATGATAAGTTGTTTGCTAAATGCGCCTGACAAGGGAGGATGCTGACTTGGTAAATTATAAGGATAATCTCCTTTGGCGGATGGAAATGTATAAACACCAGCATTTGCGGCAATGGCTTTGTTAATGCGACTGTTTGGATATAGCATGACCATTCTATGCACAAATTGGCTGCCCGCTGAGTGTCCAAAAATGTCAAATCGATTTATCTCAAACGAGTTTTTTTCGTTGATATGTTCCACTATATTATCGATAACCTGAAATGCCCATTCCTCCTTAGGGTTTTCTTTGCCGAAGAAGTCATAAAGGTTGCCATCCTGATAGTCGTTAGTCGTTATTTTGTAAAACTTGCTGTGAAACTCTGGAGCAATAACCAATATGTTTTTCTGTTCGGCTATCTGTTTCCATTGGTCGAGATACGCTTTAGCGTTTCTTGACATGCCATGCATTACAAAGAGCACTTTGTCACCATCTTCCCAACTGTCAGGCATATGTGACCAAACTCGGATCGTCTTTCTATCGGAATGTTTATATGCATTCATCACAAAGTAACTTGTGCCAAATTTAATAGCTCGCACTTGAGTCAAATCTGGTCCTACAGGAAGCAAATATTTATAGGAAGAGCATCCAGTGATTAGTGCTACGGCAAAGGCACACGCTAATACGCTTTTTGTTATTGACTTAATTTTCATTTTTCATCTCTCTTCAGTGCGCAGTTATAATTGGCATAATTAAAGATAAAAATTGAAGTGGGAAGGCATTTGTGACGAATTGAAACGTTTTGTGACGAACGTATATGAAAGGATTATTTAACAGGATTGTCTGAAAGAGCTTCTTTTACTTTCGTAAAGCTTGAGCGAGATAGAGGTACTGATAAATCAGTATGTAAGAGTTTTATTCGTTTAGACTGGTTGATGGAAAATATGCTGCTTACCTTTTTTAAATTGACCAGAAAGGACCGATGACAACGCGTTATAGAAACCACATGCTTCAACTGGTCTTCCAAAGACGATATTGTACAACGGATCATATGATTTTTAAGCTTGCCGTCATTTTCTATTGTGATGTTGATATAATTACCTTGTGCATTAGCAAATAAAAAATCCTCTGTATTTATAACGACTGATTCATTCATTGCGCTCCCTGCTATTCTGATTGTGGTCGTCGGCAACTGAGGACTTTCAATATCCAACGGAGTGTTACTGGAGCTTGTTTTTTCTGCCTTGCTTGATTTATTTTGGGATAATACAAATAGCACTCGAATAACAATAAATGAGCGTGTGATAATGAGCAAGATTGGCGCAAGTAAGAAGCCATAAAGTAGAAACAATAAGAAATTCTGTAGTGTAAATGGTACCGCAGCAAAAGTTGCTCTGGTTAGAAACATTCCTATTGAGACGGTAACTATTACGCAAATCGAAATGATATATTCTATGCCAACAGCCTTTTTTGATTTTCTCTCTTCATTTTTTTTACTGTCAGTCATATTTAAACGTACTTTTACTAACATTATTAGTGCTGAATGGACAACGTAGACATACAATCCGCTCAAAACAGCTACCGAAAGCAAATCAAAGGTATCCGAACGATACAGCTGAAAAGGTTGGAAGGTTATTAAAAACAACATGACAAATACACTATTCCCGAGTATCACAAGATGCGTTGTCGATACGGGTAAATCAAGAATAGATGTATTCTTTAAAATGCTTTTAACTGTTTGACCCAATTCATTGTGCATAAATAGTCAATTACCTTACAAACAAATCTTTAAACACAGCTAAGCGGTATGCCATAAGTAATCAATATAAAGTTATGTTGTTGTCGTCGTCTAATATTAACTAAATGAACCCAATGCCACAAATGAGAATACTTCGTCGGGTTCTCTACGACCCATATAGCAGTATGAAAATAACCCAAAAAATGGCGGCTGTATTTTTTAAAAGATTATTTGGGCTCTTTGGTAAAAGATTTAAATTATGCTCGGGTAATAGCCGAACTAGAAAAGTCAGTCGAAACTGATTATCAACCCATCGACAATAACAGATTCTATACCAGAACCTACGCGGAAATAAAAAACGTATTTAAAGTTTCTAGTTTTAAAAGGGACATTTCTACATCCTTAAGAAAAGAGATTTTCGCAAAAATTGATAACTTGGAGAAAGCAGTAAAAAGTGGCGCGGATATCCGGTTTTCACTGGTCGAATTTAGCGAGTCTGTTTCTGATATTTCCATAAAAACGATCAAAAGCGACAAACTTAAAGAGAAAAAGTCCGACACGCTCCTGTATATAAAGCTCAAAATCACTGAAGAGAGCATGGAGTGGCAGACTATTGAAGATGCAGAGGGGAATATTATCTCTAAATTAATGGTGGAGTAATCATGAAACACTCCTATTTAAATATCTACGAAGCACTATTGGAGCAAAGCCTCCCAATTCCCGACATTGTGAATGAATCAAGGCTAAAAGATAATGCGTTTCTTGCCCATTTTGATCAGTGGCTTGTCACCACTGAAGAAGTAATGAAATGTAACAGTATCGCACAGTGTTCTGAAATAGCAGAGTTGCGCAGTAAAATCATTAGTGCTTCAAGTAATAGAACCCATTGAAAACCGGATAAATGAAGCTAGAGATGCTGTGCGGCAACTGCTGGGTTTAGCTTATCAAGCAAACATGATTGACATAAGTAAGGATTTTAGTTTACTGATTCAAAGTTTGTGGGCAACTTTCGCTAGCCGCGAGCAGTATAACGTTGATTTTCAAGGTTTAAAATCAACCCAACTCATGCACTAGAAGTCGCTGGTAAAGTTTTTCTTTCAGGCTCTTGGGTTCTAATAATCCCATTCTTTCTAACGCAGCTTTTGAATGATCGGGAATGCCAAAAGTTAACATCGCCTTAATTATCGTAAGCAAGAAAATAGGTTTATTGACCTGTTTCTTTTTCAGTGACTTTAACGCGCGGCCTAATTGAATTTCTTCTTTTGTTAGCTCTGTACCAAATGGAAAACTTGGGAATAGGCCTTGCTTGCGGTACTTGTGCACAAGTTTGATAATATTTTGCGGATAATTATTCTTGGCATGTTCTGGTAAGACGTAATCTTGCTTTAACTTTCCGGCGTTTTTGGCTTGAGCGATTAGCTCTTGTTGAAACCTTGAATCGGCGATTTCAATCAGCGCGGCAGCGATGTCGCTATCGGTTTTTCCACGAAGATCAGCAATACCGTATTCACTGATAACGATGTCTCTGAGATGTCGTGGAATGGTTATGTGACCATAATTAAAAACGATATTGGATTTAATCCTCTTACCATCATTGCGAGTGCTGCGCAGTTGGATAATGGAATGCCCGTCGGGTAATGCCTGCGCCATGGCAACAAAATTGTACTGACCACCCACACCACTGACCACTCGTCCGTCTTCTAAGCCATCAGAAATGGCGGCACCGGATAATGTCATCATCAGGCAGGTATTGACAAAGCGGGCATTTATCCGATGCAAGCGATCTAGTTCTTCATGCCCATAAAGTTGATTGATCTTGCTTACACTTTTCATATGGATCAGCCGGCGCTCTTCTTCGGGCAGATCTCTTAGCCATTGGTAAAACTCATTGCAACCAAGGAAGAAACCACCGTGAACACTGGCACCATTGGTAAGCGTGTCACCCAGACAGTGCTGTAATATTTGCTGAAAGTTGCTGTCTTTGTTGAGATCAGCTTCAATTCGAGTGCCATTTGGCAGAATAATGGAGCCGGCTTCAAACCCTAATTCTTGCTTGAAAATACCGAAGTGTTGCAGCATGTGAAAGTCTTTGGCTTGTAGTCTGGGTTGTATAGCGCGTCTCTCTACAAGCTGGAAAAGGGTCGTGCTCGTTACTTGCTCGGTGATGATGCCTTCATTTAACAAGCGCTGTAAAACGGCATTGTCATAGACCTTCCTACACAAGATACCGGCCTTAATGAGATGCATAAAACCATCGACCATCATTTCGGTCGCGCCAAATAACCCCTTTTGAAACGGTTGAGTATCTCCTTTTATTGCTAACAGGTATTTATACCTCGTGGCAATATCCATCTCATTAAGAATGGCTTGGTATTTATCATTGTGCTGGTGCCGTAGCAGTAAGTTATAAACCAGAGAGTCGCCCAACGAGCCTATTCCGACTTGCAGCTCACCGCCGTCTTTAATCAGCGTACTGGCATATAAGCCAATAATAAAGTCGGCATCTGGTACTGATAATTTGGGCGGCGCAAAGAGCGGAAAGTCTCTATCCGGTTCATCTTGCACCACATGAAAACGACTTCTTTTTTGCACCGCATCGCCATACATGTAAGGCAAGTTTCGGTTCACCTCGGCGACAAAGGCTACGTCTTTACGGGTTTCTAGCTGGTCCATGATGTCAATGCTTACATCGGGATTACAGCTAAGGCTAAAGTATTCACCGGTTTCATCAGGCGCGACAATTTGCGCAAGAACATTAACTCCCTGATCGATGAGATCTCGGGCGACAAGCGTGTAATTGCTCGAAATATAATTTTCCTGAGCATAGCGATTACCCATTTGTTTTCCGGCTTGAAAATAGAACTCTTTCACTTCTATATTCGGAGGAAGTGTTCCGCATTCACGGTCTAACTCATATGTCAGGTTAGGGTAGTTGCCAAAAATACGATCTGCGAACGGCTCTACAAAGCGAGATTCTAACAAACTCTTTCCCGAGGGTTTAGAAAGCGTTAACGCCGTGAGGATTGTAAGATGAAGGTTGGGATTTTGTTTAACCGTTTCGTAAAGGTCGTTAATAAAATTATTGGCCTTCCCAGCACCCAATGGCGCACCTAAGACAATTTTTGATCCCACTCTTTGTATAACGTCGCTGACCGCACTCATTTTCTGTGTCTCCATACATTAACAATCAAACTCGTCACTATTAGAGCGGACTGACATGTGCGCTATAACGAAGTTCAAGAGTGAAAAAACATGAGAAGTCTTAACATAGACCACAAAGCTGTATGATGCAACAGACTATGGTTTTACAAATTACTGCGTAAAGAAAACGACTTTGGGGGCGCGTTTACATGGCTGAGAACAATCGTGTTGTTAAAGGTTAAAGGTCAAATGATCCATTTGGTCCGAGGGAGACGGCTCCCGTTTTTGCTTGACCCTAATTTGTTGCAAGCGGCTGTTTAAATCTTCTTTGTAAGCCAATGCATAACATTAAGTAAGAATTGCTCATTCTGCTCTGCTCCTTTCGACACCAAGCCTTGTTTCTCACCAGTCGGAAGGTATATTTGTGAGGTGAACATCATGGCCTCAGAAAATACTGCAACTCGACCGTCACCAACCTCTAGCACTGCCCCCTGAGCCCAGCCTTCCATTGATACCTTCGGAGTGTCTGAATCAATCTGAAAAGGTATTGCTGGTAAAAGTGAACGGGTACCTTTGCCCAAAATCAACAATATCTGAGCGTCTTTGGGGGCTTGAAAAGCAGAGCCGCCAAATGTCCGTACTTGCCTTATTGACTTTGTGTCTTGCTCATTAAGGACAGTGTAGATATCCGATTCATTATTACTTCGTTCAGCAGACTTTGTCGGTTTCGTTATTGCGTGCCGAGCAAGACTGCCATCATCGATACGAAATGTGGCTTTGTCTACGTGACCATTGCTAAATGCAAAGCCAAACGCAAGGTATAAGGACTCTGCAGCTTTTGGGAAGGGTATGTGGTCTGCAATTAGGAATAAAGAACCACCTTCAGATACCCACTGTTTAATCACTTGGACTTCCTTAGCTTCAAAAGCGTCGCGAAATGGCGGAGTCCAGTCGTGCCTGTCTGCGTCAAGAGCATTGGCGATAACCAAAATATCAGCCTGTTCCAAACTGGCTAATGTAAAAGCTTTTTTACTACGTTTAACGGTGTAACCGTCGCTGGCCAGAACTTTTGCAAAGGCACTATATCGACCATTCGCAGTATGAAAGTTATTGTGCGCCTCATCAATAAATACGACGGGACTATTGCGTTCAGAAAAGCTTCTTGTCGTATTTTGAGGCTCAAAATCTCGGTCGCCCTGCTGAGGTAATCCATCGTTTTGCGAGCAAGCAAAAGTGAGCGCTATTACTAAGCTAAACAATAGTGTTCGTAAAATTGGTTTCATATAATTTCCGGGTAATTGCTGAGTAACGTTGCCCTATGAAAAATGCCATTCAGAGCTCTTACATCGACTAACAACAATATGCATCACGCTAAATTGGTTTGCAAATAGTGCTTCTGATAACTAAGTTATCAATTGATGATTCGCAGTAACAGATCAGTTTCATATGCTAGCTAAACAAACACTTCTAAAAATTAGAACGTTTCGCCCTTTAAATGTACATTGATGTGAAAATTATTGATGGTAATCTAATCGCTCGAAGAAAACCCAGACAAAAGGAAATTTACTTATGATCGGCAAATTGAAATCGCTTTTACTCGTTTCTACCGCAATGCTTAGTGTGCATACGATGGCAAGCACAACCTATACAATTGATCCGACGCATACCTCCGTTATTGCGACTTGGAATCATTTCGGTTTTTCTAATCCAACGGCTGCATTCTCAGATGTATCAGGCTCTATTACCTATGACGCAGACAAACCTTCTGCTTCTTCTATCTCCGTCTCAATACCCGTAAAAACAGTCGATACTTTTGTTCCTAAACTGACTGATGAGTTTATGGCTGAAGCGTACTTTGATGTCAGCACTTTTCCAACAGCAACTTTTGAGAGTACTAAAGTTACCTCTACTGGCGAAAATACCTTTGATGTCGCAGGCAGGTTAACCATAAAGGGAATCACGAAACTTGTAGTATTTAAAGCGACATTAAACGGCAAAGGTCCGCACCCGATGACCCAAAAGCAAGCAATTGGTTTCGATGCACGCACAACAATCAAACGCTCTGACTTTGGTATAGATAAGTACGTACCAAACGTAAGCGATGAAGTAACGTTGACCATCACTACCGAAGCGCAAGCAAACTAAGATTAACGAAACGATTGAGAACCAGACCTTCGTAAAATGCGTGGGTCTGTTTGCTAAACTTAATTACATCAAACCTCGTTTGCTTTTAGTTTAGGTTTTGCTCTGGCTATTATTTCTGAAGCATTCACAGAGGTATCAAGCGTTCCATACATATGACCTCCTGAGTCGGTCAGTCGTGATTCAATAAAACTGTTGGCAATAAGCGTATCGCCATACAAAAGCAAAGTGGCTGCTTGCCAAGCCAGTGCCATTTGTTCGACTATTTGGCGCGCTCTAAACTCTACGTCTTTTTTATTATTTAACGATGTTTCAAGCTTGATAAAATACGCATCATATAATTCATTAATATTTCTAGCTTGCTCTAATTCTTGAATAAACGCTTTAAGGGCTAAAGGCTCTTTTTGTAATATCCTTAACACATCTAAACATTGCACGTTGCCGGAACCTTCCCAAATAGCGTTAACCGGTGACTCTGTATAGAGTCTGGCCAAAACGTTATCGGCAATTAATGCAACAGCACCAATCGACTCCATGCATTCATAGGTGTGTTGAGGGGCTCGCTTGCAGATCCAATACTTTCCTATCGCGGTTCCAATTCTAACAAAGTCATGTTCACTATCGTCTAGCGCTTTCGCCATTCTCATTGAAATAGCGAGTGCAGCTTCTGCTTCAATGGCTAAGTCTGCCAATACATTTTGCATGAGAGGTTGTTCATGAAGATTTTTCCCAAAAACGCTACGCTCACCAGTGTGATGCAGCGCCTGCTGTATGGCCAATGACATAATAGAAGCCGAGCCCACCATACAGTCAAAACGAGTCATCGCAACCATGTCTAATATAGTATTAATACCACGTCCTTGCTCGCCAACTAACCAAGCAAAAGCGCCTCTAAACTCAACTTCTGATGAAGCATTTGAGACATTGGCAATTTTGTTTTTTAATCGTTGAATATGCATTTCGTTTTTAGTGCCATCAGGCTTCCAACGCGGCAATAAGAAGCAGCTCAGTCCGTTTTCTGTGTATGCTAGAACCAAAAATGCGTCACACATTGGTGCCGAACAAAACCATTTATGACCAACAAGTTCATAGGTAGCTACGCCTTGGTCTTCACCAATCTGCACTGCACGTGTTGTATTAGCTCTAACATCCGAACCACCCTGTTTTTCGGTCATCGCCATACCTATTGTTAAGCCCGACTTTTCATAAAAAGGGATATTTCGAGGGTCATAACTGGTACTTGTGATTTTAGGAAGCCATTCTTTTGCTAATCTGGGCTCATGCTTTATTGCAGCAACAGAGGCAAAGGTCATAGTTAAAGGGCAGCCACTTCCAGGATCAGCTTGAGTATGCAAGAACTCTAATCCTGCGCGCACCACGTGCGCCCCTTTTGTGCAATTATTCCAAGGCAAAGAATGGTGTTCTGCACTTATCGCCTCATGCATTAATGTGTGGTACGAAGGGTGGAAGGTGACTAAGTCTACGCGATGTCCAAAACGATTGTGTGAAACAAATTCTGGCTTATGTTTATTCGCTTCAAAGCCGTCGGCAAGTAATTTCCCTCCGACTAACTCACCATACTTTGATAGTTTTTCTTTGCCCCAACTACCGCCAAATGTATCAATCCAGTGTTGTAATACTTCGTCGCTTTCAAAGGCGTTATAGTTTTCTAATGGGCTAGGCTGATTGGTGACCTCATGGGTATCTGCAATAATAGGAGAGAAAGTTGCTTGTTTGGCCATGGTAAACCTTGTTGATACATAAATTAAATCATTGATAATTGAGTGGCATTGCGCTTTTTCATGTTTTAAATCACGCCTAGCGATCCAATATAAGTGACAGATTATTTTTATACAAGAGCAGCTTCCATGTTACAAATGGCTATTCCAATGACATTGGTTGGTCGTGAACCACTTTACGAATTAACGGGATAAAACTTTCAAGACTGTCTACTTCAAAGTTAGGATCAAACCCTTCTGCATCCCATTCATCAACGAGCTTGACGGCTAGCTCATACCAAGGCTCATCTTTGTACTTTAAGCGAAGGTCAGTTGGCGCCCCCAAATAAGCATAATAATGCTCGCCCTGAAAATCTTGATGATGCTTTAACACATAGTAACAATCGTCAGACACATAAGGACGAAACATCTCGGCAGCAATTGCTCCATGGTTAGGCACGTTGATGGTTTTAGCAATGTCATGACATAGCGCGACGACAATTTGCTCATCGGTCGCACCCGCTCTTCGAGCTAAAGTTGCCGTCATCAATGCATGATGAAGTTGATCACATGCAAAGCCTAAGGTTACGCCGTCCAATTGCTGTAACATCGAGATGAATCGGTCGGCTGTTTTCGTAAAATCGAGTTTATGAGCCGCTGCGATTTTCATCCAATCTTCTTTAGTTCCGTCTTGCATTCTTGTGAATGATGCTGATGGTGTGTTCATATTTAGACGCCTTTAAAATCTTATAGTCCTGTGTTTAAATCATGTGCTAGTTTCAAAAAGTCATTTCGATTTGTTATCAACTAAAAACTCAATCAAAGCTATCCAGTCTTATCGAGAGCACGCGGGAATTGGAGTTGATTAATAGCGTGTCTGGACCATGCCATTGCAATAGCGCGGGCTGCAATGAGACGGTATTACTGAAGTATTCCTAAGCTAATTCTTTAATGCAGTTTCGGCCTTCATCTTTTGCTTGATAAAGCGCAGTATCAGCGCGTTCAATCCAAGACTCAATACTATCACCTACTTTATGCTGAGACATGCCAATGCTGACCGTTAACTGTATATCCGCCTCAAACGAATATTGTTCTAGCGCTTTAACGAGCCTTGAAGCAAGGGACAAGGACTGATCTTTATTTGTTTCAGGCAGCAATACGATGAACTCTTCTCCTCCCCATCTTGCGGCAGTATCGCCAGCACGCAAAACGGTCATTAAAACAGTCGCGAACTGCTTTAGCACTTTATCGCCGGTCATGTGCCCATGCTGGTCGTTAATTCTCTTAAAGAAATCAAGATCGATCATCAAAATAACAGAATTGCTTTGCTCTCGCGACAGTCGAGCGAATTGTGTTTTTAACGCTGACATAAAATAGTGACGATTATAGAGCGAGGTTAAATCGTCATGAAAGGACAAGTACTCTAGATTTTTGTTTGCACTTGTTAGTGCGTGTTTAACCTGCTCAAGCTGTTTATTTTTGTGACTCAATACTGACATTACTCTCGCGGAAACCACATAGCGCCAAAAGAACATCAAGATAATCAGGCTGGCACCTGCAAGTAAATAGTAAAACAGCGTGTAGTCCGTTTGCTTTATGACTTGGACATTACTCCATCTATTTAGTGTTTCGTTGTGCTGCGCGGTCGTAATTTTATCAATGGCCTGATTGAACATCGGCACTAAAGCCTCATTTCGCTTGGTAAATCCAATCCGCAATTTGTCTTGAATTGAAATCCAACCATTTATCCTAAGAGATTTGAGCTCGAGTTGCTGTATAAGCAAACTTATCGAGTACAAAGAACCAACATAAACGTCGATGTCTCCTTGATCGACTGCTATGAGCCCAGCCTCTTCAGAGGGTACAACCTGAATGTTGGCACTCGGATAATACAATGGTATTTCATCAAGCAGTCGATAGCCCGATACTACGCCTAAACTTCGATCGCCAATGGCGCTGACATCTTGCATAAAAGGGATATCATTTTTGCTCACCAATACATTGGGACCAAAAAAGTAAGGAAGGGTAAAACTCAGATATTTTTCTCGCTCGGCTGAACTGTTCAACATTAAAGTGAGATCACAGTCTCCAGCTTTAAGCCTGTCGGTAGTTTCTTTCCAAGATTTCGTTAGCAGTATATTAAATGAGTAGGGCGTAAGCTCAGAGAACAAGCTTAAATAATCACTGGCAATGCCTGTGTGCACTCCGTCTATTACCCCTTCAAAAGGCATCCAATCAGGATCTACGCACAAGTTCAAGGTACGAACCTCGCTCTGTTGCGCCGAGGCACTTAAAGAAATCGGTAGAGAAACGCATAACACTAAGCCGATAATTAAAGGCACTACGAACTTGCTACATTGCGTTGAAGAGAGCTTCATTCGTTAAATCAAAGTCCTTTATATATTTTGAGTTGTGCACTTATGTTGAGCAATAATGCGACAAAGTCTGTCTTAAAACTAAACCATAAGCCTATTCTATGCAACTGAATAATATTTTAGTTCTGGCATGCGATTTTGAGCATAGTTTTAATGATCCTCGCTAAGGAAAACCTCATAGACATATATTCGCCTTAGATCTTCTTTCGCCTCTGCAGTTAAACGAAACTTAGTCACTATCATTGACCCACTGTTTAAACTCCGCAAGCATTTCTTGAGGAGATTGATGCACAAAATCGCTTCGTCAAGTTCGACACAGCTAATGTCAGCAGAATCGGTTTTCAACACCTAATTTTTAATCAATTTGTGTGTTCTGGTTAATTAGCGCTTTTAAATTGGCAAGGCGAGTCTTATAGGCATTACTTTCAATATTTTCGGTTAGGCTTTTCTGAATGGTAATTTTCCTCATGTTTAGTGCTTCACCGAGCTGCCCATTTGCTTCATATGCATCAGCCAAACTGTCATAGGGGTCTGCTTTATACGAGTAATTTTCTACATTGACTTTAAATAACTCTATAGCTTTGGCGAAGTCTTTTGCATTCAATGCGTTATAGCCAGCCCTATTTATTGCTCGGTAACTAGGTTGTATTGGATAACCATATTTTTCTGATTGCTCTTTATAGAAGGCATTAATCGCCGGTAACCCTTTAGCAATTACATCCTCAGGACACTGCAAGAACTCAAATAAATGACGATATGCGTGTGTTTGTCCAATAAGGGCCGTAGTGCCGTGAGATTCCTGGTCATCAATATCTACGTGATAGCTAAAATTGCTAGAAGTATTTGTGTTTAAAAGGCCGGCGTATCTCTGAAATGCAGCAAGCATGTCTCCCTTCTCATTTCCAAGATTTAAATACAAATAGTTATTTAATTCTGTAGTATTTCTCAGAAAGTTTTCGGCGTCCTCAAATATGACCTGTTTGTGCCACCATAGACTTGGACTAAAGGCAAAGTGCGCTTGAAAAAGATGTGGTCTTGATTGCATCGCATATACAGTCAAAAGCCCTCCTAACGAGTGACCCGACAATACTTTAAAATTATTAGTACGATAATTGTCATTCACGTAAGGGATAAGCTCCTTTTCGATAAAATTTAGAAAATTGTCAGCGCCACCCGAAATACCCCATCGATTGTAGTTTTCATCATAAGTGGGCGTAAAATCTCTCGCTCTATGAGTATTCTTTATAGCAATAATAATCATTTCTTGGGCTTTTCCATCTTGATTCAGAAAGTCCAACGTACCAGCAGTATGATTAAAATTTCTCTGACCATACAACAGGTAAAGTACTGGATAATTTAGGTCTGTATTTTGATGGTAGTTATTTGGCAGACGTACTAATAAGTCTCGTTGTTCACCCAGTATTTTAGAAGACAAGCTGTCGACTTTTGACTCACCCCGAAGACTGGCATATGCCGTGCTACTGTTAGCCAAAACCAAGACAATAAATATTGCGAATACGCTTTTAAACATCAAATCTTCCTTTAAATTGACAGTTTTTTGCTTTGGAATACTTTTATATCATCAATCAATAATAATAGTAGTAACTGAACGAATCTTAAGGTTTATAACCGTCACGAAACATCTAAAAGCCGCCGTTGGCGGTCAGCACAAAATTCAAATATCGATGCTCTCTGAAATCTCTAATGCGTCATCAACTTCGATGCCCAGATATCGAACCGTACTCTCTAATTTAGAGTAACCGAGGAGCAATTGACAAGCTCTAATGTTTTTAGCCTTTTTGTAAATCAAAGAGGTTTTGTGCGCCGCATTGTATGAGTGCCATATTGCGTTCCTTCCAACCCAATTGAGTTTACCCAACCATCGACAATACGGCTATATTGCCTAGTAGATAGATGCGGTAAATCTTTGATGTGAGATTTAAAAAGATAATCGGAATTATCAAGCGCATCTTTTTGAATCATATTGCAATACAAATGCCACCTGTAATACTATTAAATACTACCAATGAGACTTTCAGGTGAATTAGGAGCATGATTAAAAAGAGCATCACTGTTACTGATAAACAAAATGAGTGGATGCAAAGTCAGTTAAAAAGCGGCGAATACGCTAGTGATAGCGAATTGCTAAGAGATTTAATACGCAAAGAGCAACGTCGAAACGAAGACATTAATATCATCCGAGAGGCGCTAATTATGGGTGAGCAAAGTGGCTATTCCACGAAATCTGCTGAACAAATTTTGCAAGAGTTTAAAGAAAAGCGCCGGATAAATGCATGACTACAGGCTAACGTTTGCCGCAGAAATGGATCTCGCTGACATCTTAGAATATGGCGAAGCACATTTCGGAACTAGTGCAGCCTTAGAGTTTTATGAAGGTCTACTACGCGTGTTTCCAAAAATAGTTAATAATCCTGTTCAATTTACCTGAATTGATGAAGTGCGAAAAGGATACCGCAGAGCAATTTATCAAACATATTCCATCTATTTCATCGAGCGCGAAAACTTCATAGTGATAACGCGTGTTGTACGCAAGTATCCAGTAAAACTACAACTAGACTGACATAAAATGACTGACGGGGCACATCCAACTGCGGACGGTCGTGTGGTAATTCTGACTGTGAAGTTTGTGCCAAAAGCGGACCTTGTAAACAAATTAGTATCCCGCTCAAATAGTATCTTGTTTAGGAAAATCTCATTAACTCCTTATTTCCCATTTCTCGTTGGACTGCAAAAGGTATAGCAACCTCTTTTGCAATGTCTTCCATTCTATACTATAAGATCCCTGACACGGAGGTTTGTAGTCGTGCGACAACGGTATCTAAAATTAAGGAACTAATAATGAAAACTACAATTCTGGCATCACTACTATTTTTAACTTCTTTGAATGCTTACGCTATACGCCATCTTTCCCCTGAAGAGATCCCGAAAGACTGGAAGGAAATCAAAAAATTAGATTTTAAAAGGTATGGGGATCATCTTTTTGGCTATGCTACAGCTCAAGAAGCTAGTAATGGGAAGAAATTTCTCGAAATACGATTTTCAAATGGCACTAAGACGAAGTATTCCTTTGGAGTAAACATCCGATGCATTAACAAAGATGGAAAGACCTCAGAATACTTTTATGAACGTACTGCTGGTCATACCGGAGGGTTTGGTGGCGCTGTTGAAAAGTCAGGTGAGATAGATTTACAAGGCTGTACGAGAGATTCAATTCAATTTGGATGGGCGCTGTCAAAGAAGGATTTGATTAGCCTAGATGATGTAATTAACTATGGAAAGATTATTGCTTTGCAAGAGATTTTTGGCGAAATTGAATGGAATTAACGACTCCTTGAGTTATTGATTGTTGCTCTTAGTAGAGAATGGGTAATAATATTTACCTCTTCTTTATTTTTTATATTGGAAATTTAATTGCTACTTGCTTTAGATAAATGACTGCTTTTCGCTCTTTGCAGACTTTAACCTCAAAAAAACAACAGTCCGTTATCTGCCTCTAAGGAGCCTCTCAAAGCTCCAGTTCAAATAGCCAAAAAGCAGTATGGACTTTTGCGTAATTCTGGGTGTCTACGAGTGCAATTGCCGTGTACTTGTCATACGACTTAGCCAACGCCTATGACCCTTTGTCGCTCGAAGGTGACTAAATACGACAAAAAAGCAATGACTCCTTTCCGCTTTTTCTTGCCATTTAATATATCGAATCAGCATAAAGTGATATCTAACTTTTTTTATAATATTCTGATATTTACGACAATTAAACGAAGCTTTTATAAATATTAATTCATAAAAAAGCCCCCAGACTACAAAATCTGCGGGCTTTAAAGCTTTCACATTGCAACCTGTGCAACGTTATGCACGGCTATGCATTTACATCATGCCGCCCATTCCACCCATACCGCCCATATCTGGCATAGCAGGAGCTTCTTCTTTCGGCGCTTCAGCAACCATTGCTTCGGTTGTGATCATTAAGCTAGCAATTGACGCTGCGAACTGCAGTGCAGAGCGAGCTACTTTAGTTGGGTCAAGAATACCCATCTCTAGCATGTCACCGTATGTGTCATTGGCAGCGTTGTAACCGAAGTTACCTTCACCGTTTTTGACAGCATTAGTAACAACAGACGCTTCAGCACCAGCGTTAGATGCGATTTGACGTAAAGGTGCTTCCATCGCACGAAGTGCTAGTTTAATACCTAAAGTTTGGTCTTCGTTGTCGCCTGTTAGGTCAACCAACGCAGCTGCAGCACGAACTAGCGCAACACCACCACCAGGCACAACACCTTCTTCTACGGCTGCGCGTGTTGCATGAAGTGCATCTTCAACGCGTGCTTTTTTCTCTTTCATTTCAACTTCAGTCGCTGCACCTACTTTAATGACTGCAACACCGCCAGCTAATTTAGCCAAACGCTCTTGAAGCTTTTCTTTATCGTAGTCTGAAGACGAGTCTTCAATTTGTGCGCGAATTTGGTTACAACGACCTTCAATGCTTTCTTGATCGCCAGCACCGTCAACAATCGTTGTATTGTCTTTAGTGATTACAACGCGTTTCGCCGTACCTAAGTCTTCAAGCTGAACTTTCTCAAGCTCTAGGCCGATTTCTTCAGAAATTACCGTACCGCCAGTTAATGTAGCGATGTCTTGTAGCATAGCTTTACGACGGTCGCCAAAACCAGGAGCTTTAACAGCAGCAATTTTAACGATACCGCGCATGTTGTTAACAACTAAGGTTGCTAGCGCTTCGCCTTCAACGTCTTCAGCAATCAATAACAATGGCTTAGATGCTTTCGCTACAGCTTCAAGAGTCGGTAACAACTCACGAATGTTAGTGACTTTTTTGTCTACTAATAGAATGTATGGTGCATCAAGTTCTACCGTACCGTTCTCTTGATTGTTCATGAAGTAAGGAGACAGGTAACCGCGGTCAAACTGCATACCTTCAACAACGTCTAATTCGTTATGAAGTGCCTGGCCTTCTTCAACGGTAATAACGCCTTCTTTGCCTACTTTTTCCATTGCTTCGGCAATAATTTGGCCAACAATTTCATCAGAGTTAGCAGAAATAGTGCCTACTTGTGCAATTGCTTTACTGTCTGCGCATTCTGTTGAAAGCTTCTTAAGCTCTGCAACAGCAGCAATAACTGCTTTGTCGATACCGCGCTTAAGGTCCATTGGGTTCATACCAGCAGCAACTGATTTCAAACCTTCTACTACAATAGCTTGAGCTAAAACAGTGGCTGTTGTTGTACCGTCACCAGCTTCGTCATTTGCTTTAGACGCCACTTCTTTTACCATCTGTGCGCCCATGTTTTCGAATCTATCTTCTAATTCGATTTCTTTCGCAACTGACACGCCGTCTTTAGTAATGGTTGGAGAACCAAACGACTTCTCTAAAATAACGTTACGACCTTTTGGGCCTAAAGTAACTTTAACTGCGTTTGCTAGGATGTTTACGCCATTTAGCATTTTATTGCGAGCATCAATACCGAAACGTACTTCTTTTGCTGCCATGATTAATTTCCTCTAAATTTATTGCTATCTACTGTTCATTTTAGTCGGGACAAAACTCACCGGAACAAACAGTTCGAATTAAACGTTAATAATTAAAACTGGACTATTGTGCAGTAATTTCTTATTCAACAATTGCCAAAATATCGCTTTCGCTAAGGATAAGGACTTCTTCACCGTCTAATTTTTCAGTTTTCACGCCGTAGCCGTCGCTAAAGATGACCATGTCACCTACTTTTACGTCTAGTGCTTTAACGTCGCCGTTATCTAAAACGCGACCATTGCCCACTGCAATCACTTTGCCGCGAGTTGATTTTTCAGCAGCGGAACCCGTTAATACGATGCCACCGGCTGATTTACTTTCTTGCTCTTCGCGTTTAATGATGACGCGGTCGTGTAAAGGACGAATTGCCATTTTCAAATCTCCTGAAAATTCCAATGTTTTGGTTTAAGTGAAACAACTGCTTATTACTGAATAACCAGCCGCGATTTTGTAGCAGCTTTGCTGCTATTAGTATCTGGATTGCGTGTAAAATGGGGTTGCCCCCAAATAACTCAAGGGCTTTTTACAAAAAAATATCGATTTCAGCGATTTTTTTCTTCGTCACTGTCTGCTGTGCCCTTTTTGCTTTGAGCATTAGTAGGCGAAGCAGGCTTAGACGTGTCAGGTTTATCATCGTCTTTGTTATCAATAAAAGGCACTTCTGCGTCTATTGTTGATGACTCGGTTTTATCTTGATATTCAGCATCAAACACACTGCCGTCTTGATTGTTTTGATCAAACCCTGAGGAAGTATTGTCGTTGAAGCCCTGTTGATGAAATGAAAATCCTCCCTGTACATTGCCCGACTTCATAAATGACTTAACTAAAGCGGCAGCAATGGGCGCGCGGGTAAATGGGATCGTAAAAAGTAAACCAACGATATCGGTTATGAAACCGGGGGTGACTAGTAAAACGCCAGCAACTAATAATAGTAGGCCTTCACTTAGTTCTTTACCCGGCATTTGCCCTTGTGACATTTTCAACTGCACATCACGTAGTGTATTTGCGCCTTCTCTTCGCACAAAGTAAGCACCGAAAAATGCAGTAACAAGCACTATCGCAAAGGTATTCCAACCGCCAATGCTGTCGCTCACATTGAGTAGCAGCATAATCTCGAGAATAGGCAGTATTGCAAAAAGTAAAAATAAGCGACCAAACATGCCGTCTCCAAGTGTCTTAAGTTTATGTTAATAAACTTTTTGTATCTTCATAATGTTTGGGCTATCGAGCTGATTTCAAGAGTAAGTTACATTAAGTTCTTGCTACAGCTCTTGCGCCTTATTTTAAGGCGCAGTGTCATAGCCAAACGACCAAAGTTTTGAGGCACTGTGTTATGTCTACAAAAAACAAGTCGATATGATTGTTAGAACAAGTCAGAATAATCAAACGTATATGAAAGAAGACAAGGTTACCGCAGGTCTAGTTGCATGCAACGACCATTACAATACATACTGCAATCAATTGGATAAGAGGTTATACCGTTTTATGAAGTTTTTTCAGCAATTTAAAATGTCACTAAGGTCGTGGGCGCTAGTCGCAATGGCTGTTCTTATAGCGTATCCGCAGGCATGTAAAGCTCAAATCGATGTATCACCTCAAACGCTATTTCAAGACATGCCAAGCTTTTTAAAAGTCGAACAAGCTTTTCAAATGGACTTTGAACAAACAGATAACCAATTAATCGTAAAGTGGGACGTAGCAGAAGGATATTACTTATATAAAAAGCAATTCAGTATAGAGGCTGATGGCGCAGTTTTAGGTGAGCCGATTTATCCAAAAGCAGACGAAATTGAAGATGAATACTTTGGTTTATCCGAAGTGTTTAAACAAGATATTGAAATCGTGTACCCCATAATAAGAGCAGATGCAGATGCAGTTATTAAAGTAAGATTTCAGGGCTGTGCAGAAGCTGGATTGTGCTATCCGCCAAAGAAAAACGATATTTATCTAAGCGCTGTTGCTATGAACAAAGCAATACAAGAAGGTGACTCTGATCCATTCGTTGAAGCTAGTAAAAGTAATAAATCTGACAACATAGATCCCCTGCAAAGTTTGTTCGATGAGCAGCAAACATTCTTAAAAGTAGAAGAAGCCTTTGGGTTTTCATATGAGCAAGTAGATGGCAAACTCATCGTCAATTGGGATATTGAAGATGGCTACTACCTTTATAAAAAACAATTTAAGACGATCGTAAATAACGGCGAGTTAAGCGAAGCAATTTATCCAGCCGCGACGCAAATCGAAGATGAGTATTTTGGCATTTCTGATGTCTTTTTTGAAGACATGAGCGTTGAATATCAAATTCTATGGGCGAAACAAGACGCCGCTGTCAAACTCCGCTTTCAAGGCTGTGCAACAGCAGGCTTATGTTATCCGCCAACAACTAAAGTGATTTATTTAGATGCCGTTGGAGAACCACCTGCAAAAAATGCTGGAGTAAACGGTGCTCAAGCAGCAAATGACTCGGCCCCACAATCTGAACAATTCCAACTAGCCGATCGTCTGCTATCAAACGAGAGTTTATTAATCACATTAGGTCTTTTCGTTTTATTGGGGCTTGGTCTGGCCTTCACTCCCTGTGTATTTCCAATGTACCCGATCCTTTCTAGTATTATCGTCGGCGCAGGAAAAAATAAATTAACAACATCAAGAGCGTTTTTCCTTTCGTTTGTATACGTGCAAGGGATGGCGATAACCTATTCTCTATTGGGCTTAGTGGTTGCCTCTGCTGGCGTACAATTTCAAGCAGCATTGCAATCGCCCGCGATATTGATCACCTTTATTGTTTTGTTCGTTGCTCTGGCAATTGCCATGTTCGGCGGGTATGAAATTCAATTACCGTCAAAATGGCAAGAAAAACTGAATGGCGTAAGCAACAGCCAAAAAGCCGGTAATCCTACTGGCGTGTTTATTATGGGCGTGATTTCTGGTTTAGTTGCGTCTCCATGCACCACAGCGCCGTTAACGGCAATTCTATTGGTCATTGCACAGAGTGGCGATCTTACGCTTGGCTTCACGGCACTTTATGCGTTGAGCATTGGTATGGGTATACCACTGATCTTGTTTGGTATGACCGGCGGTAAATTATTGCCTAAGGCGGGCCAATGGATGAATGTTGTGAAAGCGAGCTTCGGTTTCATGATGCTCAGTGTGGCCATTCTGTTTGTTGAGCGATTCATTATTGCCGACTGGACAATCTTGCTTTGGGTTGCACTTGGTTTAGCACTGTTTAGCTATTGGTTTGTAGTAAACCTAGATTCTAAAACGACCTTCCTTAAAGGGGCTCGCACCTTAGTGATTATGGTTGGCTTGGTATTGTCCATAATTATTGGCATAAATAGCACAGCGAAAATAGGTTGGCATAGTTTTTCTCTCACCGATTCTAAAGCGCAATCACAATCACTAGCGATGCAAAACGAAAAAGGTCACCCCGAGTTCATGGTCGTCAAAAACTTAGAAGACCTTTATGGCAAAGTTGCTGCAGCTAGCTCGAAAGGAAAGTCAGTCATGGTCGACTTATACGCAGATTGGTGCGTTGCCTGTAAAGAGTTTGAGTCTCGTACTTTTCCCGACCCTCAAGTCATCAAAGCGCTTGAAAATACGGTCTGGATGCAGATAGATCTTACTGACAACACGCCTGAAGGGCTCGAATTTCAAGAACAATTCAAAATTACTGGCTTACCCACTATCCTTTTCTTCGACAAAAATGGATATGAGCTTCCCAAAGGGCGAGTTACTGGCTTCATGAAAGCTGAACCCTTTGCAAAGCATGTTGAAAAATTGCTCAATCAGGACTAATTGCTGCAAACAAAGTACAGTGACTTATGCATAATTAAAACACGGTTCCTATTAGCGCTAACGCAAAATTGTGACGCTGAATTTTTAAAACGAGAAGACTATGAGCGAAAAAATACTACAAATCCCAGAGCGCTTTGATTTTGGTTACCACACCGCATTTACTGAACAATATGAAACACAGTTGGCCGACCAAAATATCACTGAAATTACTTTGGACTTTAGCCGCGTTGAGTACTTAGACAGCTCAGCTTTGGGCATGATGGTATTATTTCAAAAGAAAGCCAAGAGCCAAAATGTGTCGGTAAAAATTAGAGGTGCAAAAGACAGTGCAAAAGAGATTTTACAAATAGCTAATTTCGACCGCCTTTTCGATATCTTGTAAGTTAGCTTACATGCATGTGCTGATAGTTGAAGATGACCCCTTATTTGTGGAAACTCTTGAAACCTTCCTCGAGGGAAAAGGTTGCAAGACGACTGTTACAAGTCATTTTGAAGCAGCCAAAGAAAGCTTAATACAGTCTTCATTTGATTTCATATTACTAAATAGTCCGCTTTCTAGTGAAGATGGCACCGACGTTATCTCTTTTATCAAATCTCTCAGTCATAAAGTACCGCTAATGATAGTTACGGAGGACAACAACCAAATTAGGATGTCTGAGGCTTTTGAAAAAGGGGCCGATGACTTTTTGAGCAAGCCCTTTAACGTCAATCTGTTGTGGCAAAAAATTCAACGCTGTCGCCGATTTTATGACAAAGAAATCGAATTGGAGCAGCAAACCGAAAAGTTCGAAAAGCTCCTAAGCAAACAAAAACGAGAAGAGGATTTAGCGCGCCACGTTTACGAGCACGTTGCTGCTTTATCAACGACTGAAACAGAATTTGTAGACGCGTACATTCAATCATCAAGCTCATTCAATGGCGATGCCTTTATTTGTGACACGGCACCAAATGGTAATCGTTTTGTTATTCTCGCCGATGCGACAGGGCATGGGTTAGCGGCAGCAATCTGTATTCTTCCACTTTTGGTAACCATTCGCGCCATGATCCGCAAAGGATTATCGCTCGCACATATTGTTCACGAAGCGAATAAGAAATTAACCTTAGAATTGCCCGACGATAAATTTGTTGCATTGATCGCCGTAGAAATAAATTTTAATAAGCAAACGTTGCAGCTATTTAACGGTGGGATGCCTGATGTCATTTCGCTCAGAACCGACAAAACGCTTAGGCTTTATTCGTCAGCGTCTATGGCACTAGGCATTTTGGAACCCGAAGATTTCGATCCTGCAATACTTACGCTTAACACCCTCTCTATTCGTAATTTATTCTTCTTCAGCGATGGCTTAATTGAGCAGCCTACCCCTGAAGGTGACCCATTCGGCATGCGTCGGTTATTGGAAATATTCAACCATTACAACTATGAAGAGCCGTTGGTTAAGCTAATCGTCAACGAATTTTCGGCTTTCAATGGCTTGACTGAGTTAGTCGATGATCTTTCCATGTGTGATTTGCAAATACACGCCTTAATGGACGCACATTTGTGTAGGAAGAAACAAGCTCTTAGTGCAAAGCAGGGCAAGATTACTGCCACCTTGGACATTACAGGTGAGCTTATTGCCAGCACCGACATTATTGCTTGCCTGGACAGTATCATGCGCAGCGCCGATATGATGGGTGACATGAGACAGAGAGCCTTCACGGTATTTGCAGAGCTCATTAGCAATGGCGTAGATCATGGTATTCTGAATTTAGATTCAACATTGAAAAACGACTTTGCCGGTTTTGCTGAATACTTGCAATTGAGAGAGGAAAGGTTAGGCAGTATTTCAGAAAATGAAAAACTGAGTATGACGTTTTCCTACTCGCCAAAGACTGCTGAAATTGATTTTGAAATAGTCGATTCAGGAAAGGGCTTCGACCTTAATAAAAAGAAAATTATTCGTGACGGCGCATTGTCAGGCCGAGGTTTAGAGCTAATCCAAAAACTGAGTAAAAGCGTTGACATTATTGCTCCTGGAAATAGAACCATCGTCAAATTGAAGAGAAACTGACAATCGAATACCTTGTAGTCAACTATGCCGTATTCTATTCTTTAAAAATGCTGATCATATTACGACCGCCCACTTTAGACTCATATAGCGCTTGATCTGCCTGATTGATTGCATGCGGCAAACTGTCGTTTTGTGCTAAATCAGCTAAGCCAATACTAAAGGTAGACCGAAAAACTTTGCCCTTAAATTCAAAATCGATAGCCGAAAATGCATCTTTGATAGCGCTGAGTTTTTGAATAGATTCTTCTGGGCTGGCTCCAACTAACACAATCATAAATTCTTCGCCACCGTAACGACCAATGTAGTCAGTGGTGCGCAAGGAGCGCGATAATAACTGCCCTAGACCGCTTAACACTTTATCGCCCGCGGCATGACCATAGGTGTCGTTCACGCTTTTAAAATGATCAAGATCTAGCATCGCAACGGAAGCATGGCTGTTCTGTCTGTGCGCCAAGCGAAAGCTAGTCATCGCAGCTTCCATAATCTGACCGTGATTAAGTAAGCCGGTTAAGCTGTCTTTTGATACGAATTCTCGAACACCCAAAGAGCGTTTTAATCGAGTCAGTAAAAGGTCAATAACTAACGCTGGCGGTGTGCTTTTCGCAATGACATCTTCAGCGCCACCTTGCAAAGCGGCCAACTTTGTTTCTAACTGTTCATCACCCGTCAGAAACACAATCGGGGTAAAGTCGAACTGTTTCTGCTGTCGGATCATTTTTGCTGCATCTAGCCCACTCACCCCTGGCATATTCATATCTAAGAGGAACAAATCCGGATGGATATCATCCAAACTATCAAACATCTGTTCGACTGAATCCATGAAGTAGACCTCACACTCTGCGTCTTCCAGAAGTGTCTGATAAAATTCCCCCATCAATTTGTGGTCGTCGATGAACACTATTCTATAATCGCGCGTTTTTTGTAGATTTAAAACACGGTTAATTTTTTCAATAACACCCAATATTGACGTTGGCTTCACAATAAAGTCGACGACACCAGCGCGAACCGCTGCCAAACGCATTTCAAAATTAAACAGTCCTGAATGAGAAATGACTTTGATGCCTTGCTGTGTTAACTCAGCCGCAAATTCAAATACTTGGGCAGTGGACACTTCAGGCATCAAGATATCTAAGAGTACCAGGTCATACTGACGCACTGACGGGCTTTGTTTGAGCTCCTTTATGCTTTCAAAGTAGTCGACTTTAAAATTAAATTCAGAAATGAGTCCCGCAAGTGACATTCCCGAGATCTTTTCATCGTCAACAATAGCAATGCTCATTCGTCGACTCTGTTTAGCAGCAAGACTCAGGTTTTGATTGACTGCTCCCTCCTTAGCAAGTTCAGTATCTTCTATCAGCAGAGGATTAGGCGTTTTTTGTGTGCTGAAGATAAGTTTATTCATTAGTTCGTCAATCTTTGGGGATATTTGACTAAAACTCTCTTTCTCACAAGAAATATCGGAACAGCTTTTAGTGATTGCTGACAGCGTAGATTGCAGTGCTAGCAACGCTTGATTAGAAGTGGATTTCTGGAGTGCATCGACGCTAGCGCGAAACGGCTCCAGTAGCTTTTGGCTTTTTTGCTTGCGCGCATCAGCCCAAAGCCGAGTAATGATTTTCAACTCTGCTTTGAATTTAACATCCAAATCATTGGGTATATTGATGACAAATCTCCTGACTGCTTAGGACAATTTAAACAATAATGTTCAAAGCGCATTGTTTATTCAATCGCTATCGCATTAGGGCTACATGCAACGCTTTTTGGTTTATCAATTGTTTGCTCAGTTCTTTACTGAAATATTTTCAAACAAGCATCGCGCTATCAATGAAGCAACACGACGCAAGCCACGCGCGTTCGCGATGTTCAATAGTATTATAAACAGATAAAAACTCAATACTTCATTAAAACGCTATGTATTGAATACGTTGGTGTTCTTTTGCGCGAACAAAAGCATTCCCCGCTTACCTGCAAGCGCTCTGCAGAGCCTATAATTTTTAAACGTCATACGGGTAACTTCGCTGATTAGACCAGTAATTTGCTGAATCTTTGTAGCGATCTGTGTATATTTCACTTATTAGAGAATTTAAGAACAGTTTTTTCAAGCAATTGACCGCTTATTGGCACTTTTGGAACTAAAATGTCAAAATAAAGTCAACTTAACGACTTGTTCAACGAAAATATAAGCATTTTAATGAATATTTTAGTTTTAAATGGGCCCAATCTGAATCTACTTGGCAAGCGCGAGCCTGAAATATATGGTTCAAGGACGCTTGAGACGATATTAGCTGAGCTTACCGACTATGCGAATAGCCGGGATACGATGCTTTTTCACTATCAATCAAATGCAGAGCATGAGCTTGTTAACCGCATTCAATCTGTACTGCTTGATGCAGCAGAGCCGGATAAAGCAATTGACGGTATTATCATAAACCCGGCGGCTTTCACTCACACCAGCGTGGCGCTCAGAGACGCTTTGCTGGCGGTAAATATTCCGTTTATTGAAGTACATCTTTCAAACGTACACAAACGCGAAAACTTTCGCCACCACTCCTATTTCTCAGATATTGCTTCAGGCGTGATTGTTGGCCTAGGTGAGCAAGGTTATCGATTTGCCTTAGATGCGCTAATAACTTCATTGAAAAACAAATAATAAAACTGGCCCGGTTAACGAAAACTAAGGGCTCGTCACACAACTATCAATTTATAAAAAGAGACAAAGTATGGACATTAGAAAAATTAAAAAACTTATCGAGCTTGTTGAAGAATCAGGCATATCTGAACTTGAAATTACTGAAGGTGAAGAATCAGTGCGCATTCATCGCGGGGGCTCTTCTTCTTCGGCTCAATACGCACCGCAAATGATGCAAGCGCCTATGATGCACGCGCCTGCTGCGCAAGCTCCTGCGGCTGCAGTTGTTGAAACCGCTGCGCCTGCACAAACAGGACATGTGGTTAAATCGCCAATGGTCGGCACTTTTTATCGGTCCTCTTCTCCTGAATCAAAAGCCTTCGTTGAAATTGGCCAAAGTGTCAATGTAGGCGACACCCTATGCATCGTTGAAGCGATGAAAATGATGAATCAAATCGAAGCTGATAAAGCAGGTGTGGTAAAAGAAATCCTAGTGGATAACCAAGAACCTGTTGAGTTCGATCAACCGATGTTCGTTATCGAATAAGGCGGCAACTATGCTTGATAAAGTACTCATAGCCAATAGAGGCGAAATTGCACTGCGTATAATGCGCGCGTGCAAAGAACTCGGCATAAAAACGGTAGCAGTGCATTCTACTGCCGACCGCAATTTGAAACACGTATTACTGGCAGATGAATCAATCTGTATCGGTAAGCCCTCAGCTAACGAAAGCTACCTCAATATTCCACGGCTCATTGCCGCTGCTGAAGTTACAAACTCAGTTGCTATTCACCCGGGCTATGGCTTTCTAGCTGAAAGTGCTGAGTTTGCTGAAGCCGTCGAAAAGAGTGGTTTTGTATTTATAGGACCCACTGCTGAGACAATTAGTTTAATGGGTGACAAAGTGTCAGCCATTGCGGCAATGCGCAAAGCTGGCGTTCCATGCGTTCCAGGTTCTGACGGTCCTTTAAGTGATGATATCGAGAAGAACAAAACCATCGCCAAACGCATTGGTTACCCAATGATCGTAAAGGCGGCGGGCGGTGGCGGTGGTCGCGGCATGCGAGTAGTACGTAGCGAAGCTGAACTAGAAGAATCAATTGCTATGACTAAGGCTGAAGCAGGCGCTGCTTTCAATAATGACGTAGTTTACATGGAAAAATTCCTTGAAAACCCACGCCATATTGAAATTCAGGTACTCGCTGACGGTCAAGGAAACGCAATTCATTTAGGCGAACGTGACTGCTCTATGCAACGCCGCCATCAAAAGGTAGTGGAAGAAGCGCCGGCACCCGGTATCTCTGCGCAAATGCGCGAAAAAATCGGGGAACGCTGTAGACGAGCCTGTATTGAAATTAACTATCGCGGTGCAGGTACGTTTGAGTTTTTGTATGAAAACGGTGAGTTTTACTTCATTGAAATGAATACGCGTATTCAGGTTGAACACCCCGTGTCAGAAATGATTACGGGCGTTGATTTAATTAAAGAACAGTTGCGTATTGCGGCAGGACAACCTTTGTCGATTGAACAGTCACAAGTTCAAGTTCGCGGACATGCGATTGAATGTCGTATTAACGCTGAGGATCCCAAAACGTTTATTCCATGTGCTGGAAAAATAACTATGTTCCACGCTCCTGGTGGCTTAGGTGTTCGTTGGGAGTCTCATATATATACGGGTTACACAGTTCCTCCGTATTACGACTCAATGATCGGTAAGCTAATTACTTATGGTGACAGTCGCGATGAAGCTATTGCTAAAATGCGTCACGCTTTGAGTGAATTAGTGATTGAAGGGATAAAAACCAACGTGCCCCTGCAACAACTGATCATGGCCGATGAGAACTTCTTTAATGGCGGCACCAATATTCACTACTTAGAGAAAAAGTTAGGTCTGTCCAAGTAACGTATAAAAGTAGCATAAAAAGAATCATAGCCAACTTAGCTTAATTCTAAAATTATTAAACGCCCAGATTATCTTAAGATAGCTGGGCGTTTTAGTTTAAAAAGCATTTAACTTGCTGCATTTGATACAAAGCCTCATTGCCTATGAATAGCGTAATTAGGGTTCCTGTTTGCAAACACTCTTGATCAAATATACGGTACCAGCGTACAAAAATTGCAAAGAAGGTGCCCCTTGCTCTAAATCGTATGGCAGTTCGAATAAGCAGAGCTAGAAAAAAGAGAGACAAATGAGTGAAAAATCTAAAACAATTGAGAATGTCTTAGCTAAAATTGAAGTTTCCGGTTTGTACAATTCGGTAAACACAGACTTAAATATGCGCAGTCTTTTTGTTTTTCGTTACTTACTAGACCAAGCAAATGATATCGTCAATCTTCAAAAAGATATTCAGGATTTGCCTTTTTTTCCCGAAAGGTTAACCGCCAGCTATCGAGATGAATGGATTGTTTTTTGTAAAAAAACGATTAGCAAACTGGGACTAAAGCAACTTAGTCAACAAGAACGCGCATTTTTGCTTGGAAGTTCTGACCTGAATAAAGGGCTGAATTCAGAGAATGAATACATCGAGAGCATTAAAAAAACTGAGATTTTGACTCATTTACAGTCACGGCTCAAGGCAATGCAAGGCTGTGATGTATTCAACCAGCTGTTTGAACAACTTTGGGTCATCGAAAAAGTATTGCATAGTGACATTGCCGTATTTAAAAGCGAACAGCAGCGGAAAATTGAACGCTTCATTAAGTAGCGCAAGTCAGTGTATAAATAAATGCACTAAAAAACCAACGGCGCGTATACACTAGTTATTATTACTCCCTGGGGAAAATTATGTTCGGCCTATTTAAATCTAATCCTACCAAAAAGCTACGTAAAACTTACGATTCTAAACTAGAACAAGCCATGCAAGCTCAGCGCAAAGGGGACATCAAAACATATTCTATGATAACCGCCGAAGCTGAAGCTATCTGGGCTGAGATTGAGGCAATTGAAGCAAAAAATAAATAGCTCTTTTTGGCATTGTTGAGAGGCAGGTATGAAGCGCTTGCTGCTCTCATGTATGTCGTTCAATAAATCAGTACTAGATCGAATACTTGCTTAGCTGTTCAACAAACAGTCGCTCTGCTATCTTTGAAAAATCATTTCTTTCACGTTAGAAATTCTGTGGAACGACATGTGAGCCATCATCTCAAAGGGTACAAAGGAGACAGCAAATGAAATATTCATGTCCTCATTGCAAGGCAGAAATTAGTAACAAGGATGCTTTACTGAAAGGTATCATAACCTGCAATTCATGCAAAAAACAAAGTGCGCTAGGCAGCTTTATGCAATTCTTAACTGCAGGCCTAATTAGCTTAATGTCTGTATTTATTGTTTCGTATGGACTTCAAAATTTCAATTTTGCAGCCAAAAATATACTCTCGATTGGAGTCGTCATACTAGTTCTAGCGGTTGCCATGTACCTCATTGTGCGACCGGTGGCATATACCAACAAAAAAGGCTCATAAGCCTCCTAAATTTTGAGCACAGCCAACTTAAACATGCCTTATTCTATGTAAAAGCAATCGCCGTTAAATCCCGATACGTGGTTGGGCGTGCTACTATTAAAATATACTTAGCAACCGTTCTGTAGTGCAGAAGTTAAAGCCCATTACTATTAAAAATGCTAGTAAGGGGTATTGCTCTGCAGCCAATATAATGTATATTCGCCCCCCCTTTGCTGAAAGCGCGGCTACAGGCCTGCAATAATTTCAACAAAGAAACGAATAGCAACAAATTTTAAACCATGACTGAAGGGTAAAAAATGGCTTGGCAGCAGCTAAAAATCAACGTAAAAGCAGACTATGCCGAAGCAGTCGGCGATATGCTAACGGCAAACAAAGCCTTAGCCGTGACTTTTGTTGATGCTAAAGACACGCCCATGTATGAGCCCAAGCCTGGAGAAATCATGCTGTGGCCAGACACTCAAGTCGTGGGTTTGTTCGACGCGAGTGATGATCTAAGCGTTGTTATTAAACGTTTAGAAAAAGCCAAAGCGCTCGGCAAAGGCTTTGTTCACATTGTCGACCAGTTAGAAGACAAAGACTGGGAACGCGAATGGATGGAGAACTTTCATCCAATGCAGTTTGGCGAGCGCCTGTGGATTTGTCCAAGCTGGCTAGACGCGCCAGACCCTAATGCAGTCAATATTCTGCTTGACCCAGGTTTAGCTTTTGGAACCGGCACTCACCCAACTACATCGCTATGCTTACAATGGTTAGATAAGGCAGATGTAGAAGGAAAAACCGTCGTCGATTTTGGCTGCGGCTCAGGCATATTAGCAATTGCTGCACTCAAATTAGACGCGGCCAAGGTCATTGGTATAGACATTGATCCCCAAGCATTAGAAGCAACCATCGACAATGCAACGCGCAATAAAGTAGAAAATAGACTATCCGTATTTTTACCTGTCGATCAGCCAGAGTTGAAAGCTGACATTGTCATGGCAAATATTTTAGCAGCACCCTTGAAGGAATTGAGCTCGGTTATCGCAAATTATTGTGCAAGCAACGGGCAGCTCATCATGTCTGGTATTTTAGTAGAACAAGCTGATGAAGTAATGGCGCATTACGCAGAACAATTTACTTTTGATGCTGTGGAAATCGAAGGGGAATGGGTCCGCCTAAGCGCGCAAAAAAACAAATAATTGCGCAGTAAATTGGAGCGCAGTCACCTTAAAGTAGATGATTATTGAATTTTAGCGAAAAAAATTCACGCAAACCTTACTACTTAACTGATTGACGTCAATCTAATATTTTTTTGCAAGCTGTTTTTTTGAGTATTTCATTCAATTTTTGCTTTTTATTTGTACAAAAAATAAGTAATATGTCGTCCCCTGCAGCCGAAGTCAGACCAGTTGCACGGTATTTCTGCGGCATTCTTGCTGACTAGAGCAAGCAGAAAGACAGGAGTATAACGTGAAAATTGGTCCTTACATTTTAGACAACAATTTGATGCTTGCTCCAATGGCTGGAGTGACCGATAGGCCCTTTCGGCAGTTATGCAAAAAAATGGGAGCGGGCTTAGTTGTATCTGAAATGCTCTCGAGTAATCCGAAAGTATGGAATACAGTGAAGTCGCAGCTTAGAATGAATCATCAAGGCGAATCGGGTGTACGTTCGGTTCAAATTGCCGGTTCTGAGCCTCATTTAATGGCTCAAGCAGCGCAATTTAATGTTGAAAACGGTGCGCAAATCATCGATATCAACATGGGGTGCCCTGCTAAGAAAGTAAATAAAAAGTTGGCGGGTTCTGCCTTGCTTCAACAACCTGAATTGGTTGAGTCTATTGTGAAAGCAGTAGTCAAAGCAGTGCAAGTGCCGGTCACATTAAAAATACGTACAGGATGGGACACTGATAACAGAAATGGTGTCCATATTGCTCAAATTGCTGAGGCTAATGGGATTCAGTCACTGGCAGTGCATGGAAGAACGCGAGCCTGTATGTACAAAGGGAATGCGGAATACGATACGATCAGAAAGATCAAAGAGACTATCAGTATTCCAGTCATCGCAAACGGAGATATATTGTCCGTAGATGACGCGAAAGAAGTTCTCAGATACACCGGAGCAGACGGAATAATGATTGGCAGAGGAGCACAAGGCAACCCTTGGATTTTTCGTCAAATTAATTATTTTTTAAGTACCGGGGAGTATTTATCAGAACCATCAATCGCTGAAAAATTAGAAGTGCTGACACAGCACATTCAAAATGTTCAGCAATTTTATGGCGATACTATGGGAGTACGTATTGCTAGAAAACATGTTGGTTGGTATGTTGATAAATATGATTCTGATAAGCACTTTCGCCGAGCATTTAATGCTATCGAGGATGGTGAAAACCAAATTGAGGCTTTAATCGCTTATTTTTCATCGCTGTCAGAGCAGGACAATTTGTCTGTTTCACCTGCAGCATAGTTTTTTAATTAATAAGAGCAGTAAAAGTATTATGTTCGATCAAAACTTAACATCACCATTTACAACAACGGTCACAACTCCGACCCAAGCGCAAACTCAAAAACCACTTAGAGCTTCTGTAAAGCAAGCGGTTAATAAGTATCTAAAGGAATTAGACAATCAAGATATCGATAACTTGTATGACTTAGTCCTAGCGGAAATTGAAGCGCCGTTGTTGGAAGAAGTAATGACATACACTCGTGGCAACCAAACGAGAGCAGCGAACTTAATGGGTATCAACCGTGGTACTTTGCGTAAAAAATTAAAACAGTATGGAATGAACTAATTTAACCTTAACTGCTGTATTGGCACTAGAGGCTATCTTTTACTGCGAATACTGACTATTAAGTTTAATTTCATTCAAAAAAATCAAAGCCGAAGTGTGATACCACACTTCGGCTTTTTTGTGAGCTGAAACAACCTGCGTTAGAAAGTGCAAGGTTGATCCACTGAAATGGATTATTTTCCGCTTTTACGAAGCTTTTAATCGCCTTAAAAGCATTCGGTGCATTAAAAGTAGTTAGCAAACGACTGCTTGACGCTTTCGTAGTTTTGAATAGCCTGTGTTTGCGCATTTTGATATTCCGGGATTCGCTCAATCAAGTCCAGCATATCGATTTCCAAAGACTCAATTTGCTGACGAATTTCAAGCCTCTCTGAACGCAAAAGCCCATCAGCGATCATCAAATTGTTTTTATCTGCGATGATCTCTTCAAAGTTCTCAATTCTCGCATAGAGACGTTCCAATGCATCATCCGCAGCATTCATTGCTCGTTGCGCAGTGTAAATCTGTTTACCATCGTTTAAGCCGCGCAAAAATTGAGGTGCTAATTCTTCAGGGCAGTTTCGATTGTACTGTTGACCTTTCATGCCAAGAAAAAAACCGTTGCTTAGCGTACAGTACTTTTGAGAACCCTCGTTGTGCCCACGTAAGTAGTCATTAATGTTCGCTGTGATGCCGTGAGTTGAGCATTCTTGCCGGTGTTGTGAAAACTGCGAATCGCGATTGCCAGCAACGCCATCTTCATAGCCGATTGCTTGCCAGTCAGCGGTTTCGCATTCGGCTTTGTTCATATTCGCACAGCCGCTAAGGCCGATAGCAGAAAAACTTAACATTGAAACCATCAAATACGGTCTAATTCTCATGGGAATATCCTTTGGGGCGCCACAATTGACTCAATAATTTTATATATATATCAAAATTCACAATAAGTTTCCTATTGTGTTAAATCCAGTATAACAAGGTGATAGAGACACAAGGTATTCAATTTGGCAACATCAACCAATATTTTTGATGCTAAAAACAGCAAAACTGAGTATAATCTGCGCCCATCCAAAGACTGTTACATCCCTCAATTTGTAAGCCCTAAGCCAATAACCGTAGAGAATACAATGCAAAAAGCTAAACCTATCCAACGAGCCTTGTTAAGCGTTTCTGACAAAACCGGTATTATCGACTTTGCTTCAGCACTAGCTGATCAAGGCGTAGAACTTCTTTCGACAGGCGGCACGGCTAAACTATTGCGAGAAAATGGTATAGCCGTTAAAGATGTTTCCGAGCACACCGGTCAAGCAGAAATCATGGATGGTCGTGTAAAAACATTACATCCAAAAATCCACGGTGGTATTTTAGGTCGTCGCGATTTAGACCAAGCGGTAATGCAGGAACAAAGTATTGCGCCTATCGATTTGGTGGTAGTTAATCTATATCCATTTGCAGCCACTGTTGCAAACCCTGATTGCAGTATTGAAGACGCTGTTGAGAATATCGATATTGGCGGACCCACAATGGTGCGTGCGGCGGCTAAAAACCATAACGATGTAACGATTGTAGTGAACGCCAATGATTACGCTAAAGTAATGCAAGAAATGCAAGATAATGGTGGCAGCGTGACTTTTGCTACACGTTTCGATTTAGCCATTAAGGCGTTCGAACATACTGCCGAGTATGACGGCATGATTGCCAATTATTTTGGCGCAAAAATTGAGGCCGTCAGTCAGTCATGTGAAGAAGAATGCGGACACGATCACAGCGAGTTTCCGCGTACATTCAACCTTCAAATGAGCAAAAAGCAAGATTTGCGATATGGCGAAAACAGTCATCAAGAAGCCGCTTTTTATGTTGAGAATCATATACAAGAAGCATCAGTTGCGACGGCCGTCCAGCTTCAGGGTAAAGAACTATCCTTCAATAATATCGCCGATACCGACTCAGCACTTGAATGCGTTAAAGAGTTCGAAGAGCCTGCCTGCGTTATTGTCAAACATGCTAACCCATGCGGTGTATCAATTGCCGACGATATCTATTTAGCCTATGACAATGCTTACAAAACAGACCCAACATCTGCTTTCGGAGGCATTATTGCGTTTAACCGCGAGCTTGATGCAAAAACAGCGCAAGCGATTATTGATCGCCAATTCGTTGAAGTGATTATTGCCCCTTCGGTAAGTGCTGAAGCACAGAAAGTAGTGTCGGCAAAACAAAACGTGCGTTTGCTTGTTTGTGGTGACTGGCATGGCCAATTAACTGAAGGTTACGATTTTAAACGCGTTAACGGCGGGTTATTGGTTCAAGAAAGAGACTTCGGCATGGTCGAAAAAGATGACTTGACCGTGGTCACAGAAGTGCAGCCAACGGACAAGCAATTGGATGACTTAATGTTCACATGGAAGGTAGCAAAATACGTAAAATCAAATGCCATTGTTTATTGTCGTGACGGCATGACGATTGGCGTTGGGGCAGGTCAAATGAGCCGCGTATACTCAGCAAAAGTAGCGGGTATTAAAGCTGCTGATGAAGGTTTGCAGGTAGAAGGCTGTGTAATGGCGTCAGATGCTTTCTTTCCATTTCGCGATGGCATCGATGCAGCGGCTGCAGCGGGTATCAAAGCCGTTATCCAACCTGGTGGCTCTATGCGCGACAATGAAGTTATCGCTGCCGCTAATGAACATGGAATTGCGATGGTGTTTACGGGCATGAGACACTTTAGACACTAGTGCTCGCCGCTGGTGTTTGATACTAATCAGAGCTTTGCAATAAAGGCGAACTGTTCGATAGTATCAAGCCCACATGTATAAGCATTCAAGGGAAGGCTTGGTTATTATTATCGTTTTAATGAAATACCGCCTTGTCCAAGTTAACAACAATAAGATGAATAGAGAAAGCAAATGAAAGTATTGGTGATCGGTGGTGGTGGTAGAGAGCATGCGTTGGCGTTTAAAGCGGCAGAATCAACATTGGTTACCGATGTATTTGTTGCGCCTGGCAATGCAGGTACAGCACTTGAACCTAAACTCACAAACGTTGCGATAGCGGCTGAAGATAACCAAGCACTGCTCGATTTTGCCTTATCTGAGCAAATCGGTCTCACTATTGTCGGCCCAGAGGCGCCTCTTGTTTCGGGTATTGTCGACTTATTTCAATCTCATGATCTCATAATTTTTGGACCATCGAAAGCCGCAGCGCAGCTTGAAGGTTCAAAGGCATTTACTAAAGACTTCTTAGCTCGACATAAAATTCCAACAGGTGACTACGCTAACTTTACTGAGATAGAGCCAGCACTCGCATACGTGCGCGAGAAGGGAGCGCCCATCGTTATTAAAGCGGACGGTCTTGCTGCTGGAAAAGGCGTAATTGTCGCCATGACGATGAGTCAGGCAGAAGCTGCGATTAAGGACATGCTCGCTGGTAACGCCTTTGGAGAAGCTGGCAGTCGTGTGGTAATTGAAGAGTTTTTAGATGGTGAAGAAGCCAGTTTCATCGTCATGGTAGACGGTAAGAACATCTTGCCATTTGCTACGAGCCAAGATCACAAACGCGCTTATGATAAAGACCAAGGACCTAACACAGGCGGCATGGGAGCTTATTCTCCGGCGCCCGTCGTAACCCCAGAAATATTCAAGCGCGTGATGAGCGACGTCATCGAACCCACTGTCGCTGGTATGGCTAGTGAAGGTCATCCCTATTCGGGCTTTCTGTACGCAGGCTTGATGATTGATGCTGACGGTACGCCAAAAGTCATCGAATATAACTGCCGTTTTGGTGATCCTGAAACCCAGCCAATCATGATGCGTTTGCAGTCTGACTTGGTCAATTTGTGCCTGCTAGCGTGTGAGCAGAAACTCGATACCGCAGATATAAAATTTGATGATCGCGCTGCTGTGGGTGTGGTGCTTGCAGCCGAGGGTTATCCGGGTGCCTATCCGAAAGGCGACGAAATACATGGGCTACATGATGCTGCGGCATTGCCAGGAAAAGTATTCCATGCAGGCACCAAAATAGATGGCGGCAAAATCGTCACTAACGGCGGACGGGTTTTATGTGCGACAGGTTTAGGTAAAACCGTGACCGAAGCTCAGCAGAATGCCTACGCCTTAGTAGACGCTATTGACTGGCAAGGTGTAATGTTTAGAACCGACATTGCTTACCGCGCGATTGCTCGAGAAAACCAAGAGAACTGAGAAACACCTTGACCGGTAGTGTTTGGTTGCTTATAACTAGGGTAATTTAATTACCCTAGAAGCCTATGTCTGTAAAACATCCCATTATTGCAATCACCGGTTCATCCGGTGCAGGAACGACAACAACGACTAATGCTATCAGGCATATATTCCGCAACCTGAAGGTTAATTCCGCGTCGGTTGGTGGCGATAGCTTCCATCGCTTCACACGGCCAGAAATGGAAGTGGAAATACGCAAAGCGCAGGAGCAAGGCCGACACATAAGCTACTTCGGCCCACACGCTAACGATTTTGAGTTACTCGCCAAACTATTCACTGAATATGGAGCGACGGGCAAAGGTCAGCATAGACAATACCTGCACACCTTCGACGAAGCGGTGCCGTTCAACCAAATGCCCGGTACCTTTACTCCGTGGCAGGATCTTCCTGAAAATACCGACCTATTGTTTTACGAGGGTTTGCACGGTGGTGTTAAGACCGATGAGGCCGATGTTGCTTCTCACGTCGACTTGCTAGTGGGAATGGTGCCCATTGTGAACTTGGAGTGGATCCAGAAAATTGTGCGCGATACCACCGACAGAGGTCATTCTCGTGACGCCGTGATGAGCAGCATCGTGCGCAGCCTCGACGATTACTTTCACTATATTACGCCACAGTTTTCGCGCACTCACGTCAACTTTCAACGAGTGCCTACTGTCGATACCTCTAATCCCTTCAGTGCACGCGAAATTCCAACGCAAGATGAAAGTTTTGTTGTAGTGCGTTTTCGCCGTGAAATGAAGAGTGTCGACTATCCTTACCTGCTCAAAATGATTGACGGTGCATTTATGTCACGCATCAATACCATTGTTGTGCCCGGCGGAAAAATGGGCTTAGCGATGGAGTTAATTTTAACGCCGCTGATTGAAGAGCTACTTGACCAAAAGCGGCGCGCAGGTTACCAAATGGATTGGTTAGCAGAGAACAAATAGCGCTAAAATAATTGATAAAATAAAAAGCGTATTCTGACAACAAGTTAGCTCAAATTTTAATCTTTTTCTGTTGTTAGCTATTGAATAAAATCGGCGAAATGCTATCTTATAAGGGTAGTGAAGAAAAACAGCTAATTCGTTGATTGCGTGGATTAGTTGTACCGCCGTTTATCGGCGGTTTTTTTTGTCCAAAATTCAAGCACATCGTTATTTTCTTGCTGCCTGATGGGGATTCATTGAGCACATTTTTGAATCTGACATTATTTGTAACAATCATCGACACATCCCCTCTTCCGACTTCGGCACTGATGACATATAGTGTGATTTGATAAATAAAGAGTTGAGTGATATTCATGGGACAGGAAACCTCAAAAATACTGGTTGTTGATGACGACATGCGTTTGCGTTCATTGCTAGAACGGTATTTAGTAGAGCAAGGCTATCAAGTTCGCACTGCCGCTAACGGTGAGCAGATGGATAGGTTGTTAGAGCGCGAAAATTTTCACTTAATGGTCTTAGACCTTATGCTTCCCGATGAAGACGGCTTATCTATTTGTCGGCGATTACGTCAACAAGAAAATCAGATTCCAATCATTATGCTTACCGCTAAAGGCGATGAAGTAGATCGCATCATTGGCCTTGAAATGGGCGCCGATGATTATCTACCAAAGCCTTTTAACCCCAGAGAATTACTTGCCAGAGCCAAAGCGGTTTTGCGTCGCAAAACGACCGAAGCACCCGGAGCACCATCGCAGTCCGAACAAGTGGTTTCCTTTGGTAGCTATAAACTTAATTTAGCCACGCGAGAAATGTCCGACAATGGCAAACCATTAACGCTAACCAGCGGTGAGTTTGCCGTTTTAAAATCGTTAGTAACGCATGCTCGCGAGCCCCTTTCTCGAGATAAGTTGATGAATCTGGCGCGCGGTAGGGATTACAGTGCCCTTGAGCGAAGCATTGACGTACAAGTTTCACGATTGCGCAGAATGCTGGAAGAAGACCCGGCTAACCCACGCTATATTCAAACGGTGTGGGGTTTGGGCTACGTATTCGTGCCCGACGGTGCAGTAGACGCTTAATTCAAGTGCGATTTCTTCCTAAAAGCACCTTTGGCCAGACGGTTGTGTTGATAGCGGGTTTGCTGCTGATCAACCAAGTTGTGACGTACTTGTCCGTCATTAATTACTTTATTCGGCCTAGTTATCAACAAATAAACTCACTGATTGCCACGCAGGTTGAGCAGATATTTCTGCAAGGCCTGAATTCTCCTGATAATCCCTTGCATGACAAGTTCATGGAAACCACAGGCACACGATTTCATACTTTAGAAACAGCTATGCATGCTGGATTGCGCGATGCGACTTACTATAAGACCTTGTCCGTTGATATCTCAAAGCAACTTGGCGGTAAAACTGATGTTAGAACCTCTGGTGGCGTAAATTACTTAATTTGGATAAAGCCACCGCAAGATCCGAATATTTGGATATCTATTCCAATGCAGGGTATGGAAGAGAGCGACTTTTCACCCCTTACTATCTACCTCATTGTTATCAGTATTTTAAGTGTCGCGGGGGGCTGGTTATTTGTAAGACGACTAAACAGACCACTGCAGGCGCTGCAAAAAGCCGCACGCAAAGTGGGTAAAGGGCAATTTCCAGAGCCACTGCCACTGGAAGGAAGTAGTGAAATGGTGGCGGTAACCAATGCCTTCAATAAGATGTCGCAGGGTATTCATCAACTGGAAAGTGATCGCGTGTTGATGACTGCTGGCATATCACACGACCTGCGAACGCCACTAACCCGCATTCGTTTAGCCAGTGAAATGCTACCAGAAGACCAAGCATGGGTAAAAGATGGCATCGAGCATGACATTGAAGACATGAATGCGATCATTGACCAATTTATTGATTACGCCAGACAAGATCAGCAAGAAGCGTCTGAAAACGTTGATTTGAACAGTGTCATTAAAGAGTTAATTAAGGGAAGATTACTAGAGCCTGGGCACCACATTGAACTGCAACTTGCGCAGTTACCGAATGCAAAGCTGCGGGTTATTGGCATTAAACGCGTATTGGATAACTTGATCGAAAATGCCTTTCGCTACGGCAGCGCTGACATCTGTATAATTACCAAGGTTGACCATCAGTCAAAATCGCTGATTTGTAATGTACGCGACTATGGCAAAGGTATTCCAGAATCGGAAATTCCAGTATTGTTCTCGCCATTTGCACAAGGTGACAAAGCCCGCGGCTCAGTCGGCTCAGGGCTCGGGCTCGCCATCACTAAACGCATTGTCGAAAGTCACGGCGGCAAAATGCTCTTCACCAACCACCCCTCCGGCGGCCTCTCCGCCGGCTTCACCCTCCCCTACAGCACCTAAAATTAATAAAGTCAGAAAATTAATGGGGTCAGTGTTAATTAAAATTAAAGGGGTCAGTGTCAATTAGTCTAGTTTCAAACGGTACAGGATTGCCATCTTTTCACAATTCGCTAGCATCTACATCTGTTTCGATTCAATAGATTATATATCATGGCTAGACCACGCAGAATTGGCCCAAAAGACATAACACAACACGTCATCCAACGCGGTAACAACCGTAAAATTTGCTTCTCGAATGAACGAGACTATATTGCTTACGTAGGGTGGTTAAAACAATATAGTGGCAAATATGACGTTGCAATACACGCCTGGGTTCTAATGACCAATCATGTCCATCTGCTATGCACCCCTATGTCCGACAATCTCGGGGTTAGTCAGATGATGCAGTCACTAGGTCGGCAATATGTCCGCTACTTTAACGATACTTACACGAGAACAGGCACGTTATGGGAAGGTCGGTTTAAGTCATGCTTGGTCTGCTCCTCTACTTATTTATTGAGGCTTTACCGCTATATTGAATTAAATCCAGTGCGCGCAAAATTAGTATCCGACCCATCAACCTATAAATGGTCTAGTTATCAGATTAATGCGCTGGGTAAAACATCTGAACTGTGTCGGCCTCATTCTCTCTACAATGATTTGGGCGTCAACAAAACTCAAAGGCTCAAGGCATATCAGGCTTTATTCGAAAAGAGGATTGAAAAAAATACGATTGACGATATCAGAGCCTGCACTAACAAAGAGTTAGTGCTGGGTTCTGCTCAATTCAAAGAGGAAATTCAATTACTGATCAATGATACATTAAAAACGGGTAAATTGGGCCGACCGTTTAAAATTAATTAACACTGACCCCTTTAATTTCCTTTAATTTTGCGGGCGGTGTTTAGGATTGCTAGGGTTAGCAGACCGGCTGCTATGCCGATAACGCCGTTCAATACAATTCCCGTTAGCGAGCCCGCTATTGTGCCAACGGTTGGGAATACTGACACCACGTCAACTGAGTGTTCTACAAAATGATGCAAAAACGGCACGCCGTGGGCGATAATGCCACCTCCTACAAGGAACATAGCAGCGGTGCCAACTATCGCTAGCGTTTTCATGAGGATCGGAGCGAATCGCAGCAGGGCCCGGCCAGCAAAGCGTTGCAGTTTATCAAAGCTTCCTGACACTGATTTACGCAACAGATACAGCCCCAAGTCATCAATTTTTACGATCAAGGCGACAAAACCGTAAACGCCAATCGTGAATAGAATGCTCATCAACGACAGCACCGTGATTTGTGTCGTGAAAGGTTCAGCAGCAACCGTGCCTAAAATAATGACGATTATCTCTGCGCTCAAGACAAAGTCAGTGCGGATCGCGCCTTTGATTTTGTCTTTTTCAATATCCGCTAAATTAATAGAGGGATCGGCTAAGACTTTTAGCTTTTGTGCATGCGCTTGTTCTTCTTCTTGCTTACTAACAATGAATTTATGCAGTAACTTCTCAACACCTTCAAAACACAAATACAAACCACCAATGATCAGAAGATACATGACCATCCATGGTGCAAAATAGCTAATGAGCAAAGCGCTAGGCACTAAAATTAACTTATTGAGAAAAGAGCCCTTGGCAACAGCCCAGACCACCGGCAGTTCACGTTCTGCCTTTACACCAGAAACTTGCTCTGCATTCAAGGCTAAATCGTCACCTAACACACCAGCCGTTTTTTTTGCCGCCACTTTTGATAAAATCGCAACGTCGTCTAGTACCGTAGCAATGTCATCTAACAACGTTAGTAAATTTGCAGCTGGAATAAACCTTCTCCTTAATAAGTTGCTTATATTTTAGAACTGAAGCAACGTTCATCCATTGAAACTAGGCGCTACCGTTTTTTAACCATCCGAAGAATTCAAACAGTAACGCGCAACACCCTCATAAAAATAGGAATTAGTGAATTTTCTCGTCAGCAACAACATTGTCTGCATGAATATTTTCAACATCTATCGCATCAAAACGATATTCCTGATGGCAGAATTGACAATTCATCACAACAGCACCTTCTTCTACCACAATTTCTAACAAATCAGCTTTGGATACGTTTTGTAAGGCGATTGCGCTGCGCTCTTTTGAACAGTCACATTTGAACGTTACCGGCTGCGCGTCAAACAGGCGAATTTTTTCTTCGTGATACAAACGATGCAGTACTTCTACCGTTGGCAAACTAAATAACTCTTCACTTTTCAGTGTATTCATCAAGTAGCCCAAATGCTCAAAGTCAGGGTTATCATGAGACTGCGAAGTTTCGCTATTCTCAGGTACGACTTGCAACAACATGCCACCAGCAACATTACTATTGTTGTCACGCTGCGTGCGCAAACTCACTTTTGTCAACAATTGCTCTGACTGTAAAAAATAATCTTCCAAGCATTCGGCCAAAGTCGGTTTGTCCAACGCGACGATACCTTGATAGCGTTCACCGTCTTTAGGGGCTAACGTGATCGCTAAATAACCTTTTCTAAACAACTCCGAAAAGCTGGAGGGCAATTTAAACTCTTCGTTCCACCTAGCAACGCCGCGCAATTTTTGATCGTGTGTGCCGTTTATCACAACGTATTTTACCAAGCCTTCACTTTGAATTTGCAGCGACACTTCACCCTCAAATTTTAACGTTGCGGTTAACAAGCATGCCGCCACCATCAATTCACCTAACAGGTCTTGAATAATGGGAGGGTAGTCATATGAGTCTAAAATGCCTTGATAGCTATCGTGCAATTTAACGACTTCGCCGCGTACATTGCGATCTTCAAATAAAAATCTATCTAACTGGTCTTTTTCAACTGTCATAAATCTCTTCTTTACCTAGTAAAACATCTATTGATGTTTAAATTGAATAATTTGTCGGCGCTGCTTTTTATCCGGCCTACCGTCTGGTCGTGGACTATGAAAAATACTTAATTTTCTGGCCGCTGCATTCTTTTCCCGAAGTGCGAGGCTCTCGCTTGTCTCTTCGTACAATAACTGCGCTAATTGGGCACTTCTGCGTTGCCCGATAACGTCTTTAACGACGACTGTTTTTTGGTCAAACCCTGCAGGCACTTGAATTATTGCATCCACTTCAACAACTTTGCTCGGTTTGCAACGCTGTTTATTATACTGAACCTTACCCGATTGCACTAATTCTCTAGCAATGGCACGCGTCTTACAGAAGCGCGCCGCCCATAGCCATTTGTCAATTCGCACGTCGTTGGCGTCGAGCTCTGCTTTACCCGCTTTACTTTGCCCAGCATTTTTTTTGTTCGTATTTGCACTTTTTTGTTTTTTCATTGTCTCTTATTTACAACTTAATTTTTAAAAATTACGCCCGATACTTATAAAAATTGCATCACTTATGCCCTTTGCTATTGTTCACACCGTAATGACTAGATATGATGGGCACCGATGAAGTTCATAATAATAATATTACTGAGAAAATGACAGTCACCAATTTATCATTGCAACCCGCGGCAAGAATGTACAGTCAGCACCAAAACAAAATCATCATGTTGATTGTTGTGCTGCTCTCGCTCTATCTCATTGCGTTCGCAGCTAAGCTCACGTGGCAAATTATTCCTCAGCCCGAAACATCGCAAACTAATTCTGCTGTCAACACTAACACCCAAGCTTCTCAATCGTCATCTCGTGTAGACATATCGCCACTGACCAAACTTAATTTATTTGGTAACCCGGAAGCAAAACCAGTGACCACCGTCACCACTGCCGTTACCGACGCACCCGAAACCAAATTGAATCTCACGCTAACAGGTGTTGTTTCGAGTGCTGATCCTAAAGTGGGGGCAGCCATTGTAGAAAACAATGGGAAACAGAATACTTACGGCGTGGGTGATAAAATTGACGGTACTAATGTTACCTTAGACGAGCTGTACATAGACCGCGTAATTATTAAAAACAGCCTCACCCGCGAAACCTTGATGCTAGACGGCGTTGATTTTGATGAGGCTAACCAAACACGCAAACAAGAGTCTCGCCAGGCCGCAGCACAATATAATTCACCGCAAGCGGCCGAAGAATATGAATTGTCTGACAATGATTCAGAGATCGATCCCGAGGAAGCATCGGATAGCGCCAGAGAAATGCGCGAGCAAATTAGTCAATCTCCAACTAGTTTTACTGACTTCATTGCGATTAAGCCGCATACATCGAATGGGCAGTTAGTTGGTTATCAAGTTTCACCCGGCAAACAGCCAGACTTTTTCCGTGATGTCGGATTGCGCTCTGGTGACATTGTTACCCAAATAAACGGATTAGACTTATCTGATCCAGCACAGTCATTAGAAGCAATAAACGTTCTACGAGAAGCACAGTCTTTACAGTTGGAAGTGCTAAGGGGCGATGAGGCTTTGTCATTAGATATCGACATTCCGTCGTCTGAAGAATAATTAAAAGGGTCGTACTATGAGGCTGGACAGCCAAAGAATCACAAATTTTCGTCAATTTTTAAAGACATCTGTTATTGCGGCAAGCATCGCAGCAGGCTTATTTGCAACAGCAGGAGCATACGCTACTGAATATAGCCCTAACTTTAAAAATACCGAAATAACCGAATTCATCAATATTGTCGGTAAAAATCTTAAACGAACGATTATTGTGGACCCCAATGTGCGCGGTAAAATAACCGTACGCAGCTACGACTTACTAACCGAAGAGCAATATTATCAATTCTTCTTAAACGTGCTGCAGGTGTATGACTTTGCAGTTGTTGAAATGCCCAGCGGCATTCTCAAAATAGTCCGTTCGAAGGATGCGAAAACTTCAAATATCCCGGTTGTGGATGGCGATATGCTGAACGGCGATGAAATGATCACGCGCGTGCTCCCAGTTTACAACGTTCCTGTGCGCGAACTTGCTCCTATTCTTCGTCAGCTGAACGACCAAGCGGGCGGCGGTAATGTCGTCAGTCACGATCCATCAAACGTCATGATGTTGACCGGCCGTGCAGCGGTGGTAAATCGTCTAGTGAAAATCATAGAGAGTGTTGACCGCGCTGGCGATGAAGAAGTTGAGGTTATTAAACTCAAGCACGCTTCGGCAACTGAAATGGTGCGAATTATCGAAAGCATCAACAAGTCTCAAGGCACCGCAGGTGCTGGCAAATCAGAACCGCGCGTAGTGGCGGATGATCGCACTAACAGCATCATTGTGAGTGGTGATGCAAAAGCACGTCAGCGCTTAATTAACCTTGTTACGCGCATGGACCAAGAGCTAGAAACTAACGGTAACACCCGAGTCATTAACCTAAACTATGCGAAAGCAGAAGACCTTGTCAAAGTATTGCAGGGCGTCAGCGCGGGTATTCAGGCTGAAAGTCAAGGCGGCGCAACGACACAGCGTCGTGGTGGCAATAGTAACCGCGACATCAGTATCGATTCACATGAAGACTCTAACTCCTTGGTGATTACCGCTGAGCCCGACATGATGCGCTCGCTTGAGGACGTTATTCGTCAGCTTGATGTGCGTCGCGCGCAGGTGCAGGTTGAGGCGATTATCGTGGAAGTATTCGAAGGCGACGGCACCACCTTGGGTGTGCAGTGGGTGTCTGAAGAAGGCGGCGGTACTCAGTTTACGAATGGTGTGATTGGTGTTGGTTCATTGGGTGTTGCGTTGCGTGAAGCGGAAGATACCGTTATTACGGGAACTGCAATAGGCCCTAATGGTGACGTTGTCCCTACCACGACAACAAGCGAAGGCAATCTAACACCACTAGCCTCTCTACTCGGCGGCGCGAATGGCCTAATCGCCGGCGTCATTCGAAACGGCTGGGGCGCAGTTGTGCAAGCAGTCAGCACCGACACCAACTCAAACATACTAGCAACTCCGCACTTAACCACCATGGATAACGAAGAAGCCTTCTTTATCGTTGGTCAAGAAGTGCCTATTATTACTGGCTCTACAACGGGCTCGAATAACGGCAATCCGTTCCAGCAGGTTGAACGTCAAGACGTGGGTATTAAGCTCAAAGTCACGCCACAAATAAATGAAGGCGATGCTATTCAACTACAAATTGAACAGGAAGTATCGAGTGTGTCAGGCGCGACCTCGGTGGATATTTCCATCAATAAACGTGAAATTAAAACCACTGTCATTGTGGATGACGGCGGCACCATCGTATTAGGCGGCTTAATTGATGAAGACGTTCAAGAAAGTGTGTCTAAAGTGCCTTTATTAGGCGATATCCCAATTATCGGACATTTGTTTAAGTCGACAACCACTAGCAAGCGCAAGCGTAACTTGATGGTATTTATCCGTCCTACGATTATCCGTGATGGCATTACCTCAAACAAAATCAGCTTACGTAAATACAACTATATTCGAGCGCAACAGTTGAAGCGTCAGTCAGAAGGTATCCCGCTAATGCCATTCAAAGAAGGGCCTTCATTGCCGGAATGGAATGATGCCATGGTATTACCGCCATCGTTCGATGAATACTTGCTCGAAAAAGAGAAGAAAGCCAAAGAAGGTAACGATTAGCAATGACTGACGCTATCGACAAAGCAGCCACCGATCTTAGTTTAGAAGAAACCGAGGCGCTCGTTACCGACGAGGTCACCGATGGTGCGCCCGAAGAAGCTGAGCCTTTAGCTGCGCTGCAGCTACCTTTTAGCTTTGCCAAACGTCATAAAGTATTGGTTGAATCGGCGCATGAACCGGTAAAGGTCTATCACACCCCAAGCACCGATTTTTCAGTATTTGCTGAAGTGAGACGCTTTTTAGACCAAACCTTTGTGCTTGAAGAAATTGCTGAAAACCGCTTTGAGGAACTGCTCACCAGTAGTTTCCAACGAGATTCAAGCGCCGCAAAGCAGTTGATGGAAGACTTAGGCAACGAAAGCGACCTGCTATCATTGGCCGAAGACCTACCCGATACCGAAGACTTACTCGAAAGTGAAGGCGACGCACCTATTATTCGCTTAATTAACGCCATGTTGGGCGAAGCGATTAAAGAAGGTGCCTCAGATATTCACATTGAGACCTTTGAAAACCAGCTTGTTGTGCGCTTCCGCGTTGACGGCGTGTTGCGTGAAATATTACGCCCAAATCGCAAAATGTCATCCATGTTAGTCTCGCGTATTAAAGTCATGTCCAAAATGGATATCGCTGAAAAACGCGTTCCGCAAGATGGTCGTATTAGTTTGCGTATTGCAGGCCGAGCCGTTGACGTGCGTGTATCAACGATGCCATCGAGCCACGGCGAACGTGTTGTATTGCGTTTGCTCGACAAAAATAACGCCCGCCTTGATTTGAAAGATTTAGGCATGACGCTAGACAACAGAAACCACTTCTCAAGCTTAATTCGCAAGCCACACGGTATTATGTTAGTTACCGGCCCAACAGGCTCGGGGAAAAGTACGACACTGTACGCAGGTTTAAGCGAAATAAATTCCAAAGACCGGAATATTCTAACCGTTGAAGATCCTATCGAATTTGACTTAGAAGGTATTGGTCAAACGCAAGTTAACCCGCGCGTCGATATGACATTCGCCAGAGGATTACGGGCCATATTACGTCAAGATCCTGATGTCGTAATGGTCGGTGAAATTCGCGACATTGAAACAGCGCAAATTGCCGTTCAGGCTAGTTTAACCGGTCACTTAGTATTATCAACGCTGCACACCAATACAGCCGCTGGTGCGATTACACGTTTAGAAGACATGGGTATTGAGCCCTTCTTGCTATCAAGCAGCTTACTCTCGGTGCTTTCTCAGCGCCTCGTGCGCAAGTTATGTAAAGAATGCAAAAAACCACATGAGCCAAACAGCGCCGAGCGCGAAACATTGAGCATTGCCGATGGCGAGCAAGTCGTTATTTATCGCCCCGTTGGCTGCACAGCATGCAACCATACCGGTTACCGAGGCCGGACAGGCATTCACGAACAGTTAATTGTGGACGAACGCATTCGCGAAATGATGCACGAAGGCAAGGGTGAGCAAGCGATTGAAAAACACGTTCGCAAAACCACCCCTTCTATTCGCCAGGATGGCTGTGACAAAGTCTTGCTTGGCGTCACTTCTTTAGAAGAAGTGTTACGAGTTACCAGAGAAGAATAATATGGCAGCCTTTGCATACAAGGCCATGGATGCCAATGGAAAATCCAAAAGTGGCGTACTTGAGGGCGATAACGCGCGCCAAATTCGCCAACAAATTCGCGAACAGGGTTTAATTCCGCTTGAGCTTGAACAAGTGGCTGAACAAGAGAAAAAAACGCAAGCATCGTTCTCACTATTTAAAGCTAAGATTTCTGCCGGTGAACTTGCCCTCTTAACGCGCCAGATGGCAACCTTAATTGAGTCAGCCCTACCTATTGAAGAAGCACTGCTTGCGGTTGCCGAACAATGCGAAAAACCACGCCATAAAAACATGATGATGGCCGTACGCAGTAAGGTAGTAGAAGGCCATGGTTTTGCCGAAGCCTTGTCTGAATTTCCCTATGTTTTCGACAATCTATTTCGCGCCATGGTTGCTGCTGGCGAAAAATCAGGTCATTTAGACACGGTGCTAAACCGACTCGCTGACTACACCGAGAACAGAGAAAGAACACGAAATCAAATTATCCAAGCATTGGTGTATCCGCTGATCATGATGGTTGTGGCGGTTGGTGTCGTCATTATGCTATTGGTGAAAGTCGTGCCGACCATTGTTGGCCAATTTGATCAAATGGGTCAAGATTTACCCACCATTACAAATATACTAATTGCCATTAGTGACGGAGTGCAAAATTACGGTGTTTATGCGGCTATCGCTCTCGTGATTATAATATTCCTCGTAGCAAGATTATTAGCCATTCCTCGTATGCGCATGAAATATCACAAGAGATTACTGCGCATGCCTTTCGTTGGCCGATTAACGAGAAGTACCAACACCGCCCGCTTCGCGCGCACCTTGAGCATTTTAACCGCCAGCGCGGTGCCTTTATTAGAATCAATGCGCATTGCAGGAAATGTTTTAGAGAACCTTCACCTCAAAGAAGCGGTCAAAGAGGCAGCGTCAAAGGTAAAAGAAGGCTCTAGCCTGCGCAGCGCGTTAGAAAAAACCAAAATGTTCCCGCCAATGATGATGCATATGATTGCATCCGGTGAGCGTTCTGGCGAGTTACAGCAAATGTTGGCGCGAGCCGCTGACAACCAAGACAGAGAATTTGAGTCGACAGTGAGCATTTCTCTGAAAATATTTGAACCCGTGCTTATTGTGAGTATGGCGGGCGTTGTACTATTTATAGTATTGGCAATATTAATGCCGATATTGGCATTAAACAGTTTAGTCTAAGAGGTAATTTTTATGAGCAATCAGACACACGCTTTTGCGCTCAGCAAACGCAAACAGGCAATGGGTAATAATACAGTGAAGCAGTTCGGTTTCAGCTTAATTGAAATCATGGTCGTGCTTTTTATCATCGGCATGATGGCCGCATTTGTTGCCCCGCAAATTTTCGAGAACCAGGGTACTGCGCAAATTAAAAAAGCCGCGGTTGATATCCAAACGCTTGAAGGTCAATTAGAGATGTACAAGCTACGTACCAATCGTTTCCCAACCACTGAACAGGGTTTAGAAGCGCTAGTAACGATGCCCACTATTGACCCGGTTCCACGCAACTATCCAAACGAAGGATTTATTAAACGTCTACCGCTAGATCCTTGGGGCAACCCCTACCAACTGCTTAGTCCAGGTGAAATTGACAACATCGATATTTATTCTTTTGGTCCGGACATGATGGAAGGGACCGACGATGATATCGGCACCTGGAATATCAACGAATACCTTCAATAAACCTAACATAAGAGAGAGCTAGGGTGCGCAAGCAACAAGCAGGTTTTACACTCATCGAGATAATGCTAGTGCTAGCACTGATGGGTCTTATGATATCTGTTGTTTCGTACACAGCACTCGGCACCAACCACTACGACAAGGTCAACGAGCAGGCCAAACGCTTTCAGGTTGTCTTTGATATGGCTAGCGACTATGCGGTCTTAAATCAAGCACAACTGGGCATTCGAATTGATGAAGAAAAAAACACTTACACCTACGTTGTGCTCGACGATGAAGACAAATGGGTTGAATTAGGTGATCAAAAGCTGTTCGCTAGCTACGAATTACCCGAATATATGACGCTGCAACTTGAACTTGAAGACTTACCCTGGCAACAAGAAGAACAGCTGTTTGACCGTGGCGTATTCGATGAACAGTTAAGCATTAGCGATGAGGGCGTTGAAATAGGTAATGAAGAGGATATTCCGCCGCCCCCTCCGCAAATATTTTTACTCTCCAGTGGTGACATTACCCCGTTTGAACTATTCATGACGTTTGAAGACCCCTTTAGCAACGATGAGCCAATTACTTTTGCTTTACGCGCTAAAGAAGTGACGCCTATCGAGCGCATTGCCCCCGAGGACCGGGAGCTATGATGAAAGCAGTAAACACAAAATTTAGCCGGCAGCAAGGTGGCTTTACTTTACTCGAAGTCATGGTCGCGATGTTCATATTCGCGGTGGCCGGCGCCGCCATTATCAAAACGACTTCTGAACACATTAACTCTGTCGGCAAGCTCGAGGAAATTACCTTCGCTACATGGGTTGCCAACAACCAACTGACGCGCGCTTCGTTACTATCTGAAAAAACATGGCCCCCTAAAAACAAAGAGCGCGGCAGCGTCGAGATGCTTGATCGCACTTGGTATTGGCAACAAGAAGTTCAGGAAACTGCTGATAAAGACCTCAAGGCGATTATTATTACTGTAGGCAACGACCCAGAATATATAGGCTCGATTACTTCAGTAACCACCTATGTAGCAAAGTCGAATGGGTAAACTTATACAGCGCAGAAAAGCTCGCTGTCAAACGGGCTTTACTCTTGTTGAAATTCTTGTCGCTATGGCGATTTTTGCATTAATTGCCGTGGGTTCAGTAACGATGCTCACAGCCGTAACGACTCAAAATGAGCTGTCTGACGAAAGGATGAAAGCTTTGCAAGACATGCAGCGTGCCATGCTCATTATTGAGCGTGATTTTTTGCAAATGATGCCGCGCAAAACAAGAGTAGAAGGTGAAGTATCTGAAACCCTAGTTTTTGCCGGGAAGTTTTCTTTTGAAAGCGATAGCGGCAGCATCGGCTTTGTACGCTCCGGTTGGCATAATCCACAGTTGACCCTACGCAGAAGCACCATGCAGTCAGTAGCCTACAGAACACAGGACAAAAAACTTGAACGCTTGTATTCAACCTATGTCGACAACGCCATTGGTTTTGAACCCAAAGTCAGAACCTTGCTTGAGGGCATTGACTCGATTAGCTTTGAGTTTTTAGAAAAGTTCGACAGTAAAAAGTTTGAATGGAAAGAAGCAGAATCAGTTGAAGAGCTCCCTATTGCCGTCGCTATCATTATAGAGTCCGAAGCGTACGGCGAAATTCGACGCGAATTTAAGGTGCGTCGATGAGGTTAAACAAATCAGCAAACAAGCCGCGGTTTTTAAAAGCTCCGCATGCCTCATCGCAGAAAGGTATCGCCCTTCTGGTGATATTACTGATTGTGGCTATCGTTAGCATTCTTGCCACAGAAATGATGGCTCGACTGCAGCTCAATGTGGCAAGAACGGTTAATATCAAAGACAATAATCAAGCTTTTTGGTATGCCATGGGTGCAGAACAATTTGCTAAAAAGTCCTTAAACGAGCTCAAAACCCTATCACCAGACAATATGAATCTAGGACAACCTTGGGCACAAGTCTTTGAGTACCCGATTGACGGTGGTGGCATTCAAGCCGAATTGATTGACCTACAGTCTTGTTTCAATCTAAATTCGTTGGGCCTTCCGCCTCAAGAGAACCCACCACCGCCAGACCCAAATAGAGCACCCAATACGCCCGCACTCGCTTTTTCTAACCTTATGCGTTTAAGCAGCGAGAACGTCGACTCCTATAATGCCGAAACAGTGCGCGACTCGCTGGTTGATTGGCTCGACAAAGACCGCAATATCACTGGCTACGGCGCGGAAGATGCAGACTACGAGTCATTGCGTTTTCCTTACGTTGCTGCAAATGCACCGATGACGAATAAATCGGAATTGCGCTTGATTAACGGCATTGAACTGAGTTATTTGCGCGAATTACTACCACATGTTTGTGTCGTGCCCGATATCGCGTTTAATACTCTGCAGGTAAATATCAACACGGTAAAAGAAGAGAATGCACATGTACTCGCCGCTATGTTAAATATGACCGTTGAAGACACAAAGCGCATTATTGCATCACGCCCCATTGATGGGTATGGAAACACCGATGACTTCCTCTCCGAACCGGAAATTGTCGCATTAAACTTAAGCGCAGAACAAAAAGCGTGGTTCGTTATAAAAACAAATTATTTCATGCTACAGACTAAAACCCGCTACAATAACTCATCGTTTAAAATGACTAGCATTTTCAAACTCGATAGCGAAGGAGAAGGCGTGAGCGTGTTAAGTAGAGAATTTGGAGGCACTTACTGATGGAAAAACTAGCGATACGCTTGGGCTCAACTCCACACGAACCAGTTCACTGGCTAGTATGGTCCGACACTGAAGCGGAAATCATTGCCTCTGGTGAACTACCCGACGTCGAAGGTCTAAGACAACTTAGAGAGCGCGCCCCGAACGCCGAGGTTATCGGTATCGTGCCTGGTTGTGATGTTGTCTTAAAAACCGTTCAACTGCCCTTAAGAGCAAACCGTAAAGTACTGAATGCAATTCCTTTTATGCTTGAGGACGAAGTTGCTTCAGACATCAGCAAGTCATTTTTTGCTTTCGGTAAACGCACCGGCGACTTACAGCAGGTAGCGATCGTTTCACGCGAAAAACTGACGTTCTGGCAAGAAGTGCTGAAACAAGCCGACTTACATTGCGAGCTCTTAGTTCCTGATATGCTCGCACTGCCTCATTTGCCCAATACACTGAGTTTATTAAGTTTAGGCGGTCAAGAACAGTCACCGTTAATAGTAAGGACAGGTGATTGGGATGGTTACCAAGGAGAGCAAAGCTGGACGTTCCCGCTTTTTGAAAAGCAACTGAGCAAAAACCAGCAGTCAGTCGTCGCTTATTCAGAATTAATGCACGCTGAGCAGCTGCAGGCATTTTTTGCACAAGAGCATAGCGGCGACAATGCTGAATCTTCAAACGATTCAGCAACACTCACCGCAAACTACGACAAATTGCCAATGCAGCTATTACTTGATGGCGCGTTGAATGCCAATTTTAATTTGCTACAAGGCGACTTCCTGGTAAAACGCAAAACCAACGCGCAGTGGGAAAAATGGCGCTTAGCGGCAGTGCTCGCCGCCGTAGCCTTGTGTGTTAACTTAGTCAGTAAAACGCTTGAGTTGAATTCGATTAAAAACCAACGCCAAGTGGTTGAAAGTAGATTACAAGCAAGTATCAATAATGGTTTCCCGAATTTGCCCAAGTCGCGAAATAAGGAAACTGCAATTAGAAATGAAATGGTGCGACTCGAACAAGGTGGCGGCGGTATTTCAATGCTAGTCATGCTCACCCAGATGAGTCCTTCGTTTGCCAATACTGGCGTGACACCGCAGTCCATTCGCTACGACGCCACGCGCACTGAGCTGCGCATGCAGTCAGTAGCTAGTAACTTTGAATCACTTGAAAAATTTCGCCGTGAAGTTCAGGCTCTTGGATTTGAGGTAGACCAAGGCGCGATAAATAATAAAGGTGAGCAAGTGGTTGGAACAATCATCATTAAAGGCTAAGCAGGCAATTTCAAACGAGCTAAATGAAAATTGTTAGAATGACCTGGTTCAAGGCGTTATTAAGGTAAAAGTGTTATGAAAAAGTATTTTGGATGGTTTTTTGCGCTGTCAGAGCGCGAACAAAAAATGGTGAGCTTAGCCGGAACAGTTTCCGTCGTCGCTATTTTTTACTTCGCATTATGGGCGCCGTTGAACAATGTGCTTGTTCAGCAACAAGTTTTACTTGAGAACCAAACTACGTTTGCCTCCTGGGTTGACGAGCAAGCTATTAGAGCCGAAAAATTGAGACAGTCTGCCTCTGGCGCTAGCTATACTGGTTCGCTTACACAGTTAGTGAACCAAACAACCCGCACAAGCCAAATACAAGTCGCTCGTATGCAACCTGTTGGCGACAACCTACAGATTAGCATTGACGAAGTTTTGTTTTCTGATCTAGTGACATGGCTCGATGTGATGGAGCGCAGAGGCGTTATCGCCATTCAGTCCGATATTACCGAAACAAATACACCCGGCTACGTACAGGTACGTCGCCTGCAATTAGGAAAACGTTAAATGACAAAGATGAAGCCTTGGAAATGGGTCGTACTGGCTATTTTTACTTATCTAATTTTGCTTATCGCATACTTGCCTGCAGTACACATCGTTAAATTTATACAAACTAACAATCCAACTCTGCCGCTAACTATAGGTAAGGTTGAAGGCACATTATGGACCGGCAAAGTAGACAGACTTATTGCCCAAGGCATTGTCATTAATAACCTGAAGTGGGAGTTATCCCCTTGGTCCTTGTTAATGGGCAAGGCCAGTCTTGACCTTAATGGCGGTAAAATTAGAGAGAGCGAGCAAGCTTATATAAAGGGCAATATCAGTACTTCGTTGTTTAATTTACAGAATATGAGTGCACAACAGCTTAGATTGTTTTTACCTGCTCGTAGCGTCATGGCACAAGTACCGCTGCCAGTGCCAGTAACGGCTGATGGTCGCTTTAGAGTGGAAATAAATGAATTTGAGTTTGACAAGGCCTGCGTAAACTTGGTGGGCAGAGGAACTTGGTTGAATGGCTCTGTTAGTGGCCCGAGCGGTGTTATCGATTTTGGTAACTTCGACGCCAAGCTTGTTTGTGAAGAAGAGCAATTTGCCATACAAATACAGCCCGACAATATGTTGAACCTAGATGCCAAGGTACTATTGTCGGTCGCTGGGAAATACAAAATTAACGGTCGTTTCAAGCCATCAGATGCAATGCCTAAAGAAGTGCATCAGGCGGCAAACTTTTTTGGCACTGCTGACAGCGAAGGTTTCCGAAAGATAAACCTGTAGGTTTATTTATTTTATTAATTAATTCAGTTAGTTAATTAATTCAGGATAAAAACACACTTTAAATTGTATTATTTTTAATCTATTTTGACTGCTTATGTCGCAGATGTGCGACGCATTTTCGGTTCAGGAATATGCAGCAAAGAGAAATAACACAGCTAAACATTAGCGAACTTGATGTAGCGAAAAAATCACGCTTACTCGTGGTCGGTGACGATCCGAATCAGTTGCGCTTCTACCTTCACGGCTTAAGCAAACAGTACTACTGTCAGTTTGCTAGAACTGCTCACGATGCAATAAATTATGCACGACAATTTCCTCAGCCTGACTTAATTATACTCGACGTTGTTATGCCAGATCTGGGCGGATTTGAAATTTGTCGATTATTAAAAGATGACCAAGTGACCGCAAATATTCCCGTTATTTTTGCGAGTGGAGCGGAGGATGCTGAGAGTAAAGCGCGCGGCTTTGAATTGGGTTGCGTTGACTGCATCACCAAGCCAGTTCTTGTTCCAGAAATGAATGCTCGCATATCGACTCATTTAAAGCTCCAGCGCCAAGCACATATGTTAGCGTCATTAACATATGTGGATCCCTTAACTCAGATACCTAATCGACGTCAATACAATGAAACTATGCAGCGGGAGTGGTCACGCAGCATCCGTTATGCGCAGTCCATAGCTATGTTGCTCATTGACATTGATTTCTTTAAACAATTTAATGGTTTTTATGGACATGGAGTTGGCGACGATTGATTGGTTAAAATCGCCCATAATTTACATTCATTGAGCCGCCGCCCTGGTGACTTATTTGCGCGGATTGGCGGCGAAGAATTTATTTTGATCCTCAGTGATTGCGATGAACTCGGCGCTATCAATAAAGCAGAAGAAGTAATGGAAACGATTTCCCAGTTAAATATTGCTAATCAAGGTGCCCCTAATCATGATCGCGTGACGGTTAGTATCGGTATTGCTGTCGCCAAACCAAAAGTATCAGAAGAACCCCTTGCTCTATTTCAAGCAGCAGACGAAGCGCTTTATAATGCCAAAAATACTGGGCGTAATAAATACTGCGTCACCACTCGGCAAAATTGAGACCCTGGGTTTTTGAGAACAAATTTACAAAAATAGAGCGGGATAAAAGAAAGCGCTCAAGGTCAGCAGTGTGGCACTGACATAAACACTGCTGCGCGTTTCTAAGCCATTAGTTAGCTGGCCAATGGCACCTCCTTTCTGCTTAATATTCACCGTGTTGAACATAGTGTCCATTGCGGGGCCAAGCTCCTCGCCCAATTTCAGTTTTTGATATATTTGATTTGGTAATGGCAATGACGCCGTTCTGCCTGTCTGTAGCTTGGACGCGTCAGCAATACAAACAACAGCATAGGTACTAGGAATACCATCGAAAACATCTACTCCACCTTCATAGCTTATGTAGTAGTCGGCGCTATCATGCTGTTGGCAGTATTTCACTCGATTGACTGCACCGTCTCTGGTTTCCTGAGTACTCATGGGTTGCTCACTTACCAAGGATGGTGCATCAACAGCAAACACCTCAATTTTTTGATCAGCAAACGCGGTCTCGAAACTCGTTCTGGCCGCTTCAATTTTTACCGGATTTTTAGATGCTACAATAATTTTCATGCTTATCTAGTCATTCCTAAAGTCGTATTCAATTGCTTCCTGATTTATTTTTTTTATTGAGTTCTTTACTGAACTTTGATGGTTGCAGTGCCTTATCGAATATCGCACAACAGACTCACGTAATCGTTAGTAGTCACGTGCCCATGAATTTCATTATCTGGCAGTTTACTATCGGGGTTGGTAATACCCAAGGTATACGCAATTCCATACTCTTTTGCTGCATCTAAAATCACTTGACTGTCATCTACAAAGAGTGTTTTTGCTGGGTCGAAATTAAGGTGAGCCTGTAGCTTTTTCCATAGTAATTGTGATTCTTTGGTTACCCCGAACTGATGGGTAGAAATAAGCTCATCAATGTGCTCGTCCAGTTGTGTCTTTTCTACTTTTAAAGACAAACTTCCAGGGTGTGCGTTGGTAACCAGTACTACTTTTTTCTGACTGGCTTTGAGCGCATCTAAAAAAGGCAAGGTATCGGGACGAAGACTAATTAAATGGGCAATTTCTTGCTTGGCTTCAATAATATTCAAATCAAGCTGTTCAGCCCAATAATCAAGACAGTACCACTGTATTTGCCCCTGAACTTTAGCATAAGAGTCGCGCATTTCTTGCTTACACTGCTGTATGCTTTTACCCTGCTTAACGGACATCTTTTGAGGAACATGTTCTAACCAAAATTGATTGTCAAAATGCAAATCAAGTAAGGTTCCATCCATATCCAATAAAACAGTTTCTATGTTATGCCATGGTAAAAGTGCCAAGCGATTTTCCTTGTGATAATGTAAGCAATATAGGATGCTAAAGTATCAATAGTTTATCGTGAATTAGGAATGAGTAAAATAGACAATAAAAAAGAGTTACCCACGGTCCATGCTTCAGAAATCGTGGCCAAATCTAAGTTTTTTAGAGTTGAAAAACTTGATCTTGAGTTTAGCAATGGCGCAACGCGAGAATTCGAAAGAATGGTGGGTGCGGGCCGCGGGGCAGTGATGATCGTGCCATTGAAAGATGCCGATACAATGATACTCATTCGCGAATACGCTTGTGGTACTCATTCCTACCAATTGGGTTTTCCAAAAGGCCTGATTGACCCTGGAGAAACATCAGAGCAAGCTGCCAATAGAGAGTTACAAGAAGAAATTGGCTACAAAGCCAGCACTCTGCATGCGCTGCATACTCTGTACATGGCACCCACATTTTTCGATGCAAAAATGCATATTTTGATTGCTGAAAATCTAAGCCCGCAATCATTAGAAGGCGATGAACCAGAGCCTTTAGAAGTCATTGAGTGGCCTATTGCTAAGGCCGATGAACTACTTGCGAGAGGCGATTTTGTCGAAGCCCGAAGCGTAGCAGCATTACTGTTATTACAAAAGTGGAAGAAGGAAAATAGCTAAGTGCATCATTCTATTGCAGAGTTACTCGAAATTGCCAAAGAAGCCGCCTATGTAGCTGGTCAAGAAGTATTAGATATCTACGACAAAGGCGTCTTTGAAGAATATCAAAAAGATGATGAATCACCGGTTACTAGCGCTGATTACCGAGCCAACGATATTATTATGAGTATCCTGCAAGAGAAAACCCCTGATATACCGGTTATGTCTGAAGAGATACCGCAATTACCGCTTGAAGAGCGAGCCAAATGGACACGTTACTGGTTGATTGATCCCATAGACGGCACACAAGAGTTTATTGCGCGCTCCGGTGATTTTGCTGTCAACATTGCACTGATTGAAAATAATGAACCTACTATTGGGGTTATTTATTGGCCCACTGGTGAAACTCTGTACTTTGCGAGTAAAGACCAAGGTGCTTATAAACGCTGCAGTGTTGAGACCAAAAAAATAACAGTGAGAGAATTCAACGTACCTAGCGAAGACGTGATCATGATTGCGATTAGTCGCCGGCAATCACGCGAAAAAGTGTTCAATAAAATGTCAGACAAACGCGTTTACCAAACGTTACCTGCGGGTAGTTGTTCTCTAAAGGCTTGTTTCATTGCTGAGGGTAAGGCTGACGTTTTCATGCGTTTGGGTGTCACTGGTGAATGGGACACTGGCGCCTCTCAATGCATCATTAACGAAGCTGGCGGCAGAATTGTCGCCGCCACATTTGATGAGCTCAGCTATAACCAACGCGATTCAGTCGAAAATCCAGATTTCGTTGTACTCGGCGATCAGCGCGTGCATTGGGAAAGCGTCATTCAGTATTAAAACCCGTCTTTCTTGCGAAAGCATAATACTGTTCGCTTCAGTCCCCGTCTTTCTTGCGAAGGCATAATACGATTCGCCTCAGTCCCCGTCTTTCTTGCGAAGGCATAATACTATTCGCTTCAGTCCCCGTCTTTCTTGCGAAGGCATAATACTATTCGCTTCAGTCCCCGTCTTTCTTGCGAAGGCATAATACTATTCGCTTAAGTCCCCGTCTTTCTTGCGAAGGCAAGAATCTCCATGATGCTACCTCTATCTTTTTAAAAATAAAGGATGTTTTGGGAGATCTTTGCCTACGCAAAGACGACCAGTGGGGTGTTTTGGGAGATCTTTGCCTACGCAAAGACGACCAGTGGGATGCTTTGGGAGATCTTTGCATTCGCAAAGACGACCAGTGGGGTGTTTTGGGGGATCTTTGCCTTCGCAAAGACGACCAGTGGATTCAATTGCCTCCTCAGCCTGTCGCAACGCAACACTACAGGCTGTTTAAAAACGCCAGCAGCGCTGCCTTGTTTGCTGCCGACATCTCTGTATAAGCTTGTTTAGCTGTTTCGCCTTCACCACCGTGCCACAGTATCGCTTCTTCGATAGTTCTAGCTCTGCCATCGTGGAGATAGCCAATGCGAGTGTCATCGTCACTTCTACCTGCCAACGACACAGCATCATTTGCCTTTGTATCGCCCAACATGACGCTTTCTGCATGACCCAATCCCCATAAGGGTGCTGTTCGCCACTCAGCTCCAGAAGCTGAGCCTTCGGCTAAGTTATCAGCCAAACCTGGGCCCATATCGTGTAACAACAAATCAGTATAAGGATGGATGGTTTGATTGCGCAGTTCGGCTAGAGGATGAAAGGCGCTAGTTGTCATTGAAGGACGGTGACAGCTTGCACAGCCCGCATCTGAAAATAATCTTGCACCACTTTGACTATTATAGTCGCGGCGTGCACCCACGCCCAATAGACTTAAGTACTTCACTAACTTATCTAAATCTTGGTCGCTTAGCTCAACCTCGGCGCTGCCGCAATCCTGTTGTGCACTTCCACAGTCGGGATTTGGCAGCATAGAGGTCATTACGCCGATATCTGTATTAAAAGCACTAGCAGTCTGGTGCATCACACTAAATGTACCGGCTTTATAGCCAAAACGTCCCAAACGATTTACGCCATTTGTCGGATCTTTAACAATGGATGCGCGCCCTGAAATACCGTCATTGTTGGCGTCATTGGCGTCTTCCCAACTTAATACTTGCTCTTCGGGCACTGCTTCAAGCAAACCCAAGCCAACCAGTTGAGGCGCTATTCGTGCTGAAAACTGTGCCGGCCTGCGTTCAGTGAAAATATAGTTAGGTGAGCGCAAGCCGTTCTCATGGTTGGTCCATGGTCCTAGAGTGACGTTGCCTTCCGAGGTACCGTTTGACTCCATTTGAGGCTGCAACACTTGCCCGATTAAGCTGTCTGGGGCACCGTTTTCATCGCCAACTTTAAACACCCATTTATCGAGACTTCCTCCCACATCCTCAACCAATGCTTTGCCATTTCTAACGTGGCAGGCAGCACAAGAATGATTAATATAGTGATTGCCTATCTTGCCGGTTTGTTCAGTCCATACCGGGTTGTCATGGCGTTCGTCGTGCGTACCGTCGTCAAAATTGGTGTGATGAACACGGCGTCCTTCCACAAAGGACTGTGCGTTTTGTGCACTCAAGTTCGTTGCCATTTGCATAAACCGCCCCGCGGGTTCTTCGCTATAGTTGTAGCCCAAAGTCGTGTCACCGCCCAGCAAACCAGCTGCAGGAATTGGCGTGCCATCATTCGCTCCACCCGCGTTTTCAACACCTCTTTGCCATTCAAAAGGAACCACGCCAAGCTGACCAATAACGTAAACAAAAGAGGTCCCATAATAATTTAAACGCGAACCTGCAGGCGGAGAGCGAAGGAATTGACTGACTTCAAATTCCATATTCGTACCCTCTGCAAGCGCTGTTTGAAATTGGCCGCCTGTCTCCCACTTATTCACGATATCGAGTGTGTATTTATGCTGTATCCCTTGTTCACTAGTTTTTTCAAAGTTATCGTTCCAAGTTCCCTTGCCAACGAACACAACACCGGTTTCATTTTGACTGACTTTTTCTTCTTCTTTTTGTGGGTTGAAATGAAATTGCCCAGTCGCATTACGTCCCCAAAACCAAACTCGAAACTCTCTCGCACCTAACTCAGCTTCAGTAATGAAGGTGGCACGGATCAAGCTTTGCCCGGTTGGAACGTAATCTTCAAGTTGAATCCTAGCCGTTCTATATTGCCAATAATGAGCTAAGTAATGGTCGTAGTGGTCTTGACTTGTAATATCTTTAGCATGACGATCTCTACCGCGATCGCCAATTCTTGTTACCAGCACGCCGTCGTCGCGAACAAACCTGCTTGCGGGTTCCTGTGCGGTATTTTCGTCAAAAAGTGCTTCTATGTTTACTTGGTTGCCGGAATCAACTGGACAGCCCTCTGCGTCGACGGCTGTTCCCTCAGGCGTAGCAGGGCAACTATCAATGTCATCAGCAACACCATCGCCGTCTGAATCGGCAACCACAGTGCAGCCGCTGGCATCAACTGCATCTCCGTTAGGTGTGTTCGGACAACTATCAATGTCATCAGCAACACCATCGCCGTCTGAATCGGCAACCACAGTGCAGCCGCTAGCATCAACTGCCTCTCCATTCGGTGTGCTTGGGCAGCTATCAACATCGTCGGCAATGCCATCGCCGTCTGAATCGGCAACCACAGTGCAGCCGCTTGCATCAACAGCATCTCCGCTAGGGGTGTCAGGACAGCTATCAGCAGTATTATTCACGCCGTCATCATCACTATCTTGAACCACCGGAGTTGGTGCAGGAGGCGCAGGCGGAATTGCAGGTGTGCTTTCGGAGCTACCGCCACCACAAGCTGATAGACTTACAAAGGCAACAGCGATTAACACTAATTTGAATTTCATGACCATTCCGGAATTAATTTTTTAACATTTGCACAACGCAAATACGGTGATTCAGATGTAACATAAATGTTAACTATTGTTGAAAAAATACGCTGGAACGGGCTTTTGATGCGTTGATTAGGAGATTTTGATGTTCGACACTTCTTTCATGACATGCTGGCAAGCAAGCCTATAACCGAGCGCTAATTCATCTGGCGTCAAACGCTCACGGTCAGCCGCTGTAATTAACAAATCAGGTTCACCTTTAAATTTGCAAGTACCGCAAACGCCACCACCACCGCAGATTGCTTTAATGTCGATATTACTGGCGCTGAGTGCGTCAAGGATCGAACTGTTTGCGCTTGCGGACAGAGTTTCTGCTTTCGGAAGCTCCTCGCTGTGAACGAGCAACGTTTTATGTCGACTAAACCACGTTACATTCATTCGCCCGTCGCTAAAAAGTCGGTACAAGCCCCATGCCCCAGTGCCCGACAATAAAAGCGTCATTACGGCAAATATCTTGATAAACCAATTGTTAAAATTCCCTTCTCCAGCATAATCCATGAAGTGCAGCATAAGCAAAAGATCACGCCAGCGTGTTTCGTTATTCACATGTGCAATAACGTCACCGGTTTGTGCTCGAATGTAAATACTCGTTTGATTAATATCAGCAACGTTAATTTGCCATACAGCGTTGCGCTCTCGGGGCAGATCTTCAATAGGCGGATATAGCAATGTTGCACCAGACATTTTCTCTGGCTGGTCTGGTGATGGATTGGGATTTTGGGTATGAGGAGAACCAAACGCGCTATCTTTATATGAAAAGTTAGCTATCTGATAGATTAAGTTTTTGTCAGTAGGCGCTAATTCCTCTGTACTTAAATCAATTAATTCACCGCTTATCGCATCTACAAGTTTATAGCGAGACGCTTCGTAGTCATGTTGTCCTGCATTTATTTTTAGCTTGTAGATTACTTGATTAATTAGACGACTAAGCTCAATTTCGCTTGTCATCGGATAGTTTTCTAATAATGATTTAACACTAATAAAAGGCTTATTTACAACGCCAGAATTGTTATCCGTATTTTCATAAATGCTAGCAAAGGAAGTCGGATTATTACGCACGAAAGTGTCAAGCCCTGCAGCCTTATCCATATCAACCTTACCTAACAAAAAGCCTGAACCAAGCCAGATAAATAGCTGTACAAAAACAACGAGGGATAGCCACTTGTGCACCCGTTTAAACATCATAAGGTAGAACCCTTCAACTCATTCTTAAACAAGCGAAACCAAAGTAATACAAGACCGGATAGGGCTGCGAGAAAACCACTCACGCTGAATATATTTAACAACAGGTTGTTTATGTCTTCACCTTCATAGTAGTCCATGATGTGAAGCCGCCACAGTAAATCAAAAATGCGCCAAGTATTTTGTCGCACCGTGACTATCTCGCCGTTTATGCTGCTCACATAAAGCGTAGGCGAGTTGATGCCAACAAAATCAATCCGCCAAAGCGGTAGTGGACGAAACGCAATTTCACTGGGTGGGTTTTGGGTAATTAATTCAATCTGCCTTACTTCTGCAGATTCTTTCAGGCTGCCGATAGCAAGCTCAAGTGCAAGCGATTCTGAGATGCTGTCGATTAGCTCTCCGGTGCTTGCATCTAACATTACCTGTGCACTATCAGTAAACCGATAAACTGGGGTTACGCCCAACCAACCTAAGGTGATATTGGTGGCATCGGGGTAGAGAAGAACGACTTGATTAATATCGATACTAATAGACCGTCGTGTTTCTTGAGAGGCGTTTTGAGCTAAACTTTCATGCCCATGTTGACCAGTATCATCTGCGTAGACAAGGACTGGTTGCTTGACGCTAAGCAAGTCCTCACCATGAATACTATGAATATCAATGAGCACCATATAAAGGCCACTAAAAGACCATATCAGAAACTGCAGTCCAACGAATAACATAAGCCAGCGATGATATCGGCGAACGACTGCTACCATTTAAAACTCATTACATTGCTTACTCAATTGGTTCCGATTCCATATTAAATAGGTGATCGGCAAAATTAGCAAACTCAAATTTATCGCTGCGTTAATTATGCTCAAATTGATTATCAATCGCACAATGAGTGTGTATACTAATTGCACAATTAATTGATAATATGTTGCTGTTTATTAATTAAGGATCACAACAATAAAACAAGGATTGCGACAATGCCTATTGAAATTACTTTTAAACTGTCTGACACCGATTTAGAGCACTTTCGAACGATGATGAGGGTTGCTATGGAAAAAGCGAGTGCGTACCCGCCGTCCGAGGTGTTGGCAAAAGCACGTGCCGTTTGTGCGGAAATGGAGCAAGCTAATTTACCTGATTTTGTAAAACAAAGGCTCGATTCATTAGAAACACTCATATCGGCATTAGAAGATCCCGAGTGGCAAATGCCCGAAGATGAAAAAAATGAGATCCTGACCTCACTTGCCTATTTCACCGAACCGGAGGATCTCGTTCCAGATAATATCCCAGGTTTAGGTTATGTAGACGATGCAATAATGATTGAGCTGGTTATTCAAGAGTTATCCGAAGATTTAAACGCGTACATGCAGTTCTGCAGTTTTAGAACAACTGAATTGAATCGTCGTGGTGACCAAGCGAACACGAATAGGGACAGTTGGTTGGCAAGTAAAAGAAGCGAACTTCGTTCCGCTGCTCGCCGCAACCGAAGTTCAGGTAGCGGAACACGTTTGTTCTCAAGGATCATGTAAGGTAGATAATTCGAGGGTGAGTTTTTAATTCACCCTCTGAAAATCTTTTCAACTACTGTCTTTCACCTCATGTTTGCTTATCTTGTCATGCCAAGCAGTCACGGGCTTCATCTGTTTGCGGTATTGATGACCTAACAAGTCTTTAAAACTCATTGTACTGCTTCTTCAACTGCAGTCGTTTCCAAAGTAAATAAATGACAGGTAAAATTAGCAAAGTTAACAATAATACACTGACCATTCCGCCCACCATCGGCGCAGCAATTCTGCTCATCACTTCCGACCCCGTTCCCACTCCATATAGTATGGGTAATAGACCGATGATTATCGTTGCAGCAGTCATCATAACGGGCCTTACTCTCAGCGCAGCGCCATTTAATACAGCTGTAAACAAACTATCTTGACTAGGTTGTTTACCTTGCTCTTTGCAGTTTTCAAGCATGCTGTTAAAAGACTGATTGAGATACACCAGCATGATAACGCCTATTTCTACCGCCACACCGGCTAGAGCAATAAAGCCAACTCCTACCGCCACAGAAAAGTTAAAACCCTCCAGATAAATAAGCCAAATACTGCCGACCATTGCCAACGGCAGCGTGCCTATAATCATGGCAACTTCGGTGATATTTTTGAAGTTTAAATACAGCAAGATGACGATGATCATTAAGGTCAACGGAAGCACATAAGAAAGCTTCTCTTGTGCTCTTTGCATATATTCATATTGGCCTGACCACGTTATTGAATAACCTGCTGGCAACTCAAGTTGTTCATTGACGGCAGCTTGTGCTGCGGCCACATAGCTACCCAAGTCGGTATTTTCGATATCGATAAAAACCCAACCATTGGGCCGAGCATTTTCGCTTTTTATACCCGGTGGACCATCTTCAATGAACACATTGGCAACGTCAGCCAGCGCAATGCGCTTTCCTTGAGGCGTGACAATCGGCAATAATCCTAAGGCTTCCGGGGAAGCGCGATAAGATTGCGGATACCTGATATTGACTGGGTATCTTTCTAAGCCTTCGACACTTTGTGTTACCTTCATACCGCCTACAGCGCTGGCAACAACCGACTGCACGTCAGCAATATTCAAACCATAGCGCGCTGCTTTTTCTCGCTGAATATCTACTTTGATGTAGCGTCCACCGGCTACCCTTTCAGAATAGACGGATGCAGTGCCTTCAAGCTTACCGAGGATTTTTTCAATCTGTTGGCCAATTTTTTGAATCTCGTTAAGGTCTCGCCCACCTATTTTAATACCAACAGGTGTTTTAATACCGGTCGCTAACATGTCTATGCGCGTTTTTATCGGCATTACAAACGCATTTGTTAAGCCGGGAATATCCAATAAATCATCTAATTCTTTGATTAGCGATTCCGTCGTCAAGCCCTCACGCCATTGCTCTCTCGGCTTTAACTGAATAAAACTTTCGATCATTGTCAATGGCGCAGGGTCGGTTGCTGTTTCGGCACGCCCCATTTTCCCAAATACGGACTGTACTTCTGGGATCGTATAAATCAGCTTGTTTGTTTGCTGCAGAATTTGCCGCGCTTTACCAACCGACACACCCGCGTAAGTTGTGGGCATATACATCAAATCGCCTTCATCGAGCGGCGGAATAAATTCACTGCCTATTTTATTAAGCGGCCAAAAGCCGATGAACAAAATTATTAAGGCAGCGAATAAAGTGGTTTTAGGAAAGCTCATGACGGTGTTAAGTGCCGGCAAATATAACCAAGACAAAAATTTATTAACCGGGTTTTTATGCTCAGGAAGTATCTTCCCTCGAATAAAATAGCCCATCAATACGGGCACTAAGGTGATAGCTAGTGCAGCGGCTGCTGCCATCGCATAGGTTTTAGTGTAGGCCAAGGGCGCAAACATTCGTCCTTCTTGTGCCTCAAGTGTAAATACAGGTAAAAAACTCACGGTGATGATCAGCAAGCTTGAAAACAGAGCAGGCCCAACTTCAGTGGCTGAATCGATGACGATTTGCCATCGGTTTTCATCTGTCAGTGGCGTTTTTTCAATATGCTTATGCATGTTTTCAATCATCACAATAGCACCATCAATCATGGCACCAATCGCGATTGCAATACCACCCAGTGACATAATGTTGGCGTTAATGCCCTGTAAATGCATGATGATAAAAGCAGTAAGAATACCGACAGGCAAACTTATTATGGCGACTAGCGAAGAACGAACGTGGAATAAAAACGCAATACAAACGAGCGCGACGACAATGAATTCTTCAAGTAGCTTAGAGCTTAAATTATTCACCGCACGCTCAATCAATGCCGAGCGGTCATAAACTGGCACTATCTCAACGCCATCCGGTAAACCCTTTTTGAGTTCTTCTAGCTTTACCTTCACCGCATCAATCGTTTGCTGCGCGTTTTCACCAAAGCGCATTACCACAATTCCGCCAACCGCTTCGCCTTCACCATTCAGCTCTGTCACGCCACGTCGCATTTGTGGCCCAACTACCACTTCCGCAATATCTTTAATCAACAGCGTTGTGCCTTTGTCGGTAGTGCTAGCACCCAGTGGAATATTCTCAATGTCCTGTCTACTTTGAATATAACCGGTTGCCCGCACCATATATTCGGCTTCGGCAAGTTCAATAACCGATGCGCCTATTTCTTGGTTGCCTCGTTGAAGTGCCATTTGTACATGCGACAGCGGAATGCCGTAAGCACGCAATTTTTCGGGGTCAACCTGCACTTGATATTGCTTGACCATGCCACCGGCAGAGGCCACTTCGGATACACCGGGGACGGTCTGTAATTCGTACTTTAGGAACCAGTCTTGCAAGCTGCGTAGTTCGCTAATGTCATGCTGTCCGGTTTTATCGGTCAATGCGTAAATGTAGACCCAACCCACACCTGTGGCATCAGGCCCTAATTGAGGTTTTGCGTTTTCCGGTAAGCTCGGCGCAACTTGCGACAGATACTCAAGCACTCTGCTTCGTGCCCAATACAAATCGGTATCATCGTCAAAAATGATGTAAACATACGAATCACCAAAAAATGAGAATCCTCTCACCGTTTTGGCGCCGGGTACCGAAAGCATCGCCGTGGTTAGTGGGTAAGTAACCTGATCTTCAACTACTTGTGGCGCTTGTCCTGGATAGCTGGTTTTAATGATTACCTGCACATCGGACAAATCTGGAATCGCATCTACCGGGGTGTTTTTCAGCGAAACTAAGCCGCCACCCACGATAATAAAGGTGCACAATAATACAAAGAATCGGTTATGTACCGACCATCTAATAATCGCTGCAATCATGGCTTCACACCTACCACTTCAAACATACCTGATTCAGGCTTTTGTAATGACACCTGTAGCGTTTGTCCCACGACTAATTTCGTGAAGTCGACATCGTCTGCTACAACAAAGTTCATGGTCATACCGGGCATGCCCCAATCATCAATATCGCCATGACTTAGTCGCACCATTCTCTCGTCTGGCATGACGTCATCTACGGTTGCTTCAACCCATACCGGCGCATTCATGGCCCCCATGTCATCCATGTTGCTCATACCACCCATGCTACTCATATCGCGCATTTGACCGACGTCGTCTTGCTCAAGCGCAGCGTCAGAGCGATCAATCTGTCCACCTATCCGGGTAAAATCAGAGCTTATACTACTTTCAGAGTCCAATAAAAATTGAGCCGAGGTTACCACTGTATCGCCGTCCATCAGGCCAGATAAAATTTCAGTGTAATTGCCTGATTTCAACGCTCCCTCCATTGCAGCATGAGCAGACTGAGGTACATCTGGATCTGTCACTATTTCTACAACGTTACCAATTTGCACTTCCACTGACTTAAATTTGCCCCCACCTAAGGCAAGTACCACGCGGTTTTGCGACCCGGTGCGAATGACCGCTTCAGAGGGGACGATAATATTAAGTTCATCAGCTTGAGTTTCATGCATATCCTCATGGCTGTCATTATGCATAGCCGACTTCCCAGTAAAAATGCTTACTTGTGCGAACATATTCGGCTTTAAAAAATAATCTTCATTGCTGAACCTCAGACGTGCTCTCAAGGTGCGAGTACTGGCATCCATTGTAGGATAGATATAGTCAACTTGGCCTTCCCATGTTTTTCCGGGTAAATATTCCATCGTCATGACTACCGGTAAGCCCAACTTGACCAAATTCGATTGACGTTCAAAAATTTCAGCATCAACCCAGACTTCATCTAAAGCCGCAATAGACATGAGTGTCATGCCCGGCTTTACATAAAAACCTTCGCGAATATTAAGGTTATCAACAAAGCCAGTTTGTGGCGCGGTGAACACAACGGTCTGCTGTACTTTTTCAGATTCAACGAGTTTATCGATGGCGATTTTTGGCATCTGCAATGCCTGTAAACGCGATTTTGCTGCCGTCATTAAGTTTTTGTTAGCGCGTTTCACCGCCAAAAGAAATTCCTCTTGTGCGTTCACTAATTCAGGAGAATACAGCGCAAACAAGGGCTCTCCTTTTTTAACGTATTCGCCGGCGGCTTTCACATTCAGCACTTCAATCCAGCCTTCAACTCGCGGATGAACATGCACGAGCGTATCTTCATTATACTGAACGTAACCGACCGTTTTTATTGTGACATCAAGCGCTTTACGCTGAACTTTGGCAGTTTTTACGCCTAAGTTGTTGACCACATTTGGATCGATTTTAATCGTGCCTGGACTGTCTTTCCCAGCACCACTGTCGCCATTGGCATAAACCGGTACCAAGTCCATTCCCATTGGCGACAAGCCTGGTTTGTCTCTTTTGAAATTAGGATCCATGGGTGCGACCCAATACAGAGGTTCGGCCTCAGTACTTTGCATGCCGGGTGATGAGGAACCCGCTCCCTCAAGGATAAACTTGTAGATAATAACAGTGGCGATAAGCCCTAGAATTAAACCGATGCCGAGAAATACTAGTTTGGATGCTGTCGAACTCGACTTGCCATGGGTGTTTTCTTGTTTGCTGTTCATTAGTATTCCCCTACCTTCACTGCAGTTGCGGGTTTTGATTGTTGATCAAAGCGCTCAATAGAATCGAAAGCGCTGGTAGTATTAAACGTGCTTTCTTGTGTCGTAAAATAATAGTTCAGCTCAACTTGTGCCTTTAGTAAATCAACTTCGATGTTGAGCATGTCTATTCGTGCATTCAAGTCGTCAATACGAGCCCTTACAACTTCAGAAAAATCACCGTCGTCGTTGGTATAAGCGGTCAACGATGCCTCTGCCTGCTCTCTTGTTTGAACCAAAATATTGTCATCGAATAAGGTTTGCCGTGAAAGTAAACGTTGATAGCGCGACCACGTTGATTGAAGCTGCGAAACCAGACTTCTTAATGCGAGCAATTTATCTGTCTTTATTGCCTCTGCTTCGCGCACAGCGGCAGATACTTTTTTGTCTTGCGAACTTTGCGTGAACAGGGGTAAATCGAACGACACGCCAACGGAAAAGAAATCGGCGCGGCTGCGACCAAGCTGATCATCTGCTCTGTAAGCATAGCTGGCGTTGACGCCCCACTGCGGTTTATAAGCTTGTTTGGCTAATTCGACACCTGTTCGCCCCGCATCGATACGCTGCTCAATAGCGAGAATAGATGGATGGGAATTTAGCAACTGCGCTAAAGCTTGCTGATCAAATACTGCTAATAGCTCAATTTTGGACTGGGCTAAACTAGCTATGCTAGGACGCTCCGCTGAGACTCGTTTATATTGTGCAAAATCGACGGAAGCTACAGGTTGCGGATTGCCATTGTTAAACCATTCAAGTAACTGGCTGCCTGCTTGTTCTTTTTGCGACATCAGTGTATTCAGTCTGTCTTCAAGTCGAGTGAGTTCAAGTTGTGCACGCACGATGTCTTGCTGGCGCACATTGCCAACCGCTGAAGAATAGCTTGTTTGCACTATTTCGGCCAATTGCTGAAACAGCGCTTTGTCGTTTTCTATTAGCGCGACAATCTGTTGTGCTCGGTAAACTTCTAGCCAAAGCGATGAAACCATTACCTCGGTTTTAGCCATTCTATCTTGACGCAGTAGTGGATATTGATGAGCCAACTCTTGCAGTTGTTTGCGCTGAATGCCACGGCTGTTTCCGCGCGTAAACTGTTGTGCAACGCCAGCTTTCAATTGAGTCATGGGTTCTTGGTCGAACACAAACCCGTCAGTGGGTAAGTTTGCCAGGCCAATAGAAACCACTGGGTTGGGCAGCGCATCAACGGCGTCACTTCTGTCCAACATAGCTTGTTCACTGATCTCGCTGCGTACTAACCAAGGGTCATTCGCAATCGCGAGCGCTATAGCCTGTGTCAAGGTCAGTGAGCGCTGATCCTCATCTGACATTTCAATGCCTTGCTTAGCCCGTTGAATAGCGCTGGCATGGCTAGCTAGCGCTGCATAATTAAATAGTACAATGAAAACCATCGCAGTTTTCAGTGAAGGAAAATAATCCGATTTCAAAAATCTCATTTTCGACTCTTTATGACTAATATTAAGCTTATTATCTTTTATGGCTTACGCCTGAATGCCGCCTATTGAATGGATCTCAATCTGGCGCGGATTAGGTCTGTCGAGTTTGGGGAAGTAAAAGGTCTATGCTTAACAACGTCATGCTAGGACGGGATAAAGCCTTTGCAATCGCCAGACAGATCTAGACTGCTAAAGTAGAAGGGTGTTTAGGAGGGCGTTGCTGACTGGGAATAAAGGTGTACACAAGGCTACTGTCGGTGTCGACTAATTGATCGTCGCTTTGATGTGTAGCCGCTTGTATATTAAGGTCGATTAACACAGCCAGTGACAGCATACCAAGCGGGCAGTCGCAGTCTTGTTGGCAGCAGTCGTGGTTCATCATCTGCATGCTTTTAGCTGCTTGATTGACATCTTCACTAGCGCTTTGCGCAGCATCGGGCGAATGACCCATGGCATGGCTAACGGCATTTTCCAATACTTTGTCGACCGTTAAAAGTGGTGCCATATTTTCAGACGTCATCATTCCACGTTCGCTGCCGAAGCAAGCCATTGAAGAAACAGCAAACGCTTCTCCTGCCTGCGCAACGAGTAAAAACGTGATCATGATGTAGCTGATTAAGCGATTAAACACGATGTTAAACACACCTTAGTAAACAGATAAAACCAGCCTGTACTTCACAGCTGGTTAGTTAATTACGACCAAGTTCAGTTTAGCACATACAATTTGGTAAAATCACTTTCGCCAAATGAACGCAAAGGCCGAGTGCTCGAGTATAAAGCTTTTTTCTAAAATAGTAAAAATGATAGAAATTAAATCGCGTTTACTTTCTGCATATTTCTAACCTTCACCACTTCACTACTGAGTAGGCATGAGCGTGATCTCCCTCACCGCACATCTTGGCTCAGCAGAAACAGCGTAGAGCACCGCGTCAGCAATGTCTTCTGGATCAAGCTTGTCCGGCTTAGGCTCATCGAAAAATGGCGTATTAACCATGCCAGGACAAATGGTTGTGCAGCGGCCTCCCCACTCTGCCATTTCCGCCGCAAGGTTCTGACCAAAACCATAAGCAAACCACTTTGTAGCGCCATAAACTGAACCTTTAAGCGTAATTTTACCCGCAACTGAACTTGTAATAATGAAGTGCCCTTTGGTCTCTTTCAGCGCGCTAAGGCTCGCCTTAGCAGTATAAAGTAGGGCGTTGATATTGACGTCTATCATCGTTTTCCATTCTTCCGGATCACCCCCTTCCACACTTGGTGTGTTCACACCGGTGCCGGCATTTGCGAAAACAACGTCGATACGACCAAATTTTTTCTTTCCTTTTAACACCACATTCTCTAGCTCAGAAAGCTTAGAGGCGTCGGCAGCGACAGCTAAAACTCTATCCGTTCCCCACTGTTGCGCCATCGCTTCTAGTTTGTCACTGCTGCGCGATGTGATAATAGCCTTATGGCCAGCACCCAACAGCTTGTTAACTGTCGCTGCGCCAATTCCGCTCGATGCACCTGTGATTAAAACGACTTTTTGATCATCCATATATACTTCCTCTCGTAGTAATACCACTAACGGCAACTTTTATGGCCGTTAACTTCTAAGCTTATTTAGTTATGCCAAAAGCAAGCTTTGTACCAATTGGAAAGAATCATTGTAAACGTTTGACTACGTGATGCTTGCGCGGGTGCAAATGCATTTACTGTAAATAAGCCTTAACGGTATGACTAACATTTTTAGACTCAATGTAAAATTTTCACATAGACGTGCACTCAAAATGAAAAAGTGTCTGCATGAAGTAACACAACTCTATAAAATTTTTAAAATAAATTAGTCAAACCAGCACGTTACTCTCATTTTGGTGTTGCAAAAAAGAGACTACATTGCACTTTCTGAAGAAATTCCGTAATACATGCCCATTCTTTGCAAATTTTTCAGCATAAATCCCTATTGCTTGAGCAACACACATTCATCTTGAATATGTTCAGTGCTAAAATTTCAGTCGTAGATTTATATTAATTTCAGTGAGTTAGTCAGCTTTATCTTTGCGATAAAAGCGAGTATCTGAAAAGTCGAAGCATCTAAAGACTTGGCGTGCGGATTGCAGAACGCCTAGTAGCTGCTGATAGTTGCTGATGTTTCAGACCAAGAGTCATGGTTTATTGGCTAATGCTCACGCTGACTAGGCCGTTTTCAATATTGCGTTTTCCGCGATGCTCTGCATATCGAAGCGCTCTATCGCGAAGCACTTCTCAGCATCGTTTTTTTAGCAAAACTCATCATTATCTAAGACGCTCAAATGTCAAATAATGCTTTTATGGCAATGCCATATTACTCGGTATAAGGAATTTCATTTTGTTAAAGCAATCTTCTATTTTGCTAGCAGTCGCTTTTATTTTTTACTTTTCGACATTCGGCTTTGCGCAAAAAGTAGCAGAGAATAAAAACGATTCTGCTGAACAAACAGCGCAGGTTGCTAAAACTGAAGCTGAACCTCAAAGACTGACCCACCGTTTCGACCGAAAATGGCTTGAAAACAAAGCAAAGGAACTTGCCACCTCTGCTTATGAATTACCGCTCATTCCTGATGACAACCCGCTTAGCCAAATGAGCTACGATGAATACAAGAAAATACAATTTAGACGCGCCGCAACGATTTGGTCCAGGGAAGACCGCCAGTTTCGAGTAAATCCACTGCACCCTGGCTTCCTGTTTAAGACGCCGGTTAATTTGAATCTTGTCGTCGCTGGCACTTCACGTCGCATACTGTATACCAGCGAAATATTTGCTTATGACGATCAGCAAGCAAAAGACAAAGCATCTAACGCTCAAGGTTACTCAGGCTTTAGCGTCACGAACCCAATCAATAACGCCGAAAAATGGGACGAGTTTTTAGTATTCCAAGGCGGCACGTACTTTAGAGCAGTAGGCCAAACAAACTGGTACGGGCTGTCTGCTCGCGGCTTGGCAATTAATACCGGTCGTCCGTCGGGCGAAGAGTTTCCTGTATTTACCGATTTTTGGGTAGAGCGGCCATCGGAGAATACCGAAAGATTAGTTGTGCATGCGTTAATGGAAAGCAAATCTGCGACAGGTGCTTACACGTTTACAGCCACGCCTGGCGAGAATACTGAAATAAAGGTTGTTAGTACCCTTTATCCGCGAAAAGACATTAACGCGTTTGGTATCGCGCCCTTAACTTCCATGTTTTTGTTCAATCCAGTTAATAGCAATCGCTTTGACGATTTTAGACCGGCTGTTCACGATTCAGATGGATTGGCAATGGTAAAACAAAATGGAGAGAGACTATGGCGCCCGCTATCTAACCCATCAAAGCTGCAAGTATCTGTATTTAAGGACGAAGCAATTCGAGGCTTTGGATTAATGCAGCGTGCTCGTCAATTTCAAAATTTTGAGGATATAGAAGCGCATTATCAAGATCGCCCCTCCGCTTGGGTCACTCCCATTGGTGACTGGGGGCCCGGTCATGTTGAGCTGCTAGAAATACCAACAAGGCAAGAGATTCACGACAATATCGTCGCGTTTTGGCAACCTGAAGAACCATTAAAAGCGGGTCAAGAATACAAATTTGCATACACACTTTCATTCGGCTCCTTCGCACCGCAGAATAATATCGAAGGACAAATAGCCTCTACCGCTTCAGGTTTGACCTTAGGTTCTGAAACGGAACGCGATTTTGTGATTGATTTCTCAGGCACTGATTTTCCTAGCAATCTTAGAATAGATGCGAGCAGTTCAAGGGGTAAAATTACGGGAACAATCAGTAAGATTGTTCCGCAAACAGGAAAGTTGAGGGTAATCGTTAAGTTTCAAGCTGGTGACGCTGACCTATCTGAGCTTCGTGTTGCCTTGTATGACGATAACAAAACTGGTCAATCAAAAAAATGGGGTGAAACATGGCTGTACCGATGGACAAGATAAGTACGCTAGAAAGGCCAACCCCAACGGAAGCTCCTTTACAAATGCCGCCACAGGACTTCAAGAAAAAGCCTCAGGTTAAACACTTCTGGCAAGGATGGCGGGCGCTAGTTGCAAGACTAATGACCTTCGGTGGTGCGCTAAGCATGACAGCCTACGCAACCTACCAAATGGTCTTGATCGTATCGCAAGGCGAAGTGACTGTTTTGCAGTGGATGATGGTAGGGCTTTTTTGTATCACCTTTGTGTGGATAGCTCTTGCCGCTTGCGCTGCAGTTGTAGGCTTCCTATTCGCCGGAGAATCTAAGCAGCAAACTGATAAAACGGATATCGACAATAGGAAGACGGTATTGTTAATGCCGACCTATAACGAAGACCCCGCTGAAACCTGTGCCGCCTTATACAGTATGGGCAAGGAGCTGATTAAAGCAGATCTTAGCGAGCAGTTTGAAATTTTCATCATCTCGGATTCAAACAACCCAGAAGTTTGGGTCAAAGAAACCGCGGCAGTGGTAAAACTAAGAGACGCGCTGGCACCTGACATCAAGGTTTGGTATCGCCGCCGCCATAACAATAAAGCAAAGAAAGCCGGCAACGTGCATGAATTTGTCAGCCGCTGGGGCGCTCGATATGACTTCATGTTGGTGCTCGATGCCGACAGTTTGCTGTCTTCCTCCACCCTGCAAACACTGATGCAAGAAATGGCCAGTGACCCCAAGAGCGGCATTATTCAAACCTTGCCCTGCTTGTATCGCGGTGAAACGCTTTTTGCACGACTACAGCAGTTTGCTGGCTCTATTTACGGCCCTATCGTCGCCAGAGGTATAACTGCATGGCAAGGCAATGACGGCAACTATTGGGGACACAACGCGATTATCAGGGTGAAGGCATTTGCAGATTCTGCAGGTTTGCCCACACTGGGCGGCATAAAGCCCTTTTCAGGCGACATTTTGTCCCACGATTTTGTGGAAGCTGCATTAATGCGACGTGCTGGTTGGTCAGTAAGAATGCTCCCGGCACTAAAGGGATCGTGGGAGGAAAGTCCGCCGAGTCTTTCTGAAGTAGCGGTTCGTGACAGAAGATGGGCTCAAGGTAATATTCAACACTTGGCTGTGCTTAAAGCGAAAGGCTTAAGATGGCCTAATCGCTTCCATATGATCACCGGCGTGATGGGCTACATGGCATCTCCTTTTTGGTTTGCTTTAATCTTAATTGGGGTGGCTATGGCCATTCAAATACATTACGTCAACGTCGAATATTTTTCTGATCAGATTAGTCTATTACCAAACTGGCCCGTTTTTGATTCCGAACGCATGATTTATTTGTTTATTTTTACCATGGCTATCCTTCTCGTTCCGAAGGTTTTAGGTGTCATTCGCGCCTACTTTCATTCACCTTTGCGCAAGCCTCTTGGCATTATTCGAATGACCTTGGGTATGCTGGTAGAAACGTTTTTTTCCGTACTGTATGCCCCTATTTTTATGTTGATCCACAGTAAACACATTATCGATATATTTAGAGGACGCGACTCTGGTTGGTCGACTCAACAAAGACAATATGCCGGAACACCTTGGTTACAGTTGAGCAAACAACATTTTTGGCATACATGCATTGGTTTAGGGCTGGCATTTATTTGCTATTATTATTCGCCAATGTTGCTAGCTTGGTTGTCTCCAACGCTTATTGGTTTAATATTTTCAATTCCATTATCGGCATTAAGCGGCAGTAGAAGTTTAGCCAAGGCATTGCGCTATTTAGGTATATTAAACATACCGGAAGAGGTATACGAACTAGATATCATCCGCCAGCGAGATGAGTTTTCGAATAAGCTAAATGATTATTTGCAATATGTTAACGTTACTTCAGTTGTAGCGGACGCTAATATTCGCGATTCTCATTTGAGCATGGTGGCGCCAGCGCCAAAACCCAAACGAGGTCATCCGCCAATTGATTATATCAGTGCAAGGTACAAAATTGCTGAGGCCAATAGTAGAGATGAGGCACTTGGTTGGATGAGTAACAAAGAAAAGATAGCATTGCTTGAAAGCAGGGACGACATGTCAGCTTTGGCTCGGTTAACAAGCGTCTAACTATTTGTGCCTCAAAGCAAAAAGTTAACCTTAAACATCGTCAGTCGGCACGGCGAGCAAACTATTTTGCTCTTTAAACTGTATAAATCAGATAATTTTAAATTAATCAATGGGAGAGACCATGTCAAAATCAATCTTAAGCGCAGCAGTTTTATCTATCGCACTGTCGGTAAGCAGCTTCAGCACCCTGGCACAACTAACGTTGGACAAAGCACAGTCGACAATTAATTTTATCTCGACAAAAAACGAGCACGTATCAGAAACTCATACCTTTGATAATTTTTCAGGCGAACTGAGCGAGCAAGGTAAGTTAACAATCACTATCGACATATCTTCTGTTGAAACGTCAATCCCAATTAGAAACGAACGTATGCAAAAGATGCTCTTTAGTATGAGCGATTACAGTTCAGCAAGCTTCACTGCGCAAATTGATCCCGCCTTAACGAAGCTTGAAGCGGGCGAAATGAAGCGTGTCACTGTTGCCGGCGAGATGATGATTGCAGGCAACAAGGCACCCATTTCATTTGAGGTAGTATTAGCGGGTTTGAAAGGTGGCAGCATAAACGCAACAACTTCAACGCCAACAATACTCAGTACAACTGCATTCAACCTTGACGAAGGAGTTGCTGCATTGCAAAAAGTAGCCATGTTGAAGAGTATTTCTAAATCGGTACCGTTAAGCTTTAGTGCTACATTTAGCCGCTAAGGTTTTGCTGATTTAGTGCTGCAATGAAAAGCGGCTAATAACGCTCCTTTTAAAAAGCTATCAAAGCTAACCAAAGTATAGAGGCATCAAGCTCCGCCTATCAGATTAATCTGTAAACTGAAGACACAATGATTTGTTTTTAATATACAAGTTTGTTTAAGTTGACTACAGTAGATGTATGAAGACAGCATTAATTTTATCGGGTGGCGGTGCCCGCGCGGCTTATCAGGTTGGTGTGTTGAAAGCACTGGCCGAACTGCTGCCTAAAAACACTCCCAATCCCTTTACCATTATCTGCGGCACCTCCGCAGGCGCAATTAATGCGGCGAAGTTAGCCACTGAGATTGACGACTTACCAAAAGCGATTAGCGGGCTAGAAGATATCTGGACTAATCTCACCTCAGAGAGCGTGCATCGCGTTGATTATTTTACGGTGTTAAAAAGTATTACAAAAATTTTGGGTTCTTTTTTTCATAGCGGAATTGCCAAGGGTAAGCCTCTTTCTTTATTCGACAATCGACCTCTTTTTTATTTGCTAAAGCGCACCATAGATATGTCGCGCTTAAACACAATGATTACACAAGAACATCTGCATGCACTTTGCATTAATGCTCTTGGTTATACTTCAGGGCAAAACATTTCATTTTTTCAAGGGCACCCGTCAATTGAAGGCTGGAAAAGAGCCCGCAGATTAGGGCTACCAACATCCCTTCAACACAAACATTTAATGGCTTCATCGGCTATTCCTGCTGTTTTTCCATCTATTAGGATCAATCGTGAATATTTTGGCGACGGTGCAGTACGCCAGTCTGCACCACTGAGTGCTTCTTTAGAAATGGGCGCTGAAAAAATAATGGTCATTGGGGTAAGTGGCAACGAGGATGAAATCGAAAGGTTACCAACCGTCCACTCACCTTCTATTGCGCAAGTATTTGGACATATGCTTAACAGTGCATTCATCGACGCGATGGATGAGGATTTAAGTATATTAGAGCGGTTCAACGAATTAGCTCGCAACATCAAACCAGAGCAGCGCAAGGCATTAAATATCGCACCCGTCGACGTGCTTATCATTAAACCGACTATAAAGTTTGACCAATTAGCCCAGCAACACGAGCACTTACTGCCGCAATCGATGCGTTTTTTGTTGTCGATTATTGGTGCAAATCGTAAAGGCAGCGGCACAAGTTTGGCGAGCTATATATTGTTTGAGAAAGCGTATTGCCAAGCGCTTATTGAAAGCGGGTACCAAGATGCCATGCGACAAGCCGATGAGATAAAAAGCTTTCTAAATAGAGAGTACTGAGTTGCCTGCCTTGAATCAGATTGGAACCACTGTTTATATGCGCATTCATTTTTGTGACCGTCGTCTGACGATAATAAAATTTGATAATTTTAAGCAGTAATGCATTCTGAGTTCGGCTTCTAGTGAAGGTTCGATGCCACTTTTCTCTTATCTATTTATTGATATCAAATACGCATTTTGTGCTTGTAATAGATATAACAGAGGCATTCAGCGAACGGCCCTTGTGAACAGATTGCTGCCCTTTGCTTAATTTAAAATGTTGATACTCCCTCGGTCGTTTCTGCGCAGGCAGGAACCTCCCATTATCTGCGGTAAACTCAAAAATAGCGCCAAATTATTAACTCTCCTGTGGGTTTAGGAGATTCTTGCCTGCGCAAGAAAGACGGTAAGTTGTTTCAACGGCTGCAATTGCCGCAGGCCGTGTGAAAACTCATATTGATCACGTTTTCGTCTAAGTATCGTACTCTTGTGATCAATCATTCTTAACAAGCGATCCAAGTTAAAAACTTAATTTAGTATAATTATGTGGTCAGCCAAACCAGAGGAAATCTGCGATGCCTCACCATATTAAAGGTCATTCAAGAAGCCAAGTAACACCCTTCCCAGAAGCGATTGACGACTTTGTTACCAAAGAAAATCCAGTGCGTGTGATTGATGTTTTCGTTAACGGATTAGATTTAGTGTCACTTTGATTCGAGCGCGTCAATGCTAAATAAACCGGTCGGCCTAGTTATCATTCAGCGCCCATGTTTAGTGCGGAGCGTCTCAATAAACTGAGCATCTACCCAGTAGATATTTACCTCTTCGTTTCCACGTTTCGTCCGCACATCATAGAAGAGAAATTTTCCATCAGGTGATACGCTAGCGCTTTTTTCTGAGGCATCAGTATTGATCTTGTCGCCCAAGTTGATGGCGGGGCCCCATGATTCATCTTCTGCTCGAAAACTAATATAGAGGTCAGATCTGCCAAACCCGCCTTCTCTTATGCTATCAAAGATAATATAGCTTTCATCTGGCGCGATGAAAGGGTGGGCATTGTATCTACCGACTTCAAATTGCGGGCCTAATGACTTAGGTTGTTCATATTTACCTTTTATCAATCGTGAGTAGCGGATAGGGGTATCGAATTTTGGTGGGCTGAACGTATCAAAGTAGTAAGTGTCGTTGGAAGAGGCTGAAAGCCTCATAATGTCAATATCATCAAAAGGTGCGCCGTGTCTTTTCAACTGCGACCAACCGTCATTAGTGCGCTCTATATAACTATTATTTAAATAAATCGTCTTACCATCCGAAGATATGTACGCGCCACCCACTTCCTGTTTTATAATAGACTGATGCCATTGGTTATTTTTATATTCAATTACATTCAATGAATACACTTCCTTTTCATCACGCCTGACGAAATAAAAGGTATTCATATCTCCCCCAAACATGCCCTCAATTTCAATAAATTCTTCCGTATTAACGATACCGGACGCAAAAATTTCAGGTGTTGAACCTGGTGGCGTTTGACCGAGATAGGGACCATCTGGGATGGAAATGTTATCTTGGCCGTAACTTCTGCTACCGAAAGTAATTAAGCAAAGCATTACAGAAATTAAAATAGTTTTCATCACTTGTCCTTTTGATAGTGCATCTGATTTAGTTTTAATCAATTTTTAATTATCAATACTACAAGCATTAATTTAATAGCTCTAACACGGTCAGTCTTGTAAAATCTTGATATTTTTTTTGTATACGCCAGGCGTGATGCCAACGTACTTTGCAAAACTGTGGGTAAAGTGACTTTGGTCATGAAATCCTGAATTTAATGCAATATCCGCTAGCGTTGCGCTTGTATGAAAAAGCTGTTTTGCATTTTCAATTCTAATAACATTTAAGTATTCAGCGGGAGATAAACCAATTCTTTTCTTAAAGTCCCTTTGCAGATTAAACTTATTTATTTTGAATAGTACTTCAAGTTTATCCAATGTAATTGATTCATTATAATGTCTGGAGAAGTAGTCCAGAATATCGTTGTAAGCCTCCTGATTCCCAAGATTTATGGACACTTTATCTTTTACGTTTTCAATAAAAATATTTTCGAGAATGTTTAAAATGGATGTTTCATTTGATTCAAAACGATTACCAATATAGGAAACGAAGTACGGAAAGCTTGCTAAATATGAATAGTCAATGTTGAGTTTTCTGGCAACGTTTTTAACTACATCATTGTTCAAATAAATAGCTTTGTAACTCCATACGTTTTTGGAATTTCCCCAATGTTTATGAATGGAATATGGTGGAATAAGAATGAAGGCATTCTTGCTTAAGGAAAAAGATAAGCTCCCAAATGAAATGTTTTCACAACCTGATTCTATTGTTGCTAGGCTCCAATCCTGATGCAAATGAAGTGGGAATTTTTTATCTATAAATGAAGCTGACTTTATTTCAATTCCGTCGAGGATTAGTGATTTTTCAATATTTATTTTGTTTAAATTGATAAGTCTTTCCCTAACTTACTAAAATACTATTGTTAAGTTGATTATTTGCAATCAGAGCCATTAGTAACCGATTGATAAAATGGCTGAATAAATTGCAAACTTATTCACTTACGTAAATTTAGTTGTTGCGAAAAATTAGCATATCAACTTCAATTTTTTAGTCAATACAAGGACGTTGAAGTTCAAAGATTTTATAATGCTAATGTGCGAAAGTCTCTGTCGAACCTATGCATTTTCGAACGACCTAGTACGATTATTAAAAATCTCTAGCTGGACTAGGCGCAGAAAATCCGTAAATGCTAACGTCAACTATGTCGCAACTATTGTCTGAATGGAATCGACAAAAATTGCCTAATAGCTGACATAATCAATAGGTAATTTTTGTACGCGCAACTATAGCCAAAAGTCATACTGCCCACCTTTTATTTACATAAGTGTTAATAGGTGTAGCTCAAAACCAATAGTGCCCTCTCGTAATAGGCCCAGTTGTTCCTGATATTCCTCATTAGCTTGCAGCTTCTGAAGTCCGTCGATAGTGTCCCACTCAACGAATGTTACTTGCCCAGGCGCTATTGGATTTGAGGCGTGCACTTCATACACTGGCATTCGCATCAAATGAATAAATCTACCGCCGACTTTAGGCAAAATACTTTCGATGTTTTTAATGTATTGTAAATAACTGTTCGGTTTCTCAGGATTGAACCAAGAGAAGGCAACTGTGTAGTATTTGTCTGCAGAAAATCGTAGTTCTTTATCTTCGTCGACAACAGCGGAAACAATCTTTAGCTCATCCCACGCTAGCGGCCGCAAGGCTTTGATATCGGGCCATAAGGGGTCTGCTTCTAGTGCAGACATTGCCTCTTCACTTGGCCATGTAAATAATGTCCAAGCGCTAGGTGTAAAATTTCCAATAATCGTGCTGACGGTTTGTATTCTGCCCTCATTTCGAAGACCATATTTGTCCGCCAATGGAAAGGCTTGATCATAATAAGCTTTCAAATGGGTGCTCCCACCCTCTTTGGGAATAGGCGCAACTAAACTAAGCACTTGCCCTTTTTCCAAATTAATTGATAGCGATTGCTGGCTTTTATCAGTCTGTGCAGATGCACAGGTATTGCCCCCTAAAATGAGTGATAATAACAAGAGAAATGTTGAAAGAGCTTGTTGCATTATGTACATCCTTATTTATAACGTTACTAGTTTTACCGTTGATGCACTGATAATACACGGTGCAATTTTGCGCGTCATGGATTGATTTTAGTTCGAAATGTTGCAATAATGCACCAATGAAGAATTGGGATGACTTTCAACTAATACTGGCACTGCATAAGGTCGGCACAATACGCAAAGCCGCTAATTTACTCGGCGTAAATCATTCAACAGTTTCTCGCAGGTTAGCTCAACTAGCGCATGAACATAAAGATCCGCTTTTTGAAAAGACACCGTCCGGGTACAAAGCAACGGAAAAAGGTCAACTGCTAGTCTCAAATGCCAATGATATTCAAAAAATTGTTTTTTCTAGTAACCGACAACTAAGTACCATAGGTAGCGCTTTGTCGGGCAATTTGAGTTTATCGGTTCCAGACGCTATCGGTCAGTATTTACTTGTAGATGCAATAACTGACTTCTGCGCAATGCATCCTCTGATCAACTTACAAGTAAGTAGCTCTTACGACTTGATAGATTTGAATAAAAATCAAGCCGATGTAGTGGTAAGGGGCACAGATAATCCACTTGAGCACTTGGTTGGCCATCGATTATTTCCATATTATCTATGTGATTATGGACATAAGGACTATTTAACAAACACACCACGCAAAGCACTGCAGTGGATATGCAAGCCATTTAGCGGGCCCAAACCTGAGTGGATGGAAAACTCTTATTACCATGATGTATCCATTGGCATGCAAATAGCAGATGTCACACTTCGCCACTTGTGTCTAATGAATAAAAAAGGGTTGTCAAGAAGCCCTTGCTATATCGCTGACCAGTATCCCGAATTGAGAAGGCTGCCTGACAGTAAGCCAAGCGCGGTGGCAGATTTATGGGTGCTTACGCATCCAGACTTAAGACATAATGAAAAAGTCAAAGCACTCATGAAGCATTTGAATAGTGCACTTAGGGCCAAGAAAGATTTGATAATCGGAAATTGTTACCAGCATTAGGTTGGTAGAAAAATTAGACCTTTAGCTTGAATAGAATTCATAGCTCGAACACCAATACCTGCTGATATTGATAGAGGCACCTCAAATGTAAGATTAGGCTAATACTTGATGCTTGGAATATCGTGTTCTGACCCAGATATTATTTAAATACATCTAAGCGTTTCCAGCCATGTTTTGATTACTCGTCCTCGAAAGATAAGATATCACCGGGTTGGCAATCTAAATATTTGCAAATAGCCTCTAATGTTCCAAACCTAACGCCCTTAATTTTTCCGCGTTTTAATAATGACAGATTAGCTTCTGTGATATTGATATATTTAGCAAGCTCCTTAGAACTTACTTTTCGTTTGGCCATCATGACGTCTAACTCAACAATAATTGGCACTTAAATAATCTCTTTATTTTCTTGCTCTAAAGCTTGTGCAGCACTGAATAAATGCACTAAAACTGGAAGACAAGCAGCAACAATAAACGACAATGGTCGAAGATTTATATCAAGAGGCTCATCGACATATACTGCCGCAATAATCGGCCACAATGTCCCGTAAATGACCCCCAAAAAAGTTAACCACGCTACACATTTCAAACAAAACATTGATTTTTTTGAAAAGAACAGACCACGTTTCATTTCAAGTAATATCCGCTGAACGAAATATACGCCGACAATCAAAATTAATACTATAGGGGCAATTACTAATGATAGCTGCATGTGCGCATCAGGATAAGCGTTCCAAAGTCTATCAAACTGATATCCACCTACTGAGACCCACCAAACGCCTTCAACAAAATAGCCATAGGAAGCGACTGCCAGAAAGACTACTATAAAACTCAATATCGTTACTCGCGCAAGTGCACTAGCCTGTTTAAGCTTATTTAGTGATGTCATGCTACGGATTGCCTCCAGTTGTTTCTATATACATTAACACTAATCGTTTACTTTCCACATAAATTGTTACAAAACAACTTATAATTATTATAAAACAATAATTAATTTCTGTTAAATTATAATCCATATCAATAGGAGAGTGCTTTGTGACCTCATATTACTTCAAAACATTCGTGAAAGTTAACATAATATTATTTACAGCCTTTTGTCTTAGTGCTTGCTACGTTTGGGAGCTAGCGAATTACCGGTGGCACAACTCAAAAGCCAAAACAAGTTGGTCAAAGTCAGTTGGAGGAGAAGACGTCGCCAGAATGCCTTTTAGGAAGCTTAACGGACATGTACTTGTGGATGTCAAAATAAATAATAGACCTTTTACATTTGTATTGGATTCAGGTGCCGCAGCTACAGTAATTACTGAAACGCTGGCGACGAATCTTCTAGATTTACCAAAGGATCGTACGATCACTATATCAGGTCAGGGTAGAGATGGTGACAGGGTTGCATATGTCGTCCACGATATAACCATAGAACTTGGTTCGTTTTCTTTGCAAAACATATCTGTAATTCATGTCCCCACCCAATCAATGCCGTTCGATTCGATCGAAGAAACTTACTTTGATGGCGTATTAGGTGCTGATTTTTTCAAATGTTGTCTTGTTGAGATTAATAATGATGAACAACTGTTATACATAGCTGGATTAGGTGCTACAAACAAGAGACATCCAACGCATAATATAAATGAATGGGAAGCACTAGATATAAGCGTGGAGAATGACAAGCCGTTTCTCAACACTACGGCAATAAATAATCATAGTGCAAAAGAGATCAAGCTAATGATCGACACGGGTTCAACAGGTGCGCTCACACTATTTTTAAATGATGATGTTTTCGCGCTACCAAGAGTCACGTACCCTGCCCAAACAAACGGGATAAGTGGCGAAACTGACAACAGTGTAGGGCTGTTAATGCAACTTGATATTGGCCAGTTTACATTTACAGACTTGCCTACTTATTTTAGGAAAGAAGGAGCTAATAAACAAAGCAGCAGCCACGGCATATTGGGTAATCGAGTATTAATGCAGTTTAATGTTGTATTAGACTTCACGAATGAAAAAATGTGGATTAAACCAACCAAACATCATTCAAATCAGATTACCAATGATAGGTCAGGTCTAAGGATATTACCTCATTCACAAGGGGGAATTGTAAAAAACGTTGCTAAAGGGTTAGGTGGTGAAGCAATAGGTATAACGCCAAATAGTATTATCACTCACATAAGCGAGGAACGGTTAACTTCTGATAACTTTGATCGGCTTATGTATAAACTGATGTTACCTACTTACAACACGCTTCCTCTCTGCTGGCAAACTCAAGAAAATAATTATTGTGACGTTGTTGAACTAAAATCACGCTTTTAATGAAGAGAGTTAACACCTGATAAGGACTAGACAAACAATTGACAGTCAACATTATTTCACAAACTAAATTCAATTTAAAAGGAAAATCATATGTTTAAATCACTATCATTTTTGTCACTGTTCTTATTTCTTTGTTCGATAAATATTAGCTTTGCGTCTTCGTTACAACAGCAAAATGTTAGTAACATTCATAATATTATGGCTGAGTTCTCGACTTCCATAATAAATAAAGACGTGGACAAATTTATGGCTTTATTTGTTGAACAAGAAGTATCTTGGGTGGGCGTTATATCTGAGGAAACTCATAAGCTACTAACTAGCAAAAATTCCGCATTTTCGGCACAATCCCGTGCAAAATTTGAGAGTCCAAGCAAATTTATTACCGACATCGCAGCATCGCCACATAATATGCGTGAGGCGTTTAGTAACGTTGTGATTAAAAACGACAATAATGTTGCGACGGTGACTTTCGACTATGAAATGTATCAGAATGAGTTTAAAAAGAATTGGGGGCAAGAGAGTTGGCTACTATTAAAAATAGATGGTCAATGGAAAATTCATGCAGTAAATTTCTCATTGACATTAAATGCTGATATTTTTAAACAGTAATGCTTTATTGATATGTTATTTTTAGTAACGATTAAAAATTAACTTCCCTTCAGTTAGCTATGTCGCACCTCCTGACGTTACTAATACTAAACTGCCCGCTAAGGTTTCGCTGTGATAATAGCTCGACTGTCCACAATGGCGGCAAATAAAAGCGATGTAATCATTTTTTTAAGCCATAGCTATGCAGCAATACCTTCAATACGCACATTCCACATACGACAGGGCCCGCAAAAATAAAGGGCGCTGAACTTATACTGTGAAGAAAGGGAATACACTTTTGAATGGCTATATATGCCGTGCTGGAAATTTTTGCACTAGTTAAGTTTACTAATACAAATAAACATGTTTTAAACGTGAATTCTCATTGTGCCTAAAATTTTCAGCTTATGTGGATATATACAAAATCAAACTGTTTCTCCGATTTGAATGTGTTATTGCGTTTTGATTACACAGATTGATTATATGCGAGCGATAGCCATTTAATAACCTCAGAATTAACATCAGAAACATTGTGTAGCTGAATTCTGTGAGTACACATAGTGCCAAATGGTCCAGAGTCTTGTAACCTACCTTGAAGCTCAACATCTTTTAATTTCAAACCTAAATCTATTCTTGCTTTAGTAGCCGGTTTTATTAATGCGAATTGCTTTTTTCTAATTAAACTTACGCTACCTTTCTTCGGGGTAATCAAGACGTCTTCACCGAACTCTGCAACACTTGATATCAACACCTCATAAATCGGCTTAAGTAATTCTTTGCCGCTGTATTGAGTCAGAACCAAATCTTCCTGTGGCGCATTTTGTTCTTTAAAGAGGGCCACTATTGTGTTTGCAAAGCCGTGAGTTACATTGTGTTCCGTCTTTAAATACTTCACAGCATCTGAATGTTTTTCATGGTCTTTTTTATCCAATATTTGAATCCAGTTTTCTAAAGTTTTACCTGTTTTTTCTGGCATGTTATTAATCATTGTTTGAAGCGCTTTATCCATTTCCTTCACCTCTAAATTAAAAATACATTCTTTATATACGTAGACGTTACGGTAAGGCTAGTCAAATATCTACTAATTTACTTGCTGGTTTCCGTTCGACCTCGATGCGTCTCATCGTGCCAGAAATTGTTGCGCGAGATACAGCCTCTATCTCTTCCGTTAGTTTCAACAAATTGTCAAATTTAAAGTCATGGAGTATGCTTAAGTAATTAGAATCTACGGGATTGCATTTATGGATTTAACAGACGTATTAGCCATAGTTGCAGAGCATCAAAATGAACGCGGCATTTCTAATTGGTTGAAAATGGGAAACACTTACGGTCTAAAAAGCTATGGGGTGGGCCTTACTAAATTGCGTAAAATCGCTAAAAAAATTGTTCGAAACAAACAATTAGCACTCGAATGTTGGCAATCTGACTATTATGATTTAAAGGTTATCGGTTTACTGATTGATGAACCAAAAAAAATCACTATAGAACAAGCGGAAAAGCAAGTTGAAAGCCTAGATGCTGGAATGTTAATTCATGTTTTCAGCGCCTGCGATGCGACCTTAGCAAAATCAAAGATTGCCTTTGATCTGGCAGTTAGCTGGCAAAACAGCGATAGCATTCCACGAAAAAAATCAGCGTATGGTTTATTATATGAGCTTTCCAAAAATAAAAGAGATAAACGTTTAAGCGATCAATTCTTTTTGAGCGCTATTTCACTCATCAACTATTCAATAGATAACGAATCCAAGGCTGTTAGATTATCTATGGGCTCAGCGTTAATGGGAATAGGTAAGCGAAATCGAACGTTGAATAAAGCCGCAATTGATGTAGCTGAGCGAGTTGGTGCGATAGACTTCAACGAGGATGGGAAAAAATGTGAACCATTTGATGTTTTAAAACACCTAACCAGTGATTATCTGACGCAGAAATTTGCGGCTAATGACAAATAAGTATATCTGCCCATTCTTGTCCTTCGAGGATGACGTAGGATGTATTAGCGTTCGGCAGCTATTGCCGTGTTGTAGACTAATTTGAACGTGCAAAGATTGCCTGAAAGCTGACGTAAGCTCTTGTTGGCCTTGAAGTGTTAAAAAGAGTCCCTAGGCTATGAGGTTTTAGAAAGCCAATTTTATATAGGGCTGACCTTTAAACAAACACATACCCCAACTCTCTAGTCCAATATCCTAACTTAAAACCCAAGCGTCTTCATTTTTTGCCCAAACTTCTTAACAATCTGACTGTCCATTCCATTGAACGGATTGTCAACGACAACATAAGAAGATGTTGATTTGGCCATATCGAACAATTCGCTGTCGGGGTCTATGCCGTTTTCGTCGATGACTACGCTGTTGAAGGTGTCGACAACTGCATCTTTTAACTTACCTATTAAATGTTCAAAAACCTCATGAGCTTGCCGGATAAACACATGATACGGCTCGCTACCGCCAAACAGTGAACTGGTTCCCATGGCTCCGTTCAAATGTATGCTCTCTTTGATGTAATCAATTTCAGACAAGTATTCAATCCATACTTTGTCGAGGTTATACAGCACTACAATGACTAAGGCCTCAGTACGTTTATCGTTGCTGATATTACTGAGGCCATGCCAACGCTCATCGACATCTTCGATGAAAGCCTCAACTCCATTTTGATGCAGAATATCTTCCCGTAGTTTTTGAAAGCCCCGGCGCTGTTTCTCTACCACTTCGCTATATCTATGAAGGGTTTTACGACGTTCCAAATTAGCACCTTCAATCACCCTTTGTGCATTGGCTATCTTTTTACTAAGAGCCGCTTTTGCATTCAGCTCTCCCTGTAGCGCCTTTATCGAACCAAACTCCTCTTCAGTGAAATGATTAAAGAGTTTGTCGGTAAGGCTGACAAAATACTGTGAAGATCCGGGGTTGCCCTGTCTTGCTGACCTGCCTCGCAGTTGGTCATCTATGCGTCTTGATTCAAAGCGGCTGCTACCGATGATGTGCAGCCCACCAAGGTCTTTGGTGCCAGCACCCAGAGTTATATCGGTGCCTCGTCCTGCAAGGTTGGTGCAGATAGTAACGGCACCCAAAGCGCCTGCTCCGGCGATAATGTGGGCCTCGTCTTGGTCGTTTTTGGCGTTAAGTAGCTGGCCAGTAATACCGTTTTCGAGCAATAATGCGTGGAGCCTTTCAGACTCACTAATGTTAGGGGTACCTATCAAAATTGGCTGCCCAGTTTCGTGGATAGCGGCTATTTCTTGGCAAATGGCAGCGTCTTTGCTGTGATTATCTATAAATACTCGGTCTGGTTTGTCGATGCGCATACACGGTTTATAAGGTGGTATGACACAAGACGTTAATTGGTATAACTCATATAATTCTTCTGCGGCAAGTTCAGCGGTACCGCTCATGCCGCTGACTTTGTTAAACAGGCTCATTAGATGTTGTAAGGTGATGGAACCTAGCGTTTGTCCCTCCTTTTTAACCGCTAAGCTCTCTTTCGCCTCAAGTGCGGATTGCATACCATCTGGCCAGCGCCGGTTTTCTGCTATGCGCCCAGTGAATTCATCAATCAGCTTAATATTTTTGCCCTTCACAATGTAATCGACGTCGGGGATCAATAACGCTTGCGCATGTAGCGCTAAATTCACGCTGGTTAGCAGCGTTAGGTGCTCTATGTCATAAAGATTTTCACAGTCGAATTGCTTTTCAATTTTGTGCGTGCCGACGTCCGTCAAATGCACATTTAAGTGATGTTTGTCGATGTTGTAATCAACAGTCTCAACCAAATCTCGAACTGCTTTGCTGACGTTAGTTAGATGTTCGTTTGGCTGATGCACATTACCGGATATCACCAATGGTATTCGAGCTTCATCAACCAGAATAGAATCAGCTTCATCGACAATCGCTACATCGAGTTTTGTCAAAACGGTTTGGTGCGAATAAAGGCAAAGTTGGTCGCGTAAAAAGTCAAAACCCAACTCTCTTGCAGTGGCATAAATAATGTCGCTCTGATAAGCCAGTCTTCTCTCGTCACTAGACATATCTGCCTGAATAATCCCAACGCTTAAGCCAAAAAATTCATAAAGAGGCCTTAAGAGGTCGCTGTCACGTTTTGCCAAATAGTCGTTGAAGGTGAGTAAGTAGACTTTACGACCAGCTAATGCGTTGGCGATATTCGGCGCTGCCGCGGCAAGAGTTTTGCCTTCGCCAGTTTTCATCTCTATTACGAAACCTTGGAACAAGGCCAAGCCTGCTAGTATTTGGCTGTCGAACGGCCTCATACCCAGCAGCCGATGTGACGCCTCTATCACCGCTGCAAAAACTTTTGCTTGGGTATCTAGTTCTGGTATTCGAGCTTTTAGATCTTGGATAGACAGTGATTTTAGGGATTCGCCCAATGCGTGGATCTCAATCAACATTTTATGAAAGGGTTTGAGCTTGGTTTCAACTGGCGATTTTTGCAGTTTTTCCATTATCCGTTTTATCACGATGCCACCTTTGATGTTGGGCTTTAGTGTATATTGGTGGGGTTGGGACACAATTCAAGGGGACAGCATCATCGGTGTCTGAATCAAGCTATCGTGGTTAGACTGATATCGATTACAGAGTAAAGGTAATGACTTAGGTTGAGTAAGACTAGGTAGCTAAAATATGAGTGGTTGAATGACTATAATTGCCGTGCACTTGTCACAGACGAATAGACAAAAATAGGCAGTTTGCTCCCTCAGCGGTCTTCTTGTATTTGGTGTTGATAGAGTTAAATTTAATCCTAAGTCGGCTTTTTTAGTATGTCAAAAAAAGCTCAGCCGACAATGACGGTTTCGGCGCTAACATTTCATATGATGTTGAACGGCGTGGGACTATTTATGTCGCGAGGTCGACCGTAAAGTTTAGTCGAACATGGCTCTCAATATTATTTACTCATACCGAATCTAATTTCATCAATAACATGCTTAAAGTTAGCCTCATTTACGATTATCGGTTTACCCAAATACATATCAAATTTGGAAAATAGTCGCGGAAATCGCTTTTGATCCCAGCCACCCAACTTGCGTGCATTAGCATATTCAAACCTCACTGGCACAACAGGTATTGTGCTGTTTAAAGAAAGATGCAAGGCCCCTTTTTGGAAAGTATTTAATGGTCCTGATGGTCCATCAGGTGTGATAAAGGTGTCGAATCCACTCTTTATTGCCTTCGTTAACTCTATGGCAGCGGCTTTTCCAGAATGGCCGGAGGAACCGAAATATATCTTTTTTATGCCCATTAATCGCAGGCATACATGAACAGGCTTCATATACCAAACAGGATGATTCAGTATTCTATAGTTTGAAAAATCAAACATTGAAGCAAAGAAGCCTGTTAAGTCTTGATGCCAGCAACAAAAAATATAATTTTGCCCTGGCAATAAGTTCTCTTCTCCATGAACCCTTACTCTGCATGTTGTATGCTGTAACACAACCAACAAATACATCAAAAACCCTAAACTATAGCCATACACCCAGTAAGCCGGTTTCCAATAAAACGGGACATTGAATATAGTGTATTTATTTTTTAGGCTCATCTTTAGAAAAATTTCCAACATCAGGACTTTCATCATCAATCAATTGCTTATTTAAATGAGCTTTGATTGGGCTTGCTTCTCTTGCAGTGGCCTTACCGCAGTTCTTATGACTTCGCTTTGCTTGTCAAAACCATTGTGCATTGATGAAATTGTCGATAACTAAGGAGCGTTAACCACGACCGTTTTATTTCTGCCTGTACGCTTTGATTCAAGAAGCCCATTGTCAGACATTAATAACAAACGATCAATGTTAGCGCGCGCACTCCCCTTACTTACCACTAGACCAATGCTGACGGTAACTGAAATGCTATCTACAGTTTGTGATGCTACTCTTTCGCGTATATTTTCTGCAATGATAAACCCATCTTCTTCTTCGACATCAGGGAGTATAAGAACAAATTCCTCGCCTCCAACCCTTGCTACCAAGTCATTTGTTCTGCGTCCTTGTATCAGTTGGCTAGCAACGTGCTTCAAAACTTTATCGCCGGCTTGATGCCCATATGTATCATTAACGTTTTTAAAAAAATCAATGTCTAATGTAAGGACAGCAAAAGACGAGGCGCTTCGTCGCATTTGGCTATCAATGATATTAGCTTGTCGCAATAGTTCTCGACGATTTAAAAGACCGGTCAAAAAGTCAGTTGAGGCTAATATATGTAAACTTTTATTTTGGATAACAAGCTGCTCTTTGGTCTCGACCAATTCAGAGTATAGTCTGTGATGATTTGTACCCTTAAATAGCGACCAATACGATATGCCATCTGCGGCTAAGCTTATATTGACCACCACGGGAATTTCTTCAGCATTGTGATTGAGCCAAGACAAATGCGTTTCCTCAATCTCCCCTTTGACTGCTAATAATGGGTAAATGTGCGTGTTTAGGTAAAAGTTTGCCGCATGGGTAAGATATTTGGAAATTGGTTGACCAACTAAGTTTCCTGATTCAGCATCAAATAGCCTATTCATGTATGTGTTTGCTGTAAGGAACTGCTTGTTTTTATCAACAATGAAATGTCCAGAACAATAATTATTCAAAGCGTCTACATTGCTATCGTTTGGGTTTTGATTATTCACTTGTAGAAAGTTAAGTATAGACCGAATTATCGTTTCCGAATGGGTCATATGCAAACAATGACCAACCGCATCAACTACGACTAACTTACTATTGGCTATATGTTGATGCATAAATTTAGTGACATCTTCCGTCACTAACTTATCAGAGGAGCTTTGCAATATAAGTGTTTTAGCGCTTATTTTGGGTAGCATTTCGCGATAGTCCGATAAAAAAGTAGCTCTGGCAAACGTCTTTGCGACCAATGGTTCAAGTTTGTAAAAGCTGCTTAAAAGCTCATCGGTTAATTCTCCAGAATTAGACTCTCCCATCACTAAAGGGGCTAAGTAATTCGCCCAATCGACGTAGTTTTTGTCCATCAAGGACAACAGATTTTCTAAATCTTGGCGTTCAAACCCCCCTTCATAGTCTGGTAGATCATTTGCAAAGCAGGGTGAGGGGCATATCATCACAATTTTACTGATAACATCGGGTACTTTTATTGAGGCAAGCCCAGCGATGATGGCGCTCACAGAGTGGCCGATAACAACAACATCTTTTATAGACAAAAAATCAATAATATCGACAATGTCTTGCGCATAGCCTTCTAGTCGAGAATACTTTTTAGAAGAAAAGTCAGCGATAGTTGATTGGCCCGAGCCTGTGTAATCGAAAAGAATGACTTGGTGGGTTTTGACAAGTTCAGGCACTAAGAAACGCCACATAGTTTGGTCGCAACCAAAGCCATGTGCGAGAACCACACTCGGAGCTTTTGGATCTCCTAGAACATTGACATTATTTCGTACCTTCACATTACTCATAATTCCATCCATGTTGGAACATTAACTACTTAATCCCAACTCGGGATAAACAACCGCACTCAGTAGCTCTAATGTCGCGAATTGCGATTATTTACAACTAAAGTATAGGTGGTTCGGATGAAAAAGCAACAATGACGCTACTGTTTGCCGCGTACGGCAGAGATAACGCTGGCGATAATCACGAATGATAGAGACATCAGTAGCGCTAATGAAATGGTGCTCATCAGTGCTGGGTTACTTTCAGGACCAAAGTTAGCGTCTCCAATGTAATAGTGCATCATCAGGTTCACCAAGCTCATACCCACTAGATTGCCGATGGTGCGCGATAAATTCATAGAAGCGGAGGCAACACCAACTTCTTGCTCTTTTACTGCCCCCATTATTGCGCTGTTGTTAGGTGTTGAAAATAAACCGAAGCCTAAACCGACTAAGCCTAATGACCCGCCTATGTAAAATGCCGTTGTATCCGGACTAATTTGAATGAGAAATAGAAAGCCGACGGCAACGATGGAGCAACCGATAGTAGCGATAATCCGAGGCTGAAAGCGGTCTGCTAACTTCCCTGCGAAAGGCGCAACAATTGCCATACAAAGCGCCTGCATTAGCAAAATCTGACCTGCATAAGCGGGGCTAAAGCCCTTAATGTATTGCAGGTACAAGCTCAGTAAAAAGATAATCGCAAAGTTGCTGCCGTACATTAGGAATGAGGTTGATAACGATAAACTAAAGACTCGGCTCTCACGAAACATTTGTACCCGAATCAAAGGCTGTCTGTCTCGACTCTGATGCACAATGAACCCGACTAAACTTAATAAGGAAACTAGCAGCAACGCAAAACCTAGCAAGCTCGGTAGCTTACTTAAACCATAAACCAAGGTGCAAGCAAAGGTGATAAATATAGCGGAGCCTATCCAATCAAATCGTGAGTGATGCTCGTTTTTCCATTCTCCACGCAGCTTTAACTTCATAAATATGAGCAGCCCAATCATCAGTGGAATTTGAAAATAGAACACCGCGCGCCAACCTAATAACTCTGTCAGCCAGCCGCCTACCGCAGGAGCAAGCGTTAAGCCAATATAGACACAAGCAGCCAGCACACCGAGCGCAGCGCCCCGCTTATGGGAGGGCGTAACCGAAGTAATAATCGCCACACCTGTACTAAAAATCATGGCGCCTGCCGCACCCTGCATAAAACGCCAGAACAGTATCCAATTAATGTCAGTCCCAATGGCGCACATTAAAGCACTAAGCGCGTTGAGCAAAAGCCCGAAAGCATATACGCGCTTTCTTCCGTAATTGTCCGCTAATTTACCAAACGGAAGCATAAACGCAACGTTGGCCAATATATATAAGGTAGGTAACCACGACACCTTTATAGCACTTGCTTGTAAATCCTCAGCTAAGACTGGAATAGCGACATTCACTGCCGCCATGCCCATGGGTGCAATGAGATAGCCGGTGCAAACAGCTATGAGTGCGACAGTGGTAACGGGAAAACGAGACAAAGAAAGATCCTAGATTAAAAAAATTAATAGATACTAAAAGCAGCAACATCCTGACTGGAGAATGTGACGCTGATAGGTAGCTCCATGATTATGTTCAGCACTTTATGTAATTATAGGACTATGGTTTTTCTATAATATTTACACTCTCATGCTCTTCTGAATATTCAATCACAATATCGCCAGACCTTAGCTGCTCGACAATTTGCTCTACCTTTTCTTGCAAACCTATTTCAACTTCGCCGTAATCTGTGCCTTCACGCAATACAAAGCTTTCAACCAAGCTCTGTAGTGTTTCTTCATCAATCGTGTCAAAAGGAATGATCATGCATTTATCTCATGTTTGTTTGCTGTTTCGGTGGACGAAATTCGTTGATATTGCTCTTCAAAAAACAGAGATATACGATCCTGTAACCAAAGCTTTGGGGTGAACGGTGTGCCATGTAAAAAACCAACGTGCCCCCCTTTTTCACTCAATTCATATGCCACTGACTCAGATAACTGATTATCGCTCGGGACAACAGATTCGGTCATAAAAGGGTCGTCCTTTGCATGCAGCACCAGTGTGTTAGTGGTGATATTTTTCAGCATTGGCATAGCGCTGCATTGCTCATAGTAGTCATCTGCTCCGTCAAATCCATGTAGCTGCGAGGTGACCTCTTGGTCAAATTCTCTGAACGTTGACAACGCTTTTACCTCATCAGAATTTACGCTTAATAAATGCCGCATATCCATGCGCTGCATTTTCTCAAGCAAGTTTTGTTTCATGCTATTTAGCAGATAATGTTGATATAAACGTGAAAATCCACGCTGCATTCGCAGTGCGCATTCAGCCAATAATAGTGGCGCTGAGACTGCCACTGCGGCACAAAGTACCTTTTGCCCTGCGGTTTCGCTCAATAGCTTTAATAACATATTGCCGCCCAGCGAATAGCCAACCGCAAACACGGGTAAATCAGGATAACGTTTTTTTACATGGGCGATGGTTTGCATCGGATCCACCGTTTCGCCTGAATGATATGCGCGAGGCGTTATGTTAACTTCATGGCTACAGCTTCTGAAATGCATCAGGGCAACAATAAAGCCGTCATTTTTCATGCGATTAATAAGATGCCGAGCATAATGCGAATTAACTGAGCCCTCAAGGCCATGAAATACCACCACAACACCCTTAGCCATTTTAGGAGAATGACTGTCGGGCAAGCACCACGCAATATCGAGAAAATCGCCATCCGGCGTGCTGATGCGTTCATTCGTGGTATTTAAATCTGGTTTTTTCATCATGTAACGCGGCCAAATAGTTTGGATATTCGCGTTGCGAGCCCAACTAGGTGCCTTAAATGTGGATGACACAACCTTACCGAATTTGCTCCTAAACATGCTTCTCCGTTACCTTGATAGACTGTTGTTGTCTTGCTTTATTACTGTGCGCGAATGCACTGTCGTCACGATTTTCTTGTCCTACTTTATCGCCGTTACACTTATAAACTCTTTTCAAATTCTGTCGAAGCGGCTTCTAATTGTTCTTGCGCCTCGAGCCACAGCATTTCAGCGTCCTCTAACTGAGCTTTATAACTCGCCTGTTTGCTTAGTACGTCAGTCAGTCTATTTTTGTTTTCAGCGTCGTATAAGCTAGTGTCACTCAATGCTACTTCCAACTCAGTCAATTGCTGGGTGCAGTTTTCCATTCGCTTTTCTTCTTTAGCAATAACATCACGAAACTGCTTAGTGGCATGTCGAAATTCCGCTTCCATTCGTTTACGCGTTTTTCTATCGACGTCACTCACGGTTTTTTGCGCTGCGCTACCTGAATTTGAATCATTGTCTGCGGCGGAACTATTGTTTGTGCCACTGCTTAATTTGTCATTTGTTTTATTGCTGCTGGCGCTGCTGAACAACCATTTTTTGTAGTCGTCAAGATCGCCATCGAAAGTACTTACTGCGCCACTATCCACTAAGTAGAACTCATCGCATACCGATGACAGCAAAAATCTGTCATGCGAAACCAGTACCATCGCGCCCTCAAAAGCTTGCAGCGCAAAGGTTAAGGCATGGCGCATTTCCATATCTAAGTGGTTAGTTGGTTCATCAAGCAGCAATAAGTTCGGCTTTTGGAAAACAACCAAGGCCAATACCAATCTTGCTTTTTCGCCACCGGACATAGGAGCAACCGGCTTTAAGGCTTCGTCACCGTGAAAACCAAAACCACCTAAATAGTCTCTTATTTGCTGCTCTGTTAAAGTTTTATCCAAACGAAAAACATGATCATAAGCAGAGCTTTGCAAATGTAATAATTCAACTTGATGCTGCGCAAAATAGCCAATAGTCAAACCAGCCGATGTTTCGTATTCGCCGCGCAAAGGTGTTAATTCTTCGGCTAATAACTTGATGAAAGTTGACTTACCCGCACCGTTTTTACCCAATAAACCAATGCGACTGCCGGGAACCAAGTTCATTTTTACCTGTTTTAAAATGACATTGTCAGCATAGCCCACCTGCACCTCTTCCATTCGCACTAAAGGGTTTGGCAGTTTTTCAGGTGGCTTAAATGAGAATTGAAATCCTGAAGCTTGATGCACGGGCAAAATATCCTGCATTTTTTCAAGTTGTTTCACTCTGCTTTGAGCTTGTTTAGCTTTGCTTGCTTTGGCTTTAAAACGAGTGATAAAGGAATTTAAGTGCGCTTTTTTACGCTCTTGCTTTTCATATTCGCTGGCCTGCAGACGCATACGCTCAGCACGCTGTCGCTCGTAGCTTGAATAATTCCCCGAGTAGCTGATTAAATTTTGCTGCTCAAAACTAATAATCGTATTCACACAAGCATCAATAAACGATTTGTCGTGGGAAATAAGCAGCAAGGTGCCTTTGTAGCGCTGTATCCAAGTTTCGAGCCAAATTACGGCATCTAAATCGAGGTGGTTAGTGGGTTCATCCAGAAGCAACAAATCTGAGTCACACAGCAGGGCTTGCGCCAAATTCAAGCGCATTCTCCAGCCACCAGAAAAGCTACTGACGGGTAGTTGAAGTTGTTCATTTTTAAAACCGAGCCCGGACAAAATGGTCGAGGCTCTCGCTTCAACATCATAAGCGCCAAGTTGCGCGAGCAAATCATGTAAATGGCCTATTTTATCGCCATCGTGGGCGATCTCAGCCTCAGCAAGTTCAACTTGCAGTTGACGCAGTCTGGTATCACCGTCGATAGCATAATCGATTGCTGAACGCTCAGTACCTGGCGTTTCTTGCGCAACTGAAACAATGTGCCAACCTTTAGGCACTAAGCAGTCGCCCATATCAGCTTGCAGTTCGCCGCGAAGCAATCCGAATAGGGTTGATTTTCCGCAACCATTCGCACCAATCACGCCTACTTTGTGACCCGGATAAATTTCTACATTAGCTTGCTTGATTAGTTCTTTGACACCGCGCTGTAGCGACAAGTTTTGTATTTGAATCATTTATTAGTTACGGCTTCTTAACGAGTTATACAGAAAGGCTTATGGTTATAGGATACCATTCAACAGTCTGGGTCAAAAGAACAATAAAAGCGCTTAGCAAAGTGGATCGGGGCTCACTCATGGAAAGATAAATATATAAGTTTTTGCACTGTTCTTTAGTCATCCGCGTATACTAGGCAAATCTCCTGAAAACTAGAATGGGTTATGAGTAATAAAAAGCGTAAAAGATTCATTGCTGGTGCAACCTGCCCATCATGCAAAAGCCTCGATTCGTTGATGTTATTTTTCGAAAACAACGTTGAGAAGTTGGCGTGCGTGAAATGTGATTATAAAGAGACACAAACAGATAAAAATGTGACCTCTGCTACTAGAACGTCTGAAAGTGTTATTGGGGTTTTCAAACCCTAGTTGCAACGAAGTTTTCTTGCTCAGCGATAATTAAAGTGGTACTTTTTTGAACAATGTGTGATTCAAGGACGAATGCGGCTCTACTTTCAAGGTAATACGCTTGCTGACTCGTACTTTATTATTTTTCATAATCTCGTTTGACCTGTTCGCTAGTGAACGGGCACTGGTGATATACACCGAAGAGTTCCCTCCCTATAACTTCTCAGTAAATAACGCAATAACCGGTATTAATATACTTCTTGTTAAAGCTGCCTGCGAAGAATCCCAGATTGAATGTGTTTTTCAAATACTGCCATGGAACAGAGCAATGAGAATGGCCTTAGAAGGGCCCAACACAGCCCTAGTATCGACGGCTAGAACAGCAGAGCGTGAAGATTTGTTTCAGTGGGTGGGGCCATTCATATCAGGTCAAAACTGCATCTATAGGTTAGCGACTAGAACCGACATTGATATTCCAAATATTGACGCTGCAAAAAATTATATCATGGGAGAGTCAACAGACTCAGCCTATAAAGAAACACTGGCGAGTTTGGGTTTTGAAGAAGGCAAAAACCTCAATTTATATCAAGGAAAATACAGCGCATTACGTCCGTTCGCAGCCCAAAGAGTAGACTTAATTATTGGTTCAGCTACCAGTATCCAATTGCAACTCGGTCATGGAGAACTAAAACTAGAAGAGATAATTCCAGTCGCGAAAATTGATAGTAATTTGCATCACAAGAATTATTTGGCACTGCATCCAGCAATCGACAAAGAAGTCACCGACAAACTGCAGTCATCCTTAGAACGCCTTATTTCCTCGGGCAAAGCAGACAAAATTGAGCTCGAATTTGTAAAACCTATTGCCACCAGTTCACCGAATAACGAGAACAATTCTCTATGGAACTCGTGCATGAAAGAACGCCAACCGATAACCAGCCAATAACAAATCAAGCAAATCAAGGGGTCAGGTTCGTTGAAACGAATCCATTTCAACGAACCTGACCCCTTGATTTTGTTTCAACGAACCTGACCCCTTGATTTTTTGCTTGTTGGGGCAAGTAAGGTGAACTGTGTTAATCTGTTAGGCTCGCGTTACGTCGCGCAATTTAATTTTGTATGAAGGCAAAATATGGTCCCTTGGGTTGAACTAGGTAAAGCACAAATTCCGAACAATGGCGGCGAGTTGAAATTTTCACAGCGCGGTGAAGAGTTTTCTATTCGTCTGTCCGGTATACGCGGCGAACTCATGAATAGTCGCGTTTACAATTCAGAAAAAGAGCTTTCTCGACTCGGTTGCGCCCATTTGAAATCTACGAAGAACGCACACGTGCTAGTGGGCGGTTTAGGCATGGGATACACCTTAGCCGCAGCCCTGACTATGGTTAATAACAGCGCCCAAGTTACCGTGGCTGAACTCATTCCCGAGGTGGTTACTTGGAATCAGGGGCCATTGGGTAGTTGCGCAGAGAACCCGCTAAATGATCCACGCACAAAAGTGCACAATGGCGACGTTAAAGAACTATTAACATCTCATCAACCCACCTTTGATGCCATCTTACTTGATGTCGATAACGGCCCAGAAGGCTTAACTCAATCCGACAATAATTGGATTTATTCACTAACAGGCCTACAAGATATCTACAAGATGTTGCGACCGAAAGGAGTGTTAGCGATATGGTCGGCAGGTCCAGATCGTTTGTTTTCTTTACGATTAAAAAAAGCGGGATTTGAAGTGAGTACTCAAGTTGTGAGAGCGCGTCCAGGAAAAGGCAGCAAACACACCATTTTTCTTGCCAAAAAACGCTAGACAGTTTGTTGATGGAAAGTAGGTAAAATTGAATACACGTAGCTTGCTATTTTTTCTTTTGCCCTCAAATTATAAAAATGAAAAAACTGTCGCTCAAAAACAGCATGCTAATAACCGCTTTTACCGTGGGTATTATTTGGTGCATTAAATCTTCTGAATTTATTTTTCACATAGACCTCTCTTGGCTCGGCGTTTACCCTCAAACTATGCATGGTTTATTGGGCATACTTACGGCACCGCTGATCCACGGCTCCTTAGAACATATTTTCAACAATACCTTACCGATGCTCATATTAGGTACTTTACTTCTATATGGTTATCCCAAAAGTCGCTGGCGTGTATTGGCAGCAGTGTGGATACTCTCTGGCGTTGGGGTTTGGTTGTTTGGTCGAGAAAGCTATCACATAGGCGCAAGTGGTTTAACCCACGGTGTATTTTTCTACTTACTCGTTGTCAGTATGTTTCGTCGCGACAAACGCTCAGTGGCTATCATGATGACCGCATTCTTCTTATATGGCGGCATGACAATGACGATTTTTCCGAGGGAAGAAGGCATTTCATTTGAATATCATTTCTTTGGTGCCGTTGCTGGCGCACTTAGCGCTGTACTTTGGCACTCGCTCGACCCCAAGCCAAAAATGAAAACCTATGAATGGGAGCAGCAGCCAGAAGGTGATGACCCAATTATCGGTGACGCTTGGCAAATAAATGAACACTCCGCAAATCCGGACATTCAACAGCACTCTCACAACAGCGATAAGGAAAAACACTAGTATGGATGCAGTAAACACGGACGTAACAAGCCTTCGTCCCTTTGAATTATTATTGCGAGTTAGATATTCAGAATGCGACGCTCAAGAAGTCGTTTTCAATGCAAGATACGCTGACTATGCAGACTTAGCCGCTACGGAATTTATGCGTGAAGTTATTGGTGGTTATCAAACCATGATAGACCAAGGACTAGACAACCAAGTCGTCAATTTGCAAATTAGCTGGCAAAATTCCGCTAAATTCGACGATGTTTTGTGTCTATCGGTCCATACTACCCAAGTTGGCAACACCTCATTCAAAATGCAGATCACAATGAGTGACTGGCCAAGTAAGCAGCCCATCGCAACGGCAGAAATTGTCTATGTGATGCTATCTTCGACGAGTTTTACCAAAATACCCGTCTCTCCAGAGATCAAAGAAAAGCTCTTAAAAGGAGCGCCCAACAAGCGCACAAACTTGGCAGGAATTCATATAGATACTTAATAGTGGGGTGGTAAATCGTCCCCTTGGTCGTTGTCAGAATCAGCAACCTGCATTGTTTTTATTTTGTCGACTAAACCTTTTAGCAGGTGCGCTTGACGGTCAAGCATGTACTGTTGGCTGGTGACTATTTCATTCAGTTGATCAAAATTATCCTCTTGATACGCTATCTTAAATTCGAGCTGTTCTATCGCCGCTTTCATGTGCTCAATAGTATCGTTGGCTGTGTTGTTTGCTGTTTTGTCCGTCACGTAATTTTCTCTTTTGCTTAATTTTTTGTTGTATTGATAGCGCTATTTATAAGCCCAATACTCTAAGTTGCCGCTGCTTGAAATTGACAAGACTTCGTTTTCAAAAAAGCCAACGCCGTAAACAACTGCAGATTGTGGAGCAGGACCGTCTGAAGGCGCAACTCGCCATTCTTTGATTAACTTTCCTGTTTGAACGTCCCAAAGAGCCAACCTTTTTGCAGGAGAACCGGTTAGCAAGTATTTACCATCATTTGAGAATTTGGCACTTGTAAAAACCCACTGTCGCTCAATAAAATGCAGTTGACTAATGGCCTTCCCCGTTTGTGCATCCCAAATTTGACTGTCGTCTAAGCTGTCCGAAGTGAACAAATAGCGAGCCTCATCATCAATAGCAACCTTTGTAACTCGATTGGCATGGTTGAAAACATGAATTATCTGCCCGCTGTCTGTATCCCATAAATACGCTTTATAATCGTTACTTCCTGTTAACGCATATTTTCCGTTAGGAGAAATATCAACGGTATTTACTTTTTCTTCATGCCCTAAAAATTCGAGACTTCTGCCAGTTTCTGGCTCAAAAAACATCACGTTGCCGTTTGCCTTTCCTACCAAAATCCCTCTGCCCTGATTACTCACGGCAATGTCTCGGATGGTGGATTCATCTATACGCCAAAAGCCTAAAGGGTCGCCACTGGCTTTATTCCAAAGAGCTAAATTTTCGTTGTCTGCGGTAACTACATGAGTTTCGTCAGCCGAAATATGAATATTGGCGACAATATTGCGGCCTTCCTCTTGATGCCGCCAACTAAATAAGGTTTTGTTTTGTGCTAGCGACCAAACAGAAATATCGGCATTGACCCTTGAAATAACAGCGAAGTCACCCGAGTTACTAATATCAGCAGCATAAACTCCGCTGTCAGAAATGGGTAATTTAGTCTCAGGTTGGGTTTCAGGAACAGAGCAACCTGCACAAATAAGTACAAAAAGGCAACCAAACGGAAAAAAGACTGTCTTATTCATTTAAAAATGGGTTTCGCTTTTAGTGTCACACGTTTACTATTAGCAGAGTATATATTGAATCACAACTAACAGCATAACGCTGATTATGGAGAAAATGGAATGAAAAAGGCTACATTAGCCCTAGCCGTGTTGTCAGCACTGGCTTTGACGGCATGTCAAAAACAAGAAACTACTGATACAACGACAACTAAAGCGATGACAGAAGTGATGGCTGACGAAAAAGCAGCAGACGCTTATACTACTGAAAAAGAGCAGCATTCTTACGCCTTAGGCGCAAGCATGGGTTTGTTTGCTCAAAATAGACTAGATCAACAGAAAGATCTTGGCATTGAGTATGATGAAGCAGCTTTGATGGCTGGTTTTAAAGATGGTCTTGCAAACACAACGCAGTATACGGTTCCTGAGTTACAAGAGCTTACTCGTGCTTCTGACATGAAACTCAAGACAGCGCAGGACGAAAAAGCAAACGCAGCCGCTGCTACCAACGTAACCGAAGGCGCCGCGTACTTAGCTGAAAATGCGAAGAAAGACGGTGTTACAACAACGACTTCGGGCCTTCAGTATGAAGTACTAACGCAAGGCGAAGGTAAAAGCCCTGCTTCGGAAACATCAACGGTAAAAGTCCATTACAAAGGTACCTTATTAGACGGCACTGAGTTTGATTCATCTTATAGTCGCGGTGAGCCAGCTACCTTTCCATTGAACCGAGTAATTCCGGGTTGGACTGAAGGTGTTCAGCTAATGAAAGAAGGGGCCAAGTATCGTTTCACAATTCCATCTGGCTTAGCTTACGGAGAGCGTGCTACAGGCAAGATAACGCCGAATTCGACGCTTATTTTTGACGTAGAGTTACTAGAAGTAATTGAGACTGAAGCAGCTGAGCAAAAATAAAAGTGACTTTTCCATAGCGTACTTCAATGTCGTTATGGTTAGGAAATCATAAAGCTTGGCTGCAAAAAGGTGTGGTCGAGCTAAAATCAATAACCCTCTGGATGCTAACACTTATGCTTTTAGAGGGTTATTTCTTTTCTACCCCTTCTCAGTATTTTTCTACCCAAGTATGTACCTAGCAGTCCGATAAAAGCGACAAGCAAGGTGCTGTTTGAGACAGGCAATAAAAATGAAGCTAGAAGCGCATACCCGATCGAAAACAGGCTTGTTATAAAAATAACGAAACCTATGACTAGGAACACCTGCTGGACCGAAGAAATCGGCTGAAGTTGCCCTCTGTTTTGACCATTTATATGCATCGCTGTATTACCTCCTTTCTTGTGGGTGCCCGTTTAGCATATTTCTCTGGAATGGGCGTTCTGTAATGGACATTGACGTTTCAATTCCATCAATACCAAAGCCCATTAAGTATTTTTGAATATACTTATGTACGTTATCGTACGAACAGTTCTAACTATTAGTTTACATAATTTTCGTTTAGTTCAATTGTATTGGTTGAATTTCAAACAATACGTTTAATGCGACATATCTCTGTAATTTCAAAAGAAACGGGCTGATTTACGCTCAAATAAAATCATAACAAACTGTTTTAATTGTATATTTTTACTACCCGCATTTAGATAGCGTTGAGGCAACAGAGCTGGACAAACTTAATGTCAACATTCATTTTTAATTATATTTTATTAAGCGATCTTAATAAAAACCTCTGTGTAACGTAAAAAGTACACGTATAAAAAATCATAAGCCAATGTTTTACTTATGTTAATTCACTCATAAAATTAATATGTAGCAAAAAAGTGACACATTAGCTAACTCAAAAAAGGCGTAAAGTCACAAGCAACACTTTGATCAATGTTGCTTTTAAGCATAGTGTGATTTACCTCGGCAAAAAGACCGAGATTTAAAATAATAATAAAAAATCCTCAACAACAAGTAGGAATAATTAATGTCTAAATTACGTCAAAATATAACTGTTGGTTTAAGTGCAATGACTCTTTCAGTTATTGCTTTAAGTGTCTCCGCTGCGGGTAACCAGCAAATGGTTGAAGTGAAGCCATCTGTAAAGGCCAAAAGTCTTTATTCTAAGAATCTAGCTAGTCGCGCAAATGGCGATGAATTTGTAAATATTGGCGATCTTATCGAAGCCCAAGCTGCAGAAGAACGCTATATTGTTACCTTTAAAGAATCTAAATTAAATAAAAAGGTTGTTGCTGATAGCAAAGCCAAACGTTCCAAAGGGTTGTTGCAGCCACAAGATTCTGCGCCAGTGATGTCAAATGGCAAGTTGATGAAAGGCAACGCCTACGGCTTGCTTAAAAATTCTGGCGCTAAACCAATTAAAGCAATTGAAGAAAAAGGTATGGTTGCGGCGATGATGTCGAAGAAGGTGTTAAATAAACTTCGCAGCAATCCGAACGTTGCCGACATATCAATTGACCACCGCAGACGCCTAATGGCGCAAACGACGCCATATGGCATCCCGATGGTACAGGCTAATCAGCTTGCTCAGAATAATCAGTCGGCACGAAAAGTTTGTGTAATAGATACAGGTTTTAATCTTGGACACCCTGATTTAGGTGATCAAAACAATGGTGTCACCGGGCAGGGCAACAATAATCAAGTTGGTAATTGGTTCAACGATGGAAATGGTCACGGTACTCATGTTGCAGGAACTATTTCCGCTTTAGCAAACAACGAGGGTGTTGTCGGTGTTTACCCTGGTGTTGATTTGCACATCGTTAAAATCTTTAATGACCAGGGCGCTTGGACATTCTCTTCAGACATAATCACAGGTATTCAGCAATGTGCGAATGCAGGTGCAAATGTCGTTAACATGAGTCTGGGTGGCGGCGGAGCATCTAATGCCGAACGTGACGCAATGCAAGGCTTTGTAGACGACGGTATTATGCTCGTTGCAGCAGCAGGTAACTCTGGAAACAGTTCACTGTCGTATCCAGCATCGTATGATGCCGTTATTTCAGTTGCTGCGGTAGACTCTGCGGAAAACAGAGCTTCCTATTCGCAATACAATAGCCAAGTTGAAATAGCCGGCCCAGGTACAGCTGTGCAATCAACCTGGCCAACTAATACTTACAATAGTATCAGTGGTACTTCAATGGCAACTCCCCACGTAGCAGGCGCAGCAGCGCTGGTTTGGAGCTTCTTTCCAAGTTGTTCGAACGAACAAATTCGTGCGGCAATGAATATCACCGCTAAAGACAAAGGCGCGTCAGGTAAAGATAACCTTTATGGCCACGGTATCGTGCAAGCGCGTGATGCATACGATTACTTAAATGCAAACGGCTGTGATGGCAGCGGCGGCGGCAGTGGTGGCGGAAGCGGCATTGAACCATTCCAAGGACAATTAACAAATCTATCGGGCAACCGAAACACATGGAAACGTTATACTTGGAACGTACCACAAGGCGTTTCACAAGTGACAGTAAGTATTTCAGGTGGACGTGGTGATGCAGACTTATATATGAAGTTAGGGTCACAACCTGAGACAAACAGCTATGACTGCCGCCCGTACAAAAGCGGTAACAGCGAAACTTGTACTTTCACTAACACAAGTGGTGGCACATGGCACATTGGTCTTCGTGCATATTCGTCCTTTAGTGGCGTGACCATGAACTATAGCTACGAATAAGGTTCTTTTGAGCCATAATTAAAGCGACATTCAAAATTGAAAATGCTGCATCTCAATATGAGTGCAGCATTTTTTTTTCACTAGCACTTGAGATGTGTTGTCCAATCAAATTTAGTTGATCAAAATAATTTGCTGCGTCGATGCACCTTCTTCGCTTGACTCACGAGCCAAAATGACGAAGATAAGCAGCCCTAATTAAGCACGAGTATCTTTTGTTCTATGATTAATGAAATTCGCTATCAATTTGACTCTGCGCCGGTCGCTAATCGGTTTTTAAACGAACTAAAGCACTGGTCTAAGGCTAACGTGACTGCAAAACTATTCAAAGCGTCTAATTCTGTTTCAGTCTCTTATGAGTACGAAGTCGGAAAATTTGATTATACGTGTTCCGATCTTGATGAATTAGCGAGTCAGTATGAAGGTACTGAAATATAAACTAGCAACCTGTTGTCACATACTCAATGCTAGGCGACGCTCCCAGACTTGCTGCCCTGTCGTATATTAAGTAACAATTTGTGGGCGAGATATGCGTGAAATTAACGTAAATATTGGATCTTCCTCCAACGGCGGCTGTTGTGAGATAAAATCGCGTACGTGCATAGTTAGTTGACCACGTCCATTCGGTACTAAAGTTACTGTCCATAACTTTAGAAACCCCATTCTCACGCGATCCGCTAGGATAACCAAATCTGGTTTCAATATCGCTTGTGCCATCACCATCGAGATCAACGTAGCCAGTCGCTAGTTTGTCAACGCCTTGAACTATCGCTTTGGCATACACTAACTGACTCGCCGAAATAATTGCGCCGCCCATACCTTCGAGAGTAGCAATTTTCGCGTCACCACTCACATTAATAAAACGCGGCGCCGCCACAACAGCGATAATACCTAAAATGACAATTACGATGATCAGTTCAATAAGCGTAAAGCCCTTATTCTGCCTTGCTTGGTGTACCTTACGCATGTTGAATGTTTCTCTAGTTTGTATTTTTGATGTTTTTGATAAGTTTATTAACACTGACATCAGTATCTTTTAGCTCTTAATTTGGCAAAATAATAACAGAGAAAAAGTCGGCATCATTACAATCACAAAAGTACAATGTTATTAAAATCTATAATGTTTTCAAACACAGGTTAAGCAATATGTAAAAAGGCAGAGCGAGAATAACTCGCTCTGCCTTAGCTTTATAACTACCTATAACTCACACTAAGATAACGCTTTTGCAAAGCTAGCTACTGCATAATAATCTCGTCAATCCGCTTCATCATTAGTGGTGTAAAGCTGCCGTTCTCTAGTAACAAAGGTGTTTGCTTATTCTGCTTTTGAGTCACCGCGGAATGCCGTGTTATCAAGCTGGCTACAACTGCATCCACAATAACCTGCGGCGCCAACTCGCTTTGGTTGTCCCTCATCAGCTCTGTCACTAAACACTGATTGGCACAACGGATCTGAATCGGCAGTTGATTGTCAATGCAGTAATCATCCCCATTCAAGTCGGTAAACGTAGTGTCCTTGTTCATTCTGCAGCTTGTTTGCTGTCCGTTAACGATCGTAAAAGTTTGTAAATCGCCGCGTAAAAAAGACTGCAGGTTTCTGTATGCTTGAATTTTGCTTTCACCATCAATTTGCACCGCATTGAAGTCGATAACAATTGGGTCATTTGTTTCAATCAAGATATCTTGAATACCGGCGCTATCAGTTGCGCCGCGCTCACCGTTTCGATCAAACATAATTTCAAGGTGCAGTCCGCCCGGAAGTTGTTGAAGGACAACTGAGTCTGGCGAGCATTTGTGACCGCACAAAGCTACAAATTGTGCTGGGTTAGCTAGGCCTGCCTGACTGCCATCCTCAAAAAATGCGAGCAAGTGATGATAATAAACAACGTAATTTTTCACATCTTTATGTGAACCCGACGCCAACGCGAAGTGTTTGTCCAAATAATCCTTTGATTCTGATGAAGTACACTCAGACTCAAATAAACTAATCCACTGGCTGTTAGCAGCTTGAATTAGTTGCTGACGATCAATCACCGGTGCAATCCTTGTATTCGCCGCTAATGTCTTATCTAGCGACTCATTTATGTAAAGATTAGGCTGACTTGCATAATCGGAAATTAATTTTTCCATTGCTTGCCAGAAGACGCTTGCCTCAATGCCGGACGTTGGCAATACATCTTCATTAATGAAAGTGTAAAAGCCCTGATGAATCTGACTGTATTTCAAAGCTGGCATGTTCATGTATAAATCTCCTAATGTTTGACAAGTAATCCAGACCTATTGATCTATAGGGAAAGCAAGTAACGCTTAAAAGTCTCTTTACTTGACTTAGCTTAAAGCATAAAGTATTTATCTATAAAATTTCACAAATAAAATTACACAGTGTTAATTTTACAAAATAGTGGGATATAGAAATGAAAAATACAAAATCATTGATTCGGAAGTCTCATTTAATGGGGACTAAAATTCGCAACTTGCGCAAGCGCAACAATCTAACAATGGAAGACCTGTCTGCCCGCTGTATTAGAGTGAACGCGGAAATTGCGCCTTCGGTATCCTATCTATCAATGATCGAGCGAGGCAAACGGGTACCAAGCGAAGATATGTTATCGGTAATTGCTTCCGTATTTCAGAAACCCGTGGATTGGTTTTTAGACGACGTTCCAGAAGAAAAATCAATTACACCTGTTAAGGGTAGTCGCGGTGGTATTAGCGGCATCGCGCTTGAACCCAGCTTTTTGTTTTCAAATGAAATTTTACAAATTGCGATCCCTGAAATGTTGTCACAAACAGGCACCAGTGGACGCCAATTTGCACACTTGCTTATTCGTGCACATCAAGAGCATCATCAGAATCATTTTCCCGACTTGGAGCGAGCTGCTGAAGAAGTGGGTTTGAAACGCATGCCACTGAGCGTTGACGATTTGTTCGACATTGCAGGCAAACAGGGCTTAGCGATCAAGTGGTTCAAAAAATTACCCGCCGCAATAGCCAAGGAAATTGGCGCTACAACGACCAACAGCAATAGTGGGTTAGTCACTAGCTTTTTTGATTCACCTAGCACCATTTACATTAATCAAATCTTAAAGTCGTTTACCAACCGTTTGAAATACGATCTTGCCGTGCATATTGGCCACAGTGTCTTGCACAACAGAGACGGTTTAAAAAGCGTATTGTTAACTGGTCTTAACCCCAACAATACGCTGTCCGATGACGGTAGTCATTCTAAGCAGTCTTCAACTTTGAATGCGCAGGATATTTTGCACGCATGGCGTGACTTTGAATCTAGCTTTTTTGCTGGCGCACTACTTTGCCCAAAGGTCCCTTTCAGACAACTGCTTGATCGCCAAGGTTACGAGATCAAAACCCACGAGCAAGTTGGAGTATCGGCTTCGGTTGCTATGCGCCGAATGACGGCCGTTTCATCCTATCGCCATTGGCACTACTTTGACGCCTACGCGCCGGGTAAACTCAAAGCGGTGTATCGCGGTAATGGCATTCCATTGCCCTGGGGCAACATGCGAGAAGTAGAAGATCCCTGTCAGCATTGGGCAGTATTTCGCATGATTAATTCTCCCGTTGCAGGCAGCAGTGCACAAATATCAATACTCAATGTGGGCGACGAGCCTAGAATTTACTGCTGTGAATCAACCAATGTGAAAGACATGGCGGACAACAATCACGTGTTGTGCACGGGTATTGACTTGAATCCTGCTATTGATGCGCAAGGCGGCGATTCAGCGTCTATTGCCGAAGACTTAAAGCAGGCTTGTGTGCAGGGCGGTGGTTCGTCTGCAATCCCCAAAAGCATCAAGTCGCAGCTATCTAGCGTGGCTCGCATTTTAAATATCAATTGGGTTGAACGCGGTATTGAAACTGATGCTCGTCTAATTTGTGCTCGAGGCGCGGTGTGCCCCAGAAAGCCGAGCTGTTACAGCAAATGCGGCGGATAATTGCTAGTGGACTAACTAGTTGTAAGGTCTGTCAAATTACGCCAATCTCTTGTAAACACTTATGCAGCTTATCGTTTTTAGCTTGTTTTTGTGGCCGACTTACTTGGCTTAATCGAGTTACCTCCCGTCACCGCTATGCGCATTGCAGTTTCAACATCAATTGATAGTTCCGTTATTTTATTCGCTTCCAAATACAGGGTGTAACCGCCTATTTGATAGCTGAAAGGAATATAAACAGCAATCTTATTTTGTTTTGGAAACAGTACTTCGGCAACTGAATCACCCGTGATAAAGCCAATTAAATGCACACCGTCTGATACTTCTACTGAAACCGCTTTTTTTGTGTTTTGGTCTTTCTTAATTTGAAACAAATCGACTGCATCTTTAATGGCGCCGAATAAAGTTTTAATTAAAGGTACTCTATCAAACAAGGTGTTTGCTTGTTCAATCACCAGCTTTACTACATATAAGTTAACCACTATGCCAATTGAGGCCAAAACTAGTAACGCAAGTCCAATGCCAAGACCAGGAAAATAGTAGGCGTTGGGTATAAGGGGAGACAATAAGCTCTCAGTAGTATTGATGAGCCAAGTTAATAAGTAGATTGTGATCACAAAAGGAAGGACTGTTAAGAGTCCTTTGATAACCAGTATGAAGAGTTTGTTAAACATAGCGTTGTAATAGCCCAATTGTTGAATACCGCGGTATGCTAGCGCGAAAGCTGTTAAAAGCCGAGATAAAAGATGTTTACAATATATTATCGCCTTGTTCTGGTGCTCTCGCTTGGGCTGCTTGCTTGCGAATATCATCATTGTCACTGGTAAGATCATCCCTTTCCGGAGAGTCTTCACTGGTTTTTTCGACGGTGTGTTGCTTCTCTGCAGTATTATTCGCGGCTGAATCTTGATGCTCAGTATCTTTATTAATTGTAATTCCTTCTGGAAAAATAATCTCTCTTGCGTCATCTGGCATACTGATATTCGCCTGAGAAAACGCTTTTATCATATTTTTGATTGCCAGTGAGCGAACTTTTAGCAAGCTATGTTTATGCGTGTTTGTCCAGAAATATACCGCTAAATTGTAGGTTGACGAGCCAAGCTCTTGAACCAGCACCTGCGGCTCGGGCTCAGCTAGAATCACGTCCATTTTTGTTAATACTCGTAAACCAATATCCTGCGCTACCGACGGATCGTTGTCGTAACCAATACCAATGACAAACTTACCTCGGGTATTTGGGTTTGCGGTTAAATTGCGGATCGTGTTTTTATACACCGTCGCATTTGGAATTTGAATATGGTTTCCATCAAAATCGACTAATGTGGTAGCGCGAGCGGTCACTTGCTTAACCACACCTAAGTGACCACTAACCTCTATTACTTCTCCTAACTTAAAAGGCTTTTGAATACTTAATAACAAGCTAGACATAAAGTTTTCAGCAATATCTTTAAATGCGAAGCCTATTATCAAGCCCGCTACCCCCGTACCACTCAATAGCGCGATAGCGAAGGCGCTTAATCCGACCAGTCGCAAAAATAGATAAAAACCAAACAAGGTGACAATCGCACTAATTATCCGACGTACTACGAGTTGAATGAGTGCACTAGAGTTTGCATAGGTAAGCGGCTTTACAAGCCATCTTGATATCGGTGCAGATAAAAAATAAAAGCTAAGTAATAAAACAATCCCCAAGCCAATTTGCGGAAGATTTGCAATAAACTCGGCATAATATGTTTGCATATCTTGCACTAAAACTTGCGTTTCACTCACTGGGTTGTCAGAAGTCATGCGACATCAATCCTTATTATTGTGGCCAACTTGTAATTAAAATCACAGGGTTTACTGGTAACACAGCGTTACATACTAATTCTTAGTGCCAAATATTGCGAATACTTATGGCAGTATAAAAAATGCAGTTTGATAATAAAATTGTACGACTTCTTCCCAACGTTGATGTTGTGCTGACCTTTTTGAGAAGTAGGTAAATTTTTCTGAATGACTCTGTAAAAAATTCTGAACAGATATTTAGTAACGGTAGTTAAAATTAATAACTAAGTAAAATCATGAACTTAACTAATGGCATCTTATTCGCATACTTATCATGAAGTTCCACACATTTTTAAGGAGAAATATCATGTTGAGTTGGGCAATTTTATTCTTCATCGTCGCTATTATAGCTGGCGTATTCGGATTTGGTGGTATCGCTGGTGCAGCATCCGGTATCGCTCAAATATTGTTTTTCATCTTTTTAGCGCTACTTGTCATCTCTTTGGTGGTGAACGCCCTCAAAGGAAAGGGGCCTTCTGTGTAGTAGGTAAAAGTAGCGGGTAAAAATCGCGATAGTAAAAATGCGATGAGCAACAATACAACAATTCACACTCAATAAACATATAAGGAAAAACGATGAAAATTTCGATAAAACAGTTAGGCACGTTATTACTAGCAGCAGTATTTGCATTTACGTTATCAGCATGCTCAGAAGGGCCTGCGGAAGAAGCTGGCGAAAAGCTAGATGAAATGGCTGAAGATGCAGGTAATGCGGTCGAGGATGCATGTGAAGACGTGAAAGAAGCAACTGAAACTAAAGACAAAGATTGCTAATCAAAAACTGTCCGGGCTTTTCTAACCCGGACGTCACTGCCCCGCACTTCATCAAAGTGAGGGGCATTTTATTTACAGGAATTTACTCATGATAAACAAGTTAAAAACACTCATTCAATTATCAATTACCTTATCGTTTCTATGTTTAGCTGGTTGCGCAACTATTGAAGGTGCCGGTGAGGACATCGAGTCAGCAGGTGAAGCCATTCAAGACTCAGCGGAAAATAATAATTAAGCTGAAACTTTATATTCGCAACAAGAACAAAAAGAGGACACGATTTGGAATTTGAAGCAATTAATAACTTTTGGACGCTTATTCATGGCAAGGTTGAAACATGGCTGGAAGCTGGGATAAAAATCCTACCCAATATGGTTGTAGCCCTAGTAATCGTCATCGTTTTCGCGCTCCTTGCAAGAATCACGTCCAGAGTTATGAGCAATATACTGCATCGCGCATTTGATTCGAAGCAAATTGCCGACTTGCTTAGCGCAATTTTCAAAGTTATTGTGTTTATTGCAGGCGTTTTTATCGCACTCGAGTTTTTAGGACTCACTGGCACTGTCACCTCCTTGTTAGCTGGCGCTGGTATTATTGGTTTGGCGATCGGTTTTGCGTTTCAAGACATGACCGAAAATCTAATAGCGGGTATTGCTATGGGTATTCGCAAACCATTTCAAATTGGTGACGTGGTGGAAGCAGAGGGCGTTTTCGGGACAGTAAAAGCAATTAATCTTAGGAACACAGTTGTAGAAACGTTTTTTGGTCAACTAGAGATTGTTCCAAACAAAATACTGTTCAGAAATATAGTGACCAACTACACCACCACGGGCGAAAGACGAATTGAAATCCCCGTCGGCATTTCATACGCAGATGATGTAATGAAGGCTAGTGAGGTAATTAAAAGCGCATTGAGTGAGCAACAATTTGTGACCAATAAAGATGATTTAGAAGTTTTTGCCGAAGGTTTCGGTGACAGCAGTGTTAATCTTCTGGTATGGTTTTGGATAGAATATCCGGGACATACAGGGTTCATGAAGGCTCGTCACGAGGCTGTTCATTTAATTCACCAAACACTGATGAAGAACGATATATTAATTCCGTTCCCAATTCGCACCCTCGATTTTGGAGCTAAAGGCGGTGAAAAGTTGAATACTATGCTGTCTCAAAAAGAGCAAGCGAGTAAGAACGCCGAACAAAAAGTCGAAGGCAATTAGCCTCGACTTTTTCACAAACAACTATTGTCCAAAAAATTCAATGTATGATAGAAAAACTAACAGTGACAGCGGGCCGAAAAAAATGAACGAGACACACGTGCGACGTCAGCAGTGAATAAATCAAAACAACAATATTCGGCTTGGCATTTTCACTTTTGGCTGATCAACTTACAAAAGGTGAGCCGCGCAATTAGCGGCAGCTTTTGGTTTATCCCATCAATCTTAATCTCGATAGCCACCGTTGCCGGTGTAATACTGCCAACATTGCCATTACCGAAATTTTTTACTGACCTTCTTGACCGTCTTTTTTATGACGTCGAACTAGAAGACGCATTGGAAGTCGTTAAGCTCATTGCATCCTCCACTATTACAATTACCAGTATTGCCTTTTCCATGACGGTTGTCGCTCTAGTCATGGCCTCCAATCAGTTTGGCCCTCGACTAATTGAAAACTTCATGCAAAACAAGTGGACTCAGTTAGTTTTAGGGGTTTTCACATCCACATTCGTCTTCTGCTTAGTTCTTATTAGTAAAATTAACGTTAGCAAGGACCCCTCTTACTACCCACAGTTCGCAATAGTAATTGCAGCGATACTGGCTGTTATATGTGTCTTTGTGCTGATCTTTTTTATTCACCACGTCGCCACCTCAATTCGCGCCGACAACGTGGTTAAACAAATATCCAACGCAATGATGAACGACATACGAACCTTACAATGTGAAAAAAAACGAGTGCGCGAATTTACGTCGATTGTAGAGTTTGATAACTACACATATAAGCTGAGCATCGTGTCGCAATGCGATGGCTATATTCAGGCAATTGAATACCACCAAATTCTGGCGATTGCGAAGCAATATGATGCGCTGATTGTGATGCAGCACAGAGCCGGTCAGTACATAGTTCCCGGAACACCGGTTGCAACATTATATACTAATGCCGGCATGCCCAATTCAATATCGCTGGATAGCGCCTTAATCATTGGTCAAGAACGGACTTCTTTACAGGACACCTTATTTGCCATCAATCAATTGGTCGAAATGGCTCTTAGAGCCCTCTCACCTAGCATGAATGATCCGTTCACTGCAGTTAATTGCATTGATAGATTAGCTTCTGGCTTAGCATCATTTACTGCAGAAAACTTACCAAAAACATCGATTGTCGACGATAAAAAAGAATTACGGATGATTACGAATGAAGCAACTTTCAGCGATTTATTCAAAGGCGCGTTCAATCAAATTAGACAAAATAGTGTCGATCATCCATTCGTTGTCATGCACTTATTAGATACTTTTATCACGCTATTGAAAGCATGCGATACCCAAGCGCACATGTGTGAAGCCGTGGGTACTCAGGTAACGTCAATTAAGCAATATCATGAACAAACCAATATTTTTGGCAATCAACAAGATGTGGAACAGTTCGAGAAACGAATTGCCGAGATTGACTCGCTGATGGATAAGAGTCAATGCTAATTGCGGGCGAATAAAATAAAACAGCCTGTGCAGTGGCCACTGCATAGGCTGAGAAGGTATTGTTATACAAGTGCTTGTTTGTTTTGTTTCGATTCTTTGTATGTATCCCACTTCATTGCAATGAATCCAACCATTGCTGAAATAGTCGTAATTGAAGTTCCCCATATCCAATCTTGTAGCGTGATTCCGATTGGCCACGCTTCTAACAACGCGTAGTTGGTAAGGTTATAGGCACCGTAGCTTGCTAACCCAAGGGTGAACGCATTAACACACACGCGCAGGTAGGTGGGCTTGCTTCCGTTTAGAATCGCGAGGCGCAAAATACAGGCCGAATACCCAATATAAAACGCAAACCAAGGCCATAGGTTCACACTTTCACGCATTAGGTGTCCAATACTTGAAGTGTAGTCAGTGCGGGTCACGATCCCAAGCCAAATGGCGTCAGCGACCACGTAGGTAAGTAAAATACCGAGGTAGCCAATGCCCATTGTTTTGACACTTTTCATGAATCACCCTCCTTTTTATGCTTGGCAAAAATCATAAAACCCGCAAATAGAATTATCATAGCCAGGCCAAATGAGATGCAGAATAAAATAAGCGGCGATACATTGATCATTCCTAATAACTTTAAGCCAATGATGATGCCAATACAAAGCAACAAAAATAAAAAGCTATATTTCATGTAAATCTCCTATAATGAGAAATTAGCATACTAATTATCAAATACAGCATAAATCGAGCCAGTAAAGTCGCATGCAGTAAGGCAATGAAAAATATATATATTTTTTATGATTCGGATATAATGAAAAACGGTAACGTGTAATAATTACAGGATTTTTTATTCGCACTTTCATCGCATTACAAAGCTGTAAATATTTTCGAGTTTATAATTTCACTATAAAAAGGGAGCACCAGTGAAGTCTATTTTACTAATCGATGATGACATTGAGTTCACGCAAGTCGCAACTCACATTATCGAGTTCTTAGGCCATATGGTTTCTGTAGCAGACAGCGTGGCAGAAGCCAAAGAATGGTTAGAGCATAACGAATTTGACCATCTCCTTATCGACTTCATGTTACCTGATGGCAGTGGATTGCATGTTTACGAGCATCTGCAGACAAAACCTAGACAGCCTCGCGTAACCTTCATTACGGGCAACCCAAAAATTAAGTCGGCGATCAGCCACATTGTTGGGCCTTCTGTGAATTATATAATGAAGCCTATCGAGCGAGAAGATTTAGAAAAAATTCTAAACCCTAAGAAAGCAGAAGCAGCCAAAGCACAAAAGAAATCTTCCGTCGAGCACGTACAAGCGCATTTTAATTGCCTAATTGGCGAATCAGCATCCATGCAAAAGCTGTATAAAATGATAGAGCGGGTTGCTGCAAGTGATGCAAACGTGATGCTGATGGGTGAAAGCGGCGTAGGCAAAGAATTGGTCGCACAGGCAATTCATAATGCCAGTAATTCGAATGGCGATTTGATAGCAACCAACTGCGGTGGCTTATCAAAAGAACTTATTGGTAGCGAGCTGTTTGGTCATGAAAAAGGGGCTTTCACTGGTGCTGTGGGCCAAAAGAAAGGCGTATTTGAACGCGCTGTTGACGGCAGTTTATTTTTAGATGAAGTGACGGAAATGCCAATTGACATGCAGCCTAATTTACTCCGTGTACTTGAAACTAAGCGTGTGAATCGCGTTGGGGGAACCCAAGAAATTCCTGTTAATTGTCGAGTGATTAGTGCGACGAATAGAACTCTAGAACAAATTGCTAACGAGCACATACTCAGGGAAGATGTTTACTTTCGTCTTGCCGTTTTCCCTATCGAAATCCCGCCTTTGCGGGAGCATATTGAAGACATGCCTTTGTTAGTAAGTAGTTTCTTAGATCAGTTAAACAAAGAGCATGGCGAAAATTTTGCGATCACGTCAGCTCAGTTAGGCAAATTGGCATCGCACGATTGGCCAGGCAATGTGCGCGAATTAAGACATACCCTGCACCGTGCATTTATTATGAGTGAACCCGGCTCGACTTCATTGGATCTGCCTGCTACATTCAATTCACCCTTTTCACAGAAGGGAAAAGCGCCCTCGTCAATGAGCGCGGGCAAAACCATTGAAGAAGTTGAGAAAGCATTGATTTACGCAACTCTAGATGAGGTTGAAGGCAACAAAACAATGGCCGCCGAGATGTTAGGTATTTCTACAAAAACCTTATATAACCGTTTACATGCATATGGGGAGAAAATATGAGCGATCTCAACCAGCAAATTCACGACATACGAAAACCCCTGAACATTATTAGTATGCAAGCGGAACTAATTAAAATGCTCGCGGAGTCTGGTCAAAATACTGAAAAACTAGAAGCTTCAGCGAATAAGATAATTCAAAACTCGAAGCATTGTAGTGAGCTGTTGCAAAACTTATTTGAGAGCATCTCCGCAGGTCAACTCGGCGATAAAGCGACTCTTAATGAGCAACAAAAGAGTGAATAACATTGAATAAAGTGTCGAAGCTTCTTTCCCCCTACTCAACCGGTACTTGGATAGGTATTTCACTACTGCTGCTATTACTCATCGCCAGCAATACCTATGTAAGTCGTATCACAATTAATGAACTCACTGAGCTACATCAGGATATTAGTCAAACATCGGATGTTGTCTCACTGTTAGAACAAATGCATGTAAACCTGCTCACCGCAGAATCTGGCCAGCGTGGTTTTTTGCTCACCGACGACGAGCGCTATTTGACGCATTATCGTGAGGCTGTGCGTCGTGTTCGTGATCTGCTTGCACAAACATCTGAATTACATCCTAAAGTGCCGGGACAGAGCGCAGCAATTAAGAAGCTTAGCGCTCTCATTGAAAAGAAAGTAAAGGAATTGGACATTACCGTTGCACATGCTCAAGAAAATTATTTATCTCAAGCATTTCGCATTGCTGAAACAGATGAAGGTCGTATTCTTTATGATGAAATACATAACTTGTTTGAACAAATTAAACTGGCTGAAAGCACGTTAGGGAAGCAGCAAGTTAACCAGCTACAAACGGCCACGCTCGTATCTAGTAAAAACCTAGCAATCTCGTTTTTTACCAGTCTAGCGTTAGTTGTTGGCGTGTTCATGTTGGCCTTAGTGAACATTCGGAATCAATCTCAGCGAGAACAAGAGATGGAAGCCCAAAATGATCGACTCAAACTTGCCGTTGAAGAGCGCACAAAAGAGTTATCATTATTTTCGGATGAACTCAGCCGCAGTAATAGAGAGCTTGAAGATTTTGCGTTTGTGGCCTCTCATGATCTGCAGGAACCTCTGCGTAAAATCATGGCTTTTGGCGATAGGCTAGAAACTCAGTCAGAAAATCTAAACGACAAACAGCATGATTTTTTAAAAAGAATGCGCAGTGCTGCCAGCAGAATGAGCGTGTTAATTAGTGATCTACTGGAGTTTTCTAGGATCACAACAAGAGGCAAGCCCTTCCAATCCGTCGATCTAAATTTAGTCGTTCAAGACTGTATTGAAGACTTACACGTACTGATTGAAGAAAGTAAGTGCTCAATTGACGTTGAAACTTTGCCCACAATTATTGCAGATCCAATACAAATGCAACAATTGCTGTTTAATCTCATTGCCAACGCAATCAAATTTTCACAAAATGAAGCGCAACCGAAGGTCAAAATTTCAGTCGAGGCCGTTGAACAGCCAAAGACAATAGATGTTGAAGGACTAAGTGGTTGGTTTTGTATTACCGTTACCGACAATGGGATTGGGTTTGAGCAAGAGTATGCAAACAAAATATTTGCACCATTCCAACGTTTGCACAGCAGAGATAGCTTTAAAGGAACCGGAATAGGACTAGCGATATGTCGACGAATTGTAGAACGTCATAATGGAACGATAGACGCAAATGGTGATACTAATAAAGGCGCTGTTTTTAGTGTTACTTTGCCCACTGATAATTTTGTGATCAGTTTGAAGCAATAACTTAGAGGAAATAAGATGCACACGCGCAACAACATTCAAGTCCCGTTTACGATCATTTTGGCAGATGATGATGAAGACGATAGACTGCTTGCACAAGATGCAATGGAAGCCGCTGGCGCAACATATCAATGCCATACAGTATGCGATGGACAAGAATTACTCGACTATTTAAGATGCGCAGGCAAATACAAAGACAAACCCGTGAACAGTCTTCCCAGCGTTATTTTACTCGATTTAAATATGCCAATACTAGACGGACGAGAAACCTTACGACTGCTCAAAGAAGACTCGCAATTATCCAACATTCCGGTCGTCATTTTGTCTACTAGTGCTGCTGAGGAGGATATCAGTGAAGGCTACGGTTTAGGCGCAGCCTCTTACATGGTGAAACCGAATGATTTCAGTACGTTGGTAGACATGATGAAATGCTTTAACAAGTATTGGTTTGATTACGCCTCAATTCCGCACCTTACCAGCAACTCTCAGTAAGCTAACTAAATACATTTGTGTCTTTGGAAGTGAATATTGGATAACGTTAAATCAGTTTTAATTATCGATGATGACAGTGACGATGTATTTTTAATTGAAGATCGTCTGGGGCAGATGCTGCCCGGTGAGTGTCACTTTGTCACTTGCTCCGAAAAACAAGAAGCCATCGATTTATTGAAAGAGCGAACGTTTGATTTATGCATATTAGACTATCGACTTGCAGGTTACGAAGGCTTAGAAATTCTAGACGCAGTTGCAAATGCGGAACTAGCAACTCCTATTATTATGCTTACCGGACAAAACGACGATGAGGTTGCTAAGAGAGCAATAAAAAGCGGTGCTCAAGATTTCGTCATGAAGTCTTCAATTGATGAGGATGTCTTTGAAAAGTCTGTGCGTTATGCGATTTCTCGGAAAGAGCTAGAGTACGCGCGAGCAATGAGTCAACGCAGTGCGGCAGAAAATACAGCGAAGGATAAATTTATAGCGCATTTGAGTCATGAATTAAGAACGCCGTTAACTTCAATTTTAGGCTATACATCAATACTGCTAGAAAATGACAAAACCATTCCTTTTCAAAATGAACTGAAAATCATTTCCGATAACGGCAAACATCTACTTAGCTTACTTAATGATGTACTCGACTTATCAAAAATTGCGGCCGATAAATTTGAGTTAAGAGAAAAGCCAACAAACTTGCAAGAATTGCTAATTGAAGTAAACAGTCTACTCAATGTCAGTGCCATTGATAAAGGCTTGGCGTTAGCATTTTATAGTCAAACAAAGTTACCAGAGCGTATTAGCGTAGACGATCTTCGTTTTAAACAAGTATTAGTTAATCTCGTTGGCAATGCAATCAAGTTTACCGATGACGGCAGCGTTAGCGTCAATATTTCGCTGGTCACTGCAGGCGCTGACAAGCAATTAAAGTTTCAAATTGTAGACACCGGAATTGGTATGGCCAACCAACAGATTAATAGTATATTTGTACCATTCAAACAAATAGAAGACGTATACAACCGAAAGGCTGGCGGGGCGGGCTTAGGCTTATCGATCACGGCTGAAATAATTAAGCAAATGGAGGGCAAACTAGAAGTTAAATCTGAACTTGGGACTGGCTCTACATTTACCCTCAGTATACCTTGCAAGCTACTCGGTGATTCATTAATTGATTACGATTTTGACATTGCCTACGAGCGAGAAATAGAGACCAATATTCCTAAGCTAACTGGTCGCGCTTTAGTGGTAGACGATGTTTTTGAAATACGTAAGTTAGCGGGTTACTTTGTAAAAAAGACAGGCGTAAAAGTTGAGTTCGCTAGCAATGGTGAGCAAGCATTGTTAAAAGTAGCTCAAGCACAGAATAATAATACTCCGTTCGATGTTATTTTTATGGATCTGCACATGCCGGTTCTCACGGGTGAAGAAACAATTCAGGCACTGCGCAAAGAAGGTAATACCGTGAACGTTGTTGCCATGACTGCAGCCATTAATAAAGGACTGTACAGCGACTTAACACAACTGGGATTTGACGCATTAATAGGAAAGCCGATTGATAAGCTCGAAATTTGGAAAATTTTGGAGAATAATTTATCCAAAAGAGAATCAGTAAACACAGGTCAAGCCCGACGCAATGCTCAAACTAGACCACTCATTCATTTAGTTGAGGATGATATCGACAGTGCTCACGTGATGAAAATGATGTTAGAGCAACTTAACTATCGTGTTGTGCATTCATCAAACGCAGAGCAAGCAATCGCTACCGCAAATGAAGGAGTAAAAGATGAAGACTCTATTGCGCTGCACTTGCTTGATTTAGGGCTACCTGACTTGAAGGGAGACGCATTTGTTAGTGCGTTTTTTGACTGCCCAATAAGCGGCAAAGTAACTATATTAAGCGGCAGTCAGCCTGACTCCGCTATGCTAGAGCGCTTCCCTATCGTTGATCATTTAATTAAGCCAGTTAGCAAAGACATGCTTTGTGAATGGCTGAAAAAAAATTGTGATCCTTTCGTTCCTGACGCCTGAAATCGCGTTGTAATTATTTCCGTGCTGTGTTGTAACAATTGCTAGTTTTCTGCGCCACCTCCTTCTGATAAAAAAATAAACATTAGATATCAATAACTTGGCAATTCCATTCTATTGGCATGCTTATTGAAGACAACAGTTACAATACTTATCAACATAAGCAATTTACACATCATATTTTCGACGTTTTAGTAGCAGAAGAGGGTAGTAATGTCACTTTATAATGAAACGATAAATTGGATTGAAACGAGTTCACCGCACGAAAAAGAATATTTGCAGGCAGCTGAAGAGATTTGCGAATACATCGTTCCTATTGTTAACGCCAATGAAGACTACAAGGCAAACAACGTCTTGCAGCGCATATTGGTACCTCAACGCGTGATACAATTTGCCGTTGAATGGGAAGATGATGACCATCAATGCCGAGTGAATACAGGCTGGCGCGTGCAGCACAGCAATATCCTGGGCCCACACAAAGGAGGCACGCGGTTTCATCCCAAACTCAATCTCTCAATACTAAAATTTCTGGCGCTTGAACAGAGTTTTAAAAATTCACTCACCGGCTTGTCATTAGGTGCAGGTAAAGGTGGTGCAGACTTTGACCCAACACGTTGTTCGAACAATGAAATAAGACGATTCTCGAAAGCCTATGCCAAAGGACTCAACTCGCATATTGGTCCAACGACAGACGTTCCAGCGGGCGACATCAACGTATCATCCAAAGAATTAGGCTATATGTTCGCCGAGCAGCTGCGGAGCACTGGCTCGTTCGCAGGCGACTTTTCAGGAAAACCCCTCAGTTTGGGAGGCAGTAAGCTTCGAATAGAAGCAACCGGCTATGGACTCCTATATTTTGTGGCAAACGTATTAAAACAGTGTAATGAGTCTATCGAAGACAAAACGATTACCATATCGGGTGCCGGAAACGTAGCTATTCATGCAGCAGAGAAAGCCATAGCGATGAATGCCCGAGTGCTGACACTATCCAACAGTCGTGGTCTGTTCAAGTGTGATAAAGGACTGACTCAAGCACATATTAACTGGTTAAAAGAAAACAAAGGACAGGTTAACAATGAACTTCAAGAACTGGCGAAGCACCACGATGGGGATTACCAAAAAGGGGCATCACCATGGAGCGTGAAGGCCGATATCGCCTTGCCTTGTGCCACTCAAAATGAAATAGATGAGAGTGATGCACTGCGCATTATCAAAAACACAGCCATTGCTCTCGTCGAAGGAGCGAACATGCCATGTACTAAGCCTGCAATCGACAAGTTAATAGACAGCAGCTTGCTGTATGCCCCAGGCAAAGCTGCAAACGCAGGCGGCGTTATTCTTTCTGCGTTTGAAATGCAGCAAAATACAGCTATGCGTTATGAATCAGAAGATAGCTTAGATGAAAGACTTCGAGAAAGGATGTACGAAATACATGCAGCGTGCGTCACGGAAAGCAATTACTTGGGCAATGCAAATATCGACTATGTGCAAGGGGCCAATGTTGCTGGATTCAGAAAATTAGCCGATGCCCTTGTGGCAGGCGGTTATTAACAAAAATTTCATCCATATTTTTTTAAAATACGCATTAGGAGACAGAAATGAAAATTTTCGAAGCACTACGCAAAGACCACGATAAACAACGAGCCTTGCTAAAAATGTTATTAGAAACACAGGGTGACTCCCCCACTCGGGAGGACTATTACCAGCAGCTAAAAGACGCGCTCTCAGCTCATGCCATTGCAGAGGAGCGACATTTTTATGCACCGTTAATGCAGGCAGATGCAACGATCGCGCTGTCACGGCATGGGGTAGCAGAACATCATCAAATAGATAAACTAGTGGCTAAATTAGACGAGACAGCGATGAGCTCACCCGCTTGGCTAGCTGCCTTTAAACAGCTCACTGAAAAGGTAGAACATCATTTAGCCGAAGAAGAGCAAGAGTTTTTCCAAATGGCAGGTAAAGCATTATCTGAGAAAGAAAAACATGATCTAGCAGAAGACTACGTAGCAGAAATGGATTCTCAATAGGGAGATACATTCGCTCGGTGGTACGTTTATTTTTCAAAGATACCGCCGAAAAAATAAAAATGACGAAGAGGTATTTATGACGGTAATTATCAAAAATATGCTCGACGACAGAGTCGCGGCAACATATAAAACGAAAGACGATATTAAACAAGCTAAAATCGTATTGACCAGAAAACTTGGCCTTCGAGAAAGCAACGTCAAGATAATCGCTCCGAACGACAATATGAAAGGCGCCAAACTGGAAGGTAAAAGTAAGAAAGTGGGTAGCAACATGCTGATGTCGCACGTTCGCAATACCCTACTAGGATTTTTAATCGGGATGGCGATTGCGTTTATGCTCGTGCAGTATGGCCCAGCCCTCACCCAAAACAATCCAATGTTTACCTACATTGCGCTGATCAGCCCAGGTATTTTTATTGGCATGTTTTTCGCCGGTTTCCGCTCTCTGAAACCAGAGCACGACATAATTAACCAGCATGCTGTTAAGGCACAGCAGGAAAATTACTGGACACTGTTAGTCGAAACCAAAGACATGGACATGAGCAAAGAAGCAATTTGTGAGGAAATACAGCACACCAAGTGTGTTGAATTAAAATCAGAGTCTGCCTAGCAGCGCCGCGTTTCAGTATAGATCAAACTAGCAGGGAAGGATTTGGAAGAGAAGTGCTTCAATATTGATATCAACAGGAACGGGTGAGTCAGCGGCAGAACGATTCATCATTCGAGTACCGGTGACGATAACTTTTTCTACGGTATCTTCCGCTTGTCGTTCTTGTGCGAATGATTGAATTGACGTTGTTGTCATCAATGGAACTGAAATCGCCATTGCAGACTGCCAAGCTAGATGTGTGGTCAATAATGTTGGGGTTTTAAACCGAATACCCCATTTCAAATGGTGTACCCACGAACACGAAGGGCTTAATTCTGGTTGCATGTTTTTTATATCCGATTATTGTTATTTAAAAACACATTGGTCGGAGCAAAATTTGTTTACTCAAAATAATTCTAAAATAGCAGGTGCGCTGGGGCTTAGTTTGATGTTGTTGTCGTGCAGCAAAAGCGACATGCTTGAAACTGAAATGTCCGTTGAATGTCTTAGCGCAGATTTGGTACTTCACAATACAAAAATTTACACAGCGAACGAGGCTCAGTGGACCGCTGAAGCCACAGCGGTGCTCGGTGATATAATTATATTTGTCGGGTCGAACGCCGATGCAGCTCAATATATGTGCGGTGATGCCAAAATATTTGATATGGACGGAAAATATGTCTACGCAGGTTTTACCGACAGTCATCAGCACGTTGAAGGTGTTGGCCAGCGTCCAAAAACGTTAAGCCTGTTTGGTATCGCAACATTAGCAGAAACAGTTGATGCTATTAAAGCGTTCTCCGAAACTGTGCCTGCAAATGAATGGGTACAGGGTCGCGGCTGGATTGAACGAGAATGGACTGATGAAAAAAGATTCCTTAGCAAACAAGACGTCGATCCATTTACAGCTGATAAACCGCTATTCATGCCCCGCGCTGATGGCGTTTCTGCACTCGTCAATTCCAAAGCACTGGAACTTGCAGGTATAGATAAAAACTCTCCCGACCCACTTGGCGGTAAATTTGAACGTGACGCTGACGGCAACCCGAACGGCTATATTCTAGCGACTGCAATGGATATTTTTCGAGACATTATTCCAGCAAAAACACGCGCATATAAAAAAGACAGCCTAGTACAAGGGATGTATGAAAACGCCAAGCTTGGGTGGACCAATACTCAAGACGCCGGAATGCCCTATGTTAACGTCGACATTATGAAGGAGATCCACGCCGAAGGAAATATGTCCACCCGCGTCTACGCCGCGGCAAATGTCGCAGAGGCGGCAACCATGCTGGAACGTGGCCACGAAGCTACCGCCGACAACATGTTTGAGTTACGTGGCATTAAAGTCTATATAGACGGTACGTTGGGTTCGCGTGGCGCAGCTCTCCTGGAGAATTATGCAGACGCTAATCATAATGGCTTTATGAACCGCACCACAAAAGAAGAGCTTGACCCTATTTTGCGTGAAGCATTACGCAAAGGTATCCAGATCGAGACTCATGTGATTGGTGATCGAGCAGTAAGATCTCTTTTAGATTGGTATGAGGAAGCATTCAATGCTGTGCCAAAATCCGAATGGGCGGTGGCTGAACCAAGATGGAGACTCGAGCACGCACAAATTATCCCAGCGCAAGACCAAGCAAGGTTGGTGAGTCTTGGGGTTCTCCCATCCATGCAGCCAAGCCACGGAATAGGCGATCTTAACTTTGCACCCGATAGACTTGGCCCTGACCGTCTTGCTTACGCTTACCCATGGCAGCAATTGGTTGATCGCGGTTTAATGATATTGGGTGGTTCTGACGCACCCGTTGAACTGGGTGATCCGCGGATCGAGTTTTACGCCGCCATCAGTCGTAAAAGGCTCGATGGCACTGACGGCGAAGGTTGGCATCCAGAGCTTGCGGTAAATCGTGAAACCGCGCTCAAAATGTTTACCATTTGGCCTGCTTACGGCGCATTTCAAGAAGATATTCGTGGATCCGTAGAAGTTGGTAAATATGCAGATTTTACAATATTTGACCGAGATTGGCTTAGCGTTCCGGAAGCCGATATTTTAAGCTCAGAAAATGTGATGACCATCGTCGGTGGCAAGGTTGTGTATCAAAGTAGTACAAAATAGCGGGATTAGAATAACTCATAAAAAAACGCCGAAGCGTTAAAACCTCGGCGTCACTTTTAGGAGTGGATATAATCAGTGGGGCAAGTGTAACTTGCGCGCTGGCTTTTCCAAATCATCCTTACCTACTTTTCGTCTTTTTTGATGACCAGATTACTCATCACCGAATCCACATCTTTCGTGTTTTTAGCGATGTTCACTGCTAAATCTCTTTCTGCTGTAGATGCTACGGTACCGTTTAGTGTTACCTTACGGTTGTCTACGTCTACATCTATTTTCAGACCCGATACCTCAGAGTCAAACAGCAGGCGGCTCGTTATTACAGTGCTGATTTTCGCATCGGTGAACTGTGACGCTTTCTCAGACTTCGCGTCCATGTCCATATCCATCACGGTCAGTTGGTTATCGACTGTTTTAACCCCTTTGATGCCTAAAACTAGCTCTTCAGCTAACTCTTTTTCAATATCGTTATCTACTGTACCGGTTAATGTCACCGTACCCATCTTCACATCAGTGTTAATGTCGAATGAATTTAAGTTACCATTAAATAGCAGTGTAGCTTCCGCTTTACCGTCAATCCAAGCATCCATCGCTTCCTTTTCCCAGCTATTTGTTGCTGCCATAGCTGATGTGCTTAAACCTGTTAATATCGTTAGTGCGATTAGTGAACGTTTCATAATTCTCTCCTTTAATTGAAGTTCACTTCGTACTATGCGATTAACATGCCATCATCTAACCATCTGAAAAGCATAAATAAATTTATTAAACCGAATTGGGCTTTGAAAAATATTCCGATTTTTTTGTAGTTTTTTCTCTTTTGACCTTATTTCTTTTAGTGTATTGACAGCTTCGGGAGCCGGCTGCAAAAGGAATTGGCCGCTTGGGGAACTGGCTACTTTGTGAATAAAAAGCTAGGGAAATTGTGCGTGTAATGCAATGCAAACATATATTGTTAACGACAGCGGTTTTGCTCTCAAGCCAATTCGCAATTAGTTTTGCTGGTACTCAATTGAATTGACGTACCATTCGCTGGTACCGCTTGGGGTTTTCACCGTAAAAGCGTCGTCCACTTCTTTTTTCAGTAGTGCTCTGGCCATTGGAGAGTCAATAGAAATGTAGTCCTTCACATCTCCATAAATTTCTTCCGGCCCAACAATTCTGAATCGCTTCGAATCGCCAGCCTCATTTTCTATTTCTACCCAAGCGCCAAAAAACACCTTACCAGCTTGTTCCGGACGGTACTCTACAATCGATAATTCAGGCAGCAGCTTTCGTAAAAATCGCACCCGCCGATCAATTTGCCGCAATACCCGTTTGTTAAACGTGTAGTCTGCATTTTCGGAGCGGTCGCCTAAACTAGCCGCCCACGTGACTATTTTAGTAATTTCTGGTCGTTTGGTGTACCACAAATAATCATGCTCATCTTTTAGCTTTGTGTAACCTTCACGAGTGATCAGTTTAGTTTTCAAGCAGTTATCCAAAGTAAACGAGGGTTAATGTCAATTCCTACATATTAATGCATAAAGTACTTTAACCGCTATCACTGAATGCTATAATCACGCTCATAAAGAATAAGCCTCTGTGCTTCGCAACGTATCGCTAGCTAGTGCAAAATCAGCTTTTACGAGGTTAGCACCCATAGTGCTAACAATTATAGCGTGAGTTTTTGCCGAAGCATTTATTTCAACACGAGTGACAATAAGTGTGCAGGGCGCCTTATTCAATCAAATCGTCTATTTCAATTATTGAGTTGTTCATGATTATCGAGAAAATTGCTTCCGAGTTAAACGCATCGCCAAAACAAATTCAGGCCGCCGTAACTTTATTGGACGAAGGTTCCACCGTACCTTTTATCGCTCGTTACCGCAAAGAGGCAACGCAAGGCTTAGACGACACTCAACTTCGTAACTTAGAGCAACGCTTGGGTTATTTGCGTGAATTAGAGGCGCGACGCAAGGTCATTCTCAAATCTATCGACGAACAAGGTAAGTTAGAGGACGGATTGAAAGCAAAGTTGCTTGCCGCAGACAACAAGACCACGCTGGAAGATTTATATTTACCTTACAAGCCACGCAGACGCACCAAAGGTCAAATAGCCATTGAAGCTGGTTTAGAGCCTCTCGCCGATGAACTGTACACAAATTCAGATGTACAACCAGAAACGCTAGCAGAACAGTATATTAACGCCGAGAATAACGTTGCTGATGCTAAAGCAGCACTAGATGGCGCCAAGTTTATTTTAATGGAGCGTTTTTCTGAAAACGCCGATTTGCTGCAAAGTGTTCGTCAATATCTTACTCGAAATGCGCACGTCAAGAGTGTTGTCGCACCAGGTAAAGAGACAGAGGGTCAAAAATATAAAGACTATTTTGACTACACTGAAAAATACGCAAAGATTCCGTCGCACCGTGCACTCGCTATGTTTAGAGGTCGTAATGAAGGCATTCTGCAAATTAATATTGATGCCGACCCACAGCAAGAAGAGGGGACTCGTCGTTCGCATGGCGAAGATCTAATAGAGCAGTCGTTAAATTTACGCCTCACCGATTCTGCACGCGACAAGTGGTTAAGCTCGGTAGTTCAGTGGACATGGAAAATCAAAATTCTTTTACACATGGAAACTGAGCTGTTCGGTACTTTACGTGAGCAGGCTGAAACCGAAGCGATTAGCGTATTTGCAAAAAATCTAAACGATTTGCTAATGGCTGCACCCGCTGGTCCGAAGGTCACGATGGGCCTAGATCCAGGAATCCGAACAGGTGTGAAACTTGCTATTGTTGATGCAACGGGCAAAGTCATACACACAACCACCTTCTTCCCTCATGCGCCACAAAATCAATGGGATAAGTCTAAGCGCACGTTGGCCATGTTATGCAAACAGCACAAAGTTGATTTGATCAGCATCGGTAACGGCACAGGTTCGCGAGAAACAGACAAGCTAGTTGGCGAAATGATGAAAGCCGAGCCTGAATTAAATGTACAGCGCATTGTTATTAGTGAAGCTGGTGCATCGGTTTACTCAGCCTCTGAACTTGCCTCTAACGAACTGCCCGGGATGGACGTATCGTTGCGTGGCGCGGTGTCTATTGCACGTCGCTTGCAAGACCCTCTAGCTGAACTTGTTAAAATAGAACCCAAAGCAATAGGAGTGGGTCAATATCAACATGATGTTAGCCAAAGTCAGCTAGGAAAGTCACTGGACACTGTCATTGAAGATTGTGTAAACGCAGTAGGCGTTGACCTAAACACAGCTAGCCCCGCGTTGTTGTCGCACGTGTCTGGTTTAAACAAAACCCTAGCAAACAATATCGTTATGTTCCGCGATGCCAATGGTGCATTTGTTGATCGTAAAGCACTTAAGAAAGTTGAACGATTAGGACCTAAAGCCTATGAACAAGCAGCTGGCTTTCTCAGAGTCATGAATGGCAAGAATGCACTTGATGCATCATCTGTTCACCCTGAGGCTTACCAAGTTGTTGATATTATTGCATCAAAGGCGAACGTTGCCGTTAATGATATGGTGGGCAATACTGAGCTCTTAAAGCAGCTTAATCCTGAAGATTTTGTCAGCGAAGAGTTCGGCTTGCCAACACTAAAAGACATCTTAAAAGAACTCGATAAACCAGGACGTGATCCGCGCCCAGAGTTCAAGACAGCCAGCTTTAAAGAGGGCGTCGAGACAATGAAGGATCTCAAGGAAGGCATGATCCTAGAAGGCGTTGTTAGCAATGTAGCCAACTTTGGTGCTTTCGTCGATATCGGTGTGCATCAGGATGGTCTAGTTCACATTTCGTCGATGACCAATACCTTTATTAGTGACCCTCGCGAGGTAGTAAAAACCGGCGATGTGGTAAAAGTAAAAGTCATGGAAGTAGATGTCGCGCGCAAACGAATTTCGTTATCGATGCGCATGGATGACACGCCTTCAGCACCAAATAATGCAGCAAAAGGTAAACCAGAGCGCTCTGGCAAGCCCAAAGCGCAAAACAGCGCTGCAGCTCCACGAGCGCAGAAACCAGCAGCAAAGCAAAGCTTTGGAAACGCGGTAATGGGCAATGCGTTTGCCGACGCATTTAATAAAGCGAAAAAATAACTATGGGCGCAGTGATGTCCTACATCGGCGATGGCTTAGCTAGGTTTCTATCTAAGCCCACTGCGCATTACAAAACTTTTTCAGTTTTCAGCCAGGAGCAACTGCAAGCGAATCTACGCCCCGGCGATCTGCTGTTGGTTGAAGGCGATAGTCGCATTAGCTCTGCCATAAAATACCTCACTCAGTCCACGTGGTCGCATGTGTGTATTTATATTGGTGAGCACCCCGGCTTACAGCCCATTTTAGAGGCCGATTTACTTGAAGGCGTAATTACGGTTCCTTTGGACAAATATGATGGATTTAATCTGCGCATTTGTCGTCCAGTGAACCTTACAAATGAAGATACAGAAAAGCTACTAAGCTTTCTCATTGAACGATTAGGCCATCAATACGACACCAAAAACATCTTTGATTTACTGCGTTATTTGCTACCGACACCTCCCATTCCCCAACGTTTTCGGCGCAGAATGCTGGCCTTTGGCAGTGGCGACCCGACTAAAGCGATTTGTTCGACATTAATAGCCCAAGCCTTTCAGTCAATTCGCTATCCAATTTTGCCGATGCAAAAGGACGAATATGAAGCGCTAATGGAAGCTAAGCTTATTGCTCATCCTGAGAGTAGCTTGAACCCAGAGAATTGTGAAATTGAACAAGGCGCTGTTGAAGAAATTGCGCTTGTAGAAGACAAAAAACCGGCAATCCATTTAAACGATGAAGTTCTTCTGGCTAAGCGCCATTTCAGTCATTTTACGCCAAGAGATTTTGATCTATCACCCTACTTTGATGTGATAAAACCCACCTTGACTGCTGGCTTCGACTATCGAGCCATTCAATGGTCTGACAGCGAATGAGTAATTTACTTTTTACAATGCTTGCATTACAACTGGTCTAGAATCCCCCCAACTAAGAAGCAAACTTCGGTTCCAGTGTCTTATGAATTTTTTCGATGAAAACAATCGATTTCTTTCAATTTGATTATAAGGAATACACCCCATCTATCCGGTTAAGTAATTATTTTAACCGAGAAAATCATGAAATTTGTATCGTCCCAATTAATTTTAGCTTTTACAATTGTGTTCACAAGTGGCTTGTTCATACAGCAAAGTGCGCAGGCCGACAGTAAACATACTAACTCGAGAAAACCGTCAGTAGCCGCAGATTTACTTATTGGAGAAGACGACGTATCAGGTCTTAGATTGTCCTACCGCCCGCTTACCCACCAAGTGAGAAATGTACCTTACTTTGACACTTTAAACGTATATTGGGAATTGAGTATCAACTTTTGGGAATATGGCGATAATAATCAACATCAGACAAATTACGTGTTAGCGCTTAGCCCCGTAGTAAGCAAAGTAGTTTATCATGTAGCCGACAAATACCCGCTAAGTTGGGAGTTTGGTATCGGGATCTCATTAGTAGATGACACTAAATTTGCCGGTAAAGATATCGGTTCTCACTACCAGTTTGAAGACCGGCTGGGTTTATCACTATCTTTTGGCGAAGGATTCAGGCAAACGGCGTCAATCCGATATATGCATTACAGTAATGGTGGTTTAAATAGCAAAAACCCAGGTATGGATTTTTTAAATCTGGCCTATAGCTACCAGTTTTAGCACATAGCCAACTTCTGTTAATTGAAGCGATTATTTTAATACAGATCGTATTTATGTGTGCCAAATAATTTACAAACCAGAGACAAATATGGAACAGACAGTCGAGGCTCCGCAAACATTTAACTCGCAGCCACTCAGTAATACTTTGGTAACTATTATCGCGCTATGCTGCGGCTTAATTGTAGCTAACATTTACTACGCGCAACCTATTATTGAACTGCTTGCGCCCGACGTAGGGTTGAGCCCAAAAAGTGCTAGCGTTATCGTATCGTTAACTCAAATTGGCTATGCGGTGGGGCTATTTTTCTTAGTTCCTTTAGCCGATTTAGTCGAAAACAAGCGCTTAATGCTGATCACCTTATCGGTTTCATTTTTAAGTCTAGTAGCCACTGCGTTGGCAGACTCTCCAAACGTCATGCTTATTTTATGTTTGCTAGTGGGGATAAGCTCAGTGTCTGTTCAGATACTTATTCCGCTAGCAGCACACTTATCGTCTGATGCAAAACGCGGGCAAGTACTCGGCAATATTATGGCCGGATTATTATTGGGCATACTGCTCGCTAGGCCAATTTCCAGCTTAATTGCTGATCACTTTGGTTGGCGCGCGGTGTTCTATTTTGCTGCAGGATGTATGGTGTTTATTGCGGGAGTTATTTATTTTGCGGTCCCAATCAGGCAGCCAACACAAAAAACCACTTATTTTGCGTTAATAAAGTCCTTAAAGCAGCTTATTATCAGTCAACCTGTACTGAGGCAGCGGGCTTTTTATCAAGCCCTCATGTTTGCTTCTTTTAGTCTGTTCTGGACAAGCGCACCTGTAGCACTCGCAAGGGAGTATGGTTTATCTCAAACTGAAATAGCGGTATTTGCCTTAGTTGGTGCTGCGGGAGCTGTTGCCGCTCCTATCGCTGGCCGTTTGGCTGATAAGGGGTACACCCATCAGATTTCCTTAGTCGCAAAAATAATCGCGGTAGCCTGTTTTCTACCCAGCTTGTATTCGTTCTCGCACGGAATAATTATAATGGCATTAACAGGCATATTAATTGATTTTGCTGTGCAGGCAAATATGGTGTTAGGTCAGCGCGCTGTTTATGAGCTGCTTCCCGAAAGCAGAGCTCGCCTGAATGCCATTTATATGACCAGTATCTTTTTAGGTGGTGCTTTGGGTTCGCTTATCGCCAGCACCCTTTACGAATCGGGCGGTTGGGTTAGCATTGCGTTAGTGGCAGCTGCCATGCCGCTAATATCATTGATAGCTTTTAGTATTGATGCCCGAAAAAGAAAAACAGCTTAATATGGGCTCTGCCAGAAATAATTCTGAACCGTCGGTTTTACACGTCGTTTTTTAGCTTTCTTGATTGCACAGTATCTCTGTTTTCTTTCCTGTAAAAGAATCGTAAAGGACTCGGTGGGCGCTGTATGAGAGTGTGTCTTGTCTGACAGCATACTCAGCGATCCAATCTAGCAGCATTCCTAAATTTTTGTCTTGAGCTTCTTTTGACGCATATTTATGCGGCTCCCAGGGCCGTTGTTTGGCGTTTTCAATACAGAGTTGAACCGGCAGATTTAAAAATATTGCTTCGTTTGCGAAAGGTTTTACCAAGTCGAGCAGATCGGTATAGCAGCCTTCCACTACCCACTCATCCGTTTCCTTGATAAAAGTTTGAATTTTTTGGTTTGCTTGTTCTATAGGCTTGCGTTCGGGTGGACTAACGGGAAGCCAGGCTAAAACGTCTAAGTCGAGATGAGCCAGGCCTTCATCACGCAGTTTTAGGGCCAAAGACGATTTTCCAGAGCCTGAGTTCCCGAAAATAATGACTTTTCTCACGGCGTCTTCTCCAATCATAATTTAACCACTAGGTTTGTTTTAATTTAATGAGGCTTACCAACGCCCAGAGGAATCCAACAGCACTGGAAGTTAAGCGTAATTGACTATGGTATAGCGTTCATCTTGCTGTTTCTTGGTCGCGTACATCAGTTCATCAGCACGGGTAATTAAACTGTCAATATCCGCACTTTTATTCGGGGCTAAAAGCACAACGCCAACGCTGGCCCCAACCTGCACCGAAAGCTCTGCATCAATGACAACTTCATTCGAGATTGCTTTGATTAGGAGTTCTACTTGATTCTTTATTTCAACAGCATTAACAAGCGCGCTTTCGAGCAATTCCGGCTCAGAAAGCTGTGCCCCATCTAACAAATCGTCTAAATCGAAACTCATTCCTAATAAAAACTCATCGCCACCCCAGCGTATATTGACGGCATTACTATCGACAGCAGCCGCTTTAATGCGCTGACTCACTTGCTTTAGAACCACGTCACCTACGTCGTGACCATAAGTATCGTTAACAGGTTTGAATTTGTCCAAATCAATCATCATCAGTACAAATACACTGTGGTTTTTAGTCAACTTTTGTTGAGTTTTTCCGTCTAATTTATGAGCCAAACGCTCCAATCCAGCTCGGCGACTCAGCAGCCCAGTAAGGGAGTCATGATCTGCTTCATAACGCGCTTTTTCTTCGCGCTTCTTACGATGCGTAATGTCATAAATAATCACTTCTATTAGCTGCTCTGAATCCTCTCGAGACTCACTACGAACATCGTTAATACTCGAAAATATACAGTGTAAAAAGCGTTTCTCGATACCCACGGTTAACTCAACATCAAGGTCAGTTTGAGACACGCCGGTTGCGGTAACTAATAGGTTGATTTGGTCTTGAATAACGCCTGGCGAATCAAATAACGCAGGGAAGTCTTGCCCATCTAACTCCTGTTCAAACAATTCACTCAATGCAGGATTTGCGATATTAATTTTTCCATCTGCCGAAAGCAGGCCTATACCCGCGGTAGCTTGTTCGAACAACAATCTAAAACGTCGTTGCAACTCTTCGGTACTTTCACGCAACTGTCGCTCAGAGAGAAACTGCTGCTTTAACGCAGTGATTAATAAATTGGTCTTGTTCGATAAGGATGAGATTTCATTTTTTTGCTTATAAGCAATATCAATTGGCAGAATAGACTCAGGCGCTTCAGTATCGATGCCTTCAACTGCATCAGACAGCTGTTTAATTGGCTTGGTTAGCTTTAAGCGAACGTAAACCCCGACAGCACCCGCAATTATTACACTCAAACCGACTAGTAGGAATGCATTCTGTAAACTGGTACTTGTCGCTTGAGATTTAATAAAATCGAGATTGGGAACAACTTCAAGGGTGCCAATGATTTCTTCTGGACTAAATGGATTATAAAGCTTGGTGTTGATAGATGAAATTGCGTTGGTGCTTTTACCCGATGTGATAACAATACTGTCAGTTGCAGAGCGGATCGTCGCCGACATAATCAGATCGTTGTTAGCCAGACCGTCAACCACATCTTGGCCTAATTCCTCATCTACTAGGTAGGCAGCAATTGCGCTTGTGCCTTTTGCAGTATCAGAGAGTTGTTGAACAAGCTGCTGATTTTGAGTGGTAACCTGTCGCAGTTGGTAGCTATAATTGAAGCTCGCAAAAATGATGGATATTGCCAAGGACAATAAGCCAATCACCAAACTTATTCTTAACGACAGCTTCATCGGCGAAATTCCTACTGTTTAGAAAGTAGTGGTAAAACTAATGTTGGCTACATTATAGGTGAATTTGTCTGAAGGTGTAAGTGCAGTTAATTCGGCAAATAATCCGCTGCCAAATTCGTCTATACGATAATGGTCAAACTGCGCTTTAAAAGACCAATTGTCTGAAAAATCCCATTTCATTCCAAGCGAAATAGAGCGCTGCTGAATTGACGCACCACGAATTTCTTCATCACCTTCAGCTATAATAAAAAGAAGCTGCTGATATACAGGAATTGGAAGTTCTGCCTGAGCCGCGGCGAAATCGATCACTTCTGGTCGCTCGCCTCTGTTGTAAAAAGCCAGCGTCATATAAGGCATAACAGATCCGATATGATAGCTTGCTGTTGCATAGCCTGATTGAGCACTGTTAGATAAGCCCCAATCACTGTCATAGTTAGATAACTCAGCAATAAATTCAACATCATTCAATGTATATTGTCCGCCAATAGAAGCGTAGGTAACTCTACGTCCGTCCGGAATTATTGAAAACTGGACCTGTTCGAGGTAGGGCTTAAATATTGGCGGAACCAAACCGACAGCAACCTTTAATTCATCAACGCCCGGAAACACAAAGTTATCTACGGTTGCCGATAAATAAGCGCCATGAATTCGCCAGTCGGTCGCTTGAAATTCGACGTTAAACGCAGTTAAATTTTCATAGTCTGCTCTAACCCTGCCGCTGTCACCGCTATTATTTAATACGCTCTCACCATATGAAAACGATAGCTTAATAGCACCGAAGTCAACATCGTGAATGTAGCTAGTTTGCAAGCCATCCATATTACCAAGAGAACCTGCTGTTGAGTACATCTCCACCGGCGGACGGGCCCAGGTCAATAAATGACCTACATAGCGATAGTCAGTGAAAAGATAGCTGTTGGTACTAAAGCGACCGATTTTAGCTGACCAATTTCGGTTTATTTGGTATCGCAGGAACGCGAGTTCTACAAAATTATTTACGTTTGTGTCGTAACGGTCTTGCACGATGATTTGCCCAACCGCATCCAAATTATCTGAAAACCTAAGGTTGGCCTGCAGCCCCAAAACAGAGTCTGGAGCAAATGAAAAACCCTCTCTACCAGTGTTTAACAGTGAGTTTCTAAAGCTAACAGTATCGCCACCCGAATGCGTCAAACCTAGTGTAGCAAAACCGCTCACATCTACCTCTTGTGCTGAACTCTTTCCGCTCAAGCCTATATTCACGAACACAAATAAGAGGAGAAGGTATAATTGGGTACTATTTAAATTCATAGACAATTTTCATCCCCGGTTGCACGTCACTCGCAAATAAATAAGCAAGTGAATTAATGTCATTTTTTATAATGGAGGCTACTTCAGCAGTTGAATTAACCTTTTGAGGAGGTGTCGCACGACCCGAAAAAAGCAGTCTCGACCAATATGCGTTGATTTTTCTTTCGCTTTTACCCACTAGCAATTCGTAAAAAACTTCTCGATTACTATTTCCTGAACTAAAATCGATGGGTGTGACTGATTCACCGTTTGGAAACTTATTGAAGCGCCCCATGTAAATATCTATTAATTCTTTCTTTGATAATGAGCTTGTTCGGCTTTTCGCGTTAACGACGACCACTAATGCATTGGCGTTTTGCGAATACGAAGGTGCTACTAGTCCCACGCAAAGCGCAAAAGCACAAGACAGTGTTAGGGCCATTCCTAGCCAACGTGGGGATTTGTGTTGAACGCTTATATTAAGCTCCGGACTTATTACCATAAGGAAATCAATTACGTGCTACAGCGTGGTTAACAATGCGCTGTAAATGCGTATTTGTAGGATTCAGAATTCTCATACTACATGGAGTTTTCTACAACTTTAGTGTTATATAATATTGAATGTTATTAGAAATCATACCGAAAAGTTAATACTGCCTTGTGGTTGCGCTGCGATACCTGCGTAAAAACTACTCACCACTGCACCTGTTTTTTGTGCCTGCTCGCTTAATCCTGAACCCGCTTTCAACGTCTGATTAGTTTCACCAGTGACTGCTGCCTCACTCTTAGGCGTTGTTTCTGCTCCAAAATAACCGTTCGACGAACTTGGAATAGTAGTTGAATCGCTTATCTGCTTCTGAATTAGGTTGTTTCTCGCTGCCACATTTTCGCTAACATAAAGGTTGCCATCAATGGGGCTATCAAAGGCACTATCAATTTCGTTTTCATCATCTGCGGCCTGTTCTTTTGCTAATTCACTGCGCGCGCTTTGTTCTTTTTGTGCTGCATCGTTGGCCACTTTGTAGTCTTGTGGTGACGGTTCAGCTGGCGCTAATGCCGCGGCCTTAACTTGCTGCATTTTGCGGATTGTTTCTGCTGGTGAATTTTCGTTTGAAACATCTATTGATACCTCACCACCAACCGCATATCGTTTATTATCAGGACCTGTTTCGTATTCATATGTTGGAGCACCTGCGTACTGGCCGCCTGTGGCTGCGTGAGCCTGCTCATGGATGCGTACTTCGCGATCTCGGTCCTTCAGTTCTGCAACTTTCTTATCGTCGTTTTGCTGTTGCTGCTGCTCCTGTTTTGACTCCGCGCTGTCTTTGCCCGCACTTTGCTCATTGGCATTGTCTTTACTGGCTTCGCCATTAAAACTTTCAGCCAAGGCTTGATTTGTTGTTGGCCGATCATAAGTAGGGTTTTGCAGTAAATTTGCCTGATTCGCGCTTTGATTATTGCGATCACCATCGTTGCCAAGGCCTTTTTCAGCGGCGCTTTTATCGCCTTGCGTTACTGAGGGAATGGCTTCACGCTGAACATTATCGCGACGCACACTATCCGTTCCTACACTATTGGTAGGATAGCCAAAGCTATTTGGGATGGGTGTTACAATGTTCATTTACTCTTCAACTCTCTCGACTTTTTCGTTTGTTTATATTATTGCTTCAAGTAACTACAACATTCGCAGCTTAAGCAAAGGTGTCAATGATCGTGCCCAATGTCTCATTCGCAGTTTTGATTACTTTCGCTGAAGCTTCTGCCTGCAAATTTCCCGAAATTAATTCAACGGCGCTTTGGTTAATATTTACGGGCTTGTCACGATTCGGATTATTCGCTGAGGATAAATCAACGGCAGCCTGTCGAACTTGCTCAGCGCCTTGATTGTAACCCTGAACGCCAGCATATAAAGCGCTTGATAAATTGCCGGTATCAATACCATTTGTCATTTGTTAGAGCCTCTTTGCTATCGGTGGCGGGTGTCCTTTTCCCTATTTATTCGTTAACTTATTATACAGCGCAGGATCAAAAAAATTGATATACAACTGACCGTATCCAAGTTATCGGCAGCATTCTGAATTACTTTAGTCATTTTTTATAATTTTATTTTTATAAAATAATCAGGCAGTTAAATTACGTATCTGGTAAACGAATTCGATAATGTGTTTAGAAAACTCATCAGCGTTAGTTAGAAAAGGTGCGTGAGACGCATGTTTAAATATCAAATGGCGACTTTGCGGTTGCAAATGCTGTATTTCATTAATCGCATTGTATGGCACTAGATTATCGAGTCTTCCGTAAGTGCGCAGAGTGGGTATTTTTATATCTCGAATGTCTTTTCTAATGTCCGCAGTTTGCAGAATTTTTAAGCCATAAGATAATGCAATGATATTCGGCGCTGGGTAGATGTCGATCGCGTTGGTGATTTCTTTGATTAATGTTTTTGCATTCGCAACACCCATCATTTGAATTGCTAAAAATCGGCTTAGAGTTTTGTGATGATTTTGCTTCAACTGACTCATAAACATGTCCAAAACCTCGGGTTTTATGCCGTGCCAGTCGTCGGCCATCTGGAATTTAGGTGTAGAAGCGATTGTCATTAACCCACGCAAATTTGGGTGTTGTTTACTCGCTAAGTATTGCGCGACTAATCCACCTAATGACCACCCAATCAAAATCGTATTTTCTTTAATTTCCGAGCTGATTTCATTCGCAATAGACGGCAGGTCGAAAGGCTCTGGTATGAAATCGTGTTTTTCGCCATGACCTGGCAAGCTGATGGTATGAAAATTTAGACAGAATTTGTTATCTGAACAACGAGAAATAACTTGCGTTTTCAGTGTATCGATTAGCTGCGAAAAAGCCCCTGAGTTCATGCCCCAACCGTGTATAAACGCAACATTAATTTCCATACTTTTGGTCAGATTATTTGAGGTGAGAGTCATGTTAGTCTTATATCCATAAGGATCAGTTGTTCAGAATAGAGATGATGTTAAAAACGATGAATAATAGAGCATGTAAAACATTGGTGTTAAGGCTATCACGGCTCCGCTTTTTTATGCAGCGGTTTTTTATGCAGCGATTTTCATCTATCTGTAGCATGCGAATCACGCCACAAGTAAAGAGCGCGATTGGGCATCAACACTGTTATTTATGCCATCAATATTGTACGGCAATCGTCTGTCATTATTGTTTTGATAGACTGAGAGAGGCGGGATTTGGTAAACACCGTTCATCTACATCCGATTTACTTCGTAATCCGTTTGTATTAAAGAACTTAGATACGCCAAATTACGATCATTTATATGCAATCGACAATTATGTTTGGCCTATCGATAAGTTGGTCTTAGATATGAAGTTTAGCCGCAAGTCAGTTGCAGCAGAGGCACTGGCATCCTTATTTATGCACTTCGTATATCCAGCGTCAACTGGACGAGCAAGTATAAAGACACCTCCGCAATTGCTTGTCCCTGTGCCGTTGTCGAACAAACGCTATTGGCAGCGGCAATACAACCAAGCCCAGTTACTTTGTGATTGTTTGAGCAAAACAACGTTCATCCCCAATAAAGCGATTGTCCAGAGGGTCAAACATACTCAAGCACAAGCCGAGTTAGATAAACAGCAGCGTATTAAAAATGTAAGCAATGCATTCAGGTGCGATTCGGCTATTAGTGAAAAACACGTCGCACTCATAGACGATGTGATTACTACTGGCGTTACGGTAAACGCAGTTTGCAATGCGCTAAAAAAACGCAACCCTGATATAAAAATTACCGTTTGGACGATGGCGGTTACGCTATTAAAGTAAACTAAGAGGCATAAAAAAGCACCCTAATCACACAACATGCAATGCATAAGCGCTTAGGGTGCTCATAATAACTTTCTGATTTGCGCCTTAATTAATAAGGGGGGCCATATATATACTGTTTGCCATCAGCTTGTTTGTACCATCCCAATAGCCTCGGAAATGGATATTATCGACAAAGCCGATGATTATTCCTCTACCAACAGGCTTAACGACAATTGCCGTTGTCTTGCCAATGAGCTTCTGCAGTTCGTCAGCGGTGTAACCTGCCACCAGCGGTTTTTCTTGATATGTGGCAACTTCGTTGAATGGATCATTAGATGCCTTCATTACCATATTAGAAGTTTTAAATAGCGGTAAATCACGATCTTCAAAACCAAACATCAGCGGATGACTAAGATCTACATCAGCACGATAGACCGAACCGGCAATCAATTTCTTAGCTGCCAGTGCGTCTTTATCGCCAAAACCAAGTCCATCTGTGCTGAACGCTTCGTCCACCTTGCTGTTTGCGATAACTTCATTATCAATCCACTTCTTCTGACTAAACCAGCGCACTGCGGATTTCTGCCCAATTAGCACTCCACCCTTTTTTACCCACTCTTTCATGGCTGCAGCGGTTTCATCATTAACTGAGGTGTAAGTGCCTGAGGCAAAGACGATATGCGTGTATTGTGAAACATCTCTGCCATTTAAATCCGACAAGTCCAAGAGTGTTGCGGGTAGCCCCAAACGAGTATCCAAATAGTGCCAAATTTCGCCCACTTCATACTGCGACGTTCCTTTACCACCAATCAATAATACTTTTGGTAGAGTAACAGGAGCGAACTGTCTGCTGCCTAAATCAATTCCTTTTGATGTAAGACCTGAAGCAACATTGTATATATCAATGTTTAGCGCTTTCGCTTGCGCTGACAAAATATCGACTAAATTACTCGGCTGTTCAAGTGCCATCGGAATAACGATTGCGCCCTTCGAAAAGTCTCTGCTTAGCGTTGAGCCCGCAGCCGCAACTTGAGCGGTGAAATCAGCACCAGCGACTCTCACTTGAACTTTATGCGCCAACAAATACTGCAGTAAGGCTGGAGAGTCATAATCGTGCCATTCGAAGGCGAACGCATACATATTTGCATCGAGCGTTGTTTGGGCAACTTTTCGCTCAACTGACTTTTCAGTTGATAGTTTACGCATATCTGACTTGCTCAAGCTCGAATACTTTAGGTTAAACGCCAAAGGCAAGTTCCAATTCGAAACATCATAAAAAGTATTGTCAGTAAAGCGTTGACGTTCGGAGAATAAGGAACGAATGAGGCGATACTGCGTTTGGTCGACAGGCACAACTAATGCGTTATTAGCTGCCAGCTTCAGACCATCCACATCAGCGTTTTTTGTCACCACCGAGAAATCGATTTGATGCGATGTCAAAATTTCTTGAACACGTTCAAAGCGGCTTTGATCAAGGTTGCCTTGAATAGCAAAAGCGCTGATCTTGTCATCATCGATGAGTTTTTGGGTATCAGAGTAAAACTGCTTCTGATACGCTAAAATCGCGCTCTTATTAGCTAATGAGCCAGTGAAAGTGGATAAGGACGTTGTCACTTGATTTTGAATCGTATCGGGAAAGCTTAGTAAGCCATTTATAGAATCTTGCAAATGTCCACGACTGCTTGCCTGCTCAAATAAAATACCGATGCTGCCGTGCGCATCTGGGTAAGTTGACCCTTTGCCGTAATAGAAATCGTCGAAGCTTTCTTGCGTAAAATACAACTGCTTTTGGCCATCTAGTGCTTGTGCATGAAAATCACCTAGAGCGGCAGTTAAGGTGACGTTGGTGTCTGGTGTCCACGGGTTTTTACGAGAGGAAATACCAGGTTGGAAAAAGTAAGTACTGTCCGTCCCCATTTCATGGAAATCTGTTAATACATGAGGACGCCACTGATGAAACTGAGCAATACGAGCGCGGCTTTCTGGGTGAGTAAGTAATAACCAATCACGATTTAAGTCAAACCAATAATGGTTTGTTCTACCTGAGGGCCAATGTTCTCTATGCTCTCTGTGCAGTTTATCACTAACTAAAGTTTTACCTTTATGTGAATTTGCCCACTGTGCAAAGCGTGAAAGCCCGTCTGGATTCAATGAAGGGTCAAGCAATATTATATTTTCACTTAACAACTTCTGCACTTCTGGACCGTTTGATGCGGCTAAATGATACGCCACTAACATTGACGCATTTGCGCCTGATGGTTCGTTTCCATGCACGCTGTAGCCCATGTTTATAACTAGCGGAGCGTCGGCAGGAGCGGATTCTCCAGAGTCTATTCTTGCAACATGATCGGCTCTTAGTTTATCAATATTTGCATGATTAGTAGGGCTGGTAATCGTTAGGTGCAATAGAGGACGATGCTCATGAGTACGACCAATTTCCTTTATCGTGACTCTGTCTGATGCTTCAGCTAGCGCATACATATAGTTGACCAGTTGATCATGACGCACGTGCCACGTGCCCACCGGGTAACCAAGCACATCAGCGGGAAGCGGTATAGCACTATTGTAATTTTGGTTTTTAGGAAGGTAGTCGATGTCGCTATTCTTTTGTGTGTTAGCGTTCACATTCACGCCATCACTTGCTGCGTATGAATGCATAGAAAGCGACATACAAAACATGATTAGCATGCTCGTCAATGGACGACGACTTTTAAAGTATTGCAGATTAAACATATATATCCCTTTGGTACTGACCGTTGTCATTCTTGTAAACTGCAGTGACAATCTAATAAGCACAGAATGTGTAAAGTATTTTTATAAAGTATCAATTTTCCGAGGCATATCCTAATACGTAAGAGCCCTCAATTCCTAATCTATAAATCAAATTAATATAAAATAGTTGTAAAAACACGAATACCCGACTGTTTTACTCAGGTAATTTTGCTATTATACTGGCCATAACTTAATTCCACTTGGGAGGTCACTATGATCCAGATATCCGAATCAGCACAAACTCACTTCGGTAAGCTTTTATCGCAACAAGGCGAAGGCACGAATATTCGCGTATTTGTCGTAAATCCGGGTACCTCAACGGCTGAGTGTGGCGTTTCATATTGCCCGCCAGAAGCCGTAGAAAACACAGACCTTACGCTTCCGTTTAATGGCTTTAACGCTGTTGTTGATCAGGAAAGTGCACCTTATTTAGAAGAAGCAGAAATTGATTTTGTTACCGACCAAATGGGCTCTCAGCTTACGCTTAAGGCGCCCAACGCCAAAGCGAAAAAACTCAGTGACGATGCAAACTTGGTTGAACGTCTAAACTATATGATTGAAACTGAAGTCAATCCCGGGCTTGCAAGTCACGGCGGTAAAGTTGCGTTGGTTGAAGTAACTGAAAACGGCACTGCAGTGCTACAGTTTGGTGGCGGTTGCAACGGCTGCTCAATGGTAGACGTTACTTTAAAAGATGGCATTGAAAAACAAATGTTAGCGCAGTTTGCAGGCGAGATAACAGCAGTGAAAGACGCGACAGAGCATGAAGCGGGCGAGCATTCTTACTACTAAACATATTAGATATTAGTAGCCATACGCAATAAACTTCATTAGTCTGCTAAGGTTGATGAAGTTTATGCTAAAGCTAAAGTCGAGGTGCGCGCTACATGAAAAGCTGGATAAATGACATAACCCATGAGCCTCTTCGGCATTGGCAGCGGTTCCTGAAAGGTTTTGCCATTTTTATGGTCGGCGTAGCTTTATGGTATTCAGAACTGGCGTTGCTTCACTTCGCAATATCAGATAAAGCGGTTGATAATTACAGTGACCCATCAAAGATTATTGCTTTGGTCTTTTTGGCGTGCGGAACCATTATCGCGGCAATAGGCTATGTGCAAATACTTATTTGTCGTTTATTACCAAGCAAAGTTGATCTTAACAACGGTCAGTAAAACAAAGGCTCGCACAAAAAATAATGGGATAAAGCGATGATTACTGGCGACCGGTGCAACAAGTAAGCCAAACAAGCTCAGTGAGTATCAAGCCGCAACTGAATTGAATCTAAGCTTATTGCTGTCGCTTCCTCACAGCAATAGTCAAAGCCAATAGTAGCAAAGTAAAGCACATCACGCTCCCACCGCCATAGCCTTCGCGGCGCTCAACCTTAGCAACTTTATCTTCTTTCACACGTGTTTTGAAATTGGCTAGTTCAACATCAAGATTTTTACTCATATCTGCTACAGCTAAGGTGTAACTTTCCATCGACTTTTCCGCCAAAACAGCATCAATTTTAATTGCCGTAGAACTTTCCGATAATTTATTGATACCGGGCGCTCTAAACAGCATTTTTTTGCTCTTTACATCAAAAACCGCTGTGTCGACAAAGGTTTGTACCGAATTATCATTCGCAGGTATAAGGTACATGCCCACAATAGTCCAATACAACAATGCGCCTTTTTTCTCGAGAGACTGGGTCACTTGGTCATAGGACACCAAGGCCATTACGTCCACATCATACAGCCGAGAAACTTGCTCCAGCGTAGTAAAACCTTCACCACCTTTCAAATAATCACTTGGGATAATTTCAATTTTGTCTATGTAATCGTATTGTAAAAATGATTGTTTTACTTGTTCAAGCAATTCGACTTGGCTACTTCTACTAATGCCGTTTTGGCTCCAGTTTTTAGATGGAACAAAAGCGAGCCCCACCTTCACTGGCAATGTAAGTGTGGGGATTTCTGCTGAATGCTCTGTCCGACTGCTCTCCTCCGGATACAAGAAATCAATAAGACTGCTAGATACTGTATTTTTATTACTGTTTAAACTTAGTAATGAACTACAGGCACTCAATACGAGCAGGCTAACAAACACCATGGTTAATTTAAATTTCATTGCGTATCCTTACTAGAATTATTGAATAAGCTGACGCGGTCATAATGCCCACGTAAACTATCGCGGTGCAACCTGTCAGTGTTTGAAACCTTTCTATAAAGCACGAACTTGTTGCAATTTTTAAAGGTGCCAATCAGAGTGCTTAGCAGAGAGCACTGAGAAACGAGCACTTAAAAAAAGAGCACTCACAAAAAGAGAAGCTTAAAATAAATTCCCAAAATAATAGTAAATAGGACTAATCGATAATGCAATTAGTTCAATATAAGAAGTTCCGCAGCGCAAGCTTAGTATTATCTCGCACTGTCATCTAAAATACGATCGCCAAAAATACGCTGTTGCGGTTTGCTCATTAAAAATACATACCAAGCACCCAAAATCGCGCCTCTAAACATAAGAAAACTCAGAAGCGAAATCCACAGGCCGACGTTGGCCAAATCGCTAATAAACCACCAGACCATGAAAAATCCAAATGTAGCGCTGAGTATCATCGAGTCCCGCATCGCCTTACCTTTGCTTAAGCCAACAAATACGCCGTCAAACAAAAAACACCAATGCGCAATTAGAGGCAGAAGCACCATGAGTCCGAGATAGCTTGAGGCTTCTTTTTGCAAATTAGTCTGGTCTGTTAGTAGCTGAATAATTTGATCGCCAAATTGCCAGAACACGAACGTATACATCAGCGCAAATAAACTCGACCACCACAAGCCCACTTTGACATGATATGCCAACGCAACTGCATTTTTTTTACCTTTTTCCTCACCAACCAAAGCCTCAACAGCATTTGCAACGCCATCTAAACCCAAAGCGATGAGTGCAAAAAACTGCATCAATATCGCGTTTGTTGCAGCAACCTGCGCCCCCATGCTTGCCCCTTTAAAGGTAATAAATGCAAGCGTGAGTTGTAGCGCCAAATTACGAAATAAAATATCAGAGTTAAGGGTTAATAGGGGCTTCAGTGAGAGCCAACTTAACCAAGCGGTTTTAAATAGCGTGATGTTTACCAGGCTTTTTGTTAGCGCTAGTGAGAAACCAAGCAGTGCAAACTCGGCCACGACAGTCGCAGCCGCAACCCCTTTTACACCCCATTCAAATACAAATACGAACAAAAGGCTGAAGACGATATTAATGATATTCACGGCAACTTGAAGCACCAGCACCGTTTTAGTTTTTTGCTGCCCTATCAACCAGCCCACCAAAGCCATGTTTGCAAGCGCTGCCGGCGCACCCCATATTCTAACGCTAAAATAGGCATGCGTACTTTGGGATAAAAGTTCTGATGATTGTGCAAAATACAGCCCAGCGTTGAGTATAGGAGATTGCAGCAAGATAAAGCATAGACCTAGCACTATGCCGAAGGAAACACCTTGAACCAGTACTTTCGTCCGGCGTTTTTGCTCGTCAACCTTGGTATTACTGCGGCCCGCCTGAGCACTCAAACCAGTAGTCGACATTTTGAGAAAGCCGCAAATCCAGTAAAGCTGAGTTAAAATTAGCGTTCCAATCGATGCACCAGCCAAATAATGAGTTGCATCCATATGGCCCAAAATCGCAGTGTCCACCAAACCTAACAAGGGCGTGGTAATATTAGCTAAAATTAACGGAAACGCTAAAAATAAGAGTTGCCAAACTTGCGGTTTGTGTCCGCCAGATTTGGTTTGTTGCACCATGTTACTAATTACCTTTTAGCGACGCTGAACTGCTGATAGCATAGAAGGGTAACGCCATTATCCAACGCGAGCAATGAATAACCGGAGCGAGCAATCATGAATATTTTTTTGAGCAAGTACAAAACTACGCCATTAGCAGCAGTATCCCTGCTAATCTTTAGCCTCTCTTTTGCTAGCCATGCATTTCAAGTCGAAACGTCTGAAACAAAAAAACAAAGCCCTCTTGAGTCAGTAGAATCGAAAGCAATGACAGCTAAAGACTCTGCCGCCGCCCAAGGAAGAATGATGAAAACGCCAAGCGGCGAGCATAGCTTTGTTATTCTGCAGTACCATCATGTCAGCAACGATAAGCCAAGAAGCACCACGGTTTCGCCAGAAGAGCTTGAGCAACATATGGCATATTTGGCCGAATACCATGAGGTAATTTCGTTACAAGCTGCTTTAGATGGCATTAGAAATAAAACACCTTTGCCCGAGCGTGCGGTGGTAATTACTTTTGACGATGGCTATAAGAACATTCTAGAGAACGGGCATCCTATCCTGAGAAAATACGGGTTTGAATACACTATTTTTATCAACCCTTCTCAAATTGACATACTGACTTCACAGCTTTCTTGGGATGATGTGAAAAAGATGAGCAAAGAGGGCGTGACATTCGCCAACCATACCCTAGACCACCTGCACTTACTTGACAGATACCCGAATGAGGATCAAGCCAATTGGCTAGCTCGAATTAAAACAAACATCATGACGGCAGAAGAAGCGTTAAGCGAACAATTAGGCTACTCTAAAAAATGGATGGCATACCCATTTGGTGAATTTGATTTAAATGTAAAGGCAATGCTTAAAGACATGGGTTACGTAGGTTTTGGGCAGCACTCAGGAGCCGTCGGCCAATTTAGCGATATGCAGTCGTTGCCACGTTTCCCAGCCGCAGGACGCTACGCAAATCTTGACACTTTGCTGACCAAAATTAACAGCTTAGCCATGCCGGTCGTTGAAGTAAGACCTGAACGCTATGCCATGGGAATAGAAGAAGTACTCGGTAAGGTGGAATTTGATGTATTGCTTGATGATATTAGCGCAAACCGCATTGCCTGCTACTTTGCTAGTGAATCACTGCCCATCACAAAAACCGACACTGGTTTTAGTATCGATATAAAAAAACCATTCTACTCTGGTAGAACAAGGGTGAATTGTACTGCGCCGAGCATCAAAGAAAGCGATCGCTTCTATTGGTACTCAATTCCATTTTTCACTCAAAAAGAAGATGGTACGTATTTAGATTAAGTTTGAGATGAGGCGTCTTGAACAGTCTACGCTGGACATAAACAGTCACAGCAGATTTATGAAAGTAACAGGCGTTACAGCAAGCTATCTTGCTTTTGTCGCAATTTTTTGCTGGCTAAATACGCAACGTCATTCTAACGAAAGTCTGCTCCGTGGGCTCGAATCTGCTGTGTTTTGATTCGACAAACCCGGCTTTTGAGTAGCATTTTATTGCCCCGAGGTTAGCTTCTTCAACATCTAATACGATTTCTCGCTTTACGCTTTTTTTGGCGTATTCAATCGCATGAGCAATAAGCGCACTAGCCATACCTTTGTGTTGACTAGCCGAACAAACCGAAACGTGACCAAGGCAGACCTGATGGCTTTGTGGTGCAATAAAACAGGCGTCGAGAGTTTCTTTATAAGCCAAAAGATGAATGATTTGTTCAGGAGTCAGAAATTCTCGCAGCGAAGCAATCGTTCCTAACTGAAATTCAGCAGGCATGACAGAGAGCCATGTAGCGCATATTCCCTCTACTGTATTTTCATCCTCAAGCGCAACCCAATGATAGTTTGCACTAAACTGACCGTGAGTTTGGCTGCAAGCTTGCTGCAAATAATCCTGCGCTCGGGTCTCTCCCCCGAATAAAAAACTGAGTAAGGTGGGTTCAGAGGCATAAATAAGCTGGGCAATAGCCGCTGATTGCGACGTGACACCAGGCTGAATTTTCAACTATGCTGTTCCTTCTAGCCTTGCTTGAGCAATATAGGAACATCTACCTTCAGTTCTTCCATATCGCTAATGGAAAGCTTGCCTAGCTGTTGCTTTGGCTTGAATCGTCCCACAACGTTACCATCTGGGTTGATTACAACAATGGAAGCGCTATGGTCAACAAGGTAATTTGGGTTGCTCATATCATCGCTCATGGCGTACATCATTCCCATGCTGCGAACCAGTGGGAATAGCTGGTCATGTGGACCGGTGCTGGCAACAAAATCTGCATTGAAGTATTTGATGTATTCATTCAAGCGCTCGGTTGTGTCTCGTCTTGGGTCAACAGATAAAAACCAAATTTGCAGGGGAGTTGATGAAGCCTGTTGCGCAAGCTCAGGATAAATTTTATTTATTTCAGCGAGCGTAACCGGACAAATATCAGGGCAAAATGTATAGCCTACAAACGCTAAGGTCCATTTTCCTTTCAGGTCGGCGTTAGTCATTTCTTCATTATTGTGATTAGTGAGCGAAAAGTTGTGCAAAGCCCGTGCTTGAGGATACCAACTCATGTATTCAGTCTGTTCGTTGAGTGGTTTCTTTGCAAAATCAGGTGGCGCTATGGTGATTGCTAGGTAAATACCCAAGATCAGAGAAACAACGGCAACGACACCTACCCACTTATTTTGATTCATATTGATAAATTCTCATTTGAGGAAAAGAAAAGGCCTATTTGCATAGACCTTAAATTCGCAGGATAGTTTACAAAGGAATGTAGTGATCAGCCAGTAATACAACGAACAAAATCATGAGATGGTATATCGAGTACTTAAAGGTATCCATTGCCGTGGTAGACGTTGGGTTGTATTTAAGCTTAATAGCGTAATACATAAAGCCTGCATTCAATATGGTAGATCCAAAGAGATAAATTAATCCACTCATATCCACCAAATATGGCAATGCACACACCAAGCATAATAGAACGGTATATAACAAGACGCAGGTTTTAGTGAAGTCAACGCCATGCGTTACCGGCAACATAGGGATTTCAGCTTTTGCATAGTCTTTTTCTCGGTGAATGGCTAAAGCCCAAAAATGCGGAGGGGTCCAAGTAAAAACAATTAGCACCAACAATAGAGCATAGGCATGGATATCACCCGTTACTGCTGTCCAACCTAATAAAGGAGGCGCAGCACCCGCTAAACCACCTATCACGATATTTTGTGGCGTCGCGCGTTTAAGGTAAGAGGTATAAATAACGGCATATCCAACGAGGCTAGCAAGCGTTAGCCAAGCCGTGAGCATGTTCACAAACAGCGCTAAGAAAACAAAACCAATTGCACCTATAACGAAGGCGAAGATAAGTGCGCGTTTCGGCGACACTTTACCTGTGGCAACAGGGCGGTTAAAGGTTCGAGCCATCAAGCTGTCAATTTTATAGTCGACAACATGGTTAATAACCGCGGCAGAAGAGGACAGTAAACCAATGCCTAACATGCCGAAAACCAGAACTTGCGGATCAATCCAGGTTTCAGTGGCAAGGCACATGCCAACCAATGCTGTCAGTAATAACAGCATAACCACACGTGGTTTGGTCATTTCATAATAGTCTCGCCATGTGGCTTGACCGCGAATGGACTTTGAAGCAATAGCTTGTTGGCTCATGCGCTTCTCCTTAAAAAATTGAATACAGTAGACTCATTCACGTTAGTATTTCCGATACATTGTGTAGGTGATAAGAACCATGACGAGTAATAAACAAGCGGCAACCGCATTGTGCAGCACTGCCACTGTCAAAGGTAAGCTATACACAACGTTGCTTACGCCCAACAATACTTGTGCACCAAGCACGAGTGTCATTGTTGTCGCCAATCTTTTCATTAAGCCTGATGATGAACGCTTGTAGAGCGTAATAGCAAACCAGCATAAATAAATGAAGGTAACAATCGCGCCAATTCGATGCATTATGTGCATAGTCGCGCGCTCTTGATAATCATGCACACCAAATTCATAGTTTTCAGCAACGGGGACACTAAACGCACCCGCAATATCTAAGTTGCTAAACCAGTTGCCTTCGCAAATGGGCAGTTCGGTACATGCAAGTGAAGCATAGTTCGCGCTTGTCCAGCCGCCCAAGGCTATTTGCCATACGAGTATCGCAATGCCCAGTGCGCCAAATTTCGCGTAAGGCCTAATTTGTGAATCACCACCAGGAATTCGGTAGGGTGTGAGTCGCAAATAGAGTAAAAACAAACATGAAAGCACAGTGAAACCACCCAACAAGTGCCCCATAACAACAACCGGCAGTAAATTGAGCGTCACGGTCCACATGCCCAAAGCACCTTGGAAACAGACTAAGACCAAAAGCAAAAATGGGAGTTTGACCGGACCATGTGAACCACGCATCTTTTTGACTAATGATGTAAAAAATATGACGAGAATGAAGAACCCTAAACCTGCTGCGAAATAGCGGTGGATCATTTCGTTCCACGCTTTTTCAGCCTCAACAGGTCGCTCTGGAAAAGCTTGATTTGCTAGCTCAACGTGTTGTTCAGACTGAGGGACTAACAGCGTGCCATAGCAGCCGGGCCAATCGGGACAACCAAGTCCTGCGTCCGTTAAGCGTGTATATGCGCCAAGGACAATAACCAATAGTGCTAAAAAAATACTCGCAAGCACCAACTTCTTCATTATTTGTATATCCTGTTCTAACCGATTCGAGACAACTTTAATAACTTGCGAAGGTCCGCCAAAATGTCTCGACTGTCCATAATTGCTTGTTCACGTTCAAGCGTGCTGTCAAATTTGAGAATCACATTACCCAAAGTATCTACGATGAAAATACCATTATTGCCGCTTTGTTTAAACAAATTATTAACATTTTTTGCATCGCTTTTTAACAACTTACCAAAATTATTTTCTTCTAGGTTTTTAACGGCCTTCAAATCACTATTTTCAGTCACTATAAAGACTGCATCAACTCTATCCATTTCACGACCAACTGCGGTGCGCACCTGACTAATACTAAATATTGCATTTTCACATGCAAGGCTGCAGTCATTGGGAATTACATAAGCCAGCCGCCAGTGCGGTTCCTCACCTTCAATAATGAATAAGTCTCCGGCTTCAATAATTGGGTTTAATAATTGACCTTTATTGGTTGAGCCTTTATTGAACCACTCGTTATCTAAAGCCAGCTTCGCAAGAATAACGGGAAGCGTAAAAACAAGGATGAGTGCTAATGCGGTGATTTTTTTTGATTTTTGCTGCATGTTAATTCTCTTTGTTATTTTTAGTTTGAAATAGCTTCATTAAGCTGAGGAGATATATTGTCAACGCGGCAATACCAAGACCGAACCATTGCACTGCATAGCCCAAGTGCTTTTCTGGGCTCATCACTACAGGTTGCCAGTTGCGCACGAATTCAGAGTCTTCTTCAGGTGTAAGGTTGACAATAAATGGGTAAAGCTTGGCCTGACTTAACAGTCCGGCGGCAACTAAATGCTGTTTAATTTGAGTCATGTCGGTTTGCTGCAACAGAGCTGGAAATTGACCGAAGGCCGAATTAGTTTCAGATACCATTGTATTGATTGACGGATAACTCACCACCCCAGTAAATTGTTCAGAGCGCCCATCGTACGCTTCCTTGAGTTTGTCGGATACTGGCGGCAACTGGCCACGAATGCCACTACCACGAAGCCAACCTAAATTAGCCAGTACGATGTCTCCATCCAAGGTTACTACTGGCAATACAACTTGATAACCGGTCCTACCTGACACTATTTTATTATCAATAAAAAACAAGTTCTCTAGTTGCGCAGTACCCATAAAGCTCACCGGAAAGTCTTGTATATCCGCGTTGTTGGTATTATCTGGCTGGTTTTGAGCGGCACTGCTCATGTCTTTCCTGAGCAACAATTCGTTAAGTTTGTAGGGTCTGTTGGACTGCCGCTTCTCAATTTGCAATAGGCGTATATCTTTTTGGGCCTTTCGTTCTAATTGCCAAATGCCCAAACCAAACATGATGACAACACACAATAAAGTGACTATGGTAGGCAGTAGAGGGAGTTTTCGAATCCACATATTTGTATAATGACCTTTCCAAATCCTTTTAAACTCAACTATAGAGTGAACTAATAAATCAGGAGCGTGCAAGTGTTATTCGTAAAATTAGCCATTGGCGGACTACTCATTTTCATGGTTTTTAGTCTTTTTCAAGCCATGATGATCATGCTGAAAAATGACCAAAGCCAAAATATGAGTAAGTATATCGGTAGGCGAGTACTTGCTTCCGCTGTGATTATAGGGCTCATCCTTATTGCGGTAGCAACGGGTATCATCCAGCCAAATCCAACGCCTTACTAATTTAGTAGACTCATTTTAATGAGTCCTACTTAACTGAGCGTAAAGCTAAAAGCCATCTCTTTTGAGATGGCTTTTTTGTCTCTATAAAATGTATACAAAGAAAAATAGCATTACCCAAACCACGTCAACAAAATGCCAATACCAACTGCCGGCTTGAAAAGCAAAGTGCTCTTTTGGTGTGAAGTGACCTTTCAAGCAACGCCCCAACAGTACAATGAGAATAATTGTGCCTAAAGTAACGTGCATTCCATGAAAGCCTGTTAATAGAAAGAACGTATTTCCATAAACGCCAGAGTCCAGAGTCAAACCAAGATCACGATAGGCATGGACATATTCTTGTACTTGCAAGACTAGAAATATTGCACCAAGCACTATGGTAAGGCTTAGCATGCTAATAAGTTGAGTGCGTTTCACTTTTTCTAAGCCAACATGTGCATAATGCAAGGTAACAGATGAGGCCAATAATAAGGCGGTATTAATCAAAGGTAAGCCAGTCCAAGGCATCGCTTGAGTAGATGGCTCGCCGGTTGAAATTGCGTCGGCAGGTGTTGTTAACAATGGCCAGGTAGCTTGAAAGCCATTCCACAACACTTCATTTGTACTAGCGTTGTTTGAAGCACCACCTAACCAAGGGATACTAATTGTTCTTGCATAAAAGAGTGCTCCAAAGAATGCCATAAAAAACATCACTTCAGAAAATATAAACCACGCCATTCCCTGTCGATAAGAGCGGCCTAGCTGAGCGCTATAAAGCCCGCTCATTGATTCATCAATTTGATTCTTAAACCAGCCTGTAATCATAATGAGTAGAAGTACGATACCTGCCATCAGCGTGTAAAAGCCATAACCACTTTTATCTCGCGTAGTCTCGATAACAAAGTTACCGGCACCAACGGCAATTAAAAACAAGGCGACCGCGCCAACTATCGGCCAGATACTTTGTTCGGGGACATAATATTTTTGATATTGTTCTTGGGCCATTTTATTCTCCATTAGCTGTTGTTCATGGCAACGTCAACAGCGGGTTGTGCTTTTGCAGATATATCATAAAGCGTGTACTGCAATGTAAAAACGGTGATATCTTTTGGAAGCTGCGGGTCAACGTAAAACCTCATTGGCATTAAGGCTTCCTCACCTGCCTTGAGCGGCTGATGCTTGAAGCAGAAGCATTCTGTCTTATTCACAAACAATGCCGCCGTGCCCGGAGACACCGACGGTATAGCTTGCGCAATGATGTCACGGTCTGTTGGATTTCGAACATAGAAAGCAACTTCGCTCATCTCGCCCGGGTGCACCGCAACTTCTGCAGTTTGGGCTGTAAACTCCCAAGGCATTCCCGAATGCGTGCGCGTTATAAATTCAACTTTAATGGTTCGAGATTCGTCTATTATCACTGATTCGTAAACTGCAGCTTCATTTGATGTTTTGCCATTTATGCCCGTAAGGTCACAAAAAACATCGTACAAAGGCACCAACGCAAAGCTAAACCCCAACATACCAATCACGACAAACACGAGTGTTCTAGCGGTTTTTGCATTTTCCGCTGCCGCTTCTGCACGCGTTTTTGGTACTTGAGTTTCCGATGTTCGCCCACTCTCTGGCGAACCATCGGCTTTTTCAGCTTTGTCATTAGAACCAGATAGTTCAGACATACCTACGCTATCCTCTTTTTATCTTATGACCGGTGGTGTTTCAAAAGTGTGGTACGGCGCTGGTGATGGAATTTCCCACTCCAGGCCTTCGGCACCTTCCCAAACTTGGTCAGATACGGGTTCACCTATTTTTCTGCAGGCTTTGATAATAAGCACCAAGAAAATCAATTGAGACAGACCGAATGCAAAGCCACCGATGCTTATCCATTTGTTAAAGTCTGCAAACTGAAGCGCGTAGTCAGGAATACGACGAGGCATACCAGCGAGTCCAACAAAGTGCATAGGGAAAAACAGAACGTTTACTGAAATTAATGAACACCAGAAATGCCATTTAGCCAACGTAATATCAAACATTTTGCCAGTCCACTTTGGCAACCAGTAATACACTGCAGCCATAATCGAGAATACAGCACCCGTAACAAGTACATAGTGGAAGTGAGCAACCACGAAGTAAGTATCATGATATTGGAAATCTACCGGGGTGATAGCAAGCATGAGGCCTGAAAGTCCGCCAATGGTAAATAATACGATAAACGCGATAGCGAACATCATCGGCACTTCAAACGTCAACGAACCACGCCACATCGTGGCTACCCAGTTGAAAACTTTCACACCCGTCGGAACGGAAATTAACATGGTCGCGAACATGAAGAACATCTCAGCAGCCACCGGCATGCCCGTTGTAAACATATGGTGCGCCCAAACGATAAAAGACAACAATGCAATAGATGCAGTCGCATAGACCATTGACGCATAACCAAATAGCTTTTTGCGCGAGAAGGTAGGGACAATCGCTGAAATAATACCGAATGCAGGTAAGATCATTATATAAACTTCAGGGTGCCCGAAGAACCAGAATATATGCTGGAACATAACGGGGTCGCCACCACCTGCGGCATCAAAGAAACTGGTACCAAAAAACTTGTCGGTCAGCACCATTGTTACAGCGCCTGCTAGCACGGGCATAACCGCAATAAGTAAGAAGGCCGTAATCAACCAAGTCCATACAAACAAAGGCATTTTCATGTAGGTCATGCCTGGTGCGCGCATGTTTAATATGGTCACGACTACGTTAATTGCACCCATGATGGATGAAATACCCATGATGTGAACTGAAAACACGAACAAAGCGGTACTATCACCACTGTACTGAGTTGAAAGAGGAGCATAGAAAGTCCAACCAAACGCAGGGCCGCCGCCATCCATGAATAAAGAAGAAAGTAGAATAAGGAAAGCAAATGGTAGGATCCAGAAACTCCAGTTATTCATTCTTGGTAATGCCATATCCGGCGCACCGATCATCATTGGAACAAGCCAGTTCGCCAAGCCAGTAAAGGCTGGCATAACTGCCCCAAATACCATAATAAGACCATGTACTGTGGTCATCTGGTTAAAGAAATGCGGTTCTACAATTTGCAAACCTGGTTGAAATAGCTCTGCGCGAATGACCATTGCCATTGCGCCGCCAATCAAGAACATGATGAAGGCAAACCAAAGATACAGGGTGCCAATGTCCTTATGGTTAGTTGTGAATAACCATCTTAAAATGCCTTTTGGAATGTGATGCTCGTGATGGGCATCGTGGCCATCATGCGAATCATGTGCGTCGTTTACGGTTTCGGTATTCATATTGATGACCTCCTATTTACCGTTAATTATTGCGTTAACATCTTTAGCCTGCACCATGTCGCCGGTATTATTACCCCAAGCATTTCGCTCATAAGTAACCACCGCTGCTATTTCAGACATCGATAACTGTTTGCCAAACGCCGGCATATTATTTTTACCATCGATGATCATGCTGATATGTACGGGAATATTTTGTTTTTCTAAAGCAATCTTGCTGCCTTTTAAAGCTGGGAACATAGGGGGTAAGCCGCCACCATTTGCTTGATGGCAAGCGATACACGCAGTGTCATATATTTTCTTACCCTGCGACATTAGCTCATCCATACTCATGTTCATGGAAAGCAAACGCTGCTCCTCTTCTTTCGCTCTCATCGCTATTGCTTCTTCTGCCTTCAGCCATGCTTCATATTCAGCAGGGTCCTTAGCAATAACAACGACTGGCATAAAGCCGTGGTCTTGTCCGCATAATTCTGCACACTGACCGCGATAAATACCAGGCTCATTAACATTGGTCCACGCTTCGTTAATGAAGCCAGGATTAGCGTCTTTTTTGATTGCAAAATCAGGAACCCACCAAGAATGGATAACGTCATCAGAAGTGATCAAGAAACGGACTTTTTTACCTGTTGGAATAACGAGTGGTCTATCAACTTCTAGCAGATAGTTTTCGCCCTTCGTGAATTTATTGTTAATTTGCTCTCTTTGAGTGGCAAGCAAGGAAAAGAATTCGACCTCTGGATTGTCTTTATATTTATAGTGCCATTTCCACTGCGATCCGGTCACTATTATGGTGACGTCAGCCTCACTGGTATCCTCCATCGCGATTAAGGTCGTAGCCGCGGGCCACGCCATCGCAATAAGAATAATAAACGGGATAACCGTCCACAGTACTTCTACTTTTACGTTTTCATGAAAATTAGCGGGCTTCGCACCAGTTGATTTGCGGTGCATAACCATAGAATAAAACATAACACCGAAAACGACGACACCGATTACAACGCATATCCAAAACATCAACATGTGTAAGTCATACACTTCTAAACTGATATCGCTTACACCCTGACGTAGGTTAAGGTCGGACCGCTCTGCAGCCGTTGAGGCTATTGCTGAATTGCTAAACGCTACTAACGCGCCAACAAGCAATGAGGTTACTCGATTCACTCTGATACTCCTTTCCAATCTTCTTCTTCAGGTTGTGAATTTATGCCCTCTGATGTGAAGATTCTGTTTAATTTGTTATTTTGATGTAAATCAATGCCTAATGATTAAACAAAGTACCCGCATAGTCTAGTGTTTTCTTGAAATTAGAGTGAATATATTGAGAGTGATTAAAATTTGCACAAGGGTTTTTATGGTCTTTTACAGACGGTTTTTTGTAAGCAATTGGTTTTAGCAATTTTTATTCTTAATTTTGGACTGTGGATTAATAGATTCAACTGGGATCGGAGGCTGTAATTACACTAAATGTAGCGTAAATATTAATATTGAAAAATACGGTAGAGAGAGTAAAAAATGCGACACAAAAAAGCCGCTTCAAAGCGGCTTTTTTGTTTTTATAGTTGGCACCACTGATTTTAAGTTAACGCTACATCCAATCTGAATTTCGGATAACACCAACAGCAATCCCCTCAATATTGAAAGGCTGCGAGGCTAAATCAACCTTAATAGGGGCAAACGCGTCGTTTTCCGCATGCAGTAAAACTTGGCTACCCCGTTTTTCGAAACGCTTAACCGTAACGTCTTCATCAACTCGCGCAACGACCACTTGACCGTTATGAACATCGCTTGTTCGATGTACTGCCAAAATATCACCATCCATAATACCGATATCCTTCATACTCATGCCATGCACTCGAAGCAGAAAATCGGCGTTCGGCTTAAATAGGTCAGGATCGATTTTATAATGGCACTCTACATGCTCTGTGGCCAAAATAGGCTCGCCTGCAGCTACTCGTCCGATAAGTGGTAAGCCTTCGTCGGCCTCATCATCTAAAGGGCAATTAAGTTTAATACCGCGCGACGTGCCAGGAATAATATCAATCACTCCTTTTTTGGCGAGCGCTTTCAAATGCTCCTCAGCGGCATTCGCCGACTTGAAACCTAAGTGACGCGCAATTTCGGCGCGAGTGGGCGGCATGCCCGTATCAATCATTGTACTCTTGATAAGGTCTAGTACTTCTTGTTGCCTGGGAGTTAGTGGACGCATAAACAGCCTGTTTTTCTATACAGTTAGGTGTAAGTATATACAGGAAAAGGGAAATGGCAACGATCAAATCAACATTTGTTTAAAAACTATTCTATGAACAACAGATGCTTATGATTCTACATGCGCATTATAAAGGAATTGCAGCAATGTTAAATTCTCATGTTATTATTGCGCTGTATTGGTTCATATCAGGAAGACTACATGAGTAGCGTGCGCTCGTTTGTTCGTAAAATGGTTACTTCGCCAATTCGTTGGCTTATCTCAGTCAACAGCGTCCCAGCGAATATCGAAGCTGAATTAGGCATAGATAAAAAAAAGCCAATCATGTACCTCCTGCAAACCGAGTCGATTACTGATTTACTTGCTCTGCAAAAATCAACTGCAGGCTTAGGTTTGCCTGACCCAACGTCTCGCATTGAGTTTTTAGGTAGCGAGCATAAGCGCTGTTACTTTCTCAGTCGGCCTCAAAGTCTCTTATCTAGACAAGTAAAAAAGACCACGATTGAAGATGTTTTCACCAATATGTTTCATCTGCATCGAGAGAACCCTGAACTCGATCTGCAAGTGGTTCCTGTGTTTATTTCTTGGGGCAGAGCAGCCAGTAAAAAATCCACTGGATTTGCGCAGCTATTGGCAGACAGAGCGTCACCAAGTTGGTTAAGAAAATTATTTATTGTTTTGTTTCTTGGACGAGACAACGTGGTAAGTTATAGCAAAGCTGTATCAACCAAACAGATGGGCCAGCTGCATGGTTCAAACCAACAGATATCACACAAATTAGTTCGAGTAGCAAGGACTCACTTTCAGCGTAAGCGACAAGCACTAAGTGGCCCAACACTCCTTGAGCGTTCAACTCTATACAATTCCTTATTAGGTTCCGACTCAGTCAAACAAGCCATGCTTGAAGATATGCGACAGAAAAACATAAGTTCGCACGAGGCCAAACAGTTAGCAATTGAGTATATCGATGAAATTGCCGCGGACTATCGCGTAGGTCTTATACGCATAGGCGAGCGTATATTAGGGCGGATTTGGAATAAAATATATAACGGCATCCATGTCGGACATGCATATCGGGTGCGTGAACTTGCTCAAAATGGGCACGAAATTATCTACGTTCCCTGTCACCGTTCACACATGGACTATCTGTTGCTCACTTATGTTATTCACCACGAAGGACTCGTCACCCCGCATATTGCAGCCGGTATCAATTTGAATTTTTGGCCTGTAGGAAAGATATTCAGGCGCTGCGGTGCCTTTTTCTTACGCCGCAGTTTTGCCGGCAATAAACTATACACGGCTACTTTCAGAGAATACCTAGAGCTTCTTTTTAATAAAGGATACTCCGTTAAGTATTATCCAGAGGGCGGGCGATCGAGAACAGGCCGTCTACTGCCGCCAAAGACAGGTATGCTAGCAATGACTCTGCAAGCAGCTCTCAAGGGCATAAACCGACCGGTTTCAATTGTGCCAGTGTACATAGGCTATGAGCATGTGATGGAAGTAAAGAGTTACCAAAAAGAACTCAAAGGGAAGACCAAGAAAAAAGAATCACCGACTCAAATATTTTCAGCCATTCGAAAACTCAAAAACTATGGCCATGGTTTTGTTAATTTTGGTGAGCCATTACAAATCAATCAGTTTTTAGATAAGCATGTTGAAAACTGGCGCGAGACAACGCCAGACGACCCTGATAAAAAACCGACTTGGTTAACACCGGCAGTTAATACGTTGGCCGACACCATAATGACCCGTATCAATCGAGCTGCAGCGCTGAATGGTACTGCCTTGGTTGCCCTATGTTTGTTATCGTCTAAAACACACATCATGAGTAGATCCGAACTGACCGCCGCGCTAAAAGACTATTTGATGCTTCTGTCTGCAGTGCCATTCAGCGGCGACTTCACCCTTCCAAAAGTTGAAGTTGAGGAGCTCATTACAAACACCTTAGCGCTGAATCGATTCGAGCAATCAGAAGACGAATACGGCAAGATGATTGCAACAAAAGATGGTAACGCGGTGTTGTTAACCTATTATCGCAACAACATTTTGCATGTTTTTGCTTTGCCTAGTTTAATTATGGCCGTGGTGTTCAGCGCTAGGAAAACAGACAAAGCCGCCGTTTTGGATATGGTTAGCAAGCTTTATCCCTTGTTGAAGCGTGAGTTTTTTATGCATTACTCATTGGAGCAGGCTCTTGAGCACACCGAAGCACTCATTGTGCAAATGACAGAGCAAGGCTTGCTGATGCAAACTGGCGACGAACTAACCTCTCCTTCGGCGAGTGATGACACCTTCCATTCTGCGTGGCTATTGAGTCGTGCTATGCAAGAAACATGGCAGCGTTATGCGGTCGTCCTGCGAGTATTGGAAAAAGAAAAGACAATTGCTCGCTCAAACTTAGAGAAGCAAAGTTGCGTTATTGCAGAGCGACTTTCTACCCTCTTTGGCATGAGCTCACCTGAGTTTTATGATAAGAATGTGTTGGGGTCTTTTGTGTATGCACTGCGTGAAAATAACTTACTGAAAACGCTCGATAGCGGTAGTTTGGAGTTTTCCCAAGACAGCTTAGTCCTTAAAAAAGCTATTTCAGAATTAGTTTGGCCTGAAATAGCGCAGCATTTAGAGAAGATTTAAACACTGAATCTTGCAATAGCGGCATCGTAGCTAACACAAAGAGACGAAAAAAGGGCAGATCACTTCTGCCCTGATAAAAACAATCTATATGCGGGGTTATCTTGGTGTTCATGCACGTCAAAACCAAGTTCGCTGACGTGAGAATCAAACAGCTCGCGCTTATCGTCTTCAATGTCAAAACCCGCTAACACAAGACCTTCCGCTGCCCCATGATTACGATAGTGAAACAAGGTAATATTCCACTGTTCGCCCAATTTAGTTAAAAAGTGCATTAACGCACCTGGATATTCCGGGAACGCGAATGAGAAAATATGTTCGTTGATATATTCCTGCGGCTTGCCCCCAACCATATGCCGAACATGCAGCTTTGCTAGCTCGTTATCCGACATATCGAAACATTCATAGCCATTTTTATTGAGACGTTTTAATAGTGCTTGTAGCTCTGCCAGCCCTCGCTTCAATTTAACTCCAACAAAAATATGAGCTTCATCACTTTTTGCATAGCGATAGTTAAATTCCGTTATGGTTATACCGCCTAACATCTCACAAAACGCCTTAAACGAGCCTTTTGCTTCGGGTATTTTTACCGCGAAAACCGCTTCTTTTTGCTCACCTAATTCACAGCGTTCCGACACATAGCGCAGCGTGTGAAAGTTAATATTTGCGCCACATAAAATGCCGCCAATAACTGCGCCCTGTAGCTTGTATTGCTTTGTGTACTTGCGAATAGCGGCGACTGATAAGGCACCTGCTGGTTCGGCAATAACTCGTGTATCATCAAAGATATCTTTTATTGCAGCGCAGATTTCGTCGTTGGTAACCGTGATCACGTCGTCCAAGTATTCCTGGCATATTCTAAAGGTCTCACTGCCGATAGTTTTAACCGCAACGCCGTCAGCGAAAATGCCGACGGTTGGGAGGGTCACGGGCGCACCTTTTTCTATTGCAGCGGTCAAGCATGCAGATTCCACTGACTCGACTCCAATAATCTTAATGTCAGGCCGTATTTGCTTCATGTAAATAGCAATACCCGCGGCTAAACCACCGCCACCAACCGCGACAAACAGATATTCTAGGTTGGGGTTTTGCTCGAGCATTTCTTTCGCTATGGTACCTTGACCCGCGATAACGTTAGGGTGATCAAAAGGCGGTATCATTGAATAGCCATGCTCAGCACATAGCGACTTAGCTAATTCACTAGCTTGATCGAAACTGGTTCCCGATTGCACGACTGTGACATTGTTACCACCAAAGCGTTTTACAGCTTCTACTTTGATATCAGGGGTGGTTTCAGGCATCACGATCGTAGCTTTGATATTGAGCTTTTTAGCTGCATACGCGACACCTTGCGCATGATTTCCGGCTGAAGCGGCAACAATGCCCGCAGCCTTTTGCTTCTCGGTGAGTTGGCGTATGCAGTTGTAGGCCCCTCTGATTTTAAAGGACTTTACAGGCTGCTGATCTTCGCGCTTTAGATACACTTTATTTTTCAGCTCAGTCGACAAGCTTGTGAGGTAATTCAACTCAGTGTTTATCGCTGCTTCGTAAACAGGTGCGCACAATATTTTGGTCAAATATTGATAGGGTGTCTGTTGGTTTGAGACTAATTTGCCGCCTGAAGCAGCCGTATTCGTTTCTGTATTATTTGACGACATTAATAATCCAATTTTGATGGGTCACGCACGGCACCCTTGTCTGCGCTGGTTGCTAACATAGCAAATACTTTCAGAGCGGTACTGACTTCGCGTTTTCTGTTTAAAGGTTTCCATGGGTTCGACGACTGGTTCATAGCTTCTGTTCTCGCCTTAAATTCAGCATCATCAATGACTAAATTCATTGAGCGATTTGGAATGTCGATAGCAATAATATCGCCATTTTGTACCAGAGCAATACCACCACCTGCAGCGGCTTCCGGTGAGCAATGTCCTATTGACAAGCCCGATGTGCCTCCCGAAAAACGACCATCAGTGATCAGCGCGCATTCTTTGCCAAGTCCTTTCGATTTTAGATAAGACGTTGGATACAGCATCTCTTGCATTCCGGGCCCCCCTTTGGGGCCTTCGTAGCGGATAACGACGACTTCGCCCGATTTGACCTCATCTTTCAAAATACCGGCAACAGCATCATCCTGACTTTCGTAAACGCGCGCCGGACCGGTAAATTTATGAATCGATTCATCAACGCCAGCAGTTTTTACGATACAGCCATTTTCGGCCAAATTACCAAACAGCACAGCTAGACCGCCTTCTTTGCTGAAGGCATTGTCGATATTTCGAATACAGCCACCTTCCCGATCTACATCTGCGGTAGGGTAGCGACAGCTTTGACTAAATGCCTGAGTAGTTCGAATACCTGCAGGGCCAGCCTTATAAAAATTCAATGCTTCTGCATTTTCCGGATTAGTAATGTCCCAGTCGGCGATCACTTCTTGAAGGCTTTTACCTAATACATGCGGATTATCGCCATGCAACAAGCCAGCTTTGTTTAATTCATTCAAAATGCCCATAACACCGCCGGCTCTGTGTACATCTTCCATATGATACTGCGGCGTGGCGGGTGCGACTTTGCATAAATGCGGTACTTTGCGTGACAAGCGATCGATGTCGTCCATGGTGAATTCAACTTCACCTTCAATTGCAGCAGCAAGCAAATGCAGAATAGTATTAGTAGAACCGCCCATTGCAATATCGAGGCTCATCGCATTTTCGAAGGCCTTAAAGTTAGCAATATTTCGAGGCAGCGCTAGCGGATCGTTGTCGCCGTACCAGCGTTTACACAAATTGACGATTTCAACGCCTGCTTGTTTGAACAAGCCTTCGCGGTCCGCATGAGTGGCGAGCATCGAACCATTTCCCGGCAACGACAAACCCAATGCTTCGGTCAAACAGTTCATTGAGTTTGCGGTGAACATACCGGAACATGAACCGCAGGTCGGGCAGGCGGAGCGTTCGATGGCGTCGGCATCTTCTTGTGACACCTTGTCGTCTGCAGCCGCTACCATGGCATCAACTAAATCGAGTTTTATTATTTGATCGCTTAGCTTAGTTTTGCCGGCTTCCATTGGACCGCCAGAGACAAAAATAACCGGCACGTTCAGTCGCATTGCTGCCATCAGCATACCCGGTGTAATTTTATCGCAGTTTGAGATACACACAATCGCGTCAGCACAGTGCGCATTAACCATGTATTCTACCGAGTCCGCAATTATTTCTCGCGACGGCAAACTATAAAGCATGCCGCTATGTCCCATTGCAATGCCGTCGTCGACTGCAATCGTATTGAATTCTTTTGCCACACCGCCAGCCGCTTCAATGCTGCGAGCGACCAGTTGCCCCATGTCTTTAAGATGCACATGACCAGGTACAAACTGCGTAAATGAATTTGAAACTGCAATAATCGGCTTCCCAAAATCACCGTCTTTCATTCCAGTGGCTCGCCATAATGCTCTGGCGCCAGCCATATTTCGACCTTGAGTGCTTGTTGCTGAACGTAGTTTTGGCATCTTGCGTTTCCTGCTTTCGAATTTGTTCATCGTTAAATGGTTTTTGGTAAACAGCTTTTTGTAAATGGCTTTTTGTAAATGGCTTTTTGTAAATGGCTTTTTGTAAATAGCTTTTTGTAAATAGCTTTTTGTAAATAGCTTTTTGTAAATGGCTTTTTGTAAATGGCCTTTTTAAAAATGCCTTTGTAAATAGCCTTTATAAATAGCGCTGTTGACCAAGAGCTTAAAAAGTGAGGGCGTTAAAAACGAAAAAACCCTCGGCAAAAGAGGGTTTTGTGGATTCTTAGAATGCACTGCGCCCTCGCTCAACTGCCTCCTTTATCGATTTTTGACAAAGACTGGAGTTGCGAAGATGCTTGAAAATGTTGATTCAAATTGTCGTCACATCGCCAATGTGCCCTAATTCAAAGTGCTGTGCAAGCACTTCTTAATAATAGCATCATCAGAATACACACTTAGGACAGCTGTTTTTAGCGCTTTCTTCAAATAAGCTTTAGCAATAAAAAGCAGCAGGATTTAAATAATGTCTTTGTCTATTGTCTACACCCGCGCAAATCTGGGTGTTGATGCGCCACTCGTCACCATTGAAGTACATTTATCGAATGGACTACCGGCATTCAACCTGGTTGGCCTACCCGAAACAACAGTAAAAGAATCGAGAGATAGGGTACGTAGCGCCATTATTAATTCAGATTTCGAATTCCCATCGAAAAGGATCACGGTGAATATGGCGCCAGCAGACTTGCCAAAAGGGGGTAGTCGCTTCGATTTGGCTATCGCGATTGGCATTATCGCGGCTAGCGAGCAACTGAAAAGAGTTGACTTGGATCAGTATGAGTTTGTAGGAGAGTTAGCATTATCAGGAAATTTACGCCCCATACAAGGCGCACTTCCCATGGCATTTGCCGCATCAAAATCGAAGCGGCAGCTCGTTTTACCCAAGCATAATGGTGATGAGGCTAGCCTTGTGAGTGCGGCACAAATTATTGCTGCTAACTCGCTAACTGAGGTGTATTTGCATCTATGTAATAAGCAAAAAATACCAGCTCACGTAGCTAAAAAGGCAAAAACTATAGCTTCAACATATGGTGACATGTCGGATATTGTTGAACAACAGCACGCTAAACGCGCCTTAGAAATTGCTGCAGCGGGTGCGCACAATATACTTTTTTTTGGGCCCGCAGGAACTGGAAAAAGCATGTTGGCAAACAGGTTGTTATCCATTATGCCTGAATTAGACGAAGAGTCGGCGCTGACCTCGGCGTCCATTCGTTCAATTTCGGGCGATAAAATATGTTTATCTACATGGCGTAATCGCGCATTTCGACAGCCGCATCATACCAGTTCGGCAGCAGCATTAGTGGGCGGTGGCAGCTATCCAAAACCGGGAGAAATTTCACTCGCGCACAAAGGAGTATTGTTTCTTGATGAACTGCCTGAGTTCGGTAGGCACATATAAGATGTATTGCGCGAACCCATGGAAACCGGCGTGATCAACATTTCTCGTGCTGCACAAAAAGTAGTATACCCCGCTGATTTTCAATTGGTTTGTGCGATGAATCCAAGCCCAACAGGCGATATTGACGATCAACGTGCAAACCCCGATCAGGTACTACGCTATTTGAATCGGATTTCAGGTCCCTTTTTAGACCGAATTGACCTTCAAGTTAATGTACCTCGAATTGATTTAAGCAAAGCTTTAAAAATTAAACATGAGAGTAAGCCTGGTGTTAATCGTTCTCAAGCAAGCGTACACAATATCGTTCACACCCAAAAACTAGCGGCGAACTTAAGACCCGAAATCAAGCAAGTGGACGCTAAGATATCACTCCCTCATTCTGGCGCTCAAAGGGAGCTTTTAACTGACGCATGTGATGAGCAGGCAAGCCTTAATGCGCCTATATTATCTGAGCCGCCTTTATCTTCAACTATACAATCCGGTCAGAAAGTAGAGACAAGTGAGATTGTGAAACGCAGAGTAATAGCAGCACAAAGCAAGCAATTAAAGCGCCAAGGCAAGTTAAACAAAAGCCTAAGCGGTAAGGAAATTGAGCGATATTGTCCGTTAAGTGAAACGGAAAGTTTATTCTTGAGTAAGGCAATGCAGAGTATGAACTTATCAATGCGCGCTTACCATCGAACTATGCGTGTTGCTCGCACTATTGCCGACTTAGAAAGCGTTGAGCGCGTCAATCAGCAACATTTAGCCGAAGCACTTAGCTTTAGGAGCTTCGACCGAATGTTGAATGAATTAAGCGAATAAGCTAGCTCTCCTCATCTGCTTGAAAAATTGCCTCAATTTGCAAATTAAATAGCGTCGCCGCCTTAAAGGCAAGAGACAAACTCGGGTCATACTTGCCTTTTTCTATCGCTATAATTGTTTGCCGCGAAACATTTAACTCCGCCGCAAGGTCAGCTTGAGTCCAATCTCTTTCCGCTCGCAGTACTTTGAATCTATTCTTCATGAATACTTCCTGTGAGCTAGCAGCATGCCAACGCCATACGAAATACCCATGACAAAAAGTACGCTTGACGGATTCGGTTGAAACTCAACTAAACGGACGGCTTCTAACAAACCATAAACAGCACCAAACACCATGCTGACGCCAAGAGATAGCGCCATTGCAACGAAATGGATACGCTGCTGCAGCTCATCTAAATCTTCTAAGTGCTGCTTGTTCGCCATAATCATTTTGTAGCCCATCAATAAATTGGTGGCAATAGCACACAATGAAATGACCTTATTGTAGTCCCATAGAGAAACTGGACCGAAGGCTACCAGTGCTAAACTCAGCAACCAAGCACTCGTCCAAACGGCGAGTGATTTTGTGTTGCGTTTGTTTTTTTCGGTAATGCTGTTGTTGCTTGATGTACTTTGTTTATCAATCATATTGTTACCTTTTTATTTTTTCTTATTCGCTAGTAGCGGCGCATAAGCAGATGTTGTGTCGAAAGAATATGAAATATATCCCTCGCCGAAAGGTAAAGCGTCCTTTACTTATAGATAAGTTAAGCTTACTTTGAATCAATGTCAAGCTCACTTTACAATTTGTGGTGATTTATTGACATTAAGTGTCGAACAGATCGACCATGGCACGGATCAACGCTTCGTTTTCACGCTCTTTTAAAAAACACAAACCGAGAGAATAAGCCTCAATATCTTTTGCCTCGATGCTAGTGACTTTTGCTTTCGCCACTGAGTTGTCCAGCACAATTTGCGGTACAAATCCGATTCCTAAACCGAGCGCAACCATACTGACGATCGCCTCATTGCCAGAAACACTTGCGTAAATTCTGGGCTTAACTCCGTGCTCTTCAAACCAATGATTGATTGTTCGCTTCGATGGCCCACCTGCTGGCATCACAACACTGTGTTCATGCCACCTTACGTCTTCAATATGTGATATCTGTAGTGTTTTAGGGACAATCAGCACTAAGGGCACTTCGTCGATTTTTTTAAACCTTAGATGTTCGGGGAAGTCTGGCGTGTGAATAGCAATAGCGATATCAGCCTTGTGCTGCCCAACATTGTCGACGGCCAAGGAGTGATCGCCTGTATCCAACTTAAGTTCAATTTGTGGATATTGCGCCTGCAGTTTATCTAATAGTTTTGGCAAGTGACTTTGACTGGCCGTCACTGAACAATATAGCGATAGCGTGCCGCTCAACTGAGCTTCCTGCTGACCGATATCGGCGCGAACTTGCAACCATGCAGTTAAGGTTAATTCTGCAAATTCTAAAAATCGCTGTCCAGCTGCAGTTAGTCGAACGCTACGATTATTACGCACGAAAAGTGCAGCCCCGCATTCCTGCTCAAGCCTAACAATAGCGCGCGATAAGGTAGGTGGCGAAACAAACATAGCATCCGCCGTTTTGCTAAAATGCAGCGTTTTTGCCAAATGGCGGAACATCTGTAGCGCTTTTAATTCCATATTCGCTTACCTCTTTACGCATCTGGCGGACAATAAAACAATACTTTAATTTAATGTTTCAAATATTGAAACACTACATTTCAAATATATCACTTTATAAAACAAAATATCTTTCTTAATATCAACTCTTGTCGTCACAGACACAAAAATTAAACTCAAACATTTTTAATTATGCTGTTGTTTGGGTCAGATGCTTGAAAAGCAGATTCAAAAATTACCGAGAGAAAAATGACAAATTACTTCAACACATTGCCGCTACGTAAGCAGTTAGATCAGTTAGGTCGCTGCAGATTTATGCACAGAAACGAATTCGCTGAAGGTTGCGATTATCTGAAAGGGCAAACCATCGTCATCGTAGGTTGCGGAGCGCAAGGTTTGAACCAAGGTTTGAACATGCGTGATTCAGGCTTAAATGTTAGTTATGCGTTACGTCAGGCTGCTATCGACGAAAAGCGCGACTCGTTCCAGAGAGCATCATCAAATGGCTTTACGGTTGGAACATATCAAGACTTGATACCCGACGCGGATTTAGTCTATAACTTAACGCCAGACAAGCAGCACTCGAGCGTTGTTGAAGCGGTTATGCCTCTAATGAAGAAAGGTGCAACCTTAAGTTACTCACATGGTTTTAATATTGTAGAAGAAGGTCAACAGATTCGGGCCGACATTACCGTTGTTATGTGTGCACCAAAATGTCCAGGAACAGAAGTTCGCGAAGAATATAAACGTGGATTTGGCGTACCAACACTCATTGCTGTGCATCCTGAAAACGATCCTGAAAATAAAGGGTGGGCAATAGCCAAAGCCCTAGCTAGCGCTACCGGTGGAGATAGAGCGGGTGTCCTTGAGAGCTCGTTTGTTGCCGAGGTGAAGTCGGATTTGATGGGTGAACAAACTATTTTATGTGGCATGCAGCAAGCAGGCGCAATTTTAGCTTTTGACAAAATGGTCGCCGATGGCGTCGACCCCGCTTATGCAGGTGCATTAGTTCAATATGGTTTAGAAGCCATTACCGAGGCTCTCAAAATCGGTGGCGTAACGAACATGATGGACCGACTGTCTAATCCGGCTAAAATTGTTGCTCATGACCTTTCGGTTGAGCTGACGACAATCATGCGTCCTCTCTTTGAAAAACATCAGGACGACATTATTAGTGGTCACTTCTCAACAACCATGATGGAAGACTGGGCAAATAACGATACTAACTTATTCAAGTGGCGCGAGGAAACAGGCCAGTCAGGTTTTGAAAATGCGCCCGTATACAGTGGTAAAATTTCAGATCAAGAGTTTTTCGACAAAGGCATTTTGCTAGTAGCAATGATAAAAGCCGGCGTCGAGCTTGCATTCGATGTCATGGTTGAAGCTGGTATATTGCCTGAGTCAGCATATTATGAATCGCTGCATGAAACACCACTCATCTCTAATACAATCGCAAGAAAACGCTTGTACGAAATGAACGTAGTTATTTCGGATACCGCCGAGTATGGTAACTATTTATTTGCTAATGCGGCTGTGCCGTTACTGCAAAAAGAATTAATGCCAAAAATCACGGCTGAACACATTGGTGGTGGTTTGCTTTCTCAGTCTACTGGCGTGGATAACATGAAACTGGTGCTTGTTAATAACGCAATTCGCTCTCACGGCGTGGAAAGTGTTGGCGAGAAGCTGCGCGGATACATGACCGACATGAAAGCGATTGTCGCGGCTGTGTAGCATTGATGTATTTTGGTGGTTTGTTATCCCTGAAAACTGCGCACGTTTTTCAGATCTAAACAGACCGTTTTGCTAGTTTGATACCTTTTCTGTCGTTAGGTGCTTTAACTAAGCTCCTTTTGCCCGGCCTTTTGGTCGGGCTTTTTCTTTTTAGATGATAGCCGGCTGCAAAAAAACACTAATAGTCGCAAATGTCCTGTAGCAAAAAAGATACAAAACAGAACTTTCGATTAAATTTTGTTAATAAAGCAAGATTTAAGGTTAATTTAGTGTGTAAAAGCCTTTTCAGCTATTGCATGCATCAAATAAGCATATATGCTTACCTTCTACTCTCGCTTAGGTATAAAAGGTGAGGGCAGGTTATTATTAACGATACATTTGGAAATATTTAATGGAAACCATGACATCAAGATATACTCAAATAGGCGATTGGATATTTGAAGTAAAGATGGTGAGAGCGTTACGAGTTAAGAATTATGGTGACCCTTATACGGGCACTGCTAATCTGACAGTCAACGGCGACTCGGTTTACATAGATACACAGATGACCAGGGAAGGTGATAATTTTTCTAGAGTAGATTCTTTAGCGTTTTATAAGTTTTGCCAAATGCTAGAATTGAAACAAATGAATTACGATAAAATTAGAAACGGACAACGAGTATCTAAAACAGTTGAGATAGCTGACACCCGTTTACGACATTCACACCTTACAGTAGCTTATTCTAAATAAGCTACTGCCCTATCTCCTTTTGGTTAGTTTTCTTGCGCTTTGATTTTCTTTGCATATTGCACTGCAAAAAATGACAACACCGAAAATATCAAAAAACCAAATGCGATTGGTGTCAGATCATCAGTCAAAAATAGATTAATTGTTGTCGCAATCGGCACTGCAATTAGGCTAGTAAAAGACCCAATAAAGGCAGCCCCTAAACCAGCTATATGTCCGACAGGCAGCATAGCTAAAGCATTCAAATTTCCAAACAGCATACCAATAAAAAAGAAGCCAAAAAACATAGTGCTTACAAATAACCAAAGTGGGGGAACGCCGTCAAAGTACAACGTGATCGCGGTTAGGCTAATGCCATAAACTATGGAGAAAAACAAAGCACGGTCACAAATAGAACGCATACCCCACTTCATCACCATGATGCCATTGAACAAAGACGCTAAACCAATAGAGAGGGCCAATGTGGCGAATACTAAAGGAAACCACTGACCCGTATCATAGATTTCTTGAAAGATAGTTTGCGAGCCGCTGAGATATGCTAGGAAAGCGCCAAATATAAAACCCATAGCAATAGAGTACCCCATTACCTGTCGTTGTTTTAACAGCCATAAACAAGAGCGGAAGAAATGGTGCCAAGCAAATTTTCTACGATTCACTCTTATTAATGTTTCAGGTTGTCGCATAAAAAACCAAGCACCCGAAATGAGTGCGACGATCCAAAAGACCGTGAATATTTCGCGCCAATGAAAGTGCTGCATAACCGCTTGTCCAACAAGGGGAGCTATCATTGGCACGAGGATAAATATCACCGTAATAAATGACATTACCCTGGCCATTGCGTCACCTGAATATTGATCGCGAATAACCGCCATCGACGCAATTCTAGGCCCAGAAACACCAAAAGCCTGTATTACTCGACCGATAAGCAACACTTCAATGGTCTGTGCAAAATAACAAACGAAGGTCCCGATAATAAATATGATCAAACCGACTAAAATAGTAAGACGACGGCCGCGCGCATCTGAAAATGGGCCGAAAAATATTTGACCCAATGCCATACCACCAAAAAAGAGGGAAATAACAAGATAGGTTTGCTGGGCGCTTTGGCTATTTAAATCAGCACCAATTTGATTTAGCGCTGGGAGCATCGCGTCGATACTAAGTGCAACAAGCGAAGTCAAAAGAGCCATTAGTGCAATAAATTCCAATAACGGCAATGGGGGTTTCACGGCGATGTTTGCCGTCGTTGTTGTCATGGAATATCTAACCTAAGCCGAGATGAACAAAAAATAGGCGCGGATTGTTCCACATTTCCGGCACTTGCGCAATTGTGAAAAACGCTAGACGCTTATTTCAAATATGTCGCCAAAAATGCATCCAACTCTTCAAAGAAACGCATTCGATTAGAGCCAATTGTAAGGTGATGATCGGCGTTTTCCAATTCAATATATTTGAACGGCTTGCCGTGGTCTTCAAGTTCGTCAGCATAAAGCTGTGATTGCTCAACGTGCACGACTCTGTCTTCTTTGCCGTGTACTAGTAACGTCGGTGTTTTTACTTTAGCGACGTTGTAATAGGGTGAGCGCGCTCGCATATCGGAGCTGTCATCGCCTATTTGGTTTTCAGCGACCAGATCACCACCTAAAAAACGACGTTGGCGAAATGCCAATTTAGGTAAGTGCGTGACGCCAGCAAAGCTAACTGCACAAGCGAAAAGATCGGGGGTTTTGACGGTCGCCATAGTTGCGGCATAGCCGCCATAACTTGCTCCAACAATACAAACCTTATCTTCTTTGGCAATACCCTCTTTGATAAGCCAATGCGTTGCATCGCTTATATCGTCTTGCATCTCAAGGCCCCAACGCTTCATTTGTGCTTCAGAGAACTCTTTGCCATAACCGGACGAACCACGAAAATTAGGCCTAAATACGGCGTACCCTCGGTGACTCATAAACGCAGTCCAATAATCAAAACCCTGATAATCGCGAGCTCCAGGACCGCCATGAGGATGAATAACAGTCGAGTAAGGTGGTTCACCAAAAATAGGAAGTGTTAAATACCCCTCAATCTCAAGACCGTCTCGAGTTTTGTAGCTGACTAATTTGTTCTTGGCAAGAGAGTCAGGAGGAAGCTGCGGATAGGTTTCGAGCAGGATACTCAGGGTACCTTCTGCGCGGTCACCTAATAGGTATGAACCTGGAATATTGTCATTCTCAGAATATAATAAATAACGATTTTCGTCCCGATCAAAGCTCTGTAGGTAGTTTTGTGTTTCTGGTAGCGCATTGTCTAGCGCCTTGTGAAAAGGTAAGCGACCGTTTTTAAAATAATGCACGCCATATTCTGCTTGCGCATGCGAAACACCAATCACGTCGTTAGTTTTGCTCGAATAAACTAAATCACCATCAACGTCATAGTTTTCATCTTCAAAAATGAGCGTTTTTGCCATGCTGGTTAAGTCCATACTATAGAGAGCAAGTTTATCGCCCTTATAAGTGCGAAAATACATAATGTTGGGGTCTAAATCGAAGCCAAGAATAGTAATTCCATTTTCTTGCCAACTGTTGTACTCAAATATGACGCGCAGATCACTGTCATCATTTTTTCGTTCCAGAATGACAACATCACCAGAGTCATAGTCATAAGCTTCGCCTATACGAACTTGGCTTTGGCGATCGGTGACCCAATCGCGAATTTCGCGTTTTCCTTTAATGATTCGTTTCTTCTTACCTGAATGTATATTGATTTTGTATACAGACGGAAGATTAGGTTTGTCGAGATCAACAGCAACTAATATATGCTCAGGGTCGTCGCGCAAATAGTCAATAACGTTGTCTTGAAACTGTGAAGTATGATTTCCGATAATAGTCGCTGACATGAAGCGAGGCTTAATAAGCTCTTTGGGCTTAACGCCTATCGCGTTATAACGCATTGATAATAGTCGAGTTTGATAGTAACGCGTACTGCGATACTTAGAGCCAAACTTTGCGCTGATGATAAGATCATCGTTATTTGCCCAACGAAACCAATTCAGCTTTGTCTCATCATTGTCTGACTGTAAAATCAGATAGGTTTCGTCCTTTGCAATATCATAGGTAGTTAGCAAAGCTAAATGCTTTGGGTGTGAGATATTGCGAATAAATGCGATTTTTTTGCCGTCGGGAGATAGCATAGGGCGGCTAAACTCTGGTAGCGCACCAAAGTAACTTGAAGGTAATTGCTCAACGGAAAATGCGTAGAAAGAGCTTAAGGTGAGACTCAATATTAACCAGTAGCGCATAATAAATCCTTTTATTTAAGTGGTTTTGTTTAACTTATGAACATGCTCTTATCATGAACATGCTCTTATTAAGAATGTTAACCAAGCACTTTGATTTTGCCATTTCGGAGACTGTAAATCCAACTATGAATTTTAACGTCTTGTCGGCGCTTCATTGCGTCTTGATAGACCGACGTGCGACGCACGTTTTCAGCTTGTTGCATCACGTTGAGTTCACAAAGCTTAGCAGCTCTGTCTTCGCGAGAGAGAGGATCCAAAAGGGCTTTATTTTCATCTGCTGTATCTTTGATGTGTGCTAGCCAATTGTCAATTAAGCCCAAACTATCATTACTCATTGCGGCCTCAACACCGCCACAACCGTAATGACCGCAAACAATCACGTGCTTCACTTGCAACACATCGATAGCATATTGCAAAACCGACAAACAATTAAAGTCAGTATGAATAACCATGTTGGCCACATTGCGGTGAACAAAAATATCGCCTGGCAACAAGTCAACAATCTGATTCGCGGGAACTCGACTGTCTGAGCAGCCAATCCACAAATAAACCGGTTTTTGCTGTTCCGACAGTTTGTTGAAAAACTCAGGATCAGCTCGGTTTGTTTCTTCAGCCCAACGTAAATTGTTGTCCAATAGTTTCTTAATTTCTGGCATGTGAACTCGTTTTTATTTGCGTCGACTACTCTCTAGTAAAATCGATTGTAACATCGAAATCTGTGGCTATCACAAACTCGTTGTTAGTATATTTAGGCACGAAAAACCATTGCTTAACGGTATCACTAGCAAGCTTTTCGAAACCACAATGAGTGCTCTTTTTGACTCGGATATTAACCGGCTGTCCCTTTGTGCTGATATCAATTATCAAACTAACGGATGCGCTCTTAGTGTCCAAGTCTACTTCATTCAGCGTGAGAAACTTATTCGATGGAAATTTGGGCCGCACTTTATGCAATAAAGTCTGTTTTGCGCCCCACGCTTTATTTTTGGCGAGCTCTCGGCTATGAAAAACCGCTTTCTTTATTTCTTTTTTATTGGCATTTAACGTTACAAGGTGAGCATGTGCAACCATACCAACGGGATGCATCACTATTTTTTCAGTGCTAAGTAATGTGAGTACTTTTTCAAAAGCTGCCGTTGCATCTTTATTTTTCTGCTTCCAAAAGTAAGCTTGCCCCAAATAAACCAATGACTTAATGTAGACCATTGCGTCTTCACCTAGGGTTTTTTTAGCATCTAGGTTGAATCTTTTTGCCATATTAATTAAGCGATAATCTTTTGGAGTCCAATTGTTTGAAACGGCGGTTTTTACAGTGTGCCCGCGAAACATCAAACTGTTCTCAGGCATCTGCATAACAAGCTCTTCGGTCACTTCAAGCAACTTATCAATCGCCCGAGCACAAGGACACAAAACACTCTCGCCTGCCGCTCCGAGTTTCAAGGACTCTGACCCCTTGATTTTCAAGGGGTCAGAGTCCTTGAAATTGGTGTAAGTAGAGCCTAAATATTGAACGTGGCCAAATTGAGCAATCCCCAAATCGCGCGCCGTTAATTTTTCTGCTTTGTCGGCACTGTAAAGTAGGTTGATAATATCGAGTAAAGCGAAATAGTATGCTTGGCTTTCATCACCTTGAGTTTCTTCAAAGTGATTGAGCACGACTTCGTAGTTGAAAGCTGACAAGGAATACTCACCGGCTTCTAAGTAAGCATTGGCTAAGTTTTGCTGCAGTATAAAGGTTTTTTGATGCCGCGGGCCAAACTTAGCTTTACCTAACTGGTAGGTCTGCTTTGCAACTTGTGCCAGCTCATCAGGCGAATATTTGCCTGACTTAATGCTAGCTGCATATTCTTTGTATGCCTGCCTGAATGTTGTGAGAGGCTCACTTTCATCAAGCCCCGTCATCGCTTTGGCAGTAGCGTTCCCTGAACCAACAAATCCTGTTGCTAACGCAGCCGCAAGCACCTTATGGCGCCGGCTAAAGCTGGTCATCAATCCCTCATCTTCCATGGTATGAATATTTATCATAATTAAGTTTACATCGTCGGGCCTCAAGACCCGTTATTGTTATTATTTTACCTGCAAAGCTGGATCATTCTCTTACTGAACCATCTCCGATGACTACAAACTTTTCTGTTGTTAAGGACTCAGCACCCATTGGCCCATATGCGTGGAGTTTACTGGTTGAAATACCGATTTCAGCACCTAAACCCAACTCACCACCATCCGAAAACCGAGAGGATGCATTGACCATAACTACTGATGAATCAATCTCTCGCATAAAGCGTTGCGCTAGAGAAAAATCTTCTGTAACAATGACTTCCGTATGACCAGAAGCATATTCACGGATATGTTCAAACGCATGTTCTGTATCGTTAACTATTCTTACTGCAATTTCTAAAGCAAGGTATTCCGCATGCCAATCACTGTCGTTGGCAAGCGTCGCATTATTAAAATATGTCATTGATTTAGAGCAAGCATGCACGACAACTGACTTAGACTCAAACATTTTTGCCGCTAAAGGTAAAAATGCGGCAGCAATACTTTCATGCACCAGCAGGGTCTCAAGTGCGTTGCATACTCCAGTCCTTTGTGTCTTTCCATTCTCTAGTATCGCTAACGCTTTATCCAACTGCGCCGCTTTGTCGACGTACAGGTGACAAACGCCTTTAAAGTGTTGGATAACTGGAATACGACTGTTGGCAGTAACGTAATTGATTAAGCCTTCGCCGCCACGCGGAATGACAAGGTCGATACTCTCGCTCAGAGTCAACATGGTCGCCATAACCTCGCGGTCCGCGATAGGGATCACGGTGACAATATCTTCACTCAACTGCATACTATTCAGAGAGGTCTTTAACACCTGTGCCAGCGCTTGATTACTATGTTGAGCCTCTTTGCCACCGCGTAAAATAACGGCATTACCCGACTTCAAGCAAAGCACCGCAGCGTCAATTGTCACGTTAGGGCGTGATTCATAAATCATCGCAATAACGCCTAATGGAATTCGCATTTTACCCACTTGAATGCCGGAAGGTTGTGGCTGCATGTGACTAATCGCGCCTAAAAAATCAGGTTGTGCTGCAATCTGGAAAACCGCATTAGCAATATTTTTGACCGCGTTTTCATCGAGCAGCAATCGTTCTAGCATCGCTGCGCTAAGGCCCGTGCTCTCAGCGTGCTCAAGATCTAACTTATTAGCTTCTAGTATAGTTGGTGTCGCGGCAATAAGGTTGTTGCCAATAAGAGTGAGTAAATTTTTACGTTTAGCATTGCTCAACGAAGCGATTTGATGCTTTGCGGCAGACGCTTTCTTCGCCGTCATTTGAATGTCGAATGTCATATTTATCGCTTCCATTATCTATCGTCATCATCAATTTGATGCCGTTTTGTTCGTTAGAATGTGCTTGTCTTAATCAGTACCATATCATCACGGTGTATTGCTTCTTCTCCGTAGCTAAAACCCAGTACGGACATTATGCGGCTACTGTTGAGCCCTTTAATTGACTGTAATTCCGTGTGCGAATACAAACTTATGCCTTTAGCAATAATGCTACCTTGATATATAACGTCAACCGCTTCGTTACTTCTAAAGTTACCACTTACTTCGGTTATACCCACTGCTAGCAATGACGCACCATTTTCAGTTATGGCTATAAAGGCACCTAAATCGAGTGTTAGCGCGCCTTTTGATTTTACCGTATGCGACAACCATTGGTGTCTTGCAGAGCGTCTACTGTGTGCCGCGCTAAATAAGGTGCCGGGACATAAGCCTTGTGCCAGTGCATCGAAAACCTCTGACTTTTTGCCATTCACCAGCAGTGTCTGCACGCCGCTCTCGCAGCATTTTTGTGCAGCCTCTAGCTTAGTAATCATACCGCCAGTTCCAACTGCACTGCCTGCGCCACCAGCAAGCGCCGTAATATCCGGTGTAATCGTTGCCACACTAGATATTAGTTTTGCGGACAAACTCTTTCTTGGATCGGCGTCAAACAAACCATCAACATCGGTGCAGATAATCAGCGTGTCGGCCTGCGCAACCAACGCTGTGTGGGCAGCAAGGTTGTCATTGTCACCTACCTTTATCTCATCCACTGCCACAGTGTCATTTTCGTTTACGATAGGCAGCGCATGATTGATCAGTAGTTCGCGTAAAGTATTTTTGACATTAATATAGCGACGACGGTCATGCAGGTCGTCGAGTGTTAGTAAGATTTGAGCACAAGGAAAGTCAAAAAAACGCGCCCAATTGGCCATCATTTGCGTTTGTCCGATGGCAGCCATGGCTTGCTTTTCTGCAATCGAAGCTTGCTGTCCTGTTTTTATAGAATGCCGCCCCGCAGCAATGCTGCCGCTAGAGACAACGATGACCTCTTTACCCTGTTGACGACTTATTGTTATAAATTTTGCGATCGATAAAAGGTGTTCCGCACTGCAACCGTTGCCATTTGGAGAAATTAAGGCGCTGCCAATTTTTATTACGGCCCGTTGCCAAGTGAAAGGGGTCATTTTCGTATTTTGTTACAAAATATATATACCCACTGAGAATACTGAAATTAACCCAATAAACAAGCAAAAACCGCTTTTTGACGCATAAATAAAGCACACAATTGATAAGGGATTGGATGTCATGACTATTATTTGTATTTGAAGTGGTTACAATACTAGTCAAAATAATAAGACAAAAACGTAGTAGCTTTTTGCAAACGCAAAATTTATCGGTAGGCCATTTTTAAAATGAGCTCATTAATAATTTGTATCAGAGGCACTATCAAACCATCGACCAATCGGTAACAGGGAAATAAACATGTCATTAAAGCGAGTCTCGCTTGTTGCACTTTTATGTGTGACCGGCTTTCTTTCTATAAATAGCCACGCAAGTTCTGCCATTCAACAAACTAAAGGCGATTTCGAAGACAAATTCCGTCAGCTTGACGAAGTATTGCCTACGCCTAACGTTTACCGAAATGCCGCGGGTGAACCCGGCCATATGTATTGGCAACAAAAAGTAGATTACGTTATCGATGTAAAGCTTGATGAAGCCAAAAGACGTTTGTCTGCTTCTCAGGTTATTACCTACAAAAATAACTCACCTGACACATTAAAGTATTTGTGGATCCAACTGGATCAAAACAAATACCGCGCCGATTCCATGTCTGCTCTTACCAATACTTTTGGTGGCATCGGTAACCGAGGTCCAGCAACACAAAGTGCCGACGGCGACTCTCCTGCGCGATTAAGCCTAAGTGCACTGCGCAGCCAACAGTTTGTTGAAGACACTGAATTAGGCTACGACTTACAAAAAGTGACTGACAGCAAAGGCAATGCGCTGAAGTATGTGGTTGTTGGAACCTTAATGAGAGTTGACCTTCCAACACCTCTTAAGCCGAAAGCCAGCACAAAACTGAACATCGATTTTGCATTCAATATTGTCGAGGAAGATGCGGTATCAGCGCGCGCTGGATACGAACATTTCCCTGATGACGAACGCGAAGGCGGCAACGATATCTTTTTGCTTGCGCAATGGTTTCCGCGTTTAGCGGCTTACACTGACTACGAAGCATGGACCAACAAAGAGTTTATTGGTCGCGGCGAGTTTACCTTAGAATTTGGTAACTATGATGTCAGTATTACCGTTCCTGCTGACCATATTGTGTCATCAACGGGCGCATTAGATAACGCAAGTGACGTGTTAACCCGCACTCAGCGCAAGCGTTTGAAAGAAGCTGAAACAGCTGAGCGTCCGGTATTCATCGTTACCGCAGACGAAGCCTTAGAAAACGAAAAAGAAGGCACTTCTAAATCAAAAACGTGGCGCTTTAAAGCAGAGAATGTAAGAGATTTTGCTTGGGCAAGTTCACGTAAATTCATGTGGGATGCAAAAGGCTATAACCAAGGTGGAGAAGAGCGTCCATTAGTAATGGCAATGTCTTTCTATCCAAAAGAGGGTGGCGACTTATGGAAGAAATACAGCACCGAGTCTGTGATTCACACCATGGAAGTCTATAGTCGTTTCTCGTTTGACTATCCGTATCCGGTTGCACAGTCTGTAAACGGTCCAGTAGGCGGCATGGAATATCCTATGATCACCTTCAATGGCCCGCGCACCGAGCTGCAAGACGACGGCGAACGCACTTATTCTCTAGCTGAAAAGCGCTTTTTAATTGGCGTTGTTATTCACGAAGTGGGTCACATTTACTTCCCAATGATCGTTAACTCCGATGAACGTCAATGGACGTGGATGGATGAAGGCTTAAACAGCTTCCTAGACGGTGTTGCCGGTCGTGAGTGGGATCCAACTATTCCTTGGGGTGTTGAGCCACGTGATATCACAGGCTACATGAAGTCGAGCACTCAAGTGCCTATTATGACGCAATCAGATTCTGTTCTACGTTTAGGTCCGAATGCTTATACCAAGCCAGCGGCCGCACTGAATATTTTACGTGAAACTATTCTGGGTCGCGATTTGTTCGATTTCGCATTCAAAGAATATGCCCAGCGTTGGAAATACAAGCGCCCTACACCTGCTGACTTTTTCCGCACCATGGAAGAAGCTTCTGGTGTTGATTTAGATTGGTTCTGGCGCGGTTGGTTCTACTCAACCGATCACGTTGATATTTCGGTGGATCGCGTTTACAAATTACGTTTAGATACAAAAGATCCAGACATCGACTTTTCTCGCCAGCGTGACGCTGAAATGGAAAAACCAATGTCTCTTACTGACGAGCGCAACAAAGCTGAAGGTAAAGAACTGTGGGTTGACCGCAATAAAGACGTTAGTGATTTCTATGACGAAAACGATCGCTTCACGGTAACGAATAAAGAGCGTAACAAATATCGTTCATTCCTCAAGGATTTAGACCCTTGGGAAAAACGCGTGTTTGAACGCGCAGTTAAAGAAGACAAAAACTACTACGTTTTAGACTTCTCTAACCACGGTGGTTTGGTCATGCCGATTATCCTCGAGCTAGAGTTTGAAGATGGCACTAAAGACAATATGTATATTCCAGCTGAAATTTGGCGTCGCACTCCTAAAGCGGTATCAAAACTTGTTGTGACTGAAAAAGGAAAAGTGTTGAAGTCAGTAACGGTTGATCCTCGTTGGGAAACTGCAGACGTTGACGTTGAGAATAATCACTATCCTCGCCGCATCATTCCTTCACGCATAGAAGCTTACAAGTCTGACAGCAGCAACAAAGGTATAAGACGTGACCTGATGCAGGACAGCAAAACTAAGCTCAAGACTGATGAAGAATTGGAAGAAGACGAAAAAAAAGACGATGAGAAATAGTTGTTGATATGAACTTAAGACCCTCATCAAAAACGACGGCACGAGTGACATTTTTGTCACTCGTGTTTTCGTTTCTAACGCATTTTAAAACTATCACGGCAGCCACGTTTGGTTCAGTTGCCATCACCTGTTTTTTCACTGCCTCGCTGGCTATCAGTGGATTAAATGTTGATAGTGCCAGTGCGCATCAACAGAAAATGGCAATTACTACCGTGCTTTTTAATCCCCGAACTAAGAATCTCGAAATTATGCATCGATTCGATTTGCACGATGCAGAACATGCTGTAAAAGAAATCTTTGATGGCGATGCTGATATTATGCAGAGCAAAAAGACCCAATCCGATTTTGCTACCTACGTAGTGAAGCGTTTTGCCATATACAACATGCAAAAAGCAGAGTTGCCGCTTACTTTTGTTGGAACAGAACTCGAGGGACAGCATTTTTGGGTGTATCAAGAAACGCCCGCACCTGAAGACATGGAAGGGATGTACATCCAGCACAATGCACTCAGAGATATATGGCACAAACAGACGAATACGATTAACGTCGAAGGCATGGGTGACATTCAAACATTAACTTTTACTGACAGCACCGAGTTATTAAGTGTAGAGTTTACGCACCATTAGTGCTGTAATCGACACTGTAAACTAACGTAACAATAACGCTATACTGCAACGATGAGAGAAACCTATGTCAGATAAACAATACAATCCCTTAGACGAATTCAAAAATAAGAAAAACATTGTTTGGGTTCTTATGTCAGCCTCCATGTGCATTTTCATTTTGTTCGTTTTGTTTAGCGGTGCGGACGTCGGCGTTATTGATTCAGTTTACAGCGTCATGCTCTGGTGCGGCATTTTCGGCGGCATCATTGCACGCTATATCGACAAGAATGGTTGGTTGGGCTTCGGTATTGGCAGTGTGTTCGGCATGCTTTGCTTTATACTTGCACCTCTCGTTTCTTAACTAGCAGTCTAGCTGCTATGTCGCTATGACAGATAAACGCAACGGGCGGAAAGTACCGTCTGGTCGATTCTCGCGTTTGGCTAAGTTTGGCGGGCTCGCGTCAGCTGTTGCAGGGAACATCGTCAAAGGTGCTACACAGCAAATCCTCAGTGGACAACGCCCATCATTAAATCAATCCTTACTAAGCACCAACAACGCAGCATCCATTACTAAGCGCCTAGCGCATATGCGTGGTGCGGCAATGAAGCTAGGTCAGCTACTTTCCATGGACGCCGGTGAATTACTGCCCGCTGAATGGGAGCCTATACTTTCTCGTTTGCGCCAAGAAGCCGACCCGATGCCGAAAGCGCAATTGCTTCAAACCTTAGAAGCGGCATGGTCAAAAGACTGGCATCAACAGTTTAGCTATTTTTCATTCGAACCCATTGCCGCCGCGAGTATAGGTCAAGTTCACAGAGCCACCCTGAAAGACGGACGCGAACTGGCGATTAAGGTACAGTATCCAGGTGTGCGTGAAAGCATCGACAGTGACATTGATAATGTTGTGAGTTTAATCAAACTTTCCGGTGCTCTACCAAAGCATATCGACTTAAGCGACTTGCTTACCCAAGCAAAAGAACAACTTAAAAATGAAGCTGATTATTTGCAAGAGGCTCGGTTTTTAAATGCTTATCGGGCAAACTTAGGCAACGATCCCCACTTTGTTGTGCCCTATGTAATAGATGCACTAAGCGATCAGAATGTACTCGCTATGGAGTACATGGAAGGCTCACCAATCACCGATATTAGCGATGTAACGCAAGATCTCATTGATGTTGTGTGCACCCAATTAATGCGCTTAACTTATGAAGAATTGTTCAAGCACAAACTCATGCAAAGCGATCCTAATTTTGCTAACTATTTGTATCAGGCCGATACGAAAAAGATTGTGCTACTAGATTTTGGCGCATGCCGAGGCATATCCGAGCACACATCCTTTCACTATCTTGCCATGGCTGACGCAATGCAGCGACAAGATAGAAAAGACATGCAGGGTGCATTATTTGCACTAGGCTTAGTTGATAGTAACATGAGTGATTCAGCCATCAACACTGTCCTAAACGCTTGTTATGAAGCCAGTGATTGTTTGCAAAGTGAGCTAGGCTACAACCTAAAGCAACAGCAACTAATTAAGCGAATTCAAGAAATCAGCATGCCGTTAATGATGGATAAGACTGCCGCAGCGTCACCGCAATTTGATGTCGCCTTGGTAAATCGAAAAATTACAGGCATGATACTACTAGCAAACAAGCTTGGTGCGACTCTCGATTTCAAAGGCGTGCTCGCTCCATACTTAGCGCGCAAAAATGATAGTTAGGCGAGCATTAAGACTTTTTTTCATTTTTTATTATTTATTATTTTTTATTTAACCATGCAACACTAAATCACTTATTCTGGAACACTGTTATGGACGAATTGTTAGCGTTAGGAAAGGCACTGGTCCCCTTTATTCTGACCATTTTGATTGTAGTGCTGCTTTTAATTGCTTCGCACAAAGTTTTGCTTGGAAACAAGAGCCTACAGCAAGAAGCTAAACTGCCAAGACAGCTTATTTTGTTGGTACTCTACATAGTAGGGCTTATTGGAATTGCCATAGCGCTACCGGTCACTGAAAGCACTCGAAATCAGGTGATCAGTTTAATCGGTATCTTACTCTCGGGCGTTATCGCTTTTTCCTCCACCACGATTGTTGCAAATGTGATGGCAGGTATCGTCATGCGCTTTACAATGCCATTTCATATTGGCGACTTCATTCGAGTCGATGGTTTTTTCGGAAGAGTAACTGAAAAGGGACTTTTTGATACCGAAATCCAAACTGAGCAGCGTGACCTCATTGCGTTTACCAATTCGTTTTTAATGTCACACCCCCTGCAGGTTGTGCGCTCTTCAGGTACTATTATCTCAGCAAGCCTGTCGCTCGGATACGACGTGCATCACGCACGCGTTGAGCCCCTGCTGATCAAAGCGGCAGAACAAAGTGGTCTAGAAGGTCCTTTCGTACACGTTTTAGAACTAGGTGATCATGCGATTACCTATCGAATTTCCGGTTTGCTCACGGAAATAAAAAGTATGATTTCATCGCGCTCCACACTGTATGTAAACATTATGGATTGTTTGCATGAGGATAATATAGAAATTGTGTCGCCCGGCTTCATGAACCAACGCAAATTGCCTGATGATGTGTCTGTGCTGCCGGTTAAAGCAGCTGCCAGCAAAAAAGCACCAGCGGAAGGCACGCCAGAAGATGTCATATTTGATAAAGCTGAGGAAGCGCAAACAAAAGACCGCACCCTGAAAGATTTACTAGAGCAGCTGGCGCAGCTAGAGATAGACATAAAAGCAGCGGACGGCGACAGAAAAGCACAAAAACAAGCTGAGTTTACAGCGCTAAAAGAAACGATTGATGAACTGCAGAGCAAAAAAGCGGAGAGTGATGAAACATGACACAACACTGGCTGTTTAAAACCGAACCCGATGCCTTTAGTATAAGTGACTTAGCAAGCAGACCGAGAAAGCGTGAAGGCTGGGATGGTGTCCGCAATTATCAGGCACGTAACTTCATGCGGGACGATATGAATGTAGGAGATCTTGCATTTATTTATCACTCAAGCTGCAAAAACATTGGCATTGCTGGCTTAGCAAAAGTCAGTAATATCGGATTGGTTGATAACGCGCAGTTTAACCCTGAAAGCCGCTATTTCGACCCAAAATCAACGCCCGACAATCCACGGTGGTGGATGGTTGAGCTTGAGCATATTGATACTTTCCCTCGGATTTTGTCCTTGGCCAGCATTAAGAAAATGCCGGATATCACTGAGCTTGGCTTGGTAAAAAAAGGCAGCCGCTTGTCGATCATGCCGGTAACTGCGAACGAATTTAGTATTTTGTTATCGCACGCTAAACGCGATTAGTCTGAAAGACCCATTAAGGTACCAACCAACCTTCGTTAGTAGGGTTGATCCATAGAAAACGGCATTTCGGTTACATCGCTAGCTTTCATAGGGTTGCCAATCATCTCATCGTAAGGGGAGTCATGCGTCATAACAGCACTGTCGACATCACAATGTTCAAATAAATCCCTAACCATCTGGGAGTTATGAAAACGCATTGGACTGCCATTTTTGTCAGTCACAAACCCTGTTTCACCGGCAATAGTCACTTTGACTAAATAGACGTTCATTTCAAAAGACTGCACTTCAATCCGCTCTATACGGTGAGGCTTTTTCGCTAATTTGGACATTGGATATTTTGTGTTCATAGACATCTAGTGCTTGCTGGATAATGTAATATAAATACCAGAATGTGCAATAAAAGTTCATTTCAAAAAATAACAGGAACCTTCTACGCCAGCATGTGTCAAAACTGTTGTGCTAAAAGTTCAAAAGTTGAGCTATACTCAAGGGCAGTTGTTAATCAAAGCGTTTAACAGTAACTCGCTACAAAAGCTCTTTATAACAGATGTTTATAACAGATATTCATAACAGATGTCTTGAGCAGCAATAAAGAACAACTGCCAATAGCAGCATTTAGGAACAGCATTCAGCATCAGCTACATTTACTATATAAAATAGAGAGGTAAGAATGTCAGACCAAGAAACTCAATCAGCGAATCAAATGACGCAAATGAAACCATACTTAATTGCCGCAGGTGTCTTAGTCGTGATCTTAGTCGTGGCGTTTTTTTGGTCCGGATCGGATGAAGAAGTACCCGTGATTTCTGCGCCGGTTCCCGTCACATCAGTACAACCCACCGTTGATGAGCTTGCAGCTGCAGACGAGCTTGAGAACATGCAAGATGAGTCAGACGTGTTTGAAGGTACACCAGAAATACAGCCGCTTGAAATAGAAACGGGTCAAGACATTGAGCCATTGCCTGAAGTTGTTGCACCTGAACCTTTAGATGAAAGTGACGACGCAGTGAAAAATGCACTTGTTTCTTTAGCAAGTTCACCACTCGTTGCTGAATACATAGTAGACGAAAGCCTACTACAAAAATTTGTGATCAATGTAAACAGCATCGCAAATCGAGAGATGTCGCGAAATCATAGCCTGATCACAGCACCTGACGAACCGTTTAGTGTTTATCAACAAGCAGATAGCCAATGGATAGATGCGGATAGCTTTAAGCGCTACAACACATATGTAGATGCACTTGAGTCAATGAGCACCGACGACTTAATTAAAATAATGAATAACTATCGCCCTACCTTGGAGGCTAAGTTTGCGGAAATTTCACCGCCAAATACGTCTTTCAATAGCGCACTGTTAAAAGCCATCGACGAATTGCTCAATACGCCGATTGTTCCGTTGCCCATTGAAGTTTACTCTGACAGCGTGATGTTCAAATTCAAAGACGAAAAACTTGAGTCGTTATCGAGTCCGCAAAAGCAGCTGATCAGAACAGGTCCAGAAAATACACGCAGAATCAAAGACGTGCTGCGTAACTTAAAAGACGCGTTGCAGGAGTAACATGGATTTAGGTAAGCTAACGCAGCAACTCAGCGATGCATCACCTTCAAAGCAAATGCCGCCTGTGGAGAAATGGGATCCTCCATTCTGTGGTGACATGAACTTGGTGATAAAGAGTAATGGTCAGTGGTGGCACGAGGGAACACCGTTTACTCGTGCCAAGCTAGTTAGCTTATTTTCCAGCGTCCTCAAAAAAGAGGATGAAAAGTACTTTTTAGTGACCCCCGTCGAAAAGATTGGTATTCAGGTTGAAGATGTTCCCTTTGTTATTGTTGATTGGCGCTTCGAAAAAGAAGCCTTGATAGTGAAAACCCAAATTGGCGATGAAGTCGAAATTGGCCCAGAACACCCTGTAGAGTTAAGACCGTTTGCTGCGGAGGATGCTGAAGCTGAGGGCGCTACAACCATTGTTCCCTACTGCCTAATTAGGCGCAATTTGTGGGCAAGGCTACACCAGAATGTTATGTACCAATGGGCGGAAGTTGCGACACCAACAAGCACGAAAAAAGGCAACGAGTTACTCATAAAAAGTAAGCAATATACGTTTAGTTTGGGTGTGTTTTAAGACCCGCTTTGTAAATCAACTATTTGCTGCCAAAGGCATTCGTCATACCCACCATAAGTTGTATGTTGTCGCTCAATGCTCTCGCATTATCTTCCATTTCCTGAGCAAGAAAAGCATTGTCGTCCGCTACTGTTTGGATAGCCGAAATATTGCTTTCGATATTTGTGCACATGCCGTCTTGCGTCTCTGTTGCGCTTACGATACCCGTTAGGTGATCAGAAATACCCTCTATCATTGTGTAGATATCTTGAATTGAGTCCGCCGACTGATTTGCTTGCTCAGCGCTCGTCACTGCATTGTTTCGGCTCTCGTGCATTTTGTGCACCCATTCTTGCAAGGTGGTGCGCATTTGCGCAAGACTGTTCATCGTATTAGCCGCAGACTCCTGAGTGCGCGTTGAAAGCGCTCTTACTTCATCAGCAACAACGGAGAAACCACGTCCCGATTCCCCTGCTCGCGCTGCTTCAATGGCTGCATTCAATGCCAGTAAATTGGTTTGATCGGCGATAGAATCGATTTCGCCGATCGTTTGCGATACATGATCAGACGCATTCATTAAATCATCAGCAGTGACCGACGCCTGTTCTACTATGCCAGCTAAGCCACTGACGCCGTCGCGACCTCTGACAATTAGTTCCTTGGCGCTGGCGCATCGCTCATTCGCCTGTTTAACCTGCTGATTAGTCTGCTCGGTGCTGACCATCACCGTTTGGCTACCGGCAGACATTTGCTTGATTGCTTCAGAAATCTGCTGCATTTCAACTTGTTGACGCTGAATGCCTTTGGTGGTTCGCTCAACCATCGCAAGCGTACTTTGCGCGATGGCGTTTAACTCTCGAGTTGCATCTAGGGTGCGACCCAATATCGTCCTGCGCATAGCTTTTTGAATACCCAGATGAAATTTAACGATACCCGATATACCCCGACCGGCAAGTACATAGCGACTAATGCTGTCATATTCTTGTTTTAACTCGCGCGCCATTTTAGGTATATCGATGAGCTCCGTTTTGAAAATGAATAAACCAGCTATAGCCAATCCGATAACAGAAAAACCGGCGAACCAATCAGAAATAAAGGAGGTGAAAACGGACAAAACAACTAGTATCGAGAGAAAGAGTAGCGCTTTTTGTGCATAACTCAATTCTACACTTTGTATTTTTTTACCTTCATTAATACGTTTGTAAAATGCGCTTGCACGGGAAACTTGGGCGGCTGTTGGCTTAACTCTTACAGATTGATAACCAACAAGCTTATCATTCTCATAAATTGGCGTAATAAAGGCATCAACCCAGTAGTAGCTGCCGTCTTTGCATAAATTTTTAACGATCCCATGCCAAGACTCGCCTTTTTTAAGGTGCTCCCAAAGATCTTGGTAGGCGGCTTTTGGCATATCTGGGTGGCGCACAATATTATGATTATTACCGACAAGCTCTTCCGAGGTAAAACCGGCTACTTCGCAAAACACGCTGTTTGCATAGGTGATAATGCCTCGAGTATCGGTTGTTGAGACCAATTCAACTGAACTTGAAAAAGTAACTTCTTTATTAATAGTGGCTTGCCCGCGACGCATAAAATCAACCTTTTTGGATTTACGGCAAAGCCGTATCTCGCTGTTCCTACAAAATTAACTCATATATTTATGCATTTAATGCATAATGCTTTGATTTGCACATTATTTTATCCTAATGTGTACCCATACGACATCGCACACAAACTAGGATGAAAATAAATAGAATGATCAAGAATCTATTCCATCACTCAAACATCGCGAAGGTAGCGATTGTCTCCGCTGCTATACTAGTAGCCACTCACGCTCAGGCAGCTACGCATATTTTTGCAAGTAATTTGATTACCTCTGAAGACTCAAAAATGCAGAGTGATAAAACTGTTATCGTCGAAGATAGCAAAATCATTAGTATCGTGAACGGAAAAGATGAGGGTGGCGAGGGTGACACTTTTATCGACTTAACTGGCAGTACTTTGATGCCTGGTCTTATGGATATGCACGTGCATTTATCCTCACAGAACGAAGGCCCTCGTTCTTACATGAAGCGTTTTACTGACAATGAAGCTGACTATGCTATTGCCGCAGTAGACTATGCGCAAAAAACAATTATGGCGGGTTTTACAACGGTTCGTAATCTAGGCGATAGCAACAATGAAACGGTTGCGTTGCGCAAGTCGATTAATGCCGGCGTCAGCGTTGGCCCACGCATTTACACTGCAGCGAAATCGATTGCTACAACAGGCGGTCATGCCGATCCGACAAACGGCAGTAGTGCAGAAATCATGGGGGATCCGGGCCCAAGAGATGGCGTTGTTAACGGTATTGCCGAAGCTAGAAAAGCAGTTCGTCAACGCTATAAAGACGGCGCAGATTTAATTAAAATTACGGCAACAGGTGGCGTATTAAGCGTCGCAAAAAGTGGGCAAAACCCGCAGTTCATGACCGATGAGCTTGAAGCGATTGTACAAACTGCTAAGGATTATGGCATGACCGTTGCCGTTCACGCCCACGGAAAAGAAGGCATGAGACGCGCTATTCTTGCCGGTGTTGATTCAATTGAACATGGCACTTACATGGATAAAGAAATCATCAAGCTAATGCGCAAACATGATGTGTATTACGTTCCTACTATCCTAGCTGGCAACTTTGTTGCTCAAAAAGCAAAAATCGATGGGTATTTTCCTGACCTTGTTCGCCCCAAAGCACTCGCCATCGGACCGCTGATTCAAAAAACATTCGCTAGAGCACATGAAAACGGAGTATTAATTGCCTTTGGGACTGACTCTGGCGTTTCTGCCCATGGCAACAACGCACAAGAATTTGCGCTGATGGTAGAAGCCGGCATGTCAGAAATGGATGCGATTCGCTCTGCTACTATCAACGCAGCAAAACTGCTCAAAATAGACAAAGAATTAGGCACGGTAACGCAAGGTAAGTTAGCCGATTTAGTTGCCGTTAAGGGTAACCCTCTTGAGGATATTACGCTAATGGAAAAAATTGACTTTGTGATGAAAGACGGAAAAATAGTTAAAAGTTAAGCCAGTCTAGTTGCTGACATAAACGCATGGTATAAGTACAAGCATCAGCACATTCACTTATTGTTAAAATGTTAACGATGGTTTTGAACAAGCAGCCTAAAATGGCTGCTTGTTGTTTGTAGGGTGAATAGATTATGTTTGATGTTCGCTAAGTATAAAATTTTTATAAGCTGAGATGCTGTGTCCATAAAGACAAAAATTGAGGGAATGATCCACTCTAAACACATGTTGCCAAGCATCACGCTAGCATCCTTATTAGAGTCCACTGTTGTGCCTATTCCGCTGGAAGGTCTGCTCGTTCCGCTTATGCAAGCAAGGCGCGAAAAACTTTGGTTAATCGCGTTAATGGCAACCATAGGTTGCCTCATTGGTGCCATGTTGGGCTATTTATTCGGTCATTTTCTATTTGACTTAATGCGCGATATCATCATGCAGTACCTCACTACAGAGGAGCAATTTTCCACCTTTCAAAAACGCATGGAATCCGACGGGTTTTGGTTTATATTTAGTACAGGTATTACACCAATACCCTTGCAAATAGCGATGTTAGCGGCTGGAGTTACAGCATATTCCATTCCACTTTTTCTATTAGCGACGGCAATGGGACGAGTCATTCGCTACTTTGGGCTTGCAGTACTGGTATATTACTTCGGCAACAAAACCGAAAAGCTAATAAAAAGGTATAAATGGCAAGCTGTGACATTGGCCTTGTGCGTTGTTGTGCTGGTCTGGTGGCTGATTATTTTTAAATGATCGCATATATACCTGCTCCGCTTTGCATAAATTAATAACAACAATAATGAATGAAAACGATAAAGGAAAAATCATGAAAAAGTTACTTTCACTTAGTTTAGCTTGTGCTCTGTTGAGTGCTTCAGCGTTATCAACTGCTGCACCCATTGGTGACAAAATTAAAACAGCAATGGCGTCAGACATTCGAAGCGCTGCAGAAGTTGAGCGCGACAGAAACCGCAGACCGGTGCAAACACTAGAATTTTTCGGCCTTGAAGACAACATGAGCGTAGTAGAGTTAATTCCAGGCGGCGGTTGGTATACGAAATTACTAGCACCTGCACTAAGCGAAAACGGTGAATTCTATGTCGCGATTGGCGCTGGGCGAGTTAAAGAAAATATGGCTGGCGTAGCGGGTTTTGAGAAAATGAAAGTTGTTGCTGAGGATGCAAGCAGCTATCGTGAAGAAGGCGCTCGCAGTTATTCATTGAAAGCCACAACCTTAGGCGTAAGTGATGTTGATATGGTGCTAACCTTCCGCAACTATCACAACTTCGGTGAGCAAGGCCGTAGAAAAATGAACGAACTTGCGTTTGACGCGTTAAGACCAGGCGGTATCTATGGCGTTGTGGATCATACTGCGCGCCATATGGAGCCATCAAACGACAGCAATCGTCGTCGTATCGACCCGGTTTTAGCGATTAAAGAAATCCAAGAAGCTGGTTTCGTATTAGTTGACTACAGCAACTTACATTACAGAGAAGATGATGAGTTAGAGTATGAAGTAGGCGCACGCTCTGTGTCGGGTAACACTGACCGTTGGACAATTAAGTTCATGAAGCCGAAAAGCGAGTAATTCGGTCTATTTAATTTCTTTGATGTAAAGTAATAAATATAAAAGGCGCTGTGCTGAATAAGCTAAGCGCTTTTTTTATAGCACAGAAAAACAGCATAGCTTATTGATATGTCTGGTTGGCATTTACTATTAACTTATTCAACCAGACCTTTCTTAACTAAATACCGGTAGGGTGCTTCATCAACATCGCTCGCCACTAAAGTATGCTGCATAAAGCGGCAAAAGCTGGGCACGTCTCTGGTTGTGGAATGATCATCTGCGCAAATAGCGAGGGTTTCGCCATCCTGCATCTTGCGAACTTGCAAGCGGATCATCATCACGGGCTCTGGGCACCGAAGACCCATGGCATCGAGTTGGTAATCCGCTTGTTCAAATATATCAGTCATAGCAGTAATTCAACGGTTTAGCGTAAAGCTAAATACCGTAATTCTCGCGGTATTTATTAATACTAGCGACAGCCTCAGCATTGCTTTCTTGTGCACTCAAATAAACCACTACATCGGCTAATGTCACAATTGAAATAACTTGGGTATCGAAGTCACGTTCCACTTCTTGAATAGCGGACAATTCGCCTTGTCCGCGCTCTTGGCGATCAAGGGCAATTAACACACCCGCCAAATTAGCGTCGTGTTGTTTAATTAACTGCATCGATTCGCGAATGGCGGTTCCTGCGGTAATCACATCGTCCACCAGCATGATTTTGCCTTGAAGCGGGCTTCCTACCAAGTTGCCACCTTCACCGTGGGTTTTGGCTTCTTTGCGGTTAAAGCAATAAGGTACATCGAGATCGTAATCGTTAGCCAAGGCAACCGCCGTTGTGGTCGCAATAGGAATGCCCTTGTATGCGGGGCCAAACAACACATCAAACTCAACACCCGCTGCCTGTAACGCGGCTGCGTAATAACGGCCTAGCTTGGCTAAGTCGCCGCCAGTATTGAACAAGCCTGCATTGAAAAAATACGGACTAACGCGGCCCGACTTCAACGTAAACTCACCAAAGCGCAACACATTGCGCTCAATCGCAAATTCAATGAATTCTTTTTTATAGTCTTGAAGTTGAGTTGTTTGCATTCTTTATGCCTTTATCTTAAACGTGTGCAGCCTGAGCTAAAAAGAGCGTGAGCTTGAAAGAGCCTGAGCCAAAATAATGAGTTTTCAAATTCTGTATAAGTAAAAGGCCTCAATTGAGACCTTTGTTTTTGTTCACTTGCCTGTGTCTGCGTAAAAACTTACGCTAGCGCACTTTTTTGAGCATCAAATAATTCCATGATGCCGTCTTTTGCTAAACCTAACATTTCGTTCATTTCTTCTAAACTAAACGGTTCAGCTTCAGCAGTGCCTTGCACTTCAATAAGCTTGCCCGTTTCAGTCATAACAACGTTCATGTCAGTGTCAGCAGCAGAGTCTTCAAGGTATTCAAGATCGGCAATTGGGCTGCCCTTATAAATACCAACAGAAACGGCAGCAATCATGTGCTTCATTGGGTTTGCTTTCAAAATACCTTTAGCGCGCATCCACGTTAGTGCGTCAACTAACGCAACACAAGCGCCAGTAATTGATGCCGTGCGAGTGCCGCCGTCAGCTTGTATAACATCACAATCAACGGTAATGGTATTTTCACCTAGTAGTTTCAAATCAACCGCTGCACGCAGTGAGCGCGCAATTAGACGTTGAATTTCTAATGTACGACCACCTTGTTTGCCGCGAGCTGCTTCGCGATCAGAACGAGTATGGGTTGCACGTGGCAACATGCTGTATTCAGCAGTAACCCAACCTTTACCTTGGCCTTTCATAAAACGAGGCACACCCTCAACAACCGTGGCATTACAAAGCACTTTGGTGTTTCCAAACTCAATCAATACAGACCCTTCTGCATGACAAGTAAAGTTACGGGTAATAGTGACGGGACGGATTTGACTAGCAGTTCTGCCGCTTGGACGCATGTTTAACTCCTTAAAATTCAGGCGCGAATTATAGCGTAGTTAAGCAATGATCGGGAGCTGTAAAACAAGCTTATCGAAAAAAAGTTGCGTAAGGGCCGTTTCCTAATAGCAAATAGACGCAAACTGCATGAGGTTTGAGTCTACTAGCTTATTAACAATGAACGAACAGTGTTGCTCAATTGAAGCTTAAAGGCAGAGCGAACCTTCTACGAATATTCGGCCAAATTATGAAAGCCTGTTATTATATGCAAGCTTGTTGCTGGTTAGTAAAGGTTGAAACACACTATTCAACCAGTCGAGCATTTCAATCAATTTATATCACTTGTGTTAGCGTGCGCGTACTCGCGTATGCATTACTGCAAGTGTCATTAAGGAACATTTATGATTTACAGTATGACTGGCTTTGCTCGCCGTGAAATTAAAGCCGAATGGGGCAGCGCCGTGTGGGAAATTCGCTCGGTTAACCAACGTTACCTCGAAACTTTTTTCAGACTACCTGAGCAGTTTCGCAGCCTAGAGCCTATTTTACGCGAACGTTTTCGCAAAGGTCTGCAGCGCGGTAAAGTTGAATGCGCATTACGCTTTAGCATAAATGACGCGAATGTAAGCGCCATTAACGTAAATGAAGACTTAGCCAAGCAAGTGCTAGCTGCCGCAGCATGGGTGCAGAAGCAAGGTGACGTTGCACAAACTAATCCAATTGAAATTTTACGCTGGCCTGGCGTGATTGCCGCGCAAGAAGCTGACATGGATACGATCCAAGCGGACATGTTGAAAGCTTTCGACGACACATTCAAAGATTTTGTGGCTGCGCGCGCGAGTGAAGGCGACAACATGAAAGTGCTTATTCAAACGCGCTTAGAAGCAATTCAAAGCGAAGCGAATAAAGTGACAGAACATATGCCAAGCGTCATTGAATGGCAAAAAGACCGTATTCGCACTAAGTTCACAGAAGCACAGATTGAATTAGACGCAACGCGTGTTGAACAAGAAATGGTGTTGTTAGCACAGAAAATGGATGTTGCTGAAGAGCTGGATCGTTTGAATTCGCATGTGACTGAAACCATGTCGATTTTGAAAAAAGGCGGTGCAGTTGGTCGTCGTTTGGACTTTATGATGCAAGAGTTTAATCGTGAAGCGAATACATTGGGGTCGAAGTCGATTAATACTGAGATAACGCAGTCGGCGGTTGAGTTGAAGGTGTTGATTGAGCAGATGCGCGAGCAAATTCAGAATATCGAATAGATTTTTTACACTTTTATGCGCATATAAATGGCTAAATACACACTTTTACGCGCATAAAATTGCGGACAGACTTGAAAGGTTGACGCACCCTAACCCACCGACGCCTTAAATCCAAACTTTTTGAACCAAAATGAGCTATATCCATTGCCACTTTACACCTTCGGTATTTCAAGACTTATCTGCAACCCAGTATACTGCTTAGTGCCGATATCAAATATCAACGTTGCATTTAACAACTCAGCAATTCGAGCTAATTTGCTCAAGCCTAATCCAGCCGACTGGGCGGCAGAACGGCTATTCTTTAAGGTATTAAACGGGGTCTGAATGTATTCAATATCTTTAGTCGTCAGTAAATGTCCGTTATCGACATAAAGCAATAAAAATGAGTTATCTTTAGCAACGTAACGAAATTCAGATTTTATTATTACAGGCGTATTATCTGCATCACGTCGTGCAGGTTGAGTCGGTGAGGCATGTGCTGCGCTGTTTAAAAACAGTTCATTGATGAACAGCGTAATTAATTCATAGCTAGTTACAATAGTGGCTAGGTTATACGTGTCACATTGAATATCAAACATTAACTGAGTGCTATCGTGCTCATCACTTGCCAAAAAACTCTTAGTCTCTAACATAGCTTTGCCGACTATTTCCGCTAGTGAGCATGGCGCTGTCTGCACAGAATAGTCAAACAAATCAGCCATGCTTGAAATACCCAACAATTTCCTTTTTGATGTGGAATATTCTGTCGATATCATATCGAGCCATTTTAACGCTCGCTCATCAAGCGTATTAATATGCCTGTTTTTAAGCATTTTTGCCAAACTCGCACTTGCCCCTAACGAGCCTCTTAAATCGTGAGCAATTCCTGTTAAAAGACTTTTTAAATGGGCTTCATTTGGCATAATCTAGTTTGAACTTGTCCTTATTTTGTTTTGCGAAAATTTTCTTCTATCAAGCCTGCAATGTGCCCATCAATTTGGTTTCGACGGATCGCAAATCGGATACTGCGGTCTAAAAGTGCTGGCGATATTTCATCTTTTTCAATAAGGTCCAGCGCACCGTGAGACAGTAATAGCGGGTTTAAGTTCTCATTAGCATCACCCGTTATCACGATAACGGGTATATTGATCTCTTTAAATGCCAAGCTATCAATAAAGTTAAGCGCGTTCTCATTTTCTAAGTAATAATCACAAAGACAAATATCAACTTCGTGATCTTTAATAAACTCAAAAGCCTCTTTGATGCTGCCAACCGCATGTACCTGCAGTTTAAAACTGTTAATCTCTGAAAGCTGCTGGCTTAGTAGTTCCAAGTGATGGGTGTTGTCGTCTAGAATCAACACTGTAATTGCGTCGTTGAACGGTTTGGTATCAAGCATTTCTAAGGCGCTATTAACGCTTGAGCGCAATTGCTTATAAGCAACCACCATGCCCATTTCCATGTATTTCAATCTGGAAATATCAGAAAAAGTAATCGCAACCCCTTTAGTCTTTGATACGTCATCATAGGTGTAAGCGTTGATCACGACCCGCAGCAATTTTTTGTCTTGCAATATTACTTCGTTTTCGATTGAAACTCCGGTGTTTAGTACATCAACAACATCGGTCAGCATATTATCGTAATCGATGTTTTTCGAAATATGATGTAGCGGTCTGTTTATGTCAGTTTCAAGCAAGTTTACGTAAGTGGTTACAGCATGGGTATATCGACGAATCAGCAGGTTTTCATCTAGGAAGATAATGCCAATTTCAGCTACTCGGAGCACTTCATCAAGATCGCCGTTGGCTTGCGATATCTCAGTTATTTTTTCTTGATACTCTGTATTGACGGTATATAGCTCCTCATTTACCGACTGTAATTCTTCGTTCGTGCTCTGTAGTTCCTCATTAGCAGACATAAGTTCTTCATTAGCCGATTGCAGCTCTTCATTCGTGGTCTCAAGCTCTTCTACAGTCACTTGCAAATGTTCTTTACTTACTTTTAATTCAAGCTCTAGGTCTTGAATACGCTGCTTAGCTTGTTGACCAACGTCAAACTTGACCGCGGAGGATCGCTTCGCTATCGATTCATTTTTTTCGAATACCACCCAAAAATATCCTGGGGTTGCGGCTAAATCGTGTTCTTTAATGTATTTAACACGTAAATTTAGGCCAACAACCGTATCGCCAGAATGCGTTTGCATATCAGTGTAATACACTTCCTCTTTGTTATTTTTTGCTCGCTGCAGAGCGGAGGACACTGCAATACTAATGTCATCGTTAACCAAATCGCCAATATTTGTACTTATGCGGCCAGGTGGTAGACGTTTGACGAAGGGGTTGGTGTCACCATATACATGCAACGCTTCGTAATCATCATTAAGAAGGATGCAGGGTGGAACATATTCGGTTATTAAGACTTCATTGGCAAAGCCGATGGCGCTGCCCATTGAACCGTTACTTCTATAATTTTTCATCAAGCTAGAAACGGAGGGGATGCTAGGCGCAATCTTTTTTGCCGTCGGTCTATCTGAGCTTTTATCCATACTTAAGCGGGCGTCACTGATTTTTAAATAGATTTTTTGGCGTTCGCTAATGGTTCGAAAATGTGACGCTAAATCACCTAAATTTTCTGACGATCCTAAAAATAGATAACCTTCATTTTTAAGTGCAAAGTTAAATGAAGTTAACACTCGTTTTTGTGCACTTTGCTGAAAATAGATTAAAACATTGCGACAAGTGACTAAATCGATATTTGAGAAAGGAGGATCTGTGATCATATTGTGAGTAGCAAACACGACCGAATGTCGCACTTTTTGCGTAACTTGATACCCGCCATCTGGCCTTTTTAAAAAGTACTTACTTAATAGACCAGACTCAATATCATTTTCAATATCATTGCCATACATGCCAGCACTGGCTTCAGAAACTGCTTGCGAATTTACATCTGTCGCAAAAATTTTTAAGTCACGCTTCAGACCTTGCTTTTCAATCTCGTCAGTTAGCAGTATTGCAATTGAATAAGCCTCCTCTCCAGAGGAGCATGCCGCAACCCATACCCGTATCAGCGTGTTTTCTTTGGATTCACTCACTATTTTAGGTATTACATCTTCCACGATTATTTTAAAAGCGTCGTCATCTCTAAAAAATCGCGTAACGCCAATCAGCAACTCTTTGCTTAATAATTTGACTTCATAGCTATCTTTAAATAACAGCGTTAAATAGTCTTGTAGCGAAGTGACTTGCTTAATTGTCATGCGTCGCTCTATGCGCCGGATAATGGTTGCTCGCTTATACTTTTCAAAATCGATGTCGCTTTTAATACGTAAAATATTAAATATTTCACCCATGACATCCTGATTCGAGTCCATATCCCCACTAACATTATCTGACTTACCAGTGATTAATGGATGCTGAATGTATTTGGCAAGCTGCACCCCCATTGCTTCTGGACGTAAAATTAAGTCAATAATACCGGTGTTAATAGCGCTGTTTGGCATGCCATCAAATTTGGCACTGTCAGGCTCTTGCGCTACAACAAGTGCGCCAGCTTCTTTTAAAGTTTTTGAACCTCGGCTTCCATCAGAGCCCGTGCCCGAGAGAATAATCCCAATAGCTCGTTCTTGTTGATCCTCGGCTAGCGATCTAAAAAACATATCTATAGGTAAACTGAGCCCAGAGTCTGGTACTTTATCACTGACAGAAAGTTTACCCTGGGCAACGATGATATTTTTTTTGGGCGGGAGTAAATAAATAGTGTTAGCTTGCGCTAACACATCTTTTTCTACATTTTGAATGTCCATTGTAGTGTGTTTGCTCAGCAGCTCAAGCATCATGCTTTTGAAATCAGGCGATAAATGCTGAACAATAACAAAACAAGCGCCAGTATCCGCAGGTAAATGCTGAAGTAACGTTTGCAAAGCCTCAAGTCCGCCAGCCGAGGCGCCGATACCTATAAAATGGGAAGGCAATTGAACTAAAGGTTGGTTCGCTTCTCCTTTTACACCATTGGTCATTTTTTATTTACCTTTTTGATTGTATTGCCATCAGAAATGTCCTTATACTTGACTGCAGTATAAAAAATATTCCATTTTTTAAAATACTACTTCTTTTCACACTTTCAATATGATTCATGTTTCGCTTGAATAAACCAGTTAGCCGTCTTTGTTAAAGAGTTGAAGCCACAACATCCGTTTAAAATATCAACAACGTGAGTACAGAATGACAGAGACTCCAAAAAGTACAAGACCCATTGGCAATTCTCCTAGTAAAATTGAGTTGGATGAAAACCGGCGTAAAGATAGTGATACGAGAGACGCTATCGACGCTATCCAAGAATTACTCTTCGACCCTGATGCTGCTGCTAAAATATTTCAATTAGTACTTCGCTTTTTTATAAGCATTAGTAAAAGCGAATATGGGGTCTGTTATGTATCTGGACAAAACGCAGAATTTCCCATTCTTCCCGGAGCGGAACTAACGCCGTTATATTATAAGGACAAAACCGAGTTTGTAGACACCGCTGTTCTAGCGTCATGGGTGGGTAAATCGAGTCTGCTGAGCAGTCCTATCTTCTATAACTATCCGCTACCAGAAGGCGCTAAGCTAGTCCTGCATCCTGAAGTTGATTTTTCCGCTCTGATGATCCTCCCAATTGTGACGCACAATCAGTTGCGCGCAGTTTGTGTATTAGCAAACACGGAGGAAGACCATGAGTATAACCCTGAAATACTAAACAAACTTAAACCCCTGATGGGCGCAATAATGTGCACTTTACAAAGTGCAGAGTCAGTGCGGGGCACTTTTTTGGGCCTTGATCAGGAAATAGCTGACAATAGGTATTTGAGTAGTTTAATCTCGTCCTCACCCATCGGAATTATTGTAGTCGATGCGGCTTCGCGGATCTTATTGAGCAACCCCAGCGCGCAAGATATATTTTTTCATATTACGTCATCACAAAACGAAGAATCTAATCATCCACTGAAAGGTATCGACATACACTGTTTTATCCCTGATTTTGACTCGTTGTTTCAGTGGTCAAATCAGCAAGCACGGTTTGGTAGTAAGACTGAAGCAATCGGGCCAACATTATGGAATGAGCAGCGCGCCATTCGCTTTGATGGTTCAGAGTGTGTTGTGAACCTTACCATTTTTAGATACACACACGGCACCAAGCGCTTTACAACACTGCAAATTCAAGACATAACTGCTTTGAGCAAAAGTGCAGAGGACTACAAACGCACAACGCAGCAATTAAACGCATTAACACAGCTGGCACCCGTAGCAATACTTCGCGTTAATAATGATTGGAATTGTGTATTTGCAAATGAAAAATGGTACGAATTTTCAGGCCTTGTTCATGACGAGAACGATGAGCAAAGTTGGATAAACGCTATACATTCAGATGACGTCTCTGATTTTTTAGAATCACTTCGCAATAGCTTACAAGCGGGTTCAGATCATAGCCAAGAAGTTCGTTTAGTCACCCCCTCAGGCACAACAAAATGGGTTGATTTCAGCATGCGCGTGCTGTTCTCTGAAGATGACGAAGTTGAGGGCTTTTTAGGCACCTGCGCCGATGTAACCGAACGCTATATAAACCAAGAGAAATTGCGGCATATAGCAGAATATGATGAATTAACGGGCTTGGCCAACAGAGTTCTGTTTCAGGACCGCTTACAACAAGCCTTCTTATCATCTCAACGTGATCACTCTTTAGTGTCGGTTTTCTTCCTAGACTTAGATGGTTTTAAAGATGTAAACGACACCTTAGGTCACAATGTTGGCGATGAATTGCTTAAAAAAGTCGCGGAACGTTTAATTAACACGTTGCGACAGATAGATACCATCGCTCGGTTCGGTGGTGATGAGTTTGTTGTACTGCTTGGCAAAGACGACCATTTAACAGAAGTATTAGTCGTCGCGAACAAAATAATTGAGGCAATGGCGGCACCCTATTTGATTGATGGGCATGATATATATGTAACGACTAGTCTAGGGGTCGCGCAAGGTAGCTATGCGAACTCAAGCCCAGATATATTGCTAAAAAATGCTGATTTTGCCTTATATAATGCAAAGAATGAGGGCAAAAATAAATACCAGTTATTCAATGAAGAACTAGAGGCTGGTTCTCACGAGCGAGTAAGTTTGCTCAAAGAGATGCGAACAGGACTGAAGGAAAATCGTTTCTGCCTGCACTACCAAGCTATCAGTGACAGCCATACATTAAAAGTAGTAGGTTTCGAGTCATTGATTCGTTTTAACAGTAGACAAAATATATTAGTTAAGCCTGACCGCTTTATTCCTATGCTAGAAGAAACTAGCATGATTATTGAAGTTGGTCGCTGGGTGATTGATGAAACCTGTCGGCAATTGAGTGAATGGCAAAAAAGTGAACATTTCCCAGAAAATGGCTATCTAACCTTCAATGTTTCGGCAAAACAATTGCTAGACGAGACCTTTGTTCCCTATGTTGCAGAGTGTTGTAAACGCCACAGCGTCAATCCCAAACAGCTTGTGATGGAAATGACCGAGTCAGTTATAATAAACAAACCCGAAAAAGTGAAACGTATTTTAAAGGGTGTAAAAGCCATTGGCTTGCGCTTAGCCCTTGATGACTTTGGCACTGGTTACTCTTCATTAAGCTATTTGCAAAATTACGCGTTCGATATCATCAAGATAGATAAGTCATTTATTGACGATTTATCCGATGGTAGCAACGACACTAAAATTGTGAAAGCAATTATTGCCTTGGCATCTTCACTTGAGTTGAAAGTGGTTGCTGAAGGCGTTGAAACAAGAATAGGGCGCGAAGCAGTAAAGTTGCTTGGCGCTGGTTTATTTCAAGGCTATTACCTAAGTAAACCTTTAGCAGCCAATCAAATACTGGGTTTTATGCAGACTGATTACTCACAAGGAGCGTAAATTTATCGTCTGTTGGCTAAGATTTTTTCCAAGGTTAAATCTAAAACTAAATATAACTCTAAAGTCAACAACTCACACAAGCCCACCCTCTCAAAAAAACATCTAATTGAGAATCATTATCATTTGTATTTACAAGTTAGTTTAATATCTTTATGATCAGCAACCTCAACAACACATCAATAATTAAAAAGGAACGTTGCCGATCATGTCTTCTCCCCAAAACAAGCGCACAAATCTTGGCTCTCATGCACTGTTAACAACTCTCGCCCTGACAATGGGCCAAACTTACGCAACTGAAACGCCTCAGTGCGATGAAACTGACAAAGAGTGCAGTCAGCAGGCTATCGAATTAATCAAAGTGCACGGTGTGCGTTACTCCGTCTATAACGTCAAAGAGTCAGGTGACTTGCGAAGAGTTGCAGACTTAGTCGACACTCCACAAACCATTACCGTATTAACCAAAGACCAAATTGAAGAGTCGGGCAAAACAGACTTAAAGGAAATCCTAGCAGCGCAAGCTGGGGTAACATTGGGTACGGGTGAGAATGGTAACGCCTTTGGTGACCGTTATATTATTCGTGGTCACGAGGCGCGCTCTGACGTTTTCGTTGATGGTTTGCGTGACCCAGGCATGACCACCCGCGAGAGCTTTGCAACGCAGCAAGTTGAAATTACCAAAGGCCCAAGCTCTACTTTCGCCGGCAGAGGCTCATCGGGCGGCGCTGTGAATAGCATTACCAAAAAAGCCTCAACGGCCTATGACTTTGGGCGCGTTGACTTGAGTGTGGGTACCGATGATCACCACAGAGTAGTAGTGGACTACAACACACCTATCGCAACTAATTTAGCCACCCGAATCAATTTATTGAGTACTGAAGAAGACGCGCCAAATAGAGAGGGTATTGGCCGCCGTAGACAAGGTATTTTATTATCTGGTCTTTATGATAATACCGATGATTTGCGCATTTATTCCGATCTCTATTACTTAAAAGCCGAAGATACACCTGATCTAGGCAGCTACCTCGACAGCGATACAAAAACGCCCGTTGAAGACATTCCAGTTTACGCACAAAGCAACGACTTCCTTGATTCAGAGGTATTTGCTTTCACGCTTCGCACAGAGTATGACATTAACGATAATCTCAAGTTTTTCAACGCTACCCGATACGGTGAAACCACCAATGGCTATTTATCAACAGGTGCTAACGGCAGTGTCCGCGCTGACGAAGACCCCTTCGCACCCGGCGCAAACACAATTGTGCTAAGTACGCATCAAGGCTGGCAAGAAGTAGAATACTTCGCTACTCAATTCAATTTATTTTGGGATGTGAGCACCGGCAGTATCGATCACAAAGTACTGTTTGGCCTTGAGTTTACCGACGAAAAAGTCGACAACGGATTCTATGACGTCAGTTATAACAACGAAACTAACTGCTTTACCTCAGGTCGCAGAGGCGTTAGCCCGGGCTACTGTTTGCTTGATGGGTCTGGTGAAGTTTATCAAAATGCGGGTAACATTATTGGGCGTTCGTTTGAAAAAGGTGATTCCGACGCCTTATTTTCAGCCAAAACAGTCGCTGCTTACGTTATGGATACCGCTACAATCAACGACCATTGGCAGGTATTCTTTGGTTTACGCCAAGACACCATCGACTACAGCAACGATGTTGTTAGCAGAGGCGATGCGATTGACTACGCGTATAAAGATGATTTCTACAACGGACATTTAGGCCTGGTATACAGTATTTTTGACGACGCTAATATTTACGCAACCTACTCCACAGCAACAAATATCAACGGTGGCGAGTCCGACTTAGGCGCAAACTGCGGGTATGGCGGATTATGCGGTGACCCAGATCAAGCAGCAATGGCCGATCCGGAAACCGTTGAAAATATCGAATTTGGAACGAAGTGGTCTGTCCTAGATGAAAAACTATTCATTGCCGCAGCTTGGTTCCAATTAACCAAATACGACGTGATGGAAAGTGTAGGCGATGCTTATTCAACATTAGGCACCTTAAATACCGGTAAGAACCGTGTTGATGGTATCGAATTGGCGATGAACGGTAATTTAACCGAGCAACTTAGTGTTCAAATCAGTGCTGCTAAAATGCGTTCGGAAGTGCTCACTTCAGTGGATGAAAGCAATGTTGGACTTGAATTAAGTAACTTTGCGGGTGATAGTTTTTATATGCAGCTTCGCTATCAGTTAACCGACGCCTTTGCTTTTGGTGGTGACTTTACCTATAAAGGTGAAATGTATGGCGGACAGCCTGATAGCGCTGCGTCATTTGTAAGCAGTACCAATGAATACAGCATTATTGTGCCAAACTACAGTGTGGTTAATTTATTCGCCAATTATACCGTGACTGAAAACACGACCTTACGTGTGAACATCGGCAACGTTGCCGATACTGAATACTGGACTGCCGCATACCGATCAGGCGCATTTATGTATTTAGGTGATGCACGTTCGGCACGAGCCACCTTAACCTACGAGTTTTAACTAAACAGGAGCTATTTTAATGGTCTTGATTGAGCAGCTATTATCAAAAAAAGAAGTACATGAGTATCGGCAAACGCTTGATCAAGTGCCTTGGAATGATGGCAAAGGAACTGCCATGGGTATGGCTGCATCAGTCAAGCAAAACGGTCAGGCTGATGCAAACGACCCTCAAGTACAGAGCCTAACTAATAAGCTCTTAGCAAAATTTGGCAGTACACCTAAACTGATTTCGGCGGTGCTTCCGCATCGCATTTTTCCACCTTGTTTTAATCGGTATTTGGAAGGTGAAACCTATGGTTTTCATGTCGATGCCGCGATTATGCGCATGCCCAATAGTAACGAAGTACTGCGTTCAGATATGTCGATGACCACTTTTCTGTCTGAGGCAGATGAATATGAAGGCGGCGAACTGATCATTCAAACCGAGTTTGGTGAACAAAAAATCAAGCTCAATGCTGGCGATGCCGTTCTCTACCCTTCCAGCAGTTTACATAAAGTAACGCCGGTAAGTAGCGGTATCAGAGTGGCGGCAATAACGTGGATGCAAAGCCTAATACCCGATGCACACATGCGAGAAACCTTATATTCACTCGACCAAAGCATTCAAGGCTTGTTGGCAAACCCGGCAGTTACTCGGGAGGAGCTAGATCGACTACATCATGTCTATCACAATTTGATACGTCAGCAATCGCAGGTATAAAAGGGCCATGGCAAGTGCCAAATGATATTGCCGTAAGATAGTGACACTAAGGGTTGATTGTGGAAATATAGCAAAGCCGTTTAAAAAGGATGAACAATGAAGCCCTTCGTATTCTCAACCACCAAGTCGATAATTAGTGAAATAGGCGTCACCGCTAGAATTGCTGAGCTGTGCCATTCACTGAATATCACAAGACCACTCATCGTCACCGATAAAGGCATTGTTGATCTAGGCCTTATAGCGCCTGTTGCCAATGCGTTTAACAATGCCCAAATGCAGTATTGGTGTTTTGATAAAGTTGTTGCCGATCCGCCCGAAGCAATCGTGATTGAAGCTGTCGACTACGCTAAACAAGCCAAAGTCGATGGCGTTGTTGGCCTCGGTGGTGGTAGTTCACTAGATACTGCCAAGCTAGTTGCACTGCTCGCAAACTCAGAAGAAACCATCGCGGATATCTATGGTGTCGACAATATTAAAGGCAAACGATTACCCTTAATACTCATTCCAACCACCGCTGGAACGGGCTCAGAAGTTACCCCTATTTCCATTGTAACAACCGGTGAAACAAGCAAAGCCGGCATTGTTTCAGCTGAACTATTACCCGACATTGCTTTACTGGATGCCAGTTTAACCGTCAGCCTACCGCCACACATTACGGCTGCCACCGGCATCGACGCCATGGTGCATGCTATCGAAGCCTACACCAGCGTGATCAAAAAGAATGTACTGTCTGATATGTTGGCGAAAAGCGCGTTGGATTTGCTTTCTAAGAACATTGTTGAGGCTACGTTTAACGGCGAAAACTTACAAGCTCGTCAAGCCATGCTGCTTGGCTCTTGTTTGGCAGGACAAGCATTTGCAAATGCGCCGGTTGGTGCTGTGCACGCGCTAGCTTATCCATTAGGCGGACAGTTCCATATTGCGCATGGTTTAAGCAATGCCTTAGTGTTGCCGCATGTTATGACCTTTAATAAAAGCCATTGCGCCGATTTATATGCACAACTCGCTGTTCACATTGTGCCTGGCATTAACCACGACGCTGATATTGAAAAAACCACCGATAGTCTCATTCACTATTTGCATGAATTAATAGCGAAACTGCAGTTACCTCAATCATTAGCTGAATTAGGTATCGAAGAAAAGCACATCGACTCATTAGCCAATGACGCACTTGAGCAGCAGCGTTTACTCATCAATAATCCTAAAGCGGTTTCATTAGAGGACGCTAAACAGATTTATCGCAATGCGCTCAGTGGCCAGCGTAATGGAGAACAAATTGGACAGTAAAAAACTAAATGATTTTGCTTACCATCTGCCAATAACCACAAGGTGGATGGACAATGACATGTATGGCCACGTTAACAACGTTAACTATTACTCCTACTTTGATACGGTCATAAATCAGTTTCTCATCGAAAAAGCCGATTTTGACCCTGTCACCAGCAAGCAAATAGGTTTTATTGTGAAATCGAGCTGCGAATACCTACGTCCGGTCGCTTACCCACAAAAGCTAACGGGAGCATGTAAAGTGATGCGCGTTGGCACGAGTTCAGTTGATTACGCAGTAGGCATCTTCAACGAGGACAATATACTCTCTGCTATCGGCTACCTAACTCACGTTTTTGTTGACCGCAGCACTCAAAAACCCATGCCAATAACAGGAAAGCTACTTGAGGCGATGAACTTAGCTACTCGTGTCTGACAATATATACACGCTTTCGTAAACCTCGTCTTGGCCACGAAATCCACCGGTAACTTTACCACGATACAATTGCGTAATACTGAAGAACTGCTGGTAAACCTTATAAACTGTTTCGCTCGGCACGCTAAACGGCGGTCCAGCGAATAGTGTTTGATCATAGTCATAGGTCACAACAAACTGTTTGCTGGTATGGGTGATGGCGCGTAGATGCTCACTATAGCGATTGCGCAAGGGCTCAGGTAAAGCGACCAATGCACCTCTATCAAACACACCATCAATAGTGCCAACATCTTCTGCAGATAAAGCAAAAAAGTCACCCACATACACAATCAAATTCGCCACTGAGTATTCGCTCAAACTGCCGTGCGATTCAATGTGAGGCTCTACACCTAAGTCTTCGAATAAGGCTTTCACGGCGCTTTCGTTAAGCTCAATTGCCACCACCGAAAAGCCTTTTGCTAAAAACCAGCCAATGTCTTTAGTTTTGCCACATAAAGGCACAAATACCCGACCATTCTCAGGCAGCTGCCATTGCTCAAAATACGCTTTTAATAAAGTATTGCCTTCATTTTCATGAAAGCCTATCTCATTCTTTTTCCAGCGACGATGCCAAAAATCTGGTTCCATTAAGTCTGCCTTTTTCTACTTTGTATTTAACAGGATTTATCTAAGGTTTTATTCATATAGGCAATGCGCGCACTTAGTGTCGAAATTCAAATACGACTTTGCTTATGCACCAACTCTTCAACCTTAGCATGACTAAATTCGATTAACTCAGGATAAAAAACAAGAAACCTAGACTGTAATTCTTGTTCATTTTGTTGAATGAATTCAAGCGCTTCGTTTGCAAATAATATTCTATGACCTAGGCGCCTTTCAATCTGTAAGAACGAGCGTTCACAGCTTTCTGCATACTGATAATCAGACAGCCAACGGTGAGTTAATAAACCCTCACGAACTTGTTGAAAGCGCTCGCTGATATTATGAGGATATTGTTCAACTTCAGTATAAAAATGCCCGAGTAGGTTGTCTAGTTCGCGGTCGGTGAATTGAGACCAATTTGCACACAACAAATGGTCGAAATAGATATCGATGACAATGCCAGACATTCGCCGAATAGATTTAGGAAACAAGGCTCTGAGCGCTTTTACTTGGGTATGACTGTCTGTGTAGCTGTCAATCCTACGGTGAAGCTGCACGCCCAGCCGATGCTCGTCGTTCAGGTGCGACAAATCACTGCCTTTCACAAAGTCACCAAAAAAATTACCCAACATACTAGTATCAGTAATGTGAGCGAGGTGAATGTGCGCTAAGTAATTCATGTTTCAGTGCGTCCCGAAGCTCAATGAGCTCAAAAATCTGAATGTCATTATAACAATTATTATTGAAGCAGACCCATGGCGTTGGTTATTAAGGCCAAAATATCCGCACCATAAGGTGAAAGCAACCAGCCTAACATTGCTAAATTAATAACAACAGTTAACCAAAATACCCGCCTAAAGTCTCTTTTAGATGATTTGTGCCGCAACAACTGTTGGGCTAAGGCTGCTCCAGGCCAACCGCCAAGCATTGCCAAAATATGCAGCGTGCTTTCTGGTGTTCGCCATTGATCTCTTTGAGCTTTGAATTTGTCATAGGCGTAACAGAAAAAAGTAATAACACTTAAGGCATAGTAGGCGTATTTAATCTGTTTTGGCAAATAAGCCATGTATGACGCTAGCGTCATTGCTATAAGAAACCCAATGGCCAGCACAATTGAGAAAGTACTGACGTTTGATTTCTGCTTCTTTTTGAGTTTTTCGCCAGCGTACCTTGCATCTTCGGCGCGATAACGTCCGTCTTTGTCTTTTGATACGGTAAAGGTCACGATATCATTGAGTTGCGGCACGCGTGCTCTGTTTCTAAACGCAGACACATGAATGAATATTTCGCTACCACCGGCAAATGGAGCAATAAAGCCAAAGGCCTTCTCACTATTCCATTTTATGATTTTCCCTTTTAACTGCACGTATCTTTCTTCCTTGATGGTAAATAATTGATGAAAATTAACATGCTAAATTTCTTGAGTATATCTATAAATCAATACCTTATGTCCGACAGGCATGCCTTGTTCAATGAAGCTAATTAGCAGTTGTAATAAGCTGCTGTAAAGTATAATCAGCCGCTTTGCTAAAAATAGCTTGGTAATATCAAATTGAATACGGCAAACTTAAAGCGCTAATGAATAGGCTACAGCACAAGAACATCAATCCAGTATTGTAGTTCGAAAAGTACTCGCAAAAAGAGACAAACGATGCTCAACAATCAACAAAAGCAAGACTTTCAACAGCAAGGCTATTTAGTTCTTTCTGAGTTGTTTAGCCATTCCCAAATTAACGCTTTAAAAGCCGCCGCTCTAAAAATTGTTGACGATTTCGATCCAGAATCAACGCGTTCTATATTCTCAACTGAAACTGAATCCAATACCAATCGTGACGACTACTTTTTAAGTTCTGACGATAAAGTGCGGTGTTTTTTTGAAGAAGACGCATTTTCCTCCAGCGGCGAACTGCAGCAAGAGAAAGCACTCAGCATTAATAAAATAGGGCATGCTCTGCATGTTTTATCACCCGAGTTTGCCACATTTAGCCAATCAAAAATTATTGCAAAAATAGCCGAAGACTTAGGCGTTGTTTCACCTGAAATTCGACAATCAATGTACATTTTCAAACAGCCTAAAATTGGTGGTGTTATTCGCTGGCACCAAGACGCGAGCTATTTTTTCACTGCGCCGCAGTCGGTAGTCACATTTTGGTTTGCGATAGAAGATGCAACGATAGAAAACGGTTGTTTACAAGTTGATAAACAAGGCGCTGACTTTGTACTTAAAGAGCAGTTTAAGCGCTATGCCGATGACAAAACCGAATTGTTAGCGCTGGCAAACATTGACTGGCCGACGCAAGATCGCGCATTACCACTAGAGGTAAAAGCCGGCTCTCTGGTTGTATTCAACGGCGCCTTACCTCATTACAGTGAAGCCAATCGTTCGAATAAATCGCGCCACGCTTTTACGCTGCACATTACCTCGGCCGAAGCCAAATATGATGAGCATAACTGGCTTCGGGCTGCTCCGGTACGAATTCACTCATAGCGCCGAACGTGACGAAAAACGAATTTGCTTTATTGTTGAATTTCCAACAATTCAACTTCAAAAATAAGCAGGGCACCTGGCTTTATTTTCCCAGTCGCTCTATTGCCATACGCCAATTCTGCGGGAATAAAGAACCTAAACTTATCACCAACAACCATTAATTGAACGCCTTCAGTCCAGCCTCTGATCACTTGATTTAAGGGGAAGCTGATAGGCTCGCCGCGATCTACTGAGCTATCAAATACAGTGCCGTCCAGCAACATACCGTGGTAATGCACATTGACCATTGAACTGGCGCTTGGGTGATCATTGCCATCACCTTTTTGTATTATTTCATACTGCAAACCAGACGCCGTTTCGACTACACCTTCTTTGGCTTTGTTCGTTGCTAGAAACTCTTTTCCCATCGCAACATTTTCAAGCGCCAGCTTCTTATTACTGGAGTTTCTAGTGAAGTAAAATATCGCTAATCCAATAACTACCGCTAATACAATAAATTTCATTTCTAATCCTGATAATGTAAATAGATTTATATTCTAGCACTCGATGCTTTGCGTGATAAAACTAAATACTTCGCAGTGGCTCTTTTTGCACCTGTTCTACGCTTTTTGTGGCGTATTTATTCATGCTCTTTGCTTTGAATATTGAGCACTTCCCCAGGGACAGAAAAATACGCCTTCCCCGACCTAATCAGAGCGGCAGGAAGCGCTTTAGGAACATGCACACCGACGCTTTTTTCAGTATTAATTCGGTAATCTAATATGTAGTTTCCCGTGCTGTTTAAAAAGAACCAGTAAGGGGGAAATGCTAGGTTTGTTTTCTGCAAATTCCAAAATTCGGATAAAGGTCTGAAGTGCTTATCATTTGGGTCAGCATCGCCCATATGAATAAAGGTAAGCCGCTCGTGCTTATCAGCCTCTGTATTCAGTCGCTTGTCTGCATGTTCATTTGAGGATAACCCAAACGACTCCGAGTGTTTAGTTGGTAACGTTACCCGATAAACAATATTGCTTACCTCTGCTCGCCCTGGCCAACCGGCATGAGGAATACGCACGGCCTCCACCGTAATACTATCTCTTTCAACACCGCTTATTGAAGTGCTAACCGTCGTATTTACATCCAGCGTGAAACTGATCGGTTTATCTTTATACGCTAAGTCGATGCTAGTAACGCGACTTTTGATTTTATCGAACTGCGCCAGCTTTTGCATTTCAACAATGGCTTGATTCGGCGCCACCAATTGAACCGCATTGTGTTTCAGCATATAGGCAAGCATGTCTTGCTCGGCAAAGTGATCGCCGTGCGCGTGACTTACGAAAATAGCACTGATGTCATTGTAAGGTGCTGTATTGTCCATAATTGCATTGATTATTTTCTCAGGGACAAGTTGATAGGTGCCATAGTCATTATGAAAAAACGGGTCGAACAACACCTTCACATCACCGGAAGAAATCATCACGCCTTCGTTGGCCAAATAGGTCGCCGTTGTCTCTTTGTCATGTGAAAACACATGAAGCGGCGAGAAAATAGCGACGAGACAAACAAACCAACGCGCTAGCGTGATAGTGGTATTTAATTCAGATGATTTCATTGATCCCTCAGAGCAGCAATTCTAAAGCGCAATAATAGCGCTAAAAGGCCAAAACGTGTCATCTAACGCGCAAAAATTAATGTAAAAAAATTCGGAATTTCCGTTTGAGTATTACCGCTCTCTAATTAGACGTGTCCGGACCGGACACTTTAACTGTCCGCGGACGCTCAAAAAACTATGGGGAAAATATATTTCTTATTTTTATCAACAACTTAAACATTGGCACAATACTCGCTTTACACTAAACATATCTTAGTAAATTTCGTCAGAATCGATCAATTTAAGGAGTATCACAATGTTAGCCATGTACATGTTCATTTCTCCAGTTTGCATTCTCGTGTTAGCCAGCATATTTAGTGTATTAGTTTCACATTTTGACAATAACGATTTAGGTGTTGAGCATGATTAAAGATACCAGTGCTCAAGATGTTGCCGTTGATGCCAAAACTAACTCGAAGAAAATAGCTATTATTGCGGTAGTGAGCATCCTTTTCATAGCCTTAGCCGCGAAAGCATTCTTTGGGCAAACGTCTGCTAGTCGCTCGTTCGACCGGTCTTCAGTGCAAATAGCACAGGTTGAAATAGGTGACTTGGTTAGAGATATTGTTGCCAACGGGCGTATCGTTGCAGCCAATGCGCCGCAGGTTTATAGCCCAGAGCAAGGATTCGTTAGCCTGAACGTAAAAGCGGGTGACGAAGTTTATGTTGGCCAAGTTGTTGCGATAGTAGATAGCCCAGAGCTTGCCAACCAACTCAAGCAGCAAGTATCGGAAATGGATCGTTTGCAAGGCGAACTAGCGAGACAAAAACTCGATGCCCGCAGCCAAACACTGCAGCTCACCAAGCTTTTAGATATTGCACAAGTTGACTTAGAAGCCGCTCAGCGCGAAAACCGACGCGCTAATGCATCAATGAAAAACAACCTCATCAGCCAAATCGATTTTGAGAAAGCCGTTGATGATCTTGCAAGAGCATCGCTCACGCAAAAGCATGCTAAAGAAGAAGTTGCGATTGCAAAGGACCGCTTAGCCTTTGAACTAGAGAGCGCAAAAAGCACGGTGTTGCGCCAAGCGCTTGTTGTCGAGGAGCTTGAACGTAAAATTTCTGAGTTAAATATTTTAGCGTCCGTTAATGGTGTTGTCGGCAACCTGTTAGTTCAACCTCGTGCATTAGTTAATAAAAACGACGCGTTGATGACGCTGGTTGATTTGAGCGCCTACGAAGTTGAGCTGAATATCGCTGAAAGCTATGCCAATGATCTTGCTATCGGTATGCAGGCAGAAATTACAATTGCAGGTGAAAAGCTCATGGGCAAACTATCCTCCATTTCTCCAGAAGTAAAAGAACGGCAAGTGACCACCCGTGTTCGCTTTGATCAGCAGCAGCTTTCAGGTATTCGTCAAAACCAACAGGTATCTGCGCGAGTTTTATTAGAAAACAAATCGCAGGTTGTAAAGGTTCGCCGTGGCAGCTTCATGCAGGCAGGCGGTTTTATTGCCTACAAGCTCGACGGCAATATTGCGACAAAAATCGATATTCAGTTAGGTGCAACAAGCATGCGTGAAGTAGAAGTGCTTGCCGGACTGAGCCCTAATGACCAAATTATCATCTCAAATTATGATGAATTTAATGGCACCGATTCTTTTTTACTCAATTAAGAACAAGCTAAGATAAAAACCAGACAGAATGAAAAAAGGAAAATAACAATGTTAAGCATGAAGAATATAAGCAAGGTTTACCAAACTGAAAAGGTGCAAACGCACGCACTTCGTGACTTTGATTTAGAAGTACAAGAAGGCGAATTCATTGCTGTTACAGGGCCATCTGGCTCGGGTAAGACAACTTTTCTGAATATTGCTGGCATGCTCGAGCCTTTTACCGGCGGCGACTACATGCTCGACGACGTTAATGTAGGTTCGCTGTCGGATAATCAGCGCGCCGATTTACGCAATCAAAAAATAGGCTTCATCTTCCAAGGCTTCAACCTTATTCCTGACTTAAATTTGTATGAGAATATTGAAGTACCGCTACGCTATCGCGGCATTAAGTCCGCTGAAAGAAAACGTCGCATTGAACAGTGCCTAGAAAAAGTGGGATTAGCCAGCAGAGCCAAGCATCTGCCGCAGCAGCTTTCGGGCGGACAGCAACAGCGTGTTGCGATTGCGCGTGCACTTGCCGGCGAGCCACGTTTTTTACTTGCCGATGAACCAACCGGAAACCTTGATAGTTTGATGGCGCGCCAGGTAATGGAGCTGTTGGAAGATATTAATCGCGAAGGCTCCACCATCATCATGGTTACGCATGACCAAGAGTTAGCACGCCGCGCACCGCGCAATATACAAGTGGTCGACGGTCAGTTGGCCGACTTTACGCTGTATCAAAACAAGACAATCGAAGCTGTTGCGGCCCAAGCAGACCATTCCGCGGTTGAGGTGTAACATGCTACTACATTACATAGATTTGAGCTGGCGCAGTTTGAAACGTACCCCCTTAGTGTCTTTTTTAATGATACTAGCAATTGCCGTCGGTATTGGTATTACGATGACCAGTTTGTCGGTATATCACATGATGTCGATGGACCCCATTCCGCAAAAGAGTAGCCAACTGTTCGCAGTACAACTCAATACCACAGACGATGGCACCAACTGGTGGACAGAAGATGACGTGCCAATGCAGCTTACTTACAAAGATGCTATGGCCCTGCATAGCGCAGAATCTCCTGCGCGCAAAACAGCCTCTATGCGCTCCGGCTTTACTGTACATTTGAACAATCAGGACTTAAAACCCTTTCTTTCGGAAGCTCGCCTTATTGGCCGCGATTTCTTTCCGATGTTTGATCGTGACTTTGTCTACGGCAGTACTTGGACACTAGAGCAAGAAAAGTCCTCATCCCCCGTTGTAGTGATAAACGAGGAGCTGAATGAACGTTTGTTTGGGGGTCTCAATTCAGTGGGCAAACAGGTTTATCTCGATGACACCACTTTCACCGTTGTTGGTGTTATGAAACAGTGGAATTCGCATACCAAATATTACGATCTCAATAATGGTGCGTTTGATTCGCCAGAGCCAATGTTTATTCCAATTACACTGGTCGCCCCGATGCAAATAGCTAGTTGGGGTAACAACAACGGATGGAAGCACGAAGCCATTAGCACGTTCGAAGGCCAACTCCAGTCTGAAATATTTTGGCTACAGTTCTGGGTAGAGCTCGATTCACCAGCCCAAGTGAAAGATTATCGAAACTACCTACAAGCCTACTTGGAAGAACAGGGTAAGTTAGGCAGATACAGCCGTGCAGTGCCTGAGTTCAACTTACAAAATGTAAACGAATGGATGGAATATAATAATGTTGTTTCGACCGATAACAAGGTTCTTCTCGGCCTCAGCTTTCTTTTTCTCGCAGTCTGCTTAGCCAACATCTTAGGACTTTTACTGGGAAAATTCCTGCGTCGTGCACCCGAAATTGGGGTACGCCGCGCATTGGGAGCAAGCAAAAGGCAGATTTTTCTACAACACTTAGTTGAAGTTTCTCTCTTAGGGTTTTTAGGTGGCGTGTTAGGCATTGCCATTGCCCAGCTTGGTTTGTGGGGAGTACGCTCAACCAGCAACGAGTATAATGCATTGGCGACAATGGATATAAGCATGCTGCTAGCCGCGCCAACAATTGCTATTAGCGCCTGCATTATTGCTGGGCTATATCCCGCTTGGTTGGTGTGCAGAACTCAGCCCGCAATCTACCTTAAAACACAATAGGAGCTACCATGTTGGAAATTAAACCGATATTTAACTCACTGCTTCGCTCTAAAGCGGGCGCTTTAATGCTCTTAGTTCAGATTGCCTTGACCACAATGATCGTGAGCAACGCTGCGTCTATTATCTTTGACCGCGTTCAGTACCTGTCTCAAGAAACAGGTTACCCTGAGGACGAGATATTCAGTTTTAGCGTTATGTCTTTTGATAAAGAGCTAGATTTAACGCAGAAATTTGAAGAAACAGAAACGATGTTAAGAAATATTCCAGGTGTCAAAAATGCGGGCCTGTTTAATGCAGTTCCTGTTTCAGGCAGCGGTTCAGCAACGGGCCTTGGCTTGAAGCCAGCGAATGAGCGCGGACAAGATTCAAGATCAGCTTATTATATGGCAGACGAGAACGCATTAGAAACGCTCGGCATTAACTTAATTGAGGGACGGAATATTCGAGCTGATGAGGTTATCGAGTCACAAACGCGAGACGTCTTTCCTAAAGTTGTGCTGCTATCGAAGACGGTAGCTGACGAATTATTCCCAGCTGGAGATGCGCTTGGTCAAACCATTTATTTTGGGGATATGCCGTTAGAAATCATCGGTATAACAGAAAAAATGATGGGTCCTTGGCTGAAAGACAGTCGTCCCGACAACGTGGCTATTATTCCTTTTGTGGGTGCATCAACTTTTCAAAGAATAATTGTCAGAACAGAGCCCGACCAGCGTGCCGCAATCATGCGCCAAATTGAAGATATCATGCTTGAGGATCATAACAAGCGCGTTATCGTAGGCTTACGCGGCATGGATGAAGCAAAAGAAATCTACAATGCTGCTGACACACTGATGTTACGGATGCTAATTGTCTTAATTGTTGTGTTGCTATCAGTTACTGCCTTAGGTATTTTTGGTCTAACTGTGTTCAACATCAACAAGCGCACGAAACAAATCGGTACTCGCCGAGCCCTCGGTGCTCGCAAATCGGCTATCATCAATTACTTTTTAGTCGAAAATATCATCATTTGTTTAACTGGCACAGCTGTCGGCTCAGTGGCTGCGGTATTTTTAGGACAAAACTTACTCAATTTTTATTCACTCCCTGCGCTGGATAGTTTGTACATTATGTCTACGGTGGTGTTTGTCGTTATTATTAGTATATTGTCTGTGATTATGCCCGCTAGCAAAGCGGCAAATATATCCCCGAGCATAGCAACTCGTAGTATTTGATCAACGAAATTGATAGGCTCTTGAATAAGTAAGCGCTTTACTGATAAGCGCTAACTTTTCAACAAAGGACGTAACTAAAAAAATGAGTGGAAAATGGACAAGATATTAATCGTTGATGACACAACTGCAGTACTTCAAGCGCTCTCTTTACTGCTCGAAATCCATGGCTACGATGTTGTCACGACCACCTCACCGGAACAAGCAATACAGTACGTTAATCAGTTACGCGTATCACTTGTAATACAAGACATGAACTTTACTGGTGACACCACATCTGGCGAAGAAGGAAAAAGTTTGTTTTATAAGGTGCGCGAACTCGACCCGCATTTACCGGTTATCTTAATTACTGCGTGGACCGACCTAGAGCAAGCCATTGAATTAGTGAAGGCTGGTGCAGTCGACTACATTGCCAAACCTTGGGACGACCAAAAGCTGCTTAATACCATTGCTAACCTGGTTGCACTGGGCAAAGCAAATCAGGCGACCGAAAAGTTAAAGCGCCAGCAGGATGCAACGGCGAATACTCAAACTGCAGCCAACAATATTGGCCTTATTTACGCAAGTTCAGCGATGCAGCGCGTCGTTGATATGGCGGTTCAAGTGGCCAAGTCTGATATTTCCGTCCTCATTACTGGCGCCAATGGCAGCGGTAAAGAAAAAATAGCAGAAGTAATACAAGCTCACTCTCAAATAGCCAGTGGCCCATTCATAAAAATCAATTGCGGCGCTTTGCCTGCTGATCTGATAGAAGCTGAGCTATTTGGCGCAGAGGCAGGTGCATACACAGGAGCGAATAAAAAGCGCATCGGTTTATTCGAAGCCGCTGATGGCGGTACTTTGTTTTTGGATGAAATTGGGAATTTACCTTATTCTGGTCAAACCAAGCTGTTACGCGTAATTCAAACCGGTGAGTTTCAGCGCCTTGGCTCGGTCAATACGATAAAAACCAAAGTACGTGTTATATCAGCAACAAACAGTAATTTACAAGACGCTATTGCCGCCGGTGAATTCCGTGAAGACTTGTATTACCGACTCAATGTTATTGAATTACAAGTGCCTTCTATGGCCCAAAGAATCGATGACATCATGCCGTTGGTAAACTACTTTCTACCCCATCGAGAATTAAGTTTGTCGGCTGAAAATGAATTAAAAAAACACAGCTGGCAAGGTAACGTTAGAGAGATTGAAAATACGTGTAAGAGGGTGTCAGTCTTAAAGCCGACAGGGATAATTGAGGCGAATGATTTCGCTTTTTCGATGCATCAACAAGCGTCGTTAAATTCAGCAAACAACGCTGCCAGCGCGCAACCTGTCGTTATAGAACCAACAAAAGAGGATTTAGAAGCCGCCATGCGTGAGCATCAAGGCGTCATTGCTCGGGTTGCCAGAAAGTTTAGTATGAGCCGTCAAGCGCTTTATCGTCGTTTAGATAAATACGGTATTCCTTACTAATGTTTGTCAATGTTCTACCTCGAATTTTGGTGGCTGTTGCTTTAGTCAGCAGCCTTTGTACCGTTCCTTTGTTCTTCATTAACGAGCTTGCACTCAATGTGAAAATCGCAATTGCATTAGGAATGGTTCTGTTTAGTTTAATTCTCGCTCGTTTTTTATTACGAGATATTCGCGAAGGTTTATCTGCACTTGAATTAGGAATGCTAAATTTAAAAGACGGTGAATATGCAACCACGCTTTCCTATCAAAACAAAGATGAGTTAGGAAAGCTTTGTGAACTATACAACAGCACTGCACTTCAACTTCGAGCGGAAAAGCATTGGCTTTATCAACGAGAGCTTTTATTGGATAAGGTCACTCAAAGCTCGCCAGAGGTTTTATTTTTAGTTAACGACACTCAGCAAGTCATCTTCAGCAATATCGCCGCTAGACGCTTTTTTAAGCGTCCGAAGGGAATTGATGGAGAACTCTTGGCAGCTTTACTAGAAAATGCGCCTAGAGGCGCTGAGGTGGCTATTGAGAGCCGCAAAGAAGGCTTATTCACAGTAGTGGTGGACGCCAATGAACCACAAACATGGCATATGTCTTTAGGCAGCTTCTCGCTAAACAACCAATCGCACACACTTTTCATCATCAAACAGATGACGCGAGAGCTTAGTCGACAAGAGGTTGCGGTATGGAAGAAAGTCATCCGCGTGATCAGTCATGAATTAAACAACTCGCTTGGCCCGATTTCCTCAATGTTACATAGCGGAAAAATACTCAGCGAAAACCTTGAAGAAGCTCGCTTAGCAAGAGTGTTTTCGACAATAGATGAACGCATCAAGCACTTGAGCGACTTTGTGCAAGGCTACGGCAAGTTTGCGAAATTACCTGAACCCAAAGTTCAGGCGAACGACTGGCATATGGTATTGAGTAAACTTAAGTCGCAGTGGCAGTTTATTGATTTGTCTGAACAAGGAGAGACTGTTTATGCTGATCCCGTTCAATTAGAGCAACTACTGATAAACTTGCTGAAAAATGCGCACGAATCAGGTTCAAAACCCGATGAAATATGCATTAAACTTGAACAACGTCAGTCAGAGTCGTGTATTACCGTTATCGACAGGGGTAAAGGCATATCCGATGCTGTTATGGCCAACGCACTGATTCCTTTTTACTCGACTAAACCAGCCGGCAGTGGCCTTGGCCTTGCGCTGTGCCGTGAAATAACCGACGCGCATCATGGCCAGATAGGTTTGTATAATCAAGATGAAGGCGGTTTAGCCGTGAGAGTTGTGTTGCCGTTCCACTAAGCCGACGAACGGTTTAAGCTGCACCCTTCACATGAGTTATGCTCTGCACATAAGCGGCTTTCTGCATTTAAACCGCACGCTGTATCAGACACTGCATTTCGCTTATTTAGTCCACTTTTCAGTTAAATGACCAACAAAATTACAGGGCCGGTAGGCGCTATTTAGCTGTTTTTCAATAATATTATTCCATGCCGTTTTACACGCACCCGTTGAACCAGGAACGCAAAAAATCACCGTATTATTGGCTAATCCAGCTAGAGCTCGGGACTGAATGGTCGAGACACCAATTTCTTCTAAGGAAATAGCTCTAAACACTTCACCGAAACCTTCAACGTGCTTATCGAATAACACCGACATAGCTTCAGGTGTGGAGTCTCGTCCTGAAAAGCCTGTTCCACCGGTCGTCACAATCGCATGGATATTTTCATCCGCAATCCACGCTGAAGTAACAGCACGAATTTTATATACATCATCCACCACTATTTGCTTATCCGCTATTCGATGACCAGCCTCAGTCACGGCTTTAACCAAGTATTGACCCGATGTATCGGTTTCTTCACTGCGCGTATCTGAAATTGTCAGCACCGCAATATTTAAATAGGTTTGTTCGGTCATTGTCTAATTCTATATACTGTCACTCTTATGATAAGCATAGCCTAAAGGCCATCGGTCTTTTCTACAACGGTTTTATGCAGAAATAGCCTACAAGACCATGCAAGCGATCGAGTGATAAGGATGCGTATAGTTTGTCTAAACCAATAATTTTATCGCAAGAAACTGAGGACCAACAACCAGACTTACTTGGCGAACAAAAGAAGCATAGCAAGCGGAAAGTCTGCAAACACTGCCACTACCCGCTCAAAACCTGTGTCTGTTCGGCATTGACTCATATTGAAAACAAGACCAACGTCATTATTCTGCAGGACAAAAATGAAGTAAAGAATGCGAAGAATACGGCCCGCCTATTGGCATTAAGTTTGAGCAACGTATCCATTGTCAAAAGCGATGATATCGACAGTATGCGCAAGCTCGAAGCAGCCTGCATTCAAAATTCAGCGGCCTTTGCTCTATTCTTTCCATCAAACAATAGCAGCGCATTTAAAACTCATGTTTCGTCGAATTCAGAAACATCTTTAAATGAGAATCAGGAAAAAGCACCGGAAACCACCAGCCCAATCAAACATATACTTTTCATTGATGGCACTTGGCGCAAAGCTAAGCGACTTTATTTAAGTAATGATTGGCTGCTGCGCTTACCCAGCTATCACTTCGACGAGTCGATACAAGGGCAATATCGCATTCGAAAAACCAGTATCGAAAATGGGCTCTCTACGCTTGAAGCTGTTGCCTACGTATTATCAAAAACAGACGGTGTCGATACGCAAGCTCTGCATGACTTGTTTGAAAAAATGCAGTCGCACTGGCCCGCAACTTGATTTCTGAACACTGAGATTAATCTTCTAAGCCTAAATCGGACCACACTGCAAACTCATTGCCGCTTGGCTCATAGAAATGAAAACGTCGGCCTCCTGGGAAAGAAAATATGGGTTTAGTAATTTCCCCACCCGCATTTTCAACTTTCTGCATCGTTGACTCTAAGTCGTTAGAATAAAAAATGAGGAGCGCTCCGCCCTGATTTTCACGCGTTTTCAAATCTGCGCAATAAAAGCCGCCATCAAGCCCTTCGTTACTAAATGACACATAGTCTTCACCATACCAAGTTAATTGCCACGCAAAGGCTTTTTCAAAAAAGTCACTTGTGGCTTTGAGGTTCTTTGCTGCAAACTCAACATAGTTGAGCTTTTCATGCTTTTCTTGATTCGTTGCTTCACTCATTCGTTATCCTCGTCCTTTTATAAAGTACTGAAACATGTTGCAGAAATATAGCATACAAACACCTCTGGAAAATAAACCCTTGTATCATATCTTTCTCGTATTACTGCTTGTCTTGTTGACATCGCATAACAAGTAGTTTTTTTTATATGCTTGCTTTTTTAAGTGCATGTTTATACTGTTTATGCAGTAGCTTACACCACCAAATATGATTACATTACGTGAGTCACAACATTACGCTAGTCATAACAAACTGCCTAACAGGCGTCCCATAATAAAAAATTATAAAAAGGAATATGGATGAATCCATTAGCCAATATATTGAAACAAGAAGGTGGTTTCAGCTTAAATAAGCCAACATTGCTGCTTTGCTTGTTGAGCTCAACGAGTCTATTTTCATTTAGCGCTCTAGCGTCAAATATTGAAGACAAGCAAATCCTTAGCACCCAAATAAGTGCTCAAGTGACGTCGCAAGCTCAAAGTATCGTTAACGCTGATATCGTTGATACACGCTTAATTTTGGAACTCAGTGCAAGCCAACAGGCAAAACTAATCAGCGAAGGGAAACTTAGCTCGACTGCGCTTGTGTCGGCTTATTTAGCGCGCATTGACGCTATGGATAGAAATGGTCCAAATGTTCAGTCGATATTGGCGTTGAATCCGAACGCACTCGCACAAGCAAAACAGAAAGACGCCGAAGTAGCTGAAGGTAAGCCGCTAGGACGACTGCACGGTATCCCAATAGTAGTTAAAGACAATATTGAAACCAGTGAACTACCCACAACCGCGGGTTCTACTGCCTTGGCTAATAACAACACGCAGCGCGACGCACCCATCATTGCTCGTTTAAAAGCGCAAGGCGCTATTATATTAGGCAAAACCAATTTGTCACAGTGGGCGAATTTTCGCTCCAGTGATTCAGTGAGTGGTTGGAGTGCTCTTGGTGGCCAAACACGAAACCCACACAGCCTTGACCGCACTCCATGTGGCTCATCGTCTGGCTCAGGTGCCGCAATGGCCGCTCAGTTCGCCTCATTAGCAATTGGCACGGAAACCAATGGTTCCATTATATGTCCTGCTGCAATGAACGGCATAGTTGGCGTGAAGCCGACAGTGGGATTATTATCGCGCACGCATATTGTGCCAATTTCTGTCACACAAGATACAGCGGGCCCGATGACGCGCTCCGTTGCTGATGCTGCGCTCATGCTCTCAATCATGGCCGGCAGCGACCAAGCAGATCCTTATACACGCTTAGCTGATGATCGCAAAAGCGACTATACAACTGACCTAGACAAACCACTCAAAGGCAAGCGCATTGGTGTGTTCACGGCGGTGCAAGGCAGTCACCCGGCCATTATCAGCGCATTTGAAACTTCAGCAAAGACTATGCAGGCATTAGGCGCTGAATTGGTAACCATCGACAAATTCGAAACCCCTGAAGGTTTTTGGGACAAAGCACTCAGCGTGCTTTTAACTGAATTCAAACATGAGCTAAATTTATATTTAGAAAACGCGGCGCCCGCCGTTAAAGCGCGAACATTAGCTGAGCTTATTGATTTCAATAAAGCCAGCAAGCGCGAGTTGATATTGTTTGACCAAAGCTTATTTGATCGTTCGCAAGCTACCACAGGATACGATAAAGAATATCAAGAAAATGTGGCTTTCTTGCAAAATGCGACTAGAAAGGAAGGTATCGACTTACTGCTCTCACAGCACAAAGTAGATGCGATAATAATGCCTAGCCAAACAGCAGCATTCTTGATTGACCCAGTTTATGGCGATAACTTTTCCGGCGGCTCTGCAGGGGCAGGTTGGTTGGCAGCAGTTGCAGGTTACCCTCATGTAAGTGTCCCGATGGGAACCATGAAAGGATTGCCAATTAACCTGAGCTTTATAGGTAAAGCATGGGACGAGGCATTACTGCTAAACTTAGCGCATCAGTATGAAAAAGAAAGCAAAGCGATGGTTAAGCCTAGCTTTGCGAGCGGTGCATATGAAACGCCGTACTTTAAAGAGGCGATGCGTCCTTTAAAGTAAAATTAATAAACTAATTCAAGCTATCAAAGACGAGCTCATTTTTACGGGCTCTCTATCCTAAATTTTAGCTGTAGCTCTAGTTATCTCGACACCCAGAAACAAAAAAGGCTGCTTTTTAATTAAGCAGCCTTTTTTATTTTTCGAACTAGCAGTTTGCCTTTCGCAAATTAGCCTGCTTTCTTCATCCAAGCTGAACACCAACCTTTCGCGTTCACTACTTTACCTGGGAAGATACCGCATGGACGCCATTCTTTGCCGTCTTCACCCTGTATGTATTGGCAATTTGCACAGTTGCTGCCTTCTACTTTTGACTCATGGACGTATTTAAGAGCAACGGCCGTTGGATCATCTAATTTAACTTGTTCTTGTGCGTTAGCGCGTAGTGCAACGCCACCCAAAGTTAAACCGATAAGAGTTGAGCCTGATAATTTTAAAAAGTCGCGACGATTAACATTGTTCATAGTGCGTATCCCAATTTGTAGACGAAAATAATAATGATTCTCTTTTACGTTAGCCCTAAAATGCAAAAACTCGCCAGATAAGGCGAGTTTTTAAGGATAACGAAGTTGTTAATTACTTCTATATATACTTATACACAAACAATCCGGATCGATCTAGTTAAATAAAAAGTTTGTTGTTCCGAATTCATAAATTAATACTAACTTTAGCGTAACAAACAATTAGTCGTCGTCAACTGAACTTTCATCGACGGGCAGTTTAACAAGCAACCAAACGATGAGTGCGACAACCCCAATGGCAATGCCGCAGACTAATAACAACTGGTCTAAATTTGGTATCATCTTAGCGCTTCCTCTAGGCTTTATTTACCGGAATCGTATGCAACTTCTCATTCGCTTTAGCATATCCATAGCGCGCTATTCGTTGAGTAGAATGATACGAGTCTAATGAGGAGATTGCCACTGATTCAGCGGCCTCAATGTCAACATAGCCATCTTCACTAACCCACTGAGGCTCAACGATTACCTCGACAATTTGCCCAATCACAAGCTCTGTCTGGTTGATTGCTAGCAGTTGTATATCCTGAACCTGCATGCCCAACTTAATGTGTGACTCCAAAACATAAGGGGCCTTTACCTGGTCTGTCATTTGCGGCGTTAAACCTATTTTTTCGAATTCACTCTCTTCAAAATCGTACCTAGCTGATGTCTGATGCGCCTTTTCAACCATTGAAGCGCAAATGTGGTTAATTGTATATTCACCTGTATCTTTAATATTTTGAAGCGTATCGCGAGGCACAGTGTGCGGGCGCATTATCATGCCCAATAGCGGCGGGTGCGCTCCAATGTGAAATACCGAGCTCACCACGGCAAGATTATCAACGCCCTTTGTCCCGTCTTTTTTGCTAGCAGAACGAGTGCCTATCAAGTTGCCGCTCTTGAAGCCTGACAATGAATTGATAAAGTTTGCCCTAACGCGCTGCACCATATTATCGATGTCACTCGCATTAAAGTATTTTGGCGCTGCACTAGCCGACTTTTTATTCATCTTAGTCATCGTCCCTTTTGGCGATAATTTCAATTCCAAATCCGTTGTCTATGATGCTCAATTCGATGGGAGAACAGCAAATCTGACAATCAACTATTTGCTGTTGACCAACATCATTCGCTTCATCAATCTCCAGATCGTTGTATGTCATACAATACGGACATTCAAATTTCTCAGCATTAGTTAGACTCATTTCTCTACCTTGTTAACGTGTATCTCTTGAATACTCTACTTAAAAAACATTGCACTTTTCTGACTATGTCGGCGTAAGCAATAATGAACAACCCAACTGTTGCTGTAAATTTTTAATTGCTCGCAGTTGATAGTAATTTACCTTTACATTTTATGTTACGAATATAAAACTAAGTTGGACGTATTGCTTACTAGAAAATTTCCAAGAAGATCTGATTTCGGTATGTGCGTATTGTGCAAACGAGAAACGTTTTTGACTTTTCACCATTTGATCCCAAAGAAAATGCATCGGCGTACGTTTTTCAAAAAGCACTACAGCAAACCTGAATTGGCTGCTGGCATCGACATTTGTAGGCAGTGCCACACTGGCTTGCATAAGCGTTTTTCAGAAATGGAGCTTGCTAAACAGCTGAATAACATCGAAGCCATTCAAAATGAACCTGCGCTAGCTGAATACTTCAATTGGGTAAGCAAACAAAAAGTCCAATAGACAAACAACAAAACACTGTATATGCAAACAGTTATTTAGTATGCTTAGGATTATTGAATATTCACCTGAGGCTGTGAATAACATAACATTCTTGCCTAACAGGGACACCTACTTATTGCATTAGCCTAATTGATGTAAATAGCACAATAAAGAGCGAACAAATATTGCGACCGTTACCAACTTATTATTACTTGAGTCACTTTCATGAGTTTTTAAAATTTGTGACTGCCCCCTGTGAGAGCTTGCTAGACGCCAAAGACAGACTCTTCATAGAAAGGTTCATGTCACTCTCCAAGCCTCAACAATGCTTAATTGTGCGCTTCATCAATCGCAAGTCAATTTTCGTAAAGCCCACGTCCTATATTTACGAAGAAATTGAGAACATAGCTGATAATTTTGATTTTCTATTTCACGCAGATTGGTTTTCTCATCTCACATCAAAAAACGCGACTGCATTTGTTGAGCACTTAACGAAAGACGAGATAATTCAAATAATCGACGATTTAAAGGCGCGCGGCGAGTCCTGTTCTAAGCCCTTGGTTTACAAGAAATCGCAAGCAAAAGCAGCATTGATTGAATGCCTTTTAACTGGGGCTAGCAGTAAAGACATTGTCGAAACAGATCTAGCAAAAACCTATTGGCAGGGAAATTTTGATAAGCAAATAAGCTACTTCCTGTATTTATATTTTGGAAATTTTCGCTCGAAACTAAATCAATTTTCAATGCGTGACTTAGGCGTTATGCGCACACGCAAAGAGCAAGCCCAAGTTTTAGCTAGATTTGCAGACATTGAAAGCGCTAAATCAGCATTTTCTCTGCACTCTTTGCTCGATGAAATACGCACCCAACTGCCTTTACTGAACAGCGCTACGATTGCATGCAAAGAGTCACCGCATGGGGTCGTTGAAGAACCACTAATGCAGGCCCACTCCCCTGCAGACACAGCATTGAAACCTGGCAGTCAACAATCAGAGAAACACGTTTTCATATTGTCCCATATGACCAATCTACCCAAAGCAATTGGACCCAAAGCGATTGAATTAGACGCAAAACTACAGTTTTTATTAGCGAATGAACTACTGAGCCTCGACGCAGTCCATGCTGTTCAACTCTTACAATCCATCAACACTGACGCCGCACAAGAAAAATGGGCAAGAGAAGCCTACAAACTCGGTTTAACAGAGCAAGTCGAGGCTGAACTAGAGCGTATTATTGAGGCTCCTCTATCTGAAGATTTATTGGCTTTCGCTGAAGACTTTTTAGCACGAAAGTACCACAAAAAACGCACAAGTGTGTTAACTGACATGCTGCGTGAAAACAGTCAAACCATTCAAATTGATGAAATGCATAAAGGCGCAGTTGAACGGGGCGTCGTGGCTTATTATGAGCAACGTGAGTGTCGCGCTTTTCGAACCGAAAATGAAATTTGGCGAGCGCTTTTTGGACTGTACTTTTGGGTTGAAATCTATGAGCTTGAGGGCCTTGGACTTAGCAACGAGTTTGAACATGTTCCTACCTCTCTAAAAACCAACCAATTTTACGAGTTCGCTTCAGAGCAAATTGAAGCTCGCTTAAGCACGACCGATACAAAGGCGACCCTCATTCAGCAGCTATCCATGTCCGCAGCCAAGTACTATGGGCAAGGCAACATCGTTTTTAGATGGCGAAAAAATATATTAGAACGCCTTATTCTTTTGATTAATCATAGCAAGCTCGATGCCATTTTGGCCTTGTTGAGGTCGATGACACAAGACTGGAAAAATCTCAGTGACGGATTTCCAGATCTCATGCTGATTGAAAACGATGAACTACGCTTTGAAGAAGTGAAATCGGAAGGTGATCAACTTCGCCGCAATCAGTTACTCAGCATTCAAAAGCTGAAAAGCTTGGGTTTTGATGTGCGAATTACCAATGTAACGTGGACTATCGACCCACTGCAACCCTACGCTGTGATTGATATTGAAACCACCGGCGGGCGGGCACAACATCATCGAATTACTGAAGTAGGGATAGTTAAAATGATTGGCGGTGAAGTTGTTGCCCAGTGGCAATCGCTGATTAATCCAGAGCGACGCATTCCGCATAATATTACCTCATTAACAGGTATCGACAACGACATGGTTGCCGACGCGCCACTGTTTGCAGAAGTGGCCGATGATATCGACGAATTTACTGATGGCTGTGTATTCGTGGCACATAACGTTAATTTCGACTATGGCTTTATCAAAGAAGAGTTTAATCGCTTAGAACGCCACTATCGGCGACCGAAACTATGTACTGTGAGAGAAATGCGCAAACACTACAAAGGTCTATCATCGTATTCGTTAGCCAACCTCACTAAGCACTTTGGAATTGATATGCAGCGCCATCACAGAGCCATGTCGGATGCCGTGGCCGCTGGAGAACTGCTAAATATGGTGAATGAAAAGCGCTTAGCAAAAGACAATGAGTTCTAACAGCGGATTAAACTGGACAAATCCGCTGTAATTAATATAAACGAAACACCTGTTTTGAATTTGCTAGAACATTCATTTAATGCGTGCTTTACTAACAAGCTAAAGGATTTAGAGAATTCATATGCAGCAAAGAAATAAGCTAAAAGAACTCAGCGTCAGCATGCTAATTGGCCTAGTTTGTTTACTAATATTCACCGCACTCAGTTACAACGCGGCATCAGCCTATTTATTCGGACATAACACTTATGGTGAAATTGTTGAGTACACCGTAGCGCGGGAAAGACCGAGTTATTTAACGGCTTCAGACAGAACGCCGGAGCGCCACGAAATATTAGTTGAGTACTCGGTAGATGAGCAACCCTATTGGATTTTAGTAAATTCACACGCTTATTCTGCTATGGGAATACTCAACACGGGCGAAAAAGTGCTGGTCTCATACACCAAAGAATATCCGGAGCACGGCTATCTTATGAGTTACGCGTTATTCAGCGTTTCTGCTTCAATAATGGCGCCTTTCATTTTACTCATTTTCTTAGTGGTAACACCTCAGTGGCTTTATCAGCTCCGTAAATCCGATAAGTAAAATGCTTAATAGCGGGCATTAGATGAATCCAAACCAGCGCAAACAAAGTAACAATCATCATGAAAACAAATTTTAAACAAAAAATGAATCAGTTCAGCGAAGAGGAAACGTCACGCATCATTGAGATGGCGTGGGAAGACCGCACTCCTTTTGAAGCGATAGAAAGATTATTTGGCGTAGGTGAGCCAGAAGTCATCGAAATTATGCGCCGCAATATTAAACGCAAAACATTCAACAACTGGCGCGCCAGAGTGAGCGGGCGCAAAACAAAGCACCTAAAGCTACGAAGCCCAGATGTAAGCCGCGGCTACTGCTCAACCCAATACAAACCCGTTCGCAAACGCTAATTACTAAACACTAAGCGTTCGTCATCCTTGCGAAAGCAACGCCCCCCACAACTCCCGTCATCCTTGCGAAGGCAAGGACCCCCAAAAACAACCTCGTCACCCTTGTTAACACGCCCCCCCAACCACCCTACCAAGCCCAACCAAAATTCACCCCACTAAATCAGGATATAAATCCCTCCAGCTAGGATTCATCTCATTGATGAGTCGATTTTTCCAATCTCTTTTCCACAACTTTAATCTTTTTTCTCGAGTTATTGCATTATCCATATCCTCAAGCTGCTCAAAATAAACGAGCTTATGCAAGTTGTACTTTGCGCTGAAGCCGCTTACTAGCTTATTTTTATGTTGATAAATACGTTGCACCAAATTACTGGTAACGCCAATATACAACGTTGTATTGTGGCGATTTGTGATGATGTAAATGCATGGTTGTCTCATTATTGAATTCCTTTTCAATTGACTTATTAGCATATAATTCTTTGGTTTTTTTGGAAAGGATGGTTTTTGTGGTTTTTGCTTTATTAAGGTTGGCCTGGAGTTGTTGGGAGGTCCTTGCCTTCGCAAGGATGACGGTTGGGTTAGTTGCTAGGTCCTTGCCTTCGCAAGGATGACGGTTGGGTTAGTTGCTAGGTCCTTGCCTTCGCAAGGATGACGGTTGGGTTAGTTGCTAGGTCCTTGCCTTCGCAAGGATGACGGTTGGGTTAGTTGGGAGGTCCTTGCCTTCGCAAGGATGACGGTTGGGTTAGTTGTTAGGCCCTTGCCTTCGCATAATGCTGTTCGCTTTAGCAACCTATCCCGCTCGTCGTCTTTGCGAAGGCAAAGATCTCCCAAAACATCCTTTATTTTGAAAAGATAGAGGTAGCATCACGGAGGTCCTTGCCTTCGCAAGGATGACGGTTGGGTTAGTTGCTAGGCCCTTGCCTTCGCAAGGATGACGGTTGGGTTAGTTGCTAGGTCCTTGCCTTCGCAAGGATGACGAGGAAATAAGCGTTAGTAAAATGCATTCGCAAGGGTAAGTTTCGGGTGGTTGCTGAGTTTATTGTTCTGCAACAGTGGGCTATTGGCGGCTTTCGATGTTGTCAAAAATTCCGCGTCGAAATTGAGCGGTAACATCAAAGTGCCATGTACTTTCCTGCATGGTTTGAGAGTCTTCAACTTGTATAACATCAATCGGTCTTTGTTCGTAATAAACTAGCGACTGACTTGTGGCCATTAAGCCGTTAAGTTGAACAAACGCATATAAATCATTTGTACTCGTGATATAAAATGCAGTCGCTGGCGTTCTGCCATCGCCAGAGCGCCATATAGCGTCCATAAAGCCATCCAACATAACATTGTGATATAGGCTTAGGTCGCTTTGGCCGAGTTCGCTGTGACAGACCATGGCGCCGTAATGCCCGGTTAGGCTTGTATAGTTCTCTTCCAATATGAGCGACGTTGCTGTTAAGCACGCTTCCCAATTTTGTTGTTCCATACTTTCAAATGCGAGCAGCTTTTGCGCTTGTTCCAAGTTCGCGTAAGGGCTGTAATTCGAAGTGAGTGGATAAATTCGAACAATCGCATCGAAGTCGAGACTTGAGCCTTCTTCACGTTTGAATTTAGCAACGAGGGCGTGATAATCCTTATCTGCTTTAGCGTAGTTAAGAATTTGCTGCTTAGCGTTAGGCTTGTCGCCGTTTGTTGGCTCGTCATCTGTTTTGGTCTGTGGGGCAGTTAGCGCTCCATTTGCATCAGCAGGCTTAGTTGCTTGATTGTCGGTCGAGCCGCAGGCGGCAATAATAAAAATCGCCAACAGCGTAACAGCCAACTTGGAGAGTAGACGCAGCGCCATCATACTTAATATGACTCCGGACGATACTTCTTATGAAATGTTTTTAAAAACAGTCGTTCTACTTTTTCACGCGCCCACGGCGTTCTGCGCAAAAACTTTAAGCTGCTTTTTACAGAAGCATCAGATTTAAAGCAATTAATGTTGATACGATAGGCTAGACCATCCCAACCATATTCAGCCTCTAACTCCTCAACAATAGTCTGCAGCTTGACGCCGTGTAGTGGATTATTGACTTGTGTCGGTTTGGTCTCAGGAGCAATGTTGGTCATACTGCTACTAGCCGAACTCGCAGCTTGAGAAGCATCGTTATCGACAGGCGCAGCTTCATCTATTTCTTTATCTGGCAAGACCTCAGCGTACGCATCGGCTGCTTTATCAGTGGGCTTAGTTGAGGCAGAAAAGGTCGAAGCGCCATCCGCTTCAACCTTTGATGTTTTATCGCATTTTATGTCGCGCTGCTTATCGCTTTCTTTGTCACTCATATCGGCACACAACCTAGCGTTAATTAAAAGGGTAAGAAATTAAACGCGTATTCTAACTCAGTTGTGGTGACATTTTGAGCCCCAAAGTTAATTAATCCTATGCGACCTATCAATTTCTCGACTAACTCGGGCGCTTCTAGCTCGCTATTAACCAATTTGACTGATGACAAAGTGCCGTCAGGCTCAATAGTTAGGCGCACTGTTAGCTTGCCTTCAATAGACGGATCTTGACGCAACGCTCTGCGATAAAGTGAATAAACAGCGCCTTTGTTGGCATCTAAGGTTTGCCTAATACTATCCAAGTCTCGGCTACCAATGACATCCTGAGTTTCTTCAATGCGTTGTTGAGTGGCCAATGACGCTTCACCCATCTCTGCGGCAACAAACTCGGTATTGCGACGTCCTTCAAGCTCACCAGCCGCACCAACATCTGAACTTAAACTCCCCAGCTTAATACCACCACTGGTTTTGTTAGTTTCTCGGCCCAAAATTTTTCGTTGGGATGTGTCGGTTTGTCCGCCACCTTGCGTTTGCTCAGTATTGGCTAAATTATTCAAATTAGCGGCCTCTCGCATACTCGCAAGCTGGTCTTGTAATGCCAATACGCCTTTACTTTTAGCTGATTCACGCGCCTGCTTGGTTTTTTCTTCCAGTGTTGGCTCTTTCGGCTTCGGTTTGGGCTTCGGTTTAGGCTCTGGCTTTGGCTCAGGTTTCGGTTCTGGCTTCGGCTCAGGCTTAGGCTCTTCCTTTGGCTTTTCAGGTTCAGGCTCTGGCTTAGGTTCTGGCTCAATCACTTTTGGTGGCGGAGGCGGCTCTTTCGCCTTAATGACCTTTGCCAACTGCGGCGGCAACTTCTCACGTTCCGCTCTCGGTACTTCAGGCAACTCGGTCATTTTAACAAAAATCGCAATGGCCAAAGTACACACCAAGACAAAAATAGTAATGCCCGTAAATATCCTATTTTCTTTGCTACTGCTTTCCCAAGGAAGCTGTGAATGAAAATACGTTGATGACAAGTTTGAAGTACTCATGAGCCATCACCTTCAGCATTAACAACGGCCTCTGCATCAGCAGGTGCAATGTCGCTTTTCGCTTCCAGTTGATTTTCTACAGCAAGTGCAATATTCGTATAACCTGCTTCAGCACTGGTTTGCATGATTTTCTTCAGAATCTCATACGGCACCGATTTATCACCCATGATGGTGATCGACAAACCAGGATCGTCATCGGCATTGAGCTCATCAGTATTACCATTAGCTGATTCTGCGGGCGTTCTCACTGTTCGCGACGCTTGGTAAAGTAACTCTTCTTTTAATGCTTCGATTGTATAATCTTGTTGCGCATACAAATCTGCTGTTTTGGCAATCGGCTTGCCCTGCAGCAAGATATTGTTGGCGTTGATCATTAACAACAAGGTTTCTTTAGCCGGTGTTTTCACCGTCGACTTAGGTAATTCAACCGAGTCGTCACGCTGCAATACCTGCACATCTGACGCGTTAAGCATCAAGAAGAAAACCAATATGGTAAAAATATCCATCAGCGACACTAGACTAAGTTTAGTTGTCCCGCGTTTGTGGTTGCGATCCATTCGTTTAGCTCGGGCTGACATCTTCATTCAGCACCTCCTGCATTTTTCAGTTCGTACTGCGCTGGCGCTTCCGCTAGCGACACTTCTGGAAAAAGTTCGGCATCAACAACCGATGCTGCGACCACGTCTTTATAAGAGCGCGTTGCATCAATTAAGCTAATAATGGTTTGATAGTCTGTGCTATCGGGCAGCATTAAGATAATGTCTTTTTTATCTACTGCCTTGGCTAAAAGCGTTTGCTTGACTAACTTCAAGGTATTCTGTAAGCCTATAAAGTCATGCTGCAAAGCAGGTTCTGCGCCAGTGGAAACAAGTGGCTCGCCGTCGTCATCCACAGCAGGTATTTTGGTGATCGTTTTCACCAAATAACCTTGTGGAAAAAAGATGTTTAATGAGTCATCGGAGACCAGGATCTCCAAGCGTTGATCCTCAACAGGTTCATCCGCTCCGAGTGCCTCAATGCCGGGAAGCCTAAGCTCCACAACGGTAATTCTTGAGAACACCATCATCATTAACAAAACAGGCACCAGTACAATCATCAAGTTCATGAAAGAGGTGATGTCTAACTCAGCGTCTTCTTTCTTGGCGTTACGCCCGTGGCGTCGTCCAATCATGAGAAGTCTTCCTAATCGTCTGACTGGCGCGTTTTAGGGCCTAAATTCTCTTTGGCAATCAGTGTGTTTAAACATTTCACACCTGCCATTTCCATGCTGTCTACAATTTCAGCCGTTTTTGTATTCAATAACGAATGTAGTAATAACAGAGGAATTGCGGCTATCAGACCAAAAGCGGTCGTGTTCATCGCCACTGAAATACTTTGTGACAGCAAGCTCGCTTTCTCTGAAGGGTCAGCGTTTGCAACTGCGGAGAATGCGGCTATCAAGCCGATAATTGTACCGAGCAGACCAAGCAGTGTTGAAATATTAGCTAGCATACCCAGATACTGCGTGCGCTTTTCAAGACGTGGAATGGTTTCCATCAATCCTTCTTCCATCGCATATTCAATATCCTCACGACGCGGACTCACGCCTAAGCGCGTAATGCCGGCACCAATAACACGAGCAATTGGCGCTGTACTGTTTTGCGTTACTTGAATAATTCTGTCGAAGTTTGAGCTAGCGAGTAAAGGCTCGATTTCACGGAATGCCTTTTTATTAGTGCGTTTTGCAGCACCCAAAAACCAATACCGTTCCAGCGCAATAGCCAGTCCAATAGCTAGTACAACTGAGATAGGGAACATAAACGAGCCCCCTTCTTGGAAAAAGCGAACGATGGTATCCATGATATCCTCTCTAATGTAGTAATTATGTAGTGATCTAGTCTCAATAGTTCAGGATGAACACAGCAGTTGAGCGCTAAAAAGTAGACCGCTTTGATAGACTGCTTTAATAGACCGCCGACAGTCTATTCGAATACGTTTTAATGTTATGTATTGTGAACCATCTACCTGTTGCTGAATTTATACCCAATCAGTTATTTGGAGTGTCGACACTAGTACTTGATTGGCCATTTTGAACTCCCTTAAGAAGTTTTATTTCCTTTAAAAAACTGTTTCTTTCCATAGGCTTAAGCTTAGTTTTAATAGGTGCCCAACGCTGTTCATTGCGGTCGATACGCTGATGCAGAGGTAACTGCCAAGGTACAATCGATAATACCTTTGGCTGCTCTTTATTTCCACGGATGGTTTCTTCTAAACGCAAAATATCCCCATTAGCCGAGACATTTCCGTCAGATGCGACTGTTAAGTCTAACGGGGCTTGTTCTTGAACTGTTTCTTGCACTGGCTTTTGTGTCGACTCTTGTACTTGCTCAGCAGGAACTTGGGCATATAATTGATCATGTGCACAAAAGACAAGTGTGACAAGTGCTGCGAAGAGTTTCATGCTTGGCTTCCTTGGGTTCATGCGCAATGTAATCTCTGACTTCTGCTCGATAGCCTTTAACAACAAAGAATTATCCATTCGCTTGCTCCCGCTTAAGGGTTTTTATTTGGCGCTCAATATCTAGTATCCACTGACTCGTCAGCTTTTGCTCCCTCAACAACGATTTAGGCGCTGCTTCAACACTTTGAATTTGAAAATCGAGCAAGGCTTTGTATATCTTGTAATCGGCGAGTGCCGCAGCTTTATCACCAACATATAGATCATATAAAATGCCGCGGTTGCGGTAGCTATCAGCATTCCCGGGCCATGCATCAATTGCTTGCGTGTAATGAGCTTGCGCTAAGTCGAACTCTCCAGCGTCCCGGTAAATAAGACCAAGTCGGTTGTGTGCTTGATAGTTGCTGCTCACTAGTTTGAGCGCAGTCTTATAATCGACTATCGCTTTCACGTTTTGTTCTTTGGCGCGATAAATATCGCCACGCAGCACCCAAACAGTGGTGTTCGGTGAAGCAATGAAGTCAGGATCGTCAATGACTCTATTTACCGCATCTAGTGCTTGGTCTGGCTCTCCATTAGCAAGTTGGTTCACCGCGCTTTGCACGTCGCGTAACTGGCCCGAATTCAGCTTCGTTTGTTTTTCTTTATCTAACTTAAAAACATTCATAGTACCCATTAAGGCACGCGCCTTGACTATAAGTGCCTGCTCTTCAAGCTGCTCAGGCGTCAGTTGAACAGGTGTGAGTAAAACTTCAGCGTCTTCAGCAGCAATTTCATTGTTACCAGGTTGCATTGCATCATCGGATGACGTGTCGTTACTTTGTGTTTGCTCCGCCTCATCTCCCGAAAAGATTGGAAAGGTAGGCAGACTAGAGCAGCCCGATAAGGTAGTAGATAGAACAACCATCAGAGCCAATAGCGGTAATTTGGTATTATTCAAAATCATTAGCGCTCAACTCCTGAATTTGTTCCGGTTTGCGGTAACGTACGGGCAATAAGTTTTCGAGTTTCTTCAAACTCTGTTTAACCCAGTCGTCGTACAAACCGCCGTGGGCGCGTTTTGCATTGTTTTCGTGCAGAGTAATTGAGGTTTCCTCAAACGGGAAGGCTTGTTCTTCCAACAACAACTCATATTGGCCTAACTCTAGCGCGGAAAGCCCATTTGGACGACTCGACTCCATTAAGTCTCTTGCCAATACCGAGTACAAGTTGGCCAGTGAATAGTTGGCTTGTGTGGTGTATTCAGCAATACCGTATGCCATAACACCGTCATAGCGAGAAATCGCATTTTTAAGTGCATTTTGCTTACGCTGTAGGCTTTTGTTTAATGGTAACGTGAGTTTAATTTTCTGATAAGCCGTATCGGCGTCTGTAGCAAATACCATTGATGCCATCGCCGCTAAGTAACGAGAGCGAGCAGAGCGTTCACTGCCAGCTTTTTGATCAGCTTCAATCAACTTATTGAGCCAGAAGCGACGCTTAGTCGCATCCCCTCTTTCACTGTAAAATTCGGTCAGTTTAAAGCGCGCTTCGTTTGCATCGGCAAGCGGTCTTGGGTAGCGGTGTGCGTAGCTTCTGTAGGAGTTTAACGACGTTTCTTTGTCGCCTGCCTTAAAGTAATAATCGGCTGCTACATATAAAGACTCTCTACCTAGTTCAGTATCGGGTTGGGCCTGATGCTGAGCCATTAATAATGCTGCTGCTGGCAGCCACTGTTCCGACTTTTCATAAGCCAACAGTAGTTTTCCAGGAATAGTCTTCACTAAAGGATCGTTTGCAAAGCGAGTTTGAAAATCAAGCAGCAGAGGAAGCGCTTGGCTAAATTCTTGAAGCGCAAGTAGGTATGTACCCGCATCATATTGTGCTGCGGCTCTGAAGGTTGACGATGGTGTTTCCTGCATAATGCGTCGCAGCAGCGCCACGCTTTCCAGCATAGCTAAGCGCTGAGTTTCACTTAGCTGCGCAAAGTCTCTACCTTCAGGTAAGGGCGCATCTAATGTTTGCTTCACTTTTGCTCTAGTTAGCAACTGTTCTGACTGTTGAAAGAAGGTCGCAGCTAAACGATTGGTCAGCTCTTTTATGCGCTCATCATCTGCGGGCAGTATGCTTAACAATGTCTCGTAGCCAACTTGTGCGACTTGATAGTTTTCCAGTGCAAAGTTTCCGTGCGCTAAAACTAGCCGAGCAGAAATCAAGGCCTCAGCACTAACATCATGTACTGCAATGTGTTCGGCAGCTAAGCTTGCCTGCGGCAAATTTGCTTTAGCGTAAGCCAAGCCATTTAGCTTATCACCCGATAGCAGCCAGTCACTCCAATCCATTGCATCGCGATATTTCTCTTGCTCGAACAAACGTTGCATCAGTGACTGCGCCACATTTACCGTACGCGAGTCCGCGGCAAATGTTACAACAAACAAGCGCTGACTGAACATTTTCCTAGATTCAAGTTTTTGCTTAAAATCGGCGTCTCGGTTTAGCGCATTTTCGCTTAACTTTTCAAACAACAATAGAGCAGCATACGCCGCTTCGCTAGCCAATGGGTTTGGCGTATCCTGATAAGCGTAAATTTCGAAGCTTTCGATAGCTAAGTTAAACTTGTTTGCAGAACTTAATGCTTCAGCAAGATAGAAGCGAATTTGTGGCACTTCGTCATCCGGTGAAAAAGTGCGGATAAACTGGTCGTAGTAGTCTGCAGCATTTTCAAATGCAGTCTGTTTGATATCGTTTAAATCATTGATCGAAGCATTGCTCCAAGAGGCGCTCTGAACGTCAGACATTGACGACCCAACAAAAGCACCTTCCGCTGTTTCACCTGCACCTATTTGAGTATTCGATGCGAGCATATTCTCAACCGTTTGAGCGATGCTATGTTCGTTCTGGGCCAGCTCTTTTAGGTATTGTCGCAAGTATGAGGCGGTTTGTAAGCCAATCATACTTTGCAATCCTGAGTACTGCGGCCCATCAACCCCATAGGCTTCGATAAAGCCCTGCTTACCTTCTAAAACTAATGCTGGGAAATCCCCTAGGATATAAGCGTCAATATGTCTTACATAGAACTCGACAGCACGCTCATGCTGAGGATAAGTATTGGCGAAAACCAGCAAAGCGTCGGCACTATCTTTATAGCGACCGTCGTTTAAATGCTGCTGAGCTAACTGTTCATAAATAAGGTTTTCATATGCGCGCTGACCAATAGCAGCAAAAAACCCTTTAATTGCCTCGCCATTGCCTTGATACGAGAACAACAGTGCCATTATACGAAGCGTATCTTGTACGAGTTTTTGTTGGCCTAAAGGCAGAGTGCTTATTTTCGTATGTGTTTGCGTGTAGCTATTTTGCGCTAAAGTATCATCTAACATTTTAGAAAATGAAACCAAAGCACTGCCATGTTCTTCTTGCTTGAAATAACTCCAACCCTGCATGTACGCCGAAATTCCATAAAAGTTATTCGACGCTATGTTGGCTGTTTGTTCGGATAACGCCAGCACTTGGCCATAATTGAGCACCGCATCGTCGTACCTCTGCCGATTAAAGTAGTATTCGCCAATACGAAAATACAACTCAATATGATAGTTCGTTACGGCGTTAGTTGCCGTTGGAAAAGTAGCTAAAAAGCGTTGGGCAATTTCGACCGACTCATCTGGTTTACCGTCTAAATCAAGTGCGCGCGACAGTTGGTACATTGCGTCCATGTATTTTGTTTCTGTGCGCTTAGCTTCGGCAACTATGGCAGGGTCATCTGACAATAGATCTGCCTGCGTAACCAACTGAGCTTGCTGTGCTAATACTTCTCGGTAACGCGAAATAGCTTGATTGAAGTAACTTGCAGGCTGCAGTTGACCAATACCTGTGTCGATAGCATTAACTGGTGCATCGGTTGCGCTCTGCTTATTCGGCTGGCTAGCTTGCAAAGCCTCTAATGGAATGCCTTCTTCTTGCGCTTTCTCGGCCAGCTGCATTTCAATATCAGCTAAGCGAAAAGACACCTGTTGACGTTGTTTCTCATCTTTTAAAAAAGGCAATAAAGCAGCATATTCGTCACGTGTCTCTTTGAGTGACAGCCGAGGCGCGATAGAGGGTTCAACCTTTAAGGGCTGAAGATCCAGCTCCGCTAAGGTAGGTCGGTTGCTAATACCTTCATTAATTACTGACGTTTCTTCTTCAGCGCTAAACATACTGCAGCTAGTGAGCACGATAGAAAGAGAAAGTATAAGGATTTTTTTCATCTTATCGACCTCTTCCTGGTTGTGCTAAATCTTGTATACGAATAATGGCGAGTCTTGTTGCCACCTGCTGATCCGACAATTCTTGCATTCTTAGCGCCATGTTGACTTGTAAAAACTCTGTTAAACGCCGGGTTAGCGAATCAACTAGGGTTTTGGTGCGTGTATAGTCTGTTTGCGCACTCAAGGCCATGGCGTCGACACGTGCGCGCTGTTCATCAATTATTTGCGTATCACTCTGTAGCTTGTTCAGCCGTTGATATTGTTTATTGGCATCCGCATAAGCTAGCTTCAACTTGCTTAGTTGTTTTTGATGTTGCCAGCGTGTTTCCGGAAAAGCTTCTGACAATTCCCACTGCAGCAGGCCTTTTAAACGAGCAACACGCTGCGCATACTTCTTAGACAGTTTGCGTGCTCGCTCGGTATTTATTCGTTCAATTCTTTGCTCAGCTTTTTCTAAACGCTCTAGCGCCGACACTTGATCCTTGGTTGCGAGTAGCTTGTCTGCTATTTGATCTGAATTTAGCGCTGCTTCAAAATTGTCAATTCCCGTTTCGGTGCTGTCCAATATCGCTTGCGCGCCGGTTAGCGAAAGAGCATCCACGCGACGCACAAACGCTTGTTCACGTTCATCCAACAAGCGATACATTCCGTCAATTTGCGCCAGATTATCATCCAGCGTATTCAGCAGCTGCTTGGCTTGACGTCGAACTTCAAGCAGGTAAGCGCTATCAATTTGTTCATCGCCACTCAATAACAACATATGCAGATCGCGATGTTCAATTGGCCAATTACCATTAGCCACAGTATCGAAAAAATCTGCCTGCTCAACCTTTAAGCCGAACTCGCTCAACGAAGCCATTGCAGAATCTAATTGGCTAGATGAATCTCGCAGCGAACGAAAAGCCTCAGCTAATGCACCCTGCTGCTCATAGCCATAAGCTAAACCATGACTTGCCTGCATCGCATAAATACCTTGGCTATTGTCACGTAAATATTGCCAAGCTGCCATCGCTAACGGCCACCTGTTTTCTTTTGCAAGGGTCCAACCGTAAGTCAACATGGCTTGCTCTGCATGCAGTGATTCGCGGCCAATTAACTTTAGGGCTATCAACGCATTTGTATAGTCTTTTTGTTCCAATAAAGTCACGCCTAAACCATAGTTTAAGCGGTCGAATAGTGCGTTACGTTCTAAAAATGCACGCTCTTCTTGGCTCTCGGTTAAACCGTTGCCGAACCAATTAAACCAAGACCACCAGCTTGCGCTGATGTCTTCTTGTATTGAGTTCTCAACCGGCGTGTCATTGAGCTGTAACTTCGCAGCAATAAACGCCTCGCTAGCAGCGTCATAATCCTGTTGGTTGTGTTGCAGCACCGCTTGATTGGCAATGAGATACGTTTGATAAATAGAATCGCTGCTCAATTCTTCTGCGAGTGCTTCCCAATCTCCGCCGTTACTCATGCGCTCATGACTAACTTGATAGATGAGCTCTTCCCAGTGCTCTTCACTTAACTCGTCTTCTAAATCATTCTCGAGAATGGCAGCATACGCTCGTTCGCTCACGCCCGTGCGCTTTTGCGCAAAGCTCGACTTGGCCAGCCAAAACCATGTATTCGCTTGAATATAGGGATCGCCCGATTGCGCAAGTAAGCGCGTAAAAATCGCTTCTGCTTGTTGCGTCATGCCTAACTGCAGGCTTACCGCACCTTTCATTAGATCTAATCTGTCTTGGTTTTCATTCGAATAAGGTGTTTGCGCTATCTGCTGGTTCAAGCGCGTTAATTCACCCTGAAGGAGCGTTCTATCTGGCGCACCTTGAAAATAACTGTAAGCGACCTGACCAAACGCAAGGTCTTGGCGTTTTTGCGCTAAAATTTGTTCTGCACTGCGTGTATCCTCAACAGCTGCTGGCGGCTCAGGTGTTGAAAAACAGCCGTTAAGTGCTACCGAAACGAGGGCAACACAAGCAATTTTAGTGGCCTTGAATTGAGTTATAAACAAAAGCAATGCGACCTAAAGTAATGTGGCTAAGAAAGTAGGTTGTTGCTTTGACGTCGAATCAACAATTTTAAGTTCTACCGTGGCGGCTTCGTCCTCTTTTTCGAACTCCAAGGTCACAGCCCGTTTATAGGGTCTATTTTCAGGACCTGTGCCAATGAAGAAAGCGGTTATTTCTCTGCTACCCTGGTTTATATTTCCAACGAACAAGCGTTGTACTCCGCCTTTATATAAAGCATTTACCTGGCGGTCGGTGTACAAATAATTGGTGGCTAATTTACCGTCAATTTTTAATTCAACCGCGTCCAGTTTAAAGTATTCACCCACGTCCATAGATAAGTAAACTGCAACCTGAGTACTAGATGGAAATAATAAGTCTTCTTCCAGAATAAACAAATCGCGATTTAGATTAACCAGCGCCTGCTTTAGCGTTTCCATTTCAGCAGCTAAATCACTGTCTGGGACCGGCGATTCGCTTTTAACATCGGATAGTACGGGTGTTTGTTGATCGCTGCCGGTTGCTTGGGCGTGCGCGGGATTTGACACCGTTGTAAGTAGCGTTGCTGCAACAAGCAAAACGATAGCCAAACCAGCCTGCACCAACACATTCTTAAAGATCGGAATAGCGACTACCCGTGCAGTGCTGTGTAGGCTAGGAGCTTTAGCGCCTGATACATTTGTAATTGTCATATCTAGTACCAAATTGATGCAAAAATGCGTAACACATTTGCCGAGAATCCAAACAATGGCTCTTCACCCACCGGCGCTTCTGCCGTGGCATCTCTGAAGTCATCGTAATCAAATTTCATGTAATCCCATTCAAAATGCACCGCGCTCTTTTTGAAAGTAGCGGTTTGAGAGAATTGCCATTCGTAAGCCACACTAATACCGGCTGTTACACCTGTATAGGAGCTCATTTCTTTGTCGCGCGCCATGAAGTTAAACTCATCTGGGCGACTAAATAAATCCTGATAAAAATCAGCCTTGTCTTGCTTATAATGACGTACAAACACTTCAAAGACCCAAGCGTCTTCAATAGGATGAATATAGCCTAACTTGAAGTTTTGCGCCTTAATCCCCCATGTATCACTATAGGTTCTGGCATCACCATAAATGGCAGCACGATAAGGCAAATAATAGTTCGCGTTTATAGAATAAGCCGTGCTAGAGCGCGTATTCGGGTACTTTTCCGTTGCAAAACTAAATCCGCGATCGGTGGTAGCATCAAGAAAACGCACAGCGCGGTAGGGGTTATTCAAATAACCTTCATCCGAAATATGCTCAATATTGAAACCAACAATTAAGCTTTTTGTCGCTACTTGGCTAAAACCCAATCCATACTTTTGGCGGTCTGCTTCTTCTTCAAAACTTTCATCACCACGGCGACCGACAACATCCCAGCCTTTTGAATAACTCAGTGAGATAGTGCTTAAATCGCCAAAAAAGTCTTGGCTAATACCCACATAAACTGAATTAGCCTCAAAATCGTTTTCACTGCTGTTAGTGAAACTCGTACTCAGTAAGGTTTTGTTATTAAGGTAATCAAGACCGACCGTTTTTTCCTTACGTACTTCCTCATAAGGACTTGCCGTTGCTCGCACATCAATTGATGCACCGGAAACCGTATCAACATAATAGTTTGCCGACATCGACACGCTACCACCTATGTTTTTGCGCAGCAGCACTGAAGGGCCATCTATTGTTACTCCATCGCCTGAGTAGGCATGGTAGAGCACATCAGCACGTTCAGTCGGCAAAACAGCACTATTTGCCGCACCAACAAATAGCGCGCTCACAATAAGAACCAAGACGCATAAGATAACCTTGAGCGTATTTAGTTTTTGTCGAATGGCCTTAGCAGCCTGTCGTTTAGTTACAGCCACAACCACCACCTGCACCACCGTCAGCACCGCGCGCACCTTCACGAGATTCAAACACGTGCTTCGCATATGCCAAAGCGACTGGGTTGCGATTCATGCTCATAATCGGATCTGCTAGATTACTGCGCTCGTAGGGCTTGACCCACGGCTCAAGATTAGCCAGTGGATTGATGCTGTCGAAGGTGCTTGCGCAGCCGCTGCTTAGTGTAGCGACACAGCCTACCAGTAATAATTTAGCCAATGCCTTATTAAATAATCTCATCAGTACTACTCCCGCATTAACATTTTAATCGCTTTTTCGTATTTCTTTTCGTCACCAGCGCGATAGCCTGGGTGCAGCAAACGCACGTTACCGTCGCGATCAACTAACACCGTGGTTGGCATTGCGCTGACATCATATAGTTGACTAACTTCGCCCGAGGTGTCGAACAGCACTGGAAAGCTCACTTCAATATCTTGCAGTAACACATTCGCTTTTTCAGCTTCGTCGTCCACATTTACCGCGAGTATCTCTACGCCCATGTCTTGGTACTCTTGATATAGCTCTTCAAAAGCAGGAAGCTCTTCACGGCAAGGACCGCACCAAGATGCCCAAAAGTTAACTAGCACTATGTTGCCACGTTGCTCGGATAATTTGATATTACCGCCGTCACGACTTTTTAACGTAAAGTCTGGCGACTGCTCACCCGATGTCGGTTTTGCTATGGCAGCAACACTAGCAAAGCTTAGGGCGATAGCCGCGACGCTTGCTACTAAACACTGACGCAAACTCATGGCTGATACATTTTTCATTGGTGCTAAAGTCGTATTCAATTCTGTCATTATATGGTCTCGTTATTTAAAAGAAGAACGTTGTGCCTAGCGTAATCGCCAAGTTATGAACGTCCTTTTCTACGCCGATAATGTCACTGGTGAAAACGTGATCGCGCACGTCTACTTTCAATGCCCAAAAATCGGTCAACAGCAGTCGATAGCCTGCACCCGCACTTACCGTAAAACGCTCGTCGCCACCAAATTTTGTGCTGCCGGCGCCTAAGGTAAAGTAAAAATCTGAGTTAAAGACTAAGTTATCTGTGAAGAAAGTTTCACCATTGATGTTGTAACCTAGTGATAAGTTATAATACGTATAGTCACGTTCATCATCTGTTAAGAAGGGTGCGCCACCCGACAGCTTTTCAAAGCTAGTTTGTCCTGCAGTCGCTTGTGCGTAGCGGGCTTCAAGAAATAAGTTCTCATTAATATGATAGGCCAAGGACACGCCAACAACCTCACTTGACTCAAAATCTTCGATGCTAATAAATCCACCAAAAATACCTATTTCGATGTCTTCTGTATCGATATCGGACTCATCAATGTCACGGCGTTCAATGTTTGGGTCGATTAATGCAGGGGGTTGTTCGGTATTTTCTTGCATCGCATTTGCCGCTTTCTTTGCAAAAGCACCTTTTACGAACGCACCCTTTACTAACCCACCTTTTACTAACGCACTTTTTACTAAAGAGCCTTGCGCTACCGCCGATCCGCTGAATAAAACAATATTCAATACGGCCGCTACGCTTAATACTACATTCTTGTTAAATTTCATTCATTTCACCATGGTATGGGTTTCGTGCTTATGCGATGTTGTCCACTATCGCCTATCAATTGTCTACTTCATGAAACTGTCTTTCCGGTCTTTTTTTACTGTAAACTCTTAAGTTCGAGACATTTCTCGAAAAGCGTTTTACCCACTAAAAAAATACAGAAAAGCCTAACTTGAATTCTTCAATTCGCTCTTGATCATCGCGATCGGTCAACGCAATGATGCTTCGATACTCCAACTTTATGACGGTGTTGCGCGCAAAGTAGTAACGTAAGCCCGCACCCACTTCGTAAAAATCACTTTTGCGAATTTCATCGCCACTTTGTACTAAATTGGAGCGAGGACGGGTGTTAATGGCACCAGCGCCTATCGTCAAGTAAGGGCTCACTTTCCACTCAGGGAACGTATGGTGCTGTAAGCGAATTGACCATAATTTATTTTCAGAGAAATCGCCGAGTGCTTGAGTATAAGTTGCTTCAGCGACTAAGTTACCGGTGACGTTCCATGCAGCGGCTACCGACAGGGCGTTGACACTTTCGAGTAAACCGCCAAACGCACTGACTTCGAATGTTCTATTAGTGTAGTCTTCAAAACTACCCGTGGGTACGTAAAGCAGCTCACCGTTAGGTTTCAATGTTTTACCGAGCTGTTCAGCTGACACCCAGCCCTCTTGGCCTTTATGCGTGATTGCTTTATACCAGCCGGTTTTCTTTTTCAGTATGGTGATGCTTTCACCTTGCTCAGCAACGTGAAAAATAGGATATTCGCTAGCAGGACCTGTTCTAAAGTCAACATAGGGTTCAACAATGCTAACCAACAGATCCTCGCCCCTAGCTGACAGGCTAAATAGGACAGAGACAATAACAACGACGAATAAGAAGAAGGTGTTTAATTTCATTAATTTGTTGGTGCATCAAATGGGTTATTGTAGTTTTGGCCACCGACATCGAGCCATTCGCTTATCATTTTCAATTCAGCTGGACTCAACCAACCTTGGTGACTACCGGTTTCAAATGGTGCGAAAAATCCTGCGCTACTGCGCGCACCATTGACTCTCATTGTACTACCCACACCAACTTGCTGCGTTACCTGAATTGGGTTGCCCTCTGGATCAAGAATAGGTTCACCATCCTCATCGAGCTCGTATACGGGATTGCCGTTATTATCAAAAACAAGCACTAGCCGTGGCAATAGCGCACCATCAACTAATTCTAATTCGACATCATTAAACAAGAGCTCGCGGTAACTGGTTAACAAGTCTGCATTGACTGGCGATGGATTACCAGTTAATTCTAGTTGCGCTATTGGTACCTGCAGTTGATTTTCAGCATCAAAGCGAGTGTGGCAAGCAACACATGTATTGTCCGTCACCACCATACCTTCGGCATCAAGCGTTGAGCGGTCGAGTTCAAATAGAGGCTGAATGTGGTCTGGAAAGTTAATCACAGCGCGACAAATTGAAGTCCATGTTTGCGCGCAACTTTGCGTAATAGGCAGCGTTGTTTGCAAATCAGCATAGCGATATTCAATATTATCCGCTGGGGTTTGCACTGCTGGGTCTGCCCATACGTCTTCAAACAAAATATCGGGCGTTAAGTCAGGTACGCCATTAATGCGCGTAAAGGTTTCAGCCATAGTTTCGCCTAAATCAGCGAAAAGCGCAGGATTGGTATTCGGAAACGGCACGCCTGTGCTTGGAGCGCCTGTGTTAATTGAGGCAGACTCAGCATCCGCTCTACCATGCGGTTTAAGTGTAATAGCAGAGTTGTTGCTGCCGTCGTGGCAACCATTGCATGTTTTGGTTTCACCTGGTGCAAGCTGTAACCAGTTCTCGTGACGGGCAGAAATACGTTTTCCCTGCGCATCAACAATACTGATACCGAAAGGGACTTTAGCGGGCACGGCTACTTTCACCGACCCATCAGGTTGAATCGGCGTGTAGCCCAATACTTCACGCATTAATTGGTTTCTTGAACGCCCAAACGCTTCATTTTCGATATCCAATGTATCCTCATCTGGAAGCGACACACTTTTTATAATTCTTAGGAAGCGAGCGGGTCTTTGCTCGACGCCTACTACCGTAGGGTCCGCCATATTCACGATACCCTGAGGACTCAAATCATCACCAGCAAAATCATACACGCTGCGAATATGAATGATGCCCATATTGGCATCAATCAATGCCGTTTCGCTCGTATCAATGGTCGATGAAGGGTTCGCTGGAAACGGGCGACTCTCCAGCGCAACTACTTCTGAGTAAGATACATTTTCTTGCGGCACTACTAGGGGAAGCTGCGTACCTTCGGCTGGATCAAACATCCACAAACCATAAAGCGGCGGCGCTTTCTCATAACTTGGGTCAACTAGGTTTTCTGCTGTGCACGCGACGACTGAACGCACGGCGTCGTCCGCCGCATTTTCCGGCAAAGGTGCTAGTAAACGGCACTGACTCCAGCTAAACAATTGGCGGCCACTGCCATCAAATAAAGGATATAAGGCGGCAATATAACCGCCCGGTGAAATCTCAACTTCTATATCAATATTCTCAAATAAGGCTTTTTCTTGGGCTGGGCCTGTTAAAGAGCTAGCGGATGCAATAGGCGTGAAGTTATCAATGTAGTTGGCTACATCAATTGCAACAAAATCAGTGCCCAACTCTTCTTTGTCAAAAGGCGTAAGCGCAACGAGAATGCGATCATCCGGCGTTACACGGGTTTGCGTAAAATGAATATCAGCGCCGTCGCCCTCAGAATCGGTATGGCTATGGCGGCCGTATAATATTTCCAGATCACTGCCATCTGGATTCATTTGATAAAGGTGAACACCCTTGCTACCGCCAAATTGGTCCCAACGACTGAATATAATTTTTCCATTTGGCATGACCAAAGGATCGAGATCGTGGCTTTGGTTATACGAGATTTGCTCGAGATTTTCGCCATTTGCATCCATTATATGTAGCACAGAGGCATGCACGTCTCGGCCTTCTTCTAATCCTGCATATTGAGGTTTGCCCTCGTCCAGCAATCGCGCTTGGTTGCCACGCTGACGTGTTGAGCTGAATAGGATACGACCATCAGCTAAATAGACGGGACCTGTATCTTCGCCAGTTTCAGCGACGATATCAGAAGATATAACGCGGCGTAGCTCCTGCGATTCAACAATGTATTCCCAAATGTTCCAAGTAGGCTGTTCATTATCATCAGCATCTTCATCTTGGGGAGCACGCATACTAAAAATCAGACGAGAGCCATCGTACGAGCTTTCTAAATCTTTAATATCAATGGGGAGACGATTACCTTCTTCATCGAGTCGATCAGCAAATGCGTTTGCGGTGATATCAACCTCAACGGCACTTGCATTGGCGCGCGCCTTTAAAATTAATGATGCGCCAGGAATAAATAGCGAAGGTTCGGTAATAGACCGCTGCATGTCCGCATCTTCAATACTTAAATCGCGCTTAATAACCGCAATAGGCACGTCGACAACAACGGGATCGGGCGCTTGTTCTTCACCCGTTATATCTTCACCGCCACAGGCAGTTAAGATAAATACGCATGAGCACAGGATCACCCTTTTCAGTGATTTTGTTGTTAAATCGTCAGTGTTTAGTCTACGAGTGATCATATTACTCTGCTCATTTTGAAGGTAAATCTGCACCCTCACGATACCGATTTAACCTACATATTTATACTGTCACTAAAGTGCAACGCCTTTACTGGCTTGTTGCTAAAGGTATATTTATCTGCACCCTCGCCGTACGCACTTTTACGTTAGATTGACAGCCTGACACCATGCCGTGCATACAACAATCTAGTTATCTATATGTAAGGATTAATTCCTATACCGTCCATTTAGGTATATTTTTTTACCCCGCAATTGCGACACCTTATAACTCAAGCAACAGTAATATACGAAATAAAGACTTAATTGATATAACAAGTTTTAACGCCTCTCATCTCTTGTCGGCAATTATCCCAAGCACATTAATTATCGAATGATGACGGGATATGTCCGCTAGCCCAACAAAAATAAGATTCTCCTTTTTCAATGTCGACATTCCTTAGCTAAGTAATTAAAAAAAATACTTATCGACTGTTGCGTATGAGCAACACTTTGCGTTGCTTTTAGTCGATAAAATTGCTTGATACAAACAAAATTAAAAAATTAAATTATTTAAAACATAAGGTTAAGAACAGCGGCACGTTTATTGATAAGCGCTAAGGATAAGCGCCTAAGGGTCGTTTGTTTTCGACTATCTGCTTGAATACTGGTTAATCGGTATACAGGCGAACACTTATTGTTTGTAGAGAATAACTAACGATACGTAAAACACGGGTATAACATAAGCCACATTCAAAAAAGGAGTTGATTCGATGTATTTATTAAAAAATGAATCAAAGAACCCAACTAAAAACGTATCCATGACGATTAAGCAGATGTTAAAGCTAATCTGTTTGTCAGCGCCAATGCTATTAGCCAGTGCATTAGTTTCCGCTGGACCATTAGAACAGGCCAAACGTATGCACGATCGTTTAGCTGGTGTTCCTGGCACAACAACAGTCATTCAGCAAATGGCCGAATTAATTGATGCAGGCGATGCTCAAGGCGCAGCACAAATTGCGATGCAGTCGCCAAATTTTTATAACGTTACGGTGAAAAACTGGGTTACCCCTTGGACGAATGAAGAATTTGATGTATTCGCGCCACTCAATGATTACACTGCAACCGTTATCGGCATGGTCAGAGACGACGTAGATTTTCGTCAAGTGCTAAGCGGCGATATTCTATATATCGCGAATGCAAGCGCGCAAGTCCCTACATATAGCATTAGCAACAATGACCATTATGAGGCTCTAGAGGATCGCGGTGCCGACTTATCTTCCGTTTTAGTTGCCACAACGCAATCCTCACTCACAGGTATTCCGGCAGAAGCAACGGCTGGGGTAATGACAACGAGAGGCGCTGCAAAGTCCTTTTTTAAAGACGGTACCAACCGCGCCATGTTCCGCTTTACCCTAATGAATCACATGTGTGCCGACCTTGAAGCATTCAAAGATACCAGCCGTCCACCAGATAGAATTCGTCAAGATTTAAGTCGCAGCCCTGGCGGCGACAGCCGTATTTTTACCAACTCATGTTCGGGATGCCACTCAGGTATGGACCCATTAGCTCAAGCCTTCGCTTATTACAATTACGACTACGACGTTGAAGGCGACCCCGATGGCGTCAATGGTAGAATCGTGTATAACGCAGAAGGGCAAGTTGACCCCGAAACACAGTTGAGAGTGCAAGCCAAGTATTGGATAAACTCGAATAACTTTCCTTTTGGCTATGTCACTCCTAATGATGGCTGGGACAACTACTGGCGCGAAGGCCAAAACCAAACGATTGGTTGGTCACCCGACCTTCCTGGCACAGGAAACGGCGCTAAATCGATGGGCGAAGAACTTGCCAACAGTCAAACCTTTGCAAGTTGCCAAGTCACAAAAGTGTTCAAAAACGTATGCCTGCGCGCACCGCAAGATCAAGCCGATCGCTCAGCCATCACTCAGATTCAGTCTGAATTCATGAGTAACAATTACAACATAAAAAACGTGTTTGCCGCTACTGCAGACTACTGCAAGGGAGAATAGAGCATGTTTAATTTAAATTCACATTCTAATTTGCAAACCGTATCAAGTGAAACTTTTAACAACAGTGCATCAGGGTTGTCTCAAGTATCTCGCACACTTCGCCGCTTAGGCGCTGCTAGTTTGGCGGTAATGTTACTCGCCAATTGTGGTGGTGGCAGTGATACGCAAGTGGAATCGACACCTTTACCCCCGCCGGTTCAACAACCTGTGGTGAATTATACTGGACCGGCTCCTGCAACTCCCGACGTGCAAACCTTTAAGTTAGCCGTTTGGGATAATCTGGCGAAACCAGATCGTTGCGGCGCGTGTCACATTCAAGGTCAACAGTCACCGCCTTTTGCTCGTTTTGATGATATTAATCTTGCCTATGCTGAAGTAAACAACCTAATTAATACCTCTCGTATCAGTGAGTCTGAGCTAGTCGCTAAAGTTGCAGGGGGCCACAATTGCTGGTTAAGCAGCCCGGAAGCATGTGCCGACATTCTTACCACTTGGATTGGCAATTGGGCTAGTAATGAAGAAGTTGCTACAACCATCGAGTTGAATGCACCGGTTGTAAAAATTCCAGGCGCAAACAAAAACTTTCCAACCGACCCTAGCCTATTTGAATCGAACGTTTATCCAGCGTTGCGGGAACATTGCGCTGACTGCCATCAGTCTAGTGTAGCGATTCCTATTTCACCTTACTTAGCATCATCCGACATTGCTGAGGCGTATGCCGCAGCCACTGCGAAGATGAACCTAGATCTACCTGAAGATTCAAGACTAGTGGCAAGACTTAGAGATGAATTCCATAACTGCTGGACAGATAATTGCCAGGCTGATGGTCAGGCCTTAGCCGACGCTATCCGCGCAATGTCAGATGCGATTGACGTAACCGAGTTGAACGCAAACCTCGTTAGCTCACACGCACTCACCTTATATGACGGAACGTTAGCAACAGGTGGTGGCCGCTTCGAGTCTAACCTTATTGCTAAATGGGAGTTTAAAACAGCTTCGGGCAATGTTGCCTTTGACACCAGCGGCATAGACCCTGCACTTAATTTAACCCTCAGCGGTGGTTACGAGTGGGTAGGCGGTAACGGTATTCAGCTCACTAACGGTAAAGCACAAGGTTCAACAACCGACAGCAAAAAAATACACGATTTGATTGTTTCTACCGGCGAATTTGCCATAGAGGCTTGGGTTGCTCCGGCTAACGTAACGCAAGAAGGTCCGGCGCGCATCGTTAGCTATTCTGGCGGTCGCGATAGACGTAACTTCACTTTGGGTCAATCGCTGTATAACTACGACATGTTATTGCGTCATGGCAATACAGATACCAACGGCATGCCTGTGCTAAGCACCCGTGATGCCGACGAAGATTTACAAGCGGCTCTTCAGCACGTAGTGGTTAACTATGATGGTGTTGGCGGTCGTCAAATTTATGTAAATGGTGAATTTACCGATGACGAAGACGACGTTGAAGCGGCTGGTTTAAGTGACTGGGATGACAGCTTCGCGTTTGTGCTCGGTAACGAAGTATCTGGTGATGTGCCATGGGCCGGCACGATCAGAATGGCAGCAATGCACAATCGCGTGTTAACTTCTGAGCAGATCGTAAAGAACTTTGATGCTGGAGTAGGCGAAAAATTCTTCCTACTATTTGGTATTTCAGAAATCATTAATGTACCGCAAAGCTACATTGTGTTCGAAGTGAGTCAATTCGACACCTATAGCTACTTATTCACCGAACCCTCAATGATCAGCCTTGATGAAAATGCAAACCTCGATGGCATCACATTGACCGGTATTCGTATTGGTGTGAATGGCCGTGAATCGAAGGGTGGTCAGGTATTCGCGACACTCAATTTGACCGTGGATGGTATTGCAGCCGCTAGCAATGAATTAGGCCAGCAGCTTTCATCGCAAGGTACTATCATTCCCGTGCAAAAAGGGCCGATTCAAGACGAATTCTTCCTTACTTTCGAAGTACTAGGAGATGCAGTGTCTGTGCGTCCAGAGGATGAAGCTCCAGTAGCAGCGCAACCTGTCGATTTAGCTCCTCAGTCTGATATTGGTATTAGAAACTTTGCTGAAGTGAATGCGAGTATGTCAGCATTAACGGGAATTCCTTCTTCACAAACCGATGTAAACAATAGCTATCAGCAACTACGCCAGCAATTACCGAGTGTAACTGAGATGCAAAGCTTTTTGGCATCAAACCAAATGGCAATTACGCAAATGGCCATTCGCTACTGCGATGTGTTGATTGAAGACAGCAGCTCAAGAGCTAGCTACTTCCCAGGCTTTGACTTCGGCAAGTCAGCAAACAGTGGATTCGATAGCAATGACCGCGCAGCACTAATCAATCCGCTTATCGATCGCATGATCGGCAGCGGTTTAAGCAGTCAGCCAGTATCAGCAGATGTGTCAACTGAACTTAACAACTTAATCGATCGCTTAACAACGACTTGTTCAAGTAACAATTCATGTTCAGCGCAAACTACACCCACAGTAGCAAAAGCAACTTGCGCAGCAGTGCTCGCCAGTGCTGCTGTTGTTATGCAATAGCAAATGCGAATAGGGGACTAAAATGAAAAAAACAATACGCACATTCTCAAAGAAATATACCGTCGGCGCGAGCGCCAAAACAGACCATGGTGGTATGGGCGGTAAAAACGGTGCTGATGCAGACGCGCCCTTATTTCATCAAGACCATGGCAGACCAGTAACGCGTCGCGACTTCTTAGCCCAAGGCTTCACGGCCGGTATGGGTGCGGTGGTCGGCGGTTCAGTATTGAGCATGTTAGCCGGGTCTGGCAAAGCACACGCTTCGCTGTCATCTGATTTAGAGGCATTAAAAGCAGGTTGTGGTATTGCCACTCAAGGCGCGGGGAAAATTCCCTTTATCGTTTTCGATTTAGCCGGCGGAGCCAATATTGCAGGTTCAAATGTGTTGATCGGTGGTCGCGGCGGACAAATGGACTTTTTAAGTACCCAAGGCTATAGCCGCCAAGGTTTACCAGGTGACATGGTACCGAGTATTGCTAATCCGATGGTGGGTTTATCCGACTTTATCAATAATGAACTGGGCTTAGCATTTCATGCTGACAGCGCATTTTTGCGCGGCATTCAGGATAAGCTAGCAGTCGGAAATAGAGCCAACGTTAACGGCGCGGTAATTCCGGCTCGTTCCGAAAATGACACGGGTAACAACCCACATAACCCAATGTACGGTATCAATCGTGCTGGCTCAGACGGCTCGTTATTGACCTTAATTGGTTCAAGAAACTCTGACAGTGGCGGTAGCTCTATGGCTCCTGCAATGCTGATTGACCCAGGCAAACGCCCAACCAAAGTAGACCGTCCATCAGACGTCACCGGTTTAGTAGATACCGGCGATCTTGTTGGCCTGTTGAGTCAAGAAGATGCGGTGTCAGTTTTGGAGTCGGTGCAGCGCATTAGTGACATGAAGCTAGATCGCGTTGATACCCAAATTAGCAGTGACGCCAACTTAAAAGAATTGGTGCGCTGTGGCTACGTTAAAAGTGCCGATATCGCCGATCGTTTCGGCGACCCTTCTTCTTTGAATCCAGAACTCGACCCAAATATCGTGGGTGAAAACGGTATTTTCACTCAAGAAGAATTTGACGGCGACCGTGAGTTCCAAAAAACAGCTTCAGTAATGAAGTTGGTAATGAACGGCTTCGCAGGAGCGGGAACAATTGCAATGGGCGGCTACGATTATCACACCGGTAATCGCTCGTCGGGTGAAGTAAGAGATTTACGTGCCGGTAAATGCATGGGCGCGGTACTGGAATATGCAGCTCGCGTTGGCGTTCCTGTCATGATGTATGTTGTCAGTGATGGTTCCGTATTTAGCAACGGTATGGTGGACGACTCTGAGTTTGGTCGCGGTAAAGGCGTATGGACGGGTGATAACTCGTCCACCGCTGCCTCCTTCTTCATGGTTTATAATCCTAACGGTACTCCTCAATTGATTGGTGGCACACCGGAAGAACAAGCCGTTAGTCAGCAAATTGGTTACATGCGTCGCGATGGCTCCGTTGAAACATCAGCAACACCAGCAGCTAACAATGTAAACCTGCTGGTTGAAACGGTAATTTTGAATTACCTGGCGCTGCACGGTGAACAAGGACAAATGCGCACCTTATTCCCACAAACAGGCTTAGGTAATGCCGCGTTAATGGACTCATTGACTGCGTTTGAACCAATAGTGAATGGTGTGATAGGTGCCTAGCAAAAGCTAGCGTGCCTTAATCTGACTCACAGTCTATTGGGTCAAAAAACCTTACATTTTCGAAATGGAATGCCAGTCATGGACGGCTGGTAGACATGGATGTTAACCTTTTTAGATTTACAACCATCTAGCGGTTTTAGCTGACTACCCCTTACTGCTGCAAACCATTCGAATAGTGCATTTTGCGCTGATTATCCATCACTACAGCATCGTAGCCATCAATCCGATTAATCATTCCGAGGCCTTCGCGCAAACCCATCACAAAAACAGCCGTGGAAAGCGCATCATTGAAAGTGCTGCTGGGCCCGATAACGGACACCGACTGCACATCGTAAGTCGACTTGCCCGTTTTAGGCGACAGAATATGATGATAGCGTTTACCGTCTTCTTCAAAGTAACGCTCGTAATCACCGGATGTGGACATCGCGGAATTTTGTAACGGCATGACTACCGCTTGTTTCTCTTTATTTCTCGGATCGCGTATTCCCACAATCCATGGCTTGCCGCGTCTATCACCAATGAGACGAGTATCGCCACCAGCAGTGACTAATCCGTGCAATATCCCCATGCGCTCTAGCAATGAGATTGAATTATCAACAGCGTGTCCCTTCGCAATCCCACCCAAGTCAATTTTGACTTTTTCATTGCTAAAGAAAACGGTCTTGTTTTCCTTATTAAGGACAATGTGCTTGTAGTTGACGGCGTCTAACAATGAGGTGATCGTTGCTTCATCTGGACGTTTGTTTTCTTTGTAGTTATATAGATAACCGACACTCGCAAAAGTAATATCAAACGCGCCTTTGGTTAGGTCAGAAATTTTAATAGACTTATCCAGTAACTCGAACATTTCATCACTAATGACCATTGCTTGCTTACCTGCTGATGCGTTGATAAGGCTAAGCTCACTGGTGTCAATGTAGGGACTCATTAACTGGTTAATGCGCTCCATTTCTGCCATAACGGCTTTCAAAGCAAGCTGTCCTTGCACAGGTGTTTCGGCCCACACTTCAACATAGATGTTAGTGCCCATGATGCCGGCACTGTCAGAATACCACTCGGCTTTGAGAGAGGCAGAAAACGCCAATATTAGGAAAAGTAGAAGGCTGTTGATAGCGCGAATGTTCATGAAAGCTGCCTTTAATAGGTAATTAAAACGTATAGAATAATTGTGCAAAGCCATAAGAGACCGCAACCAGCAGCACTCCGCTGATTAGAAACTTTGACGCGTAAGCCCCTTTTTCTCGGTACTGTACACAGTAAGCAATACTCAAAGGGAAAAACAATAGCGAAAGCACGCCGTAGGCATACTGTTTGTGACCAAACGCTGTCACGACAACAATAAGCGAGCCGACAAAAAACAAAGCGGCACCCGTTCCTATTAACATAATCAAGATGACATTTGCTGCTAATTCCACTAATACTTAACCTTTTTGGTAATTCCCTGACAAGTACACTATCGAATATCGACAGGTAAGCGCTGCATTAAAGTATATTAGAAAAACTTCTTCCCCGTTAGCGCTATGTAAATAGCAAAAAACCCCACTACCGAATAAACAACTTCAAATGCGCCTATTCCCTCATAGCGGCCGTTAATGGCCTCTGAAATCAACATAAAAGCGAGAAGCAAGGAGGGAAGCGCAAGCGCACCCACAATAATTCGCACGGTTAAAGACAGCTTTCCTTTTTCATTCACTAGCCCACTGCCCCTCTAATCAACACAAAAGGAATTTCAGCTAAAATGGCGACTAACGGAACAACGGACGAGTAAATAATCGCTTTCTTAACTGAGTAATTTAGCATCAATTTTATAATCAAAAACGGAAGAATGAGATACAGTATGTAACCCCCTAGCGCGAGTGATAAGGAGGGGGGAATATTCATACTAGCAATAGCAATTCCCAAAAGTATCACTGCGAAGTAGCAGGTAATAAATATAGCAAAGCTAATATACCAGTCCATATCAACATGGAGCGTATCTTTCTTTCCGTAGTGTTTATCAAATAGCTTATACACACCGAATAATATAAAGCCCGCCAGCGCGATGTAAAACATAGGTACACTTCCTTGTAAAGTAATTACGAACTTCAGTCCAAGCATCAATCGTACCTGTGTTTGAGGTATCAAATACTGCCTGTAAATTCACTAACACTAGTCTACTTAGTGTTTAATTGTCTAGCAACTGCGGCGCTTTATTTGCTGTAAAACCAAACTCTTGGCCTAAACCAAAAACAATTCGTTGAGGGCCAATAAAATTGCCTTGTGTTGTTTCGTCCCATTCACAAATTAGCGTACTTGTGCCTTTTCGTAGCTTGCATGACCAATCGCTAACGCCGGCTCCAATCTCATTATATTCACCACTTAACTCCCAGCCGCGCTCGATGTATTGAGAAATAATGAGGTGAAAACGCTCAGCCGAAACCTCCTGAATAATATTAAGTCCATAGTATTGATACTTAAATTCAGTTAATTTTTTTCCTAACATAGCAAAAAGGCGCATACTTCCCTCATTATAGAATTGCAAATAGGTTGACGCTATTTCCAACCCTGCAGCCAACGACTATCATCTTTTAAGTCGAGCCAATTAATAGGAGTAGGGCGTTTCGACATTAGTGGTTCAATATAGCAAGAGACAACGATACCATCCTCGTCAAATTCAATGTCAGAAATAATAAAATGCTTTTCTTTGTTCACAGGTGTTGCGGCTGTCCACTTGCTGTTGAGTAGTTTCTTGGGATTAATTTTGTTCATTGTGACTCGGTTAAAAGGCGCCATCGCGAAGCATGACCACATTTAGAGGCCATTCGATTGATTCAGAGAAACATTCAGGTCGTTACGAATGCCAACGCACATCAGGCATAATAACCAAAAGGAAGGTGGCGACCGGGCCTAAAAATAGCGATATGAAAAACCACAGAAGCCCTGTTCTACCTTTACCTTGCGCTAAGCCTGCATTTATCAGAGCGAGTGTGCCCCAGCCGACAAAAAATGAACCATTGTTAAATACTATCTCTGACATTTTAAACTCCTTGCTCTTTTTACTTATTAGTAATTAACCACTCGCTCCATCTTTCAGAAAGTTTAACCAATAGCTACATTAAATAGGCATCAAGATAAGGCTCGACTAATTATGTTAACATTTTTAAAAAGCGTGAGCTCCATATAACCATAAATATCAGAAAACCCCAAACAAAGCAGTGGGTAAAAGCGCTTTTCTAAAACGGAGCTCGCGTCAATAGATGACACTTCTCAGTTAACTATAGCAAAAGTACGAAATGGTTCCAGCGAAGGCAGATTAAGTCGAACTGGAGGATTTAACAGAGCGATACTCATTCTTTATTTTTTACGTTTTGAAGCTGCTATAACAACGATTACAACGATAATCACGGCTATTACACCACCAATTTCTGAACTACTCATTATGACTATCTCCTTCAAAAAATGCGTTGATTTTGTTTCACTGCGTCTGCAATAAGACCATTATTTAAGAAATTTGATACTCAGAGGATAAACCCAAACTTGGCCCTGATTAGCCTTAATTGCCGCGATTATCGCAAAGATAAAATTCAGCAAGGCCAAGAGCATAAGACCAAATATACCGATAACCAAAAACACTAAAATACCGCAAACGATAGAATAAATAAAAAGACTAATAAGCCAATTAACGGTCACTTTTCCGTGTTCGTCAATTGCGTGATTATTATCTTTGTTGGTAGCCCACATGACAATAGGCAATATAAAGCCCAATCCAGGAATGATGATGCTGCTCAACTGACTTAAATGAATTAGCATGCAGTAAGTATTTAGGGGCATACCCCAATATTCTTCTCTATTTTCGTTCATATAACTCTCCATGTATTAACTGAATACTTAGTACCGTGCACAGAATGCAAGTATGGGTACTGGTCTATTTAACTTTCTGTATTTAATAAGGAAATGGCTCAATTCTTTCAATTTCATAGTGCTTTAGCTTAAAGTCCTTATCAAGGGTGATAATCAGTCCATCACCACCTAACTCGACGTTTTTGGGGCCTACGTAGATCTGGTAAGCATTTTCTGACTTTGTGATGTTCACCGTGCTGTATCTGATATCAACTTTTTCATTTAACAGCCCTTTAGGAAGGCTATAAATCCACTCAATTGACTCAATATTTTCCTTGAAATCGTAATACTCTATATCCAACTATATGTCCTTAATTTGAATCCATCAACAAGCAATAACCTACTGCGATTTTAAAGCTAACACTCGGTAAACAAGTGAGTTGATGCGTTTGCTAGGTTTTTTTGCCACAAACAACTGCCTCTTCGCCTATGCGGTAGATGTTGTTTATTGCGACGTATGTGCCAGAAACAACACCTGTAATTGGTATCAATATAAGCCCACTGATGGAATAATATGTATTGGTTTCTTCAAAGCCATTTATTATCTTCAGCGTTTTACGATCGGTAGATATCTCACACTTATTTATCGATGACACATCATTCGTAGGCACAACAACACAACCTGAAATGAATAGCAAAGCAACAAAAACGCACATCATAATTTTGAACTGTAAATGTTTGATTGGAAAGTCCTTTTTAGAAAAAATAATGGCCCATACAGAGACGGCACATTGATGTTTATTAGCGTCGGTTAATTTAACTCTGTTCTGATATGAATGGATCAGATGCACGATAATTGAAAAATTACCCACATAGAAATGATAGCGCCGAACGTCCCGGTAAGGGAAATTTGTTGTAAGCTATAATGTTGAACAGAATGACAACAGCCAACTGTAAATTTTCCCTCTTGAACGGCTTGTTATGTGAAATATATCTCGGCGCTATTCCTCTATAATAACTTCGAAACCACCGTAGATTAATCGCTTACCATCAAAGGGCATTGGGTTTTGGTCCGAGTGCATTCTAGGATCGGCCATAATAGCTTCCCAACCAGCATCACGAACTTCCTTTGTCGGCCATACTACAGATGAGAAGACTACGGTTTCATCTTTGCCACACTTTACAGCCATTGGGAAAGATGTAATATCGCCATCAGGAACGTTATCCCCCCAACTTTCAATAATTTTAAGCGCTCCGTGATCTTTGAAAACGACCGCAGACAACTTAGCATGTTCAATATACTTTTCTTTATTTTCTGTTGGTACTGCGGCAACAAAACCATCGACATAAGACATATATTATTCCTTTTTTTACTCTAATACTCGCAACCAAAGCGAGTTGACCAGTAACGACTAATCTTGTCTCTCTTTCAAGACAAGAAATATTGCAATCGCAAATACAAAGAAAAACACTAAACCCAAATTTAATAGCAGCTCACTAAACAATTCCATAATCATCCATGTTATTTATTATAAAAAATCTTTCCATTGAAAACATAACGCTTCAAATGGGCGGCGCGCGTTTGCGCGTCGGCCCTAATTGGTTTGATAAGTGGCTATCTAACTAAGTTTTTCTTACGCGATAAACTCAATAAACCAATACCAACAAGGAAAATATAAACGGCACTTGGTTCAGGCACATCCACCGATTGGCTGCCGTTTACAATAAACCTTGTTGTTGACAGTTGGTAAGTAAACTGAGGCATAACACCGTATGGATTCTTTGCAGAAATTCCTGTAATAGGTAAATCAGGGCTTAAATCTGCCTCTAAGGCAGGCATACCAAGACCAACTCCATTGGGGGAAATACCATCAGCACCATATAATCCTGTTCCAAAAGCGACTGCATACCAACCACTATCCAAAGTAAATCTCAAATCTCCCAGATAATCCCCGTCAACATTTTCAATTGTAAGTAAAGTTGTTACTAATACATCTGACGTTGTTAAATCAAAAGAATTTGGGAAATCATCTTCACCTGTAAGCGCTACGACCGCCCCAAAAATAGTCCTGCCTGTGTCGGCCCAAAAATAACCACCGATTGATTCTAAAGAATATGTATTATCTAAATAGAACCTATGCATAACAAAATAAGCATCATCTATGGCTAATCCACCTAAGTTAGGCTTTTGAGCTGATTGTGGGTATTCGGCAGATTCGAAAATTAAACCTGCATTTGCAGCAGAAGTAAAAACTAAGCTAAAAAGAAAGAACATTTTAGCCAAAGGTTTGTATAAACTTTTGTTTTTCAAGATATTTTCCTAATTTTATTTTCCCCCTTCAAAGCAAAAATCACGCCAGTATACAAATCATATTAAATTCAATAAGTTACGCAAATGGCTGCAAGATTTGTAGAAACGCTGTAAAATTATCCGACAGGTTTAAAGATAAACAATCCATGTCTCCCTGCGTTAACCATTTTGGTAAACAATATTCGTTTGACGCTGATACAGCAAGCAATGTTGCGCGAAAATTACGAAACCGCGCGACATAATTTTCTCCTTGAGCACCTTGTTACATGCCATCAAACACGAGACTCAAGTAAAAATTGATACTGGTTAACATAAAGGCATAGAAACCCATAAACTGGGGTTACTGAAATCACTTCCCATCCTGAGTTCTCAATTTCTTGGATTTTTTCACTTATAACCGTATCGGGTTCCATTGAGAATTTAAACGTAAACTTTGGTTTAAAAATTATGACCTTTTTCATTTGCTCGCTCCTTGACGGTTTAACTCGAAACTCTTAATTTTTTAACCTAAATTTACCTAATCATCTTTCTTCTGGATTGATCGCTTTTATCTGTTTTGAAAACGCTTTGATTTCATCAATTGTATATTCAGTAATTACTCGTTTCTTTGATGAAGGCTGATATACAAGACTTACATTCTTCCTTCTCGCTTCCTTTGGCCTGATAGGTCTCATGGAGAAACCTCCTCCGCAGTTCGGACATACATTCTCTAATATTTCGCCCACACATTTCTTACAGAAGGTACATTCATACGTACAAATCATTGCTTCTAGCGAATTTGGCGGTAGCTCCTTGTCGCAGCATTCACAGTTTGGACGAATTTCTAGCATCTTCTCTCTTCTAGCCGTTGCACATAACACCCCGCATAGAGGCCAAGTTTATGGGGCAGCTCTTGAGCGAAGCGAAATGCGCCCGTAAGCTTGTTCCAGCGACCGAAGGAAGTGAACTGATGCGATTGTTATGTTGCTTATTATTGGTGCGGTTTTGATACAACAATCCATGTCTCCTTGCGTTATTCATTTTGGTAAAACAATACTCGTTTAACGCTGATACAGCAAGCGATGTTGACCAGCAAAAAAACTATCATATTTTATACTCGGCACAGGTTGGTCAAAAAACTGAAACGCAGTAAATACAATTGAGATTGATACTATTAAATAGCCAACTGTTATTTGTATTGCTTGAATGGCTTGTTAGAGAATATTTTTCAACGACATTGCGACTTTTCGAATACCATGATTTGGTGTCCATTGTTTAAACTCAATAAAGCCATATTTCTTGTATAAATTAATTGCTGGATCATTGGCAACGGCAGTTTCTACAATTGCTTCTGTAAATTCAAATAAGTCGAGAATATAACTAATCAATTGACCTGCGATCCCTTTTCTAAAATACTTTGGATCAACGGTTAAACTATCTATTTCTAGTTGCTTTTCCTTTGCAACAACCTCTATGACTCCTGCGAGGCATCCATTTTCATAAAAGCCATAAAACAGTGTTTCTGAGTTTTTTATATCTTCAATGCTTCGCGATAGTGGTGGAAAATTACAAGCATTAATAAGCTGCGCTTCAACTTTATAAGAGTTCTGAAAAACTTTAAAAATCTGATTACCAACGTCTTCATTAGAATTATCAAGTTTGCTTATCATAGTATGCTTAGACTCAAAGTTTGCATTGCTCACTAACACCCCACATAACGGGAAATTTTATGGGTGCAGCTTTTGAGCGAAGCGAAATACGCCCGTAAGCTTGTTCCAGCGACTGAAGGGAGTGAACTGATGCGATTGTTAGATAGCCGGTGTTGGAGGCTCTTGCCAATGCCCGGTTTATGTTTTTGTTATGTGCAATATTGCTACCAGTTGCCTGAGATGTAAGAAACGAGTTCCATAAAATTATCGACTTTTTCATTTCTTTTAATCCAATTATCCCGTAAATGAGGTAAACCTTCTATCTTGGGTTGCCTGTGCTCATCTAGCAATTTGTTGCGCAAAAGAGCCTTTTCCTTTTCGTTGAGCATTAACGATTGAAGCTTGCTTAATTCTCCAGTATCCAACCAAATACCCCCACAGCCGGGACATTCATCTATTTCGACAACATGAAGTGGACTATAGTAACGCCTTAACATTACCGTATCCAAACAGCTGGGGCATACTACTCTTTCACTTAAGTTAAGTGTCTCGTTATGAAATTGACTAAGATGTTTAGCAAGAGCTTTACTTCGATCTTTTTCGGCGCATTCGAAAAGCTTGAGTGTTTGATTTTCCAGAAATACTCCACCACAACTCTCGCTGACATAAACAGGGATCTTTCCCACGTTCACTTTCTTTAATGTAGAGTCAGTCCGTGGACACTTCATTTCACTTAATCTCCTTATTGCACATAACATTTCAATAACGGGCGCAGGCACGTGGGGCATAATGGCGAAACCGCCCTGCATTTATGCGTCCCAGGGAAAGAAGTGAGTGAGTTTATTGAGTTGTTAGTTTCACATGCCAAATACATCATCAAAACTCGATCCTTGTTTCATCCTCCCAAGATTAGCATAAAACTCACTTTTATTAAGGGATTCAACCGCTAATCTTGCTGCTCGGTAGTTATTAAACGCGTTTGCACTATAAAATTGATGACCATAATATAGCTCTTTAACTGCCTGTACTTCTGCTTCATCCATTGAGATGTTTTCAGGTAAATATGGCTCTCTGAAGTCAACTAGTAAAGAAACGCCTTCCTCAAACCATCTAGGCATTTTTAAAAGTTGCGTTAGCCAACCAAGACGTGAATATATTTCAGCGTGCACCAATTCGTGTGCAACCACATCTATATTCTGTCCTTTAGGTCCTATAACCAAGCAATTACTAAAAGGACTAAAGTGGGAAGTCGCAGTGTCAGATGCAAAAAATTTATCGGACTCATTCTTATCGGAAGTTAAAATCATGGTAGGAGCAGCAATCATGTCACCAAACATATCGCGCACTCTCACGGCTCCATAATTCAAAAACTCTAAATCTTGTGCGTCTCTAGATTCATCTTTAGCGACAAATACATTTGGAAGCACTTCCTTATATCCTAGCGGACTAGCAATCTCGCAAGCTATTACCCCTTTAAAAAAATAAAGTGGGGCTCCAAATAATACAAAACTTAACCCTATGTAAAAAAAATGCGATGATTTCTTCATTCTTTCTCCGTGAAACTAACATCCCGCATAGAGGGCAAGTTTATGGGTGCAGTTTTTGAGCGAAGCGAAATGCGCCCGTAAAGTTGTTCCAGCGACCGAAGGGAGTGAACTGGTGCGATTGTTATGTTGCTTTATGTTCGTGCGGTTTTGATACAACAATCCATGTCCCTCTGCGTTAACCATTTAGGTAAAAATAACACTCGTTTGAGGTTGAAACAACAACTGATGTTAATCAGCGAAGACCAAACAACAAATGCTTGCGAACCCGAAATGAACTTATTAAAAACAAATGAGAGTGACTCTTGAAAGAGCGAGCTTGTGCCATAGTCGTTTGTTATAACTGGTTGGATTAATGCAATTTTGAATTAACAAACCTCACTCCTTTGATGTTGTTATTTGATACGTTGTTTGAAGTTAAACATTACCCAACTTTGACTGAAACAACAACTGAATTATCCTGGCGAAGACCAAACAGCGAATGCTCGCGAACCCGAAAACAACTTATTAAAAACAGATGAGAGTGACTCTTGAAAGAACGAGCATGAACTGAACTTTCGCGACGAGAACTTATGTTTGTTAGCGAAAACGAGACAGCTGCTGTTCGCGAACATGGAAGCCACTGTCTTATTGTTGAAGGGTTCACAATTACAAACGTCGAGCCTGTGAATTTATTAATGAGGCAATAACTAGAGAACGGCGGCGCGCGAACCACGGATAAGAAAAACTAACGAAGTACCGCTTTTGAGCTTACTCCGCTTTTTAGTTTCTTGTGTTAACCATAACACCCCGCATAGAGGGCAAGTTTATGGGTGCAGCTTTTGAGCGTAGCGAAATGCGCCCGTAAGCTTGTCCCAGCGACCGAAGGGAGTGAACTGATGCGATTGTTATAACTGGTTGGATTATTGCGATATTGAATTAACAAACCTCACTCCTTTGATGTTGTTATTTGATGCTTTGCTTGAATTTAGACATTACCCAATTTTAACTGAAACAACAACTTAATTGTCCTAGCGAAGACCAAACAGCAAATGCGCGCGCACCCGAAATAAACTTATTAAAAACAGAAGAGAGTGACTCTTGAAAGAATGAGCATAAACTGAACTTTCGCGACGGCAACGGATGTTATTTAGCGAAAACCAAACAACAAATGCTTGCGAACATGGAAACAGTTATCCACATTGAGATGAGTGTTCGGTTTTAAAGAAAGAGCTTTAGGTGATGTTGATAAGGCAATAACCAAACACCGGAAGCGCGCGAACCACGGATAAGAAAAACTAACGAAGCACCGCTTTTGGGCTTACTCCGCTTTTTAGTTTCTTGTGTTAACCATAACACCCCGCATAGAGGGCAAGTTTATGGGTGCAGCTCTTGAACGAAGTGAAATGCGCCCGTAAAGTTGTCCCAGCGACCGAAGGGAGTGAACTGATGCGTTTGTATGGCAAGATCCTTTCTCCAAAGTGGTAAAGTGAGACCCAGATATTGGCTGCAACCAATGTTCTTCTGTGAAGCAGTTCGCTTGATGCAAGGCTCCTCAATTGAGAGACCGATAACAAACATGAGCGCTTCACAGAACTCCAAGCACAAGACTCGAATAGTCTACTGGGCCTCAAGCTCGCATTACGCAAACAAGAGTTAGCTTATTATGAAAACAGTCACTTCGCAAAACATTAATGTCGGTGTCGATACCGGCAAGCAATCCCTCGATATATTCATTCGCCCGCTGGACATTTATTTCACCGTTACAAACGATGAAAAAGGCGTTAAGGAAGCAATCACCCTGATCAAGAAACATTGCCCACAGCGCATTGTGATTGAAGCAACTGGCCGCCTTGAACTGCTGTTCGTGATGGCATGCGCAAAAGCCAATTTACCTTTTGTGGTTGCCAATCCGGTTCACGTGCGCCGTTTCGCTGGGGCTATCGGTTTGAATGCAAAAACAGACAAGCTAGATGCTCAGTTGATTGCTCATTACGGTGAAGCGATACAACCTAAGCTATCCACGCTAAAGCCAGAAAGCATGCGCCTGATGGCGGATTTGGTCGCGCGGCGAAACCAAATACTCAACATGCAAACCATGGAGAAGAATCGATTACAGATTATGCCCAAGGGGCTGCATTCAACCATCAAACCCATCTTAACTGCTTACAAAAACCAGCTTGCTAAGATTGAAAAGCAACTCGTTAAGCTCATCGAAAGCTGTCCCGACTATCAGGAAAAAAATGACATTGTACAAAGCATGCCTGGTATCGGAAAAGTCTCTGCGGCAGCACTCATCGGCTACTTTCCTGAGCTCGGGTATGTGAGCAACAAACAAGCCGCTGCGCTTGTCAGTGTAGCCCCCATGAACAGAGAAAGTGGACGCTACCAAGGCAAACGAACAATCAAAGGTGGGCGCCCTCAGGTGAGAACCGTTTTGTATATGGCGATGATGTCTGCCATGCAGTGCAACTCCGTTTTTAAGCGTACCTATCAAGCCCTACTTGCCGCAGGGAAACCTAAAAAAGTGGCGATTATTGCCTGCGTGAGAAAGATGGTGGTTATCTTGAATTCGATGGTTCGCGATGGGAAAAAATGGGAAGAAAATATGGCGTAAATTTAATTATTGACGCCATAGTCGTTTGTTAGGTAGCCGGAATTTAGTGGGGTTTTGAATAAACAATCCATGTCTCCTTGCGTTAACCATTTAGGTAAAAATAACACTCGTTTGACGCTCTAACAACAACTGATGTTGACCTGCGAAGACCAAACAGCGAATGCTCGCGAACCCGAAAATAACTTATTAAAAACAGATGGGAGTGACTCGTGAAAGATAGAGCTTGTAACGTAGCATCTTTTTCTAAAGAATTTTAGTCCTCTTCCATATTAAAAAATGAATAACCTTCGCCACCCAATTTTTTCCACCACCTTGCTGATGATAACCCCTCCAAATAGATTTTTGGTGTGAGTTTTGAGTTATCAGCCATCATGCTTTTTAGAGAGCTATCATTTTTTATAAGTTCTACTGCTTTGTATTCAGCTTCCTCATCTGAGTTAGCCTTTACAAAACGTGTGGCGAAAAAACCTAAATTCTGAACTCTACCATCAGAAATAATTTCAAAGTTCTCGCCCATTAGTAAAACCTGATACTTCATAAAACTGATTTTTCCATACCTAACTTTTCAATAACGGGCGCAGACATGTGGGGCATAATGGCGAAGCCGCCCTGCGTGTCTGCGTCCCAGCGAACGCAGTGACTGAGTTTATTGACTTGTTAGGTGTCACGATACCAATCACTTCCTTGAAATTGTTCTGGTATATCTTGCTCGTTCGGTTCTTCAAAGCCGAGAACTTCCAAAGTGTCAAACCAAAGGTCTCTTTTTGACTTCGGTAGTTCTGTACCACACCAAGGACAATAAGAGATGCCCGAAGAAGCAGTGCCGCCATCATGGATGATTATGCCGTATTCGTCGAATTTTGGATTATATGAAATCAGAGTATCTGGACACTCATATTCATCATTGTGCTGCTTGCAATCAAACTCGATCGCTTTTTCCATTTCATGACAGCAATGTTTAATCACACGCGACACCTAACACCCCGCATAGAGGGCAAGTTTATGGGTGCAGCTTTTGAGCAACGCGAAATGCGCCCGTAAGCTTGTCCCAGCGACCGAAGGGAGTGAACTGATGCGATTGTTAGGTAGCCGGAATTTATTACGATTTTGACCAAACATTCCATGTTTCCTTGCGTTAACCATTTTGGTAAAACAATACTCGTTTGACGTTGAAACAACAACTGCTGTTAACCTGCGAAAACCAAACAACGAATGCTCGCGAACCCGAAAATAACTCATTAAAAACAGATGAGAGTGACTCTTGAAAGATGGAGCCTGCGCCATAGTCATTTTTTAATCTTGAGTTTTTCTAGCTTTGAGCAACTCTTTAAGCGTATGAACCTTCGAAGGTAAACACAAAGAAAAGCTTTCACCTTTCTTATCACCATAGTTATATGGGGCAATAAACTGGACATTCTCAATATCGCTCATATGCAGAGTAATAACGCTAGACTCATAATAACCGTCAAAGTCCGTCGACTCGAAGATATCTAAGTTAGTAGATACAATATTTGGCAAGACCATTGTTACTCCGCTCAAATAATTTGGTATTTCCTCACCGTTATGAATAGCGAAGAACACAGAGTATTGCGTCCCACGCTCGGATTCTTGAACTTTCTTTGCAAATTGTTTAGCACCAATAAAATCGGTTACTCCACAAGCGCTTGCGAATGGGCTGTAAAACATTAGAAAAACTAAAAAAATTCTCATAAATTCGACTTAATGCCTAACACCCCGCATAGAGGGCAAGTTTATGGGTGCAGCTCTTGAGCGAAGCGAAATGCGCCCGTAAGCTTGTCCCAGCGACCGAAGGGAGTGAACTGATGCGATTGTTATGTTGCTTGATGTTATTGCGGTTTTGATAAAACAATCCATGTCTCCTTGCGTTAACCATTTTGGT